>Ga0209318_1000070_pt1 | contig 134684 bp, 240 predicted proteins | sample RifGroE1_FD_183999 | JGI IMG/M metagenome (GOLD analysis project Ga0209318, IMG submission 183999) | Groundwater microbial communities from Rifle, Colorado, USA - Groundwater E1 (SPAdes) (version 2) | ecosystem: Environmental > Aquatic > Deep subsurface > Groundwater | place: Rifle, Colorado...
TGGTACTGGCGCATGCTGCGCAGAGCCACCATCGGGCTCTTAGGCTCTGGTACTGGCGCATGCTGCGCAGAGCCACCATCGGGCTCTTAGGCTCTGGTACTGGCGCATGCTGCGCAGAGCCACCATCACAAGCACTTTTTAATCTCCCTTCCCTTTTGTCTTAAATCTACAATTCGATATTCTTAGACACCGGCACTTGTCGTAAAACGACAATTTTATAGTCTTTTTTGTGCTTTTAAGACGTGCGTCTACAATGACTTGTGTTAAATTTAACCGTAAAATGTTGGATGATACCAAACGATCATAATATTGTAGACTGGCGCGCCCAACATGACATAGTTAAATGTGGTATACCTAATATACGCTTGATTTTATGCAGAATCCTTTAACATTAGTACAATCATACACCTTACAAAAACGTTAAGATTAATATCGTTTTTTTAGGTTAAAATTGGATTGTAACCAATTCAATTTTAGATTACTTTTCAAAAGGAGTTTTACCATGTTAAAGAATTTAGCTTCTCTCGTTCTCTTGACCGCTGCGGGTGCGCATTTCATCTATACCTTAGACTTTGCAAGCTTTGGTATCCTGATTTGTGTTATCTGTGTCGTTTTTTTCATCAATTCAATCATCAGCAAATAAGGATAGGGTAAAATCATGGAAACAGTTCAAATTGCAAATTACAAGAATGGCAATGGCTTGACAATTGAATCTGATGTAACCGATAAGGTAAGCGTCACAATTGAAACAACTTATGACGGTGTAACAAGTCGCTATACGAATCACTTTGGGGTTATTACTCTGATTGGCTGTAAACACTACGTTAAAGGTTTAGAATTAGGGGAGCAAATGTTTTATTATCTGATTAACGCAGAAGTCTACAATGCTTTGCGCTTTGCAAAAAGCGATACTTATACCACTGTCACAGTGGTGCGCGACTTGTCATAAAACAGTAAACTTATCAGACAAAAAGGATTAACCAACATGAAAAAAATCTACTCGAATAAAGACGCCGATATAGAAATTTATATTCTCTTTTCAGTCTGGACTAAGTTCCATTATCAGGATACCCGATTCTCTGCTAAAAACGTTTTAATCAACTGGGGTCAAACGGTTAAAATTTTTGACAGCTTAGATGACGCTATCAATTGTGACGCTATGGAATGGTTATCACCCGATAATAAAGCAATTGCTCAGGCAAAATTGACTCTCGCATGGTTGAAATAAGGATTTTATTACAGATTAAACCTTAACCTTCCCTTCCCTAAAAAGTCTACCCTAAACAGGTAGACTTTTTGCTTTTAACCCAGCTCTTTTCAATTGTTCACTTTTCTAATTATCTCTTTTCGCCTGGACAGATCGCAGCCAACAAATCTATATCAGACTAAACATATCGGAATAGGAATTGTTCATTTGCAGAACAAACTTTTAGCCACATTTAAAAACATTGCCGATTCGGAAATAAAAGAGTATCTTTTTGTAGTTTTAATACAATATATTAGTAATATATTGTAGTAATCGGTACTATTTGTTAGATGATCTAATTATACTATTTCTATCTGTTTACAAATGATTAATGATTGTTCTCTTACTGAATTATCTATTGAGCATACTCTAAGATAATTAGATAATCTAATTATATATAGTTAACTAATCTAATTATCTATAACTTATACCCTATATATAGGATATCTCGCGCACGTGTGCGTACATATAGGGGATATACAGGATATAATAGTTTAGTAAGTAAACAAATAAAGAAGATAGGAATAGTCATATACGTAGATTTGGTCTGTAAAATGGCTCTTTTTTAGGCATGACTAAATTGTAGATTAGGATAGATGAATATTAGATGTTAGTATGTACTAATATTTAGTGTTAGTATAAGGTAAGATTAGATGTAAGTATGATGTAAGTACAATGTAAAGTAAAGTATACATGATGTAAGATAGATTTTACATTTGATAGCGTATAGATATAAAATACTATGTCCAGACCTAAACTGTTACTAGTATGATTATTGATATTATCAATGTTACTATCAATAATATCAATATTTTAGTTAAAATAAATAAATATTATCAATATCGATATCAATTATTCTTATGATCATAGCAGAGTATAAGAGCCTGTTTCAATGATCATTGCCTACACACTATCTATTTATAGTGTAGAGTAGATTGTATACATATACGCAATTCATATGATGATTGTAACGATAGGGGTTATTTTACATGACAGGTCGCAGCACGTTCACATAGGCCGGTATAGCACATTAATCTCTATAGCATCATTACCAAAAATCTACAACTAAAATTCCTACAAACTAAAACTAAAATATCAAAAAATAATATCAAAATCTCATCAAAAAATCAACGTTTTATCATCCCAAAATCCACTAAAATCTATCATTTTCTTATCTAAAACTACTCAAAAACAGCTATTATTCCAACAAAAACTATAGTTTAGAAGCATTAAAATAGTATATAGTAGAAGCCACTAAACGATGATTTAGCTCGTAAAACAACAGAATTCGAGCTAATGTAAAATGGTATAAAAATAGCTCCTATTTAGAATATAGGAGCTATTTAAAGTATTCAATTGTGATAACTTTCACTACTGCCAGCAATCTGGTCAAAAATGCTTATATATACCTCAATTTGCTGGCAAATACTGGCAAATAAACTGAAGTTAAATTCTTTCTACAATCCAATATCTTTTGGAATAATTTGAATCTCCCCTATCCCAGCATTCTTTTAAAACTATTCTGTATGGAAGTTTATCTTCTTCAATGTGTTCTTGGATGCCAGGAAGATTTCTTGCTTTGATTCCTTTTCTTGGAATCACATCAAACATTCTGCCATAAAAATCTTTCTTGAATTTTTCCTTGTCTTCGCCAAATATCCTTTTACCAACATATCCTTCTAAAAGTTCAGAAATAGTTTTTCTTAAAATAACTTTATCCAAAATTACAGCAAAGGAAGTTCGTATTCCTAAATAACTCATAATGTAATCGACATATCCGTTTTCTTCTTCCGAGGAAAACATTTTGATTGCCATTTCGGTAAAATATTCAGAGTAATCTTTCTGAGCAGAATTTACCTCTCCATTGACATAGAACACTGGATATAGCTTAGTTTTGGTATAAATCAAACTATTCAAATATTCTGATGGGGTTTCGTAATTTTTACTTCTCTCTACTTCTTTTAGATAGGCCGTGTGTTTTTTATTTTGAACAACTATTTGTCCGTAGTTATTTTGAATGTATAGCTCCAATTTATCTTCTGAATTTGTCCAGCGCCATCTCCCCAAACATTGAACTATATCTATTGGATCAATCATATCAATGTAGATTTTAGAGATTGAGGAATCAATAATTGAAACTCCGTTATCCATTACTTTAGTTGTACAAAGAACTTGGCAACTAAATTTGTTTGTATCAATGATTTCTTCCATTGTCTCTTTGCTTGATCGATTATAATTCTTTCTATTGCCATCAGAGCAGATAAATTTAGCTGAAATTCCAACATCGGTAAGGCGATTTACAATGTTTAAACAATCTGTAGTGTTGCCAAAGTAAATAACCTTTTCTTCTGAGCCTAAAGATTCTAACGAGGGAAATATGGTTGCAATTCCACCGTAAAAGAAAATCTTATTGATATAAGAATAATCTTTTGGCAAAGTGTATCGCTTATCAAATTTGCTTATTCCTAGCTTTAGAACATCTGGAGTTGCTGAAAGAAGAATGAAGGTGCAATCAAGGTTGTGATTCTTTATTGTGTCGTAAAACATTGATGATGAAATATTAACATCTCTATCTGAGGAAGTATAGTGAATTTCATCTCCAACCACAAATTTATATCCACTCAACTCCTCCCGTATAGAAGAACCTTGTTTTACGGCTGACTCAATAGACTGGTAACTTACAATCTTTATTACGTTCGGATCACAACCTATGAAATCTTTTTCTATTTGTTTTCTTAGGAGCGATCTATTTATTAGATATAAAATTTGATATCCATTGTCTTGAGCGTATGGATAAAGAATTTTTCTGATGAAGGTAGTTTTTCCGCTGCCGGTCTGAGATTCTATTAAAATTCTCAGATCGTCTTTCCAGGTTGGAACATCTTCTTTTGGTATAATGGAATCGATGTATTTTTGCATAGTACAGATTCCATTTTACCTAGAACGCTTCCTAGATTTTTTAGTTGTTTCCTTATTTTTAGTTGGAATATGGCCGACCCAATAATCATTTTCCTGGAAAAAGAAAATACCAACTCCCAAATATTTCATATGGGCGTTTAGCTCATCGAAACTTGGGTACAAATCATCTATTATTCCTGGGAATAAAATAAACTCATTTCTGACATATGGAATTTGATAATCCATCATGTAAGATAATTCGTTTGCAAAATTTACAGTTGGGGTATATCCTTCTAATCCAAACTCAACTGTTGACCTAAACATTTCTGCAATCATTTCAGCGTTATAATTGTAAGAAACATCCTTTAGAGTTTTTCCATTCGTTAAAAGCAAATTCTTAGAAGGCTCTAAAATTGAAAAATGTTTTAAAGCTAAGTTATCCCAACTTTTATCTATTCCAGATTCTCCACCTTCAGTCAGAAACATTCCACAATCTGGGCAGAAGAAAAAGTCAAACCTATTATTTCCAGAGCCATTGAGAAATATTGGATTCCAAGCCTCCCTAACGGCCTTTCTATCTATAAGGTTCAATTCATCTTCCTCTAGTTCTTCGTATGGTTTGCCAAGTTGATTCAATGACTGGACTCTTAAACACCGAGCCAACATTTCGTGGTATTCTGGTGAATATGGATTAAGGTCATCTGTATTATTACAAAACCTACAGTGACCATCTCTGGCATTGTTTCTCAAGAATTCTCCATCCTCGGTTTTGAACGATCTCTCAAACCAAAAATGATCTCCGAACATATTAAATTTGTTCTGCATAAAAACATCCCTCCTTTTGGGGGTTTCTCGATGCCGATTGAATTAAATAAATAGGGAAGAGATTATCGGCAAGGAGGTTGAAAAATCCAATCTCTTATCAGTCGGGTTTATAACTCCCAACCTATCCCTATTCTTTTGGAACAAACTCGCGTTCCCTTTCTTATTATATATTTGTGTTGTAAATCGTAACACGCAACACAATAGAATCGAAGCATTGTTCCTGGATAATAGTACCACAAAAAGGCGAATTTGTCAATAGGGAATTTGTGGCCGAGTTTATATATTCCCCAATATTGCCTCTTGACAAAATGCAAATTTTATGGTAGAATATTTATAGTAAAAGGAGTAAAATGAAAAACTGGAATCCTGCTGAATATCTAATTTTTGAAACCGTTACAGGTTCTCATTTGTATGGAACTTCTACACCTGATAGCGATGTTGATTTACGAGGAATTTGCATTCCACCAAGAGAAGTTATGTTGAATCCATTTCAGGGGTTTGAACAGAAAGACTCTGGATTCGAGGAAGAAGATCGTGTGATTTACGGGCTAGAGAAATTTGTAAAACTTTGTGCTGATGCAAATCCGAACATCATAGAATTACTTTTTGCTCCAAAAGATTCTTGGAAGTTTATTGATTTGAGGGGAAAAACTCTTTTAAGAAATTACACTCTCTTTTTATCTAAGAAGATCAAACACACCTTTACGGGCTATGCTTTTTCTCAGTTGAATGATATCAAACGTCATCGGCAATGGTTTCTTGATCCACCAAAACAAAAACCTAGCAGAAAAGAATATGGTCTTGGAGAAACACCTATTGTTAGCGGAGATTCTTTGTCAGCACTTTCTAATCGTTTAGACTTACTCAAAGAAGATGTTCGAGATGAAATTAAAAGAGAACTTTCTTACAGAGAAGCTAAAATTCGTTGGGATAATTATTGGTCTTGGAAAGTCAATCGTAATCCAAAAAGAATGCAGATGGAAGAAAAATTCGGTTATGATACCAAACACGCAATGCACCTTGTTCGTTTGATGATTGAAGGAAAAAATCTTTTGTTAGACGGATACCTGGAATTTCCACTAGAAGATTCTGCTTGGTTGATTGCAATTCGAAATGGAGAATATACCTATGAGCAAATTTTAGATTTGGCAACAAACATGGAGGCTGATTTTGATCTATGGTATGAAAAATCATTTCTTCCTAACGGGCCAGACAGAGAGGCGATCAGTGAGATGTATTTATATTTGACGAAGGAGTAAAATATGTTAAAATTTATACGGAAGTTATTTTTTCTTATTGCTGGTGTCGGTATAGGAGTTGGAATTGCTCTTGCTGCAATTCTTGCTATTCCCGTTTATGCAAGTACAGAGAATCCAGATAATTACTACTGGAACAGCGGTCAATTTGTTGGCTCATTGATTTTAGAAGAAGGTTCAGTTTACTGTTTTCTTGAAGGCGAAACTAATCTGAATTGCTATCATTACTCAAATGAACCTTATGTAATTTACAGCAATCAAGTAAGTGATTCTAAGTTTATTCGATTTGATGGCTGTAATAAAGACGGTTGGATTACTGTTTTAGGTAACGGTACTACTACAATGAAATTTGAACTACCTTCAAAAGTAGTTTCTTGTAGTAGTCAAAATAACGCAATATTTTACCCGATTATAATGACAGGAGGAGAATAATTATGAAGAAATCAGAAATTGACCAAACTGGTAGAAACAATGCGAGAACACCTTGAGATTTTAGAGGCTGAAATTGTAAGGCAAGGTTTAGAGATTGAGGATTTGAAAAAGGGTCGAATTTCTCTTTGCGAACCAGGAGATTCTGAGGAATATCATTGGACTAACTTTAGCGCTAAACGATGCCCTATTTGCAAGCAATTGATTAGACCCGATAGAATTCATACCTGTTGGGCTTTCAAACCATATGAGACTATTTGTAATGATGATAGGTGGTGGTGGTAAAATGGAAGATAATATTTGGCAAGACACTATAAATTTACCTGGAAGATGGGCTGTTAGAGCCAGAATTGGTGATTATCGTTGGGAATACTGGACTATTCTAGTTTATGCCGGTGGCGGAATTAGCGAAGAAAATGAAAATGGCGAAGGTATGGGTACATACTATTCTAGTTTTGATGCGCTGATCGCGCAACTAGAAAAAGATGGTTGGACTAAATATGGTTTTCAAAAAGTAAGGGATGTCTAAATGACGGAAGAAAGATTAACCTATACTATGGATGAAGTCTTCGAAGAAATTCGAAAAGACCCAGAGTATCAAAAAATTTACAGAATGCAAAAACCATACTATGATATTGTTTCTGGTATTGTTGGCTTGATGATTAAGACTGGTTTTGATAGAGAGAAGATTTCTGAACTCTCTAAGATCAAACCGAATCGCCTGGTAAAAATTATCTCTGCTGATTGTGATCCTAAGATTAGTGAGTTAGTGATGATTGCTGAGGCTTTGGGAGCTAGTTTAGAAATTGAATTTAAGGAGTTTTAACATGATCTGGATTGATAAACCAAATAAAGTCGGCTGGTGGCTCGTAAGATTTGAAGATGAAGATATTCGTGATGGTCGGTACTATGAAGTTTTATTTATGGATAAAGACGGTTGCCTATCAGAAGCAGACGAAGAAGAAGTTTATGAGAATGCAGAAGATTTCCTGGACTGTTGTGTTCCCTGGAATAGCATTTTATTTTCTTTAATTGAAGAAGGAGAGTAATAGTGAAGACTTATTTAAATCAAATTATAAACGGAGTTATGGTTGATGATATACATTGGGACGATGAAGAAACGCTGGATGAAGAGACAATTCTCGAATTTGTCAAAAAGAAATTGTCTGGACGTTGGGATGCGCTTTTATCTGTTTCAAAGAGTCAGAAAGTATTCGTTCCGGTTAGAATGTTTGGATGGAACGAAATTTTAGGCTGGAATTTTGAAAATGTTTCGATCAGGTTCTATTCTGGAGTAGAAGAAATTCAGATAAACGCTACCGCTTACATTCCAAAGAAAAGACTTTATAGCAATAAAAAAATCAAGAGATTGTTCTATGCCAGGTTCTAGGAATAAAACTTGCGTTGTATGCGGAGAGATTACGGTTGGCTCTTACTATGGTTTTCCTGTTTGCTTAGACTGCTATGAGAGTGAGAAACTTCCTGCATGGTTATTTGAGATTTATGTCAACAACAAGATCACTCACTTTGCTTGGCAGGCAGCTAAAGATCATTACGAGTACAATTATAAAGAGATTATTCAAACTCTATTGGATGGAGATGAGGAATTATGAGCAAAGTTTCAAAGAAACTAGAAACATTTAGACAAGTTATTCCTTTGGGATATTTTTTATCTTTTGAAAGAGTAGTCGATGAGGTAAGAGATTTAGAAGATTACTACGAAACCGCAATGGAACAAAACTCCGATCTATTGAAAAGCCATTTTCTCTTTGAGAAAGTTACAGAGTTATTGGAGATCTTAGAACAAATGAAAGAACTTATAAAAAATCCTGATGGTAAAATTATTTTCTGCGATAGTGAAGGATGTTGGAAACCCGGAACAAACGGGGTTGTATTTTCTGGTAATATGTGTTATTATTGTGATGAATGCTGGGAAGAATATTTAAAAGAGGAGAATAAAAATGGAACTAATGATGGCTGATATTGAACAGATGTGGCTTGAAATCGCCCTCGGAGGATTGCTTTTCTTTGTTGGAGTCAGAATGTTGATAGTTTGGGCTACTCGCGGGCCATTGCAATGAAATGCGAACACCAGGGTTGTACCAATTGGGCAAATCACTGTATTTCCTACTGGTTAAATAAGGATGCAATGCTTGTTCTTTATTATTGCGAAGAACATGCTCCAGAAGGATGTGAGGAATTTGAAAATCCAGAGGTAGAGGATGCGCAAAACCAAAGTAATCAATGAAACTGTTCAAATAACCAAAACGGTAGAACTGATCTGCAATAAGTGTGGAAAGACAGTAAAATTAGATAAAGACGCTTGGCAAAATCAAGAGTCAATTCAGCACTTTGAAATTCATTTTGGTTTTGGAAGCAGATTCGATATGGAGCGTTGGGAGTTTGATCTTTGTGAAGACTGTATCGAAAAGATTGTAAAACCATTTAAGTATAAACCCACAAGGAGTTCTGAATGAGAATTGAAAACGGCGGAGTGCATGTTACCTGGCAGGACATTGAAAAAAGTCTTGAGAGTGATTTGACGGTTCCTCTTTCCATCAACAACCAGGCTCGAATGGCAGAATATATCAAAGAGCATGAATTAGACTTTGTAGAGGCTCTGAACAAGTTTTTTATACAGACATACGCCAACGGTGAAGCCTGGATGACTGGATTACCGATTGGAAGCACGGACAAACCACAAAATAAGGATAAGAAAAAGCGATGATGATTTATGTTGCTGGCCCATACTCTAAGGGAAACATTGAGGAAAATATTTATCGAGCAATTGAAACCGCCGATAATCTGAGGGAGTTGGGTCATACACCTTACATCCCCCATCTAACTCACTTTTGGGAGATGGTAATTCATCACGATTATGAATATTGGATGAATTTAGATTTGGAATGGCTGGCGATTTGTGATGGTGTTTTACGTTTATCTGGCGATAGTGATGGAGCAGATAACGAAGTAAAGTTTGCGAAGTCATTGAAAATTCCAGTTTACACAGACATTTCCGAGATAAAAAGAACAAGTTATTATGAATTCTATCAAAAGGATGGTGACTATTAATGAAAGTTTATAATCTATTGAAAGTTTATAATCTAAAGTATAGACTGATGAATGGAAACACAAAGACAGTTCAGATTGCCGCACCTGAGTTTTTCGTGGCCGCAGAAGAAACAATGGCTTGGTTTCAGCGCGAATTTGAGGATGGAGAAATCCATTCCATTATCAAAATCGAAGAAATTGAAGGAATTGAAATTGTCAACTTGATGGAAGAAATCTGCGATTGCCCACAGTGTAAGTTTGATCGCGAAGAAGAAGGCGAAATAATGCAGTTTAAATGTGTCTGTGGTGGCCCTATCAATTGCGTTGGTGATTGGGAAAATTTAATGTGCCGAAACTGCCAGAGAGAAATTACGAGAGAGGATGTTGTTTTTTCTAAAGGCGTCTGGACTTATGTTCCAAAACCAGATGCAGATAAGGATGTGGATTTATGACCTTAGAAATTGACGTTGGCGAAAAGGAAGAAGATGTTTTACATGCAGAAACCGAATATTCTTTGGAGAACGATTGTTTTTATAATCAAATTCTTGAGGAAGACGAAATGTTTGATCTTGAACTTGATAAAGAGTTTTACTGGAATGAGATGAGTTATTACAAAGAAAGGACACCCTGGATTTGAAAAAACAAGATTCATTTTTTTTGATGAAATTTGATTCCGGCAGGTTAAAAGACTGCAATTACAAAGTAAAAACAAATTTTCAGGAAAGTCAAAAAAATGGAGAATTGATAAGATTAGCAGATAATCAAGTTTTGAGAAGTTTGAGAAAGATCAAAGGAATCAATTATAGTCAGGAAGAATTGATTGTTTTGACGAAAGAAAGAAAAAAGATATTCTCTCTACCAAATTCAGAAGAAAATAGAATTAGAGTAAAAGAATTATCCAAAGAAATCGAAAAGATGCTTTTTGTTCCTGAAATTGTTTCCGTAAAATTTGAAAACAAAGCACATTATGTTGCCATTAAAAACAGAGGATTGTTCATCAACGGAATAAAATATACTAGATTATTGGCAGGATCGGGAAATCTAAGAAGAAATACGGTCTTTTATATTGATACAAGATATAAATCAAGGTTGAATCAGGTTTTAGACAATGGTCGAGATTTAGAAGCAAATTTAGTACCCGCTAAGTTTTCAGCTTATTACGGACTGTATAACTCGTCATCTTTGGAAGTAGAGTTTCCCCGCTTTGCAGTTATTCCAGATTGTGAAATAGAGAAAACATTTACTCTTGATTGGGTTTCCGGTTCTGGTAGAGACATTGTGGTAGAAGAAAAAGAAATTCCTGTAAAACTAAATCTGTTCGATGGGCAGGGGATTATCTCTCCTAATCAAATGTCTGTGTGGGCAGAGAACATGGATTTATCTTACACGCCTTCCTGGTGTATCGTAAGAGCGCCCTATTTAAAAGGAAATCTTGCCTGTTTTGACTTTCACAGATTTGCCAAAGAAAACGGTAAGAAATATCTTGCCGATGTTTGGGGCAATCAAATTTTGGTAGATGATGTTGAAATACTCATCTCTACTTCCCAGTTTAAACTTTGGCAATCTTATAAGAGCCTTAAGGACTATCTTGATAATTGTAAGAAGAACAATCTGTCGTTTGGTATTACTCGTTATGCTCCCAGTGAAGAAAAAGAGAAGTCTCACACTTATAGCAATTACCAGTTCACTCAGGTTCTCGATCTAAGCGATGAAGACATTGAAAGTTTCTGTGGGCCAACACTAAAATTAGTTGAAGACCTATCTGGCTTTGATTATGAAAGAATGCTTTTATATCTTATGGGTGAAGGTATAAATCAGTTAGATGAACATAATTGGTTTGATCGACTTCAAGACCCTGTTGTAAAAGCATTGCTGATCGAGCCAGGATTAAAAGAGGATGAGTATATTCGACAGAGATTTTCAAGAGGTCTGAATAGATTTATTCGAGAAGCATATTTAGGCTCTACTTTGCACCAGGGAAACTTTTCTGCTATTTTGAGTGATCCGTATGCCCAATGTGAATGGGCTTTTGGAATGGAACCAAAAGGATTACTGAAAGAGAAGCAGTATTACTCTAACTTCTGGAATAAAAAAGGAATAAATAAAGTTGCTGCTTGTCGAGCGCCATTAACTCATTATTCAGAAGTAAATATTCTGAATTTCAAAAATGATGAAAAAACAAGAGATTGGTATAAGAATATTACGAGCGGAACAGTGTTGCCGATTTTGGGAAACGATACGATGATTTTTGCAGATTAGATAAACGCAGTCTGCTTGGTTGGTGACAACCAATAAACTACGTGGTGAACCTAGAAATCTAGGGTGTCCGAAAGGGCTAACGGTGAAACTGCCATTCTTGGCACAATACCGTGTCTATCCCCCTCTTTGGGGCAGATGTAGAGACTATCCGAAAGGAGTAGCTTTTACGTGAAACTCGTAATTGCGAAGCGCCACGCTCTGCGAAAGCAGATGAAGATATAGTCCGAAAGTGCGATTTTGATGGCGACCTAATTTTTACCACCAGTCAATCGGAGTTTATTTCTGGTGCTAAAGGCGGAAAACCGATCTCTTACGAGAAGCGAAGCGCAACAAAAATTATTCCAACAGACGATGTAATATCCGATTCTGATCTGGCGGCCATGAATTGTAAAGTTGGATTTATTACCAATGTCAGTTCTACTTATCACTGTATGCTTAGTGATTACGAGCCGGGATCGTTAGAACATTCCGAAATAGAAAAAAGACTGAAAGCCCTCAGAAGAGAACAGGGAAATACTATTGATGCAGGTAAAGGAATCATCGTAGACCCATTTCCAGACCATTGGGTAAAATTCCAAAAACAAAATTCTGAACTTGATGAAGAAATCAGAAAGTTTGAAAACAGATTGCTCGCAGATAAAAGACCTCTTTTCTTCATTCACCTATACGCTCATTATAAGCGTAAATTTGTAAAAGAGGTTGAAAATTTTGATGGTTTTCTAAAAATGAAGTACGGAATATCCCTTTTGTCTTTTATTGGAATGAAGAAAACAGATGAGCAAATTGGTGAGTTGGAAAATTATAGAAGATTTTCTTTTTTTATTGACAATGATTCTGTGATGAACCGCCTATCGAGATACTTACAGTCTAAAATCAAAGAGATAAGACTAAAAACGAATGATCTTTATTATGATTGGTCTTTTGTTGGCCCAAGAGAAAACTTTCTTTGGGTTGAGAAATTTTATAAGTCCTATAATTCTCAGAAACAAGTTATCAAAGATTCGGATGAGTTTTCGTCAATCGAACATTATGCTGATTTTTTGAGACAGCAGATACTTTCTGAAAACTCATGTCTCTCAGACGCCGCTAAAGATGCGCTCTGGTATTGTTATGTCTACAAAAAATCATCGAACAAGGAATTTGTCTGGAAAGTCTTCGGAGATGAAATCGTTGACATGCTGCTAGATTTGAATGATCGTTTTGTCAATTTTCCTGAAAAACGTATGGGCGGAAAGATTGAATATCTTTGGAATAACTACGAAATAAAATCAACCAAAATATAGGAGTTCAATGGCGAAAAAACCATTCATGAACGAAGAATATTGTTTAGAAATATATAATAATGGGTTTACGAATGGAAAATTCAATTTTTGGGATTGCTTGGCTGTTGCTCAATATTTTGTTTGGGAATTGGGATACAGAAAATCAAAGACCAAACGTTTGTTGATTGAGTTTTCTGAAAAAAACGATCCTGAATTCAATCGGTATTTATCGAGGAACATTATAAAATCAGCCGTAGATATAGCTCTCAAGAAAATGTTTGACGAAAGAGTTGATGTAATAATTACGAAAAATGAGATATCTAAAATAAAAGAGATTCGTGATTATAAATTAGAGAAGTTTCTTTTTGGAATATTGGTTTCTGCAAAAAGAAGTAAGTACGATCAGACAAGTTTAACTGTAAGGAGGAATCAATTTGGATACTTTATAAGCGTCGATGATGCTTTTGCTATTTGTAGACAGGCTTCTTATAGAATTCCAAAGAAATATTTTTTCTTGTTTGTTCACAAACTCGTTCTCTCTGGATTTTTGGGAGCTACTAAGGTTGGTAAGATTGCCATACTATATGCTGATGATAATTCTAGTCCGGTTATAAAAGTTCTGGGAACGGAAGACCCAGTTAAAGCATATGTTGATATGAATGATGGGGAATTGCTTTATTGTGCTGAGTGTGGAAATTTAGTAAAGAAAGAGTCTAATAGACAGAAATTGTGCAAGGAATGTTCTGTTGCCAGCAACAATAAAAAAGCAGGTGAAAGAATGAAAGATTTGCGTAAGCGCTCTTAGATTTATGTTACGATTTAGAACACAAAAATATATAAGGAAGGGACTGCAATTTTGCAATTATTTTTGTTTTCTTAGTGAAAAATTATAAATTTTGTTGAAATAGGAGAATGTAAATGTCTGATCAAGAATTGAATCCAATGCAAATGTTTGTTAAGGAATACGAATCCTTATGTGAAAAACACGGTTTTCAATTAGAAGGAGTTCCTCAAGTTGCATTTGATAAAAACAAGTTTGGTGTATGGGAACAAGATTTAGTTATCAATCTAAGAGTTGTTCCCCTTCAAAAACGTGGTTAAAATTAAATAAATCGCTAATTTCTTGGCGATTTCAGTAGAAAGGGTTGCTTCAAAGATTATTGAAACAATCCTTTTTTGTTTAAATTGTCAAAAAATTAAGGAGGATTTTATATATGGCTCTTACTTTGATTAATGCTAATGCACCTAGATATACTGCGCTATCAACAGACATTGTTTTGTCTAAAATTGCAGGTTTAACTTATGTCGGTGCTATCGTTCATATTCTGGACGATGGAAGCGAATATATTGTTTCCGATGGCGCTGGAACTTTGGTCGCTTATGCCGAAAAAGTTTCCGGTACAATGACTGCTACTGTTAGTGGAACGATTGCTGTTTCTGCTATTGCTGCTGGAGAAACTCATTTGGGGGAAGTTGGCGGAAAAGAAAACACTATTACCTGGCCTCCCGCTATAAGCACCGGTGGGGCGTATGTTGCTGGCGATTATGTTGGTACAGATGCCAGTCCAATAACTTTTACTGGCGCAACAAGAGTTTCTGGGGGAACAGGAATTATTCATAGCGCAGTTCTTGTTGACAAGGATTTACAATCTAAAACTATGGAGTTATGGCTTTTTGATACCGCCCCAACTCCTCCAGCAGATAATGCCGCCTGGACTATTAGTGATGCTGATTCCGCAACCTTAATCGGAGTTATTGTCTTTGATACCTATTATGCTTCTGCTCTAAACAGCGTGGCAAATCCAACCAATTTAGGTATTGCTTTTAAGGCGGTTGGTGGATCGTCTATTTACGGGTGTCTTGTAACGAGAGGTACGCCTACTTATTCTTCGGGAAATGGCAGTCTAACAATACGCTTGTCTATTTTGCAAGATTAGGAGACTATTATGCCTAATTTTGCTTCAATGAGAAAACTTCTTCTGTCTGGAATAACCTTTGTATGGATTTTTTCTTCTGCAAATTCTCAGGCGTGGAAAACCAGAGGAAAATGGTTTTCTGATGGAATTTGGGGAGAGGAAGAACTTTGGTATAGGTAAAGGAGAATATTATGGCAGATGTACCATATGATGAAATTATTCCAAATGTAACAAACGGTTTAAATGCTTCAGTAGCATTGAACAAGGTTGGAAATGATGATGAGCGGTCTGTAAGATTTGTTAGTGCAGTTGCACAAGCCGGAGCAGAACTCGGATATTATGTGACTGGATCATACGCTTATGCCGCCGAAGAAAACAGGTTTTATAGGTACGACGGTAATGACTGGGTTGTTTCTTCGAACATCGTAACCAGCGCAATTTCTGGCGTTTTAACAGATTTAGTAACAACAAACAAAACAACTCTTGTTGCCGCAATAAACGAAGTTAAAAATTTTGTTTTAAATGGCGGAACAATTGGTGGAGCAACTACCGTGACTGGTCTTACTGCCGTTGTTGCAAATGTTTCTTCGTCTACCGGGGCGCTTTCTGCGCTCAGGGTGGACGCAAGTGCTTATGACGGAGCGGGATCACAGTGGGCGGGAATATTCCCGCGAATCTATACGGTTTCTGGGCAAAGCGGGATCGGACAGTTAAGCGGTATTTTGACGGCGCTGTATCACGATGAGGGCTTTACCGTGTCTGAGTGGCAGGGGATCGAATCGGGTGCGGCATACGTTAGCGGCGCAGGAACAGTTTTAACAGACTCTTGGGGAATTGCCACCTCTCTACCTGTTGTTTCGGATGGAGCTTCAGTTGTTAGAGCCGCTGGCATTCGGATCAAACCTATGGCAACTACGGGCATTGGAACTGTATACGCCATTCTATCCGAACTTGTGGCTACTAGTTTTTTTAGTGGTAAGCTAGAAGTTAACAATGTGTCTGTGGCGATAGATGCACACCGCAGCGGCGGCGCAGTGGTGATTCAAAACACGGCGTATCAGGATCATGCGTCATCAGGCGGCATTTTCACCTCTCGTTTTGCGAGGGGCACTGTCGATGTTCCGGTTCAGGTCAATAGCAACGATCTGATCAGTCAATTTACGGCACAGGCTTATATTGACGGAGGGTTTCGAACCGTTGGATCGCTGCAATTCCTGGCCGCGGCAACCCCCGGAGTCGGGAGTTACCCCAGCAAGTTCTATTTGCGATTGATAGCCGATGGATCGACAACGTTAACCGCAAGAGCAATTTTTGAGGGCGATGGCGGCCTTACTTTGGGAACCTCATCGAAGGTTGGTAGTGGTGTATTCTATGGCGGACGTGTGGCGCTTGGGAAAAATGCCGCCGGAGCTATGCTTGATATATATGCAGATGCGGCAGACTGCGTGGGCATAATTGTAAATAGTCGAAACACCCCAACTCAGCCTTTGGCTCAATTTAAGCAAGACACGGTTTTAAAACTAGTGGTGGGCGTAGAAGGCATTTTAGAGTATAAGGGAACTATGGGAGATAGTTCGAAAAATCCGACAACAGACGCACCCACAGATTGGGTTCAAGTTGTTGTTGGAACTTCTACTTATTATCTTCCTGCATATGCTGCATAAAGTTAAAATATTCGAATCACAAAAGGTTATTAGATGTCAACTTTTAAAAATTATGAAATTTATAGATCAAAACCAGTTTTAGATAGAATTATCAAAGAGAGAATGAATCCTTTGGTGGCTCTAAAACTCCGAAGTCTTTTTAGACTAATAGTTCCGAGATATGAAGATGTTGAATCCGAAAGAGGGAAGTTAATAGATTTATACGGGCAAAAGGATAAAGAGGGAAAATTGGTTCAGGGGCCAAAAGATTCTAACGGGAATTCTACAATTATTCTTGCTGACGCAGAATCGTATGGTCGAGATATTGAAATTTTAATGTCTGACGAGTTTGAAATCGGAGAAGAAAAACTTATTACTTCCGAAGACATAAAGACGATGGAAAAAATTAGCGCAGAAGATTTGATTATTCTTGGCGAATTAGTTAGAGAATAATGAAAATTCTGGTTAAAAAGGAGGGATGTTTTTAAATATGCCCAATCCTAACTTGATGAAAAAGATTGTTTTATGGAGCGAGAAAAGTTCAAAGATTGATTTATGATACTTTTACTGGAACTAATGGAACGGCTTTGACCTCTCACATTCCCGATGTAGACAAAGTTGGGGCCGGGTGGAAACAGGAAACAACCCCTTCGAGCGTTGTTCAAATTCAGAACAACACCGCAAAAGTCGTTAGTAATGCTGGAACTAACTATCCTGTAAAATATATAGATTCGGGAAACAGCAATGTTGATGTTCGAGTCTCTCTTCTTCCAATCACAGATGGAGATATAGGAGTTGTTACTAGATGGTTTGGTGATAGGCAATATTGGATGACTAGATGGTATTTTACTTCTGCCGCTGTTCAAATTTACGAGAACAATTCTGGATATACTTTGAGGGCTTCGGTAGCAAAGACTGGAGGTCTTCAAAACTATTCTATTTCTTTTTTGGTTTCTGGAAACAACCTAACGGCGACGGTTGGTTCAACGGTGCTGACGCATTCTTCTTCCCTGTTTTCTTCTTCTACAAAACATGGAATTTGGATTCCCCTTACTAATTCTGCTGCGGATAATTTCGAAGTGTGGTCTATATGAAAAAGATATACTTGCTGGATAGTTACGTTGGAGATGGCTTGCTGCCAGAAACGGCGCATAGACCAAAAATATACGAAAAAATAAATTGGATTGAAGGAGATTTTTTGAGTGATCAACCAACAAATCATCAAAATAATCAAATTGAACCATATCCAAACATTTTAATAATCGAGATTGCTTGCTCGGACGATACTTTCGACGCCATATTGTCTAATCAAGAATATGGAGTTGGCTCAATTCTTTACGATGAACCAAACCCAATGCCTCCAGACGAAAAACCAACCTTAACAGAATATGGAGAAAGAAGGTCTTATTTGGCAAAATTGAGATTAACAAATCCCGAAATTGAATCAATTATTGGAAAATCAAATAATCCAAACACTAGACGATCCTCTTTTAACAATGCTGTAGCATGGGCAAAGTCTTTGAGTAGGAAACCAGAAAACTACGGAAACAGAATTATTATTGGCGGAACAATTGCCGTTCCAGCATATACAACTTCTCTTGGTAAAACTGTTTATGAAGGAATTCAATCTGCTTCTAAAACAATTGGAAATATTGGGAAGAAGGAGGCGCAATGACAGATTATAAATATGTTTTGGGTGTTGACGTTTGGGAAGGTCAACTAGACGTTGACGAGGACGAATTCAAGCGAGGCGGGGTCGAATACTTCATTGTTCGCTTGAATGATATAAACGGAATAAATCACAAGGACGAAAACTTTGATAAGCAGTGGGAGGAATCAAAGGGTTTTCTTCGATCTCCATATTATGTTTTTAGTCCCTGGCCGACAGGAATTGAAAACTTTCAATGGTTAGAAAGGAACATGCCCGCAGATTGCGGAATTGTTTTTATTGATGTTGAGGTTAGTAATCCTCAGTGGAGTCCTGAAAAATATTCCAGAGAGTTGCAAGTCTTTATAGACCTATGTAAAGAAAAATGGAAAACTTTAATTTATACCGGTGCATGGTTTTTGCCGATTGTCTCAGAATGGCCTAAAAATGTTTCGTACTGGTTAGCCCAATACCCGTTTTCTATGTATCCCGAAGAAAAAGAAAAATGGTCTTGGGATAAAATTAGAACCGAAACTGAAAAATTATATTGGCCTAAACCAAATCCAAAAATTGGCCCAATTGAGATGTGGCAGTGTACGGGTGACAGAATTATCCCTCCGGGGAACAATAGACCAATGGATTTCAACTTATTTCTGGGAACGGTTGAGCAACTCTATCAATGGTGGGGAGAAGTTTATGTTCCTCCAATCGAGCCTCCAACGCTTGAAGAAAGAGTTTTGGAACTAGAAATTGAAATGGTAAAACTAACTCAAAGAGTAAAAATGTTAGAAAAGAAAAGTCATATTCATGCGAAACCACAACCTCCAACTCTGCCCAGCGTAAGACCTCAACCATTTTAGAATTTAACCTTGACAAATTTCTAAGTGTGTGGTATCATTGGATTGCCTATAAAGGCAAAACAATACCATACACAAGGAGAATAACTGTTATGAAACAAAATCAAGCATTTGAAAAAGCTAAAAGAACATCTGCTGAAGACAAAACGGAAGTTTTTGTTGTTTGGGATGGAAAGAACTTCGCAGTTGTGTATGAAGACGAATTTGCTGGTGATGATGATCAAATCATTGCAGGTTTCTCAAAAGGTTATCAAACCCGCTAATTCGCTAACACAATTGGAGATTTCATGGAAGAACAAATTTTTCAGAAGGCTTTTGAACAATGGAAGAATAGTGATGGGCATACCCCATTCTGGGACAGTCTTGCCTCAGAATGTGGGTATCCGTCCGGGGAAGATATGCGCTTAGTTTTTAAACGTGAGCGCAAAAAGAGGGGGTTAAGTAAAAACTCTATTTTACCAACAGTCAAACAGAATTCTGGTGCTAAAATATTACTCCTAGATATTGAGAGCAGTCCGATTGTTGCATTCACATGGGGAGTGTATGATCAGAGAATTAACCCAGATGCAGTAATTCAAGATTGGCATTTGCTATCTTGGTCTGCTAAGTGGTTGTTTGATACTAAAAAAATGAGTGATGTTTTAACTTCCGAAGAAGCGAAAAATCATGATGACCGAAGGATTGTAGAGAAGATTTGGGGATTGTTAGATGATTGCGATGTTGTAATCGCTCACAACGGGAATGGTTTCGATATTAAGCGATTGAATACTCGTTTTTTGAAACATGGCTTTCAACCCCCTTCTCCGTACAAGCAAATTGATACCCTTTTGGTTGCCAGAAGCAATTTTGACTTTACGAGCAATAAATTAGACTTTATCAATAAGTTTCTAGGATTACGTCATAAAACCGATACTGGTTTCGATTTGTGGAAACGCTGTTTTAATGGTGATGAAAAAGCTCTTGCGGAGATGCTTTCATACAATGTAAACGATACGGATATTTTAGAAGATTTATATGTTCTTCTTCGTCCCTGGATGAAGAATCATCCTAATTTAGCATTATACAACGAGATTGAAGAATATTGCTGTCCCAATTGCGGATCGATTGAATTAGAATCAAATGGTTTTTATTATGGCGGAAGCGCAAAGTATGAATCTTTGAGATGTTCTTGTGGTGCTGTCTCAAGAAAGAAACAAAATTTACTAACTAAGGAGAAGAGGAAGAGTCTCTTGTCCTGACATCAAGGAGGCCATCATTGCTTGAGTATCGTGGTATAAAAGAAGTTCAATTATCTCAACAAGATTTAGCGAACTTTTATGAAGGCGATTTTAAGTTTGACGACATGGTGGAAAACCAGTATTTGCTTATAAAAGATGAATCTGGAAATTATGTTGATAAATGTAGGTTTGATGGTAAAACTCTGAACAGAATAGTAAAACCAAAATTTATCGAATCAAGAATGCTGGATAAGGTGAAAGCCCTTAATATTAGACAAGAAATATACATCGATCTATTGCATCAAAAAGATATAACGATTAAATGCGTTCAAGGTTCGGCTGGCGCTGGAAAATCATTTATAGCAATTGCCTATTCCTTGCAAGAACTTGAAAAGGACAGATCGAAAAAACTGTACATTCTTAGAAATAATGTTCCAATTGAAGGGGTTGAAGAATTGGGGTTTCTGCCTGGAACTGAATACGATAAACTAAAGCCATATATTATGTATGCTTCAGACGTTTTATCCGAGGGCGGTTTACAAATGATGGTTGAGACTGGAAGAATTGAGATGTTATATCTTGGAACTCTCAGGGGGAGAAATTTGTCAAACGCAATTGTTCTGTGTAGCGAGTCTCAAAATATGACAGTAGAACACCTTGCCATGATTATTAGCAGAATGGGAAAAGATACAATTTCCATATTTGATTTTGACATGGATCAAGTTGACAAAAAGATATTCAGAACAAACAACGGTATGAAAAAAATGTACGAAGTTTTTCCTGGTGAAAAACTCTTTGGCTGTTGTGAATTGGAAGAAGTAGAACGTTCCGAATCAGCAAAACTAGCAAGAAAATTGTTAAATAAATAGGTTATAAGCCAGTATAGCTCAACGGCAGAGCAAGTGTTTTGTAAACACTAGATTCGGGTTCAAATCCCCATTCTGGCTCTTTATTCTCCCTCTTTGCTAAAGAGGGATTTTTGTATTTAGGAGGTAAAATGCCTAGACCTAGAGGCGTAACTAAACCAATTTCTATTCTTGAAAAACAAGAGTTGGACGGAGAAGAAGAAAATGCGGTTGTTCGTAGAAAGCCAGTTAAAACAAAAACAGGAGTAGAAGTAACTAGTTGCTATTGTAGAAAATGTATGAGAAATAGAAATCCGAATAGGTTTTTAAAGGCAACCGATCCCCTCTTAGATTCAAATGGTCTGATGTCGGTTTGTAAAGACTGTATTGCTGATATGTGGATGAACTTTTATTCTACCTCTGAACAAGATATATATAAGGCCATGCTAAGACTGTGTAGAATTTTGAATGTTCAGTATTCCGTAGATGCTCTTGACGCTGTAAAAAAGCAATATGATAGCAAAGCTATAGCCTATAAAGAAGAAAGTTTTTTTGGCCTATATAGAACAAAGCTACTCGTAACTCAAAAAGTAGAAAAAATGCAGCGAAATCCTGACGCAGACTTTACTTTTCACGAACCAAACATCGTGATCAGAGATACTGGCGATCTTGATGAAGTTGACGGAAAAGAAGACTTGGAGGCGTTTTGGGGTGAGGGTTTGGGATTTGGCGATTATGAATTCTTGGAAAAAGAATTGGCAGAATGGAAACAATCTTATTCCTGCTCTAATAAAGCAGAAGAATTTATACTGAAAGAAATCTGCCATAAACAATTAGAACTAAGAAATAAACGCGTTGAAGGACAATCCGTTGACAATATTTTAAAATCCGCAACCGATCTTTTGAAAAACGGTGGCCTGACTCCTGCTCAAGCAAACGCTGCTTCTCAAGGTAAAAACGTCGATAGCTGGGGAATGATCATCAAAGAGATTGAACAAACTACCCCTGCGGAATACTACAAGGATAAGAAGTTGTTTGCCGATGTGGACAAGATTGATAAATATGTCAAAAACTTTATTCTTAGAAGCATAAAGAATTTTATTCTCGGATCGAAAGACTTCAACATATCTGAAGAAGATTCTTCTGATGAATATGAGGAGTTCAAGTTCGAGGAGGTAGACGATGCCGACGAGTCCAAGAGCATTTCAGGATAGTTATAGAAAAGATAGCAAGACGCAAGATATTTTTCGTAAAAGAAAGAACATGGTTTTGTCTAAAGACATTGAGGCAGAACGTAGAGAAAATTATATTCTTTGGAATACCTTCTTTAGAAGAAACATACACCGATTTATTGAACAAGTTCTGGGAATAAAATTATTTCCCTATCAGATTATATGGATTTATCTGATGAGTATATCAGATGTGTTTATTTCCATCTGTAGTCGCGCCGCCGCAAAATCATTTATTGCTGCTTTGTTTTGTTTGGCAAAAGGAATTTTGTATCCTGGTAGTGAGATTATCATCTCGGCATCTACTCTAAAACAGTCCTCTCTTATTCTTACGAATAAGATTACTACTCTTAGAGATATGTCCCCTGTATTGCAAAGAGAGATTGCCTCAATTGTTAGCTCTCAGAACGATAATCGTTGCATTTTACAAAATGGATCGGTTATCAAAGTTGTTGCCAGCAATGAAGGCGCTAGAGGTAATCGCGCAACGATGCTTCTAATGGATGAATTTATTCTACTCGACAAAGAAGTTGTTGATTCTGTTCTGACTCCCTTTCTTTATGTCAGACAAGCGCCATTTATGCTTAAGCAGGAATACCAGGATTATCCTCAAGAAGAACCTCAAACGATCAGTATTTCTTCGGCGGGATTCAAATCTCATTGGTCTTGGCGATATATTGTAAATACAATTAAGGGAATGGTTAACGGTAAACGATTTGGGTTTTTTGCTACTGACTATTTAGTCAGCATCAAATCGGGTATCAAGACTCAAGCTCAGATTGACGCGGAAAGAAGAAACTCTGATCCAGAAACATTTAGTAGAGAATACGAAAATCTTTATTCTGGTGAAAGCGGCAAATCTTACTTTAAGGTATCTTTATTTGATCGTAAAATAAAACGAGCCTTTTACCCCCTACGGCAAGACCTAGTAGGCGGAAAAAAGAACCCATATGCCCTCCAGAAGGCCCAGGACGAGATTAGAGTGATTTCATATGATGTAGCCGCCAGGCAGAACAAGGCGAACGATAACAGCGTTCTTAGTTGTATTCGTTTGATACCAACTCATAAAGGCTATAAACGAAGCGTTCCTTATATGGAATCTTCTCATGGTGCAAACGTTGTAAGCCAGGCTTTGAGATTAAAAGAAGTTTTCTATGATTTTCAAGCTGACTACATTGTTTTGGATATTCAGCAAAACGGCATTGGTATCTATGATACTATGTCTAGCATTACTACCAATGAGGAAAGAGGAATTGAATATCCCGCTTTTGGCGTGATGGAACACAATTCCATCAGTGAAGAAGTTAGAAACGAATTAAGGGATCGATGTTTGGGGGTGAATCCCCTTCCGGTCGTTTACCCTATTTCAGCAAGCGCAAAGTTGAACAGCGAAATCGCTGTAGCTTTTAGATCGGCTTTGCAAAAGAAACTGTTTGATTTTCTTGTTAGCGACATTGACGCTGACGATTATTTAACCAGAACGAATAAAGAATTTTTAGAAGTTGAAACTTCTTTACGTCCCTGGTTTTTACATCCTCACGTTCAAACAAATTTACTAATACAAGAATGTGTAAATCTTGAATTGAATGTTCTAAACGGAATGATCAAACTCACGGAAGGTACAGGAAGAAAAGACAGATACACTTGCGTTTCATACGCTAATTACTTTGTTTCTGAGGTTCTCGATAGAGAGCTTCTAAAACAAGGTGATAACACGGATGAGTGGAGTGTAATCCAGTCTATCAGTTTAGTATACTAAAAAAGAAAGGAGGTAAGCCTCTGTGACAGAAGATATTAAAGAATTGTTGTCAGAAATACCGGAAGGTACGGAACTAAGTAAAGATGTGGTCTTTGACGTTCTACGGTTTGCTAGAGAGTTGGGGTATACCGGTTATTTAACTCCAATGCTCGTAAATCAAAGAATGCAAGACATCTCTATGAATCCTCTTTCGGCCACAAGCGAAGGTTTAACCTCTGCTTTAGCTGATCCGAAAAATAACGAGATTGCATTACAAGGATACTCTGAAGACTTAGAACTTCAATCAATGGTGTATAAACGATTGATCGATTATTGTTCTACTATTCTTTCGTTTGATGTAAGTTATGATGCAATCAATGCTGAATTTTCGGACTATAAATCACCGAAGTATAAAAAGGATTTAAAAATTGTTGAAGAGTTTTTAGATCGCTTTGATTATAAGAAAGAATTTCAGGGTGTTGTTAGACAGCTTTTGAGAAATGAAGCCTACTTTGGATTGACTAGATTTGAAGGCCAAAGACACGTTTTACAGGAATTTCCATCTTCGCCAAATTATACGAAGATTACTGGAAGATCGGATGTTGGTGGATTGCTATGGTCTGCCAATATGTATTGGTTTTTAATTCCGGGCGTCGATTTAAGAATGTATCCTTCATTTTTTGGTAAGGCATACGAGAACGCTTTTACGGGTAGTTCCAGCAAGTACAATCCATCTTTGCCTGGAGATATGAGAGGTAGTTCTAGTTGGGTTTACTGGCAGGATATTCCTCTAAGTGTTGGTTGGGCTTTTAAACTAAATCCAGAATTGGCAACCCGAATTCCTTATTTTTCCCCATTGTTGTTGGACTTAGTTCAGCAGGGAACGGTTAGAAATTTGCAAAGGTCTATTTATATGGCCGCTGCTGCTAAAATTTTGGTTGGAGCAGTTCCTTTGTTGAAGGACACAAAGGCAACGGTTAGAGATAGTTTAGCCATGTCGCCAGATGTTTTAGCTAAGTTTTTGGCGTTGGTAAAGACGGCTCTCGGTGATTCAATCAAAGTTGCTGCTGCTCCTCTTGAAGATATGCAACAGATTAACTTTGAAAGCGAAAATATCTATGATCCATTTTTGAAAACTGCTTTGGCTACAAGTGGCATTAATACCAACTTGATCTTTAGTAGTAATATTAAGCCCAACGCTATTGAAACTCAATTGAGTTTGGAAGTAGATTCTAACATATTGAAGAAGTTATATTCACAGTTCAATGCGTTTATGAATTATCACGCAAATCAATATACTTCTAAGTTTAAGTTTGAGTTTCATTTTGAAGGTACTAATTTCTTTACTGATAGAAATGAGAGATTTGAAAAAGTCAATACTCTTGCAGATAAAGGAATCGTTTTACCTCATAAGATTGCTGCTGCTTTAGGAATGAAACCGGCTGCTTTTCAAAGACAGTTAGATGAAGCTAGGGCTAATGGCTGGGTTGATAATTTGACTCCAATTGTTTCTGGATTTAATATGAAACAAGGTGGAGAGTTAGAAAAAGGTAGACCAAAAAAAGCAACTGAAGAACTTGGTGATTCTGGCGCTCAAACTAGAGATTCTGCTTCCAATCTTGGACGCGGTGGAAAGGAGTAAAATATGCCATTGACTCCTAACGCTCAATTAACTCAGACTCCGGGCTTACTAGATATAACTATGACTAAGGGGGATAATCTCGCTTTCAATATTGATTTTAATATTGATCTTACGGGCTATACCTTTGTCGCCAAAGTTGTTTTTTCAGATAAAACAACAGCGCCTTTTACCATTGTTGTTTCTAGTTACCCAAATGGAATTTTGGCCTTATCAATAGATGATAGTGTCAGTTCTATTTTTCCAGTTGGAGAAATGACTTGGTACTTTTCTTGGACTGGGCCAACTCCAACTTTTTTAGTTAGAAAGGTTTTGGCAGGAAAATTTACAGTTATAGAAGGAGGATAAATGACAGATATTGAAATTGTCATAAAAACTCCCAATGCTATAACAGTGGAGCCTTCATTTATAGATGGAGGAGAAACAATAGCTGCCACAGTAGAGGAAAGACCAATTCTTGTTGAACCTTCCTTTATCTTTGGCGGCGAAACGGTTGATGTGTTTGTTGAAGAAAGACCCGTCGAAGCCTCTGTTATTTTTACCGAGGAAACCGTCTCTGTACAAGTAGACGGAAGACCGATTGAGGTTTCTGCCGGTCTTAGCGGTGGCGGGGATGCCCAAACCCTAGATGGTTATGATGGATCGTACTATCTTGATTGGGACAATTTTACGGGCACTCCAAATAGTTTGTCGGGATATGGAATTACAGACGCCTATACAAAGACGGAACTTCAAACGAGTGGACAAGCAATTGTTGATTGGGGAAATATTTCCAATGAGCCTTCGTTTGGAACCGCTGCTTTTGAAGATGTTCCCATTTCGGGAAATGCTTCTGGTACAGAAGTTGTTGTGGGGAACGACACCAGATTAACGGATTCTAGGACTCCGTTGTCTCACGGTAGCACCCATACTTCCACCGGTGGAGATGCCGTTCCTGACGTTATTGCCGCTGGAGCATCGGGATTAATGGGGGGTTCGGATAAAACCAAACTGAACGGAATTGAATCTGGGGCAGAAGCAAACAACATATCCGATGTTGACGCGACAGATTTAACCGATGGTGGAGATACAACCCTTCACATTCACGATGGAAGATATTATACGGAAACAGAACTTCAAACTTCTGGACAATCCAGTGTTCACTGGGGTAACATTACAAACGAACCATCTTTTATAGATGGAACGGGGATTGCGGGAAGGGTAGGCGAATGGTCTGATACCGACAGTTTGCAATCCAGCACCCTGATCAAATCCGGGGCCGGGGTTTTGACTCTATCGTCGGCTACGAACGCCGGGCTGACCATCGCCGTGACTGCCGCCAAGACCTTGACCCTGGCGGCGGCGGATAACGCAACCCTGACCGTTCCGGGCGCGGGGGGCACGGCGGCGCTGATGAGCTATGCCAACGCCGGAAACTTCGGCGTAGGGGTAACGCCAACTGCTTTTTTGCATGTCTTGGGCAATACAACCTCTAACCCACTTCTCGAAATAAAAACGTCGCTCGCCACTACATCCAGGGTTTTTGTTGTGCGAAATTCCAGCGACGTAATAACACATCAAATGGATGCGGTTAGAGGGCAATTCGCGTTCGGTAATGTTCTGCCAAGCACCCTTCCATCTGGAGCGCCTGGTTTTCAGGTTTACGGTAACAATTCTGGCGCAGTAAACAGAATACAAAATTTTTCAAACACAGCTACAACCACATCAAGCGTACAGCTTTATCATTCTAGGGGTACTTATGACGCCCCGACACCACCAAACGCGAGCGGCTATTATCTTGGACAACTTACATTTGGTTCCTACCGATCTGCTGGCGTCGCAGTTGCAAGAGCAGCAATACAATCACACTCTACCGAAAGTTGGACAGCAACTGTATCGGAGGGCGCTAATTTACTTTTCCAGGTCTGCCCATCTGGAACAGCGACTAACGTGACGCTAATGACCTTGCAGGACTCTTACGTTGGTATCGGCGATCATATACCGCTGTATAAATTACACGTATTGGAGTCTGACGCAGCAACCAACGCAATCACAACGACTGTTACCCTCGACCACAACACCAGCGGCATCGTCGCGGCGTCTGGCCTCGGCAGTCGCATACTCGGACGACTGGAGGACGCCACGACTGCCGACCAGGAGGCGTTCAGCCTGGACTGGTACTGGACTGACTCGACCCACGCTGCGCAGCACGCCGCGGCAGTTATCCGAGTCAACAAAGCCGGGACGATGACGGAGGTATTTAGGGCGGGCAGCACAGAGGTTGTCGTCAACGAGACGGGCAGCGCGACCATTGACATGCGGGTAGAGACAGACAGTTACGACGCGCTGTTTGTGGATGCGTCAAATGACTCTGTCATGATTATGTCCAACGCGGCGGGCAAGGTTGGCTTTTTTGGCGGCGCGGCAGTCGTGCAGCAAACCGCCCTGACCACGCAGCTAACCACCCTGACGGCAAGCGCGCCCGGAACACCCGATTATTCAATCCAAGACCTTGTGGCTGGCGGTTTTGGTTTTGTGGCGGCTGATGAGGGGCAAAGCATGCTGAGTGCATTCATTAATTTACAAACCAGGGTAGCGGAGCTGGAAACCAAACTACAGGCTTACACCCTGTTAGCATAAAGGAGCAAACCTATGGCAATTGTACTTACATCGACAGCAACAGACCGGATTGTGACGGGCACTTGGCGCGGGGCAAAGGCCAAACTTGACCCGGTCATTGAGGGCGCGGCGGCGTACTGGTACAGCCTGGGCTACGGGCAGGTGATGGCGGGCGAGGTACTTACGCCGTTTGCCAGCCTGACCATCGCCCAAAAACTGAACGTGATGGACGAGTTTGTCAAGCAGCACGTCCTCAAGGCGGCACGCTTAAACCTCAACGCCAACGTGGACGCGGCGAAACTGGCCGCCGAAACGGAAGCCGCGGCAACCGCTGCGGGTTATGATTTTAGATAACGCGGCGGTAGATAACCAAGAAGACGCTCGGATTCAAAATAAGGAGTTTTATGAATGCTTTAGGTATTGATGTATCAAAATATAATGGGCCGGTAAACTGGGAAGTTGCCAAAGAAAATGGTGTAACTTACGCTGGAATGCGGGCTTCAATTAGTTGGGGATATCGCGATCCCTGGATTGGATATAACCTTTCGGAATGTAAAAGACTGGGTATTTTTATTATGCCTTATCACGTCTTGTATCCTGGAGAAAATGTACCCAGACAGGTTGATAATTTTTTGAATGCGTGTGCTGTTTCTTGGGAGTTTGAAATTCCTGTACTTGACTTGGAACTAACTCACGGACAGTCGAAAGCGACCCATTACTATCGCTGCGGTAGCTTGGCTAGAACAGGTCGAAGCCAAAACCGGAAAGAAACCGATTATTTACAGTCGTAAGAGTTGGATCGATTCGTACACCGTAAACGACATGTGGAGAACCCGATATGATTGGTGGTTGGCTCATTATTTGATGGACAGGACGGTTGAACGTCCGGCTCCACCCGCTATTCCTTCAACAGTTGTTAGCTGGCTAATTCATCAAAACTGTGACAAGAAACCGGCTTGGGAAGGATTTGCCGCTTCTAGCAATGACTTCATTAAAACGGTTGACATCAATCGATGGAACGGCGACAATTCTGCCGTAGCAGATTATTTCGGTTCAACCGTTCCCCCTGCCCCAGTTTGCAAATGCTGTGGTAAGCCTCTATAACATAAAAACAATTTAAGGAGGTAAAAATGCCAAAGTGGAAATACATCTCCTTAAAAGAATATATTGACGCTAGGCTAGAAGCAATCATTAAATCAGAAAGTGTTGCCTTAGACGCAATGGATCGAAGGATGGATGCTGCCAACGAACTTAGAGAAGCTCTTCGTGACGTAAATAACAATAGCGTTAGATCAACGGAATGGTTGGCTTTTAAACAAAGAAACATTCAAGATTTAGAAAACATCGTTTTAGATATTCGCTCTCTTATGTTGTCTAGGGCAGAACTTGCAGGAAAAGCGAGTCAAGCACAATTAACAATAGTGATGGGAATATCTTTGATTAGTTTATTAATATCAATAATTACGTTTGTTTTAAAAATAACAAATGTAGTTAAATAAAACGAGGGAAAAGGAGAAAACACATGGTAAATGTTGATATCATGCGTTGGGCATCCTTTATCTTTTCTGTTTTTGGTTTGATTTTATGGGTGTATTGGGGGATAAAACGTAAGAAATATGAATTGGCGTTTGCTTTTTCATCTTTATTTACTACACAATGTCTTATATTTAGGATTTATTTTATTTTTTCACCCCACTCACACTCTATATAATCAGTGGTCAGTAATATTGAGATTACATGGAATTTTAGTTTTATTTTTGGTTGCAGGATGTTTAGTCATCGAAAAGGAATATAAAAATCTATGAGTGTCGAAAATATTGCTGCCCTAGTTATATCTATCATAGCTGCCATAGGCAGCGCCATACCTATCATTATTCAAGTTCTAAAACATCGAAATGAAAATAAAATCCTTGATGCAGATGCAAAACTTAAAAAGCAAGAAGCAGATACAAAAAGAACTGAAAGCGACAGGCTTTTTGTTGAAACAGCAAAGGGGTTAATTGAACCCTTGAGACAACAAATAAAAGAACTAAAAGAAGAAAACGTAAGAAAAGATATTGCGCTTTCTGAGTTGAAAGAACAGTTTTCTGCTTTGATGAAAAGAGTTGATGAACTTGAAAATTTGAATCAGGTAAAAGATGAAACAATTGAAAAATTGAGTCATCAAGTTCGGTCTTTCGGTGAAGTTCCAATTCACGAAAGAGAAATAAAGAAAATTGACAGGTTTGAAGAACCAAAAAATGGAAACGGTAAAGAAAACGTCGGATGATTTGACTATCGCTTGACATGCGATATGTATTTCTGTATCTTACGCGACGTAAAATTGTATAAAAATAAGTTTCACAGATGGCAATGAAATAAGGAGAAAATATTATGACTTTAAGTACGTTGCAGAAAACTCAACTCAATAATATGAATGCCGCCGCGCAGCGAGCGGCTATGGGAACGCTGCTTGGCAATCTCGAAGCTGGAACTATTTCTGGCGTGACAGCGGGAGTTGTTACCGCAAACAAAACCATTGTTGCTGGGGCCAACAAGAACCTTGACACACTAGTCATTGCCGATGGCGGTTTCAAACTTGGTGCTGGCGCTGGTACGGCTGTTACCGCTACCGCCGCCGAACTGAATGTTTTGGACGCTGTGAGTGCCGGGGTTGCTTCTGCCAGCAAAGCCGTGGTGTTGGGGTCTGACAAGAACCTTGACACACTAGTCATTGCCGATGGCGGTTTCAAACTTGGTGCTGGCGCTGGTACGGCTGTTACCGCTACCGCCGCCGAACTGAATGTTTTGGACGGCGCTCCGTTAGGCGCTACCTTTGTGGTTGGCGTTGAGGGTGCAGATACAATCAACGTTGGTGTTCAACTCGTTGACGGGAATTCTGCCGATTTAGCTGTGCGTGGCGCTGTCAAAGCCTATTTGAGCAATGATGCTAACGGCGACAGTTTGGCTACAACCGCTCCGTCTGGCGGAACTGCCATTGGTACGGACGGTCTTCTTATCGCTTCCGCTCCGACTCTGGGGAATTCTCTGGTCGTGGACGGAAATCTGGCGATTGACGCAACTCCTGAGAAGTTCAAGACAACTCAGACCTCTGCCTTCTTAATTAATGGCGTAAGTCATACCAAAGCCGCAACGGTTGAACTCGTCTTCTCTGCCGCACACGTTGTTACTGCTACGAAATTCGGTGTGGTTCTGGTTCAGATAAATGCTGCCGGTACGGTTAGTACTAAGGTTCCTCTGTCTCCCCAGATTTACGATGATGCCCCAACCGCTTTGGCTGCTCTTCCCGCTGTTGACGCGGGGAACGTGTCTTTGGGTTACATTGCTATCGCCGCTGGGGTTGCGGATTGGACTGCTAACACCAGTGACATGACCGATGGTAGTGATCTGACCACTGCCTCATTCAATGATAGCACAGAAGTTGCCATTGGTGCTGCCAAGTCCTTTGAATTGGTTAGTGAGTCTGACGGCGATATTGACATCGACATTGTTGAATCGGGTGTGGCTACGTGGTATCTCGTTTTGGTTATGCCAAGCGGCAAGTTGGTTGCCAGTACCGCCATTACGTTTGCGTAATTGGATTAGTTGATAAAAATGGAGTCTTGCGCTATGTCTAAAAGGTGGCGCGAGACTCCATCAAAACTCAACACCGTATCGACAACAACATAAAATTAATTCGAATCCCTTATACAGAATTCGATAACATCGAACAAATTCTCTATGAAGAACTGTTCGGAAAGGAGGTGTGATATCAAATTATCACAAGAATTATGTGACTCTTTTTGTAATCAAATGGCTTCAGAGATGGGTAATTTTTACAAGTATACAACTATTCAATCTTACTTTGAAAACTTACAGTTAAAAAACTTAGCTAAACATTTTAAATCTCAAGCCGATGAAGAAATGAGTCATTACGAGAAAATTTTAGATTACATAAATTCTCGCGTAGATGGTCAGTATCACTACATTGAGGTTGAACAACCTGAAATCAAAATTAATTCACTTGATGATGTTGGCAGAATTTATCTGGAAACAGAACAAGCTACAACAGAATCAATTGAAGATATTTATGGATTGGCTTTAGAAAGTAGATCATTTATTGACCTGCCTTTTATTTCCGAACTGCTTTCATACCAAGTTTTGGAAGAGCGCGAATCTGAAGAATTTGTGAAAAGATTGACTTCTGTCTCAGACATAATCGTTTTCGATCTAATCATGGGTTCTTAGTTTATGGTGTTATAAAATGACAAGAATTGCGTATAATAGAAAGCCGTATCAAGAAGCAGTATTCTTCCTGGAATCAAACGGATATACTCTTATTACAAAAGAAGATGAGTATGCCGGATTTGGCTCTCCCGTGTACATATCTGATGTAAACGGATATATTAGTTATACTACTTGTAGCAAGTTCTGGTCTGCGATAAAACGCAATAATATACCAGAAAAATTTAATAAGGATAATCCGTTTGCATTGTACAACATTGAAAAATGGCTTAAGGAATTTAAAGGTTCGATTTCTTTGAAATCTACGGAATATCTTGGAGCAAGAGAAAAACTGATGTTTTTCTGTAGCGTTTGTTCTAATGAATTCGATGCCTCTTGGGACACGATGTATGCCAACAAGAAGGGCTGCCCGTATTGTGCAGGAAAGAGAGTTTCTCCGAACAGGTCGTTTGCTTCGGTTCACTCGGAACTATTGCAAGAATGGGATTATGAAAAGAATAGTAAGAGTCCAGAGGAGTATTCCCCCGGAAGTGGAAGGACTGTTTGGTGGAAATGTAATTCTTGTGGACATTCTTGGAAGTGCGACATAAACGTAAGGGTTTATAATTTGGGAAGTGGCTGTCCTGTGTGCGCCTCCACGTCACGCGGGGAAAATATTGTTTCGAGATTTCTTTTACGCAATAATGTTGAGTTTGAAACTCATAAGTCTATTCTGGGATGCAAAAGCATAAGGCATTTACCGTTTGACTTTATATTGGGTAGCGGAAACTTTTGTATTGAATATCATGGAATACAGCATTATAAGCCAGTTGACTTCGGAGGAAAAGGATTTGAACACTCAATTAACTTTTTCAATGATTTAAAAGTTAGAGACTCTATAAAAATAAATTTTTGTTTAGAAAACAATATTAGGTTATTGATTATTCCATATTGGGAAATTAAGAATATTGATAAAATATTAATGAAAGAGATTTTTGGAGGTTGAATGCTAGTCAATCCTAAAATCATAGAAAACAAACTTGGTTTCTCAAAGATTATTGCAGACTGGTTACAAAAAGAGAATGTTCCATTATTAGGTATTGACGGTAATGTTTATTATTTTATGAATACCGCAACGCTAAAAGAATCTTTGAAAAGAATGCCAATTAAGTTGAAAATAAAAAGTGGTTTGATTAAATGGTTGGAAAAATTATAAGAAAGGAGGTGGATTATTGAATAAGCACATTAACTTTGAGGTTGAAAGTGCAGACATCATTGAAGAAAATCCAAACTCCCAATTTGCTACTGCGAGAATTTTAGCGTTTAGTTCGTCTCTAAATAGGCATGATATGAGTTGCTCGGAAGAAGTGTTGAAAAATACTGCTTCAACAATTTATAATAAACCAGTTTTGTATGTTTATGATGCTAGGTTTGATGACCTAAGTTCTCATGCTGACAAACCTGAGAAATCTTCTATTGCCGGATTTGTTGAACCAAACAGCGCAGAATTTATCAGGGAAGAAAATGGCGGAAGACTGCAATTGGTGGTCTTGACTAAAATTTGGAAAAGATATGCCCCTAAAGTTGTAGAATTGTTTCGTTTTTCTGGGGGAAGAAAGAAAGTCAGCGTTGAGATGGAATTGATAGAGGCTAAAGAAAGACCTGATGGAATTCTGGAAATGCTAAATTTTGCCTATACTGGCGTCTGTATTTTGGGGGATTTGGTGACTGAAGCCTCAATGGGAGCTCACATGCAAATGTTGTCATTCTCTGAGGCCGATAAAGAATATTTAGAAGCATATAAAGCCGAATTCTCATCTCGTTATGATGATATTGATTTTACTATTCCTGAAGAAGTAAAGTCAAATACTAAAATGGGTTTGGACTTGCATAAGAAAAAAGGTACAGGTGCAACATCTGTAGCTTTAGCAAATGCACGTTTTATATCTGGAAAAGATAAAATCACACCAGATAAACTAAGACATACAGCAAAATACCTATCTAGGAAAAGCAAAGAAGATCATAATGATCAAGATTCTAATAGTTATGTTTCTTGGATGCTTTATGGTGGTGATGCTGGTTATAGATGGGCTTCATCCTTAGTTGCTAAGATGGATGAATTGGATCAACAGAGGGTGAATTATTTTGCAAAGGAGGAAAAAAACATGGATGAAAAAGAAAAGGAAGAATTGAAAAAGGAAGAGGAAATGTCTGCGGTGGCATCTGCGGTCACACCTATGGCCGCTGAAGAAACTCCTGAAACTCCCAAAGAAGAACCGAAGAAAGAATCTGAGGAAGAAGAAAAACCAAAGGAATTTTCTTTGGACGCTTATCTCGATGTGGCTGCTGCTTTAGCGTTTTTAGAAGCTGAAACCGAATCCAATGAAGAAATGGTCGGAATGGCTGTTTCAGAATTAAAGAAAGAAGAAGGTAAAGAATTTGCTAAGGTCGCTGGTGCTATGTTCGCTGTTGCGATGAAGTATGCTTCTAAGGCGAAGGAATTTGAATGTAAGATGTCTGAGTTTTCTGCTAAAATGGCTGAAAATGAAGAAAAGATGAATTCGTATATGGCTGAGAATGAAAACCTTAAGAAATTTAAGGCTGATGTTGAAGCTAGTCAATTCCAGTTTGAAGTTGAAACTACTTTGAAAGAAGTTGAAAATGCTGTTGAAATGCCTAAAGAAGAAATGGCTGCTTTGAGAGAAAAAGCTGCTGAATTCTCGCTTCTGACTCTTGACGCGTATAAAAACATGGTTAGAGCAAAGGCATTTACTTTTGCTGCTAAAGGTAAGAGTTCTAATGAAGTTAGAATTGGTTTACCGTTTACTAATGTTGATAAACCCACAAAGAAAAGTTTGTGGGAATAGAGTGAACTAATTATATAAAGGTGAGACATGGTTTCTGTTACGAAAAAATACTTCTTTTGCTATTCGTTTCGGTTAAAAGAATTTCTAACTGAAAAAACTATTCGTTTTGAATTTACTGGAAATAATCAAACTAACAATAAACCTTATTGGGTTTATATTAGAAATGATTATTTAGCAGATGCCTTAAGCGAATGGTCTAAATTGAATGGCGTTAAGACTAAATATAATGAGGAAGAAGGAATATGAGGAAACTAACAACTGAAGAAGTTAGAAACATGGTCTTAGAAATGGGCTACGATATGGTCGGAGAATATACTGGGAGAAGAAACCCTATTGAAATTATATGTAAGTGTGGAAACCACTATTTTCCACAGGCAGGAAATTTCATATACGGAAAGTCCCTTCGCTGTGATGAATGTGGCAGAAAAAATGTTTCGAAAAGATTTTTGCAAACATACGAAGAGGTTTTTGGATATGTAGAAGATAATGGGAACGGAGATGTTCTATTGTCGGAAAAATATTCTGGAAATGGAAAAATAGAAATTCTTTGCGGAGTATGCGGAAAGAATTATAAAATACTATTCTCGTCGTTCAAATTGGGTCACAGGTGTTCTCATTGCGGAATAGCGTCTAGGACAAGGAAAAGTAGACTTTCCGCCGAAGAAATATGGTCTGACCTAAGTAGGCGAGGTTTGATTTTTGTTAACTACCAAACCTACGATGACGTAGATTGGCCCAAAATGACTGTTTCTTGCTCAATTTGCTCGTATACATGGGAAACGACTTGGTTGTTTATTCGAGGCAATAGTGCGTGCGGAATGTGCAATCGTTCCCGCGGTGAAAGAAAAATAGAAAATTTTTTAATTGAGAATAATATATTTTTTCTTCCTCAACATAAATTTGATGATTGCAAGAACGTTCGAAGGTTGCTTTTTGATTTTTATTTACCGGAACATAATACGGGGATAGAGTTTAACGGAATGCAACACTATGAAGAAAATGAGTTTTTTGGAGGAACGAAAGGATTCCAAGAAACTATTTTTAGAGACAAAATAAAAGAAGAATATTGTCTTTCTCAAGGAATAAACCTGTTGGTTATTCCTTATTGGGAAAAAGACAATATTGAACAAATTTTAACAAACTATTTATTTTCTTAGGAGGAAAACATTATGTCCTATGGCGTACTAATCCCGAATCGTGTTGCGAGTATGAATGTTGATTCGTATAATCGCTCTGCGGTTTCTGCTTCTGATCTTGAAAACGGTATGGTCGTTGCTCTGACCAGCGGAAAATCTGCTACTGCCGGTGAAACCGAACTCTGGACTGCTGTCCAGCCCGCTACGGCAAACCTGGCTTCTGGTCTTTGGATGATTTATTCACCAGAACTTGTTCTAACAATTTCTGGTTCGGCACAGTTCTCTGGTATCGACCCGAATCCGCAAAATTTTATCAATAAGGCGACTCGTCCTTTTGACATTTTTAAACTTCAGGTTGGCGATATTTTTACCATTACTGGTGATGTTATTACTGGAACCAAGTCAACCAACACCTATATTGTCGCAACCGATTCGGACTACCAATTGAATTGGGCTGCTGCTGCCATTTCCGGATTATCCTGCAAACTGCTTGGCACAACCTACATTTCCATTCCTGATGGTGGCGTTAATTCTGGCAGAGTAACGGCCTATCAGTTTGAAGTTGTCGCTCTGGCTTAATTATCAAAAAAAACTAAATTAGGAGGAATATTTTATGACTAAAGTTACTGATGGTCTTATTAAATTTGCTGGTGGCGAAGCCAATCTTGGCGTGTACAAGATGTTCGCTGATTACTGGAATCACTATCGCTCTCTAAACGGCTCTAAAGGTGTTGAGTTTGATAACACCATTTCTTTTTCCGAGAAAGAAGACAAGATGAACGCCGCTCTTCGCAAGGAAATTCTACGCGTTTCTGGGCAAAACCTGGTCGAATTACCCCTAGAACACTGGGCGTCTAACCCGATGGTGAAGTGGGCAAGTTTCGCGGTTACAAATATGCTCATAGATTTTGTTCTTCCGAGTTCGATCATCGACTCGATTGGGGCATACACTGACGTTAGAACTATTGGATGGGGCGATTCTGCGGCGTTCGAAGTTAAAAGCAGAGACTTATTTACAGTTAGCAAGGCTGGTCGCGGTCAGCGTTCAACGGAATTACACAAACAGTACGCTGGACTTGTCACGGTAGTTCCGGTTATGAGAGAACTTTCTGTGTTTGTGTCTTTGTATCGCGTTTTGGCGGGGAAGGAATCTCTGGCTGAATTTGTTGCCAAAGCCGTTCGCTCTCTGGAAACCGCCGTTACTGTTGACGTGTATAATTTGATGAGTACAACCATGAATGCCCTGGTGAACACTCCCGCCGCCGCAGCCCTGCGCGTTAGCGGATACACTCAGGCCGACTTGATTTCTTTGGCGCAGAAGGTTCAGGCATGGAATGGCGGCGCTGAAGCCGTCATTGTTGGTACGAAAGCAGCTTTGGGAAATATTGTCCCATTAGACCCAAACTATCGTTATGATCTCGTAGATAGTCCTTATGTCAAGATGGGCTATGTCCCAACGGCCTTCGGTTATTCGATGCTAATGCTCCCGCAGGTTGCCGATTGGGAAACCCCCTTCCAACTAAAATTGGCCGATGATCGCGTTTGGCTTCTTTCTCCTTCTTCGCAGAAGATTGTGAAGTTGGTTCTGGAAGGCGCTACCATGAGTAACACCACGGACGTTTATCAAAACGCTAACCTCACTCAGACCAATACCATTTGGAAGTCTTTTGGAACCGCCGTAGCGACCAATGCCGTTGCCGCCACAATCGAACTGTAATTTAAAATTACAATATTTTACGAGTGAGGGTTGAAATATACCCTCACTCAAAATATATTCAACAATTAGAGGAGAAAATGAACACTAAATCGGTTACAAAAGAAGCGGAATACGACGAATTAAAAGAAAGAGTTTCACAATTAGAATCTCTTTTGGCTCAATTCTCTGGAACTCCGCTGCCAAAAAATGAAAATGACTCCGTCAAGCCTGAAGACTATGTTCAAATTATGAGTCTGACAAATGATCGCCTCAATCTTTCAACTGAAGGTTTTGGAAAGGGAAAAAAATACACATTCACAAAATTTGGTGAAGTAAAAAGAATTATCTACAAAGAAGTCGCTGACATCATAGAAAATCAACAGCACTTTCTTACTCGCGGGTTATTTTTTATTTTGGACAGAAGAATCATTAGGCTTCACGGCCTAGACGATCTCTATGCAACTCTTTTGACTAAAGATAAAATGGAGAGCATCATTTTCGGAGTAGGCAAATCGCAGGATTTAGTGGAACTCTATAAGTCTGCAAATGATCGTCAAAAAGAAATCATCAACGACATGATTGTTGAAAGAATCACGAAAAACGAAGACGTGGACTTAAATATTGTTGCTCAAATTTCTAGGATTGCAAAAATTGATTTGGTTGCTAAGGCAGAAGAATCAAAAGAATATGCAAATCTGGCGGCATAATTTAAAAACTAAAACTTAAAAAAAGGAGGTCTATAAATGGCAGTGAATATAACAGACGTAATTGACCTCTTTATGACACAAATTGACGATTATCGTCTTACAGCATTATATCAAAGCAGTGAAACTGATTTTACGGTCTATCTAACTAGTTTCCTAAACTTTGCAATTGTAGAATTTACTCCAATTTGTACTCAGTCTTTAGTGTATGATGGTACTACAAAAAACTTCACCGATACTCTGACATTAGAAAATCAAGTTATCTTGGCTCAACTAATGGTAAAATATTGGCTGAATAAAGAAGTACAAGATATTACGCAGATGTCCATACACATCCGCGACAAAGATTTTTCCATCCATAGTGAGGCCAACAACTTAAAAGAAAAATCAGCCTACCTAATGACTGTCAAAGAAAATCTTTCACAGATACTAAACGATTATTCATATCGTAATCAAGATTGGAGTCTATGGATTAATCAATCATTCAATGGCTACACAGGGAGTTAAATATGGCTTACACATATTTAAAAGCCCAAATGCCTATGATTGGTAAAAGCCAAAAAGACAAATATGTTGATCTTTTTCAGGAAACTCTAAATCGCCAGTTTACAAATGCTTCAGACGTTTGGACTATCCAAGAAGAATTGCCCTATGCCGGTGATGTTTGGTATGAATCTGAAGTTAGAGTTATAACCCACGTTATTAACAACGAAACGGGCGATAAACTGGGTGATGATTACCGAAAGATAATGTTTAAAGACATTGATCACGCTACTGGCCCAGGGTATATGTATTACTTTGATGAAAACTATTGGGTGGTAATCAATGCAGACATTCACAAAAACTTGGCTGCTTCCTGCGTGGTAAAACGCTGCAATAACGTTCTACGATGGACTGATCCAGATGGGGGTTATTTTGAAGTTCCCTGTTCGATTGATTATCTGATCAAAGAAAATCGTGACTTCGCTACTGCTGGTACTGCTTTAGTGGCTCCTGCTGCTCAGTTGGAAGTTCTCTGTCAGTGGAACACAAAATCCAATAGAGTTAGACCAAATCAAAGGTTTTTGTTTGGTAACGCCAATAACTGGAATGCTTTTAGAGTCTTAGGTGGTGGCGTAAACAACTATAACAACATGCAGACCGAAGATAATTTATCTGCCGGTCTTTTACGTTTAAGTATGATGGCAAACTACGTCAATCCTGATACAGATGATCTAACCAATGGTATTGCAGACATTGTTCAATACACTTACGACATATCAGTAGAAGAAGACCCATTGACTATTCAAACAGGTTTAACCAGACAATTCCATGCTACAGTTACGGTAAATAATCAAGTTGCCCCTAGAACAATTATTTGGGCTAGCGACGATGAAGATGTTGCCACAGTTAGCAGCACAGGATTGTTGACTGCTGTTGCAGTTGGTACTTGTACCGTAAGAGCAACTCTTGAAAATAACACAGATGTCTATGAAGATATCACTGTTACTGTTCAATCGGCTCCAGTTGTTGAGTCTGAAATTTTGATTAATCCGAACGTGAATTATGTTTTGGAAGGTAAAACTACAACCTTTACTGTTGGACTATACGAAAATGGTGTTTTACAAGCCGATGCTTTTGTGTTTACTCTTGATGCAAGAAGTATCCCGTATGATCACTATGTTTATACAACTTTGGGCAATGCTTTCACTGTTGAAAATGTGGAAAGATTCTTGACTGATTACTTAGAAGTAACTGGCACAACAACCGGGCCTTTAAGTAGAACGTTTAGAGTATATCTGAAAGGGATGTGGTGATATAGATGACGCAAAACTTTAACTCTCCCGATTTTGCTTATAATAAGTTTTATAGATTTGCGGATTTTTCTTATAACTGCATTGTAAAAATTTTAGAATCCGATGAATTAATTTGGAAACTTTTAAAAGATACAACCGCAGATGCTTGGAATATTCCAAATCTTACCTATGAGGAAAAAACATCTTTAATTTATTCCGGTCAAGAAGATTCATCTCTCTATCGCGTTTTCATGGATACCAGAAATGATTCCGTGTTTACAAGAGAAGAGTGCATTTTGCGTATTTCTCCCTATAAAATTGTTCCAAGAAATAGAACTACTGGTTCGGTAATTATGGGGATGGAAACATATGCTCATTATAAGGTAAACACCCTTTCAAACTATAAGACTAGAATTGGGATGATCACTCAAAAGTTGATTGAGGTATTCAACGGAACGAACATCGATGGGCTTGGTGTTTTATACTTTGACTATTTAAGAGATCAGGGCGACTTTACAACGCCTTCGGGTACAGTTCCGACACCGGGCTATATCACGTACTTCACAACAAACGTAGGATGACAAATGTCAAAATATGACAACTATTATATCTTTGACGATCCTGTTCCTTATCGTAATCTAAAACTATATCCAGTTAGAATGAGAGATTACCTTCTTTTTCATTACTTCGCCAATGTACTTGTTTTAGACAAAAACTCCATTCCTGATTTCAAAATCATTACAATGACTTATCTTGAATGGTTATTTCATGAAACTGAAACAGATATGGAAAATAAGCCTTACATTTTATGGCTTGATCGTCTTTTAGAAATGGTATTAAAAGATGATGAAAGTTTTAGTGACATGAATAAAAGCGTACAACGCTATCGCAGAGATGAAAAAGGAAAACCATATATTCTGATTGGTGATCAGAAGTACGATTCTTCAGATTTTGAAGAAATAAAAATGATCATTGCTGAACAAAACGATCTTGATTTACCAGATGAGTCTATTCAAAAGGAACTTCGAGATAGCATTGAAGAAGCAAATCGTATTCGTCAAAGGTTAAACAAAACGAGAATTGCTCCCTTAGAAGAGCAAATAGTGGCCGTTAGTATTTATACTGGATGGCCGCTAGAACAAATTTATGATCTGACTATTCGTAAATACGGAATGGTAATACAAAGATCAGATCATTTATTGCATTATAAAATCTACCTGACAGCTTCTTTGTCAGGAATGGTTGAGTTTAAAGACAAATCAATTATTAAACACTGGTTATCTGATTTAAAAAAAGATCGCTTTGGTGGTGCTTTGATTGAATCTGAAACTGTGAAAAATAAGATTAGTCTATCGGACAAACTAAAATAAATCTTTAGGAGGTTTAAAATATGACAAAGAAATTTCTTGTCTCTGTAGCTAATGTTTTTGGCTACGATCAGGAGAACGGCGATTTGGTCTTTGTTGGTAAAACTCTATTGGATTCTTCGATTGAAACCGCTCTAAACGCGACTGATGTTCGTGGTGGGCGGGGCAATCAGCTTCAATATGTGTATTACAATGGGGCCGACATGACCATTGCGGTCAATGATGCTCAGTTCAACCTGGACTTCTTGGCTAAAAATGTTGGCTCTGCTGTTGCAACCAGCAATAACATCTGGACTGAGGAAACTGTTGTTTTGGACGCTGGTTCAGAGGGCGATGTTACTGGGACTCCGATTGCAACCCCATTTACTTCGGTTTATGGTTGGGTCGCTTTTGGTGATGGAACCACTCAGAAAGTTACCTTCAGCGCCACAACTCACTTTGCCGTTTCCGGTCATGCCAGCGAAACCGTTTGTGTTCGTTATTATGCACTAGATGCGGCTTCCCGTAGTCTGACAATTCCTTCCAATATTATTCCGAGCATTGTTTACTTGGTCATGGAGGCTCAGTTGGCCTCCGCTGATGAAACTGCCAACGTTATTGGTAAGGTTCAGATCATTGTCCCGAAGGCCACCATGACTGGGGCTTTTTCGATGAGCATGACCGCCGATGGTGTTGCCTCAACTCCGTTGAACGCTAGAGCTTTAGCCTACGAGGAAACCACAACTGGGGCTTGCACCAACGCTCCTTATCTTGCTAAGATTATCGAAATTTTGGATACCGCCAATTGGTATGATAACGTGATCGCTCTGGCTATTTCCGGGGGAGACTTTGCTTTGACTCATCCCGACACCAGACTGTTGCAGGTTTGGGCGATTCCGTCTAGTGGAGCGGCTTTCCTTCCCCCAGTTGCAGACTTGACTTTCGCTTCGTCCACCGTTGGCGCTGCTACGGTTGACGCTGCGGGCCTTGTGACAACTGTTGCCGCTGGAACGACAACGGTGAAGGCTTCAATTACTGCGGTGGCAACAATTGATGCCAACGTTATTGTAACCGTCAGTTAAGTTTTTTATTATAGAGAGTACCTAGAAATAGGTACTCTCTACCTTTCAATAATTGGAGGTAAAATGGCAAGAATATTTACCGATGGTGCTGAATTTGGAGATATGTTATTTTGGAATGGCGGAACGAGCGGAACAGCCGATGTTAGTTCTGTTGTCAAAAGAACCGGAAATTATTCATATACCTCCAACTCAAGCGGTGCAAACTCTGGCGAAATGGTTAGACTGTTAGATTCCGCTATCAGCGCCGGATACCTTCGTTTTGGCTTGAACATCGCTCCTGGTGGGGGCGAGAATACAATTTTGAAGTTTAGAAAAGGCTCAACGGTTATAGATTCCTTGAGATACGACGAATCTGTCAATCTATTGAAGGCATATCGGGGAGATGCTGCTAATCTTTTGGGAACCTCATCTATTCCTCTATTAGACAATACTTGGCATCTGATTGAAATTTATCTAAATATTCACGATACAACAGGTGTGTTTGATGTAAAAATCGATGGAACTGCCGCAATTACAGCAGAGAATGTTGACACTAAGCCGGGGGCAGACGCAGATTTTGATAACCTATCATTCTTAACTCCCGCTGGTTCTTTTGAATTTATGTATCTCGATGACCTTGCGTTAAACGATACGACTGGAGGTTCCGACAATTCTTGGTGTAATGACGGCTATGTTATTGCGATTGACCCAGACGGAAACGGAGATGTTAGTCAACTCACAAACTCTAATGCCACAAGTGTTGATAATTATTCGTATGTAGATGAAACTCCTCCCGATGGGGATACGAGTTACGTTGAAGGAACAACTGCTGGTCATCAAGACTTATATACTATTGCTGATTATTCTGGAACGGGAAAGACAATTCGCAGAGTCTTTGTGGAATCTAGGGCAAAATCTACTGGCGCTGTTGGCGATCTTATGAAACTGATTTTAAAAACTGGCGGAACTGTTTATGCTTCTTCAGATATTTCTTTGGGAGCGGCTTACACCGCTGTAGTTGGCACAGACCACACAGTAAATCCAGCAACAGCAGTCGCTTGGGTTGAAGCCGATATTGATGCTCTGCAAATAGGTGAGGAAGTGGTATAATGGCTAGACGTTCTACTGCGACTAAGACAAATGTTGAATATTCGCAGTCTACGACTTATAGAAGATCAACGTCTACTAAAGCCGAAGTAGAATACACGAATACTCTCACCTATAGGAGATCGACTGCAACAAAATTGATGTTGGAATATGAAATTCCACCAATTCCATATCCGAGAATAACATCTTCTAAATTAATAGTAGAATATTCATATCAACCATTTTCACCAATCAAACCCTATAAGAAATTTTTGATTTCTGTCGCTGATGTTTACGCTTATGATTCTAGCGGAAATCTTGTCTTATCAGGGAAAACCATGATGGATACCGGAATTGAACTCTCTTTATCTGTTACCGATGTTTATGGTGATAGAGGCGCTCCAACAGAGTTTGTCTACTTCTCAGAACCAGATTTAACAATCACTATTGAAGATAGTCAATTTAATTTGGCTATGATATCTGCAACTACAGGAAAAGATATAGAAACTGGAAGTGACATTTATGAGGATGAGAGAGTTGTAATTGAGGCGGGCGGAATCGGTGAAGTTTCAAAAACACCCATTGCAAATGGTTATGCTTGGATAACTTTACCAAACGGAACCTTTGAAAGATCATTGTTTACTGGAAATCAATTTACTTCTACTGCAACCGAAGGAAGTGTTGTTGACGTTTTATATCTAACAAACGTTTCAACGGCAGAAGTAATCACCATAGATGGTGAAATTGATCCTATGGAAGTTTATTTAGTTTTAGAGGCAACTTTAGCAATTGGAGATAGAACTTATAATGAATTTGGTAAAATTCAAGTAGAAATTCCAAAAGCAATTCTTTCTGGAAATTTTATTTTAACTATGTCGCCAGATGGAGTTTCTAGTACAGACATAGAAGCTAGAGCCTTGTCTTATGATACATATGAATCCGGAGTTGGATACTATTCAATCTACGGAACAATAAAAGAAACGATTCCGTTTAGAAATTGGTACGATGAAATTTCAGGAATATATATTGCCAACGGCGACTTTTCTCTTGCTTCAGGATCAACGAAACAATTGGTTGTAAAAGCGATTCCAAATACTGGTGCGGCATTTAGTCCGCCAATTTCAGATATTGAATTTACCTCAGATAATCCACCTTCTGCTACGGTGAATTCGTCTGGTTTGGTAACTGGAATTTCTGTTGGGAATAGTGGCATAAGAGCAAGAGTTATAAACCGAAGAGAAATGACAGATGTGGTTGTAGCAACTATAACATAAAAGGAGTCTTGTATGCCTAGAAAAAAGAAATCAGAATTAGAGCCAATTGATGAACTTGTTGAGGATATTTTTTCAGATGAAACAGAAGAAGAATATTCAGGCATGGTTGTCGAGATGGTTGTTGAAGAAAAAAAGCCTCAATCTAAAAGGACGGGCGTGGTTCACGCTGTCAGAGTAAATTCTATCTTCGTTAGAAATGATGGTGGAACTTTGACTTGGATTCCAAGAGAAAAAGGCGTTGCTTATAAAGTTGGAGAAGTTATTCTTTACTAGAGGAAACATGGAAAATATTGAGAAGGTAGTTCTTAAAAAGAAGTTAGAAAACAGAATCGTCATCATAGGTGGTCAATCAGTTATTATGAAGCCATATCTTAGTTATACTGAGCAAGGCGCTCTAATAACTAAATACCTGGAAACCTCTTTTGAAAATCACGCAATTGAAATTGAGGGAACATCGAGAGATTTTCTTGGCGCTGAATTAAATTTGATGATGAGTATTGCCGACCTATGCACAAACATTGATGTAGACTCTTTAGAAGTTGATGATTTTGATGCTTATGATTTTTGGAGTTATATTGAAAAGAATGTCGAAAACTATTATGACTTCAGAAGTCGGCTTTCGGATGCTGTTTCAGCGAAAGAAGAGGAGATTAGACTAGAAAAATCTATTGGTAATGTCATAGATAGTTTGTCTGCTAAACTATTTGACGCTTTAGATAAGTTTTCGGCATTATCTCCAGAAGATTTGGAAACAGTCACAACTCAAAGTCGATCTTTGTTAAAAGCTCTTGAGGAATCTTCTTTGACTGCTGTCTTAGCAGATAAAGAAAAAGAAGAAAAGCCGAAACGCAAGCGGAGTACAAAGGCGGAATAATGTCTCTTGGAAAATTGAAAAAAACGCTGTCTGAACGCTGCCCTGATTGTAAAAGCAATTTGACTTTGAGGACAGTTCAGGTTGAAGCAATCGAAGATGGCGAAGAAATTCTGCTAAATAAAGATGTGATTGTTTGTCCTAATTGCGGATACGAAAAGGAAGTTGAAGAAAAGCGAGTTCGGCGCAAGGAGGATGATTATGATGGCAACACTGATAAAAAATTCTCAAATTCTAAGAGCGGTTTTAGAAACGGCGATAGAAGAGGTAATTCGAGAGGTTTCCGATAAAGTCTCGAAGAGACTAAAAGAAAACATCAACGAATATACTTATTTTTTTGATTATTATCCGAACCAGATTTATTATAACGGAACCAGAACGGCGACTCATGAATTTAGGGATAAGGCATGGACTTGGACTGACATTAGAAAGTCTAGCAATTCAATCAAACGAAAACTTTTTTATGATTGGAAACAATTGTCCAAGATGGGTTCCGGCGAAGATACATGGAAACATGGTAGCTTGATTGAAGGTTGGGGTAGAGACGGTAGACAATATCTGGCAGAAAACCTAAACATTGAAGGCCATCGTTCTAGTTTAAGAGTTGGAAACAGATTTTTCGATAAAGAGCGCCGTGCATTCTGGGATATAACGATCAAAGAATTATTTGATGAAGGTCAACTTGAAAAATGGCTCATAGAAGGTTTTACGAAACGTGGGCTACAAGTATCTAAAGGTATAAAAAAATAAGGAGAAATATGAACGAATTTTTTACTTGGCTCGTCTATGGTGGCGGGTCTATTATGGCCGTGAGTTTTATTCTTGAACGCTTTGAAAAGTATCAAGAACTATCTGCTGAAACTAAAAAGTGGGTATTCTTTATTTTTGCTGCTGTTTTGTCTTTGGGATCATATGCAATTGTGACGTTTGTTCCATCCGAAGTTGTAGAAGCAATCAATCCGTTCTTTGCTATTATTTCCGGATTGTTTTATAACTTGTTTCTTGGCAAGAGTTTTCATGCTGCTGACAAGAAACCTTCTTCGCAATAAAGAATATAACAACAACAAATTCAAAATGAGACGGACTAACAATCCGTCTTATTTTTTTATTATCTTGGAGAATAACAATGAGCATATGGGCATTTGATATTAGTATGTCAAATACTGGAATATGTATTTTCGATAATGATGCAAAGTTAATTCATGTAACCAGCATAGATACAAAGAGCGAAAAAGAACATCCGAAAAGATTAAAAATTATCGCTGATAAACTATTAGAATTACGAAAAACATACACTCCAGACCTTGTTTTATTTGAACAAGGATTTTATAGATATCCAGGCAGTACAGAAGCAATTTACAAAGTTTTTGGTGTGGTTCAATATTTGTTTGCAGATATAAAACAGCTTTTTTACCCCCCAATGACAGTCAAGAAAGCCGTTTTAGGGCGTGGAAATGCCCCCAAAGAGGCTGTCAGAGACGTTATTACGAGTTTTTATTCAAATATGACCTTTAACAACCTAGACGAGACTGACGCGGCTGCTGTGGGCTTGTGTCATTTTCACAAAGAAGGAATTTTATAATGAGCGTTGAAAAAATTGAAGAAGTAAGTGATGAACAATGGAATTTAGTCAATCCTAAAAATAGAAAAATGGCTGAAGAATTCTTACGAGAATCGGTTCAACTCAGTCCACAAACATTGAAGCAATATTCATCTGCTATTAAAATTTATTTTCTGTGGGTAAAAGATAATCTTGAAGATAAGAATTTCTACGATATTAAGTCAAGAGATTTTTTGATGTATCAAAATTTCTTAGTTCGTAGAGGTTTATCTTCTGCTGCCATTAGATTGAAAAGAAGTGTGATTTCTAGTTTCAACGGATATATCGAATTATATTATCAAGAAGAATATCCGATGTTTAGAAATTACATCAACAAAAAGATTGCTCCCCCACCTCCTGCTTTAGTTAGAACTAAGGAACCACCCAATCTCGCTGAGATTGAAATGATTTGTGAAGAATTAGAAAAGCAAGAAAGATGGCAGTTGATCGCATATCTTAGATTTAGTTTTTCGACTGGTGCTAGAAGAAATGAAGTAAGACAACTTTTGAAAGAAGTTGTTCATTACGAGCCGAAAGTTTCTATCGTAGAAGTCAAGTCAGAAAACGGAATAATCGAAAAGAAAGAATCTCGATCTTACATCACTCATATTATTCGTTGTAAAGGTAGAGGAATCGAAGGAAAGAAACGAACTTTGCAGTTTGATGAGAAAACCATGAAGGCGATCAAAAAGTGGTTAGAGATTAGGGGTGAAGATGATTGCCCTTATGTTTTTGTGATTAGAAGCATTGAAGGAAACTGGCATCAGGTAGCAGAATCTACTTTCAATATCTGGAGTGAAAAATTTATCACCCCAATTCTGGGAAGAAGATTTCACCCCCATGCTATTAGAGAAGCAAGAGCTACTAGTTTAGTAATTGAACAAGGTAAAGATATTAAGGTTGCTCAAAAACTTCTCGGACATGAAAGCAGTACAACTACTGAGATTTATGTTATCAATAAGGAAAAAGATGATTCGGATGAGGCATTTTTAGATTAGTGCCTCTAATTGAAAGGAGGTGCTAATGGCTGGACAGAATTTTACGGTTTTAATTGAAGCCAGATTAAAAAGTCAGATCGAAGCGCAAATAAAGGCTTTAGCAGAAAAGCAACAGCAAATTCAACTTTTTGTTAAGTTAAAACTAGAAGACATTGGGGCAACTTTACCAAAAGACGTTGCTGATCAAATTGAAAAAATACGTCAAGAGGCGAAAAGCCTAAGTAGTTTACACGCTACAGAAATAGAAGACGCTGAGGGTAAGAGAAAGATACAGCAATATACTCTTGAGTATATTAGCAAAGAAAATGAAACAAGAAAGGCGATATTCAATCTTACTCAGAGAGAAAGCGTTGTAACCAAACAGAAAGAAGAGTTTTACAAACGCTCTGATAGATACAGCAAAGATTATCTTAAAACAATAAGAGAGTCTGAGAAACTAGAACAAGATCAACTAAGAACTCAAGAAAAATTAGATGCTCTATATGCTAGAAGAGCGGATCAAATGAAGAGTATGCAAATTCAGGCTCAGAAATTTGATGAAAGAGCGAAAACGTTATCTCAGACACCACAAGTTAGAGAAGCCCGTTCTATCGCAAAGCAGATGATCGACAGCGACGATCCTCAGAGAGTTGCTGAACTTAATGATAAATTACAAGTTTTAGACGCCGGAATTAGGCAATCCGGTAAAGCGACTTGGTCTTGGGCGGAACAAATGAAGGTTGCCATTAAAAGAACTATAGAGTGGGGAGCGGCCACAGCGGTTTTATATGGCGCTTATAGGCAACTCAGAGAAGGCATTCAGTATGTTATAGACTTGAATAAAGAACTGACAAATATTCAAGTTCTACAAACAACCGGAGCCAAAACAAACGAACAGATTCAAGACTTAGCGAATTCCTATAATGATTTGGCGATTGAGATGGGTGTAAGCACTTTGGAAATTGCCAGGGGCTCTACAGAATGGCTCAGGAGCGGCAAGAGCATTTCTCAGACTAAAGAATTGCTTAAATCAACTTTGATGCTCTCAAAGTTAGGTGCAATTGAAGCCGCAGACGCTACAAAGTATTTAACAGCGATTATGAATGGCTTCAATATGGAAGCGGAAGAATCGGAATCTGTTGTAGATAAATTGGTTCAATTGGACAACAACTATGCTACTAGCGTTTCGGAAATAGCTCAAGCAATGCAGAGGTCATCTGCTTCTGCTCAAATGGCTGGAGTTGAATTTGATCAACTTGCAGCATATATAACTGTTGTTTCTTCCGAAACAAGAAGAAGTGCGAGTACGATTGGTGAAGCCTTTGATTTTAGAGGCTTTGCGGCATAATAAATAAACCGCAAAGAAAATTTTCTTTTATGATTTATGCGACAATGTCGCATAATGCTTGGAAACCCTTTTGGCGGGGCGACAAGGACGAAGCGAGTGTGTTTTCTCATTATCTTCCCGAAAGTGAGATATTTTTATGAAGAGATGTTTGAATTGTAATAAAGAAATTCCGAATGCAGTTTCTTTTAAAAAATTTTGTTCTATAAAATGTAGAAATGAATATAGAACTGTTCAAGATCGAGGAAAATATAAATATTTTTGTGATTTCTGTGGTGAGTATTTTGAGGTATCTTATAAAAAGAAAGGTGAGCATGTATTTTGTTCTAAGGAATGTAATTTTGCATTTGTTTCAAGAGAAGGAAGAAAAGTAACAATTTGCGAATCTTGTGGGGAAGAATTTGTTCAACCAAGACATGAAAATCACAGGTTTTGTTCTACTGCTTGTGTCGGAATAGGAAAAAAGAATTTGGTGGGAGAAAAAAGCCCCAGTTATATGAAAAACTATTCCGAAGATGATCGAACGTTTTTATGTAAAGTGTGCGGAGAAAAAATAAAAAGACCTTTTCGAAGAAACAGAATCCCAAAACATTGTTCTAAGAAGTGTGCGATGGCAGCCATGATCAATTCTCTCACTAAGCCCCACGTGGCAGTCTGCAATATGCTGGATGAATTAGGGTTTGAATATTTGATAGAGGAGAAAATAAATGGATTTTTCGCAGACGTTTTGATTGGAAGTTTGGTAATTGAGGTTATGGGAACCTACTGGCATTGTGACGTTAGAAAATATAATCAAACAATAAACGACAAGCAGCAGAGAAATGTAGAAAGAGATTGTCGAAAGAAACATTCTCTAAACGATTCTGGATACAAAATATTATATTTATGGGAAGATGATATAATTAAAAATTCAGAAATGTGTTCTAAATTACTAGAATTCTTTGTGCTTAATAATGGAGACATAGATAACCACCATTCCATGAATTATCATTTTGAGGGTGGAATATTGTTCTATAATGATGTTGTCTGGGTTCCGTATTTTGAATATGACACTTGCGCGTTGAGAGACTAAATAAGAAAACACCATATTTAGATGGTGATGAGATAGTCCGAACTGCGATATAAGCCAATAAAAGAAATCGCAGAAGAATACTCAGGTGTAAAGACACCTTAAAGAAGTAGTATTCTCACTCCAAACCGGAGTAGTAACATAATGTAAAACCATTTTTGCTCGTATGGAAAATATTAAATTAGGAAAAGTTTTTGAGGATGACGCTACCAATATCAATGACGTTGAAAAGGCATTGTCGTTGGTTGGAATTCGTCTTAGGGAGGAAGAGGGCGGATTCCGATCTATGGCCGATGTTTTGGATGAACTGTCCTCCAAATGGGATCAGATTGGTGAATTGGAACAGCGGGCCGTTGCAACCGCCATTGGCGGTTTGCGCCAGAGAGAAGTTTTGCTGACTCTTTTGGGAGAGCAAGAAAAAGTACAAAAAGCCATGATTCTTCAACAGGCCGCAGAGAACCTAGCACAGAAACGTTATGCTATTTATCTTGAAAGCGTTGAAGCTGCTCAAGAAAAATTCTTGGCAACAAAACAGAAATTATGGCAAAACTTTATCCCCAGCGATCTTGTAAGAGATGTAATTGATCTCGGAACCGGAATATTGACTCTGATTGATCAAATTGGCGGTTTGAGTTCAATTATTGTGGTTGCCACTGCTGCCCTAGTCTTATACAATTCTCAACACGTTTTAGCATTTGGAACAAACTTAACCTCTGCAATAGCATCTATTCCCAGATTGATCGCAGGAATAAACGCATATACCTTTGGTTTAAATGCTGCAACAATTGCAACAGCTAATCTTGCAATAGGAATAAGCGGGTTAGTTGCCGCATTTTTGGTTTATAGAAAGTTACAAAAAGATGCCGAAGACGGAATTAAAAATGTTGCCTCAGCGTGGGAAGAAGCAAACAGAAAGTTAATCGAAGTTGAGGCAAGCAACACAGAAGTTCTTGACAGATATCGCAAAGCGATGGATAATACAAATGCTGTATTAGACAAGCAGTGGTTTTATCTGAGGGCGCTGATTGACGAAGAAAAGTTACGGGAAGACCTAGCTAAAGTAACAATTGAAACGCTAGGTAAAACATCTAAAACATTTGAAGAATATTCTAGGGCATTGAAAGAAACTGCTCTTTATCTAGGATATTCGGTTGATGAAACAGGAAGGTTTTATACTCTCATTCCGACAGTTGATGGAATAGTCAAAGAATATTCGAATTCTCTCTGGGGACTTAGTGACGCAGAGTTTGAGGCCGGAAGAATATCTGGAATTCTTGGAGAAGAAGTGGAGTTTGTTGGTGGTGCTTTCAGAGAATTTTCGGATGTCTTAGACGGCATTCAAGATAAAATAACGGTCATAGATGATGCAATAACTTCCTTTGGAAAGGGAGAATTCGGTGTTGAAGATATTCAAAAGTTGGCTGAAGCCTATCCAGAATATTTAGAGGCTCTTGAAATTGAGGGAGATAGTCTTACTTTAAACACTGAAAAGTTAAAAGAATACAAGAAAGAGTTGATTGAAACCGCTATAGCGGCAATCAAGGCGGCAGGCCCACTTACCGAATCTGCTGCGAAACAGGTTGAAATTCTTGAATTCATGCTTAAGACTATGGATAAAATGCCATCTGAATCTGGTGGGTTTTTTCTAACCGGATTCGAAGAAGAAAGAGAACGACTTGATGAAACTTTAACTGGTTATCAGGCTCTTAGTGACGCAATCGGACAATTCGGAGAAACATCTCAAGAGGCATATGAAGCATTACAGAAATTCTTAGGTGAAGGCGCAGACATTCAAAACTTTCTAACCGAAGAAGGCGCTGTAAACATAGACGCCTTGAAGTCTCATACAGAAAGTTATTTTTCCTGGCTGAATGACGCAATCATAAACTCAACCGAGTTGTCGGAAGAAATGAAAGCGGCACTACTTGGTCTGTTGAATGAAACTGCTAATGCTATATCAAATATTCAGGGTAGATTAGTTGACGGAATTTATTTAAACCAATATCAATTCCAACAATTTGCAACTGATGTTTCTCAAGTTTTATTTGATGCTGCTAATAACGCGAAAATCGTTTTAGTTGATATTGCTGGTAATACTCTGAATTCTGCTGAAAACGTAAAAGTTGCCCTGATGAATAAGATGATCTCATATGATCAACTTATGGCTCAACTGAAAAATTCATCTTTTGGATATCTAACTCAAGTTGCAGAGTATGGTGCACAATTAACTGGTTTTCTAACCGGTGGGACTCCGTATAAACCTGTTGCACCAAATTACACAACTCTTGGAGGAGGTGGGGGCGGAAGCGGTGGAAGTCAAGCCGAATCGCCAGAAAAGAAGCGAATTCAAGCAGACATAGACGAACTTCTTCGAAAGAAAAAAGCATTACAAGATAATCTTAAGGCTTTCAAAAAGTATATTGATCTTCAAAAAGAATCTCTGAAACTTCTAAAAGAAGAAAAAGAGTTCAACGATTCCTTACAAAAGAAAAATAAAGAACTTGGTGATCTGAAAACAGAAATCATGATTCTTGGCCTAGACGATAGCGAAGAAGCTAAAGCCAAACGATTGCAACTTGAAGAAGAAGCGATGCTTTTGGAAGAGGAAATCAACAAAGATTCCGAAGATCGTAAATATGAACTTCAAATTCAGGCTCTTGAAAAACTAGAAAGCGAATATCAAGAAGGAATTGAATATCAAATCGAACTGATTGATATGGAAATTCAAAGACTGAAAGATGAAGCCGAAGCATTGAATTCTGTTGGTGGAGGAGTTTCTTCGGTTACTTCGCAGTATCAATATCAAGGGAGTGTTGTTGCGCAAGTAGTTGATTCCATAATTGCAAAATTAAAAGAAAACAAAGACAGCGTTGCGGCAGTAGAATCAGAAATGAGAACTTTGATTACCTCTTGGGTGTCTGCCGGTTTGAGTGCAGATGAGGCGTATGCTAAAGCTGTTCGCTATTATGATTATCTCTCTTCTATGGGTGGTGGTGGCAATTGGCAAACAAACGCTCCAAGCGCAACCACAGGAACGGGGGCGGTTGCTGCGGTTCCTCATCACAGCGGCGGTTTTGTTGGTGGATTGAAAAGCAATGAAGAATTTGCCAAACTTCTTGATGGCGAATTGGTTGTAACTCAATCCCAAATGGATAAGTTTATGAAATATACATTGCCAGGAATGGCTAAAACCAAATCGGTTCAAAGTTCTTCCGGAAGCGTAAAAATAGATAAACTTTTAAACGTTGAGGGAAATTTAGATTCTTCAGTTATGCCAAACGTTGAAAAACTTTTGAACGCCGCTGTTGAAAAATTAAATAGCACCATGTTAAAACGTGGATTTCTCAGACAAACAAACAGTTTTAGCACATGATAATAATTAAGTATAAAACGAAGAGGGGTTTAAAAGCCCCTCTTCAAACATCTTTTGTGAAAGGAGGTACAAATTGTTCTACGGACGATCTTTTACTATTTCGGATCAACCTTCAGAGTTTTTCAATATATTAATTAGTAGTCCTGAGGGGGGCGATGTTTCTACTAATGCCTCAAATGACGTTGAACTAATGACTGAAAGTATTTACAGAAGACCGAAGGTTTATCTTTTGGGAGTAAAGCAATCACCTGTTTTGGAATTTGATGTACACTTCAATACTCCAACCGAATTAGATGCCTCCGAAGCCGCCAATGCTAGTCGCTGGTTGTTTGGCTCTCAAACGTATCGAAAGTTACAAATTATGCAACCCGATATGGACACGGTTTATTTCAATTGCTTTTTGACCAATCCTCAGATCAAGCGTGTTGGGAATATTGTTAGAGGGTTTTCTGCTACGGTTGTCTGCGATGCTCCCTGGGCTTGGGAGTTTGAAAAAACATATTCCTTTACTGCGAGCGCACCCGCTCCCGCAGGCTATCCTTCTGGAAACGTATATTATCATTATAATGAAACAGATTCTTCAACCTACATTTATCCAAACGTCGAATTTACAACAAATATTTTCGGAGATGATGTTTCAATCATTAACATTTCAGACAATGCTAGAAATTTCGAGTTTACGGGGTTGAATGCTTCTGAAACGATCACAATCAATGGAGAAACTAAAATCTTAGCATCTGACAGTTTGCTGAATCGCTTGGGTAATTTCAATAAAAATTTCTTGAGACTGGTTCCTGGGTTAAATAGACTCTTTTATTCTAGTTCGTTTTCTTCTTTGGAAATGTCGTATTCTACACCAAAGAAAGTTAGTTAAGGAGTTAAAATGATTGTAAATTTTGACTTCATGAATCAATTGGAAAAACCATATATAATTCTGTGTAATCCCAACAAAGAAGAACTTCTATCTCTGGATGCCGTTTGCTATAACACTAAATTGAATTGGAAATTCAACGCTCTTTCAGAATTGGAGTTCGACTATCCAGAGTCAATAAATTCTGGATCGCCATCAGAACCAATCGTAACAGAAATAACTCTTGGTGCTTATGATGCCTTAACCTTAGAAGAACTTGATGGAAAAATATTGGGAAATATTGACGCTGTTGTGCAACCCACATCTGCGTTTTCATATCTGAAGTCCAAAAGACTTGTAAAAGTTGAGAATTTTGGATATTTTACTATCTTGGAAGCCGAAGACGAATTTGATGGTGCAACGCCAATAAAAAAAGTAAAATGTGTTTCTTTAGAGGGAGAACTTTTATACAAAAAATTAACTGCGTTTGGGGGCCAATGGCAGTTTTATAGCGCCGTTACACCAGAAGATAGCTTGATGGGTCAAATTATATTGTTACTGCCAGGCTGGAGTATCGGTTCGATAGACGGAGAATTATCTACAAAACAACGAAGTTTTGATGTTTCTGATACAACAATTTATTCCTTTCTGATGAATGACGTAGAACAAACTTTTGGTTGCGTGTTTACGTTTGATACAGTTAACAAAACAATATCTGCGGAACTAATAGACAATGTTGTAGATGATACATCTATCTTTCTTAGTTTCGACAACGTTCTAAAAGAAGGAAAATTTAAAGAAATATCGGATGAGATTTCTACCGCTCTGTATGTTTATGGCGGAAATGACTTAGACATTCGATCAGTAAATCCTCTCGGAACAAACGTCATTTATAATTTTGACTATTATGTAGAAAATGGGTGGATGGGAGATGATTTATCTGCCGCTGTAACAAATTGGCAAATTCTTTTGGATTCTTATCAATCTGCATATTCTGAACTTCTGACTCTTTTGAGAGAAAAAAACACAGAAATGGGAGTTTTGGAAACCGAACTGACAACCTTAGAGGGAAATTATGTTGCAGATGAAACAACTTTAAAAGGCTTAATCGAGCAGAATGCTTCCAGTGAAGACATAGCGGCGGCGAATGCGATTTTGCTTTCTGACCAATCTTTGGTTGATGGTAAAAATGAAGATATCACCGCCAAACAATCAGAAATTGATTCTGTCTTAGCACAGATAGTAGTCATTAATGAAACTGTTTCGTTTGATCAAAATTTCACGCCTTCGCAATTAATTGAATTACATTCTTTTATTTTCGAAAACACTTATCTGAATGAAAATATCATTCAAACGGACATAATGACCGCTGCTCAAATTCAAGATCAGGCTCAAGAGCTATATGATCAGGCTCAAATGGTGCTTGGAAGAGTGTCTCAACCCAGATATGAGTTTAATACTGAGGCAATCAACTTTACCGCTTTACTAGAGTATCAAGAATTTACCGATCAACTAGAACTCGGAGACTCGGTAACAATTCAGTTGAGCGACAATTACACAATAACTGCGGTTTTACTTGAAGTTTCAATGGACTTAGATGATCCTTCTGATTTTTCTTTAACTTTTAGCAATAGATTAAGACTAGATAATGGGTCATTTATTTATTCTGACTTGATGGGTCAAATCGTAAAAACAGGAAAGAGCGTTTCGTTTGATAAATTAAAATGGAATGACTGGACTTCTGATTATAAAAACGATGTGACAACATTTATAACTTCTGCTTTGAACGCTGCTAATAATCAACTAATAAATTCTGATAATCAAGAAATCACAATCGGTAAGAACGGGTTAAAGGGTCGCCAGGCAATTCTTGATGTAAATGGGACTGTTACTGGATATGAAGATACTCAAGTGTGGCTGACCAGCAGCATTCTTGCGTTTACAAATGACGCTTGGAATAGTGCGGGCTTGGCTATCGGTAAGATAAAAATGAATGAAGACGATCCAGATGGTTCCGAACAATTTGGAGTTGTTGCTGATTATCTGGTTGGTCACTTAGTGGCGGCAAATAATCTTATTATTTCAAACGACGCAAACACCTTCACTGTAGATGAAAATGGGGCAACTCTTTTAAATGCCAGTTTTACGATTGAACAAAATGACACTCGAATTGTTCTTGATCCTTCTGTTGGCATAAAAATAGAATCCAAACCTGAAGGAACATGGAACCCCACGTTCTTTGTTGATGGAACAGGAAATCTAAACTTTGCTGGAAATTTAGCAGGAGCAACAGGAACGTTTTCTGGTTCCATCTCTGCCACTAGTGGTACTTTTGGTGGGTGGGAACTTACCGAATTTGGCTTTAAAAAAGGCGAAGAATTATACATCAACAGCAACGGAAATCTGAAGTTTGGGGGACTAGAAATAACTGGATCAACCGCAAAGTTTTCTGGTGACATTTGGGCAAACAGTTTTCACGGAAACGTAATTACAAATGAAAACATCGTGTCCATTAATGCCGAAAAGATCAACGCTGGTTCAATCAATGGTTTTCAGATTTACGGAACATATATTGAAGGCGGAAGGATTTATGGAACTGTTTTAGAATGGGCTGACGTTACAATGCAAGCTACCGCTACTGGTGTTGCAGACATATATGCCGGATCAACAATAGAGATGAGAACGCGAGGAGGGGCAATTACGATTAATTCTTCTGGTTTGTTTTTGGGCGGCTACATATACCTTAACCCTGCTTATAATTTTGTGTTTTCGTCAGTCGGAAAATCTGGATACAACGGAACAATTAGCGGAGTTCAATTTATCAACGGTCTTGCCGTGTCATAGGAGGACAAGCAATGTCTTATACATCTTATAGCTCAATTAACAATTTGGAGGAAATTTCTTTTGTCGCTGGAACAAAATACACTTTGCATTTTAACTTCTATGATTCTGCTGGCGCTGCTATTGATATTTCCTCATTTACTTGTAAATGGCAAATTGCTCCAGTTGGCAGAGCGCACGAAGGAATTCCGACTCTTGATTTAACTGGAACAATAGAATCTACAAATGGTTTTTATATTAACTTAGATGAAAATACTGCCTCATTATCAGGAAAGTATATTCACCAACCGATTTTAATAGATATAAATGCAGACGAGCAAAGGCCAGTTCAAGGAATAATCACAATTATTCCCAAAATTGTTCCAGTCGCATAAAGGAGAATAAAAATGGCTATTACTTATTACGCGTCCAATAAAATTTTGGATTTAAACTTCGGATCAACGGCTTATTCTGTTCCTGGAACTTTATATGTCGGTCTTTCTACTACTGCAATTGCGGCAAATGGCACGGGGTCAACCGAGCCAGTAGCAATGGGTTATGCTAGAGTTGCAGTCACAAACAACAAAACAAACTGGGATACTGCCGCAAATGGAACTCTGAGTAACCTCACCGCCGTAGAATTTGCAATAAGCACCGGAAATTGGGGTACAATTACTCACGTTTTCTTGGCAGATGCCGCAAGCGCGGGAAATATTTGGTTTTCTCAGGCTTTAGCCTCTAGTAAAAATGTTCAAACCGACACCGTTGTTAGATTTGAAATTGGGGCCATCGACATTTCGATGACTAACTAAACATGCCAACCATCAACACATCGAAAACCTTTACTGTTACAGCGATAACGGAAAAGATTTTCAGTGTTATAGGCGATCTAAATATCATACCGACATGGCTGCTAAATCTTCAAGTTCCGAGCATTAATTTGTCTTTCGACATGAAATTAATAAAAAGACTCGAAGTATCTCTGACTATTCCGACCATTGTTGTCAACACAGAATTTTTGATTCCTCAGATGGATGTTATGCCACAAAATTATGTCATATCCATTCCGGTTCCGAGTTTTGACATCATTCTAAGTCAGATACAGAAATTTAGCATAGCTGTGAGTAGCGGATTGGCGATTTCTCCTGAAATGACCCTAAATCAGATTGTTTCAACCGCTCTAGTTATTCCGGTTGTTGATATTTCTTGGGATATTTTTGTCGGAATATTATATGTTTTAGATGACTATGACGCTGATACTCTGGCCGACATGGATTTTCAGCAACTTGGCGATTTAGATAAAGTTGCTTCATAATGTTTTTTATAGGAGGATTTAATGCCTAGCGCATCCACGTATTACAATTTGGCTCTGTATAATAGCACCACAGACGCCACTCAAACATTTTTAGACTATCGTTTGGCTCAAAGCGGCGATGCTCTAACGTCAAACATGAACATTCTTGATGGAGCCCTGCATCAGCATGATCTTAGTATTTCCGCACTCGGTAATGTAAGAGGTCTGATCCGAGTTTCTTTACTGAAAAGCACCAGTAACCACTACACGGCAACGGGTGTGAGTGCTTTAACAACTTACACAAATTCCCAACTCCTTGTAAACCTTGATTTTGACTACGCCGGAGATGGTGGTGCTAATCCAATGAGCATCAACATTAACTCTCTTGGCGCAGTAGAGGTTGTTAGGCAAGATGAGACTGATGTTATGCCCGGAGAACTATTTGCAGAAAAAAATTATATCTTATATTTCGACGGAACAAAATACAGGCTTGCCAGTCCAACTTTTTATTCCGATTTAAGTTATGAGAACGCCAACGAGTCGATGATGATTGGCAAGGTTTTGGATAATGTTGCCGCCCATTATCAAGATTGTGTTTCTCTTGGATATGGGGCAACTCCTGGTAGCGATGTGAACATTGGTAACGTTGCCATTGGACACAATGCCCTCTCTTCTGTTGGAATGACAACCAATGATGACTATAACGTTGTTATTGGGTGGAATTCTGGAGATAGCGGCAGAATTGCAAAATCTGTTTTGGTTGGCGCAGATATTGACTTAGGAGTGTCTTCAACTAGTGATGTCAGAGTTGGTTATCAGGCTGCAACCGGAGTTGCCGGAAGTTGGAACGTGATTGCGGGTTATCAGGCCGCAAGTCCAACCGCAAACTCCATTCTAAATAAATCGGTCATCCTGGGTTATACTGCTGCTGCAAACGCCGGAAGTTCTTTGTATTCTACGGAAAACGCCGTTGTTATCGGTTATGAAGCCGGAGAGGGAGCGACCAGACTCAACGGGTCTGTCGTAATCGGCTATCAGGCGGGTAAAACCAACGCAACGCAGAATGAACTATGGATTTCCAACTCCAACACGGCAACCCCTTTGATCTACGGCGTATTCTCTGGCGCAACAGCGGGCATAACAATTTATTCTCAGGATGACGCTGGCGTACCTTTGAGAGTAAAGGGAACTGCGTCTCAGACTGGAAATCTGTTTGAGTGGCAAACAAATACTGGTACTCCCTTGTTGGTTCAGGCAGACGGCGATCTGGAATTTGATGACGCTACAGACATTGTGTTTGACACCACAACTGGTACTAAAATTGGTACTGCCACTTCTCAAAAACTATCTGTGTGGAATGCAACCCCAATTGTTCAACCGACAACTGGCGTAGCGGAAGCGGCATTTACTGAAAATGCCGGTGGTACTGCTGTAAATGTTGATAGCACCTTTGGGGGCTATACAATTCAACAAGTTGTTCAGGCTCTACAAAACATTGGTTTATTGGCTTAAAATTTAATATAAAATAACGGTTGTACCAATTTAGGTACAACCGTTATTTATACTGTTTTGAACTACTTTGATAACTCTTCCAAAACAATTCTTTCTTTGTCAAGATTACGATTGATTGCATCTTCTTCGTTGAATTTCTCTGGATAACGAGTTTTCAATTTTTTTACGTTGTTTCTAAGAATGGCATAAAAATCTAAATCGTTTATCTCACAAAATCCAGCAACATACCACATCAAATCTCCTAATTCTTCTTGTACGTTTACCCAATCTAGGGGTTTTTTATATGCCAAGTTCTTTTTGAAGGCATCTGACATCTCTCCAAGTTCCGTTAGCATACCTAAAAGCATATGAAAATTATTTTCTTGATCTGTCTCTAATTCTGCTCTAGTTCTTTTAGAATCTGTAATGTAATCATAAAAACTATACATAATTATTCCTCAATGGTCATAGACCAATCGCACTTTGAACACTTTTTAACATTTTCAAATTTCAATATCTGTTCGCCACACTGTGGACACTTATCTTTTCTAACGTTTTTTGGGCTTAGAACTTCTACTTTGCGAGAGCCGTTTCTGTAAGCAGTAATTCCCCTGCAACCCATTTCCCAGGCTTTAATAAATGCTTTCTTTACTGTTTCTCTTTGAGTGTGGTTTGGGAAATTGATCGTTTTGGAAACGCCAGAATCAACAAATTTTTGAGATGAAGCCTGAGTTTTTACATGCTCTTCCCAGGAAACTTCCCTTGCTCCATTGGCGGAAACGGCACATCTAAAATATTCTTTGGAGGCCAAGTCATTTTCGAATTGATAGCTTCCGGTTTTATCATTGCGAACCGTGATCTCACTAAATACGGGTTCAATTCCGCTGTTGCATCCGGCGATCAGGCTGATGGTTCCCGTAGGAGCAATCGAAAGCAGAGTAATGTTTCTTCTTGGGACTGGAAGATTATTGCACCATTCGGGAACCCCAAACTCTTGCCCCATCTTTATGGATTCATCTTCTGCGATTTCATACATGAATTCTAAAACTTGTTCTAGTTTCGCTAAAGCTCGATCTGAGCCATAAGATATTTGCTTTCGAAGATAGTAGTCTGCAAGACCCATGATACCAAGACCAATTTGACGAGATTTCTTGGACACTTCCTCAATGCCCAGAGTTGGAAATACGTTTTTATCAATTACTGCATCTAAAAATCTAACTCCTAACCTTACAGATTTTTCAAACAGTTTCCATTGAAACTTATTTTCATCGTCTAAAAATTTTGAAATATCAATTGAACCTAAGTTGCAGGAACCATTCGGCGGTAGAGGTTGTTCCAATTTTGTTATCTTGAGAGTTTTTTATCTCTCAATTCTTTATGTCGCCATAAAGTTCGGCATATGTTTTAAGGCTTTCGCCTTTCGGATACTCTTGGAGGGATTATATTTATTCACCCTCTATGCTCTAGCATGACTGCCCACCTTGCGAAATTGGACAGTTTATGTCGGCGTTATCCTCTAGGGATTTTCACCGATATTACCCGATTTTAATGCGGCAAACTTTTACCGCATGGATTGCTTGCTTCAATTTTTACACCAGCATAACGGTATGGGGTATTGTTGTTTATGCTATCAAAAAAAATCAGGCCAGGTTCTCCGTTTTTCCAAGCGCCTTCAATAATCATATTAAAAATATCATCTGCATTATACTCATCATAATAAACTCTTCCAGATTCAAAATCAAAGTAAGTTTTATATGTTTCCTTGTTTACAACCTTTCTCATAAACTCATCATCTACAACAACCGAGATATTTGTGGTTGTCATCTTTCCTTCTTCTTCTTTTGCTGTTATGAATTTAATGATGTCTGGATGATAGACAGACATTGTTCCCATCATTGCCATTTCTCGAAAACCAGATTGGGTCATGGCTTTCATATCGTGACAAATTGTATCGAAAAATTTGATAGGCCCACCGGCGTATCCGTGAGCCGAACCTTCCACTTGAGAATTTTCTGGCCTAATGTGAGATAGGGTAGTTCCGCAACCGCCACCCTTCTTAGCAATTAGTGCAAAATCCAACTTGGTTTTATAAATTTCTTGAATGGTATCTTCAAAGCCAACAACAAAGCAAGCTAAAAGACCTCCATTTTTTCTACCGGAATTTACTAGGCAAGGTGAATTGGGAATGAAATATCTGTTGAGCATCATTTCCCTGGTAAGTTCTTTATCTTCGGTGTTTTCCTCAAGAACATAATCTATTACTCTATTCGTAACGTCATTCCAGGTGGTTTCCCCTGGAGAAAAATAACGCTTCTTTAGGATATTCATTGCAACATCAGAAATTGGTTTCTTTTCTACAAACACTTATTCCTCCTTATCTACCATTAACATTTTTACAATTTCTACCAAATCAAATAGTTGCCAATAAACATCACTAAGATTATTGTCAACGTCTCTACCTTCTTGAATAGCGTTCTTTAAATATGCCAAAAAATCTAGCCCCTCCTCAAGAGCGTCTTTCAAACTATCTCTACCATTAAAAGGCTGTAAAGGAATCTTATATCTTTCAATACCGATCTTGTCTCTGCGTTTCATTTCTTCAATAATATCTTCTGTGAAAAAATGTTCGGGACGACTTCTGTAATCTTCAATAACCAAATCCCAAGTTGGAACACTATTATTGGCAACTGGTTCAGGTTGAAATTCTTCCATTTATTCCATCTCCTTTTTCTCTAATCGAAATGATCCATCGATTGATTCTAAGAACGAACGTTCTTCGATTTCTTTATAACTCCAAGCTCCTAAAATTGTACAAGCCGATCTGATACCCCAGATATATTCATCCAAAATATCCTTTAGAGGTCTACGATCACCTTCCAAAATTGTTTCATACCCTTCAATAGATTTTACTTCTTTGCCTGTTTCGAGATGATTTCTCAAGCTCGCCATTCCGAACAGAGTTCCATCGTTGTCTGCTTCTAAAGAGTTTGCAATTGGACTTCCCAACATAACGAAATCAGCACCAGCAGAAAATGCCTTTACAACATATCCCGGTTCAGTCAAACCACCATCACAAATCAGACCAGGAATGTCATAGCAATCATTGAGGGCAACCAGCGTATTTCTTCCAATTCCGCTAACTTTTCGAGTGGAACAATTTGATCCATTCCCAATTCCTAAGCGAATAAAATCATACCATTCTGACAAAAATTCAGAACCATCTCTAGTAATGACATTGCCAGCCATCAACTTTACTTCTGGAAATTCTTGCCGCAAGATAGAGCCTACGGTTTCCAAAACGCTCAAATAGCCTGGAGCAATGTCACAACACAAAACGTCAGCGCCATGTTCTACCGCAAATTTTGCAATCTCATATTCTTCGTTGACAAAATTGTTTGCACCAATTGCTACGCCAAACCTAACCCCAGATTGTTGAACTTCCCAAATAGATTCTTTTCGATTTTCTAAAGTATCAAAACGATGAAGAATACCAAAGCATTTATTCTTTCCCATTTCGATTACTAATTCAGGACACGATACGCCTTTCATTGGAGATGAAAAAATTGGGTATAACCCCAGAAAATCACTCTCCAAAGAAACCTCTGTTCTACTAGAAAGATCAGACTTTCCAAATCGTGGAACTACATGAAAATGATCATAATCATTTTTATACACCGATATTCTCCTTTGCCAACTCAAAAATTTCAGAATCTAATTCAATTCCAGTATAATCCATTTCATTCATTTTACACCACTTTCCAAGAGAACCAACTCCCATAAATGGGTCAAGAATTTTATCAGCTTTTCTCACAAACGGAGTGATAATTCTATCATAGAGTTTTAATGGCTTTTGCCAGCGAGCCAAGTGGCCGTCTGATTTTTTTACTCGCTCATTGCTGCTGGTTGTTAGTACAACATCGTCAATCCAGGCCGTTGCCGTTTTTGTCATTCTGCCAGATGGATTTAATTTAGTGTTTGCAGTTGCTTTTGGAACCTGAATTTTATCAGAAAAGAAATTCCAATTTGTTCCATTACAATAGATCAAGATGTCGTCATAGCATTGATGAAATCTATTTCGTGGATGATTGCCCCACTCACATTTTTGAACGAGATGATTTACTACAGTAAGTCCCAGCATCTTGATAAAACTATCTATCTCTGAAACAGTATGCCAATCGGTTTGAACGATGAATATTCCGTTTTCTTTTAGAAATGTTTTGTACTTAAAAGCCCATGAAAAATCAGTATTTTCATAAATCATATCACAATAGATCAGATCATGTTCTTCATCGGTTTGAAAAAGTAAATTATCAATATTTAGAAGTTTCATTTCATCCAATTTTCATATTATCAAAATCTGCTAAAGTTTTACTTCTCTTGGTAAAAGTTTGCATCTCTGCTAATTTCACATAACGTAAGTTCTTTTTCCATAATCTGCCAAGATACAATTTCAAAAACCCTTTAAAGATGTGTCTGGAAAAATCTTTTGCCAGATTTGGTTCATCAACCAAAGTCAAAGATTCTTTGCTAAAACCAGCAACATATTTAGCAGATTCTTTATCTTGTAAAATCAATTTGTCTTTCTTCATTTGAAAAATTCCTCATCAATCTCAGGCCAAAACTGCGTCTTATGACCGCAATCAGGACACACAATGTCCATTAAATAAATAAACTTGTGGTGATATTCGTCATATAATTCACTTTGGTTCCACTCTATCCATTCGGAATAAACTTTACATGGATATTTTTTTGGTTCTCCATAATGATTATGGTGTTGACACATTTCTTCATCTAGTTTATTCTTATAACCTTCAAAATCTTCTAAACTTAATAAGAGCAAAATTTACCTCCTTAAAACGGCAAAAAATATTCATCAATTCCTCTGTTGAAAACAGAAATATCAAAAAGATAATCTTCCCCATCTCCATATGCGTCCAAAACAAGAAATTCGCTGTTTTCCAAATCATTCAATCTAGCCCAATAAATATCGTACTCCATCGGAAGGTTGTCGCCAACAACAAAGACGATTCTGCATTCAACCTCTTCGTCTCTTTGGAGCCTGTAATAGCTATCGAACTGATATTTCTTAACTGTCAAATATTTTCCCTTCAACTTGTATTTTGTGTATAGGGATGATAAACTTTTTACTTCAACTCGCATCAAAAACATTGTTCTGGACGAATCATGGTAAACTTCTAAGTCTGGACAGATATATGATTGGTCTTGAATTGAAATTATTTGTGCCAATTCGTTTCCGTTTTCATCATATAGCGAATATCGATCAACATAATACTCTTCTAACTTTAGAAGGGCGGAAACTAAATCCTCAGCAATCCTTCCCTTTTTTAATTTCTTTTGATCAACCATAGATGTTTTTTATCAGTTTTTTTCTAAATTCTGATCGAGTATTTTCAACAAAATTCTCACTACCGTTGTCTCTTTCCCACTCCTCAATTTTTGAGAAAAGGGTTTCGTAACAGAGAAGAAGCCTTTCTAGGCGAGATTCAAACCTTATACCATTGCCAATTTCTGTGTTTCCTGTAATGTAATCCCTATTGTCTTGAATGAATTTTACCAAAACTGGAAAGAGATTTTTGATATGTCGGCCTTGTTTCGGAGTATATTTTTGTGCGCTCATTCCAAACAAAAAATGAAAGTTACACAAATCGGATAACTCTACCAATTTTCCAATTGAGGCCATTGCTAATTCTTCTTTCATTGCCGATTCCTCCATGTTAAATAAATTCTCCTTTCTGCAATAATAATACCACAGAAAGGAGAAATTGTCAAGGGATAGTTATCCCACATTTATCCCACTTTTTAGAAGGGAATATCCCACACAGTATTATCAGGAGGCTGAACGTTTGAAACTTCTGGTTGAATTTCCTTCTGCTTGGGAATATGCTTTTCTACCCCGTAGACGATCAACTCCTGCCGCCAACCGTTTGTACCATCTTGTTTCTTATACTTATTGCGTTTCATCTTTCCAGAGATGGATAAAAAGTCTCTTTCCTGATAACTCATAAACTTAGTGATGTTAGCAGCGCCGAACACCGTTGCGAACCAGTCGCTGTATTCCCGTTCACCATCCTGATTCAATTCGCTGGTTGATAACTTTACAACCAGGCAATTTTCTTTCTGCTCAAAGATAGACCAGAAGGTGCGTACTGATCTTTGAATTTGATAGCCATTATTTTCTCCTTACAAAATTAATTGTTTTTATTGTCCAATTCTGCAATAGTTATTGCAAATGCAAGATTAATTGCAAAGCCATCGTTATTTTACGATAAAGCCCCATTCTCCCAATCCCATTGCACAGAAAGATTTTTAGTGTTATACTCGTTGCCATCATCGTCATAAAAGGTCAATCCAGTAAAACTATTTTCTGCTAGGTTTATAACTTTATTGACTTCTAAAAGGTCTGTAACTTCTACATCAAAATCAAAAGAACAGAATACTTTGATTTTCATTTTACAAGCCTTTTCAAAATACTAATCGGTGCAGTCTGCATTCCATATTGGTACATAACTGCGCCATATTCATCTACCCAATAGAAATAGACAATGTTCTCGTTTGAACTAAAGAGCAGAATTGGCAACTTAGAAACAATCGATTCTAAATTTAATACTTCATCAGTTTTCAAATAGTCTTTTACTTCTTCAACAATTTCTTTTGCTTCCATAATTGCCCTAATGTTCATTTCCCTGTTTTTAGATCGAGACAAGATGTTATCTATTTTTTTGGAATAGTCTTCTTTTTCAGGATGGTTATTTCTAACTAGAGCCGCTTTTACTTCCAGAAGACATTCCGAATTATATTTTCGTCTAAGTGTATCAATTTTTATTGAAGTCATAAAACCTTTCTTTGATTATTCAAATCTGTTGAAAAGGGTTTCGTGGTTCCAAACATACTTTCCGACATTATCTTCATGAAAGTAAATCTGAAGTTCAACGCTATCTTCTGGATGAGCGTTTTCATAGTCCAAAAGCAATTGTGACAGCTTTGCTAAAAGCCTCATTTTATCGGGTGAATTTGTCATTTTTACTCCTTTTATTGCAGTAATTTAGAGATTTCTGCAAGTTCTAGTTCGATTTTCTTATCGCTGGATAAGCGAGATTCTAACTTTTCTTCCAGTAGGCGCAGCTTATCTTGCTCTGCTTTTCGGTTAACAATCGCCATCCGAGAAGTCAAATCCTGCATCCAGTCAGCCAAAGAGAAACCAGAAATTTGAAATTCGTTCTGTAGGTTTAACTTTGCAGCAGACATCAGTAAAGAATTTAACTTTACCATAAGATAAACAATCTGTTCTTTTGAAATAACGTTTAAGTTATAGCGTTGTCCATCCAATTCCAGCGAGCAATTTGTTACAGGCGTGAAGCGTTCAGTCGCCTTCAATAGAGCTTTCTTTTCGTCAATCTTAGACTTCAACTGTAAAATTACATCATCATTTGAAATTTTTTCAGACATTTTATTTTCCTTTATTATGCCGATTTTCCGTTTGCTAAGTATTTTTTGGTTACACGAACAAATTTATATTTGGACATCAAATCACCTAGTGTTGTCCAACTGGTTGTCCAACCGCTTGTATATTGGCTGGGCAGTCGATTACTTACTCCATAATAATTTTCTACGGGATACATTTTGCAACTGGTAAATTCTCTAAGAGTCTTGGAGCTGTAATCCCTTGTGTTGACTTCGATTTCACAATCATACAAAGTTCCGTCTAATGCAACAATGGCCTGAAGTTTGTTGTTCCAGTAATTATAATAATCCCCATTGTGCTTGATCAATTCTTCTGCTGTTAAAACCTCATATTCATACTTGCTCGGATCGAGAGGAGAATAAAAGGTTTGATGTTCTAGGGCTTCCATGATTTCGGGATATTCGGAATGAGGTTTGCTATCAACAAATTCAATCATTGAGGATAAAGAAGAATAGTGTTTCCACTCGGTAACTTTGCCATTTTCAAACTTTGCGAAGCAAAAACGTTTTACAATCTTCTTGTCTTCTCGCCAAGAATAGTAATCATAGTAATCAAAATATCCCAAATAAATCAAATTCTCATCATTCTTGTTTTTATAGGTAGCACCTAAGACGATATTTTTCTTGTTGATTTTATCAGGATTATTTCTCTTATCAGAATACTCAGTCAGTCTAACATAATCTGGCGAAGATGTTGGAATTAGAAGTAAATCGCCACCATCCCAACCATATACAAATTCGCCCTCTAATCCCTTGCCTTTAATAGAACTTGTATTTTCAAGAATATATAAAAGGTTCTCGATTGTAATTTCAAATTCAAACCCTCTTGGGTCATAAACTCTTGAATAGGCTTGACGATGATTCCCCCAATCACCAGAGTAATCACCCACCTTTTTGTTTAGAACGAATCCTTCTGTTGGCAGATTCTCATATTCATCAGCCTCAATGCTATCATTTCGCCAGTTGTTCCAACTGGGTTCTTTTCGAATTTTACCCTTTTCGTCATAGTAGATTACATAAGCCAGTTTTCCGGTATAAGTATCTTTTCGTTCCTGGTAGCCAATTCTAATCTTTTTTGGAATAAAAATTTTATTCATTAAATTTCCTTTTCGCATTCCAGATCATTTTTACATCCTGGACAAGTCACTTTCCAAATCCTAATCGTTTCCTCGGTAATTTCGAAATTCTCATCGCGTTTATTGCGCGTCCAAGTAATTGGTAAAACTTTATCGCCGTCTTCTAAGATCACCCTAGTCCCACAAACATCGCAGGTTCCTTCAGCCCCTTCAAAATCACAACAATATTGTATCTTTATTTTCTCTCTCCTTTCTAGTTGATAGAAAGAGTATATCATAAAAGTGATATTTTGTCAACCCCCAAAACGTTCCTTTACAGCAATATTACAAAGATCATCCACCCTATCGTTGCCAGCATTATTAGAGTGGCCTTTAACTTGAATAAATTCAATGTTCTCAAACCGTTTGATTTCACGTAATAACTCCATCCACAAGTTTTTATTTTCTACTTTCTTTTTCTGAGCATTGATCCAGTTGTTTTTAATCCAATTTTTAGACCATTCGTTTATTCCTTTTACTAGATATTGGGAGTCTGAATAAACAGTAAAGCTGAAACCTTTTGGGTTGTTGATTCTTTGAAGTGCTTTTAAACAAGAAAGTAGTTCCATGACGTTATTAGTTGTGTTTTCTGCTATTCCAGAATCTTCTACGATGTATCCGAAATATTCTATATGATAAGCCCAAGCTCCAACGTTTTCTTCGTTTTGGTTGCCTTTACAGCAACCATCACAGTAAATTAAAACTGGTTTTTGTTTTGATTTCATTCTTCCTCTTTCAACGTTTGGGGATTGACAATCTCATATCCAGTTAACCAGATATCAAACTTGTCAGGAATATCTTCCCAACCAGATTCGGTTTTACGAACAGAGTTTTTCTTTTCAAAATATTTACACAAAACAATATCTCCTGGGTTGATAGGATTGTTTTCAAAGAGGTTCTTTCTAATTTTCAACGTTGCTGTAGTTCCTTTAGCCAAACAGTAAATTTCAATCTTTGGAGAATATTTGATTTCAATTTTATTGACATAAACATACTTCGGATTGAGTTTGAAAGTAGAAGCGACTCTTCCTAAGATAACCACATTGGCTCCGATCTGATGTCCAATGGGGAGGGATTCGTTTGGGAGTTCGCTGTATAACTTACGCAGTTCTTCCATACGCTTATCCTTTGATTTCTGAGTTAACTTGGCAGTATATTTATTCTTGCCTTTGCGAAATTCCTCAAAGATTGTCAGTAAACGTTTATTTTTTCCATACTTTGAAAAATAATTCACCAGAATAAGGTCTTCAAACTTAGATGAAACTAGACCATTATCTTCGGCGTAAATTAACATTTCCAAAAAGTCAGTACCCTCAAACTCTCTTTGCAGGCGAATCAGATTGCCGACAACCTGATTGCTTAGGTTTTTTATACCATCCAACTTGTTTAGAAGTTCTTCTCTGTCTGTAGCGTCCTGTTCTTCTGCTTCTGATTTTGGCATTTCGAGAAATTCATCGTCTACAAACGGAATGAATTCGTAATCGTCATCTTTTATCTTTTCAATGTATTTTAATACGTCAGATAGATAATATTCGTAGTTTATGTCGTAGTTTTCAAAAGGAACTCGATCATCATAGTCATTCAAAATTCTAACTTTATTACCAACCATAAGACCAATTTCATTACCTCGAACCTTATGCCGCTTGATGAGCGTTCCTCCACCTACAGACACATAAAAACGATTATTCTTTTGTAAGTTAATTACCGATCCATCTTCTTTATGGTATTCTAGTTGAAAGTCAGAACCAGTTTTCTGAGAAATACAAAAGTCGAAAATATCATGGGATGATCTCAAAGTTTCTTCTACGGGTTTTTCGTTGATAAAATATTCGTACATACACTTTGGAACAATCGGATGGATATAACCTTTATTGAGTTCTACTTCTCGCAAATATCGACCCTTCTCTTTTGTTTTCCCATCTGGTTTTTTGGTAACATAATTGTTAACGTCAGATCGAACATATAAATCATAATCAGTATATTCGAGAGAAAATCCGGTTGATTGTTCCCATTCTTTACAAACTTCAAAATAGCTACTTTCCAGATTGCGGGGAATCTTAGAAACAATACCGTCCGTATTAGCTGAGATAACTCGAATACCCGCCAATACCAGCGATTCTATCAACATCAAAAGATACAATTGACCCGAAACAGTTACACCTAAAAGTGCCTGAGCATCTTCTAGCCAAAATGTGCTGCTGTTTAGCTTACCAAAAATTGAGTTAATAGTAATTTTTAATCCTTCAGCTTTTACTTTATTTCCAGATTTTTTGGCATCAATACGTTCTTGTGTAAGTTTAGTCAGAATCTTTGTAAAATCTTCTCCGAGATGTGCTGGTCGAATGTTGTTCTTAATCATCATGCTAGGATAGTATGAACTCGCGTCGCAATCTCTAATTATGTATTCTGAATCGGATACAAACTTTCTAGGATCATCATCGCTGTGCAATCCACCAGAACCCATTTTGTATGAAGTTCCACCAAATTCAAACACTTTGGTATATCCGAAATTCTTTTCCTGCCGAACCAAAGTATTTTCTACCTCTCGCTTAACTCTCTTCAGGCGATTTGTTTTGAATTCGATTCCGCTTCCAAGACAATATCCAACCAGTAAACGAGAGTGGGTTGTTCTAAGACCCTTGAGCTTAGATAATTCTATACCCGATTCTTCAACGTATAGCTTTTCCAGAATAAGATTTCCCATTTTACTATCGCTTGCGGAAGAAAGGTCTACACCAAACAATTCTCCAACATCTTTTCTCAGTTTTATCTTATCTTGAATTCTATCAAACAATTTTCTAGTTATCTGAACATCGTTTAAGTTGTATGACAAAATTGTTTTTACATCTGATTCTTTTACTGTGGCGTCGTAATTCAAAGGTAAGTCTTGAATTTTATACCAATTCAGATTAATACCAACCTGTTTCAAACCAGTAAGGCCATCAAAAGCCATGATCTTCATCAGATCAACATCTTTCCAAGATCGTTTGGCCGTTCTAATCTTTCTAATTCTTCCGTCAAATCTGGAAGAATCTGAGATGAGAGAAGATGATAGATCGAATATTTCTTCTGGAATGTTTACTTCGGTATTGAACATGGCTGCTAAAACAGCACCGTCATATTCTAGGTTATTGTATCCAATTAGAATTAAATCTTCTTGTGATAGAAACTGTTTCATTGCTGGCGTTTCATCAGTTCCATCAAACAAAACAAAAGATCGAACTTCTTTGGTATCAACACTTTCAAATGTTGCACAAAAGAAGTTGGGGAATACTTCAATGTCATAAACGTACTTAGGCATCAATATCAACTCCGTTTACAAACACAGCATACGGCTCATTATCCCATCCCTCGTTTAGATTTTCTTCATAATACTCGACGGTAACGGTATAATACCCACTGTTTAAATTATAATTTACATATATCCGACGATCTTTCAATGATTTTGATGTTTTAATAGCTTCGTTCATTGCTTGTTCGTATGTAGAGTACATTTTAGACTCCTAGTTAAACTTCTTTTCCCGAATTAAAGATTGCAACTGGATTCAAATCCCATCCCCCAGTTTCTTCATCGGGATAGTATCCTTCACTTACAAAAAACCAATCGCCGCTTCGATTATATGAAACGTAAACATATTCTCCGGTAAATTTAGATTCGCTCTCGGCAAACTTCAGCGCATCGTCCAACGTGTTATACATATTTCCTCCAAGTGAAAATAAAATCCTAGTCAAATGACTTGTATATCAATCAACTAGGATTCTATCATAAAATCTTGGTTTTGTCAAGGGTCAACCTGAGAAATATTTACAGGTTCCATCACCAAAACTACATAGGTTTTCGCAATAAAATTTATTGCCGTTACTCGTATTCCCAACAAATTCTTCTTCTTGATTGATTTCTTCAATTACTCCCAAGAACCATTCAACAGCCTCTTGTGCTTTCACTGGATCAAATATTTCAATGTGAGTTTTACCGTTTACAATAAACCAGACATGAATTTCATCAATCGCAATTCCCTGAGTTTGCCAAACGAAATAACAATAGAGGTAGAATTGCCGCAAATAATTCAACATTTTGGTGGAGTCTAATTTTCCGTTGGCTTTATATCCATTTGCGGTTTTAAAATCTATCAGAATATTCTTTCCGGTTGATTTTTCTCTAAGAACTAGATCGGGCTTTACTGTCAACTTAATTCCGTTATGCTCAGTTTTTATATCTGCTTCGATCAGCAATATTTCCCATAGAGTTTTATCAAAGGTAAAATTCTCAAAGAAATTCAATCCATTGTTATAATAGTTCTCAGCAGCATTTTTGATAAATCTCGGAAACGGTAAATATACATTTTCTGTATATTTACTGATATAGAAATCTTTTAACTCTGAGTGTTCTAGTTCACCTGAGAAGTATTTTTCTAGGATAAGATGACAATATGATCCAAATTGGCCCCAACAATTTTGTCTACGTTCTTCTGATTCAATGTAAGTTAAGTAAAAATTCTGCTTACAACCTTCAAAGTTTGTGACAGAAGAAAAGGAATAACGCATATTGTCGAGAATGAAATCATAACTAGACATTTTTATTCATCCTCTGCCCATTCCGGTTCTTCTATATGAACGTTTGGATCATCTGTTCTCAATGGCGAATCATCCGTGTTCCAAGCATATCTCTTCCAAAGTTCTTGGGGATCAGTATAAAACCTAAGAGACGGAACATCAAAATATACATTAACGCTTCCCAAAGTTCCGGTGTATCGATTCTTGATGATTGAGATTCTTTGGTCATGCTCGATTGGTTCTCCTCCTTTTTTACCGGGCCTACCCCTTTTTTCTTCATCTGAATATCTATGTACCGCAATCGCGTACTGAGAAAGGTTTCCGATGTCACTAGAGCCAGCAATGTCATACAAATTAAGTCTGTTGTCCGATCCAATTCCGGGTTTTTTTGGGTGGCTGACTAATACCACTAAAACGTTGAATTTGGCGGCAAAACCCTTCAATTTAATAATCAATTCTTTTTGTTTTTGCCAAGTGTTAGTATCATTTGTTCCGTCTATCCCGATGGTTGTAAGATTATCAAAAATGACAACTTTCACTCCAAATCTGCGAACAACCGTTTCCGCTCGATTCAGAATACTAACGAGGGAATTATCGTCTTCGTTGTCATATGCCCAGATTCTTCCTTTTGCCCAATCTTTAATCTTTGCTTTTACTACAGGTTTTACCGATCTGATATGATTGTTTTTCATGGAAATATTCTCTCTACCAGCAGCCTGGCAATAAATCCAAGAGCGAAGGATTGGTTTAGGCATTTCTCCTGAGAAAATAAAGACATCTTGGCCTTGATCTAGTGGCTGCAAAACAAAAAGTTGATTTAATAAAGACGATTTTCCCGCTCCTGGCCGACCAGTTATTAGAACTACGCTTCCAAAAACAAATTTATAAAGCATGTCATCCAATCCGCTGATTCCAGTGAACAATCCCGGTGAACTTTCGATATCAAAATCCTCTACGTCATTCAAATCAACAACGTTCTGTACGTCTACTTGCTGTGCGTTTGCGATAAACTCAAGAACTTTTTCTTTGCCAAAGTTATATAAAACTTCGTTGGCATCTTTCACTCGAATCAGTCTTTCCCCACTATCAATTTGAAGGGGAAGATCAACATATTTCGTTCTCCAAGCCCCAAGCCGAGAAGTTACTTCTCTTCGCATGTCCAATCCAGGTTTATCGTTATCTGACCAAACAATGATTTCCGAGAACTGTTCCAACCAATCAAAATTTTCCTCAATCCATTTGTAATTTCCTGCCCCAAACGGAACGGAGACTGCGTTCAGGTAGCCAGATTCGATAATTGAAATCAGATCACCTTCGCCTTCACAAATACAGAGAGGCTTCTCTGGATTAATGCGATTCATATTGTATAAAATATTTTTAGTAGAGGCGTCTTTTTGCGCCCAAAACTTATCCTCTCCTTTGTTTACCTTTCTGGATGGTCGATATTTAACCATCGTTAAAACATCCCCGGTGTCATAATAATTTAAAACGGTGTTTCCGCGAGAGTCTTGTTGAACGTCTAAGTAATCGAGAGTTTCTTTAGAAATTCCACGAATTTTCCAATATTCCTCAACCTTTGATCTATCTTCAGAAAAGTCATATTTCGGATATTTATAATCCTTGTCTGTTTTCAATCCCTTTTCAGAGAAAGAAAACTTAATTCCTTCTTCACTCAACAGTCTTTCTGCGGCAGAGATAAATGACAATTTATAAAATCCAATATAATGATCTAAAATGCCATATCTCTTTCCACAAGAAAAACATTTGAAAGCAAAATCTTTATTGCTCCAAATAAAACTAGGCGTATTTTCTCGATGAAATGGGCAACAACCCTTCATGGAAAGTTCGTCCCATCCTTCAATCTCTAAATCTTTGGCAATCAAGGTTGCCGCTTTTTCTCCATATTTTTCTTTAGCTTCAATAAGTAATTCTTTTGGGATCAGCATATTTTCACCTTTATTACCTCTCATTCTAATATTTAGGCCGAAGGAAAACGAATCCCTTCGGCCTATTTTACCAGTTATTTTTCTTGTGAGTTAGAACGGAAGTTCTTCTTCCTTATCTTCAACCTCATTGGAAAATGGCTCGTCATCATCCTGCTCAAACTTAGGATGCGAAGTCTTCTTTGCGGAAGATTTCTTAGAAGATTCCGCAGGTTCATCTTCGCTTTCTGAGAAATTGAAAACCGTGAATTTCGGAGTCTTTGCGTATTGAACATCGCCGTTCTTATCGGTATACTTTTCTTTAGCGAAAGTTGCACCCTTCAAAAAGATGGTAACGCCGCCCTTATCAGGAATTTCTAAATCCTGAAGTTTTTCGTAGGCTTTACCAACAAAATTTGCAAGCCAATCACTAGCAACATATTCTTCGCTTTTCTTATCTTTACGGGAGGAACCAAGTTTTACAACTGCGAATTTTCCCTTATCTTCAAAGACGCCCCAAACACGAACTCGCTGACCATCGGCAATATTTAGAGACATAGTTTATTCCTTTTCCTTTTTATTCGAAACCTTATTTGAAACCAAAACTTCCAAAGCAACAATTAGATTGTTTAGAGTTTCAACGGACTTGATCTTATTGGGATTACCCGATTCTCCAACATGGGATTTTACAGTCTTCATCAATTCATCATTCTTTGAACCGCCAAGCTCCTTGATGAGACTAATCGCTTTTTCTTGCAAATCCTTTAGACTTTTTTCTTCTTCTTCTCGCCGTTCTTCATCACTTTTCTTTGTGGCAACGACCTGTTTTTCAGTATCTACAGCTTCATCCAACCACTTCATCAAGTCTTTGCCAACTTGAGGTGTAATCTTCACATATTTTTGATCGAAAATAGAGGTGCGATCCTTGCTGCCAAAAGCGGTATGTTCACTATCAATGTCCAAAAAAGTAGTAAACTCGAATTCCATCCCATCTCGTTGAACTGGGTTCATACCGAGTTTCTTTACAATGGTCTTACCCTGGTCGTTCTTTTCTTGAACATATTCTGTCTTAGAACGCATGGTTGCAATAATGTGCATTTTTGATTGCAACATAACATCCACAAAACGATTGTGCATTGGGGTAACTTCACGCCAAGCGGTATAGCTGTTCCCACTCTTCTTAGTGGCAGTACCTTGCTGTTCCAGTAAACCGCCCTGACCAGCCCAAAGATGCGTAGTGCTATCAATAATACAAACTTCAATGAAGTTTTCCTGGCATAGTTCAATTGCTGAAACATATTTTTCTGCGGTAAAGGGTTGGGTCAAAGTAACAACATTGTATTCGCCAATCCGAAGATCATCTACAACCTTGTTTACATAGAGTTCACCGCTGCCGTTTTCGGTATCAATAATCGCCACTTTTTCCCAAAGTTCTTCCGAAGAAAGTTTGGGGTACTTCTGTTTTAGAAGACCGTAAGCAATCAACAGAGAGCCGAGAGTTTTACCCCCACCACTAGGCGCAGACATACCTAGACGCAAATACGCCCGACTACGTTGAGCCTTTTTAAGTTCTAATGCCATTTAATTTTCTCCTTTAAGAATTGAAATTTTCTGAATAACCATTTCTGGATCACAAACAATATCAGCACCTTCATTAACCCCCATTCCAAAATGAATCAAACCAAAATCGTCTTTTAGTTCTCTTGCCAATTTTGTTCTTCGGCCAACATGAATTAACATTAGTTCAATTAATTCATCTTCTTCAAATTTATGAATTTGCTTTTCGGCATATTCATAGGAACTGAAGCCTTTCGGTCTGCAATTCCAAATTTTCAGACCCTTTTCTGAAAGAAGCCTATCTAGTTGTTTTTCGGCCTTTGGAGGGCCAGATAATAAAATAACAATTTTGTTTCTCATTTTTCATTGTTTTCCTTTCTGTAGTGTGTTGTTTTTCGTACTAGCGCACTCGACAGGGGACGATCCTGCATACCTTTGGCTTAGAAGGCCACTGCTCCTCCAATTGAGCTACGAGTGCATAAGGCTCCCAGATTAGGACTTGAACCTAAAAACCAATCAGTTAACAGCCGATTGCTCTACCATTGAGCTACCTGGGAATATTTTTACGGAATAGAGGAATGAAATAAACTATTTGCTAATAACCTTCACAGAAGGCTTTACAGGCTCATTGAAAGTCAATTCAACAGTAAGTAGACCATTCTCCAAGAACCATTCTACTTCTCTCAAAGACTTCACATAAAATGAAGTAGAGAACTGAAATAATTTGTCCAAACTCTCATTTTTAGTAGAAGCAGAAACCTTCAATAGTTGAATGTTTGGATTGTCGGTTGCATCAACATCAATATTGACATCTTCCTTATTGACACCAAGAGCATTCATAACCACCAGCAATTTGCCATCTTTTTCGATTGTCTGATACCCCCGACTTTCGTGAAAGGGGCGACGGAACCAATAACTATCAGAAGTGAAAAAATCGTAAAGTGTAGTCATATCATTTTCCTCCAAAATTATAAATTATTGTTCCTCTATTCCGTAGTGGGTGTAAAAGGATTCGAACCTTTACTATTTAGTGCCTTGCGAGGGTCTTCTCCTTATAAGAGAGAGGCTTTCACCTGAATTTAAGCTATACACCCGATCTAACTTTCCTAATTCTATCACACTTTCAAAATCCTGTCAAGGGTCAGTTTTGCCCAGTCGAGAAGAAGGGGGTCGAACCCTTATGCCTTTCGACGCATGATTCTAAGTCATGCCTGTCTGCCAATTCCAGCACTTCCCGGTTTTATATTTATACTCTTTTCAAATCAAAACAAGTATAAAAGTCAAGGGTGATTTCACTATCAAAAACTATCAGGTTTCGGAATAGAAAGAAGAAAAGTCAGTTTCGAGATATTCAACGCGCCAAACATAGTGTTCTCTCTTATCGCCTGGAAAATATGCTTTTCCTAAGCTAGACTTACTCTCATTCAAATTATCTAAAGTGTTCCAATACCATTCTTTTAAACCAATGATGTAGAATACAATTCTGACTGGTATCTTATCTGATTTCTGTATTGTAATATAATCCTCAAAGTGCGTTACGGGAATGGTTACACCAAATCCATCATAGAGTTTCTGTAGTGTTTTTACTTCAATTCTAAGAATAACTTCTTGTCCATTGTTGTAAACCACAATATCTGGACAGGCGCAATCTTTGTCTTCAACTTTTACACATTGAGTTCCGTTTTCGTCCTGAAAAACTTCACAGGATATTCCTTTCGCCTGTAATCTTTCTGCGAATTTAGTTTCCCAAACTCTGCCTTCTCTGAGTTTTTTAGCGAAAGAACTCATATCAATCTTCTTCCTGTAGGTTTTCACGATACATATCAAACCACTCAATAAAGGCAATGCAAACTCTTACTTGTTGGGTATTCAGAACCGCTTCATTCGGAATAACTTTATGAAAATATTTCGCAGCGTAAACACACATGCGATTTAACTTTTCAAGTTCAATAAGGTCATATTTGTTTGATACAATCTTACCGGCGCATTCTGCTTGAAGATTGCTGACGGAATTCATCAAAAATAAAAGCATCATATTTTTTGATAAATTCACATATGCTTTGTGCTTATTTTCAAAATCAAATACAAGATTTCCATATCTGGTAATTACTTTGTCGCCCTTAAAAATAATCTTTCCATTTTCGTGAATCATATTTACTCCTTTCAAATTGTGTTACGATAGACTAGAATACGTAACCTTCCGTCACATCTAGCATTGGTGAACAGATGATAATTCAAACAAATAAAGTATAAATATATCTGATCACCAGACTAACCCTCCGACCATAAGCCATATCTTGTCGATTCAAGACCGTTACCACAACTGTAGCTAGGGTTAGTTTTTCCTAAAAAGATATTGAAGTTATCTCAATCTCCAAAATCATTGTACCATAAAAGACTTATTTTGTCAAGGGTGAAATTACTCTGATAATCTTGAAATCGTAAGGAACGCCTTTTCCAATCAATCCTTCTGAAAATATGAAATTCTGTGTCAAATCTGTTTCTTCATCTGTGTTCAGAGAAAGATTCTCACTTAAAAAATCTTTTCCAGAAATTTCAATTTCATAAACATCGGAATATTCCTTATCTGTATCAATGCCACAAACAGAAAACTTCAATCCATTACAAAGAACAACAGTCCACCCCGTATCCAGAACTTTGGCATACGTTTCATGTTCGCTGTCATCAATTACGATTTCAATTCCGTAGCCAAGATCAAAAAGGTTCTTCATTTTCGGTAAGGTAATGGTTTCCAAAGAATCATTCTTGTCAGAGAAGTGTAGATTGTAAAAGTCATCTGGAACTTCAACGATTTCAAAACCATAATCATCCATCTCTAGGACTCGGTCAATGGCTTCTTCTGAATCCTCACAACTAACTAAATAATGTTTCATAGTTTAATCTTCCCAATCTCTTTCTTCTTCCCTGCTCAAATCATCTTCTGCAAAATCTTCAGAAATATCTTCTCCGTTCATTTGCAGAAAACAATCCTTATAACCAGAACGATAAGCGTCTTCTAAGACGCGTCTAATTCTTGATCTTTGATCTAGGCTTAGATACTGATAATTTAAAGCAGCATCCATCTCTTCCATAAATTTAGTAACCAACATTGTTCAAAGCCTCCCTCAATCGTTTTTCTAAGTAGTTTGCTCGCTGATTCATCATAGAACAAACTTTCGGAGTTTCCCTCCGATTTTTATAAGTATAAATACGCAATTCACTAATCTCAGTTTCCAAAACTTTTACAGCGTTTCGAACTCGAAAATGAGACTTATTCGGATGACTTGCAATGAAGTCGAGCAGAACATGATTGGTGGTGTCCATAATTCTCCTTTTTAGTCAGACCAACTTAAAATTTTATTTCGAAGTAAATCAAACAGTCGAAACATTGCTAGATCGTGAGCATTTCGCCAATTGTCTGTACATTCAGCGTAGAAAAGTTTCTTCTCCCAGTCCATAGGAACGAATAATTCTTCTGTCATTGGATATTTATTGTAGTATGGCAACATATTAACATCTTCATAATATCCAGAAAGAAGATTCTGAATAATCTCTAACGCCTGAGAAATTTCAGAAACAATTTCGTCTGACCTGGCGTTATAAGCCTTATCGCTTTCAAAGAAATCTCTCATGCAAGAAAGTTTCAAAGCAATAACTTTCAGTAGATGATCAGCATCCCAGTCTTTGTCGGTTGCCAAAATAGGGCCAAACTTGGTAATGTTCTGAACGTACAAATTACTGTCAACCTCATCTGGCAACTCAATTTCGATTTTAATTTTCTTCATTGTTCCTCCGGTAAAGTTTGACCACCAACAACACGATTTAGAGATTTATCGCTAATCCCACGCAAGTAAATTTCAGTAGTGCTAAAATTAGCGTGGCCCATTGCTTGCTGAATAATAAAACCATCCACGCCATTTTCCATTAGCTCATGAGCAAATGAGCGCCGAAGTGAATGGGGGCTAATGCTCTTTTCCTTGATTCCCGCTCTCTCGCAAATGGCGTTAATTCTCCAAGCGACAGCGCCGTTGGTCAACTTTCCACCACCACGATCAGAGACGATCAGATATTCTTCATCTGGATTATTTCGAACAAATTCAGCGGTGAGCTTGTACAAAAACTCATTCATGGGAACTTTTCGTTGCTTGTTCCCTTTACCCCGAATTTTAATAAATCTGCTCTTGAAATCAACGTCTGCAACCTTGATATTGACCGTTTCTTCCTTACGAGAGCCGGTATAAAACATCAGAGCCAACATAAGTCTTTCATTGTCGGTCTTGCAAACCCGAAACATCTTATCTCGTTCTTCGTTAGTCAGAACATCATGGACATCTTTCGGAACCTTAAGTTCCTTGATTTTGAAAACACTGTCAATATATTCGTTGTTTAAGAGCCACATATTGAAAGCTCGAATAGAACGAATATCGGCATTGATGGTTGAGTTCTTCAACCCCTCGTCCTGTTTTGCCTTTACAAACTTAGACATCACATCGCGAGATTTGATCAACTTGTACTCTTCAAGAGTATCTATTTCCATGATACTCACAAACTCAGTCAAAGCCTTTTCGTAAATGTCGCGAGTTCGCTTCGCCTTGTCTAGCAACCCTGCTAAATATTCATCAAGTTCTTGCATATCTATCTCCTTTGTTTATCTTGACAATATTTTAGCATAGAAATTTCTATCTGTCAAGAGGCAATTTTGTCAAATTTAGTTGAGTTTGGTTGTTCCCACCAATCATTTTCATTATATAAATAAACATATAAGTCTAATTTATAATAAATAGCTAAGTCCATCATTCCCTTAGTACCTCTGGACTTTCCATCCCAAAAACATAAAACATAGTTTTTACCCCCTCTATTTGCCTCTAGGAGCCTCGCCATGACCTGATTACGGATCATTCCGGCCTGTTTACCATATTTGTTCCAATCAGCCTCTATGACCGTTGTGGTGAAGCCTTTGGCCTTTCCAAATTCATACGCCAGAGCATCAGCGCCTCTAGCGCCACCAGAAACAATTTGAAATTCTTCCCTAGTTATACCAGGATTTTCATCTTTTATTTTCTGCAAGAAGGAAATTACGATTTCTTTAAATCTGGAATAGTCAGTAAAATCTCTGCTGCCAGCAATGAGTAAATTAATCATATTGAATCGTATGCCAGATATTCATAAAGATTCTTTTGCATTCTTCGTCTTCTGAATTATGCCAACGATCATTGGCGATCTGAGAAATAATCTCAATCAATTCATCGTCACAGATTAACTTTTTGGTTTCAGAAACTTTTACATAGACTTTTAGGACGTTTGAAATTTCTTTGGTATCCATTAGACTTTCTCCCTATCCAATAGTATCACAAACCTTCATTTCTGTCAGGTGACTAAAATCTATTGTCAACTCTATCACCAACTTAAATTTTTCCGTATTTTCCAAAATAGGAACGCCATAAGCGTCATATTCCTCTGTTGCAATCCTTAAAAATTGGATTTTTGCATCAAAATAAGTGTCATCTCTTTTAAGCATATCTATCACATGAGTCAATTGCTTCTCTATTTTTGCCTTATCGGAGGTAGACAACTCATATTTAACTAATTCTTTAAACATTGAATTCTTCTTTATCAATCCATTTTAGAGGAAACTGAGGTTCGGGATAATCTTTCAAAGGTTTATAATATATCAATAAAGAATAATAAATATCCCACTTGTCAGAATGAGACAGTCTTTCTTCACAAGTTTTACAAAATCCAACCATCAAACTCGAAGAAGAAATAACCACCGCTGTAGACAGAACAGGCGTGGCATTTTTTCTAGGGTGTAAGATACATCTAACCTTTTTCATTTCTTCTCCTAAAAATTAATCTTTATTGGTGTAAGAGCATCTAAACTAGGGATAAGGGCGAATTTCTGTAAGAGTTTTGCTGTCATGCGGGCATCATATAATGCGTTGTGTGCATTTTCTACGGGAATACCTGCCTTTTCGCACGCAAAAGCCAAATTGTTCTTTTCTCCAGGCCAATATTTTCTAGCCAACAAAAGTGTGTCGATTGATTCTGTAAATCTAAATCCTCTTTCGTTTAGAAAGCCACAGTCAAACTTAGAATTATGATTGACCATAACATTTCCAACGAACATTCTTGCAAGATCGTCCAGAACATCGTCTATCAATCGGCCTTTAGAAATCATCTCTCTCGTAAATCCGTTTACCTCAAGAGCTTTGTCATCTACAACCTTGTAAGGATAATCTTTTACTACAGAATAATAATGACCAACTGGAGTCAAGTCTTCAGATAAAAATACAACCGCAACAGAAACGATTGCGCCAGTCTGAGGATACAAACTGCCTGTTTCGAGATCGCACACAGAGTAGATCACTATAATTCTCCGAAAAATTCGTCCAACGTCTTTTCACCATAACCAAGAGCGGCCATACACACTCTTAATTTTTGAAAAACCGTATCCGTTTCTCTTCCGTCAAGCCACAGATCAAATTCCCTGTGAACTTTGGTAATCATCTTTGTTTCAGGATTATATAGACTAAACTTCAGCACATACTTATCGTTATTTTCGTTTTTCATATTTATTCACTCCTTATCATATTATATATTTGTGTTCTAACTCGTAACAGGATTAGTAAATCTTACCATAACATCATATGTCGCTTTTTTACAATTACAACTCGCAACAGTAAACTCATCACCTTTAGTTTTATAATATGCTCTTAGTCTATTGACAGTTTCTTTCGATATCAAAACATTCATACCAAAATAACTTCTTTCCCCGTTGAGTCGGTGACGTTCTATTTCTGAAATCATAACATCAAAGGTTTTCATTTTGTAATTCCTCTATAAAGTTTAGTTGTTCATAAGTCAGTTGAGGAACTTCCAAGTCTTGCTTCTTTGAAGAATAATCCTCTAGGGTTTCACTTATTTTAATTAAAATTCCATCTTCAGAAAAAATTCTATATGAGCCAGGACATACTTCAGTGATAATTTCGGGGCGACCAGTAATTGTTTCTCTGCGATATCGAATATTATGTTTTCTCATTCTGCAAATAGAAAGACCATTGTATCTTCTGGCCGATTCTGGAACAACATAGCGGAGAACAAATTCGTGTGCGCAATCAGGGCAGATAATTTTGTTTGGCATATTTCTTTATTTTTCCTTATTTTTGTTAGAATTGTCTGGAATATAACCAAAATTAGTCACATTCCAGACAAATTCTAGGGATAAAAGTTTAGTTTTAGCGATTTCGATTGTTTTGGTTGTGAAACTCGGCTTCCGCCTGCTTTAGTACGTCTAAACGCCGTCCAGGGGGTGTTTTTTCTTCTTTGGTAGAAACAGTCTCTAAGACTTGCCGAATTGTAGTCGTAAAGACTTCTGCAAAACCACAAATCAAAAACGTCCCAATCACGGCAATTGCAGAAACCAGATTATATAAAAGGGGAATTTCTTGGAATTGGCTATTGCCAATCATCAAGAACACCGGACTAACATCAAGGGTTGTGTCAATCAGCCAGATAAAGGCTCCCAAACCAATAGCAACCCAAACGTCTGCTGTAACTTTGTGCGCTCGAATTTGTTTCCACTTATTTTTGATAACGGCAAAGAAAAATATCTGTGCCGCCGCAAAGGTTAAGCTGAAAGCAGAGCCGAACCAGACAGAGCTAACTCCAAAGGCTTCCAAGTTTTTACCAAATAGAACGGACATGGCGATACCACCCATTACAACGTCCATTAGGTTTGCCAGAGCCAAGCCACCAAACAAAATGATAACCTTCATAAAGTCCAGAAAAATTTCCAGATATTCCAAAGAGGTTGCCCAGATGTTTCTTTCTTTTCTAGCTGGGGTTTGGTTTTGATATGCTTGTTGAGGTTTTTGGTTTACCTTCGGTTGATAACTGTTCGGTTTTTGAGGTCGAGTTTCCTCAAAATGATTGGGGTCAAACTGGGGGATGTAACGAGATTCTTTTTCATTCGGTTTCTGAAACATTCTAATTCCTCTCTAAATTATACAAATTAAAAATGCAATAAATATTGCAAGAATTAAAAGAGCCTTGATTTCTTTGATTAGTTTACACCTCAGACCCTTTCCTGGTTCTTTTTCATGTGCCGAAAAGGGAACTGAGCCTCTTTCGTTTCCCCAAACTTCATGCCCGCCAGTCGTTCTCAGATGTTCTAGTCCGTTATCTTTCGAATACTTGCGAAAATCATCCCAGGTTTTACACTCCTGTAAGTTCTTCTTTTTCGACATCTTCATCTTCCTTCAAAAGATCGTCTAATTCTTTCTCAGATAATTTCTTAACTGAGCCAGCAAATTCAACGCTATGTGATTCCAGAAAAATCACAACCAAGTCCAACAATTTATCCGCAACTTCTTGAGTTGAGTTTTCTAAGAGCATCGATAATTCGAAATAGGTTTTATTTTCTTCAGTCATGCGAAACATCCTTTTTATTCGTTCCAATGATTGATCAGGGTTCCAACGGTAAGGCCAACTATTGCCAAAGTAAAAATTACAACAATCGTAAAAGGAATGGTATACTCAGCATTACCTCCTTTGCCGAAATTAATCCAATCGTATTGAGACATTTTCGCAAGAGAAATTCCGTAAATTGATCCCAAAATGAAAGTTAGTAAAAACTTTATTTTACCCATTAGAGTCGTTTTCATTCTTTTTCTCCAAGACTTCAAAAATCATTCTCGCAAACCAGAGCGGAATTACAAAGGTTACAGAACTTCCCTCTTTTCGTTCTCTTATCCCAAGACCGGGGTCAAAGGCATACACAAACAGTTCTGGAAAAATTTCTTCAAACTTATTCTTTGCGGCAAGATATGTGTCAATTTTTTCTTTTGCGTTCATAATTTCCTCTTTCGTGATTTGTCGCCTTTTCTCATTTGGTGACGATAGTATAACACAAAATACCCCTGTTGTCAAGGGTATTTTGAAAGTCTATTTCAAAGATCGGTTAATTTCAGAACCCAATCTTGATGCCGTCCGAATGTTCTCGTTTTCCAAAGCCACATTAAAACGCCCTTCGATTGCTCTAGCTTCAGCCATTTTCAACTGTTGTCGTCTAACAATTTCTTCCTCACATGTACCAATATAATACACATAGAAAATCCTGTTCTCTAAGGTTGAATTAGCACGATAACCACGCCTAGAAGCCTGGGATACAACGTTTACATGGTAACTTGGAATGTAGAAAATATAAGTAGGACACCAAGTTAGATTGATGCCAACATTGACTAATTTCGGGTTACTGATAAAAACATCGTTTGATTCAATGTTCTTCTCAATCAACTCTTTGCGATCAATCGGAGAAACGCTTGGGCGCAACCAAAAAACCTTGAAACCTTCTTTCTCAAGAATTCCTTTTAGGCGTTCAGGAATGTTCTTGCCGCGCATATACTGGCCTTTTTCACTCTCGCCGCTGAAATCAGTGTACACCCAAACCTTACGGTTTTCAGACTTTTCTTTGCGGATTAACTCGATCAGTTCTCGCTCTTTCTGCAAGAGGTTTTCTGGATTCAAATTGGCTGGGTTAACAATTTCACTTTCTTCACCCTTTTCGATTACAATTGAATGCCAGCCAAAAGGATTGTTTACATAATGTCTCTGCAAACTGTCTTGATACATCTTGTAATTGTAAGAGTTTGCATCTTGCAAATCTTTTCCAAAGCGGTTTTCAGCAATTTTCAATTCTTCATCTGGTACAACGGGGATATATTTTTCGACTAAATCAGGAAGATTATTTCCAAGATCATCCAGATTTGCAAAGATATAATTTTCAGCCAAGAACTTTGTAAAACAGACGGGGTTTACACCTTCAATTTCTTTGAATTGACTATCTGAAATCTGGGAGCGTCCGCGCCGATGATAATATCGCTTATCATCTACGATTTTACTTGTTGCCTGTAATGTTCCGTACTTCTTTACAAATTCTTCTTTTTCTACAACACCATCTTCAACCATTTTTTGAGACATTAATCCCATTAGAACATTGTGCAAAGATGAAGAATATCCATTGTTAGAAGTTCCAGACAAGCAAATAACTTTATCACCGTGATTGAAAACTGTCCTTATGGCGGTTCCAATAATACTATCTGAGTTATTAGATTCATGTGCTTCATCAGCAATCAGGAAATTGAAACGAACACCTTTTACTTTGATGTAATTTATTAAAGATGTTTTCTTGGTCTTATCGTATGTCTGCTGCCAGAGAACAGAATCACAATTTCCACATTTATAATTTGATTTTCGTGGTTGACCAACAAAATCATCGGCCTTAAAAAATACATCTTCGGACTTTCGATTTTCATTTTGTAAGGCTCGGCCACAATTCGGACACTGAGCAAACTCGATCAGAACTTCTCGTTCTACAGCCTCAGTAAATCTTGACCAGCTATATCGTTTTTCCTGACTTTTTACTTTCAGTTTGCGAGAAATATTACGAACACCACCAACCAACTTGCTATCCAACTTGAAAGTTTCCTTACCAACAAGGTAAAACGTTGGTTTTACAGGCTTCGGATTATAATTTCGAATAAAGTCAACCGTAGATCGGATGACATGAATTTCCGCTTCATCGTCAATGCTATCAATGATTTCTTTTTGCCATTGCTTCAAAGTAATTGCTGGCGCTACAATTAAAACATCATAATTCGTTTTTCCGTTCTCTTTTGAGAGCGAGTGAATGGCTTTCACGCTTAGACTGGTTTTTCCTACGCCCATTTCTGCACCCAGATACAATGACTTAGATCGGCGTAAAACTTCAATAGAAGATTGAATAATTGAAACCTGTCCATCATAAGGTTTGATTTTTCCCTCAAACATAAATGGACTGATTCTGTTTGGATCATACAAAACTTGAATATTTTCCTTTAGTTTATTTCGAATGACATTACTAAATTCAAAAATATAATCTTCCATGTCTTCAATCTTATCCCAGTCATATTCGCTGGAAAATTCTGGAAGCCTGAAAGACCCAAGTTTACCAAGAAAAGTATTTACATCAACAAAGTACACTTTCAGATTTTCAAACTCTGGATTGTTGGTAACGACTGAAATTTCAGAAACCCAAGTATAAGATGATGAATAGTACGAATTTGATGCTTTAGTTTCTTGTAAACCAATCATTCGTTCTACTAATTCTTCGTTTACTGGAATAAAATGCTTTGCTCGCAAAAAATCAGTAATTTTCTTGATCTTAGAACTTCCATCCCAATCAAAAATATACGAACCCACTTCCGAGTTCGAAATTATCGTGTGAGTAAATTCTCCAGCCCGATCAAACTTATATCGCCATCGAACACCAGAAGTATTCAGTTTTAAGGAATAATCCTCATTCTCTCTATCTCGAAGTTCCACGCTAATTCCGCCAAATCTTTCTCCAGAAGAAATCACAAAATCGCTCGCAACTTTTTTAGTGCGAACATTGATATCGATCAGAGAAATCAAGACTGGTAAATTTCCATGTAGCACCAACAAATCTGCTGAACAATTTACAGTAGATTTATTTCCGTTAGTTCGAACATATGGCATTGAAATTTTACTCATGTGATAATTCCTTGATTTTGATTATTCCCTGTTGATCGGCGTACAGAACGTTTAGATAGGGAAGTGATTGTTTTGTAACTTTACTTTCTGTAACTACGTTCCCTTCGTCATCGTTGTATTCTTTTTCGTCTGTTTTGATGACGGTCTTTACGCCACCGATTGCAATATGGCGGGGGTTTCCTTCTTCATTCATTTCTGCGTTAATGTATCCAGAAGCGATAATGTTTGCCAGTTCACTAGACTTTGGTTGACGCGGCATCGTCAGTTTCTTTACGCCGTTATCTTCAATGTCTACTTTTTCTTTTAACCATTTCCACGCTAGAGATTTCGAACTGCTGACATATTTTTCTTTCTTCTGAACGTATTTGAAATTTTCAAAAATACTCTTTAGATCGACGTTCGGAAAGTTGATATAATATCTGGAAATTTCTTCATACTGTTTCAAAGTAAAATTCTTAGGAAACGTGAGCCAATTTTTCCACTGACGAAAACTTTCTTGATATTTTCCAGTCTCATAAGCATTACTAGTATCTGTTGGAGTTTTTGCAGTTGCGTAAACTACGATTTGACTGTACTTCTCAAATTCGTTGGGATTGACTTTATACATTCCCCGAACATCAAAGAAGCGACAAATCAAATCTAAGCAATCCTCAACGTCATCCTTTCGAAGAACCATAATAATCGGAGAACCGTAATCGCTATTATAAGCCTGATGATTTTTCTCTTTCAGATATTCTCGTTCTAAAATCATTCGAAGATAACGCCTGGCGTTTCGCTCATTATTACTGGAATGATAGGGAGGATTGAAAAGCATCATTCCAACAAATCGCTTTGGAAGTTGAAGTTCTTCAAAAGAAGTATTGTAACATAAATCAGTTTGTTTCTTTGCTTTTTCAAACCGACCTTCTTCAATCTCATTTGCGATCAGAGTAATTCTGTTCCGATGTTCACTCGGAATAAAACCAGTCCAAACCTTCAACCAATCACCTTCACCGGCAAATAGATCAACAATATTGGTTTTCTTGCCCTCATATAATCCAGGATATTCAATTTTGATAAACTCTGGAATTTTCTCATATTGACCAGAGATCAAAAAGTGTTCGTAAACAGAATAAACAGGAGAGACATCGTTATCTAAAGCATTCGAGATAAGACGACTCATAACAAGAGAACCACCAACGGCTTCAATTAGATGGTGATTATTTCTGAAAGAATAATAATCAACGAATTGTAAATTGCAAACTACCCCGATCATACGGTAAGTCTCAATTGGATCAGTGGGGTAGAACAGCATTTTTGAAGTTGAGTGTAAATCTGAGGCCATAAAATTCTCCTGTGTTTTTGATTTCTCTTAGTATATCACACATGGCAAAAACTGTCAAGAGGTTATCTTGACAGTTTGATAAAATATTGCTTTTAGTTTTCTACTACGCGGGAGGAACGATCACAGGAGGAAAGACGACTATACAGGGATTATCACGAACGTCACTTTCAGTAAATCCTGCGGCCTCAAGCAGAGGCGTTAGTTGAGTAATTCCAACTAAAACTCCCAAGATGGGATCATCGGTATAAGTTCCCTCAAAAGCGTTCTCTTCTGGTAAAATTGAATATGAAGTAGCTAGAGTATCTGAAGCGATAATAACTTGGTATGATGGGTTTTGACGCTCAAGATAATTGATCCAGTCTTTTACGGTTGCCATAATTTCTCCTTGTGTTTTTTTTGATTGTTGAATTGGATTGGAATATATCCGCTCCATTGTAGTAAACATACTGAAATTGATCTTTTTAAAATTTAGAAAACCCAACGTAAATTTCAAAATTTGTCGGAATTTCGGAAACAACCCTTTGAAATTTATAATCTCCACAATTCTGATCGGCTAGAAACTTAGCTGAAAGTTCATCCCTAGCCAGAACCGTTGCTATAGCGTACTGATAGTTGTAAGAATATAACAAACAGTACAACTTTATTTCTTTGTTTTTTGATCCGAAATCAAACATTTCGCTCCTAAAATGATCTTTTTATTTGATCTTATATAAAACTTCAACGGTTTTATTTCGACCAGTTTTACTATTCATATCTTGCTTGCTTTCATATTCCCAAACAATCTCACAGAAATCTGGAACGTTACGAGAATATTCAGACACATATATATGCAGTCTTTTTGATTGTTCTTTTAACCACTCATAAAATTCAAGATGATCAAACTCCCCAACCAGAGAAGAGTAGCTGGTGGTTCCTTTGTACGGAATATCGCAATAAACAAACCAACCATCAGGAATTTTTACCTTTTTGTAATCTTTAGATATAAACTCAACGTTTTCTAAGGTTTCAAACTTTTTTAACAAGGAATTTGCTGCATTCAAACAAAAATTTCTTTCTGAATTTTCTCTGGCGTATCCTCCCCACCACTTTCCACCGAAAGACACGCCAAATCCAGCGAAACCGTAAAGAGCGGGATTAACTTTATCTGGATTATTTTTTATATAAAGGTATTCTTCCTCGCTCATTTTTAAAGGTGGTTGCCAGCCAGATTTTAGACCATTGAAGATTTGAATCAGGTAGTAGTGCTTATCATTTGCAACTCGGCATTGAGAATTTATTCGACTGATGACGTTGCACGATCCACAGAATAGATCAACAAACGGATGCCCCTTGATCTCAGAGTTCAAAAACTCAGAAATGGGCTTTGCAATTTTGGCCTTACCACCGAAATATCTCATATTTTACCGCCTTCTAAAACCCTAATTTTATTTCTCTAAGCCCCACAGGAGGGACAATTGTTGACCTTATTGTAATCATATCGGCTTCCGCAATATGAACAGGTGTGCCTTTTATTGTTGGTGTTTCGAACAACGGCGTATTTGTGAGATATCACATGAGGTTCCAATATTTTATAGAACCTTTCAGCCATTTCATTTTCTTCAAGACTATTTAAAGAATTGCTAGGATCAGATAAAAATTGTCTTTGAATTTCTTGATAACCGATCTTGGCATTCATCTCTTCAGTCCAAATAAAAGAAAAATATCCAATCATTTGAGAATATGCCCAGTTTATAATCGGGGCATAATTGCTAAAGTCATCTTTTTCCTTACCAGAAAGTCTATATATTTCTTTCATCATTGCTGAGGCAAGGATTTTTTTCTTGTCCCAGAAAGACAGTTCTTTTCCGCCATCCTCGAATTTACAAAACAACAAATTTTCGTATCCCATGAGACTCAAAAAGTGTCGGATATAATCCTGAAATTGTAAATAGATTAGAGTTTGTTTGTTTAAGTGGTCTAGCTTCAATTTGTTTGTTTCAAATACTGTGTTGATCATATATTTTATTTCTCAATTACTCAAATCAAACCAGTCAACTCTTGGGTCTGCAAAGTTGTTTTTTGGACAATGATGATTCTTTCTTGGATCATACTCTTCTTGGCAAAGATCGCAAGTAGGAAATCCATACGCTGGAAATTCTTCTGGTTTTTCAAAGAATTTAGAAATAATTTCTTTCAGTCTTTGTAAACAAGGATTGCAAATATCGGAATCTGCCCACCGTTCCCTTTGAGCGACCCAGTTTGTCAAATCTAAGTCTAAAACCATCGTATCAAGAAAGTGTTCATTATTGCTTTTCTTGCCGCAAATATCACAAGTAAAAGTTATTTCTTTTGACATGCTGTTCTTTAATATCCTCCAAGTTTTACTTCTACTCTGCACCCAGGATAACCAACCTTTAGCCATTCGATCAATTCATCGACTGCTGGCATGATCTTTATAGCATGACCAAACATATCTCTTGCCTCAAACGAATCGCTCTCAGGAATATAGACAATCGAAAAATTCATTCGCTCATCTCTACATAATAAACGTGGTTTGCAACTCCGTCACCAACCCTACGATAAATTCGATATCTACCATTTTCACAGTTTGAAGAAACTGTATACCCATTCCTATCTATAAACTCTTGAAATTGACTGGAACTCATAACAGGATGACTAAACCCTCGTAAATCTGACACAATATATTCCATCATTTTATTATCCTTTTAGCAACCATAATCGAAGATTAAAACTGTTTCGTTTTCAACAAACCAATTTCTTAAGGTGTTTGTAGTTTTGGGATCATTATCAAAATCAACATCCCAAACATTGATTTCGTCTGCAACTTTTTCTAACTGATCCCAATATCTTTCATCTTTGTTTTTAGAATAGTCTATGTTCTTTTTTGGCTGAACAAGAAAATCTCCTAAGTCAGAATGTCCAAAAAATAGAACCGGCACAAGATGTTTTCCAACATCTGAGTCCTTATACTTTTCCCATCTTAAGAATTCGTCTTCACATTGGCAACCAGCAAATCCTTCGTTCCCCCCGTCTACCTTGACAACGTATTCATCAAGAAAAAATATTCTTCGACTGTGTTCTACTCTTGGATCAAGAAAAGAAAAGTAATCCTTTCCTTCAAAAACGATTCTATCTGAGCAAATTTTAATCTTAGAAAAATCTTTCATGATTCTTTTCCTTTCGATTAGTATTTTACCACGAAGAAACTATGTTGTCAAGGTCAACTGAAATTCTGCTCAAAAAACTCAAGCCAAGAACTATGAATCATAATTGCTCGATCCTTCTTACCATAATTATACATATACCAGCCATCCGAAGGGGTTTCGCAAACTCGGATGTACTTTTTGTTCCTCAAGGCCAGAATTTCGGATTGCCACTCACTATCCTCAAAACCGAAACAGTCATCAGATAGCAAATCATCTTTAACCTTGACTCTAAAGGTTCTTGCCTGCCACCCAGCATTCTCAACCGCTTCAAGAAACTTAGTCATGTTTCCAAGAGCTTTTTTGGAAATACACATTGCTACACCCTTTTCTGGGTCAAATTCGTCGTTTTCTCCACATAAAACTGTGGTTTTAGACCCATCTTCCCAATTGACAATTGTCATTGGAGGATTGAAGATAACTTTATTAATTTTCAGTGGTAGAGTCTCTGGAAACTTGATAGTACATCCCCAACTCACAATCCCCGGTAACGCCTTCCAATTTCCATTCGCATCAACATATGAAAAACTAACAGAATTACTACTACCGCCATCATTACTCACATTGCTCATACTATTCACGCTGCCCAACGTTGCCATAATTTCTCCTTATTGATTAAAACTCATTCGTTTGATCACATCATTTTTTCCAGTCTGAGGATTAAACTTAGACAGAAAAGAATTTGCTTTGAATCTCGGATGATCCTTTTCATATCTTTCGATTGCGATTTCATCCGAGTCTTCGTGGAATTCATAAGAATTCCATTTGTTTTTCCAGTAGTATACGATATACTTATTCATAACAATAGTTTATCACAGATGATAAATTTTGTCAAGAGTTTTCTTGAGTCTCATCTCCGCTTAGATGACTCGCCCAAACCATGATTGCAGGAGCGACAACCAAAACAATTGAATAGAATTCGGCAGTGTAGGCTTTTACAAACCATACTAGCCCCAAAGATAGTCCGATTAAGACCACAATCAGCAAGAAATACTTTACATACTCGATAACATATGACAAGAAAAGATTCATTTTATATTCTCCTTTATGATTCAGATTCAACTGGTTTATAAACAAACTTGATATATTTTTCTAAAACATCTTCCTCAAATTGAATTAGAGAAAGTGCTTTTCGTGTATTAGTATCGCCCAAAGGTTCTATCTCGAAAGTCATCAAATCCTTTGTGCTACCATCCTCCATAACCAAACACAAACTAGCGGTTAAAATTTCTTTTTTCATACTCAATCCTTTTAGTGAAACTCAGTTGCATTTTTACGAGTTAGATAATCTGTAGAAACAGATTTCAGAATTTTGCGTCCAATCTTGGGATTGAAGTTTTCCTCGATGGGCTTAATTACGCAGCCTTCACGAATTTGAGTGGGGCAGATTGGGTCTTTGCCGTCCGTATGACGTTTGACAACATCTTCGCTGTATGGGCCGATATAAAGTTCTGGAACGGTTTTCAACCCATAGTCTTCACAAAACTCTTTGACATCAAACCAATTTAGATATTTTCCGTCTTGCTTGATGTCAAAAACCGCGAACTCAAGATGGTCTAACCCATATGTTAAATCCTGAACGTTTGATCCATTGTGTTTGCCGTAGATTTCTCCGTAAACAATGGTGTTATCTGGCAACCATTTTTCGAAGTTATACTGCTTACCGATTTCAAACCAGATATTCTTTCCGTAGTAAGTTTTACTTTTTTCAGAACGCAATTGCACGTTGTGAGAGCCGTAAACATATTCCTGAGTTTGGCGAAGAATGTTTATTTTGAACCAGGATTTTGCTTGCTCCAAAAAAGTCTTATATCCGGCTTTTGGAATAGGAAGCCTAGAATATCTTGCGTTTCCTCCGTGGATTTTAAGAGTCACCACAACCATTTCGCCATCTTCAAACACATCATTGAAGTTTTTTATATTTTCAATATCTGTATAGCGATCAAAATAGGGATTCAACTTGCGTTTTGATGTCGGGTTAGCTTTCATGCTTTGGGATTTTGGTTCTTCTGGCTCCCATTTGGTAATGCCCATTTTTTCTGCAACGTTTTCCCCAATGCTGAAATTTGGAGCAACAGGAAGAACCAACCCTTCGCTCAGATAACCACGAAGTTTCACTGTTCCGGTTCGACCATTATTATTCTTCAGATAAGTAATCTCATATTGATCAATCAGATTCTTTGGCAGAATAGAATCAGGAGGAATAAATACAACTAAATCTCCAGGCTTATATTGGCCCTTAACGATAATCGTCTGCCAACCTTTTACTTTAGCCAATTCCAAACGATCAGCATTTGGGTGGACATTTACTTCGTCAATCTTGCAAACTTCAACAATCAAACTACTCACTTTTTATAATCTCCTTTAAAGTTTGAACACCTACACTAATCATTACACCTATAGCAATAATGAGCGCAATGATTATTGCAATAATCATAAGAATTAGCAAAATGCTCAATAGAAAATTTATAATCATCGCCATAAATACTTCCTTTTACTTGATGTTCCTTACTGCCTGTGCCAAATTATGAATTGCGTTTCCGATATTTTCGGCATACGTGTCGTTTATTCCCATATTCTTAAACGCAAACATCAGAAAAAATACGAACCCAACGCCAGAAACAGCAGACGCCAAATTGTTGATCGCAGATGCAATATTGTTTAGAGCTTTTATTTCTTCCATTTTATTTCCCTTCAATCATAACGTTACAAGCTCGTTCAATATCTTCCTGTGTCATCGACCTACCAGAAGTATTCAACATAATAAAATAACGAGCCTGTTGAAATATATCTAAGCCTTCAGTTTCACTAATAGAAACATGATAGTTTTCAAAATGTGATCTATCTCGAAGCGACAAGTCGTTGAAATAAAGACCATTCCAAGAAAGATTGTTTTCATAAAATTCCAGAATTGCAGACAAACGTTGTTTGCCATCTAAGATTTCATAACTTTTATCTGAATAACTCGGATTTTTGATAAATGAAAATTTTCCAATATCAATGTTCTGAAAGATCGAAGAAATCAATTTTTCTTTTTCTTTCCTATTCCAGACATATCCTCTCTGATATGGAGGATTCATCTCGCAACCAAAAACATAGACTTTGCTCAGTAAACCCATGATATCAGCATTGATTGTATTAAACCAGATATCCTTATTTTCCACAATCGTAGATTGAATCTTTGGAAATGGCCGAACATGATACCACCAAGCATATTGTTTTCCAAACTCATGCCCCTTACTTTTCTCATAAGTCACTTCGTAGATTTTATAATCTTCGCTGTGCCAAGTAATATGGCAATTTTCGTGCATTCCAAATACAATCGATTCGCCTATTTCAAAAAAGTAAGTTGGTTCTGGAGTTAACCCATAAGGCCAAGAAATCATTGATTCTAAATTGCTGGCGTGTCTTTCTTCAGGTGTTGAAATTTTTTGTTTTGCCATTTTTACCTCTTATGAAAATCTACTTTTATCGTTCAATGATTACATTCTACCACAACACGAAAAATCTGTCAAGGGTTTTCCTCAACAAATTCTTCATGTTCCTGAATTTGGTATTCCTTCTTTTTATAGTCGATAACGTACCAGAAGTGATTGGTTCTGATGGACTTATGAAAAATAATTGGGGTTTCTCCGTAGACCTCAGAATCACCCTCTACATGACAACTGGGATGCGTCCAGACTGCTAAAACCGAAGTTTTATATTTATCTTGGCAGTATTCAAAGCCACGCTTTATTTTCTGTTCCAGAGTGCGCTTTGGGTCATTATCAAACCACATCATTCCTGTTGCCATTATTTATCCTCTGGATATGGCGTACTCCAAACAGGAAATGTGCGCCACTTGCCAGGGCTTACTTTAGACACATCGTAACGATAAATTTTGGCAGTATAAGTTACTTCTTTTTCAACATAGTCAACTGGTTCTTTTGGAACATCGTATTCCATTTCTTCTTCATATAACCAGTCAAAAATTGTAAGATACTCTTTGCTCTGACAATGTGGACATTCTTCAAAATCCACGTTACCGGGATAAAGAGAAAGGGCGGAACCGCTGAATAGCAAATGCCCGTTCCGACAAAATATGGAAACATCCGGTGCGCTCACTTACTCCTCCCATCCGAAATCATCTTCTTGGTCTTCTTCTTCAAAATCTGAATAAAAAGACTCGCTCAGATCATAATCACATTGAGGGCAAAAAATATAACGATCATCAACTTCTAGGCCGCAGCCAGGGCAGATTTTAGACATTATCTTTATCCGCTTCCAAGAGAAGTTTTTTCAATCGCTCATAATCACTTGAACTAATTCCAATAGGGAGAAGCAAGCAATCCAGTGTTACCTCGGCATAATCTGCAACTTGTTCTGCAAACCGAACATCACTAACTCTAAAGATAGCGCCGCCTTCAGTTTCAAAAAATTTCACTTCCATCTTATTTCTCCTCTTTGTAATAATAACTTTTCAACGGGATATACTTCCCATCTTCAATTTCAATCATACAACCAGCAACGATAGAATATTCGTAATTGACCTCCATATATCCAGCAGTTATTCTGCAAGAGTTTGCGGCTAAAGCAAAAGACAAAGAAAACAAAACGACAAGAAAAACTACCACGCTGATAATTTCAACATAAAAATCTTCGATTAAGGCTTTGATGAAATCACGCATAAAACATTCCTTTTCTCTATTCTTCTTCTGGATATCGTTCTTTTTTCAAATCGTAAGCGTATTCAATTCCGGGCCAGTTATCAACACCGGCATCTTCCAGGCATGACAACCAATCTAAACGCTTTCCCAAACGATCATATTCCTCCTTAGTCAAAGTTACAGAGCCGTTATCGTGTGTAAACATTTTATTTTCTCCTTATTCTACACTTTTAAAGTTATAAATCGGCTTGATCACATCAATAATTTCAACTGTGTCTTGAATATTATCAATGATTTCTTGCATGGGCTTATAAGCCATAGGTGCTTCATCCAGGGTAGATTCGTTTACGGTTGTAGAAAAAACACCCTCCATCGAACTTGAGAATTCCGACATGGAAAGGCTTCTCTTAGCTTCCATTCTACCCATCAGTCTACCGGCCCCATGAGGGGCAGAAAAATTCCAATCCGAATTTCCTTTTCCTTTAGCAATAATGCTTCCGTCGCGCATATTGATTGGAATAATCAATTCCTCGCCTTCGTATGCCGAAACAGCACCTTTTCGAATAATACCATCGTGAAAACTAATGTAGTTGTGAATTGTTTCAAATTCTTCATGGTCTTCTAAATTCGACCCAAGCAATTCTTCCAAAATCACGTTTGCCATAGTTTTACGATTCAAAGAGGCATATTCTTGGCAAACTTCCATATCATGAAGATATTGATCTCGATTAAGTCCCTCTAGGAAACACAATTCTTTCGGATATTTTGGTTGTAATTCAGAATAATATTCCTCTATTTCTTTTAATTTAGATGAAATAAGATGTTGTTTTCCTTCCTTTTTTAAAGATTCAATTGCTTTATCTCGCAAATCCTTCAAACTAAAAGAAGATTCTTTGCAAAAGTCTACGGCAACATCCTGATAAAAATCTGCAACCTGCTTTCCTAAATTCCTGCTACCAGAATGAATTACCAAATATACATCTCCATAATCATCCATGTCTAATTCGATAAAATGATTTCCCCCTCCTAAAGTTCCAATGGCCCTGTTGAATTTGTTTATGTTTTTCAAATAGTCAAAACAAAACAAAGACTCGATCTGTCCAAATCGAACAAGAGAACTTTCGTAAATGTTGTGTCCGCTAGGAATTGATTTGTGAATAAACGAATCTAATTCATTTAGATCAACGCCGATGTTTCCTAATTTTACAACCTGCATTCCGCAACCAATATCCACGCCTACAAGATTTGGAATTACCTTCTTTCCCAAGTCTGCCGTAAATCCAATAACACATCCAGCACCAGCGTGAGTGTCCGGCATGATTCTAACTTTTGCTCCAGAAACAAAATCCTGATCCAACAGCTTAACAATCTGAGAACTTGCAGTTTCTTCAATGTTGTCCGTAAAAACTTTGGCTGAGTTGTATTTTCCGTGTAAGATTTTCATTAGTTTTTCCTTTCTGCAATTATTCTATCACATTATCTTCTTCTTGTCAAGCGTTTTGGTAAACTATCTGCAAACCAATGCAGAAAGTCTGCAAATGATAATCCCGCAAAAATTCCTAAAAATAAAACCAGGTGCCAATCCTCATAAATAATCCAACCTTTCCAATAGAATATTCCAATCCACCAAAAGAAAAACAGGATTCTGATTGCTGTTGAAACAATTGGAGTGTGTGTCCAAAAAGAACGATGATGTTTACGAAAAATCGATCCATAGACAGAACTTAAACCATAGAACAGGTGGCCCGCAACGGGTATTTTGTTGACCATCCTAGATTCTGCATTGCTGGTTCCCATGATATCTAAATCAGGATCAATTAAAGCCCCTAACCCATACCCTAACATGACACCACAAGCCTCTACGGGGTGATTTAAGTAGAACAGATAAGTAGTTGCCCCAATAGTCGGAATCCATCCAAACTTCCAAAATTTAAAGTGTACGGCTCCCGATGGCATTAGGATTCTTCAACCCAAGTGATCGGAGTTACCTTATAATGCTTGTAAACCAAATTGCTTTCCATCCAATTGTCAGCAGTCTTTAGATCATCAAATTGAATTAACATGAAACTGTCACCAGATTGAAGTAAATATGTTGGTGTGCTTTTGAAATTGTGACCGCGAACGGCTACCGACCCGTATTCCTCATCAACGTTTAAAAAAGTTAGGGTTCCCGCCCTTCTTGACCTTAATTTGTGAACGGTTACATCAGCCATTTGCAAACTCCCTTAATTGATCTTTGAATTTCCGAATAGAATCTTCATTGCAAATAGTAATTTCAAAAAGAGAAAACTCCTTACCCATTAAAATTTTGGCTGCTAAAATCAGACGATTCTTGATTGTTTTAAAAATTCCATCTTGTTTAACGTAAAATCCAAGAGGATAATAATTGACGGTCAAAAACCAATAATCCTCAAGACCATCTTCTTGTAATTCTAAAACACCACAACCGCAATCACATTTTTGAATCATTTTTGTTCTCCAGCATCAGTTTCTACCCATTCTAAAAACTCAGGATACACAAAATCTTCTGGCGGCTCATCCAATTCTGTTTCTAAATAAAAATGAAGTTGAAGTTCTTCGCTGTTTTCAACTTCGGTAAAAGATAGTCCGACACCACAATTCGAACAAAGGAAAAATCCATCAACCAAAACCTCGTTGCCACAGGAACAAATCATTTTGGCGGCATATCCGTAAACTCTAGTGGAACGCCCCTCGAATTCTTTAATAGTCGTTCTTTTAGACATCTTCTCCGTCCTTTTTGTTGTCGGTCTTATAAAAGCCTTTTCCTTTGAAAGAAATCCCAAATAAAGATGGAACTTTCTTAGCGTTTTTCTTACACTCAGGGCATTGAATTTCTGTCAAACTATCCGCAAATGGTAAAACCATCTCAAAATTATGCCCACAAGAGGTACATTCATATTCATAAATCGGCATTTTTATTTTACTCCTTGCTTTCTTCAAATCCTGCAAATACAAATATTGGTAGAAAATGGAATCCTATAGATTCTGCAAATTCGTCCGATTCAAACATAGTTCTCTTGCCCTCGCAATAATCTTTTACGTCTTGCGAGCATTCTACCACCCACCAATCTCCATCCATAATATCATCGTCCGAAATATTCTCTGTATACGAATATCTTTTAATAGCGCCGATGGGAGTTTTCGATTCAATTAGGTTTGTTTTCCCATCTTCAACATCTCTATAAACTCTTTGAAAATATTCTTTGCTCCTATTCCAAATATACCACTTTTTCATGTTCATTTGTTCATTCCTTACGTTTAAAAACAATTGTTGAGAAACAAGGATAAAAGTAGACTCCATTTTTCTTCGCTAAAACATCAGAGATAAGACCGAATTCATCTGCGGAGTTGTGTTTTTCTGGCAATACATACCAATTACCATATAGGATAAACTCATCGTCTTCCACATTGCGCCAATAACTCAATCCGATATTCAAAGCCTCTTCTGGAGTATTGGCCTCAATCAGTTCTTCATCCCCCGCTTCTACGCTACTTACAATTTCAGCAAAGAAAAAGTTTGTAGAATTCCAAACATACCATTTTGCCATTTTATTCTTCCTTATAAACTACCAACGACCATAAATTTTGTTTCAATTCCCGATCATATTTTACTTCTACACCAGATGGAAATTCCTCTGAAGGGAGCCATCCATAATGGATTACGTTTAGTAATTGTTGTTCTAATTCATCTAAACTGAATCCGTTGATAACTTTAGCAAGAGTCATGTCTAGTTCCTTTTTTGAATATGTACAAGTTTTCGTGATCTACCCGTAATTCTCGATTAGCACCAAAACGATTTCGGGGAGTTTCGATTTCAACAGTTTTGATCCAATCGAAACCCATATAGATACAAGTTCCTAAATGGAAGTCAGATACATTCTGAATTTTTCCTTTCCGGATATGATCTGAGACATTCAAGAAAAAGTATCCGTTTGGTTTCAAAACTCTCCAAAGCTCATTCCAGGATTTAATGTGAAAGTTACAATATTTACCTTCATAATTTCCGTCCCATTGAAATTGTCCTGAATTATTTGGATGAAGATCGCGGCCAAGCATGTGCTTATACGTGTTTCTTCGACTGCCATCTTTGGCGTTATGATGATCAGACATGCGATTCCCATAGCAACAGCTTGTTATCGCAAAGTCAAAAAAGCCATCACTGAATCTCAGACGCAAAGCGTCACCCAAAACTTTAACACAATCATCTGGGCATTGTTCCAACCATTCTAACTCGATTTCGTTTAGCCATAAGTTTTCGTGGGGGATTACGTTTGCTAATTTTCCCACACCGGCAAAAGGGTCTAAAACACATGCTTCTGGAAACCAGAGAGGTTCAATTTGTCTCTGAATTTCCGCCAATATTGAGTCTGTAAATTTAGCAGGATGTTTTACTTTTTTATCTTCGATAGAATTCACGACTATCTCCGTAAAAGAGTGACCTTATCTTCCACGCCGAGGTCGCTTAGACTGAACGAAAACCCTCGTGTGTTTGACCAAATTTTCGGAAATAAATAGTGCAAAACCATGTCTAAATCATCGAAATAGAATCGAGTTCCATCAGAAACTTCTACTTCCCGAAGATTCTCTAATGAAATACAATTGATTTCCATATCAAAATCTCTCAACGCAATCCGTTTGTGTACGTCTGCTGATTTTTCTGAATAACACACAAGAGTGGTCGAAATACCGTTTTTAGCATCGTCTTGCAGGAGAGACAGTAATTTATAAGTTTTTCCGGTTGATCTATCGCCTAAAATGATGTTCATTTCAATTACAATCCTTTTACTAAAATTCTTCTCGTATTTTTTGAATTACTTTAATTATACCATACACTAATACTAAAGTCAAAAACAGCATTAATGCAACCACCATAATAAATAAAATTACGTTCGCAACATATATCATCAAAGAAAGAATCGACATCATAAGTTCCTTTTATTTTTACTATTTGAGTATTTTAACAAACTATGATTTCCCGACGAATATCTTAAAAACCGCATTCTGCCAATCGGTTTCCAATTTTGGGAACTCTGTATTTAACGCTTCCGCAACTTTAATCCAAAAATACGAAACAAGTTCGGGAGAAGATTTCTCTACTGATACGCGAACATGTTCCAGCGTTGACACCATTTCCCGATGTTCGTCTCTTGGAAATTTCTCCAACATTTGGGTAATAACGTCATATAAACATCTCATAGTTTTCGCCTTTCATAAATTTCATCTTTTATTTCTTGATAGATTTTCCGGCATCAGAACCAATCCAAATACTACCAGCCGGTTTTACAACTTCCTCGTTGAAATCACAAAAAATATTGACGGCACACTTTGGACACACAACGGTCGTCTTAGAAAACATTGTCGTTGGAGGTGAGAATGTATTCCCGCAATCACAGGTTATCCGCCATTTATTTGTTCTTCCGTCAATGGACAATCCTAAATAATCAAGTTTCATTTTTTCGACTCTAAATTGTTCTTTACCCAATTTGTAAAATAAGGAGCAACTCCCCTAACAGCCATCTGTTCTGATAGCTCAATAAACTCCTCTCGCCAGTGCCAAGCAAGCATTTTCCAACCTCGTACTTCCTTTTTGATCATTGCGTAGCACGTGAAAAATCCAGCAAAGAAAGACCAGATCGCCAGCAATCCAAGTGTCAAAATATATGTTTCCATAATTTTACCTATACACCTTTTGCGCTTGATCTCGATATTCTTCTCGAACTCTCCGAAGAACATTATCATCCGTCAAACCATGACTAGAAAAATTCCGCCTATAAACCGTGTATGTTTGATTAGCTTCTAAGATTTTCAGCCAACCAACCTCAACCATTAGATTCAACGTTTCGTCAAGTTCTTCGATTGGGAGGTTCTTTCCTACCTCTGGGCGATTTAGAATGTGCCTTTGAAGCATATTGCTTGTAAGATAATCATGCTTATCTAAACATTGACCAGCAAATAAGAAAACGTTATGTTTAAGCACTATTGCCTCGCACAGCAAGAGCAAACAGGATCGCCACCCAGATAGTTGCAAGTCGTAAGATTGACCTTTACTCGCCTACAAATCGAGCATTTTACAACAAACACATCATCTGATTCGAGCATTGGTTGCAAATCCCCAATATTAGTCAGTCCAAAAAACTTTACTGCATCACGTTCTAAAGTATTTTTTCGCATAGTAGTATCTCCTTTTCTTTAGAGTTTTATTGGGGCACAGGGTAAACGCCCCATACCCCATTGTTGAAATTAGCGACCTAAATTTACTTCGGCGTATTCTGCGAGAACATTGTAAGCCCGTTCTGCAATTTTTGCACGATTACCAAAGAGAATTGAATTCTCAATGGGCTTTTTTACGACGCCAGAATGTGTCGTCATTTCAGTTATAGAATTCATCAGCCCCCAAACATTGGGTCTGATATCAGTTCCGGCAGAAGAAAATAAGTAATAAGCCAAATCTCGGTTTTTTGTTGCTTCCGCAATCTTTTCGTCTCGCTTGACAACTTGCTCTGCCTTGATGACTTCGGGCTGAAAATCCTGAACGTTTTCTGGATTTGGAAAAATATTGAAAAGCAAGCTGTAAACTTCTTCTTTTGATTGCAGAGCGACCTTAGCCATGTTGTTGAACGTTGCAGAAACATCCGACAATTTATCGTTTGCTTTTTGCTGGATGTGAGCCATCCACAGTGCGAGATCGCGTTCGGCAGTTTTTGAATTATGCTTAGACATCATCAAGCGACGATTGGTTTTAGAATTGTCTGCTTCTGCACGTTGAACGGCCAACACCAGAGTATTAAGACATACGACGCGTTTTGAAACAAAATAGAGAGAGTTTCCCAAGACCCCATCGTAGCCTGCGCGAAGCAGGCCATATGTTCGCACAACATCATAATTGTCAACGGTAATTGGGTCTAAGACCCAGGTAACAAATAATTGGCCTCCATCATCAAGGATGCCGAGAGTTTCAACCGGAGCGCCGCAATGTTCATCGTAGATGCGAGCTATGTCAATCGGTTGAATAACCTTGTAATCCTTCCCGACAGTTCCTAGATTTCGTTCTTTGGGATCGGTGGGAACTGGCGACCTCACAACGAAGCGATCACCGATTGCCGCCATTTCGCCGTTGAGTTCACCGAATAAGTTACGAACTTCGACACTATAAGTTCCCATCTCCTCCATAGTTTCAACCGCTGTGCGCGGACGAAGATTGCAGATACCTTTTTTGTGCCATTCGGCAGTTTCAGACCGACTATAGAACATATTCCCAAGAATTGAATCCATTTGTTTTTCCTTTCTAAATTTGTTTTATCTAACTTGATAATCAAATTATACTACCAAACTATTATCTTGTCAAGGGGGAAATCTATTATCAATCTTCCAAAATGGTCTTATTTTTAGCCAGTATTTTTTCATAAGACTAAGTTTGATCTGATGTATCTTATTTCTCAGTGTAAAGAATCTAAGGTCATCATTATCGGAATATCCCCAAACACTAGAAAAAATACCAATTCTTTCTGCATAAGCACCATAACTTTCATAGTAATCATAGCAGCGATTTATCAAGCAATGTTCGTATTGTTCTTCTGTGTATGCGCCACCCTCGCCCAAGTAAACAGTCAAATCAGTTTCACCACCACAAATGGGGCAGCAGCCTTTTAGTTTCATTCTTCATCTCCAGGGCATTCTAAGCAAGATAAAACGTATCTTTCGTGTGCTTTAGTATCCCAAGTTTCTTTTTCGAAATCAAACCAACCATTTACAAAAGCGGCTTCAACAGGATCGGCCATTCCGCAAACTTTACAAATATTCCCAGGCCAATCCCAAGTCCATTTATGAGCCATTTTTAGAGTCTTATTATAGGGTTTCGCCGTTTTCTTCATTATTATTCCTCTCATTTCTCCTCTTCGATTTCCTTACTAATTTTTGAGTAAGCAGCAACTCCATGATTCTGTAGTGTTTCCGCAATTGCAGAAAGATTTTTTTCAAGGAAATCAATTTGTTCGTCTTTTTGCTTAATGAGCACCAATAGATACAAAATATAAGAAAACCAACCCAAAATTAAGGCGATAATTCCAAAAATTAAAACATCCATTTTTACACATCCTTAAAGTCTTTTTCTGAAGCACGATCAAAAATAATTTGATGATCAGGAAACATCCCTAAAAGATAATCACATAGGGAATGAATATTTTTATCTCTTGTAAAATATCTTCCGTTGCCGGAAGGAAAGAAGGCAACATAATCCTCAGAAAATTCTCTTTTTTCAATCCATATTTCTAGTTTCATTTTACCCATCCTCACGCAAGACCCATTCCAGGTTAAAAATTATTGCTTCTAATTTATGTACTAATTCCGTATAATTATCGTGTGGACGTTTATGATAAAATTCAACAGCGCGCTTCAGGTCTTCAATTCTATTTTCAATATCTCGTTTAGTTTTCATTTATTCATTTCCTAGCACCCAATTCAAAGCTAAAATCATGGCAGATAACTTTAAGATTTCTTCATCATTCTTAACAGATGGAGGATTTCCAATCTTTACAGCAATAGCAAATCCGAGATCGCCCAACTTGGCTAAAATCTCATCTTCGGTTTTCATTTTCTTTAACCTTCAAACATCATTGATAAGAAAATTGTCGCTTTCGACATACTCAGAATCCTCTCGATAAAGCCAAATTGGATTATCCGAATACATCCTTCCGCTTATTTCCAAAACATATTCATAGATCGGAACACCCCAATCCCATCTGGTATTTCCGGTTCTATGAAATTTTATAAATTGCTTAGTCATAAAACCTCACTTTTACCACGCCATTTCATAATTGAATAAATGTCAATAAAGAAATTCTTATTAACGTGTCTTTGGAAAAATCCATTAATTCTTCCGATAAGCCACCAGACTTCGAATTGAAAGTTTTTGTATTTTAGTTTTTTAACGTGATAATCACGTAAGATTTCTTTCCGCTCAACCAACCTTTCGATTGCGCTCATATACGGATGGGAAAGAGAATATTTACTTCTCTCGGAATCTTCTCTCCAAGAAGGTAGCGTTTCCCAGTCCATCGGTTTCTCAACAGGAAAATCATTGGGCCATTTCCAATGATTGAACACGTCCCACCACTCTATCAATTTTTCTTCGGAAAAATCTTTCAACTGAATCATGTTTTACTCCTCCTACTTTACAGGCCAATAATAAGGTAAAGTTACACCTTGTTTAGTAACTTTAATTGGAACAGCCGGTTTTTCAGTCCAGCCGAATTCAGAATACCAATCATAGTCTTTATACAGTAAAGATGAACGATGAGAAGAGTGAAAGCGATAGTCACCTAGCCAGAGTGGATAATTCTTGTTTCCTCGATAAGAATTTACACCATATTCGATATAATACTCAAGAAACTTTGGATGCAGAGTGTCTTTATAACCCCTGCGAACCCATTCTTGACACATATCCATTCCGTATTGAGCTAGAGCCAAATCAAAACCTTCCCACATTTTGAAAGCGGGGTGGTTACGCCAGCCCTTTTGTTCGGGTTTCCCCATCAAGAGAAGCAATTGATAAGCCTCTACTCGTTGCTTTCCTAATCGTCTCATGTCTAAACATTGTGCTGATCGGATGAAACTTTCATATGGTAAAAATGTTTGCATAATCTTTTTCCTTTCTATACGATTATACACCCGATAGATTATTTTGTCAAGGCTTTTTGGTTCCACTATCAGGTCAACCAACAAACCTATTCATCAAAAACTTCTCGAAGATTTTCATAATCCCAGAAATAAAATTCTTCCGTATAACTGTGAATATTCTTGGAAAGATAAGTAAGCGATTGATAAAAAATTCTGTGACCATTTTCTGTATCAACTACGAAAAATAGATATACAGGCATCTTACTAATTTTGCCAACCCTGCGATAACTTTTGAAATAACTTATCTCGATTCCAAGAGTATAATTTCCATTAAATTCTCCAAAGGTAGACTTGTGCTTGACCTCAACCCAACTGGTTATTTCATCGGTTTTGAATACTATGAAATCTGGCGCAGGATAATTCTTTCCATTTTTTCGATAAACTTTTTGTCCGACTCCTGGTCGGGGAACAATTGGAATTACAGACCATCCGTCGTTTAGAAGATACTCTTCAACAATATCTTCCCCAATTCTCCCAAAATCCAACCGATTATTGAATGTCATAACCTCGCCATCCATCCGTATTTTTTGAAGAATCGCTTGAACCTGGGAATATTGTCACCCCTGTAAAAAATAATAGTCCTATCCAGCTTATCTGCATCCAACTCTTTTCCTACATATTTAACGCAAAACAGCATGGCTGAAAAGGATGATAATAACTTAGGCAGTCGGGCATCAGACAAACAGGAATTATTCAAGATGAGAATCTCATCTTTGTCAGGGGAAAATCCTTTTTTCTCAACATTTTTAGAAACAAATTCATCTGTAATTTCTGGAAGGAATGTAAACTTTCCTAAGACTTTCAAGTCTTCATTTTCGCCAAAAACATCAATAAAAGATTCATACAACGTGTGCTTCACCGAATTCAATTCATCTTCTGGTTCCATGTTTTCTCCTTCATAAAATAAACCTTTTCTCAACACTTCTTCTTAACTTCTTTTAGTAATTTTATTGCATAATCTAATGCGTTTTCAATCGCATCTTCTCTGGAGGTAACATCAGTTACAGGAAAAGTCATAGATGACTCTTCGTCAAAAGAATGTTTTCGATGTACCTCAACGTCTATACCCTTTTCTCCACCTTCATTTCCAGTATCAGAAGAAAAATCTCGAAGGCGAATTGTAATTATGTCTCTAAAACTAGGTCTAATTGGATCAGCCATTTTTCGTAATTTGTCACCTTTCTATAAAAATTGACGATTAACGATTATCAAATAGTTCTTTTATTTAGTCGGTAATCTTGTCTAATACCCAGAACAAAAACACGCAAGGCCCAGGAAGAACCATCGCAATATAAACAAAGAGGGGTAGAGTCCCAAAAGACTCACCAATCATTACTGCGATAACGAAAAAGAGTAAGAAGAACAGAAGACCACCGGCGATACAAAGATATAGTTTTACCCATTTATTGATTTTCATTTCTTGGCCGCCATCACATAAGAAGAGATAAGAATAAGCAACCAAACAATCACAGAAAGACACCCGCCAACAAAAGATTCAAAAATAGAACACCCCGAATTTAAAACCATTTCATACACATATCGAAACACAAGGAGAGAAGAAAGAACTGAAAGAGAGAAGGTAAAAAATAATTCCATTTTTAATTTTCCTTTTTAGAACTATTATTAAACTCATCGAACATTTCGAATAGTTCAGCAAAGTTTACTACTCGAATATTATCACCATTGGTCATTGCCTTGATCATAAGGCAATTTTTACTTTCACAGAATTTTAGAAATTCTACCAAGAAGTCAAACACGATTTCTTTTCTACGTTCAATATAATTCATTTAGTTTCAGCCTTTTCAAAAATTTCTAATGCCACATCGAAATCAGTTCCAGCATATACAATCTTGAAATTACTACCAGCAAGATTGATTACCTTCCAAATGCGAGAACCTTTTTCCCAATATAAACGATGAGTTATACCGGATATATAAACATAAGTATCATCGCTTTGTAAAAGTCGAATAAGATTATTCTTCATCCAAACCTCCGTTTTCGACATATTCTAAAATTGCATCAGTCATATTTTTACCCTTATAAACAAGATTATAACTCGCGCTGATATCCGAGAACTCATTTTCAATATAAATTCTTTCAACAACTCGATAGATTCCTTCGGAACAAACGGACAGAGAAATTCTACCGTTGGCAATAGTTCGCGGGCCTTCCGCAGACTTAAACCATTCTAAATTACTTTTTGCAGATATTGATATCATTTCAGTTTTTCCAAATCACGAATTATTTTTAGAATGCTGGATATTTCTTCTTGCATAGTATCGTTCTGAGAATTCAACTCTTTGACAAGCGGGTCGTTTTCATCCATATCTTTCATTGCTTCTCTGATAATTGGTATAAGGCGCTTTTTCGCTTGCCTGTAAGTCTCTTTACTGTTTTCATTTTCTTCTGGGTAATTCACTTTTTATTTCCTTAAACTTTCCTTAGTTCTTACTTGCGATTTATAAGAACTTTGGACATGATAACGGCCAGCATATATAGAACGACGCGTTCAAATGACGGACTTTCAGGATATGCAAGAATATAAAAACTAGTTAAAATCAAACCACTCAGAGCAGCAAACGTATTTTCGAATTTCATTTTTATTATCTCCTTTTCTTATCTACAAGTATTTTATCATGTTTCTTTCTATCTGTCAAGGGGTAAAAACATAAAATCCCCGTTTTAGGCGGGGATTTTAATAGAATATTTAGTTTCCTTGTAAACCGTTTTTGAGCATCCATTCTTTTCGTACTTTGGAAACATAGCCCTTTTTGCTTTTTACATACTCGGAAACAAATTCATTGTTTCTATATTTCTTTGGCAACTCTGCAAGAGCCATGCTTTTGCAGATGTGGGTAACACCTGGAATTTGATTTGTTTCTTGATATATGGTATTAATTGTTTCTAAAATAAATTCTTTGCTCGCAGAGTTGGAAATAGCCCTAGAAACTTCCTCTGGCAACTCGGAAACATTGTTCTCTTGTTCTACCGAAGTTCGTCCATCTTGTTTCCTAAACTGAGTAGAGGACTTGTGGGAATAGTCTGGAACCTCATCTGTTTCAACAGCGAAAGAAGGAGTTTGAGCGAAGGAAGTATTTCCAAAATTACTCTTTTCCCAATTTACATATTGCATTTTCCAGTTTCCAAATTGTTGTCTAGCAATTTTCAACCAATCTTTATATTCTACTTCGTATCTTTGATCTTCTCGTTTAGTTTCCTTGTCTAGTTCAAAGTGATACGATTCTTTTTTCATTTCATAAGTCACCATCTCAACTCCCGCCATATCGCCGGAAACCCATTCTAGGGCGGTAATCAAAGCTAAGGAAACCGCCAGCACCCAATCAATAGCTAAAGTTGTAGATTGTAAAAGTTCGCCAGCACCAGAATTCATCAAGCCATTAAAGGATTGCCCGAAACCGGCAACCAAGCTAATTGCGGCAGCAACAAAAACCCCAATGGTCAAAGATTGCTGAGAAACCTTTCGTTTGACATAGGCTGAAGTAAAAGCAAGAGCAACCAATCCAATGTTTACCGCTCCCAAAGCAAAAATAGATTCAATGGTTGCAAATTGGGGGCTTGCTCCGCTATTTACGGCAACCCGATAAATAATGTCATAAACTCGCATTCCACTAGCGCCAACGGCGCAAATACCAGCACTAATTGCCAGCCAAAACTTCAAAGACAATTGGGGATGTCTTGTAAAAACATCCTTCTTTTCTGGGGGAGGATTCCTGGTTGAATAATCTTGCAGATAAGCATCAAACTCATAATCCCTTTGATCGAGATATGAGTTTAATCTACGCTTTTTTTCATCGTGATTAATTTCCGCCATTATTTCATTCTCCTGTAAACACAACTCTCTTGACAGAATTTCCGCCAAGAGAGTATTTGAATTTTAGATAATCCTAGTCGGTGATTGTCCCGTAGGATTCGGTATAGTCCTGGGGAGAATTTGCACTCGTTACCTCCCGTCCAAAATCTTTGGTAAACGCCGGTTGATTGGTTTCTTTTTTGTTTCCCTTAGAAACAAAAATCAAAGCTGTCACTCCAACAATAATCAGACCGATCCCCCAAACGAGAGCGACCATAAAACCAGCAGTCATGGTCTGAGCCGCATCTCCAGATTTGGCAACTTCAACAATCGCAGTATATCCGGCAATACTTACTTCGGCCACCGTCTCATTGCCGTTGTTGGCAACGTCTGCTACGGTGTCTAGTGCCCGATTTTCAAAGTCTTGCTCAACGGCGACTTCGCCGTCAATTTTTGCAAGTTGAACGGCAAGATCGTTATCAAGAACCGCCTGGGTTGCAGCCAGAGCCATCTCTGTCTGACTGTCTAGTTGCACCATCATGTTGATCCCAAAAAAAATCAATCCGCCTAAAACTAATAATGCCAATAATCTCCAAAACATCCTATTCCTCCTTGACTTCGGTTTTCTTTGCAGTTTGGTTCTTGCGCCACTGTTCGGCATCAACAGCAGCCCAATACCCAAGCCCCTTGTCGCCACTATTCAGGCGACGGCGAATAACTTCCGCCTGCTCACGAACTGGATACGAACGAATTGCCTTTGTCATCTGATTTCTCCTTTTCAAAATTTATCGAAACTTCATAGATTCTAACACAGATATTCCAATCTGTCAAGTAAATAAAAGGCCAATTTTAGAATTACAGATTGGGGTTATTGACCGTTAAGATGCCTTCTATTTCAGCCATAAGCCATTCAATATCATACCGATGATCTGGGGTGACAGCATACCAAGTTTTAGCGCATTGAGCAACTGATACAACCCCATTCACGGAGCGAATAATATCAATCACATTGCCGTCAGCCCACACATAAAGTAGATTGTCAATCAATTCGCCAGTCACAGAGTTGTAAGCAAATTCTACTAAAATTTCTTGTTTCTTTCCATTATTCATTTTCTTTTTCCTTTATAAAAGAGTTATTATATATATTTTTCAATTTTGAACGGATATTGATTTAGAGTTTCAAAATCTTTTATGTGAAATTCTATTGCCGGTTTCCCGCTAAACTTTACAATATTTCTATCGCCTGAAATTTTATTTAACACAAGAACATCTTGGTAATGAATGTTGTATAATCCGTCTTCTTGCGGCATTACTAGAAAAACAAGCGTTGTAAATTTAGTCTTTTTGGCAACAGATACATAGCCATTGAAATTCTGGCGATTAATTTTTATTAGGTTGAGAGGATAATTGAACCCTTTGGATTCTCCCCATCGAAATTCACCTTGTGGATTTTTGTAAAAAAGAATGTCTGGCATTGCCGCTCGAATTATTTTTCCATCGTGATCAGTGAATTTAAGAAGCGGCCCATGAACATCTTCTACTGGTGCAATATATTCACAGCGAGAATATTCCTCTATCATATCGGCGTTCAGGGTTTCTCTGTTCCTGTCGCCAGCAGCAAATCTATATCCGAAATGTTTCTCTAAAAAATTAATCAAAACCTCCTGCATCATATCGCCAAAATCATTGCTGTTCATGCGATAAAATCCTTGACCGACTCCTCTTGAAGTTTCAAGCGCAATGTCTCTACATCAACTTCTTTAGAAAGTCTTTCGGTAACTTCGATTTCTTTCTGATAAACATTCCAAACAAGTTCATCAAACGTAATCCAAGTGAAATCATCTTTATGAGAAAATTCTACGCATTCAAAGTCACTAATCATTCCAGTAAAAGCAATTTTTTGTTTTGGGGTATCGTTTGATTGCCAGGAAAAATATTTCTTTTTGACAACATCTTTCTTGTTGCTGTACTTTTCAATCAGAGAATGAACCTGGATGTATTGCTGAGTAATCTTAGTCCATTCATCCTTTTCACTAGAAAGCCCAAAGAGATTTGAAACAGTCATTAGAGCATCATAGATTTCAGATTTGTTCATAAAGCCTCCTTATTTGACATACCCAAGTATACCGCGAAAGTTCATTTCTGTCAAGAGCCAATATTCACTAAATGCTAAATTTTATTCATACCACTTGCTAAAAATTTCGTTGGGAATATACTCTACTTGTTTCTGTGTGTGATTGTTTTTAGAAACTCGATAGAATGACACTGATGGGGAAGTTTCCAATAAGTTGCAAAGAAAATAATAGCAACCCTTGTCACTGTTTTCCGGCAAATATATCTCGTAATTTCCGCCATAAATCGTAAATGTGCTAAACTTAAGCATTCTTCTAAAACTCCTCTTTTATGATCCTAAACAATATCGAACAGACTAAACATCTCTTGTGAAAGTTGTTCCGAATGAAAGAATATGTAGGCTTCCTCGTTTTTATCATTGGCGTCTTGAAACATTTCTCTGTGCGTTTCCATCTTTTTTATCTCAGATAGCCTGCACCAGAATATTTCGTAGTTGTCTTTATCGCCAATGAAGTATACAATTTTCACAGGAACTTTTTCTTTTCTCTGAACAATGTCATAACTGTTGAAACTTCTTTGTTTTAATGCCAAAAATCCGCCATGTTTATAGAATTCCCGCCTACTTTTTACCTCTATCAGCAACAGAAGTCTTCCCTTGTTCTCGGATTTGTTTTCTATATCTGGATATGCTACAAGATATTTTCCGTAATTTTTATGCTGTGCTACAGTTTCGCCATCACTATCCAAACACACGAACTTAACATATTCTCCATCACCATAAAAATCAGATAAACGGATTATCTCATCTTCCGCCCAATTTGATTTATTGAATTTATAAGCCATACTTCTTCTTCTTTTCTTCAATTCTTTTTGAGCGTTCTTCAATTTCTTTGGGGGTGAGAATATCGGACAACTTTGGTAATTCGTAGTCGTCCAACCCCAATTCCGGATGATTTTTTGAAAAGTCAGGGTCATTTAATTCGTATGACAAAACCAAGTCTTCATCAGATTCCAATACTGCAACATTTGCGAAAGCGTCAGTTTCATCGGCTTCACGAATACCAGCAGACCAGGTTAGCTTTAGAATATCCTTGAGCGTATATTTTTCGTAGACTTTATGAATGTTCAACATCTCATACCACTGTTCAAACGTCAACTTTTCCATATTTATCCTCCTAAAATCAATCACTTATTCTATGATAAAAGGTTTCTTTTGTTTACTTGACTATTTTACCACATTATTTTGTGGTGTCAATAAGGAATTCTCCCTCTTTCTTAGTGGTGAAATATTCTACAAAGCATCGAGCATTACCGGTAGGAGTTTCGCTTTCATATCGAAAGGTTTCAAAAAACTTAGTTTCTGAATTGTAATGAGAAATATCCTTGATGGTATAAGACTTCGCGCTATTGGGGGCGAAATGTTTTGCTTTCGAGTGAAATGATTTCATAATCACATCTAAATCTGCAATTTCTTGCACACCCAGAACATAATACCAATCCGACATTCTGCCATCAACTCTAATTATCATATGTTTATCCCAACCATTGAAAACTGCCATCAATAGCATCTTCAAAATTGAGAAATTCCAGAATATCTAGCTCTTCATCGCTGAAGGTTTTGCCACCAACAACAATTTGAAGTTTTTCATCATCTTTACGCATCCAGGTATCTTCAAAGAGAGTTGACCATTCATCATTCCCAATTGATTTTAAAATTTGAAAAACAGCTTTATACTTAGCATTCTTAATCATTTCAAAACCTCCTCATAAAAAGAGTATTTCATTTGTTAATCCTCTCGACGACCATAATTATTATAAACGCTGTCTTCTTCAACCCAGGGGGTTCTACAATTTCCACAAGTCCACTCAGCACAAGAGCAAGTTCCAATGTGATAAACATCGGGCCAATCAGTCAGAATTTCATCATCTGAATATTCTTCTGCGCCATCAGCCAAGCCATCAGAATTTACCATGCGAACTCCATCCTGCATATTTACATACCGCCAGTTATATGCGGAATATTTATTGCAAGCGGCGCAAAATTCTATTTCTTCAAGTTCTACCAGACGATCAAATACCGCTTTGGTATTGAGAAAAAAATCATCTAAGTCCCAAATTTCCTGCGAAGTCAAAGATGCAATGGTTGTCATTTGATTTACTCCTGTCTGAATGTTTTATTTATTGAATGTATTATACACCCGATATTTATTCTTGTCAAGAGGGAAATTTATTCATCGTGCTGGGGCTGATCCTATTTGTTTTCTTCGTAAAATTTTTTATTGACACTTTTTAGAGCAACAAAATCATCAGGCGAAATTCCTTGAGTCAGCATGGCTGCAAGCAAGAATCCATCAAAGAATTGTTGAGCATAGTCACTTCGATGATTTGTGTAAATTTTTGACATGTCTTCGACAATATCATCATATGAAAGTTGCATTTCACTCTCCTCTCGCAGCATGTTGGATTGTTGACCAGAAATCAAAGATAATTTGCTCCGTAACTGGAATTCCAACATCTGAGAGAAAATCCTTCAGAAGAAGTTCTACGCCAACCCCAGAAACTTTCCACAAAAGAAAGTTTGCTAAGGCTTGCTTTTGCTCCTCTAGGGGGATTTTCTTATTGGTGAATTCTACAAATCCGTGAACATTGTCATAAAATCGAAGTTTTTCCATTTGATTTACTCCTTATTTCTTATACTCAAAGTATAACCGATAACTTCAATCCTGTCAAGAGGTAAAATAAAACTGACTAGAAATCAATTCTAGCCAGTTTATGTATCAAATTACCAAATTTACAGTAAAACGCCACAAAAGCCTTCCTGGTGGCAAACAGAGGGTGTTTTCGTAAAGTTTTGCATGGGTAAAATGTTATTTTTACTCAATCGTATCTTCTTCTTCATCCTCTTCAAAAACAAAGGTTGGCAAAATCAGATAAGTTAAATGTTTTGGGGCGCGACCATCCTCTAAGCGTTCTTGTAAAACCTCGGTAGCACGAACCATACTGACAAATCGCTCCCTACAAGGTTTTGGAAAAACCTCAGAGTTATAACTATCGTGGATAGCACCCCCAAAACCTAAATGAAAAATACGATACCAAACATTGTGTAATAGACTATTACGCATTGAAAGCTCCTTCAATAGACTCTGCAAAACTTTCTTTATAATCATCAACCCAAACTAGCTCCCAAGTTGAACAATTTACAACCCGATATTTAGTATTCTTTTTCGGTTTGCTCTTATAATGCCAGGGCCATCGAATAAGAAATTCCGTACAATCTTCATCCAAATAGCCCACAACATCGTTTTTCTTAGCAAGAAGTTTTTTATCATGCTCTGAAACATATTGGGAGCGCAAATTTTCATCAGTTGTTGGCTCATATCGAACGTAAATTTTCATAATATCGCTCCTAAAAGTCTGGTTTTATTCCGGCCAACCACCGGGTCCAGTTTCCCAACTATTTAAAGTCTTAGGAAACCGGTAGTTAGTTTTCTTGGACGCTTTCTTCAATCCTTCAATGTTGAAATGATTTTTGGCCGCTTCAAGGGTTACTTCTCGCAAAGTTTTCCCATCCCAAACATACCATTTAGTTTTAGGGTATATGTTCGCTTCAAAGCGATACCACTCGCTGCCTTCAAACCAAATATCAGTTCCGTATTTATCTAATCCCCAAACAAAACTTTTGCCAGCATTCGCATTGATTTCTTCGATGTCGTAAGCAAAATCGGTTTGATGAAACTTGACAGTTTCGGCTACAATTTCAGTCATTTCTCGCAAAAGTTCTTTGTTCATTTCAATCTCCTTTTCGTTTGATTGAATATATTTTACACCCGATTGGGTTTCCTGTCAAGAGGGAAAACCCAACCAAACCGGCATTCCCCAAATTCCAGTGGAGGCATGACGTAAAACGATCAGCAGTAGGGCCACAATCAATAAAAATGCTATAAATGAGAGAGCGGTTTTCATAACTTATTCCTTTTCCCAAAATCCGGTTTCGATTACAAAAAATTCATCAACTCCTCCGCTAGAAAACATTCCAAATCCTTCGGAATAGTAACCAACGGCTAGGGGATTTTCCTTCAGAAAAGAAAATACTTCATCTTGAGTCATAATAGCATCTCTGAAATTTGACATATTTTCTGTGGGTACAATTCTAACCAGCATATCAACCTCCTAAAATGTAGTTTTTATTCAATCTCATCCAGATTTGAAATTTTACCCAGAATGTTTTCTACTTCTGTTTCGTTTAGCCATCCCAAAACATCATCAGTAATCGGAGTAGAATAGTCCAATTCGCCGGTGTGATTGGTTACTGCGAGTTCCCACAAGCCTTTTTCACGCCCATAGGAAAACCGGTGTCTAACCACACTAGCGCCGCGCCCATTGCTAAAACGAAAAACATACTGAATGCCGCCATGCAAATTATTTTCCTCAGCAAACGGAAATCCAAACTTGATTTTACCATTGACAGCATCACAAAAATCATCAAACAATTTATCCGCTTCATCTTGATCAATCATTTTATTTTCTCCTAGTAAATTCGTTCTTTTATCTAACTGAATATATTTTACTCGATTATTCTTATCCTGTCAAGGATAAGTTTATTCTAGCTCGTATCCCAACTTTCGCAATTCCTCATCACACCACTCTTTTCCGCTTCCTGCTGGCCCAATCTTCCAGTTCAGATTATCAAAGGAATCACCAGAACATTCAAGATTTCTAATTCGTGGATAAATATCTCCGGCGAAAGCATAGCGATTCGCAACATCTCGATAATCGCTTCCCTCTATAACTCGGATTGAATAATACTCATAATTAGGAATTTTCATCCAGGGTGAAAGTTTCATTTTTACCTCCATCAAACCATTGTTTTATTCTTCACTAAATATATTTTACCATAGATCGGCAGGGGAGTCAATCCCCAATTTCGAAAAATATTTTCCCTTTAATACTATTAAATATATAGTAGTATTATACTATTAGTATTATATATTCTTTTATTAAAGGTATTTAATTAAGTATACTATACTAGTAGTATTAGTATAATTAAAATAGTAGTAGTAGGGGCTGTGGATAACTTTTTTGAAAAGGTAAAATCCGCCTAATATACCCCCATATATGGGGGTTAATGCCTGTTTTTAGACACTAACCCCCATATATGCCTGTGGATAACTTTTGATTTTCTGTGGATAACTTTCTAATAACTGTGGATAACTTTCTAATAACTGTGGATAAGTCATCCGGGTAAAACCTCCGTTTTATCAGATGAAAATGGTCAACTTTGGGTAAAATTGATTTTTTATCCACTGGTAACAGTGTAAAACCATGAACCGATAATTACAGATAGCCCCAATTTCTTTATAGACTTTTCAATCTCGCTTCCATTCGGAATAATCACAACAATTCTATCTCCAACGGCAGGGGTAATTTTATGCCCGTTGGGAAGTGGATATTTATCGCCCCAGGGAACTTTACTTCTGTACTCCGGAAGGCTATACCAGTTATGATCTTCTGCTAAGTAGATTAGTCGCTCTTTCATTTTACCTCCAGGATGTTAGGGAAGTTTTCACCCTCTCCGAAATCTTGCCAGAACTTGAAATCTGCATATCCCTTAGTTAGCATTTCGCTAACCGGACAAACTACCTGATAATTATCGTGATTAGTCCAGGCTTTTCCTGCTAAGGTGTGAGAGCCATCGTCTTCAGCAGACTCGCTTTCTACGATGACTATACATTCGCTCAATTGACCTAAAACATCAGCGACAATAACTCCCCAGCCATTAGTCCAGTATCCTTCAGTCAAATCCCAAAAGACACAATCAGAGCCTTTCTTCTTCAAATCTTCTCGAATTTCTTTCTTTTCAATCCGATCAGCGATCAATCGGATTCGCAGAGTTTGACCGTTGTTTTTCTTGATAAATTTTACTTCCATTTTCGTTCTCCTTATTTAGTGATAAATATATTTTACCACAATTTATTCTGCTGTCAATAGTGAGTTTTATTCCATTTCAAAGCCGGAATTCTTAGCACAAGAATAACAATAAAACTTTTTGTCTTCAGAGCCATAGTATCTTGCAACCATTTCACAGAAGGAACACTCCCAAGAATTTATTGGTACAATATGGCTGTGAAGTTTTTTTCCAACAAATTTGTATTTTGATGTGAGCCATAAAAGTTTTTGAGTCATGTTCTTACTCCTTTATTCATTCGATAAATAAATTATACTACAAATCAATCCTGTGTCAAGAGGGAATTTCCGCCAATAATTTAATATCAAATTCAGGTTTTATCCCATGACACTACAAGCCATTCTGAGGCTGTTTGGAATAATATACGTCAATTGTATACTATTCAATACAAAAAGCCCCCAGAATCGTTTCTGGAGGCTTGTAGAGGCATGTTTTTGTATTTCTGCCATTATTCTAAACAAATAAGGCTTGATATTCTGAATCAAAATCAATTACAATTTCAGGTTTGCCAGCCCACAAATCCCACATCCGGTCTTCAATTTGCCAAATTTCTCCAGGCTGAACTTGCAAATACTCATATCCCTTTCGGAGATTCAATTCAGTCCATTCTTTTCCGTTCGGCTGAGGCTTGATCTTTTCGTAGAATGCGCCATCTAATTCTAGCATCAGTTTTTCGGCTTGACTTCGAGAGTTTACATTAACTGAAGTCACAGAGAGATAACCGTTTTCCTGAATGACTCTAACCGACTGAGGGAATACAACCCGATAGAAATAATCTCGTTTCATCTTACCTTTCCTTATAACCTTCTGCTACAAGTTTAGAAGTAAATTCCGCCAACCTTTTCTTGTTCTTGAAGATTTTTAGATCAAAGAATTCGCTTCCATCTTTGTGAGTTTTTTCGCCATCATGGAAACTAACAGAATATTTGGATGTTCCGATTCCGTATTGGGTATAAAAAACTTTGTTTGAAATGCTCATTTTAGTCATCTCCTAAAACTTGTTTGCAATAAGAGTGTAATTCCTCTATTTCGTCTTCTGATAACTTCCTACCGGAATAAGTCATGTTGTAAACCTTCTCGACAATATCCCTAAGATCAGAAGATAAGGTAATCAGTTCTCCAAGAGTTGAGTCGCTAGAACTTCGGTAAAACCTAATCCAGTCCGTCAAGCTCATTTCGTGTAACTGTTTCATTTTATTTTCCTTCTTCATCCTCTTGCACTAATCGGGCATTCAAATCCCACACAATCGAATCGATTTCATCGTAAGATTTGGCAGCATAAAGAGCATGTGCCAACTCGGTAGCATAATCTGCTACAGCACCAGAACCAAATAGACAATACAAAGCCCTTGCTACATCGTATTTTGTGGTTTCGCGGCTGTCAAATTGATCACTCAGGGGAATAACTTCGATTTTGTGTACAGTTTCAATGGTTAAAATTGGTTTCATGCTAATTTTCCTATTCAATCGTAGTGGTATGAATGTTAGTCGCGCCGATATCAAGCAAATCTTGATAAAAATTATTGTACTGTTTCGCGCTCCAGGTAGGGACAATCTGCCAACGTTTGCGCCCATCCCTGTCAGTCCATTCAAAACGAGTTTTAGCATTCATGGCCCATCTCCTTTATCAAATGTAACTTTTATTCTAATCCGCTTCATAGACCTGTTTAGCGCCGCCGCGACCCAATTTGCCGGATTTTAGAAAATTGAAAGAATGCTCTGCAATCCAGTGAGAGTCTGAAGTTAATTCTACATTCGGAATGCCGCCAGGATAAATACGCATTACCCGATCTAAATTCTCTACGGTCAAGCGATAAATAAAAGCCGCTTTGACTTGCTTTATCTGGTCAGGTGTTAGATTTTCGCCTTTCACTAATTTACCCATTTGATTTAACTCCTGTTTGCTTATCTTTTGTTTCTAACTCTTGATATATTATAAACCAAGAGTTTTATTTTGTCAATAGTCAGTTTCGGAAACCTTGAAGATAAAAACTTCAGACCCTTCGCGATTCCGAACGACTGCCCGATATTCATTGATTCCAATGGATTCTAGGGTAAACTTTCTGGAATAGTTTTCTTCAATATATTCACTGATTGAAAACACTACATCGTCCGTTGTTGAAAACTTATCCAGCGAAATTTCAGCATAGTAAACTTCAACTTGTGTCATGTTTTCCGCCATTATTTAGATTGTAGCAAAGAAATCCGCAAACTTGCAGAGAGTATTGTAAGTTCCAACGGACATTCTAACTCCGGTATTAGGGATTCCAGTCCGCAAATACCAAGCGTAAATTTTCAAATACCACTTTGAGAGTAATTTACGTTCAGCAGGTGTAAATTGGGCCAAAAATTCACGCTTACCGCGTCCATAATTTTTGTGGTCGTAAGTTTCAACAATCACAAAGAGGCGTTTAATATAATCAGAACCAAAAACAGTGACGGTTTTTACACCGCGAAAGTCTACTTGTGGATCGTCTTCATCACTCCGCAAATATTGGAGGGTTTCATCGTTCATGTAGAAATTATTCATAACGTCATTCAGGACAGTTTGTTTACCCATTTTTATCTCCTTATCGTTTGATAATTCAATTATATCATATATTCGCCAGAATGCAAGGTTAAAAGGGCATCAATTTTCCGCCAATATTTACCATAAACAGGCATTCATAATTTCGACGGCTGATTTCAAGGTAATGATACCATCCGAATCATATTTAATTCCAGAATCAGATGTATAGTCCAGAAAGAAATCTTTAGAGCGGATTAACGGCAAAACATCCGAAGGGCTAAGTCCCTTGTTTTTCGCCTTAGTATACCCGATGATGTATCCCCTAATTTCCGCTTTTAATTCATTTGATAAAGTTAGCATGTTTTACTCCTTTTTACTCCTAATTTCCGCCATAAAATAGCATTTTTAGATATGTGTACCAGAAGGGTTAAACTCTTTTTCTTTTCCTTCACCCTTCTTAATGGCGTAGTTTATGATCTTCTTCATTTCTGCTAAAGTTCCGACAAATGGGGGATATGAATTGTAAACAGAATCTTTGCGAAAGAATAAAAACCAATCTCCAGTTAATGAATTCTGTACAATCTCAATACCCTTATAGTCTACCTTGTTTTGCGCCATGATTACTCCTTGAACATCCGATCAAAGTAGATTTGTGAAACTTCAAATTTCCAGTCTTCAGACTGAGAATCAAGCCAGTCTCTAAAATACGCCATAGAATCAAGTTTGGTTGCATTCTCTGTTAGTGGCCCTTCAGCATAGCAGAGATTGAAAAGTTCTTCTAGCACATCGTTATATTCTTCAGGTGAGATATCCATTTTTGCTCCACTAAATGACAGTTTTATTATCCGACTTTGACAAAAATCTTGACAGTTCCCATTGCTGGATTTATCGCCATTAATTCAATTCGATAACGAATTTCGTTATCACCAACAATTAAATCTCCGGCAAAAATTGCCATTTCTTCACTGGTAAAATGTTCTAAAAATCCGACAAAATTTGAAGTTTCAAATCCGTTTTCGTAAAATAAAATCTTCATTCCGTTTACTGAAGTCATTTTTTATTTCCTTTCTACTATGATTATACCGCGATTTGCGCCTACGTCAAGAGTCAATTTCTGCAAAGTCACTGAAAGCCCATTCAACCCACTTGTTAAACATTTCATCCCACTCTGCCGGGTCATCTGGAATTCTGATTCCTTTTTCTGCGTACCATGCTAAGGCGTGGTCGTTCATTGTCGTTTTTGAGTTGTCCATTTTGCGCCTATGTCCTAAAAACAAAGATGACTATAGAATTTCACGGCATAACTCAGGCTTGAAAATTCTTTAACTGTTTTTCCATTGATATTTAATCGAAAAACCTGATAATTCGAGAGATAGTCTTCAATTACAAAAACGTGGAAAAGTTCTTTATTACCATATTGATTAGCTTCAGCCGCCAGAAGTACACTATATTCACCCGACAAATCGTTATACTCAGTCATTTTTTAGCTCCTATTTTTCCGCCATAAAATACTTCTTTGATTATTCCGACTAAAACGATCAGAATTCCCCCTAAAATCCTGATTTTATTAATCTAAAGCCTTCGAAATTGCCATGCGCGCGGCAGTTTTCAAAATACAAGTTTGCCCGGCCTGAGTCAAGAAATCTCCGCATTCCTTTAATTCTTTGCCGGTTTTCCCCCAATTTAGACGCATTGCCAAATTATCCCAAGAATTCAACGGGATATTATTCAGGTGTGCATCAGTTTTGAATTTAGATTCCAGATTTTCAATTCCAAAGTTTGAGACAACGGCAGAAACGAATTTTCCGGCAAATTGCTCATAATACTGGTTGAAATTGCATTCCTGACTCAGATATTGTTTTCGCGTGTACATTTTTGTCTCCTTAGATTTCTGTTTCTACCATACTCCAATTTCTTCTTAAAGTATAGCAGATTTTTGGTATATGTCAATGGTGAACTTTGCTAAAAATCGAAGTTGTCCCAACCTTTAGCGCCTTCCCATTCTGGAAGGCGGCGAATTGCCCAGTCCTTAATCCATTCGAGAATTTTCTTGGCTTGCGATTTCTCCCAACCTTCAAACTCACAACTCTGGTAATCAATGCAGGAAATAGCCTTCAGGCATTCAATGGATGAAATCTTTGGGGTGAAAACAAACTCATAAGGATGTGTAGAAACAGAACTATTGTACAAATCGTTGACGCTTTTATAATTCGCCTTAATCAAAACTTCGCCCAATTTCTGCAAATCTTTAACGTTGTCAAAATTGTAAATCTTGCGCCCCAGACGAATCCGATAAAGATTGTGGGCATTTGACCAAGATAAAACGGCGTTGATCGTAGAATCCTGTACAATGAATGCGCTCATTTCTAAAATTCTCCTTTTATTATCTGAATTGGTTATAAATTTTACTCTATCGAAGTTCCAAAGAGTATCCATGCTAGATTCCGACTTATGAATTGCCGGACAAAGGGATTTGTTACCCTTCAGAACTTCTAACAGTAAACTTTATTCTTGAATATAGTTTACTTGATTATTCCGAAATTGTCAATACCCAATTTTCGGGTAGATTGTCCTCTATTCCATATGCCCAATTCGCACTATTTTCCTCTTCATCATCATAAACGGCGCAAACTTCAAGGTAAGTACCAAAATCATGGGGAAAAGATTTAATAGTGAAATATCCAATTACATCTTCTGGCGTAGGAAACAGAGACTCTAACAGTGATTTGAAACGGCGCGCCTCCTCTAGCATTGCGGGCATATAGTTTTCTTTGTCGGTAACACAAACACAGTTTTCGTTAACCGGGGAAGTTCCAAGAGTGATATAATCTCGCATGATCAAAATTCCTTTTATCCTTATCTGTTTTATTTTTCGATGATTGAAGTATAAGCGATATCTTTTGTTTTGTCAAGCGGTTTTATAAACTCATTTTATACCAGTTTTACGCCCAAAAAAGCTAAAATCAGTCTGTTTTGAGCGCATAAATCGCTTATTTCATTTATGTTTAACGCCGGTTTTTGTCGGTAAAATAGACCAGGTTTATCAGATTTGAAAAAAAGACTTGACATTATAGGCGATTTGTGTATAATATGATCATATTCAATAAACAGGAGAAACGATCATGGCAAAAATTCACCCGAATTATACTAAATACCCCGGATTTTATAACAAAAATGGGGATTTAACTTATTTTGCGTTTGCGTGTGGTTATTATCAGAAGTATGAAACAAAAACGGAATCGGTTGAACTGGAGAAAGATGGTTGTTTTCATGTGAAACGATATGTTGAATCTCCTGATCATAACCACGAAGTGATTAAGCGCGTAGAGTGGCTAACCTTTGACTCGGATGATTTGACTTCAGCCCGAAAAGCATACAGGAAAATTTTAGCAGAGATTAAGAAGTCTGAAAAGCGGCAGGAGTAAAAATGCAACCTAAAACTATTCAATTCAATTTTAATCGGAGCGTTTCAGTAGGAATTCCGACTGAAATTACACCTTATCAGAGAGAAATTGTCAAATATGCGGCTAATGCTTATTGGATTGTGCTTCAAATCGGACAAATTTACTCTTTTTCGGAATTTGCAGATGAAATTGCAAAGTATTATGATCGGAATAGTCCACAAACGTCTGAAGTGATTCGGGTTTTAAAACTGGTATAGTTTTACCCTTGACATTTTAGCACTACTGGGTTTATAATACTCTTAGATAAAAAAAGGAGATAAAAAATGAAATCTTACGCTTGGTATATCCGTTTTCCAGGTTCTTTCTATGCAAATGGGCCGATTCGTTTTAGCAAAAAGGTAAACGAAAAAGAATTACGGCAGTATATCAGAGAATCGTATAAGTATGATCGTTTGCCAAATGGTTTTGAATGCTGGACAACTCGCGATTAAACGAATGTTTTATAAGAGGAGCAAAAATGCTATATTATGGTACAAACAATAAAGTTATTTACTGGACTAATCCGGTAAAATGGGAATTCAAAAAAATTAATGGAGAATCCCCCAATTCGGATGAATTTCCTCAGATTATTGAGCGACTTTCCGAAGTTCTGAAGGTTGCAAAGCAAGAAGGCTATTTAGATATTTATCATCCAGTTCAGGTAGAAGACAAGGGAGTCATTATTACTGTCAAAATGGATTATGAATTTATCTCTTTTGTCTGGTAAAATTGGTACTTGACACAACCGGATTAATCGGTTAAGATTATATCAGTAAATAAATCAGATATTTAGTACCAGGAGTAAAAATGGAAAACCTTCTGAAAGAAGAAATAGAGCGTGCTAACCGATTGCTGAATTCTGGAGTGTTGGATAACATTTCATACTCGTATTGGAGAGGACGCTTAGAATCTTATCAAGAACTTTTGGAATTCATTCAGGAAAACAAAGCCTAAAATCCGTCTTTTATGATAGTTTTTACCGGATTTTCGGGTAAAAACTCCCTATTGACAAGAATCCGATTATGCTTTATACTGGAATTATTCAAGGAGTATAAACTGTCACTAACCGTAGGACAATTACGACAAATTTTATCTGATTTTTCAGATGACACACAAGTTGAAATTTTGGAATCCCATTATAATGGGTCTGAAAATGATTATAATGAGGAATCCCCCAATGTCTACTTAGTTCATCCGGAATCTCTTACATCAGGATATCGCGATAATCCAAAAGATTATTTAGACCCAAAAATTCTTATTTTTGCTAATTGGCAAATGGATTATATCGAATGGCAATATACCAGAAACGAATTGTTGAATTTGCTTGACAAGTAGTTATTAATCGGTTATACTATCCTTACAACAAAAAACACGTTTTATCAGACAGGAGATTAAAAATGGCCGCTCATGTACTTAACATCTTGCGTGAAATTGCAGAGAACAAGGTAAGTTTAGAACAAATCAAATCCGCTTGCGGATATGCGCCGGGTATGGATTATTTAGAATGTGATGACTGGCGCAAATTTTACTACGCGTCAAACGTTGAAATTTGCGTAGAAATGGCAAAGAAGATTCTCCCCAAATATGATCAACTTCATCAGGTTTTGGGCTGTCCACGCAATTGTGAAGACTGGGGGAATATGAAGTACTTCGGATTGAAAACGCGCCGATTAGGTAATTTTCGCAAACTGGCGAACAATGACGTTTTGTCAAATTATGAATTTGTCTATGATGACAATTTCAGTATTAGAGACGTTGTAAAAGCCTAGATAAAAGATAAGTTTTGTCTGTTTTCCTGCTGAAAATTGGTAGGAAAACAGGCAATTTTCACCCTTGACACGCTGATTTTAGTATGATAAAATTCTATTATCAGTAAATAAGGAGTAAAAAATGGAAACAGAAATTGTAGGAACCTCAAAGCGTCAAATTCTTGAATTATCGGAGTTTACTTATGTATACATTCCGATGACAAAAGAGGAATCAGATCGTTTTGCTCCGAATATTGTCAATCCTTGTTGGCGGATTCGTATTTATAAGGAATCATAAAATGAAAAAATTCAAGCGAATTATGAGCAAAATTGTCCCATTCAAAGGGAGTCAGGCATATGAAATTCAGATAGGTTCTATCGTATTTAGTCTGTTATATCCTCATTCCAACATGCAACCAGACAGGATAAATTGGGCATTAAAAGTCTGGATTGATAAGCATTGGAATAAATAGGATGAAAACGATCCGAAAATGCCGCCAGAAATCCGGTAATAAGGACTTTTATAGTCCTAATTACTGGCTGGGCTTGATTGAACTTCAGGAAAAGCGAATCAATTCGGAGGAATCCGACAAAACTTATCAGCTTTTATTGGGTCTGGTAGAACTATGCCAAAAAGCTAAAGTTTGGTTAGACAAACAGGATAAAAATAGTCCAGTTATGAATAGGCTGAGTAAAAAGATAAGTGAAAACTCCCTATTGACAGGATAAACTTAATCGGTTATGATTAGTATATCAGTAAAAACTAATCAGGAGAAAAAAGCAATGGCAACTAAGAAAAACTACCAATTTTATCCAGTTTTCAACGGTGTGAAAATTGAAGAAAAAACAGGCAATTGCAGAGAGTATTTGGAAGTGACATACTCACATGACAAAAAGCTAAAAATTGAAGAGTGGCATTATCGTTTGCTGTATAATTTGGAGGATTCTCTTGCGCGTTGGGTACACAATCCGACTGATTATATCTCAGAGAAGGCATTAACGGACGCTATCAAAGAGTGCAAGCGACAACATGCCAAAATGGTTAAAGAAATCAAATTGGGCCAAAAACATCCGATTTTTGAAATCTTAAAGCCCATTGCAGAATCGACCCTTAAGCACTTTCGAGAAGATTTTTACCACTGGGACGCGTTACGAATTCAGCAGAATAATCCGACAAAGTTTGTCTGGATTATCTCGGAATCTCATACTCATTTGTTGGATAATAATAACCGTTGGAATCGGGGTGTAATCGAATATACCGAAAAACAGACAAATGATACCGTTTATATCTATGATAAGGGTAAACTGGTAAAATCTACCATTCAGACAGCAAAGCACTTTTTACAGACTGAATTCGAGTATGTAGACTAGAAAACTCCAATTTTATGTACCGGAATTCCCCCAAATAAGATAATTTTTGGGGGAATTTCTGGCTAAATTTTCGCCTGATAATTCGCCCAAAGAGGATGAAAATTATCAGATTTGAAAGTTGGTAGGTTTTAACCCTTGCAATTTTTGGGATTAGTGATATAATTTATTTAATCAAGTTTAGAGGAGCGAAAATAAAATGACATTATTAGAGAATTTGTGTAAAGTAAATAATCAGCAAGGCGGTACAATTCATCAATTTTTAGGTAAAAATTGGAATCAATTGAACGTCTGGAATTTTCAGGCAGAATATACCCAAATCGGATCATTTTTGTCTAAGATCGATTTGGATGAATTAGCTAAAAAGCATAAAATTGAAATCTACTGGTAGAATCCGCTTGACAAGCTAAAAATAATATGCTATCATTGGATTATTCAGGAGGAGAACAAATGTACACTGTAATTTATAGCACTATGTCACAAAAATATTGTTTACAGTCTAGTGACTGGACTGATTTAACTGATTTATTGGAATGTATCCGCCAGCAGGGTTTTGTAACCAATTTAGACCTAATTACTCGCATTGAAGTTTTTCATCGCGGCATACAGGTTTATGACGTTCAACCCTAATTAGGTAATAAAAGTATGATTTGATGATAGGGCTGATAAACTCAGCCCTATTTTACGCCAGAAATAGGATATAATTTGTCTTTTATGTCTCATTTTGCGCCAGGGTCGCCGGTTTCCGACTAAAATTGTCTGAATTGTCACATTAAAGGATTATGAGAGTCTTAAATTTACTCTTGACATATGGTAAAAAACGATTATACTATATTCAAGATTAGATGATAACAGGAGAAAAATCAAATGTACACAGTTTTCGAGTATTTGGATAAGCATGGTCTGAATTGCCGTCGCCGCGAAAAAACATTTTCGACTCGCTCCTATAATGAGTGTATTCGTGAAATTGAAAAATCCGGGGGATATCAGATAAAAGCTACCTCATTTGGCACAAATCAGGACGCTTATAATTTTTATGTCCGCTAATATTGCCTATTGACAAGCTAAAAATAGTGTAGTATTATTATTGCAAGTCAAGAGGATATCAGGAGATTAAAGAATGAAATCAAAGTTCGTTCCAATTGTCCCAAAAATAGTTAAGAAATTAGGGACTTTAAAGTGGACTGGAAATGTCTTATTTCTATGCACTGACGGCAATGTCTGGGTGTTTACCGCGACTGGGGGAAAATGGATTAATCAAGGGTCGCCGGAATACTGCAAGTATCAGGAATTTAACGGATTCGTGCCAGAATAAGGTAAAAATACTCCAATTTACGCCAGTAATCAGCCGGAATTAGACCTTTTTGGTCTATTTTCGGCTTGTTTTTTGCATAAATTCAGTGATTTATGAGAAGTCAAATAAGATAGGTTTAGTCTTATATCCGCCTGGGCGACTAGAATTGTATCATTGTATGAAAATTCTAAAATCGCTTGACAATAATCAGGTTATAGGCTAAAATTAGTTTATCAGTAAAACAGAGAGTTTAGAGGAGATTATACAATGGAACGCCAACAAATTGCAGGAAAGTATACCCGACAAGAATTGTCCGATTTACATCTGAGCAAAGGTGAAATTTTCGGACAATTAGAGTCCGCATTCGACTATGCGCTTCCCCAAAACGAATTGGACTATATTTGCCAGATTTCTGCGCTTCCATACGATTTGATTCGTTCGACTTGCGTTTATATTTATGATCGCGATTTTACCGGATTTGTTTCATGTTGTGATGACGTTCAATCATTTTTAGAGGATTATTACAGTCAGCCCGTAAAGTGCTATAAAAGGTAAACTTTATCTGAATTAGCCTAGATTGTAATAAGTTGTCATAATAAACTTGTGACAGTTTATTACAATTTTAGCTTGACACAGATTATTTATTCTGGTATGATTAGTATATCAGGAGATTAAATATCATGTTAGCAAAAAACGCAAATAAGATTAATAAAGAGTTGGGAAAATTGACATATAACACCTATTTTGTCGAGATTCCCCTGCGTCAAATCTTTGACATTTTAGCCAAATGCGACCAAATTCCTCTGGATATTGATGGGACTCCGTGGTCGGGTATACTTTGCGGGCATAATGGTCAAATGCGACCAGAATTGTCTGGTTCGGGTTGACTGAATCTGTCATGGTATCAAATGGCAAGCGGACGGTATGAAATTACAGTATATGTAAGCTAATAAGACCAAAATTATCCGGTATCCCTGCCTTCGGGTAGGGATACTTTTTTTAACTAATTCCCACCTAAAAGGTCTATTTTATCAGAATTCCGCCTATCCGATCCCCTATAATCGGATAATTCCGGTGAAATTCCCCCAAATTCCGGCTGAGTTTTCGCCCAAAACTTCGGCTAAAATCCGACAATAAAGGTAAAATTCCCCCTAATTTTCGGCGTAAAATTCCCCCAAAATGCGCCAGGCTCTTAATTGGATAATGTTGGTCTAAATACTAATCATCAGAGGATTAGAACGCTTATGCTATGGACATACGTTCTATTCGGATATAGTTTATCATATACCTGTAGATTGCTACAAGCCATTCTAAGACGTTTCTACGGGTTATAGGTCAAAGTATACCTGTATTTTAAAAATAGCCCTATTTGACCCCAGAACGCCCTAGAACGCGACGCGTCATAAAATTATTGTATAATCCTTTAACATTTCTAATATTCATTATCTGAATTATAACGCCCACAGAGTATAATTAAAATGAAGTGTTCTATAAATTGCGCTTGTTATAGAACGCCAGATTAGAATTAGATTAATGATAGTAGAATCACTTGACATAGAGTAAAATACTGGTAAACTTATTATAGTTTAGTCAATAAAAAACATTCTGAAGATTGGAGATTAAAAATGTACGCAATTTTGCAAAAAAAAGGTGACTCTGGTAGGCTTTTTGACTTTGAAGGGACTCTTCTGTTTCGTGGAACTATTGCAGAGTGCAAAGCATGGGCGCGGTCAAATGGTTGGGTTATAATCTAACCATGATAATTAAGATGGTAGTTCTCGTATTTATCATCATCGTTCTGCTAGTCGGTTTAGCAGATTGCCAGTAAAATAGACCCAAGTAGTCCAGTTTCCAGGAGGAGACTGGACTACTTTAACGTGTAAAATCGGACATTTATGGTAATATTCGGAATTAGACCAAATTACTCTAAATACTAAAAATACCAAAAAGGTCTAAATAGTATTTAGATGAAAAAGGTCTAATTTCTATTTTGATATTTTATACCGGAATTATCCAAATTCCAGGCCCAGCGCCGGTATTCGGATAAGAATAGTCTTATTTGATTTTGTCAAGGGTGATTCTGAGTACAAAATGTAATAAGATTAAATCACCCTTTTATGACATTGATTTAACCTTGTGTTATATGCAATATGATATAATCAGCATGCTAGTTAAATCAATACACAGTTAATCAAATGGAGTGTAAAAATGTCTACCGTTCTATGTCCCAATTGCAACCGTCCGCTCATAACTAAGTCTGGTAAATTTGGTGCTTTTTTAGCGTGTCCGGGGTATCCTCTCTGCAAGCATACCCAAAAAATTGTATCATCCCCTAAGATTGAATCGCCTAAGATTCAACCCCAAAAAACGGTAAAAAATTGGAGTGTATACCAAACGGCGATTTTTACCGCTTGCAAGGAAACAAAAGATAATATGATTATTTCAGCCGTCGCCGGAAGTGGCAAAACAACAACTATCATCGAATCGATTAAATACTTGTCTGGTACTATCGTTTTTTTGGCATTCAACAAAAACGCGGCTAACAACATAGCAGAGAAGATATCAAGCGAATCTCTGTGTACCGTTTCAACATTGCACGCAATTGGATTAAAACAAATCAAGAGAGTGTACCCCAAAATTATTGTAGAAAATAATAAGAATCGATTAATCCTTAATAATCAATACGGTATGTTGGCTGAAGATAGAAAAAAATCACTCTTGAATCCGATTTGTAAACTGGTATCATCCATTAAAGCGGAATTATCAGATTTGAATAATGAAACATTGATTAAACTCTGTGACAAATATGGAATTGAATTAGACACAGATATAATTGACGCGGCCAAATTCGTTTATCAGGAAAGTATTAAAAGTACTACCATGATAGACTTTGATGATATGATTTTTTATCCTGCGAACGGAATTGTACCAGTGGCAAAATTCGATAATGCTTTAATCGATGAATCGCAAGATTTGAATCCCGCTCAAATTGCCTTATCCCTAAAAATTGCAAATCGAATTATCGCGGTAGGGGATAGGAAACAGGCTATCTATGGTTGGCGCGGTGCAATGTCTGATTCAATGGATTATATAAAATCGGCGTTAAACGCGGCGGAATTCCCCCTAAGTGTATCCTATCGCGTGCCTGATTATATAGCCGAACTGGTACACAACATACCAGGATTCGAGAGTGTACAATTTGAGACAATACATAAGCAAAATTGCGTCACAAATGAAGAGTATACAACCTGTGGTAAGTTTATTGAATCCGCCATAGAGGATAATAGCTTAATTCTATGTCGCAATAATGCGCCTATGGTAAAACCTGTTTATACTCTTTTGTCACGCGGCGTAAAAGTTACAATTCGCGGTAAGGATATAGGACAAGGTTTAATAACCTTAATAGGTAAGGCTATGAAAGGGGATACAACGGATAATTTAGGGGATATGTTGGAAGGGTTGAATCGCTATGCAAGTAAAGAAATAGAAAAGTTAGAAAAGTATAATCAGACTCAAAAGATTGAAACATTAAACGATCAAATATCTACCATTGAAGCTTTAACTGAAGGGTTGAATAGCTTAGATGAACTGTATAGCAAAATTGATTCAATCTTCTCTGATGATATATCTCCAGTAGTATTTAGCACTATACACCGTGCTAAGGGGGATGAATCATCTAATGTCTATATCTTGTATCCTGAGTTAATCCCTTCAAAGTATGCTAAAAATGAAGAATCATTGAATCAAGAATACAATTTATATCATGTTGCGATAACGCGAACGCTTGACAAATTGACATTTATTGCCAAATAGACAAGCAAAGCATACCAGAATAAAAACGGTTATACCCTAAAAAGTATAACCGTTTTTTGTTGGCATACAATATAAATTTTATGACGCGCGCGCATGCTGCGCAGAGCCACCATCGGGCTCTTAGGCTCTGGTACTGGCGCATGCTGCGCAGAGCCACCATCGGGCTCTTAGGCTCTGGTACTGGCGCATGCTGCGCAGAGCCACCATCGGGCTCTT
>Ga0209318_1000073_pt1 | contig 128124 bp, 128 predicted proteins | sample RifGroE1_FD_183999 | JGI IMG/M metagenome (GOLD analysis project Ga0209318, IMG submission 183999) | Groundwater microbial communities from Rifle, Colorado, USA - Groundwater E1 (SPAdes) (version 2) | ecosystem: Environmental > Aquatic > Deep subsurface > Groundwater | place: Rifle, Colorado...
GCGCTACACTATTTGCCTGAATGGTGGTCAATCCGGCGGAAGAAAAATTAATATCTCCGGTAATGGTAGTGAAAGTTGGAACTCCGGTGGCATTGGCAAGAAGAACTTGTCCGCCGGTTCCGGCAGTCACACTAGCCAAAGTATCAGCAGCAGTGGTATACAAAATTGTATTTACTCCTCCAAAAGTTCCTATTCCTGTACCTCCGCGAGCTACTGACAAATATTGCTCACTGGTAAGAGAAGCGGCTCCGTCCCAAAAAGCAACATATCCAATAGTTCCCGAACCGGAAATACCACCTGCTCCAGCCCCAGAATAAAATGTTGCTTGTCCCGATCCGGTTCCTACTACAATCCTGTCGTTATCCGTGTCCCATTCAATTCTTCCTTCCACAATCGGTGTTGGAGCTAATGATTGAATTAATGTGATATTCGAAGTGGAAATTGATCCACCGGAAATCGTCAGATCATTTGCCAAATAAGCATCAGCAAGAATATCCGCGTTCCATGTTCCGGTCGTGATTGTTCCCAGTTCGGTAATATTAGTCGTATCATTCCAATTCAATGAAGTTCCATTGTTAGACAAAAATTGCCCGGCACTTCCCACTGCCATTCTTTGCCATTTGATTGTTCCACCACCAGCATCCACTCCGGTAACCAAATCTCCGGAAAGCGGAGAAGCCGCAGTCGTATCCGGATGGGAAAGCGAAAGTAAATTATGCGCTCCGACAAATGGGGAATTCTGCCAAGTCGGCACGCCACCAACCACTCCCATAATCTGACCATTGGATCCAATTGGTAATCTCGCCAAAGTAGTCGCACCACTGGCATAAATCAAATCTCCGACAACATAAGAAATCAATCCGGTTCCACCATAGGCGGCGGTAATTGTATTTCCATGCCAAGTGGTTCCGGTAAGAGTACTGTCAAGATTGATAGTGAGTGTATCAGTTGCGCTACCAACAGTTGCAATATTTGTTCCGCCAACAATATTCAAGGTATTACCATTGGAAATAGTCTGATTATCTCCGCTATCACCGACAATATCAAAAGAAGTAAAACTCCCTGCTGCAATTTCCCAACTCAAAGTCGGATTTCCCCCATTCCAATTGAACGTTAAATATTCTCCGTCATCAGTAGCCAATCCCTGAAACTCGGAAAGTATATTTTCTTGCTCGGAAAAAAGCAATGATCCTAATGCAATTGAAGAGAGTCCGGTTCCACCGGAAGAAATATTGGAAACTTCATCAGAAGAAAAATCTTGAAAAGTTACTCCGTCATTGGAAAACTGCCAAGCCCCACTAGTTCCATTGTATCGCAATGACGGCTTAACAGTTGCACTTGAAACTGAAAGATCAAAATTATTTCCACTCAATGAAGTATCGCTACCTATATTGAAAGTTTCTGAATCAGTTTCCGTATCAGTATTTTGATCATGAAGTCGATCGTCATCTCCTAAAACCAAATCATTGTCGCCATCTCCGGTTGACAGGTAATCATTATCGATTTTTCCATTTTTTCCTAATTGCAAAATATCACCCTCTCCTGTTCCAATCGTCGCTCCGTCCAAATACATCGCATCAACAGCATTAAGCGCCAAAGGAACCGCTCCCATTTTTTTGCGCGGTTTCATTTCACTGTCCTCTCCGATTTTTATTCCCAAATAATATTCTTTGTCCGCAAAATTCAAATTGTTTGGCAATGAATTTTCCAAACCTAAACTAGCATTAAAAATTCCATTAACAATTTGCGTTGTTTGCACTTCACTCCAAACACTTACGGATGAATTTTCATCGGCATAAATTGAAAACTTTATTGAGTATTCTCCATTATCAATTTCATTGCCTTCGTTGTTGGATATATATCCGGAAATTTCCAGCTGTTTTTCCGCCGCCGCTAAGGAAATTTGATACACAAAAAACATTCCTGCCAGCAGAATTATTGGGAATAAAAATATTAAAATTTTTGTTTTTATATTATCCGTCATTTCAATCCGATAATTTGTAATTATAACATATTTTTATCCGATTTGCATTTTTTATTTTTCCTATTTTTCATTCATAATTATTTGCAAATTTACATTTTATTTGCAAATTCTTATTATTCATTATCATCTCTTGAGAGCCCATCCAAAAACATCTTCAATTGCTCCGGCAATCAGATCAAAAACCGATTCTTTTTTCTTGTCCGTATAAATTCCGATATAATTTGTCTTTGCTTCATTATTCCATCTGTCTTTGACTTTTATTCTGTATAAATAAGCGGTTCCCGGATCCAAATTTCCAATAGTCACGCTGTGATTTATGCCATATTCTTTCTCGCGAATGACTACTGGATTTTGTCCGCCACTCTTGGAATACTCAATTTCGGAAACAGCCGGCTTACTGGTTTTCCATGTAATCGCCAATTTGGATTCATCCTCATCTCCGGCGATAAAAGTTTCAGCCCTATTGAAAGAAATTTCTATCGGATCGTTATCAAAATCACTCTCCAAAAGAGCCACACTGCCACCAAAATATATTTGACTGATTTTATAATTTTCACTGGAAAGAGTACCAATATCATCTGGTTTTTCCAGCAAAACAGAAACGTTTTCTTCTTTGTTTTCTTGCAAATTTTCTTTTTCCGTTTGTGTTTCATTAGATGAAACCTCTTCATTTTCAATCGACTTCTCAGAAGGAATATCTTTCAAAGAAACAACTTCATTTTTTTTCATTCTCCAATACAGAAAAACTGAAACTATTAACAGCGCAAGCACAACAAAAACAGCCATCTTTCTGGATTTTAAAAACCTTTTAAATTTCATTTTTTCATATTGAAAATCCATCTTGAATTTTATTTGTTTTTCCAAAAAAAATAATTCGAATGAAACACAATCATTCATTGAAATTATACCTTTTTTTAAAAATAACCGCAAACCTTTATTACCAATATTCTCAATATTTTTTTCTTTGACTAAAAGCCCCCAAAAGGCTAGAATATTATTACCGTACGACTTGCGCAATTCAATAAAAAATATGCTTACAATTGATGATGTTTTTGAAAATTTCAAACTTCCTCTCACCAAAGAAAGAAAGGATCTTATTTATCGCGCCTTTCTTTTTGCGCAAAAAGCTCATCAAGGACAAAAACGCCGCTCCGGAGAAGAATATATTCAACATTGCTTGGCAACTGCCAAGATATTGGGACAAATCGGAATGGAATCAAAAACTGTTGCCGCCGGACTACTTCATGATGTCCCTGAAGATACATCCGTTACTCTTTTAGATTTGGAAAAAGAATTTGGAAACGAAATAACTTCTATGGTAGAAGGTATTACCAAATTGGGAAGAATAAAACTGCGCGAATCCAGAGAAGAATATTTTCTTGAAAATTTGCGCAAAATGTTCCTCGCAATGGCAGCCGACATCCGCGTTGTTATTATTAAACTTGCCGACAGATTACACAATATGCAGACCCTTCGATACAATCCTTCGGAAAAACAATATCGAATTGCAATGGAAACTATGGAAGTCTATGTTCCTATCGCCAACCGACTCGGAATCGGAGAAATCAAAGGAGAATTGGAAGATTTGTCTTTCAAATATCTGGATAGAGAAAATTACAACTATGTAAAAAATATTCAAGAAAAACTTTATAAAGAAGGCGAGCAGTACGTCAATGAGGTTATTCGGGAAATAAAAAAAGAACTGGAAAAAAGAGGAATCGGTGTTATCGATATTCACGGAAGAGCCAAGCATTTGCACAGTCTGTATTTGAAGCTCAAGCGCTACGAAATGGATATTTCCCGCATCTATGACTTGATTGCCATCCGCATCGTTGTTCCCGATATTGCCGATTGTTATGAAACTCTCGGAATCGTGCACAAAAAATACCGCCCGCTAATCGGACGTATCAAGGATTATATTTCCCTACCTAAACCAAATGGATATCAATCCATTCACACAACTATTTTCGGACCAAAAGGCAGAATTCTGGAAGTCCAAATACGAACCCAAAAAATGCATACGGAGGCCGAATTCGGAATCGCATCCCATTGGATATACAATGAATTCGAAAAACAAAAAGGCTGGAAAGGATTATTCAGCAAAAAATCCAAAGCTCCAAAAGAAAGTCTTCCATGGATCAAGCAATTACAAGAATGGCACCAAGAAACCGGAAGCAATCAAGAAAAATTCCTTGAGGGTTTACAAATAGATTTTTTCAAAAATCATATATTTGCTTTCACTCCGCTCGGAGATGTTATCGATCTTCCAGAAGAAGCCACACCGGTAGATTTTGCCTATGCCATTCACAGCGAGATTGGAAATCGCACCTCCGGCGCGAAAGTAAACGGAAAAATCGTCACTCTTGATTATCAAATAAAAAACGGCGACGTGGTTGATATTATGACTTCCAAAGATGACAAAAAACCCAGCCGGGATTGGTTAAATTTCGTCAAAACATCCACTGCTAAAACCCAAATTAGAAGAAAATTAAAAAGAGACTGAAATAAAAATTTCTAAATAACTTTCTCAAGTATTCCATCCAATTCTTCGTCTGAATAATATTCAATTGTAATTTTTCCACCGGAATCTCCGGATTTTTTTATTTTCACTTTTGTTCCGAAAAAACCCGCTAAACGATTTTCCAAATCTTTCACTTCCGGATCAACGGTTATTTTCCTGCTATGCGTCTTTACGGAAACCTCTTTGCTTTTACTTTCCGATTGGCGCACTGTCAAATTATTTTTCAAAATCATTTCAAGAAGCATTAACTGTTTTTCCGCGCTATCCACAGCCAAAAGTGCCTTAGCATGACCTTCACTGATTTGCCCGGAAATCAAAGCTTTTTGCGCTTGAATAGGAAGTTGCAAAAGACGCAATTTGTTCGCTACTGTACTACGATTTTTTCCCATTCTTTGCGCTACATCTTCTTGATTCATTTGAAATTCATCCGCCAACCGTTGATATGCTCGAGCTTCTTCAATCGGATTAAGATTGTGCCGTTGAACATTTTCGATAATCGCCATTTCCAATTTTTGTTTGTCATCAATCTGACGGACAACCACCGGAACCTTTTTAAACCCTGCCAACTTGGCGGCTTGAAATCTTCTTTCTCCGGCAATCAATTCAAATCCATTCCCCTGCCGGCTCACTACTAATGGCTGAATAATTCCATGATTTTTGATTGATTTGGATAATTCTTCCAATTTCTCTTGATCAAAATCCGTCCGTGGCTGATAGGGATTGGCCTTTATTCTGTCAATTTCAACTTCATTCGGATAATAATCATCTGCATCGCTTTCCCTATCACTACGATCACCTCTTTGAGAAAAATCCGTGTTCAAAGAAACATCTCCTTCATCTTCACTTTTCTTGTTTTTTTGCGGTATCAAGGAAGCAAGTCCCCTGCCCAATCCATATTCTTGCGCCATAACATTTTAAAATAATCAAGAAACAAGACATAAAATTCAAACACCTTATTTTTTAAGTTTTATATTTTTGTATCTTATTTTTTGTATCTTTATATCTTTAAAAATTTACACTATAAATTTTTTTTTCTTTTCCTCGCTTTTTGTTCTTTGAATCACCTCTTTGGCAAGACTTTTATATGACCTTGCTCCCTTGGAAAAAGCGTCAAAACCCAAGATAGATTTCCCGAAACTGGGAGCTTCCGCCAAGCGAACACTGCGAGGAATTACGCTTTCGAAAACATATCCGGGAAAATGATTTTTTACCTCAGTAACAACCTGACGAGACAAACGATTACGCCTGTCATACATCGTCAAAACCGCTCCCATAATTTTTAGTTGCGGTTGTAAATTTTCCCGTACCAGCTCAATTGTTTCCAAAAGCTGACTAAGTCCTTCGAGTGCATAATATTCTGTTTGCACCGGAATAATCACTTCATCACTGGCAACCAATCCGTTAATCGTAAGCAACCCCAAACTAGGAGGACTATCGATTATAATATAGTCATAGTCAGTCCTGATTTGACGCAAAACATCATACAAGCGAAATTCCCGATTATCCAAATGAATCATCTCCACTCCCGCCCCCGCCAATTCCGGAGAAGAAGAAATAATATCATAACCAGAATTAGACTTTGAAATCACACTGCGCGGATTGTTTCGATTAATCATTATTTGATACAAGCTTTTGTCCGTATTTCGAATATCCACTCCCGATCCCGAAGAGGCATTTCCTTGCGGATCCAAATCAACCAAAAGCACCGCTTTGCCCGCATCAAACAAATAGGTTGCCAAATTGACCGCCGTAGTGGTTTTTCCCACTCCGCCTTTTTGATTTATAAGTGAAATTATTTTTGCCATATATTTTATTATACTACATTGACAAAAACCTTTCAATTGCCTATCATAATAAGGTATTTTATGAATTTAAAATACTCAAAATAAAGCAAACGCCTCGGTGGTGAAATTGGTATACACGTTGGACTCAAAATCCAATAGTAGCAATACTGTGAGAGTTCGAGTCTCTCCCGAGGCACTAAAAAATGAGAGTTTTATCTGTTTATTAAAAACTTTACAACAAGTAAAAATCCACTTTTAGTGAACGAATCTCTCTATTGACATTAATCAGTCAAATTTAACATACGCGAGTATGTTAAATTTTTTATAAACAAAAAAAATTCTAATTCTGATTATTTGCTAAATTCCAAACATTTTTTATCAACATAGCCACTGTCACCGGTCCTACTCCACCGGGAACCGGAGAAAGAAAAATATCTCGGTTTTTTGCCAATTCAAAATCAACATCTCCGACAATCCTGCCATCAATTTTTGTTATACCTCCATCAATCACAATCGCTCCGTCTTTAATCATCTCACTTTTAATAATCTTCGGAATACCGCAAGCAGTAATAACTATATCCGCCTCTTTTAAATTTTCGATGCTATTTTCTTTTTGATTCTTAATTCCTAATTCTTTGTTCTCAAATTTTTTTAATCCTTTTGCTAAAACATATTCCCCTTTAATCCCTTCTCTGCGCAAAGCTTCAATCATTATTTCTCCGAATATATCCGAATTGGAAATCACAACCGCTTTTTTATTTTCCAAATTCACTCCCGTACTTTCAATCATCATCACAATCGCTCCAGGAAAAACCGGAAATATTTCTCCGTCACCACCTATAAATTTTTCGATATTTTTCGGACAAAAACCATCCGCATCTTTTTTTGGATCAATCGATTCTATTATTTTTTGCGTATCGAATTTCTTCGGAAGCGGAAGCTGGACGATTATTCCATGCACTTTTTCATCAGCATTAAATTCTTCTATTTTTTTTAAAATATTTTTTTCATTTTCATCTGAATCAAATTCAGATTTAAAAAAATTTACTCCGACATCACGAGCCGCCTTTTCTTTTAAGTTAACATAAATTTTTGAAGCTTGATCATTTCCAACCAAAACCACACCTAAACCGGGAGTCAATCTTTCCGCTCCGATTCCGCCGCTAATTTCCCTTAGAATTTTATCCGCAATTTTCCTGCCTTCAATCAATTTCATACCTATTTATATCTTAATGCGTCCAATGGATCAATACGACTGGCACGCCTCGCCGGAACGACTCCGGTCATAAAACCGACAACAGCGGCAAAACCGATAACAAGCAACATAAACCACAATGGAGTATAGAATAAATCCACCGATTCTCCGCCAAAACGACTGGCAATCATATTTACTCCGAAATCAAAAACCTCTCCTCCGGATAATCCGATAGCGATTCCCATAATTCCTCCCAAAAATCCCATGATCGTCGATTCCATTATAAACATCATCGAAATACTGGTATTGGAAGCCCCGATTGATTTCATAATTCCGATTTCTTCGGTTCTTTCCAAGAGCGCGATTGTCATTGTGTTAAACATACCGATAGCGCTTACTACCAAAGCCACGACTCCAAAAAGCATCAAAATTATTTTAACAACATTAAAAATTTGATTAGCCTGATCGACCGTATCCGACAAAGAAGAAACTAAGAGACCCTCTGCCAAAATATTATCTCGAATGGAAGACATTATATTGGTATTTCGACATTTGACTTTCACTTGCGAATATTTTTCTATATTCAATTCCGCCAAGGCATCGGCGTGCACATAGGCCATACTGGAATCACTCTGAATTGAGCCGATAATCAGAAATTTTTTCTCAGATTTTTTCATTTCATAATCATCACCCAATCCCTCATTTTCATCCTTTTCCGAAATAGCTTTTGGAATATAATAAGTAAATCCCATCTCTTTACCAATAAGCTCTTGTGCGTCCCGTCCTAAAACTCCCGCCAAAGAAGAAGTTATCACAATTCCTTCTTTCTTTTCATTGTTGATCATTTCCCCTTTGTCAATCTCCACGCCTCCCAATTTTAAATATCCTGGCGTAGTTCCTAAAATATTCATATCCGCGGAAAGATTATCCACTTCTCCTTGCGCCAAAATTTGAAATGCCGGACTCACTTCCTCCACCCCGTCCATATTTTTTATTTTCTCAGTTACTACTTTATCCAAAGAAACAAGTCCCAAATTTGCCTCGCTAATATCCAACGTCAAAAGAGAATCCGCAGTAGTAATTTTTTCAAGCAAAGTTTTTTGCAATCCATACCCCAAAGAAACCAACAGTAAAATTGCTCCGATACCAATACTCATTCCTAAAATAGTCAAAAGAGTTCTCGAGGTTCGCGCCCGAAACATTCTGATTGAAAGCTTGAAAATGTCGGAAAATCTCATCATAAATATTTTTTATTCCCGGGTATATTTTAAAAGCATAATAATCTCCACTTCTCTGGTAATTTTATCCGCAGTGTTTCTGTATAATCCCAATCCTCCCATCTTAACAGGAAGATCCATCTTCTTTGCCAATCCAAATCCATCAATTTTATTCTCCATTCTTAACTTGAGAAAAGATTGCAACCGCATATACAATTTTTCATCCAATTTTAAGCTGAAATTTTTTCTCAAATACTCCGCCAAAATCAAATGATGCTTGTCTTTCTCTCTTTCATCACTAATAAATTCAGTTGCTTCCAAAATCAAGCGTATTTTTGAAGCAAAAGAATTCGCACGTTTCTTATTCCAACTGGCTCCACCTTTTTCAAAATCCATATCCAAACTTCTTTCAAATGTTCCAATATCCATATTGTGAAACAATAGCTCTTTCAAATAATTTTCCGCTGAATTTAACTGTAATTCCGTCAAATCGGAAAGTACGTGATCAAGAAGTTGCTTGGCTTTAAACGGAACCAATAAAACTCCCAATTGCTGAGGATTAAGATTTCTAAACGTTCTCATTAAAATCTTCATTTCAACTGGAATTTGGTAATCAGGCTCTTCTTGAGTTTTCTTGACAACCTCAATCGGACGCTTTTCTTTATTTACCTCCTCTTTTACAATCTTTCCATCTTTCATATAGATAATTCGATCAGCAAAATGAAGATGTTCGGGATTATGAGTAACTAAAATAATCGTCTTCTTATCTATCTCATTCAATTCTTTCAATATTCGCAAAACATTCTCCGCCGATTCACTGTCAAGATTTCCAACTGGTTCATCCGCCAAAATAATCTGCGGGTTGTTTATCAACGATCTGGCGATGGAAACTCTTTGTTTTTGCCCTCCAGAAAGCTCGCTAGGAAATTTATATGCCTGCTCCGCGATAGAAAAACGTTGCAACAATCCCATTCCATCTTTTTCTCTAACTTTTTTTGAAATTCCGGAAAAAGATTTCGGCAAACAAACATTACCAATAATATTCAATGAAGGCACTAAATAAAACGCCTGAAAAACCATTCCGATATTGTTCCGATGAAGATTGACTTTTTCCTTTTTATTCATCTCTGAAAGTTTTTTTCCCTCGATAGAAACATCTCCATATGTAGGAGCCTGCAAACCGGAAATTGCATACAAAAGAGTTGACTTTCCACAACCGGAAGGTCCAAAGATTATGACATATTCTTGGGGATATATTTCCACATTAGCATCCTCTAATGACCTCACTTCATTCGATTTCCCCTGATTATATATAACCCGTAAATCTTTTACTTTTATTATTGGCTCTTTCATTTTTATTTTTTTGATTGCACAAAAATATCCAGATGTGTAGATTACAATTATATCACGAAATTTAGAAAAAATAAAAAAACATAATTATTACCGCCACCATTGTTCGATACCAAAAAAAAATTTGATAATTCACATTTTTGACAAATTCAAGTAGAAATTTTATCGCTACTATTCCGCTTACTGCCGAAAAAACAATTCCCAATAAAATCGAAAAATCGAAATGAGAAACAAAATCCCCTATCTTAAGCAGACTGGCTCCGAATATTATCGGCGCCATCATTAAAAAAGAAAACTTCGCTGCTTCAACTCGTCCCAAACCTCTTGCCAATCCAGCAGTCATTGTGATACCAGAACGCGAAGTTCCGGGAATTATCGCCAAAGCCTGCGAGAGTCCAATCAAAATTCCATCCGCAAATCCGATTTCTTGAAATTTTCTTTTTCGAAGAGAATATTTATCCACAAAAAAAAGAACAGCTCCCCAAAAGAACAAATTGAATGCCACAAAAAGTTGATGCCTGAATAAAGTTTCGACTAATTCTTCCAAAAAAAATCCCGCCAACACTCCGGGAATTGTAGCAACAGCCAATATCCATAATGTCTTTCGGGAATATCCATTTTCATTATCGCAAATAGATAATCTCTCGCGACAAAAGGCCGATCGAAAAATATCGATCCAATCACGCCAAAAATATCCCAACACAGCTAAAAGAGTTCCAAAATGTAACGACACATCAAAATAAAGGCCTGAGTCTTCCCATCCAAAAAACTGAGGAATAATAATCAAATGACCAGAAGAAGAAATTGGAAGAAATTCACTGGCACCCTGAACTATCCCCAAAAAAATAGTTTGAAATATATCAGACATTAAATAAATTTATGATTTATGTGATTATTAATAATAATCTTTTAACCTAATTTTTTTATCTCCTTATACAATTCATCACTAATAGTTTTGAAAATTTTCGGATTTTCACCGAGAAATTGCTTCGCTTTTTCTCTTCCGAGGCCTAATTTTTCTCCAGCAAATGAATAAGAATTTCCAGCCTTTTTTACTACCGCATATTTAGCCGCCGTATCAAGCAAGTCTCCGGATTTTGATATCCCTTCATTATACATAATATCAAATTCGGTATTTTTAAAAGGAGGCGCTACTTTATTTTTCACCACTTTCGCTTTTACTCTGTTTCCCACCACCTCTTCCCCTTTTTTTATCTGTGCACTGCGTCGAACTTCAATGCGAACAGAAGCATAAAATTTCAAAGCTTGACCTCCGGTTGTTGTTTCTGGATTGCCAAACATAACGCCTATTTTCATTCTTATCTGATTAATAAAAATCACTATTGTATTAGATTTAGCAACTAGTGGCGTAAGCTTTCGAAGTGCCTGCGACATCAAACGCGCTTGACGTCCCACATGATGATCCCCCATCTCGCCTTCAATTTCCGCTCGCGGAACCAGCGCTGCTACAGAATCAACAACAATTACATCAATTGCGTTGCTTCGTACCAAAGTTTCTACAATATCCAGAGCTTGCTCTCCGGCATCCGGCTGAGAAATGAGTAAATCATTAATATTAACTCCGATTTTTTTCGCGTATTCCGGATCCATTGCGTGCTCAGCATCAATAAACGCGGCCACACCACCAGACTTTTGTGCGTTAGCAATAATATTGAGCGATAAAGTTGTTTTTCCGGAAGATTCCGGACCATATATTTCAATTACTCTGCCACGCGGAACACCACCGATTCCCAATGCAATATCCAAAGAAACTGAACCGGTAGAAACAGCTTCCACGTCCACTTTTTTGATTTCCCCCAATTTCATCAACATCCCTTCTCCAAACTTATCTTTTATCTCATCTACCACTTCTTCGATATTTCTTTTTCCTTTCCCCGCCTCATTTTTTTCCAACTTGTTTTCTTTTTTCATAAACTCTATATAATTTATTTTTAATTATTTAAATTTTTAATCGAATCTAAATTAAAAACAACATCTTTAACCGGTCCGGTTTTCTCACTTAATGTTCCGAAATCTTGGCTGTTTATTTTAATTAAAGTTTCATTTCCCTTTCCCGAACTAACAACCGCCTCATTTTGCGCTATAATTTTGTGCCACGATCCTGCTTGAAGAACTCCGCTAAAAACCAATTTTCCATCCGCCTCTATTGAAACCCACACGGATTCACCACTTGATCCAACCTCCAACTCTATTGATTCCGGATTTTCAATTTCCACTAATTTATTTTCTTCCTGATCCGATTCTCCATTTTTTCTCGCTTGAGCGCTCAAATTTGAATTCATATCGCGCGAATAAATGGATAATGTTTTTACGGTTTCCTTATTGAATCGATTTAACACCTTTATTGTTATTATATTTAAACCTTCTTGCAGTCCGATGCTTTCTCTAAATTCTCCTTCATCATCAACTACCATCGACTGATCATTAACATATACTCTCCCATCCTTTTCGCTTTTCCCTATAATGTATATTTGACTACCCTCAACCACCTCTCCATCCAAGGGACTATTCACAATCAATCGAGGAGTAGAAACAAAATTATCCAATTCTTTATACAAATAAAAAGAAATTGCCAGCATAGCAAAAATGATAATAGTCAGAGTGATTATCTTTGGAGTAATGGCAAAAGTATGAATTGAAAAAGGTTTCTTTTTTTCTTCATTATTTTCATTATTTATTTCTTTTTTTATATTATAGGCAATCCCTCGCTCTCTTTCATATGCCTTTATAAGCGGTGTTTCACTCACTCCCATAAACCCCGCATAGCTTCGCAAAAATCCTTTCACATATACTTGCGCAGGCATTTTTTCATACTCGCCATTTTCCAAATATTGAAGATATTTAGATTGAATTCGCGTATTTCGCGAAACTTCCCCCAAACTCATTCTTCTTTCAGCTCTAATTTGTTGAAGTTTTTCTCCTAATGTAAGAGACATTACTTTTTTTCGGGTAAAACCATTCATGCTATTGACTTATAACTAACAATTTATAATTTACAAACAATGGATATTAATTTCTATCAATTTTCGTTTGTGAGTTGTATATTGTCAGTTATTGGTTGCTAGGTTAAAATTACATCTATTATTTCTCGTCATTTTTCTTCTCGACATCATCTTCCTGACCGAAAAATTTATCCGACGATTGCACCTTCAAAGCATTTTCAGTTAAAAGTTCTCTTGGCTTTGAACCATTAGATGGACCTATCACCCCATTTTCTTCTAACATATCAACGAGTCGCGCCGCTCTGTTATATCCAACTCTCAATCTTCTTTGAAGCAATGACGCACTGGCACGTCCGGATTCAATTACAATTCTCTTCGCCTCCTCATAAAAATTATCCTCTTGCTGTTGGGAAAACCCTCCAGATGAACTAAAATCAATTTCTTGATGCAACAAATTTCCAATGGAAGAAATATCTTTTTCGAAATTCTTATCTTCTACCTCATCATCTGTGTTATTTTCAATATTAGAAATATTATCTTTTTGCCGTTTCCAGAATTTTACCACTCTTTTTACCTCTTCCTCGTCAATCAACACTCCTTGCACCCTCAACGGTTTTGCCGAATCGGAAGACAAAAATAGCATATCGCCTCTTCCTAGCAATTTTTCCGCTCCGGCCATATCCAAAATAGTTCGCGAATCAATTTGGGTTGCAACCTGCAAGGCAATACGAGTGGTAATATTTGCCTTTATCAATCCGGTTAAAACTTCGACACTCGGACGCTGAGTTGAAACAATCAAGTGGATTCCGATCGCTCTTGCCATTTGTGCCAAACGAATAATTGCTCCTTCAACCTCTTTACCATGCGCCGCCATCAAATCAGCCAATTCATCAATAACAATAACGATGTATGGAAGTTTTTTTAAATCCTCTTCAATTTGAACGCCTGTTTCCGGATCAATAAATTTCCTTTTCTTTCCTTCGGAAAATTTCAAATGATAAGAAACCAAATCACGCGAACCGGTATCCTGCAAAAGTCGATACCTCTGCTCCATTTCTCCGATTGCCCATTTCAAAACATTAATCACTTTACTATTCTCCACAATCACATCGGAAAGCAAATGAGGAATTCCATTATACAAAGAAAGCTCCACGCGCTTAGGATCCACCAATACCAATTTCAAATCATCGGGAGTGTTTTGATAGAGTAATGAAATTAAAATAGAATTAATACATACGCTTTTTCCTGTTCCTGTTGCTCCGGCAACAAGCAAGTGCGGCATTTTTCGCAAATCTTTAGATATATATTTCCCACCCACATTTTTACCTAAAATAAGATTCATCGTTGAGGTAGAATCTCGAAACAAAACATCCTCCAAAGCATCCCGCATACGCACCGAAGCCACTGTTTTGTTGGGAACTTCAATTCCAATCATTGATTTTCCTGGAATAGGAGCTTCAATTCGAATAGGATGTGCCGCCAACGCCAAAGACAAATCGGCTCCAAGCGCGGTAATGCGACTCAACTTCACTCCGACCGCCGGACGAAAACTATATTGTGTTACAGTAGGACCAACAAGGATACCACCTTCTTCAACTTCAATACCGAAATAACTAAAAGTTCTCTTTATTACTTCCGACTTCTTTTGCGTATCTCCTCCCTGCGCCTTTCCACTGGAATTTTCTAAAAGTCTCAAAGGAGGAAGATCCCAATTATTTCCAATAGCACGAGAAGCAAACCCCCTTCGGGACGTATCTTTTCGAAGCACTGGCTGAAAATTATCCTTGTTGTGAATTTTTTTATTTTTTTCTTCTTTTTCCCCCTCAATTTCAACTCTCAACTCATCATCAGATCCGGATACAAATTCAATCTTCTTAATATTATTTCCCAAATCTTCTTCTGCTGGAATTTTTGCAATTTCACTTTTATCATTTATTTCCTCTGTAACAATTTCCGCGCTCTTTTTATTTGCATTTTCAATATCTTCAATATCTTCATTAAGATAATCGTCGCTCCCTATGATAGACTTATCATATTCCTTTTTTCCCAAAGAAGAAAAGAGTCTCTGCCATAATGCAACCAATGAAAAATTAAAAGCAATAATAATTCCAATTAGAAAAATTGCCACCAAAATAACTATCCCCGCCGCTTGTCCGGTAAATTTAGAAAGTATATAAGCAATAGCCATTCCGATATATCCTCCTCCTTCTCCTGCTTTGGCGATTTTGGAAAATTTATCAGCGTCAAAAAAAATATGAAAAAATCCTAAAACACTCAAGAAAGCAAAAAATAATCCTGTGATCTTTGTTACATAATAACTAGTTTTTTTTCGAAGAAGTAAAACTATACCGGCAATCACCAAAACCAAAGGAAAAAGCCACTTTCCCCAACCAAAAATTGCTCCACCAATTTTGTTCAAATATTTCCCCAATACTCCGGCACCATCAAAAAAACCAAAAATAAAAAGCACTGCTATGGAAAACAAAAAAACCGCCGCTGCGCTGCGCTTTGCATCGGAATGAATATTAAAATGCATTCTTTCATTTTCTTTTTGCGCCTCCGACTCTTCGGATAGAACCTTTTTTCTTCGTCCCATATACAACTATATTATCACACTATTTTATTTTTGTTTAATTATGCAATTTTACAATAATCAATAAAGATATTATATCATCTTATTGTATTTTTTACAACTGTTAACAAATCACAAAAAAACATCCGCTAAAAAGCGGATGTTTCCAAATATTTCATTATATAGCAGAGATTCGATCTAGCGCTTCGCCCACTGCGGAGAACGTCTCGCTTTTTTGAGTCCCGGTTTTTTCCTTTCCACCTTTCTCGCATCTCGAGTAAGAAATCCTTCTGCTTTGATAATATGTTTGAAATTTTCATCCATAACAATCAATGCTCTGGAAATTCCCAATCGACAAGCCTCCGCTTGGCTATTTGTTCCCCCGCCTCTAACTAAAACAGAAATTTTCACTTTATTTTGCAATCCAGAAATCTTAAGCGAGGCCAAAAAAATATTTTGCAAAGAAGCTAATGAAAAATAATCCCTCATTTTTTTCTCATTAACAATCAAATCGTTATCCCCTGCTTTCTCTTTTTTATACACTCTTACCTGAGCCACAGCAGTTTTTCTTCTTCCGACACCATAAAAATACTTATCTGATTTATTATCAGACTTTTTAACAGTCTTATTTTCCTCGCCTACATCGCTACGCGAAACATTGCGAACATGCTCTTTAACAGATTTTTTCTCCATAATTTCTTTAAAAACTTAAAATAAATTCAACCGCACTTATTTGTGCTCGACATCAATTTTATGCTTATGTAAATTGTCTTTATATACCAATAATCTTTTCAATTTCCGAGCTCGCAATTTGTTTTTTCCCAACATTCCATAAACAGCTGCAACCAAAAGCTTAGTAGAATCTTTTTTAAGCTGATCTTTAAAGCTTATAGAAGTAATTCCTCCCGGATAACCGCTGAATCTATGATAAATTTTTCCATCTGCTTTATTTCCAGTAACAACAAGTTTGTCAGAATTGATCACTACGACAAAATCTCCTCCATCAATATTAGGAGTAAAATCAACCCTGTTTTTTCCACTAAGAACAAGTGCAATATCAGTAGCCAATCGCCCTAACACTTTTCCATTAGCATCAAAAAGATGATATTTTCTTTCCATAAAATTTATTCCAAAATTAGTATATTTTATACAAACTCAATTACGGCCATCTTTGCGCTGTCGCTTTTTCTTGGTTGCAATTTAACAACTCTGACATAACCGCTTTTTCTTGACTCAAATTTATCGCAAAAATTTCCGGACAATTTTCGAACTGCCATAACTGGAATTATAATCCTCAAATCTCTCAAAATCGCAACTTTTTTCGACAAATCACTATTGGCAATTTTAGCTTTATTGATAATCGGATCAATAACAGATTTCAATTCTTTCGCCTTTGCTTCAGTAGTTGTAATCTTTTCATTCATAATTAAACTCCCCAGCAATGTTCGTAGTAATGCTTTTCTTTGACTTCTAACACGACCAAATTTTCTTCCAACTTTCTTGTGTTTCATTGTTTTGCGTTATATCCGCTACATACGTTCTAAATAAATTTAATAACTGAAACATTTAGAACATTTAACGATTCATTACTTTTTATGCTTCAGAGTTAATCCATAACCTCCGATAACCTTTTTTATTTCTTTTACCCCTTTATCCCCCATTCCCTCCAAATCTTTCAAGTCATCCTCGGTAAACTTCAAAATATCACCTACTTTCATAAGTTTATTTTGTTGTAAAACATTAACAGTTCTGGTTGAGATATTTTTCAAATCTTCCACTTTTATTTTTTTCGGATCTTCAATTTCTTCTTTTTCTTTTGTTTTTTCCTCAAAAACAACTTCTGCCTCAATAACTTTCTTTTCCACAACATCTTCCTCGGAACTTATCTCAGAAAGCGCAGAAAACTGATCTATTAAAATCTGATTAGCTTTAACGAAAGCCTCTTGCGGAGATAAACTTCCATCGGTTACAATTTCCAATGTAATTTTATCAAAATCGGTTCTTTTTCCGACGCGCATATTTTCCACATCATAATTCACTCTTTTTATCGGTGTGTATATCGCATCCAAAGTGATTACTCCGATTTCTTTTTCATCTTTTTCGCTTTGTTCAACCGGAACATATCCGATTCCTTTTCCTACCTCAATCTCCATATCCAACTGAGCATCTTTGCTTGTAAGATTTGCCAGGACTTGATCTCCATTGATTACTTCCACATTGGAGGGACATTTTATCATTTTCGCAATAACCGCACCCTCTCCCTTATGCTTAACAGAAACTTTTATTGGATCTTCAGAAAACATTCGAAAACGAACTTTCTTCAAATTAAGAATAATCTGCACAACATCCTCCATTACTCCGTCGATAGTTGAAAATTCATGAGAAACTCCTTTTATTTTCAAAGAAATAGCTGCTGCTCCATCCAAAGATGACAGCAAAACTCGGCGTAATGAATTTCCCATCGTTGTTCCATATCCGGGATAACAACCTTCAATAACAAATTTTCCAGCATTTTCACCAATATAAGTATATTTCGGCTTTCGAGGAAGAGATATTATTTGCATATTTTTCAACTTACAACCTACAATTGACAACCTCGTTACTATTACGTGTTATTAATTGTCGATTATCTATTATTTATTAATTATCTAAACATTCCTAATTCTTGATTCCTGATTCCTGATTGTTAATTCTCACCTATTATCTTGAATAATACTCAACCACCATTTGAGGATCAGTTCCCACTTCAACTTCATCTCCCTTCGGTACAGCAGTAATCTTTCCTTCAAATTTTGATTCATCAAATAAAATCCAAGAAGGAAAATCCTTTTTATTTTTTAAAATCTCACTTTGCTTCTTAAAATATTCTTTTTCCTTTTTTAAAGCGCTCACAGAAATAACATCGTCAATCTTCACTTCGAATGAAGCAATATCAACTTTTTTTCCATTAACATTCACAAATCCGTGATTAACCAATTGTCTGGATTGTTTACGAGAATTTCCAAAACCCATTCGATATACAACATTATCCAATCTCATTTCCAATCTCGCCATCAAGAGATCTCCGGTGACACCATGATGTTTACTTGCTTGCTTGAAATGCTTTCGAAACTGTTTTTCAAGCACACCATATATTCTTTTGATTTTCTGTTTCATCGACAATTGCTTTCCATATTCGCTATTTCCTCTGGAAAATTTCTTTCCATGTACTCCGGGAGCATAATTTTTTCTTACAATCGCGCATTTCAAACCCCCGCAGCGATCACCCTTAAGAAAAAGCTTCTCTCCCGCTCTGCGACATTTTCGACAACTTGCATTTGTATCTCTTGCCATTTTTTTATCTTCTTAGCTTCTTAACGCAGTAGTTTTTAGTCTATAAATAAATTATACTAAACCAAATTTCTACTATGCTACAAGCTGATTTATTAGGTCTTTTCCGAAGTAGACTTTCTCCCGCTTCCCATTGTTCTGCGAACATTCCCTCTTACAGTTCGAGTGTTGGTCTTGGTTCTCTGTCCTCGAGAAGGCAATCCTTTTTGATGCCGCAGACCGCGATAACAACCAATTTCTTTAAGTCGTTTGATATTCATCTTTACCTGATGCTTTAATTCTCCCTCTACTCGATATTTTTTTTCAATTTCTTCTTTCAGATTATTTACTTCCTCGGCAGTCAGATCTTTAGTTCTCGCATCTTTGTTAATCCCAAGAGAACTCAAAATTTTTACGCTAGTAGCACGTCCCACTCCGAAAATATATGTGAGAGAAATTTCTATTCTTTTTTCGTCTGGGATATTAATCCCGGCTATTCTTGCCATATTTTATCTTCTTAGCTTCTTAACGCAGTAGTTTTTAGCCTATAAATTATACTAAACCAAATTTCTACTATGCTACAAGCTGATTTATTATACTCTTCTTGGTTTCTTCGCTCGACATCCGTTATGAGGAATTGGAGTAGTATCCTTAATTGAGGTTATCTCAAATCCGTTATTTGCCAATCCTCTAATAGAAGCCTCTCTTCCTCCACCCACACCATTCACAAAAACCGCCAACTCTCGCATTCCATACTTCTTTATCTTTTCAGCAACATTGGCTGCTACTTGAGTAGCCGCGTATGGAGTTGATTTTTTCGCTCCCTTAAATCCAAGAAGACCAGAACTGGACCAACCCAATGAGGCTCCATTTATATCGGAAATTGTAATAAGAGTATTATTGTAAGTGCATTTCACATTAGCTCGCCCCTTAATAATTTGACGTTTTCCTTTTTTGATTTTCTTTTCAGGCTCTGCTGTGACGGCAGAAACAACATCGCCGTCTTGCGCCTTTTTTCCCTCTTTTATTTCTTCAGTTTTTTTAGTATCTTCTGTCATCATAATATATTATTAAAATTTTTCAATTTTCAATTCGCCGGCCGACGAATAATTTTCAAACAAATATTTTTCCTCCGCCGCCATTTGTTTAGAAATTATAAATTATCCTTATTATTACCCTTGTCTTTGTTTATGCTTCGGAACATCGCAAATAACGTAGAGCTTTCCTCTGCGTTTAACAATCTTACATTTAGCACATATTTTTTTAACTGATGCTCGAACTTTCATAATATCTAATATCTAAAATATCATTTATAAAAAATTTACACACTATAATCGCTGCGTTATTCTGCCTCGAGTCAAATCGTATGGACTCATTTCCAGCAGAACTTTATCGCCGGGAAGTAAGCGAATGTAATTAACTCTCATTCGTCCGGAAATATGTGCCAAAACTTCATGACCGTTATCCAATTTCACCTTAAAAGTAGTACTCGGAAGAGTCTCGATAACAGTTCCTTCAAGTTTTATCAATTCTTTACTCATAACAACACAAAAATAGAGGAGCTACTCAAATACTAAACCATCCTAATTCCTGAAGCTCAAAATAATGCCTCTATTTCAAAAGCTCTCTATTAAATTTTCTTTTAACGGACGTACAACCATCCTACACAATCGATTTTCTTTTGTCAAGAGTTTATATTTAGAAATTGAAAATCGAGCGCTTTTTTGTACAAAAATCTTAGTTTTATGGATAATTTTTATATAGATATTACATTCTTCAAATCAACAGTAATATCATAAATCATCCTAATGCAATTTTCCGCCAAAGCATTTTTAATATTAAATATTTCAGACGAGTTTAATGAAAAAGGAGAAATAAAAAAAGGCTTGAACTTCTTGCGAAAAATCAAGCCTTATACAACACAACTGTTAATTGCCAACAATTCCAGAGCTTCTTGACGAATAAACTCAAAATCCATCAAGGCCTCTTCAATTGGCTTTTTATATTTCAACCCCGTTAAATTCTTACTCTTTACTACAAAAATAAACGGGATTGCTTTTTCTTCCAAATACGCTTTAATCCTTTCAATGGAAGACGAATCTAATCCAGCGTAGTATTCGTCCAACATACTCAGAAACCCATCTATCATATCACAAACCTTAAACATAATGGCAAAGTCTGTTTGTGATATTCTTTTAAAATAACAATCAACAGACTCTTGTTTGAGCCTGGTAAAAATTTTGACGTAGATGGGAATCAAATCTCCATATCTTTGCCGAATATTTATCAACGTCGACAAACCTACCTCCTCAGGAACATCATGAAGAAGAATACTGGCGCCTTCTTCATCATTGTATGGAATATGAAAAATAACAAGTGAATAATAAATAAACGACCTCCATACTCTTTTGGGATGCTTGCGATAGGGGGTTTTATCACGACGCAAATCTTGATGATAAGAATCGCAACATTCTTCCGCTTTTAATGTCAAGATTGCTCCTTTCTTTTTCGCAAAAGAAGTTATTTTTATTTGCTGCCAAAATTCTCTTTTTTTTCTCACGGAATCGGCCGCGAGAATTTCAGGTTTTCTTCGCATAGCCAGCTCCTTTGAGAGTAAATTTATAAAGAACTTATTCTTGTTTAACCCTTATCATACAAGAATACCGGGAAAAATCAAGTCCGCAAACTATTTCATCAATCCCTTAATAAACTGCAAAAATTTATATAAGAAATATTTTTTTTGATTAATAATGATATCATAGCTTCCTGCAAATTCAGTCGGATTTGTTTCTAGAGAAAATCCCATCTTAAACCGTGTAATCCCCGCCCAATTATTACCTTGTATCTGGTATTTAGAATCTGGTATTTTCTTTTCTTTTAAAATTGATTTATTGGAAATTGGTAATTGTTTAGAAATTAGAAATTTGGAATTAGAAATTTTAACCCCTCCCATATCATACCTTTTGCACCCTTTTTCCCTTGCGTCTTTTATTATCTGCCAATGGAGCGCAAATGGCGCCATTACATTTTTATATTTGTCATCCGACGCTCCGTGAAGATATATCGCAGTATCATCAAAAAAAGAAACGATTGCCACGGCAACAACCTTTCTGTCATATTCCGCCACATATAATTGTACGCAGGGAATTTCGAGCATTTTTCGATAATATTCATCCGGATGCGAAACAATCCCCTGCCGCTTGGATGTAATCCTTATAAGTCTCAAAAATTCATTAGCATAAAAACTGAATTTTTCTTTATTTTCCTTATTTAAAATTTTATCATTAGAATTTGAAAATTGTTTTAAAATTGAAAATTGAAAATTGAAAATTCTAACTCCGCGTTTTTCAGATAATCTTATGTTGTATCTTGTCTTGCTTTTCATTTCCTCTAGTAATTCTTCTTCCGGCTTTGAAATATCAATTACAAAAGTCTGCCGCGGTTGCATATCATGCGGAGCCTTTTCAACTTTTAATCCGCATTCTTTCATTATTTTTAAAACATCCTTATTTTCCGCATCAAATCTTATCCAATTTACTTTTTCTTTTTTTGCCAAATTAAAAATATCTTTGATTAGAAATTTACAACCAGCATCATGGATTCCCGCCTCCGCGGGAATGACAAAACCTCGCGGCGCGTAAAAATAATTGCCGACTATCGGCAATTTATGTTCTATTATACTGGCATTAAAATCTCCCGAAGAAATTTCGAAAGTTCTGCGTCCAACGCTTTCTTGAAACTTTCGCCAATCTTCCGACTGCAAAAAATCCATATTTTTAAAAAATTTATACTATAAAAACTACCTCCCGATATTTCTTAAGGCAAATTTTATTCTTTCTCCAACATCAGAAATATCCATCGGGATTGATTTGAGAGCCTCGCGCGCTTCCGCGACGGAATATCCCATCGCCACCAGTGCTTCCAAAGTATCGCCGTCCGCCACCACCTCTTTCTTGTCCGCATCCGGCATATCCGCCACTTTATTTTTGAGTTCCAGAATAACCCTCTCGGCAGTCTTTTTCCCCACTCCGGAAACTTTCGTGAGAATTGAAGAATCATTATTAAGAATTGCCGTGCGAATAGTCTTCGGATCAGCAATAGACAAAATTCCCTTCGCCGCTTTGGGTCCGATTCCGGAAATAGAAATCAAAAGTTCGAACATCTCCAATTCATCCAAAACCAAAAATCCATAGAGTGACATTTCATCTTCACGAATGTGTGTATGAATAAATAGATCCACTTCACTCATTGATGCCAATTTTCCAAAAACATAATCAGTTACAAAAACTTTATATCCCACCCCGCCCACATCAACAACCGCATAATTTCCCCGCAAATATTCAATTTTTCCCCTCAATTTCGCTATCATTCTACATTATATGAAATATTTAATATTCTACCTTATCCATTATACAATAATACCACACGCAAAACCAACTCTTGCAAAAAAATCCATACTATGTTAAAAATATACTGTTATATCTGCATCAAATTAAAAAACGCTCTTAATTTAACAATGTAACAATCTAACCATTCAATAAAAAAATTTAAACTATGCCAATCAAAAAATCTGCCAAAAAATATATGCGCGTGACGGACAAAAAAACCGCCCGCAACAAAATAGTACGAGGGGTTTTCCGAAGCGCTATCAAAAAAACCCGCGAGGCAATCACTGAAAAAAATATTGAAAAAGCGCAAGAATGGCTGAAAAAATCCATCAAATCCCTTGATAAGGCCGTGCAGAAAAAGACACTTGTCAAAAACACCGCCGCCAGATACAAATCAAGACTCAACAAAGCAGTCAAAGAACTGGCTGGAAAAAAATAACTTCAACAAAAAACAAGCTTCTATCACAGACTAGCTTGTTTTTTTGTTTAACCGCTCCCATTCTTCATTTGTCAAATTGACGCATATGCGTCAATTTGACAAATTTTTAAGTTTCTAGAATCTATATCTCAATTTTAAGAAAAAGAGAATCCTGATTTTTTTTTAAAAATCTGCCGAAGGCAGATGGACGGAATAATAAAGCTATAACTCTACTACAAATTTATCCAACGCCAAATTGATATCAATTTTTCCGGTTTTTACTTTCAAATCAATTTCCGCCAAATTGCGATAGATGCTTTTTATCTTTTTAATATCCATCATCCGCACTTGCGCCAATCCTTTTTTCACGACAAACGGATGCAATTTTGTTTCTTTGGCAATTGCATATTCATTGCTAAGTCCCGAAAAATACAGTCCTGCAATTTTAAGCAAATTACGGAATTGATATACATACATGGAAAAAATATAAAAAGGATCGTCCCCTTTTTCAAGCTGTCGGTGCAAAAAATTTATTGCGTCTTTCTTGTTTCCATTTACTAAGGATTCTATTGTTTGAAAAATATCCGATTCAATCTTTGAATTTGTAAGTAAATCAATATGTTCCTCTTCTATTTCTTTTGTATAATTGACCAATTTTTCAATTTCATTACCAAGTAAAAATAAATCGTTGCCGACGTAAGCAATCAACTTTTTTTCTGCTTCGGAAGATATTTTTCCATTCGCTTTTTTTACTCTATCCTTAATCCAATTCTCCAGCGCAACTGTCGATAATTTTTCGAAACTTTCAACTTTTCCCACCGAAAAAATATATTTAAAAAGTTTTCCATTTTTTCTCGGAAGACCCTTTTCCCAAAAAATCAAAAGTGTCTCCTCATCTTTCTCCAGGTATTTTATTTTATTGAGTATCTCTAGAATATTCACTTGCTTTTCCGTTTTTCCGTCAACCATCAAATTTTTCACAATAACTATTTTTTTATCGCCAAACAATCCCCTAGCGGATAATACATCTGCTATGACATTTTCTTTTGCTTCATCCTCAAAATCAAAAACGGATAGGATTGTTCCCGATCCGTTTTTTTTCAAAAACTCGATTTTTATTTCGGCAAGTTTTTCACCGGAACGGAAATCATCATCGCCATATAAAAAAATAATCATCGAATTAAAATATCATTATGACATTAAAACAAAAATAGCTATACTTCCCGATTTAATATCTTTATGATTTTACGTTTTCAAATTTTTATCATTGTTCCCATCTTAGTGCTTGCCCGGGTTCAAGAATTTCCACCCAAATTTGCCCAGGTACAAATTTAACTTCCTGTCCGGATTGATCATAAAAAAACAATTTACTATCAATTTTTGATTTATCTTTTTTCCAACTCCCGCGCATTTCTTTTCCGTTAAAATAATAAAAAGCTTCTCCGGAATCAGTTTCATCATACCACGGATCACCAACTTGAACATTATTATATCTACCACTAATAGAAGCATTTCCTGTGTTTTTTTCTTCCTCAATTTCCGCCCACGGATTTCTCAGTCCCTTACCGAGATAATCTTGCGTATTCGTAATTTGTTCGGACTTGGCAAACATCACTACTATATTTTTTGGCGCCAACCTTTTACCATTATTTCTATCCACATCCTCTTCACCACCCCATATTCTCAAATATGAATTTGTCTCCCGATCATATTCATAGTCTGCATCATATGGTTTTGCAAAAGCCACTCGCAAGTTTCCCTTTTCCGGTCTCTCGCTAATTTGAGCCTCGGCTTGATGTGGATAACCGGAAAAAGTTCCTTCTCTGCGAAAATCCTTTCCCTCCATCATTTTAAGCATATTCTCTCCGGTTATTCTGCCAGTATCTTCTATGCGCATCTGCCCAGTGGCTTCACGTCGATCACAATATGCCCCACTCATACAATCATGATGATCAATAACCCCTTCTTTAAGCAAATTCAAAGCAAAAGCCGAACCTCCCCAATGAACAAAAACTGCATCCAATCCTTTAGCTAAATGAATATAGTCATGGCGAGAACTGCGAATAGCCCCCGCCTCTTGAGGAATATTACAAAGATAGACGCCCATAAGTCTAGTTACGGAAGATGTATATCCCGGCATTTCAATTACCATATCCGCTTCGGAAAATCCGGCTGCTGGACGGGCTTGAATATCCGCAGGTTGCATCACCGCAATCGGGCGACGATTCCAATTTTCACAAGACAACCCGGAAATTGGACTTACTGGACCGGAATTTTGAATGGATTGATTTGTTGATGCACTACTTTCAATACTGATTGGCTTAGTATTTTTACTTCTTCTTGCATCACGAGTATAAAAGAAGTATGCAATCAATCCCACAATTATTAAAACTGACACGATTATTATTCTTTTTTTACTGTTCATTTTTCTTTTTTATTACTTTTTTAATTATTTATATTAAGCCGCTTTTTTAATATTAATTCTATAATTAGCAGAAACTTCTTTTTTTATCTTCGTTTTTTTAATTCCTCCGATATTCGGATATTCATTCATAAAAAATAAGATTTTAAAAAAATTCTATTTTACTATTTTTGACATTCCGAACAAAAAAACACGCTTCTTTGTCCCAATTTTATCCGCTTAATTATTGTATCACATTTTTTTTTCTTCCGCACACAAGAACATATTTTTCCATCCTTACGATAAACTTTCAAAATTTTTCCAAAGCTTCCTGGCGCGCCGTCCGTGTCGCGATAATCACTGTCCGAAGTGCCGCGCATCTCAATGGCTTTCTTAAGAATCTTCAAAATAGACTCATATAGTACTCCTACTTCCGATTTTTTCAAATATTTCACCGACCGTTCGGGATGCATTCCCGCATCAAAAAGAATCTCACTGCGATAAATATTTCCGATTCCGGCGATCAATTCCTGTTCCATTAAAACAAGCCCAATCTTCTTGTTTTGCCGTTTTTGCAAAAGTTCTCTGAATTTTTCCAAGGTAAACTCCTTGCTCATCGCGTCCACTCCCAACTTTTTGATTTCCGGCAATTCCATTACCTTGTCCGTATCCACCAAAACCATCTTGGCAAATTTCCGCAAATCTGAAAATTCCAAAGTTTTTCCAGATTTTAGTTTCCAGATATGATGTATATATTGATTAACCCTGTCATTAAAATAGTTTTTATTTTTTTGTATCTTGTTTTTTGTATCTTGTGTCCTTATTAAGAGGTGTCCTGTCATTTTCAAATGAATATAAATCGTTTTTCCTCCGGACAAATCCACAAACATATTTTTTCCAATCCGCCAGGCTTTGAGAATTTTTTTTCCTTTTATTTCCGCTTCAAACTTTTTCAAATTCACGCCTTTTATGGCTTTTGGCCAATCACTCCAAAAATCAACGATCGTATCGCCTTTTATCTTTCTATTTAAATCGTCAACAATTGTTTGCACTTCAGGCAATTCCGGCATATTTTTTGCTTTTAATATTTCGAAAACCATATTTCTCACTGAGAATTATCAACCCCAAAACCAAAAAAAAGAAAATAATCCCGAAATGCGAAGTCCAAAGCCAATGATCAATGAAAAACAAAAAATAAAAAGTAGAGAGCAAAATGCCCGAAACCAAACTCAGCCTAAGAGCTGTTTGCACTGAAAAAAATAAAACTCCCAAAAATAAAATCAATCCAATAATTCCCAGCTCCGACCAAACAAGCAGAAAAACATTATGCACCGGCTGAATTTTCCAAATTGGTTTTTGTGGATTTTTATCCGCCACTGCTTTCGTATAATTTCCCGCTCCGACTCCCAGCCAAAAATTTTCTTTTATAATTTCTTTCGATTGCAAAACATACGTACTTCGGTCATCGAAAGATTTTTTTTCCAATCTTTCTTCTCCGGCGATGCGGGAAAAAAACAAAGGAGAGAAAGCAGTCAACCAAATCAATCCCACTCCTAAAAATACAACGGCTAATTTCACTAATTCTCTTCTTTTTTCTCTTTGAAATAAGAATAATAATATAAATCCGATTGCAAAAACAATCCAAGCGCTACGGGAAAAGGAAACAACCAGTCCGGAGAAAATTAAGACGTAAGACGTAAGACGTAAGACGTAATTATAATTTCCAATTTCCAATTTTGTCAGCCAGAGGCTGATCCGTTTTTGACGGAAATTTTGAATCAAATCTGAATTTCTAAATTTTGAAATTAAAGCATTTAAAATTGATTGAAAATTGAAAATTGAAAATTGAAAATTTACAACCAATAGCAAAACAATTGCCAAATAACCTCCCAGCACATTCGGATGCGAAAACGTTCCGTATGCGCGGAGCCATCTTCCACCCGGCATTTCAATCACCGATGTTCCGCCAGATGAAACGATATGCCAGCTCGTTCCCAAAAGCGTGCTGGAAAAATCACTTTGCGTCAAAAACTGTCCGATTGCCAGCGCGCCTTGCAACGCTCCGACAAGCATCAAAATAAAGATGAATTTCCGCCAACTGAAATCAATTCTTCGCACCGTCCAAAATAATCCAATTGCCAAAAATAATTTGAAAGAAAAATAAAAGGCCAGCGTCTTGTCAGGAGACCAAAGGATAGAAATAAAAGACCAAACGAGTAGTAAGTATAAAGTATTAAGTATAAAGTTTTTAAAATTGAAAATTTTGTCATTAAAAATTGTTTTAAAATTGAAAATTGAAAATTTAAAATTAAAATCTTTAAAATACTTCACCATTCCCAACACCAAAAACAGAACTATGAAAATATCGACTAGATAAACTCCAACAGTCCCGTATTCCCACTTGAAACCGCCCACAAAAGGCTCGCGCCAAATCCAAACCCCTTGCCAGGGAAGCAAAAACATCATCGCGTAAAATAAATATTCAATTGTCTTTTTCAAATTCATATTCACATTCGCATTCCATAACTCAAAGCTCTCCCCAGTTATCTCCAATTTTCACATCCACCACTAACGGAACCTTGAGTTTATAAACATTTTCCATAATATTTTTTACCTTTTTGGAAACTTCATCTGCCAGGTCTTTTCGCACTTCCAAAATAATTTCATCATGAATTTGAAGTATCATTTTCACATTGAGATTATTTTCATATTCAGAATAAACCGCAATCATAGCAAGTTTCATAATATCCGCCGCCAAGCCTTGGATCGGCATATTGATCGCCATCCGTTCCGCTCCGGATTGGACTTGAAAGTTCGGCGAATTTATTTCCGGCAAGTACCGACGACGACCGATTTCTGTCTGGACAAATCCGTCTTTTTTAGCTTGTTCTTTTATTTGCTTGATGAATTTTGCCACATCGGAAAATTTTTCCATATACGCACTAATGAATTTTCTTGCTTCCTCTCGAGAAATTCCCGCTGATTGCGAAAATCCGAAAGTTCCCATTCCGTATATGATTCCAAAATTAAGCGCTTTGGAATTTCGGCGCATCTTTTCTGTTACTTGCGACAAGGATACTTTATTAATTTCCGCCGCCGTTGCCTGGTGAATATCTTGGCGCGCCCAAAAAGCTTCGATCATTTTTTTGTCGCCTGACATATGTGCCATTACCCGTAAATCTATTTGTGAATAATCCGCGCTCACAAAAACATATCCATCTTCAGCGGAAAAAGCAACTCGCATCAATTTCCCTAAATCTGTTCGAATCGGAATATTTTGCAAATTCGGATTTTCCGAAGAAAGCCGTCCGGTTGCCGCCACCGCCTGATTATAAGTTGTATGGATACGTGAATTTCCATCCACCATTTTCGGCAAAGTATCCAAATAGGTTGTTTTGAGTTTAAAAATCTCGCGATATTCTTCAATTTTGGCAATTATTTTATGCTCGTCCTTAAGTTTTTCCAATTCACTAGCAGCAGTGGAATATTTTGTTTTAGTTTTCTTGATATCCGCTGTCGGAAGTTTCAAATGCTTAAAAAGTATTTCCGAAAGCTGGGAAGGAGAATTAATATTAAATTCTTTTCCGGAAAGCTGATATATGCTTTTTTCCAGATTGGAAATTCTATCTCCGATTTTTTCTGAAATTCCCTTCAAAATGAGAGTGTCAACTTTCACTCCGGAAAGTTCCATTCGGGCTAAAATTTCCACCAACGGCATCTCCACTTTCTCAAAAACATATTGCAAATTATATTTTCCGTCTTGCGTGACGCAAACTTCTTTCATTTTTCTTTCCAAAATATTTTTGAGCTTGAAAATATAATCAACTCTTCGACAATTTTCAAAAACAACATCCTCCTCACTTTCAATTCCCAAAGTAAGCTGCTTTTTTTCTTCCTTACGAATCTCCTCACCCAACTCCTCCAAAACCATTTTTTCAAATTCAATCTTCCCTCCCGGTTCAAGCACATATTTTGCCAACATAATATCCCAAACAATACCACCCAAATCAATTTCTTCTTTTTTAAATGATTTACAATCATCTTTCAAGTTATATCCGATTTTGAAAATATCTTTGTTTTCTAAAATATTTTTCAACGCTTTTTTATTTTCACTATTCCAAGATAAAGAATACGCCCGTCCGGTTTTCCAAGAAAAAGAAACTGCGGAAATATCTCCTCCGCCGCCAATTTTCAAGCTCAAAGCAAACTCCTTTTGTTTTCCCAATTCTTCTGCAAATTTCCCGACATCTTCCACTTTTTCATATTTAAATTCCTTAACTCCGTCCTGCATATTTTCATTATTTGCATCAATTTGCATATTCGCATTATCGGGAATTCTTTTTATTAAACTAAAAAAATTCAATTCTTGAAAAATTTTCACTATCTTTCCCCGCTCAAAATCAGCAGTCTTGCATTTTTCCAAATCAAAATCCAGCGCAACATCAATTTTGATAATTCCCAAATATTTAGACAATATCGCCTGCGCCTTGTCTTTTTTTAATTTTTCCCCAACTGCTCCTTTTATTTTTTCCACATTTTGATAGATATTTTCCAGACTCCCGTATTCCTGAATCAATTTCACAGCGCCCTTTTCTCCAATTCCTTTCACTCCGGGAATATTATCCGAAGCATCCCCGCGCAATCCCTTGAAATCCTTAAGCTGTTCGGGAGAAATTCCATACCTTTCCTTTACCGCCGCTTCGTCATACAAAACAGAATCGCTAAGTCCCCGCCTCATCGTATACACCTTGATATTTTCATCCACCAATTGAAGCGCATCCAGATCCCCCGTAACTATTATTGTTTCGATATCATTTTTATTTAATTCTTTATTCTTACTTCTTGATTCTCGCTTTGCAATTGTTCCAATCACATCATCCGCCTCAAATCCTTCCATTTCATAAATGGGAATATTAAAAGCACGCACCACCTCCTTGACCTTGGGAATTTGCGCATATAATTCATCCGGCGCTTTAGCGCGAGTTGCTTTATAATCGGCAAATTTTTTGTGCCGGAAAGTCGGAGCCGCCAAATCAAAAGAAGCCGCAATATAATCCGGCTTGAATTTTTCAATTACACTAAGTAATGTTGAAGCAAATCCATACACCGCATTCACCATCTCTCCTTTTTTATTCGTCAGCGGAGGAAGCGCATGATACGCCCGATGAATAATCGCATTACCATCAATCAAGATTAGTTTCTTTTTATTTTCTTTATCCATATATTCAAAACAAAAAATAGTTCATAATTCCCGGCTTTCCAAGACATACAGAAAAAACCTCGAAACTATTTCAATTCTATTCCTTTAATAACCGCGTCTTTCAGAGGATGGTCGTTTTCATTAGCTTCCATCGCCTCAATTTTATCCACCACATCCATTCCATCAGTCACCTTTCCGAAATTGGTATGCTTGCCGTCAAGCCATGGAGTTTCCTCGGCAGTAACAACGAAAAATTGACTGCCGTTGGTATTTGGTCCGGAGTTCGCCATCGCTAAAGAACCGCGTACCAATTTTTTCGAATTAAACTCATCCTTGAAAGCATATCCCGGTCCGCCCATACCATCATCAGACCAATCGTCATCCTTTGAATTTGGATCTCCTCCTTGAATCATAAAATCCTTGATCACTCGATGAAATTTTGTCCCATCATAAAATCCTTCACTGGCCAATTTCATAAAGTTATTCACCGTAATCGGACTGTCTTTTCCGAAAAATTCCACCTCGATATTTCCCATATTTGTTTTAATTGTCGCCTTAGAATATTTTTTTACAAAAGACAAATCATCGAGTCCTGCATTTTCCATAGCTTTGTTGATTTTTTCCTGCTCTTTTTGTGCGGCATCTTTGACATTCTGCTCAGCCTTCTTTTGGATATCCAAAATAGAAATCGCGTTGCTTTCTAAAGCAGGCTTTTCTATCTTCACTTCCCTTGAACCCAAAGAACACCCCGACAAAAACAGCACAGAAATTAAAATTATTAATATTGATGTTTTTTTCATATTTTTTATTCTTAATTCTTAATTCTAATTATCCTCTCCTTTTCATTTTTCCATTCAAATTCCATCCAAATCGCATCAGCAGGAATCAGACTCTCAATCCTTTCCGCCCACTCCACTATTATAACATTACCCGACTGGGAAATCATCTCTTCCCATCCCAACTCCAAAATATCCTCCGCCTCAACCCGATACGCGTCAATGTGAAAAAGCACTGACAACCTACAACTAACCACCGACAACCCAGTCTTTTTATTTCTTGTTGTTGTTTGTTGTTTGTTGTTTATTGTTGGTATTTTATATTGCTTCATTATCATAAACGTCGGACTCACAAAGGGTCCTTCCGCTCCCAATCCCTCCAAAAGCCCCTGCGTAAAGGTGGTTTTTCCCGCGCCCAAATCACCCGAAAGACAAATCACCCTTTCTTTTGCCTCTCCGGAAAGTATTTTTTCCGCCATCTCCAAGCCCAATTTCTTGGTCTGCTCGGCGCTATTTGTGATGATTTCTCTTTTATTCATAAATAAATTATACCACACTGGGTATTTTTTTATAATCTTTGCAAAAAAATCCGGAAATTATCCGGATTTTTTGATTTTTTTTATCTAAAATTTTATTTACAAATCATCCCTATCTTGTGGCTTCCATTTACCATTTTCAAAGTTTTCTCCAAGATCATCGGTTTGTTCTTGCTTGCCAAAATATGTTTTTTCCAATGTTTCCACTTGCGACTTGTGTTTTTCCTCAGCCCGCTTAACAAATTCGTCATACTCTTCTTTGCTCATTTCTCCAGATTTTCCTGATGAATCCACATATTTATTAAATATTTTGTCTTTTTCCGCGTCCAATTCTTTTCCTGCTTTTACCAATTCTTTTTGATATTCCGCTTCCATACCACTCAAACTTTCTTGCCGTTCAGATCTTTGCAAAGATCCGCGCTCGTGATATCCCGGCGGAACTTGAGCGGGCGCATAATTTTCCGCAGAATATGCCGGCTGTTGCACGATAACACGCCTGGGAGGCAAATGATGATTTGAACCTGACAAATGAACATACCCTCCTCCTTGCGGATATGCATACGCAGGTTGCCCATAATAACCGCCGCGCATCGCTTCATCTCGATATCGGTCATAGCGTTGCTGTGAGGTTTCAATTCCGGCAGAATTCAAGATAACTTTTTCTGTTGCCTGTGCCATTCCGGAATAAGCCCCTCTCGCGACTCCCGATGCAACTCCGTCTACTATTTTTATCGTCGCAATCCCAGCCATAGTTTCAATAACATCAGAAAAATCAATCCCACTATGCCTACCTCCCGCTTCCGCCTTCATCGGCGCCCCCGCCAATGCTCCGGCAAAAATAGTTGTTGCCACGCACAAAGCAGCCATCTTTCGCACAAATAAACTTCTTTTTTCTTGACTTTCCGGATTATTAACCTCTCCCTCTTTCACAACCGCCTCACCGTCCGAGATTAAAACTTTCAACTCTTCTATTGCCATCTTTTCTGTCAAATCTCTCCTTTCTTCATTACCTTCAATTTCATTTTCATTTCCGGCATTCTTATTCCTGCCATCTTTCGAATTTTCATCAATAACTTGCACTTCTATTTTTTTCGACTTTTGCTCTTGTTTTGGTTTTAAAAATTCAAACATAATGATTACAAATCAAATTATATTCTCTCCGCCAATTCAATTATTTTTTTCTTTTCTTCTTCAATAATATTTTTTATCTCTTGTTCCCCTTTTTGATTGCCTTCTTTCATCAAAATCATCGCAGCGACTTTTCTTTTCATTATTTGGTTAAACCATCCGATTTCTTCAGGAAAAACGGAAAATATTTCCAAATACACATCCCACGCCTCCGGCGCGTTAACATCAAAAAATTCAAACCATTTTTTCTTATCGTGTTCAGGCAAGTCGCTGGCAAAAATTATTTTTTCAAGTTTTTCTTTTTTGTTTTCCATAATATTATTATACATCATATTCTTTCAAAAAACAATAATTTGTGGTATAAAAAATATAATTTCTTTATGTTAAATTTTTTGAAAAAATATTTTTTTCTTGCAATAATTGCCATTTTTGGCGCCATCGGCATTGGTATGGCGTTTTTCGTCTTCCCCAATCTTTTTAATATTTCTCCCAATCACCCAGGATGCGACACACCAATCCATTGGAGCTTAGGAAAAATCGACAGTCGGTTTCCTCTTGATACCAAACAATTCCGCCAAGCCGCTTTTGAAGCGGAAAAGATCTGGGAAAATGCTTTGGGCAAAGACGTGTTCGTTTTTGATCCACAATCCTCGTTTCAAATAAAAACCGAATTCGACCAGCGCCAACAAATGACCTATGAAGCGCAAGATTTGGAAAAAAATATCGGCACCTATGAAAAAGAATCAACATTATTGGAAAATGATTACCAAATGTTCAAAAACCAATACGAAAAAGAAATGAATCAATTTAATTTGCTGAAAAAAGAATTCAACCAGAAATTAGATGAATACAACGAAGCTGTGGCTGATTGGAATTCCAGCGACCGGACATCCACCAAAGAGTATGAGGAACTAAAAGACAAGGAGGATGCGCTGAAAAAATTGCAAAAAAAACTTCAAATCGCCAGCCAAACAGTAAACGATACTGCCGACAAACTAAACAATCTAGCACAAAAACTCAACATCAAAACCGCCAACGTCAATAAAGTCATTGAAACTTTCAAAGAAAAATACGGCGAGGCGAAACCTTTCGTGCAAGGGTTGTATTATCCGCCACTTCAAGGCATTACTATTTTTGAATTCAAGGAAAAGGAAGATTTGCGCTTGGTGCTGGCGCATGAAATGGGACACGCATTGGGAATCGAAGAACATATCAAAGATAATCCGGCTTCGCTTATGTATTACTTAATGGACCAGCAAGATATTGAAAACCCTTCACTCACACAAGAAGACATCGCCGCCTACAATTCAGTTTGCCAACCGAAAACATTCTCACCAATCGAAAAACTGAAAAACTACCTCATCAACACTCAGTGGAAAGAAATGAAATTATCAAAAATCATAGATCTGCTCAAAAACTAAAAACCGCGCTCCAAAAAGCGCGGTTTTTAGTTTTACATCGGAGCGGGTGAACGGAATCCTTGTCGCCTGTTAGGGGGAGAACCGTCATTATTTTTTTGAGCGGGTGAACGGAATCCTTGTCGCCTGTTAGGGGGAGAACCGTCATTATTTTTTTGAGCGGGTGAACGGAATCGAACCGTCGTCAACAGCTTGGAAGGCTGTGGTAATAGCCACTATACGACACCCGCGTATTTTTATTAAATTTTGAAATATCTTTTCTGTCAGCAACTTGGAAGCCTGCCCGCCTGTGGAGGGGCTGTGGTAATAGCCACTATACGACACCCGCCTACGCTTCACTCCGGCGAGGCAAGCCCGCTAAAGTTTTCTTTTTCTAACATTACCCATTATACTCAAAATATATTTTTTGTCCAGCCCACATTACATTGACACTACGTATAAAATATATTATCCTGCACCTATCATCAAAAAATTATAATCCACTAAAAATCCCGGAGGGGAAAATGGAAAAACTAGCTCTTTTTTGTAAAAAATGCAACCAAAGTTTTTCGATAACTGAAACACATTGCAAGATCAATTTTCCGAATACTCGTCTCGGATGGATTCCGAGAATAGAGTTTCGTATGACCTGCCCCACCTGCAAGACGGGGCAGAAAATTTCTTTTGGACTGCCGAAATTTTTCATAATCTTCGGCAATAATGGAAAAAAATAAAGCGGGAAAAATCCTGCTCAGACCGCCGATTCTACCACTAGTGGAGTCGGCGCTTTTTTATTCTCCAAAATAACCTCCATTCCCTCCCGTGGCTGTTTTCTCAAAATCACCACCAAATTATGCCCGACTTTTTTTGCTTTCAATGCGGAAAATCCGGCTTTAAAAAAAAGTAATTTCAATTCCCGCAAAGTGAACACGTGGTGGTAACGGTTAAAAACCTTTCCTTGATTATCCGTAAAAGAAACCCAACAGTCATTCCAATCTAAATCGCTTTTTCCCAAAATCTTGTTTTTCCAATTTTCAAATATATTTTTGTAGTATTTTTTTTGCTTGCCTCGCCATAGCGAAGCAAAGGTGGGCCACAAATTCCAAACCGTGATTATGGCATATCCTCCCGGTTGCAAAACCCGATACAACTCCTTCGCCATTTCCAAGCGGTATTCTTTTGACGGAAAATGATGAAAAACCGCAATCGAGTAAACAGTATTGAAATAATCGGATTTAAATGGTAAACTGGTTTGAAGCGGATCAAGTTTGGAAAAAGAAATGTTCGGAAAAACGCCGGCATATTTCTTTCTTCCTTCTTTCGAAAGTTTTTCCGACACGTCCGCGCCAAAATATTCGATATTTTTTCCGCCAAAAAGTTCCAAAAGTCGTCCATTTCCGCACCCGAAATCAAAAACCCGATCTCCGCTTTTGGCATAGTCTCCAATAAACTCCAAAGAGCCCCAAAATTTCTTTCGAGTTGCCGAAAACTTTCCGGAAATTAAATCATACCCAGTTTCGGTTTCGCGCAATATTTTTTCAATAATATCTTTTTTCATATTATGCTTCAAGCTTACGACAATTTCATAATCTCCGCAATTGAGAACCTTCCGCGATGTCCGGAGGATATTTTAACACTGAAGAAAAAACTTTCCAAACAATTCAGCCTGCCCATTCCGACCAATGCCGATATGCGCCAGCGCTATGAAAAAATGATCGAAGAAAAAATCATCCAGCGGAACGTCGGCTTTGAAAAAACGCTTATGACCCGTGGCGTGCGCACGGCGTCCGGCGTGGCGGTTGTCGCCGTTCTTACCCGCCCGTCCGATTGCCCGGGAAAATGCCTCTATTGCCCCACTGAAAAAGATATGCCGAAAAGCTATCTCTCCAACGAACCGGCGGTTATGCGCGCCATCGCCAACAAATTCAACCCGTACCGCCAAGTCCAAAGCCGGCTCAAAGCGTTGGAACTCAACGGACATTCGACGGACAAAATAGAACTGATTGTTATGGGCGGAACTTTTTCTCATTTCCCAAAAACATATCAAAAGAAATTCATCACCGAGTGTTTTCGCGCCGCTAATGAATATTCCGTGGGAAAGAATAATGAATTAAGAATCAAGAATCAAGAAAAAGATACGCCCAATAACAAATTATTCAAAGAACAAAAACGTAACGAAAAGACGAAACACAGAATTATCGGTCTCACTTTGGAAACCCGACCGGATTATATTGATGAAAAAGAAATTGCCAATTTCCGCCTTCTCGGATGCACCCGCGTCGAACTAGGGGTGCAAAGCATTTTTGACGATGTACTGGAACTCAACAAACGCGGACATACTATATCGGAAACTATCCGCGCCACGAAATTGCTCAAAGACGCCGGATTTAAAATCAACTACCACATAATGCCGGGACTTCTCGGATCAACAATCAAAAGAGATATTGAAATGTTTCGCCAGCTTTTTACCAATCAAGATTTCCAGCCTGATATGCTCAAAATTTATCCAACCGTGGTTATTAAAGATAGTGAACTTTATGCTGTCTGGAAAAAGGGAAATTACAAACCCCTTACTGACAAACATTTTGAAAAATTGATTATTGAAATAAAAAATAAAATCATTCCGCCTTACGTCCGCATCGCGCGCCTGGTTCGCGATGTCCCCACTCCCTCCATCGAAGCCGGGCCCATCATTTCCAATATGCGGCAAATCGTCGCCAAAAAAGCCGCCTGTCGATGCATCCGTTGCCGGGAAGTGCGGGCGGATTATGATATCAAGGAAAATATTATTCTGGATCGCATTGATTATGGAGCTTCCGACGGAAAAGAAATATTTTTGCAATTCGTATCCGAAGACAAAAACAAACTCTTTGCCCTCCTCCGCCTACGCCTCCCATATAATAATTTAGAAATAGAAACAACAAAAGAAACAAATAGACTATATAAACTTCTTCCGGCGTTAGAAAACTCTGCCATCATCCGCGAAGTCCACACTTATGGCAAACTGGCGCAAATAAACCAACACGACAAATCTTCCCCTCAGCACATCGGTCTGGGAAAAAAACTGATCCAAGAAGCGGAAAAAATCGCCCGCAAAGAATTCGGCGCCAAAAAAATCGCCATCATTTCCGGCATAGGCGTCCGCGGATACTACCGAAAACAAAACTACCGCCTGCAAAACACCTATATGGTAAAAAATTTGAAATAAAAAAAAGAAAAAAATTGCGAGGCAGTCAAAGAACTATCCGCAAAAAATAATTTCAAGTAAAAAACGAGATTCTATTAAGGACTAGCTTGTTTTTTTATTTAACTGCTCCCCCATTCTTAATTTGTCAAATTATCGCATATGCGTCAATTTGACAATTTTTTAGATTGATATCAAATTATTCTAGCTTATTATCTTTTTTATTTTTCTTTCAATTTTATCACCATCACAATGCCTCAGAATCCCAAGATATGACTGCAAGCTTTGATTGAATTCTTTTTCTGAAATCAATCCCTCAGCATTTTGTAATTAATCTAATTTTATTGTACGCTTTTTTGAAAAAAATAAAATCCGCTGTGCTGAAATTTCAGCAAGCGGATTTGCATCACCTTCTTTTTTCGGAATTGGAATTGGAAAAGGTTAAAAGAAAAAAGAAACAAAATTTAGGAAACCACTCGACGAGAACGAAGGCCGACGTCCCGATCGAAAGGATAGAACCAAAAGACCCCCATCTTGCCTTCGTTCCATTCCGCAACCGGAACGCTACCATCAGAATAGCGCGAACCCGAACAAAGCGTCCAATTCTGGATGTCTAAATGCTTCTTGATTCTCCAGAAGTAGAACAACTCGAGAACGAGCCGTTCTTCCAGTGTGATGCCCTGGTGATTTATCTCCTTGAGCTCGTTGGCGCTCAAGTTTTTAAACTCCAAATCCGCCTCAACATTCGCTCGCACCCAGATAGCATAATGCCCATCCTTGGCAGTCCGGTCAGAAGTAATAATCTCGTCCAAATTCTGATCCGTCCATTTCCATATGATAAATTTTTTCTGACACTTCAGAAACAGCCGTTCCGGCGTCATTCCTTTTGCCAGAATTATGAGCCACCACCCGCCTTCCAGTTTTTCGGGGATACGGACATTGGAAAAATCCACAGTTTCCCCAAAAACTTTTTTGTAAAAATTTTGCCACATGGCAATTTCCCTGCCATGTGGATTATCCGGACTGACTGTTTCGGATTTTTTCTCAGCCAACAATTGGAGTCCATCCAAAGTTTGCTGAAATTCAACCCCTCCAGTCCGCACTCTCTCAAAAAGATCATGCATCCTTCGAGACAATTTCCCCAACTGTTCGTCTGTGACAACTTGTATCGTCATAACAAACCTCCCTAAAAAACTAAAAAATTTTAAGAACAAGGAAGTCCGAAAACTTCCACCACTTCAAACCATTCTCGAAATGATATTCAATTGAATCACCAAATTATCATTTTGTCAAACGTTAATATTGTTTTTTGGCTTAAATAAAGGATTCTTATTGATTTCCCAAAAAAATTCACCTACAATCTCCACGAACAACTCCCGCATAATACAAAAATTATTGTCATCCTGTCGCAATTGCAACTTTTTGACAACTTTTTTTATTTTTTGTGTTACAATTTTTAATATAAATTGGCGGGAATTGTCACGTGTTTGAAATATGATAAGCTGGCGAAAAGTATAAGATAATGATAGAGTTGATGCATAACAAATCAAAAGGAGAAAAAATTATGCCAAAAATAATCATCGCATCCGGTCCGGTTATCGTGGAGGATGGAAAAGTTCTTTTAACTCAACATGGGGACACTGAATTTTGGAAATTCTGCGGCGGAAAAGTCGAGGACTTCGAAACGGATCTTATTGAAAATGCCCGCCGGGAAGTGAAAGAAGAAATGGGTCTGGAAATTGAAATTATCAACGAAACACCCTTTTTCCTTCACACGAAAAAAGAAACTCCGAAGGGAAAAATCGACGTGATTCTGGTGCATTTTCTTGCCAAACGCATCGGGGAAATTTCTCCAGGCGCCGACATCCGGGAGTGGAAATGGATTCCACTCGAAGATTTGGAAAAAGAAAACCTCGCCCCCAACATCATCCCGACCCTCAAACACTTTGGATTTTTGAAATAAATACCCTATATGCAAATTTAAAAAGCAACTTTTATTGAGTTGCTTTTTTTGCGCTTGACAATTTACTCACTCACTTTTATGCGATTGCATAAAAGTGAGTGCGATTTGCAAATTTCGCTTCTTTTTTTTAAGAAATAATTTCCTTGATTGATTTCAAAATTCCCTCTTCATCCAGTCCTGCTTCGGCGAGGATTTCTTCGCGAGTTCCGTGCTGGAGAAACTTGTCCGGCAGTCCCAAGTTTTTCACTTTCACATCCAAACCATTATTAACAACAAATTCATTCACCGCGCTTCCCGCTCCGCCAACGACGGTATTATCTTCAACGGTAATAAAATACTTGTGCGTTTTTGCGAGATTTTTTAACAATTCTTCATCCAAAGGTTTGACGAACCGCATATTCACCAAAGTGGCTCCGTTTTCCCTAGCCGCTTTCAAGCAATTTCTCGTAAGCGCCCCGAAAGACAAAATAGCCAGTTCTTTCCCTTTTCTTTCAATTTTCGCTTTTCCGATTTCTATCGCCTCGACTTTTTTCGGACTGAATTTATCCTCTCCTCCTCCGCGCGGATACCTTACTGCCACCATACCGGAATATCCATATCCTGATTCAAGCATGGAATAACATTCATTTTTGTCAGACGGAGCCATGATCACCATGCCGGGAATCATCCGTAAAAAGGAAAGATCGAAACTTCCATTATGCGTCGCTCCGTCCGCGCCGACAATTCCCGCCCGGTCAATCGCGAAAAGCACATCCAGATTCTGAAGCGCCACGTCATGGATCACTTGATCGAAAGCGCGCTGCAAAAAAGAAGAGTAAATCGCCACTACCGGCTTTTTTCCTTGACAAGCCATCCCCGCCGCCAAAGTGACCGCATGCTGTTCGGCGATTCCCACATCATGATAACGAGCGGGAAATTTTTTGCAAAAATCCACCAACCCGCTTCCGGAACACATCGCTGGAGTAATAGCATGCAATTTGTTGTCTTTTTTTGCTTTATCACATAGCCACTGCGAAAAAACATCCGTGTAGTTCAATTGCTTTTTTGCGCTTCCGTTCTTTTTTCCCGTAATCGGATCAAACGGCTTGACCGCGTGCAAAGAAAATTCATCGTCTTCCGCCGGAATATACCCCTTCCCTTTTTTAGTTATCACATGCAAAATCTTCGGCCCTTTTATTTTTTTCAAATTGGAAAGCACTTCGACAAGTTCGCCCACATCATGCCCGTCAATCGGTCCGTAATAATCAAATCCCAATTCTTCGAAAAATGTTCCAGGAGTAACCAATCCTTTTCCGTGCGACTCCACGCGCCGCGCCAATTTTCCGATCGCCGGAACAGTATCCAAAATTTTTCTTCCCTGCTCGCGAAAATTGATATATGAGGGAGAAGAAATGAGACGCGTCAGATATTTTCCCATCCCGCCGACATTGGGAGAAATCGACATCTTGTTATCATTAAGCACCACCAACATATCCGCACCGACATCTCCGGCATGATTGAGCGCCTCAAAAGCCATCCCGCTTCCCAGCGCCCCGTCGCCGATCACCGCCACCACCTGCGGAGGATTTTTTCTACCTTTATTCGCCAGTGCCATTCCAAGTGCCGCGCTGATTGAAGTGCTGGAATGTCCGACGCCAAGAACATCATATTCGCTTTCTTCTCTTTTGGGAAAAGGAGCAAGTCCGTCTTTTTTGCGAATCGTATATAGTTTTTTTTTCCGTCCAGTTAAGATTTTGTGCGGATAGGCTTGATGTCCGACGTCCCAAATTAACAAATCACGAGGAGTATCAAAAACCCGATGGAGCGCCACCGTAAGTTCCACCACTCCCAAATTCGACCCGAAATGCCCACCACTCTGCGCCACACTCTCAATCAAAAAATCCCGCACCTCCCTGCAAAGCCAAGGCAACTTCCCCGCCGAAAGTTTCCGCACATCAGAAGGAAAATCCACGCTATCCAATATTTTTTTGTTTTTCTTGTCCGTTTTCATAAATATTTAAAAAAATCAACGCGTGGCGAGCTGTCCGCAGGCTCCTTTAATTTCTTCTCCGAGGCTTTTTCTGATGGTTGCGTTGATTCCGCCCAGCAAAAGATATTCTTTGAATTTGTGCGTGCGGTTTCCGGAAGAAGATCGGAAATCACCGGAGGTCGTATTGTACCCGATCAGATTCACATGAAGCAAATGAGTGTTTCCGATCGATTTGAGATATCGCGCCAATTCTTGCGCGTCCTCTTTTGTGTCATTTGCGTCCTCCAGTAAAATATACTCCACAAAAACCTTACGCTTCGTTTTTTGGAAATATTTTTGCAGAGCAATTTTCAAACTTTCCAAATTGTCTTTCTTGTTCACCGGCATAAACTCATCCCGTTTCTTGTCATTAGCAAAATGAAGCGAAATCGCCAGATTCACTTGCGGAAATTCGCTCGCCAATTTTTCAATCCCCTCCGCGATTCCGGAAGTAGAAACGGAAATCGAACGCGAACCGAAAGCGAACAAATCCTTGTTTGTTAAAATTCGGATACTTTCAGAAACTTCCTTCCAATTATTAAACGGCTCTCCCATACCCATATAGACGACATTGGAAATGTCACAATTTTTAATTTTAAATTTTAAATTTTTAATTCCATTAAGATACTGCCTCCAAAACAAAACCTGGTCGGTTATTTCTTCCGCCGTCAGATTCCTTTTGAAACCCATTTTTCCCGTCGCGCAAAACCGGCACCCCATCGCGCAACCGACCTGGGTTGAAACACAAACCGACCAATCACCCGGCTTGGGAGAAATCAAAACCGTTTCCAAAAAATTTCCGTCAGAAAGTTCAAGGAGCGCTTTGACAGACTGCCCATCCTTCGCCTCCAAGATATTTTCCGCCGAAAAAGAAAGGATTTTGAAATTTTCATCCAATTTTTTCCGAAGCTCCTTGGACAAAGTGGAAATTTCCTCAAACGAAGAAATTCCATCGACAAAAACAGCTTTGCGAATTTGCTTTATTCGAAAACTCTTTTCCCCGATTTCCCCCAAATATTTCTCCAATTTTTCAATATCCATAAAATGTTCTCAATAAATATCCACTTATTATTCAAACTAAATAATTTCTTTGACCAAATTATTTCGCTCGTCCATTTCCAAAATCATCATTAAAACTTTCGCCAGTCGATCACTGTCATGCCGAATAAATGATCTTGTATTGGCGATTAAATCATTTTTTTTCTTTGGCGCATTTACCTTATTAACCATATTCGCAATCACAATCTTGTAATTTCTGTTCTTTTTCATCTCGGAATCAAACCTTACTATTGAATTTTTTCCTTCTTTTTTCTCATATTTTTCAACGAGACTCTTTGGAATATTATTTGCATTAAAAAGAACAAAATCAATTCTCTCTTTCCCGATATATCCGTTTATTTCTTGAGTATATTTATCCAGATCAAAATTATCAGTCTGCCCTTTTTTATTTGTCAGATTGCAATTGTACACAACTTTGGCCTTCGATTTTGCAATCGCCTCAGAAACTCCATCAACCAACAAATTTGGAACGATGGATCCATAATGATCCCCGGGTCCAATCACGATCATATCTGCATTTTTGATGGCAGTAATTGCCTTTTTATTAGCTTTCACTCTTGGTCTAAGATAAACTTTTTCAATTCCAATATTTCTCACATCATTATTGTGATCCAATTGTTTCTCTCCGACAATCACTTTTTTATTTTTTAGTTGAATGTTTAAATGCATATCCTGACTTGAAACTGGAATTACTTCTCCGCGAACATTGAGAATTTTAGAAACTTCCTCCACTCCACGCAAAAATCCTCCCTGCGTTTTTTCCAAAGCAGACAGAAAAATATTTCCAAAATTATGCCCTTTAAGCTCTCCTTTTTCAAAACGATAATTCATCAAATCCCGCAAATCTTGTGTGGAATCAGAAAGCGCCACCAAGCATTGGCGGACATCGCCCGGCGGAAGCACTCCCAACTCATCGCGGAGCCTTCCGGTCGATCCGCCGTCATCCGCCATCGAAACAATCGCCGAAATATTCACCGGATATTTTTTGAGTCCGGAAAGCAAAGTAAAGCTTCCTGTCCCACCTCCGATTGTGACAATGTTATATTTTTTCATATTTGAAAATTATGCCAATTTTTAAGCGTACCAGAATTAAAAGGTAAAAAAGTTATTTAAAAACTCAAAAAATACCCCCATAGCAATATTTTATATTTTACTCTATTTGCTGAATTGGCGGAAGAGTCTGCATTTCTCCAGTTTTTCAAGCAAAAAATGGCTTATCTAGGACCAAAACAACCACAAGCCCTTGACTTTTTCTCCAAAAAGGAGTATAGTTAAATATAGTACTTAAAACTCAAAAAGGGGCGATTTAGCCCCGTAAACATAAGAGGAGAAGAAAAATGAGAAAAAAAAATCATTTTTCTTCCGCGGAAAATTCGCGGAAGATTTCCGAAGAAATTTTTGGGATGGCGTACATTGCCGTCCCACTTGCCCTCCTTTTTTTCTCTGTCGCATGGACATTCATTGCGGCAGGGAAAGCCTTAGGTCTACATTAGACCTCAAGGAAAAAATTTCCATCACCCCTCTATCGACAGTAACATAGTCGGTATGGGTGGTTTTTTTATACGACAACATTAACAAGTTTTCCTTTCACAAAAATAATTTTCTTCACTTCGCCCGAAAGATGCGCTTGCACTTTTTCACTTGAAAGCGCTTTTTGTTTGGCATCGTCTTCGGAGATGTCCGCGCTCACAATTATCTTATCGCGTACTTTTCCATTCACTTGAACTACCATTTCAACTTCCTCATCGGCAATCAATTTTTCGTCATACTCCGGCCATTCTTCATTGAAAATGGATTCTTTATGTCCCAATTTCTCCCAAAGCTCTTCAGTAATATGCGGAGCAAACGGAGATAAAAGAATAATAAGTTTTTCCAATTGAGGTATTGTCATAGGAACATCCATTGATTCTTTTAAAAATTTTCCTATCCCTTTATCTTCTCTGATATAATTAACAAAAATCATTAACTGGGAAACAGCCGTATTAAACTTAAGATTTTCAATATCTTCCGAAACTTTCTTAATGGTTTTATGAAGTCTGCTTGCTGTTCTGAAATCCGGACCATCATCTCCACTTTTTTTATAAAATTCGATATTATTTTTATTATCTGCAATATCTTTTTCGTAAGATTCATTCCAGCTTTCTACATAATTCCAAACCTTCTCAAAAAAACGATACACTCCCACAATATTCTGTTCATTCCACATCACCTCATCTTCCAAAGGCGCCGCAAAAAGCATATACGTCCTCACGCTGTCCGCTCCGAATTTTTCAATCATTTCATCCGGATTGACAACATTACCTTTGGATTTTGACATCTTTTTTCCTTGCGCGTCCAAAACCATTCCTTGATGGCGGAGTTTCAAAAACGGTTCGTCAAAATCCAGCAATCCGATTTTTTTCATCGCTTTGACAAAAAATCTGGCGAAAAGCAGATGCATATAGGTGTGTTCCGCCCCGCCGATATACAAATCCACCGGCAACCATTCCAATCTTTCCTTGGAACAAAAAGCTTTATCATCATGCGGATCGGAATAACGCAAAAAATACCAGGATGAATCCACAAAAGTATCCATCGTGTCGTATTCGGCAGTCCAGCCTTTTCCAAAAATATTTTCCACGCGCTTTTTCAGCTCCTCTGATTTTGCCAGCGGCGCTACTCCGGTCGGCACGAAATCCACGTCCGCCGGAAGCGTCCAAGGCAAATTTTCCTCGCCGACAAAACGTGCTTCTCCTTTCGGAGAATACACAATCGGAATCGGACAACCCCAATATCTCTGTCTTGAAATCGACCAATCCCGCAAACGGTAATTCACAATCTTTTTTCCAAGACCTTCTTTTTTCAACCACTCCGTCATTTTTTGACGAGCCTGTTCTGAATTTAAAAATGAATATTTATCTGAATAAATTGTAATCCCATCATTAATATGAGCCTTCTTAGAAATTTTGCATTCCGTTAAAATAGATTTAACAACCTCATCATTTTTATCGTTTATGATTTGTTTTTTTAATCCCTCTAATGTTTCATATGTTTTATAATCATTCATTGATGGTCGTTGGTAGCTTCCACAGAGAGGAGCAATTACATACCTGATTGGCAATTCATATTTTTTGGCAAATTCCCAGTCTCTCTCATCATGCGCCGGTACTGCCATTACCGCTCCGGTTCCATAACCGCCCAAAACATAATCGGCGACAAAAACCGGAACTTGCTCGCCATTGAAAGGATTAACCGCCTTGATTCCTTTGATTTCCACTCCAGTCTTGTCCTTGGCCTCCATCCGATCCAGCTCGGTCTTGTTTTTCGCTTTTTTAACATACTCCCCTATCTCATCTTGATTCTTGATTCCCAATTCTTGATTCTTAATCAAGGGATGTTCCGGCGCCACCACCAAATAGGTGCAACCGAAAATCGTGTCTACTCTGGTAGTAAAAACTTCTATGGTTTGTTTTGGAATTTGATTATTTGAATTTGAAAATTGATTGGAAATTGGAAATTTATCATTGGAAATTCCGTTTTCATTTGAAATTTTAATTTCAAATGAAACGGTCGCTCCCTCCGATTTCCCGATCCAATTTCTCTGATTCTTCTTCGTATGTTCCGGCCAATCAACTTTGTCCAAATCATTGATAAGTTCTTCGGCAAAATCGGTGATTTTGAAAAACCAACTCGGCACTTCCTTGAGTTCGATATCGGTTCCGCAACGCTCGCATTTGCCTTCCGCTACTTGCTCGTTGGCAATCACCGTCTGGCAAGATCGGCACCAGTTCGTTTTGGTTGTTTTTTTATACACCAATCCGTTTTCGAAAAATTTCCCGAAAATCCACTGCGTCCACTTGTAATAACCCGGATCAGAAGTAACCGCCTGTTCGTCAAAATCATACGCAAAACCCAGCGACTTCATCTGCCGGATATAGTTTTCCATATTCTTCTTAGTTGTTTCGGATGGGTGGATTCCGGTCTTGATGGCGAAATTTTCCGCCGGAAGTCCGAAGGAATCAAATCCTTGCGGATGAAGAACATTGAAACCTTGCATTTTCTTGAAGCGGTAAAAAACATCGCTGGCGGTATAACTTTCCGTATGCCCCATATGCAGTCCCGTTCCCGAAGGATACGGAAACATATCTAAAACATAAAACTTCTTTTTCAAATTATCCTTATCCATTTTAGAAGCTTTATTTTTTTCCCAAATCTTCTGCCATTTTTTCTCAATTTCCTGCGGATTATATTTTTCCATAAAGTTTCTTTTTTAAGCATTTAATATCCCCATCCTATCCCATTTCTCCTTTTTTTTCAACCTATTCATATTATAATTCACATTTCGTCATTGACGCTGTAAGGGAAAAATAATACAATAAAATTTGTTGCGCAACGCGGTTTAATTCAAAATTCACAACGCTGAAATTTGAAAACAAAAATCCCCCTCGGGGGATTTTTGTTTTTTATCCACTACTGTTTCATAATCGAATTAGAACTATTATTTTCTTCTGAAATATAATTTTATCCCTTAAGCCTTGTGGTAATTTTCTTAATTACCAGCCAAGCAATCCAAAAAATAATCAAAAATACAACAATTGAAGGTAATCCGATAATTAAAAATCGAATCAAGTTATCCACAAAACCTTGCGCGCTTTTTACCAAATCGGAAACCGCCTGCTTGAATACTTGCCCCGGACGCCATCCACTGCCAACTGGCGCCACTTCCACATCTTCACTGAGTGAAATTGCAATAGTCGCCATATCCGTTTGCGATTCCAAATAGCGAATTTTTCCTTGCAATCTTTCGATCTCTCCTCGCACTCGGGAAATTTCCCGCGTCACCGCCAAAACATCATCCAATTTTCCACTGCGATCCAAAAGCCCGACAAAAGTTTGTTCTTCCGCTTGTTTGTTCTTGAGCTGTGCTTGCAAATCGACATATTGCTCCGTCACATCTTGTCCGCTGGTATATTCATTCACCACCTGCGTTGCCACTTTTTTTATTTCCGAAATCGCTATTTCAAATTCGCGTACCGGAACCTTCACGACTACCATTCCGCTTTTTTGACCCTTAGAAAATTCATTCAAATTAGTGGAAAAAATTTCTCCGCCTTTCCTTTTGACGATTTCAGCAATTTCCGAAACAGCTTCTTCTGTTCTTTTTACCTTAAGCGAAAGAGTTCCGTCCTTGATAACTCTTTTATCTTGAGAAATTCCCTGATTTTCCGTCATATTCTCAGATACATCCATAGGAGCAACCGCCGTTTCTTTTGCACTTTGCGTGCTCAAATTCATCCCTCCCATCCGACCGACGCCAATATTTCCTTCCTCGGAATAATCTACAGACAAATCGTTTATTTTTGATTTTTCCGTTCCGACGATAATATTCCAAAGTCCAATAATAAAAACCGCCAAAAAAACAATTCCGCCTATTTTTATCCATTTTTTAATTTGCTCGTTCATATTTTTATTTTTTTAAATTATTCTATCTATATACAAATTATAGCATAAAAAAAATCCGCCTAAAAGACGAATTTGAAAAAACTGTCATTATTTATGCACAATAACTTAATCCAGTTTCATTCCATGGCGCGTGCGATGCTTTCTTCCAACTTTTATTCTCGCTAATTCCTTTTCGACTGCCGCCGCCACCCGCGCATACTCGGCGTCATCCATTTCTATTTTTTCTTTTTTCAATTCTTCCGCTCTTTTTCGCGCCTCTTCTGCTCTTTTAATATCAATTTCTTCCGCCCGTTCCGCGGTATCAGCAAGAACGGTTAATTTATCTTGATCAAATTCAATAAATCCACCGGAAACCGCCATATATACATCTTCGTTTAAAACTTTCAAATAAATTTCCCCTGCTTTTAGCGAAGCGATATATGAACGATGATTTGGCAAAATAGTAACCTCTCCATCCGTAACCGGAAGAGTTGCTTGTGAAACTTTTCCCTCATAAACAGTCTTTTCCGGAGTGATTATTTTTAATTTAATATTTTTTTCCGACATAAATTCTTATTTCTTAATTTCATCTATATTACCTTTCATATAAAAATATTGTTCAGAAACATCATCCGTTTTTCCTTCTAAAATCATCTCAAATCCCTTGATAGTATCTTCAAGTTTTACATATTTTCCAGGAGTTCCTGTAAATTGTTCCGCCACGAAAAATGGCTGTGACAAGAATTTTTGAATTTTTCTGGCGCGTGCTACGGTAATTTTATCTTCATCAGACAATTCTTCCATTCCCAAGATCGCGATAATATCTTGCAAATCCTTATATCTCTGCAAAACTTTTTGCACTCCTCGAGCCACTGCATAATGCTTTTCTCCTACAATCTTTGGATCTAAAATTGTTGAACTGGAATCCAATGGATCAACAGCTGGATATATTCCAAGTTCGGAAAGCCCGCGGGAAAGCACTACGGTTGAATCCAAGTGTCCGAAAGTTGTCGCTGGCGCCGGATCAGTCAAGTCATCCGCTGGAACATACACAGCCTGTACGGATGTAACCGAACCTTTTTTGGTTGAAGTAATTCTTTCTTGAAGTTTTCCCATTTCTTCCGCCAAGGTTGGTTGATATCCCACCGCCGATGGAATTCGTCCCAAAAGAGCTGATACTTCCGATCCTGCTTGAGTAAATCGAAAAATATTATCCACGAAAAATAGAACGTCTTTACCTTCGCTATCTCGAAAATATTCCGCCATTGTAAGAGCTGACAAGGCTACCCGTTGACGTGCTCCTGGTGGTTCGTTCATCTGACCAAACACCAGCGCTGTCTTATCCAGTACACCTGATTCTTTCATTTCATGATACAAGTCATTTCCTTCACGAGTACGCTCTCCTACTCCGGCAAAAATTGAATAACCTCCGTGTTCAGAAGCAATATTGCGAATAAGTTCTTGAATAACCACCGTCTTTCCCACTCCCGCTCCTCCGAACAATCCAACTTTTCCTCCCTTAACGAACGGACAAATAAGGTCAATAACCTTAATACCGGTTTCCAAAATTTCCGCCTGAGTTGACTGTTCTGCAAAACTTGGCGCATCTCTGTGAATCGGATCTTTTCTTTCCGATTTTATTTCCGTATCAATTCCATCAATCGTTTCTCCTAACAAATTAAACATACGTCCCAATACACCCGCACCAACCGGCACTGAAATTGCCGCTCCGGTGTCAATCACTTCCATTCCGCGCCTGAGTCCATCAGTTGAACCCATCGCCACCGCTCGCACTTTATTACCACCGGTATGCTGATGAGTTTCAAGTATTAATTTTTCTTTTTCGCCTAATTTAATTTCCAGCGCGTCATAAATACGCGGCAATCCCTCCGCAAATTCCACATCCACAACCGGTCCGATAACCTGAATAATTTTTCCTTTGTTCATATTGTTAGTTTTTTGGCTTTCAGCCAATCATTAAATAATTTATAAACTTTGATTTGTCATTTTGAAATTTGCATTTTACATTTTAAATCTATTCCAATGCTGCCCGTCCGGCTGAAATCTCTGCGATTTCTTGGGTAATTTTCATCTGCCTGATTTGGTTATATGCAAATGTCAAATCTTCTTTCATTTCACCAGCTGCCTCTGTCGCTCCGCGCATCGCCATCATTCGCGCTGATTCTTTGGAAGCATTGGATTCCAAAATAGCATGGTAAATTTGCATTTCAATCAAACGTGGAAAAATATATTCCAAAACAGTTTCCGGGGACGGTTCAACTTTATATTCTCTTATCGGTTCATTTAATCCATATTCTTTTGCTAAAACATCCATCTCGGCAATCTGCTTTTCCAAATCTATTTTAGAAATCGGCAAAAGCTGTCTTACTTTTGTCTGTTGACTCATAGCAGAAACATAATCTGTATAAAAAACCACGACTTTATCATATTTCTTTTCCAGATAATCATCCATCACGAGTTTACTTATGCTTCGCACATCTTCAATTTGAGGCAAATATGCCAAATCATTAAAAGACGCAATAATATTTTTTCCAGCTTTGCGCACTACGTTTTCTCCTTTTTTTCCAATTGTAATGAAATCAATTTCAATATCTTTTAAATCGGAAATTATCTTCTTATTTCCGATCCTATTTATACTAAGTTTTTCCGGACTGAAAATTTCCTCTCTGATTTTTTTGGCAATCTGCGCATTGAATGCTCCACACAATCCCTTATTGGATGTTATCGCAACCGCCAGTACGCGCTTCACTTCACGCACTTCCAAAAGCCCCGTTCGATATTCCGAAAAAGCCCGCGACAAATTAGTAAGAACGCTCCAAGCGGCATGCGCATAGGGGCGAATCGCCAAAACACTCGCTACTGATTTTCTCATTTTGGCAGCACTCACCATCTCCATCGCTCGAGTGATTTTTTGGGTATTTCCCACTGATTTTATACGCCGCCTAATATCTCTTGTACTTGCCATAATCCACAAAATTTTCAATTCACAATTTTAAATTTCTAAACAATTTTCAATTTATCAATTTTGAAATGTTTAAAAATTTAGTAATTTGGTCATTAAAAATTATTTAGAAATTAAAAATTGAAAATTAGAAATTAATTCTAATTTCCATTTTGATAAACTTCTTTAAATTCATTGATCGCTTTTTCTAAAGCAACTACAATCTCATCTGACAATTCTTTCTTTTCTGCAATCGAATTTAAGATTTCCTTATTTGATGTTTTCAGATATTTATGAAAATCATTTTCCCATGCTTTTATTTTTTCCACTTCCACATCATCCAAAAACCCGTTAGTCAAAGCATACAAAATCGCCACTTGATTTGGCATTGCCATCGGTTCATATTGATCCTGCTTTAGAATTTCCACAGTCCTTCTTCCGCGTTCAATTTGTTTTTTTGTATTTTCATCCAAATCACTGCCAAACTGAGCAAAAGCTTCCAATTCACGAAACTGCGCCAAATCAAGACGCAATTTTCCGGCCACCTTTTTCATTACCTTGGTTTGTGCCGCCGATCCCACACGAGAAACAGAAAGACCAACATTTAAAGCTGGTCGAATACCTTTATAGAAAAGATCCGTCTCTAAATAAATCTGTCCGTCAGTAATAGAAATAACATTAGTCGGAATATAGGCAGACACATCTCCGGCTTGCGTTTCAATAATCGGCAAAGCCGTAATTGAACCTCCGCCAAAATTTTCATTAAGACGAGCTGATCTTTCCAAAAGTCGAGAATGCAAATAAAAAATATCTCCCGGATATGCTTCACGTCCCGGCGGACGGCGAAGAATCAAAGAAATTTGTCGATATGCCCAAGCATGTTTACTCAAATCATCATAAATTATCAAAACATCTTTTCCTTTATCTAAAAAATATTCTCCCATTGCACACCCGGAATACGGAGAAATAAATGACAAAGCTGCCGGATCAGATGCTCCCGCCACTACCATAATTGTATGTTCCATTGCCCCACGTTTTTCCAATTCAGCTACTATTCTGGCAATTTTAGATTCCTTTTGTCCAATTGCTACATAAATACAAATCAAATCTTGCCCCTTCTGATTGATAATTGTATCAATTGCTATAGCCGTTTTTCCGGTTTGTCTGTCTCCAATGATAAGTTCACGCTGACCACGCCCTACCGGGATAACTGCATCAATCGCTTTAATTCCCGTCTGCACAGGTACGCTCACTGATTTACGAGTAATAACTCCGGGAGCCACCTTTTCCACCGGATAAAAAGTTTCTGACTTTATTTCACCTTTACCGTCAATTGCTTCACCTAAAGGATTAACTACTCTTCCAATCATCATTTCTCCTACTGGAACAGAAAGAATTTTTCCCGTAGATCTAACTTCGTCTCCTTCCTTAATTCCTTTGTATTCGCCCAAAATCATCGCGCCAACTTGATCTTCTTCCAAATTGAGCGCCACACCGATAACTCCGCCTGGAAATTCCACCATTTCCGATGCCATAACATCTCCAAGTCCGGAAACGCGAGCAACTCCGTCTCCAATTTCAATGACCTTTCCGACTTTCTCGGAACGTACTCCGGTCTCGAAATTTTCAATTTGTTTTTTCAGCTGATTAATAATATAATCTTTACTTGTTTCGTTAGATTTTTCCATAATTTTTAGATAAATTTTTTATATCCGATTAATTTCTATTTTTTGACTTTTTATAAATTTTTATACAATTAGATTATTTCTCAACTCTTGCAATTGCCTTTTTGTACTTCCATCCATAATTTCATCTCCAATCCTCAAAATCATTCCACTGCCAACCTTCTCACTAACAACACTCCTTAAAATAATTTCTTTTGCATTATATTTTTTTTCAATAAATTCCTCAACCTGCTTTTTTTGCGCATCTTGCATTTTATATTTCATCTCTATTTCCGCTTCAATAACGCCATTTTCTTTATTATAAATATCATTAAATTTTTTAATAATCTTACTCGCTTGACCTGCTTGCCTGTTTTTTGTCAAAATTTTTACAAAACCAACAACAGCACTATCAATTTCTTGCTCCGATTTTCCGGCAGTCAATTCATATAATGCCCTAGCATATTGTCTTATGTTTACTTTCATAAATTTCCGAATTAACCCAATTCATCAATTATTTTTTCAACCAATTTTTTATCCTTTTCCTCAGAAAGTTTTTCATTAATTATTTTTTCTGTCGCCAATACAACCAGATTTGCCATCTCCGTCTTCACCTCTGAAATCATTTTCATCCTTTCTTCTTCTAATTTCTTATTCGCGTCTTGTAATATTTTTTCAACCCTATTTTTTGCATCATCTTCTATTTCCTTTTTGACCGCCTTGGCGGATTGCTCAGCGGAAGCAATTATTCCTTGTGCTTCTTTTTTTGCAATAGTAAGAACTTTTTTTTCTTTTTCTTCGATTTCTTTCAATTTTTTAGAAGATTCTTCAGCATCTTTCAATCCTTTTTCTATTTTATCGCTTCTTTCCTCTAAAATTTTTAGAATCGGCTTATAGACAAACTTTTTCAAAATATATAATAAAACAAAAAAATTGATTATTTGCGCCAAAACCAATTTTGAATTTATTCCCAAATTTGACAATAATTCCATATGCTTAAAAAATAAAAATTTGTTAATGCCACAATCGCATTTCAGCGAACATAACCTGTTCGCTGTTTGTGATCATCGCCAAAAACTAAACGAATTTAATAATCAATGCTACAACCAACGCATAAATCGCAATAGCTTCCGTAAAAGCAATCGCTAAAATCATATTGGTTTGAATTTTTGGTGTCGCTTCTGGATTTCTTCCGATTGCTTCCATTGCTTTTGAAGCCAAAATTCCGATACCCAGTCCCGGTCCAACCGCTCCCAATCCCATAGCAATAGCCGCAGCCAAAGATTTCATTGACTCGACATTATTAAGAGCACCCTCAACTACCGCTTTTGTTTCTTCAACTGCCATATTTTTTTAAAATTAATTAATTAATTATAAATTACATCTTTTAATGCGCTGTTTCTGTTGCCATTTTCAAAAAAACCAATGTGAGCATAGAAAAAACCAATGCCTGAACAAAACCGACAAATATTTCCAAAAATAAAAACGGCAATGGTGCGAAATATGGAACCAGCATCAACATTACCGTGAGTAGAACCTCTCCTGCAAAAACATTTCCGAATAAACGAAAAGAAAATGAAATTATCTTCGCAAATTCAGAAATAATTTCCAATATACCTACGAATGTTCCGATAAAATAAGGCTTTTTCAAAGGACTCACGAAAAATTTACCCGCATAATGCTTTCCGCCTATCATTGCCACCCCCATTATTTGAGCGGCAATAACAGAGATCAAAGCAATCGATAATGTCATATTCAAATCGGCACTACCACTTCTTATGAAAGGAATAAGAACCTTTTCTCCATGATGAATCTCATTTATTCCCAATGTTCCTCCGGGAATAAGAGCAGGAATAAGCCCTGCCCAATTTGAAATAATAACCAAAATGAATATAGTTGCCACAAGAGGAAAAAATTTTTTGCTTTTCTTTCTGCTTCCAGTAACATTATCCGCCAAATTCAAAATTGATTCTAGAACAAATTCTACTAAATTCTGAAATCCTTTCGGTTTTTGAGATATCTTTCGACTTAGCACAAAAGAAGCAATGATGATACAAAAAACAACAAGTACGGTTGTGAAAAAAGAATTGGTTACCGGAAAACCGAAAATATCGAATAGTAATTCCGGAGCTAATGAAATTTCCATATTCAAATTAGAAATTTATTGATTATCTGTGATGGATTTTATTTTTTGATAAATTGAATAGCCGGAAACAAAAATAGAAATAAATACGCCGATTAAAATAAAAATAGGCGAGGTTTCCATTTTTTTATCCAAAAATCCACCTAACAAAGAAAAGATGACAATCGGAACCGCAATCATGAAGCCCAATTCAAATGCCAAAGAAAAAACAATACTTTGCCTCTTTGATTTTCTATCGTCCTCTATTTTCAATTCTTTTCTTTTAATTCCTTACAAACATAGCCTATTATATTAGCATTCGACAAAAAAGTCAACTTCATTAAACTTATATGAAAAACAACATCGCCAAACTTCAATCCAAAAAATAAAAAGGAATGGCGAGATTCCTTATTTCATTAAGACGATAATCCAACATTTTTTTACCAACAAAAATAACTGAAACATTTTTATTTTCTTTCGATATTCGCTCTATATTTGAATGCAAAAATCCTTTACGACTAATAAAGGAGAATTCGATTTCCGGAAGATCTTTTTCCATTTGAACAACGTTCATTTTTTGAAATTCATTTTTTGCCAAATTTTCTATTTCAGCAGAAAGAGCAGTCGAGTATTTATTTTCCAAGCAAAGTAAGATATATAATTTTTTTATTCCGTGCATCGACATCCATTCAGTTGCAAAAGGAAGTCTTTCGATAAATGATTTGCCTCTCGAAACCAAAACCGCTGTCGGTGATCCGTTTAGATTTATTTTCTTATTATCGATAATCGGCTTAGCAACTTTTAAAAATTTAGCGATATGTGGAGTTAAAAGTGGCTCTATGATAAGTGTCATTAAAATAACCCACATTCCAACCTCAACCAAACCGGAAATTTCCGAAAGACCAAGACTTGCGACAGTCATCATAAGAACTGCCGGAATAGCTCCGGTTTCACGAACCGAAGAAATAAACAACAATTCCCTCCAACTCAATTTATTTTTTTCAAAAAAACGGAAAGGCGCAAGAGAGATAAATACTGTCAATGGTCTGATAATAAACATAAAAACAAGTGCGGAAAAAATTCCCAGTGGAGCATATTCCAAGAGAGAATCGACATTAATCAATGATCCTAATAATATAAAAATAGTCGGTTTAAGAAATCCATCAATAATATTATTAAAAAATCTTTCAGTTTCATATAAATGCTCCGTAAGATTAAAAAGAAGTCCGCAAATAAAAGCCGCCAGATATCCACTTCCGCCAAAAGAAACAGCCAGTGCGAATATGCCGATCGGAACAAAAAGAAAAAAGGCTGAATCTGCTTCGTTTTCTTGCTCAAATCTCTTTTTAACTTTCATAAAAAACTCCAAGAATAAATAGCCTACAATTCCGAAAAATATTCCATAGAAAAGTTGCTTAAAAAGCACAACGCCACTTTGTTGGGAAAAAACAGCCAGATACCAATCGGATATTTTTAAAAAGTTAGCATTTGAAACAATCAAAGATAAAAATACAATAGTTAATAACGTCCCAGTAACATCAGTGACTGCGCTTTCAGAAATAACAATATCTTTTGTATTTCTATTTTTAAACCTTAAATTTTTCAAAACAGGAATAATAGCCGCCGGATCAGTTGAAGCTAAAATAGCCCCCAATAAAACAGAAGTCATTATAGAAAGCGGCAAATTAAATAAAAAAGAGAACGTATATACGGAAAAAGAAAACAAGATCGCCGTCAAAAAAAGTCCCACAAAAGAAAGAGAGAATATTTTCCAAATAATTTTTTTGAAGTTTTCAAACGGAGTTTCCAGTCCGCCACCGAAAAGAATGAGTGTTGCTCCCAATCCCACGATTATTCCTAATATTTCTTTTTCATGAGTTATTACAGTTAAAATAGGATGAGCTGCAATACCGAAAAATATTGCAAAAACAAAAGAAGGAAGCTTGATTACATGAGAAACATAAAAAACAATAAAACTAAGCACAAAAAGAAATGCGATGACAAAATAAGCTGAAACTATTTTATATTCGTCGCTTTTATGAAAAAAAGAATCAAGTTGACCGTAATGCGAAGAAAAAGCAAACACAGCAAACAATAAGAAGGCTGAAATTAAATACTTTATAATTCTTTTTTTCATAAATTTTTTTTGAAAGACATAACTTTGTCGAGAACATATCCGACAAATGTGACTTATTGTTAAAATTCGACCAAAAAAACAAAACAAAAAAACACCTAATGGCATTTTTTGCTCAATCCTCATTTAAAAATGATCTTTAATAAAAAAACCTCTCCCAGTATACCTCTTTGAATAAAAATTGCAAGTTCGAAAAAAATTTCAAAAGCGAAAAAAATTATCCGCATTTTCAGCGGTAATTTTTTCCACTTTATCTATATTAATATTTTTAATGAAAGCAATTCTTTTCGCTGCATATTTTGCGTACATCGGTTCACTTCTTTTTCCGCGAAATTCTTGCGGCGCCAAATACGGACAATCGGTTTCCAGCATAATTTTTTTCAAAGGGATAATTTTAATACTTTCCATAATATCATCCTTCGTCCCGACAATATTTTTTTTAATTTTGTAGGTTATATTCGGAGTAAAAGAGAAAAAAATATTTTTATGCCGCAATAACTTTTTAGTAAAATCCAAGTTTCCGCCATAACAATGAAAAACCATCCGGAAGTCCCCCTCTCCCTTTGGGAGAGGGTTGAGGTGAGGGTTCGAAAGAAAAAGAATTTCATAAATATCATCATAAGCATCAGTTGGATTTTCTTTTGAAGAGCGGCAATGAATAATCACCGGCAAATCCAATTCCTGCGCCAATTCCAATTGTGCCACAAAACCTTTTTTTTGATTTTCCTTCTGTTCCCCTGTTATTACTTTTCTATTGTGAGAAAAATAATCAAGACCAATCTCCCCAATCGCCACCACCTTCTCATTTTTTGCCAATTCCCCAATCCCCCCAACATCCCCAACCTCCTTATCTTCACCAAAACAGTGTGGATGCAATCCGACCGCCGCAAAAATATTTTCATACTTTTTCGCCAATACAATAGAATCTCGACTGCCTTTAATATCCGCCCCAACATTGATTATTTTTTCCACCCCATTTTCAAAAGACCGCGAGATCACTTCTTCCCGGTCTTTGTCAAACTGCCTATCATCAAGATGCGCGTGAGTATCTATCATTTTATTCTTTGAAATAAAACTTCATCCAACTTTTTTGTTTCCAGCGCTTTTTTGATCTTCTCCGAAGTTTGAGGCATAAAAGGTATCAACAATTCAGCAATTAAACCCAAATCATCCACTAATTTCTGCATAACTTTTTCGAACTCCTCTTTCCTGCTTTCATCTTTCGCCGACTCCCAAGGCTTTGTATCTTCAATATATTTATTTGCATCTCTCACAATTTTCCAAATATACTCAAGTGCTTTTTCAATTTCTATATTATTTAATGTGTTTAAAGTTTGATCATTGGAAATTGTTTGAAAATTGCCAGCCCAAGGCTGGTCCGCCTTGGGCGGAGAAATTGAAAATTGAAAATTTTGAACGAGTTTCACAACCCTTGAAACCAAATTTCCCAATCCATTTGCCAGGTCATTGTTATATTTCTCCACCATCCGCTCCATTGTCACATCCACATCTTCTCCAAAAGTTCCAGCATCTAATAAAAGATAACGCGTTCCATCTACTCCGAATTTTTCAATCATTTCATCGATTCCGATCACATTCCCCAATGTCTTGCTCATCTTTTTTCCGCCGGACAAAATGTGCCCATGCACAAAAAGTTTTTTTGGAAGCGGCAACCCCAAATGCAAAAGCATAATCGGCCAAATGGTCGCGTGAACCCGCAAAATATCTTTTCCAATCAATTGGACATCCGCCGGCCATTGTTTTGGAATATCATTCAAATCCCCATTCCATCCCAAGCCGGTCAAATAATTAAGGAAAGCGTCTACCCAAACATAAGTAGTATGATCTTCATCAAAAGGCAATGTAATTCCCCATAAAATATTCCTGCGAGAAATAGAAACGTCTTCTAATTTTTGTCCTTCCAAAAAAGAAAGAATCTCTTTTTTGTATCTTTCCGGCGCAATCTGAAATTCATCTGATTTGATTTTTTCAATCAGTTCTTTTTGAAGTTCGGTCATTTTCAGAAGATAACATTCTTCTTTCATCATCTCAGGCGCAATATTATGATCCGGGCATTTTCCATCAACCAATTCATTTTCACTTTTAAATTGTTCACAGCCAGTGCAATATAATCCTTCATATTCTCCTTTATAAATTGCGCCATCGTCATACAATTTTTGCAAAACTTTCCGCACTGCTTCTTTGTGATTATTGTCCGTCGTTCGTATGAAACCATCATATTTAATATTCAAGTTTTTCCATAAATTTTCAAATCCTTCGGAAATATTATTCACAAATTCTTGCGGACTTTTTCCTGCCTTTTCAGCTGCCTTCTGAATTTTGGCTCCATGCTCATCCATTCCAGTTAGAAAAAAAACATCTTCGTTTTGAAGTTTATGGAACCGCGCCAGCGCATCCGCCGCAATCGTCGTGTATGCATGACCGATATGCGCCTTGGCATTGGCATAATAAATCGGGGTTGTGATATAAAATTTGTCTTTCATTTATTTGCGGATAAAGCAGATAGAAGCGGATATTGCCAATTATAATAACGCTAATCTTTTTGCCTTATCGTTTATTTTTCTTATTATTTCTAATTTATTTCCACCAAAATTAACCAAAAATCCCAATCGATAAACAGATCCCGATAGATAAGTCTGCAATTGCCTCTGTGAAACAGCAGGAAGAAATTCCAAGGCTTTGATTTCTATAATTATTTTATTATACACCAGAAAATCAACTCTGAATTTCCCAATAACTTCTCCTTTCCTGATAATTTTAATATTCTTTTCATTTTCAAATAATATATTATTCTCTTTAAATTCCTGAATCAATGCCTTTACATAAACAGATTCTTTGATTCCAGGACCAATTTCATTATAAATTTTCATAAACAATCCCCTTAAAACATAGGATTCTTTTTCATACAATATCTGTTCTCCCTTTTTTGTATATATTGTCATTTTTCCTTATGAATAATAATAACAAACTCTCCTTTTAGCTTTTCCTTATTATCTTCAAAATATTTCGTTATATTATCAACATCCCCTCTGATTATCTCTTCAAACATCTTAGTTAATTCCCTTCCAATTATCATTTGTATCCGCTTTTCTCCGCTATATTCGCTAAATTCTTTCAATAATTTCATTAATCTATATTTAGACTCATAAATAATGACAGGAAAATCAATTTCAAAAATATCCGCAATGAAAGTCTTTCTCCCTTTTTTGTGCGGAGGAAAACCCAAAAAAATAAACTTCTGCATATCAATTCCCGCCACACTAGCAAGTGCCGCCAATGCCGAAGCGCCAGGAATTGTAATAATATCAATTCCATTTTTCACCGCCTCCGCCACTAAAATATTTCCCGGATCAGAAATTCCCGGAGTCCCGGCATCCGTCACCAGGGCGATATTTTTTCCTTCTTTTAATTTGGAAATAATGAAATCAATTTTTTGCAATTTGCTGTGCTGGTGGTAGGATATAAGCGGAGTTTCAATTTCATAGTGCGCTGTTAATTTTCGCGTCACCCGCGTATCCTCGCACGCCACAAAATCCGCCTCCTTCATAATCCGAATGGCACGCAAAGTAATATCTTCAAGATTACCTATTGGTGTAGCAACGATATACAATTTACTCATACTAATTTAAAATTTACGCATTTAAACAAAAAGCACTAGGTTTTCCGAAAAAATGTTTTTTCGTAGCTGCCCGTGTCCCTCGAAAGAGCCGGAAAAAAAATGTTTTTTCGGAAAACCGGACGAATGTTTTTCAAATACTTAAATCTTACAATTTTTTTTAAAATATGATACTAACTACTCACGCTCTTGCCGGAGCGGCAATCGGCAAAAATTTTGACAATCCCTGGCTGATTATTCTTCTTTCTTTAGCGTTCCACTATATTATGGATTCATTCCGCCACGGAGAATATCTCGACCGCAAATCTTTTTTCAAAAACACGTGGTGGAAAGTCGTCTTGGATCTTTTTATTGGACTGACTATAATCGGCGTCGCCATTTTTTCCAAAAATTTCAACTTACGCGAAACATCTATTATTTTGCTCGGATCGTTTTTTTCAATGCTTCCCGATTTACTCACCGTATTCTACTGGAAGTTGAATTTTAAAATTCTGGAAAAAATTTTCAATTTTCACGCATGGGTTCACAAACACCCCCCTTTTTCTCCCGAAAGAGCATGGACTTTTAGAAATTCACTGAATGATATTATCTTCTCACTAGTTGCCATTTTTTTGTTGTTTACCTGAAGATAATACATCTTATGTTTTCAATAATTTTTCCAACTTCTTTCCGTTTTTGTGCGGACCGATTATTGCCAAATTCAATCCGTTTTTTGTGAAAATTTTCTTAGCAACCCTTTGAATGTCCTCCGCCGTTACTGCATCAATTTTAGCAAAAACTTCCTCCAATGTCATTATTTTTTCCTTTTTCACTTCTTGATCAACAAAAAACATTGCCACCTCATCAGATGCTTCAAATCCCATCACCCCTTTCCCTTTGAGATAATCTTTGGCTTTTTTAAGTTCTTTTTCACTCACTTTTTCAACAGTCATTTTCCTATACTCAATCAAAATAACTTCAATCGCTTTTTCCAAATTCTTGTGCTCAACTCCGGATTGCGTTTCAATATATCCGCAATCGTCAAAACTTTCCGTAGCCGTGCGAACATAATAGGCCAGACCCCGACGTTCGCGCACTTCGATAAAAAGCCGGCTGGACATATTGCCCCCAAGAATTGTCGCCAAGAGTCCCAGCGCGAAACGATCTTTGTGGTTTCGTTTGAAAGCGCGGTTTCCTAAAATAAAATGCGTCTGGTCGGTTTTTTTGAATTTTATTTTCACTTGCGGCTTTGTTTGGCTTTCCTTCACTTTTTCAATCGCCGGTTTTTTTCCTTTGGGCATTTTGGAAAAATATTTTTTTATTTGATCGATTACCTTTTTCTCATCGATTTTTCCCGCCACGCAAACCACCGTATCATTGGCGACATAAAAACGTTTCATATAGTCAATAAAATCTTTTCTTTTGAAAGAGTTGATAGTTTTCTTATACCCGACAATTTCCCTGCCAAGGTTATTTCTGTCATACAAAATTTTTTCAAAAACATCTCCAACATTGCGTTGAGGATTGTCTTCGTACATATTGAGCTCTTGGATAATGGTTCCTTTTTCCCGCTGGATTTCCTCTTCTTCAATTTTGGAATTGAGATACATATCCGCCACCACATCCAAAGCGACATCGAAATTTTCCGCGCTCGCTTTGGCATAATACCCGGTCATATCTTTTCCGGTAAAGGCGTTGAATTCCCCGCCGATCGCATCCAATTCCTCGGAAATATCAAGAGCTGTCGGACGCTTTTCGGTGCCTTTGAAAAACATATGCTCGATAAAATGGGAAAGTCCCGCTTCTTTTTCGCTTTCATAGCGACTGCCAACCCCAACCATCACCACCACCGTCGCCGTCTCAGTATTTTCCATCGGCGCCGTCACAATCCTCAGCCCGTTTTTCAATTTCGTTTTTTTATATTGCATATAATTATTTTTTAACTCTTGAATAACGAATCAAGCCTGAGCATGGAATGATTTCAATTCCTTTCTTTTCCAATTCATCCAAGAATAAATTCATACCAATCGAATCGGAAGAAATATGACCGGCAATCACCACATTGATATGCGCTTTTTCCGCCGCTTCGCGATGCTTGTCGCTTTGATGCATCGCAATAATCGTTCCTACTCCGGCATTTGCCATTTTCTCATATATCTTTTCGCTCCCTTCTGTTCCTCCGGTAATTTCCGTAACTGCAATTTTTCCAGTCCGATTGTGTTTTTTTCCGGAAAATAAAGTCGGACCAATTCCCTGCTTTTTCGCTTCGTTATACTCGGGAACTTTTTCCAAGAGTTCCAAAATATCTTCCATATATTCCGGCTTTTCTTTATCGATAAGTTTCTTCAAAAATGTCGCCACCATATTATCCGCCGGAGTATGAACATTTATTAAACTCATTTTCAAAAGATCAGATGCCATTGGAACTTTAAAGTGATTTATTGGATTTATCCCTCTTGCCACTTCACTAATTCTAAGATGCATCAAGCCTTCCGCCACATTAATCGGCACGCCATATTGCGATAAAACATCCGACTGAAGATGCATCACATCATCTAGTGCCGCTAATCCTTTTCCAATCGGGTGATGAGCAATAACTGCATCAACTCCTAATTGTTTCGCCATCATAAGCTCACCTGTATCTATATCAATTCCCGCCATAACTCTTTTGATATTTTTTCCACTATCAAAATGAATCCGACTGTCCATATATGGATTAGACAATCTTTCTTTATCAAAAAATTCTTTCTCTTCTTTGGAAAGTTTTTCATATTGCTTTTTGATGCGCGCCATTTTTTTATCAATTTCACTTTTTGGTCGCAAATCATTTTTAATTCCAAGATCTACTGCCAGTTTGTAAATTTGTTGCAATGTCATAATATCATTTGTCATTCCGGAATTTTTATTCCAATAAAAATATCCGGAATCTAAGAAAATTTTATTAGCTTAATTTTTCCTTTAAATAATCTTTTAGTTCTGCGATTTTAATTCTTTCCTGTTTCATTGTATCTCGGTCGCGGACAGTTACGTCTGCGTTTTCCAGACTGTCAAAATCGATTGTGATGCAATATGGCGTTCCAATTTCGTCTTGTCGGCGATATCTTTTTCCAATATTTCCATTGTCATCGAACTCGCACATAAATTCTCCCTTCAAAACATCATATACCTCGCGCGCCTTTTGGACAAGCTCCGGCTTGTTTTTGAGCAATGGAAAAATCGCCGCCTTGATCGGTGCCAATTTTTTGGGAAATTTGAGTACCACTCGCTCGCTTCCGTCTTCCAATTTTTCTTCGGTATAACTCTCTGTCAAAACCGCAAGGAATGTGCGGTCCGCTCCCACGGAAGTTTCCACTATATGAGGAACATATTTTTCGTTGGTTTTCGAATCTTGATATTCCAACTTCTGTCCGGAAAATTTGCTATGCTGAGTGAGGTCATAATCTCCACGCGCATGAATTCCTTCCAATTCTTTGAACCCAAACGGAAAATTGTATTCAATATCCCAAGCCGCCTTGGCATAGAAAACTAAATTTTCGTGCTGATGCCATTTGAGATTTTTCTCGCTAATTCCCAAATCAAGATAATATTGCCAACGTCTTTTTCGCCAATCTTCATAAACTTCCATTCCTTCTTCCGGACGCACGAACATTTGCATTTCCATTTGTTCAAATTCACGCTTGCGGAAAATGAACTGGCGCGCCGTGATTTCATTGCGGAATGCTTTTCCGATTTGCGCGATTCCGAAAGGCACTTTCACGCGCGAGCTGTCCAAAACGTTTTTGAAATTCACATAAATTCCCTGACAAGTTTCCCCGCGCAAATAGGTCGGCTCTTTTGTCCAATCACCGGTAAAATTTCCCAAATTCGACTGCACTAAAAGGTTGAATTTTTTCGCTTCGGTGAAATTTTTGCTTTTGCATTTGGCGCACTCGATTTTATCTTTATTTTCTTTGAGCAATTTGTTAATTTCTTCTTCGCTCATTTTCTCATCCGCAAAAACGCCGATTTCTTCCAAAACGTGATCCACCCGCAGGCGCGCGTGGCATTTTTTACATTCAATGAGGGGATCAGAAAAACCGCTCACATGCCCGCTAGCCTGCCAAACTTTCGGATGCATAAAAATCGAGCTGTCTAGCCCCACGATATTCTCATTCTCCTGCACCATCGCCTTCCACCAAGCCGCCTTGATGTTATTGACCAGCTCCACTCCATATGATCCATAATCATACACCGCCGCAAACCCGCCATAAATCTCCGAAGAAGGAAAAACAAACCCCCGCCTCTTACAAAGCGAAATAATCTTGTCCATTCGAGAATCGTCCCGAGTGAGCGAAGCGATTTTTCGGGGTTGACTTTTTTCTTCTTTTGTGCTAATTTTATTTGATGTCATAATTTTATGATGTTAAATTAGTTATTTTTATAAATGCCCTATTTTTATGGGTTAACTATCAGAAAAAGGAGAACAAAATGGATGCAATAAATTCCAAGAAAATCCCGCAGGAAATTTTTTTGAATTCCGAAAAATTAAGTGCGTATCTTCTCGGCGCCGATGCCAATTTCGCAATCGAGGAGTCTGGCGAATACATCATGGTCCACGGAAGTTACGAGGATCTCGAACAGCTCTGTCGCCAAACTAATGCCAGAAGTTTCAATGTAAAATTTTCTTTTCAGGATGAACCTTCCATCAACATTCCCGGCATGATGACGTACGTCGTTGCAAGGAAAGGGATGACCCTTGAAAGAATTATTGCGGCGATCAAAAACGTATAATAATTTCCTGCAGCTTTGAAAGTCTTGTCCGAAACGTGCTGAACTTTAGCACATCGGATGAGGCTTTTTTTATTTTATCAAAAAAACTCGTCCCGAACATACCTTTCAAAATATGCTTGGGACGAGTTTCTGGCTTCCCGCTTGCCCCGCACATTTTCCGAAAGACATATCAAAATCTTTCAAAACAATGCGGGACCTCGAAACATCGGCAAGTTTTCAACAATCCTTGAAAATGTTTGCGGGGCGGTTCCACCCACTTTCTCCGACCTTGCGTCGAAGCACCTTGATTAAATTCCCATCAGCTCCAAGGCTCCAACCCCTCATCATCGCCGACTTGAATTTTCCTGTTTTTAGTATATAAAATTTAATCCTTCCGGTCAAATCGATTGACTTTCTTCTTTTCTCGTGCTAACATTTTTTGATATCATATTATTGATATCTCATAGCTATTTTACAAACATAACCTCGGAGGAAATACAATGAAGATTATTACATATGACGAAGCGAATAAAATGTCTTTTTTGAAACTGTTAGAACTTGCAAAAAGAAACGTTGCAATAGTTTCAGAATTTCAAGAAGAGCTCCCTCCTAAATTCACATACACTCTTTTTCACATAGTAGCTCCCAGGGAAATAGTATTTCATGTGTCCGAAAAAACCGGATGGGAAATAATAGAAAACAATTTTTTCATAGTCGCAGATATTGAGAAAAATGTAATTGAAATATTAGAAAATCTGGAAATTCAATAATCAAGAAAAGGAGAAAAAAATGAAGGTCATTGATCATGAAATTGCTGCTAGTATGTCCAAGAAAGATCTTGTTGCAGGAAATTATATTATTACTGCGCAATTCTATGAAGCATTCCTTGGAGAAAAATATCCGATATGCTACGTGTCAGCTCCGGATCATCTGGTAGAATTCATAGCCAAAAAAACAAAATGGAATAAAATAGGAACTAATGAGTTTTCAATTCAAGATTCACAATCGAACATAACCAAAATTCTCGAAGCCATTAAAATGCCAGGTTAATGCCGGGTTAATATTATTAACCAAAAACCCTCATCCGAAATGCGTCAAATTTAACGCGCAAAGGGTGAGGCTTTTTTTATTTTCTCCATTTATCCTAAAAAATATATTTACTACAAAACATTCACGATCGCGAGATTTTGTAGCACAACAAATATCACCACTTCCAACTAATCCTTTATACTGTATATTTTTTCCACAAGCATATAATCAACATAATTTCCGATTTTTCTCATTTTTATTTCTCTTATTAAATCCGAAGTTAAAGGATATTTACTCATAAAAACACTTTTTTGCAATTGTTTGTAATTTAAAAGGTAAAGTTCGCCTCGAAGCCAATCCCGATCCTTCCTCATATCTTCCGGAATATCAAAAATAACCACTCGGTATTTCTTATCCCATTTTTTATCCAAAACTTTTTTTCTTTTCAAAACATAATCTAAAATATTACGACCTTTTTCAGTCAACAAAAAAGAACTCCCTTCTTTTTTCACAAAACCTTGTTTTTGCAACCTACGGATACTTTGTCTTATTGTTTTTTCTTGAAACTTTTTATTTTTAAGTTTTTCAAAATCAATCACTCCTCTTCCACTAAATCCGTCCAAAGGATCATTATAATAAGAAGGATTTAAAAATATTTCAATAGTTGCTTCACCAAAAAGAGCTAGATTTGAAAATATCCAAACTCCGGCACTTATTGAATTATCTAGAATTTTTTTAGCGAATCTTTTTTCTGCTATATTTTTATCATTTTTACTCATACCGAAATTATACTACAAAATCTCGCGATCGTGAACAAACTGTAGTATCGATAATAATTTATAACATAATTGACTTTTTTATTTTTTTATTTTCTTTCTAATTAAAGAAAATGGCTGGATGTCTTTTTTGTCAATTTGCAGGAAATAATTTTTTCCTTGTCCGCCGTGGGCGGAGAGGGCTTCTTGCATTTCTTCATTGAAGATCTTTTCCAATTTTGCCGGATGATTTCCTTTTTGATCGACAATCTCAATTTCATCGCCAAGATAAATCGCATTATGCGGCTTAACTTCCACTATTCGTTTATTCGCACTATTCGTAGATTCGCATCGGTTTATGACTTCCCCGACAAACTCCCATTCTGATTCATTGTGCGAATTTTCAAAATTATGCTCCGGCTCATTACCCAGCAAAAATCCGGATGTATATCCCCGATGAAAGAGCGAATTCAAATTTTCCATTTCCTCCTTCAACACCTCTTCGTATTTCTTCTTCTCCTCCCCATTCTTAATTCTTGATTCATGCTTCATAATTCTCGAATAAGCCCGCACGACCACCGCCAAATAATACACACTTTTGTTGCGTCCTTCGATTTTGAATGATTCCACGCCGGCATCCACCAATTCTTTCAAATGAGAAAGCAAATTCAAATCTTTGCTGTTGAAAAAATATGTCCCCTGCTTGTCCTCCTCCACCTCCATCTCAAACTCCCCCTGATGATCAATGACATTCATTTTCTTGTATTCCCATCGACAAGGTTGTACACAATCTCCCAAATTAGCGCTTCGCCCGCGCATCCATTTGGAAAGCATACAGCGTCCGGAATAACTCATACACATCGCCCCGTGCACAAAATATTCCAATTCAACATTTGGATTTTCTTTTTTGATTTCCCGAATTTCTTCAAGTGTCACTTCCCGCGCCAAAACCACTCTCCTAATTCCCTGATCTGCCCAAAATTTCACCGCCCGCCAGTTGGTCGCGTTGGCTTGAGTGGAAAGATGGATTTCAATTTCCGGCAATTTTTCTTTCACCAACTCCAAAATTCCAGGATCACTAATCAACACCGCGTCCGCTCCGACTTTTTTCAGTTCGTCCAAATCTTTTTCCAATTTTTCAAGATGAATGTTATGCGCATAAATATTGAGTGTCACATAAAATTTCTTTCCCAACTTGTGAGCATATTCCACACCTTCTTTCAAGGAATTCCAATCGAAATCATTGATTCGCGCGCGCAGTGAAAAATCCGGCACGCCGGCATACACCGCGTCCGCCCCATAAGCAAAAGCATATTTCATTTTCTCCACCGACCCAGCCGGCGCGAGTAGTTCCAAATTTTTATTGTTATTCATGTACTGTAATATAACGCAAGCTTCAGCCTAAAGCAACCTCAAAAATTATCTTCTCGTGCTTGGCGGTTTTTCGATGCGAATTTTGAATATATCGCTGTTTTTTTCTCCGGGGGTTCCGAAATTTTCTTCCGGCTTGTCCCAAAAATATCCACTGGCACAAATCTCTCTTTCGCAAGTATGCCAATTTTTTTCTTCTAATCCATTTCCATATTCATTATTTCTTTCCATTGATTTTTTATTATTTCCGTTTTCTCCAAAAAACCATTCGATGCCCATTACTTCATCCTCTATATTTTCTTTCTCATTTTTCAATACCAAATTTCCATTTCCGAAATTTGACAAAGAAATACTGGAATTAACTTCATCAACTTCAACCGCAAGTACGGAATTCGCGCTTTCATCGGAATAATTAGAAATCAGAAAATACCCGTTAGAATCAATGCTCTTTCCACCAGGAATTTTCAGACTGCTACCGCTTGACCTAGCGTTTTCAATTTCCCAACCACCAATATCGATTTTTTCATCGGACAAATTTCGCAATTCAATCCATTCATCCGAAGAAGAAGCAGTCGAACCCATCCACATCACCTCATTGATAATCACTCTCTTTTTTGGTTCGTCTATAAAAACAATTTCATTTCCTGATATTTCCTCCGCATCATTCCATCCTTGCTTAAAAGAAAAATTTTTTTGCCACGCGTTGAAATAAACATCGAATTTACATTTTTCTTCCCAATCTCCGTCTCCAACTTTTAATTCCAACTTCCAATTGATATTTTTTCCCGCTTTCAAATTATCCGAATATGAAAAATCTTCCAATTTTCCATCAAAAATTTCTTCGCCTTCCGCTTTCGCCTTGACATTCAATTGTCCACACAAATCTCCCGACACGTTTTCAGTAAAAATTTTATAATCAAAATCGATTGTTCCTTTATTCTTAAGATAAAATTCTTGAAAAAATTCATCACCTTCCACAACATTTCTTTGAACAAATGGATTAGCTCCGTCGATTTTCATATCCAACATCCCCGCCTTAAACAAATTTTTTTTTGTTTTTTCGCTATCTTCAAAAAACGCCTGCGTATCCGAAGACAAAGCAAACAAAATAAACAATACTACAATTGAAATTTTGTGAAAATAAACCTTCATAAATCTTCTTTTTTTGTGTCATTTTTCAACTTTTTCATCCTCACGATTTCACTTTTTATTTTTCCAAATTCATCAAAAATAATAATCAGAGCGGGAACGACTACCAATGTCGCGAATCCATATGGTTGTTTTGCAGTATGAATAACATATCCCAAATACGGAACCGTCAAAAAAACTTTCCCGATAATATTTTCCTGTGCAACTTCATTAAAATCACGTTCCGAATTAGCATCTCCTTTGGTTGCATATTTTTTTTCTCCATCTTTTTCTTTTATTTCAATGATGCGATGAGTGATTGTTTTTTTTGGCGTTTTTGCGTCCGCAAAACTAACAATATCATTAGCATTATAATTTCCCGCCGATTTAACGGCCACAATGCTTCCGGTTTTGACGGCAGGCTCCATCGATCCCGACTGTACCACCATCACTCGATAATATCCAAAAATCGGAAAAACAGACATCGCCAAAAACAAAACCACTATTATAACGGCTCCGAAAAAAACATAAGAAATAAATTCAAATATTTTCATACTATATAAAACTTCATCCCCCGACCCACAAGAGATCGGGAAGAAAGTTTCAAAAAACTCAAAAACTTGTTTACGGAAATATTTTATCGGGATTATCTTCCGATTGAACCACTTGCATTGTTATTTTCCCCGAAACGGAATCGCCTTGCAAAATATTTCCTTCATTTTCCGGCAGGCTCCATTTTATTCCCAAATAATATGTACTAGAAGCGACGATTTCTTCCGGCAAGACAATCCAGCCTATATTATGAATATTACTAGCTGAAACGTCTTCCAATAACGCTCTTTCTGCGCCATCCATAATTTTATTTCCTTCGCCAGGATCGGACGCACACGCCGGCATGTTTGTCGAACATTGCCAACCGGAAATCTCCCCTTCGTCCATCCAAAAAGTAAAAAGGAGTTTTTCTCCAAACTCTCCTTCTCCCATTCCCGGATCTCCACAGGTTAAGTCTTCTTTTTCTTCCGGTTCACCGCAAGAGTTTTCCCAATCATAAAGACTGGACAAACTTATTCGTCCCCAAGCATTATCGCTATACACGTGCCAGCTAATGGCAGATGACCGGCTGTCGCCAGGTATGACGCTATATTCGGAAAAAAACGGACGGTTATCCACCAAATCGCGCTCGGAAAACGAGCAATCAACTCCGGAACATTGATAGTCCACTTTTAAATCGATTGCGCTTGCGCTGAAAGTATTGCCGACGCTTTTTTCGGTGTCGCCAAAAAAAGACATCGTACCGCCAACCAAAACGATACTTGCCACTCCGATTGTTCCTAGGCTAAACAGTATCTTTTTCATAATAATTTTCTATTCTCAGACATCTTCTTTCCTTGAAAATTGAGAGAATATAGAAATTAATCTTCTATTTCACCAATCGGCTCACAACCTTCATCCGTTTTTTGAGTTGCGGTAATTTTCAAATCTCCTGAAAATGAATCAGTCTGAACGCTATTGTTGGTTTCCTCCGGAAGTTCCCATTTGATGACATATGTTCCATTATTCAATTCTCCCAGGGAATATTCCCCGTCCCCGGTAAATTGACCGCTTGCAAGGGATGTTACTCCATCTGCGGCATAAATCCCGAAAACCATCTCATCATTCAATTCTCCATCACCATCAGTTCCGCAATTTTCTTCATCATCCGATTCAGGTTCCGTGCAAGTATTATCAGCATCACTGGTAAGTGTCACTTCCGCAACTCCACAAGCGACGACTCCCGTGGAACTTATTTCGAATGTTTTTTCTCCATTACTTCCTGGAACCAAATTATCTTCATCGAAAACCGGCGAAGTCATCTCGCTACCATCAACATTGACAATCAAATCCAAGCTTCCGGCAGTAAAAGTATTGCCATTGCTTTCCTCAGTATCGGAAAAAAGAGCTCCGGTGGCACCGACTACAACCGCAACCGCCGCAAAAATAATCGCCGTACTTAAAAATATTTTTTTCATAATTTTTTTGTTATTACTTTTTAAATTATTTTCAATACTTATTTTATAAAAATAAGTATTTTTGAAACTTTGGAAGTTTCCACCTCGACCTTTAAATATTTAAACAACCGTTTAAATAATAAATAAACTTATAAATACTTATTGTTAAAAAACAAAAAACCGAGTTTCATTAATATGCAAAAAAAATATTTTTGCATATTAAATTAGATCGGTTTTGCCATTTGACTCCCCGCGCAATAATGGGCAACCATTTTTAGCTTTCTGCGCGGATCATAGCCTTCTAATTTTCTTTTTTTATTTTGTACTCTCATTATCTCAACTGAGATTTTATAGTCAAGCAAACTTATCCACAGTAAAATTCCAGGTATTCGCCACTGCCTCGGCGATGCGGCGGGTGGTGAAATTTTCCGGCATATCCGAAGCAACTTCCAGTTTCACATCCTCCGAATTGATTCTGTTTTTGGCAAGCATCCCGTCGATTTTTGAAAGCAGATCCCGGCTCAAACTGCTTCCATCTTTCCATTTGAGATTATCCAAAACCTCCCCGCTTTTTTTCAAGACAAGAAAAATATTGTTATCTTTAATTTTGATTTCTAAAATATGCATACTGTTTTTTCTGGATTCCCGCCTCTCCTTCAAAGACGGACAAAGCGCGGGAATGACAAGGGAAAATGTAGGAATAATAACTAAAAAAATTAATCAACCTTATTCCAATCAAAATTCCATGGATCATCTTTTCTTCCCGGAGAAATTTGATTATGCCCCAAGACGTATTTTATTTTATACTTTCCCTTCAAATAATCAAGAATTTCATTCAATGCGCCATATTGCTCCGCGGTATACTTTTCTTTTTTTGTATTCATCAGCTCAATCCCCAAAGAAAAATCATTCACTCCTGTCCGACCGTCAGGAACTTGCGACTGCCCGGCGTGATAAGCCACATTTTTATCTTCCACTAACTGATAAATTCCACCTTCCCGATCAATCAAATAATGCGGTGCCACTTCATACTGCCTGTATTCTTCAATAAGTCCGCGCACATTATATGGCTCGCTTCCCAGTGCGTCATAGGAAGAATGAATAATAATTGTATCAATATTCCGGCTGGATTTTTTTTCATATCCCCAAGAAATAATATTCCTAATTATTTTTATCTCAATTGTTTTTTTCTCCGCCTCTTTTTCAATTTCTATATCCGCATCAACTTTTGCACTTTCATCTTTAATGTCCGTAGCAAGAGAATCAACTTCATCAACTTTCTCAACAATACTCTCCGTGCCGTCAATAACATCACTTCCCAAATTCATATTCTCAATCTTCTCTATATTCCCTTCTGCTTGTATGTTTGTATTTGAATTTATAAATTCATTGACATTTTCAATCACAACCTTTCCCCTGTTTGCATTTCGCATATTTGCAAAAATTTCATAATTCGTCGAAAACAACAAAAATCCCGCCACAAAAATAGCAGGAAGAATTATTATAATTAAAAATATTAATGTTTTTCTCTCCATATAATTCCACTATCCAAAACCAACAATTATTTGCTCACCATTATAGTTTGTGTTGGATAAGCAAAATCGATTCCCTCTTTTTCGAAAGCCTCATAAACAGCCAAATTAATATTTTGCCTCACATTCATATAATCCTTGAAATCTCCGGACTCAACATAATAAATAATTTTGAAAATTAAACTGAAATCCCCGTAATCCCGAAAATGTACCCGCCCAAAAGATGCCAACTCTTCTTTCTCAATTATCCCCTTGATAATTTCCGGAATTTTTTTCAGCTTCTCTATTTTCGTCCCATATACTATTCCCAAATTAAACGATACTCTCCTTCGCTTTAATCTTTTGAAATTCTGGACCCTGGCATTGGTCAAGTCCTTGTTGGAAATTACCAATTCTTCTCCTTGCAATGTTTTTAGTCGTGTCGTCTTAATGCCGATTTTTTTCACCGTCCCTTTTTCTGTTCCGATCGAAACAAAATCTCCGACCTTAAAAGGCTTGTCGATAACGATGGAAAAAGAAGAAAAAATATCCCCCAAAACATTCTGCGCGGCAAGAGCCACTGCAATACCTCCAATTCCCAAACCGGCAAGAACAGATGAAACGTTGAATCCCAAATTGGAAAGAACCATTAAAATTGCAACCACCCATAAAGCTACATTAACTATTTTTCCCCCCAAGTAAATCGCTTCTTTTCCTCCGCCATCAGCTTCCGCTTTTTTAGCAATCCTGATTGTCACATAATCCACCACTTTTTGCAAAATCAAAACCACTTGAATAGCGATTACGGCAAAAACTATGTATTTTATAATCCCTTCTATATTAGCCGAAAAAACCAGAACATTAAAAGACACATACAATGCGATTATGAAGTAAAACGGAGGTTTGATACTTTTTACCACGCTTAAAATGAAATTATCCAAATCGGTTTTTGTTCTGTCTGAAAACTGCTGTAACCGGTTCATCACAAGAACTTGAAATAATTTAAACACCGCTATCCACAAAACAAAAACCAGCAAAAAATGAAGATACTCATTTCCAGTACTACCCAAAATATTCAATGCGGATAATTTTTGATAAAAATTCATAAATTTTATCAAATATCTAAAAAAAATTAATAGCTGCTAATCATACCAATGAAAAAAAGCCATAAAAAAAGAAAAAAAACAGATAGCCCAATACCTATTTGACCAATCAATTTTTCACCTCTTTTAACGGCCATCATGCCAAATATCACTCCCGGTATTGAAAATATTAATGCAGCAAAAGGAAATATCGATCCCAACCCAAAAAGAACTGAAATAAAAGCAAGAAACTGCGGAGAAAATTTTTCTTTTTCAGTATTATTATCTGAAAACTTTATATCACCTTCCATATTTTTTTATTTTTGATTAATTCTTAATAATAATTACAAATATCCGCCGCAACACCCGGAAGCTTTTTCCAGGCAATCGCAATCGTCAAGATTGAGTTCATATACTCCGCCAGCAAGATTGATGACATCCTTTCCGCTCTGCGCCAGCATCTGCGCCACATATCCGCTCCGGCTTCCGCTCCGACAAACAAAAACAACTTTCTTGCTCCAATCGATTTTGTCCAAACTATTTCCGATTTCAGAAAGAGGAATCAATTTCGATCCTTTGATTTTTATTAAATCATGCTCATCTTTTTCCCGCACATCGATAATTTCAAGATTTTCCCTCTCGCTATCCAGCATGTTTTTGAAATCTTTTGAGTTGATATTTTCAAGCGCCATATATTTTCTAGTTATTCCTATTTTAACCCTTTTTGGATATTTTATCAAAGTAAATCGACACATCGCTAATCCATTTTTTCACACCCGCCGGATCATGTCCCGCGCAAGTCGATCCGCATTTCCAAACAATCATCTTTGAAGGAGTATTCAATTTTTTATTCACTAATTCTTGAATTCTTCCTCCAATAGCATTCACTCCCTCTTCAGGACTAGCAAAACACCCATATCCCAAAGAATGTCCCAAGCTACCGCCTCCTTTGTATCCCCAATAATTATAACAAGTTTTACCATCCTTAGACGGCGCATGTTTTCCCCAATCGCTTTCCTTTTTGGCAATTCCCACAATCAAGCCGGCAATTTTTCTGTCATATTCGGAGATATAAGGAATCATCTCTTCGATTGGATATCCCGCCGCAATTTCACGCAACTGATTTTCCAACGCCTTTTTTTCCGGATCAATTTTCTCCTCATCGCCACTACTGAAATTATACTCTGAACCTAAAAAATTCTTTTCACCGGAAAGAACACTCAAATATTCTTCCTCTTCCCAAACTGAATTTTTCAATTCTTTTCCCTGGGCAAAATTTGCTCCAAAAATAGAATCGATCCGGCTGTAAAAAAAACAGCCTGAGATAATCACCAGGATGGATGCGATTATTATTTTCCCACAAAACCCCGGAGGATTTTTACTCATAAACAAATAAATTACTGATTATTTTTTCAACATGCATTCTAGAATAGCAAAAAAACAGCCCGGTGTCAATAACCGGTTTTATCCATTGTTTAAGCTGAAAACAAAGGCCGCCAAAATGAATTGGCGGCTAAAAAGTAAAAATTCCACTATTTACAATAATTCTCTTTCATGTTCTAATAATTGAGCTTTTTGAAGTACATGTTTACATCGCTGATCCATTTTCTCGCGGCTTCCTGTCCTCCGGTCGCATTGCAATCCGATCCGCATTTCCAAATAACCATCTTTTCCGGAGTATTGAGTTTTTTGTTTTTTACGAGCCATTGGATTCTTTTGGCGACAGTATCCACCGCGTCTTTCCGGCTATTGAAACAAGTATGCCCTCCACTTCCCATCAATCTTCTTTGCCCACGATAACCCCAATAATTATAGCAATCCTGACCATCAAGTACCGGCACACGCTTTCCCCAATTGCTTTCCTTCTTGGCGATGCTAATCATAAAAGCAGCAACAATATGATCTTTTTCCATAATATACGGAAGCATCTTTTCAATCGGATAACCTTCTACCATCTCTTTTATTTCCTTCTCGGTTTTTTCCTTTTCGGCATTTTCTAAATAACTTGTCATCTGTTTGATATATTCCTCCTCTTCTTCTTTGCTCCATTCTTCTTCCTTTTTACTTGCGTCTGCTTCCTCTTCAGCGACACTATCATTATCTACACCAAGTTCTTGTTCTTGCGCTTTTTGAATCAAGGCGGCATTTTTCTCGCTTCTAGCTGAAGCACTAAGTCCAAAATATTGATATATGAAAGACATCGTAAGCATTCCCAAAACAATCGCCCCGATAATAGAAAGATTGTATGCTTTCACGAAAGACAATTGACCCGCAAAATTTCCGACACCTTCTTTAATTTTTCTTTCTATGTCGACATACTTTTGAACTAAATTGACGTATTTGACATACAAGGCGTCTTTTTGTCCGGGACGATATGCTCTATATCGGCAAACCGCCCGATTACTCAATCCGTCAAAAATTCCCGGACGTATATTCAACTTCATCCCATCTTTGATCGATTCCGCCTGCTTAGGTGTGATATACAAACCGGAATCCTCGGTAAAAAATTTTCGCGATATTCTTCCTCTGGAATACAGTAATGAGTTGAATTCTTTGGATTTCAAGGTTTCGAAAAACCGAATCACTCGAGGATCCGCACCGACTCCATCCACTTTTCGAATTCCGCTTTTGTTATTTTTTGTTTTTCTGTAATTGCTCATTATCAATTATTATACAAAAAATTTCAAACAAAATCAAATAAGAATTTCATTTAAAAAACGCCTCCCTTAAAAAATGAAGGCGTTAAAATAAAATATATCATTGTTGCAATTTACACATCCAAATTCTTGACATTTTTGGCGTGGGTTTGGATGAATCGGCGGCGAGGTTCAACTTCACTTCCCATTAAGATGTCGAAAATTTTGTCTGCCGCTTCCGCATCTTCAATTTTCACTTGAAGCATCTGCCTGTTTTCCGGATTCATAGTGGTTTCCCAAAGCTGTTCCGGATTCATTTCTCCCAAACCTTTATATCTTTGAATATTGACCTTTGTTGATGTTGTTTTTCCTTCACTTTCAATTTCTTCCTCCACACCTTCTTCGCCCTCCTTTACACTTTCCGGCTTCACACCAAGTCTTTTTAGAATTTCATCCCGTTCTCTATCCGTATAAGCATAGTGCATTTCCTTACCCTTTTTAATACTATACAATGGCGGCTGAGCAATATAGATATTTCCATTTTGCACCAATTCCTCAAAATAACGATAAAAAAATGTAAGAAGCAATGTACGAATATGCGAACCGTCAACATCAGCATCCGCCATAATAATGATTTTTCCATAACGCAAACGGCTGGCATCAAAACTTTCTCCAATACCCGCCCCAAGAGCGATAATAATCGGTTTGAGCGTATCAGATTTAACCACTTTGTCCAAACTGGTTTTTTCTACATTCACCAATTTGCCCCTGAGCGGCAAAATCGCCTGAAATCTTCGATCCCGTCCTTGCTTAGCGCTTCCACCAGCCGAATCTCCCTCAACAATATATAATTCCGATTTAGCTTTATCTTTACTTGAACAATCCGCTAATTTTCCCGGAAGCGTCATCCCTTCTAAAGCGCCTTTGCGTATCACTGCATCTTTGGCGGCACGCGCTGCTATTCTAGCTTTAGCTGTCAAAAGACATTTTCCAATAATCGCTTTGGCATTGGTTGGATGTTTTTCAAAAAATTCACTGAGCATTTCCGACACCACGCTATGCACGATTCCCCTCACCTCTCCGTTTCCAAGTTTGGCTTTAGTTTGACCTTCAAATTGAGGATTACGCAACTTAATGCTGATTACCGCCGTAAGTCCTTCCCGCACATCATCCGCTGTAAACCCGCCGTCTTTTTCTTTCAAAAGATTGTTTTTCTTAGCATAATCATTGAGCACGCGCGTAAGTGCGGTGCGAAATCCGGTAACGTGCATTCCACCTTCAACAGTATAAATATTATTAGCGAAAGAATATAAATGCTCCTTAAATCCCTCGGTATATTGAAGGGAGACTTCCACTTGGACGCCATCGACTTCTTTTTCAATATATACCGGCATTTCATTTTTCACGTCCTTCCCTTGATTGAGAAATTTCACAAAAGAAATAATTCCCGCGTCAAAATAAAACCCGTATTCTTTCATTTGAAATTCATCTTTTTTACTCTCGACTTTTCTCCGATCCTCAATGGTAATTTTCACACCCTTGGTCAAATAAGCTTGCTGTCGAAGATAATCCAAAATTTTACTCCAACTAAATCTTATTTCAGGAAATATTTGCGGATCTGGTTGAAAGGTTATTGTTGTTCCGGTACGATCGGTTTTCCCAATTGATTTTATTTCCGCTTTTCTCGCCCCCCGATTATACTCCTGCACCCAGATCTTTCCACCAAGATGAACTTCCGCTTTAGTCCAAACAGAAAGAGCGTTAACCACGGAGACTCCCACTCCGTGAAGTCCTCCAGAAATTTTATACCCGTCGCCCTCAAATTTTCCTCCGGCATGAAGAACTGTGAGCACGGTTTCCAAAGTGGATTTTTTGGTTTGCGGATGCTTTTCCACCGGAATTCCCCGTCCGTTGTCCGTAATTTCCACTACATTGTCCGGGAGCAATCTCACAAGAATATCGTCGCAATAGCCAGCCATCGCTTCATCAATTGAATTATTCACCACTTCCCAAATTAAATGATGAAGACCTTCAAGCGAAGTACCTCCGATATACATTCCCGGTCTTTTTCGCACCGGATCCAAACCTTCCAAAACTTGAATGGATTTTGCGCTATAAGTACTTTTTTCTTTATTTTCCTTTGCCATAATTCAATAAAACATAAAGCACAGAACATAGAGCATAAAACAATTTAAAAAATTTATGCTTTGTTATATGTTATGTGTTATGCGATAAATCACCTCGTTAAAAAATACAATTCAATTAAAAAAAATCCTGCCGCCAACAAAAGTCCGTCCCACCAAACCAAAATTTGAAGTCTTTGAAAAAAAAGCAAAACAATTACCAGTAAAGAAATCAGTATCCCTTGACGAAGACTCATTCCCAGATGAACAAATGCACTTTCTCCTCCGGACATTGTTTTTCTCATCCATGTAAAAAAAAGAGTGAGCGTACTGGAAAGCATTGCGAACATACTGACAAAAAACAAACCCTGTCCGACAAAAACAGAAACATCAGGGTCAATATTGACAATCACGATTACCCAAGAAATAACCGAAATTAAGGCTATAATTCGCAAGCCCCAAAGATACGATTTCAAGGTCATATTTACTCCTTTTACCAAATTACCACCACTTTATCATAGCTTATTTTTAACAAAAATACAAGAGAAACAGCTTTAAAAGGACGGCTATATTTAGAAACATTCTTCTTTATTTTTTTCTTTCTTTCAAAAAATCTACTACTTTTTTTACATCCTCACTTTGTCCTTTTCTAGCAATAAGGATTGCATCTCCGTCTTCAACTACAATCAAATCATCCACTCCGACCACTGCGATTCTTTTTTCCTTGCTACTGCTGTGAATAAAAACATTTTCTGCTCCGACAATCACATTGCGGTTTTTTCCCTGGCTTCCTGCTAAAACCTCCGCGAGACTATCAAAAGATCCAATATCATTCCACTCGAAATCTCCCTCGAAAATTATTACCTTGTCGGATTTTTCCGAAATTGCATAGTCGATTGATATTGAATCTAAGCTTTTAAATTTCACCGAAAATTCTTTATTACTTTTAGCTGTAATAGCTTGATATATTTTGGGAACGTATTTTTCAAGCTCTTCTAAAAAAGTTTTTGTGTTAAAAATATACATTCCACTGTTCCAAATATATTTTCTGGATTTGATATATCTCTTAGCTGTGCTCTTATCCGGTTTCTCCTTGAATTCATCCGCGAGAAAATAATCATCCTCTTTTTTTCCTTTTTTGATATAGCCATATCCGATTTCCGGTCCAGTTGGCACAATGCCGATTGTCCCAATATTACTGCCAACTTTTTCCATCGCCATTTTCACTACGCGCAAATATTCTTTTTTATTTCCAATATAGTGATCCGAGGGTAAAACAATAATCGGATCGTTTTCATCAATTCCGGTTTTCTGTTGCAAATGACGTACCGCCGCCGCAATCGCCGGCGCAGTATTGAGCTTTTCCGGTTCCAAAATTACCTGATTTTTTTTGACCTTTTTTTCAACTCGCGATATTTGATCAAACACTTTATCAGCGGAAATTTTTCCATAAGTGCTAAAAAAAATATTTTCCGCCGGCATAATTTCCCGCATTCTCAAAAATGTTTCTTGCAATAAGGATCTCTTGCTGTACAAACTCAAAAATTGTTTTGGCGTGCTTTTTCGACTAAGTGGCCAAAGTCTTGTTCCGCTTCCTCCGCACAAAATAATCGCATACATAATATTTTTTGTTTATATTTTTTATAAATCAACTTTACTCAAATTTCTTTTAAATCTTTCGAATATTTTCGGACCTTGCGGTTTGGGTAAAAAAATCAGCGCCCGATCGGATGCCTCGATATAGCTTCCTCTTCGCGCCGTTTTTGGATTACTTGCTATTTTTTTCTTCTCAACTTTCGCCAAAAATTCTTCCAACCATTGCCAATCAAACAGTGTCTCTAATACAGAGCGAACACGTGCGGAAAGCCATCCATCTCTTATTGTCATATAATTTTCCGATTTTGCCAAATAATAATTCGGATGAAATTTTTTAATCCATATATTCTCCGCTTGAAATTTCTCAAAAATATTTCCACTATCAAAGATAGGAAACATAAAAAAATATTCATTGGCGGAAAACAAGTCTTTGTTAGTTATTTCCAAAGTTTTTTCCGTAATAAAATAATTAAGACAAAAACGATTTCTGATTTTTTTTCCATACCTCCTTTTACCCAGAATATGTGTCGCCAAAGTAAAAAAAGTTCGTCCTGTCCAAATTCTTCCGCCACGAAGAATAACCAACAAATCCCAATCACTCCCCAAAGCGGCTGTTTTCATCGCCAAACGCCCAGTCACTCCAATCATTTTCACAAAAGGCACGAAACGCAAAAACCAGATGAATTTTTTCATCTTTTGTATTTTCAAAATAGCGGTTTTGTTTCCTCGCAGTCTTCCGTCAACCAAATCCTTTCGATTCTTGATAAAATAGAAACCCCTATCAAAACCGACAACTTCTTGAAGTTTTTTGTCTTCCAAGCATTCCACTACTTCCGCCAAACTCGCAATGCCTGAATTATTTTCAGTTATATTACAATAATCCGCCTCGATTAAATACTTCCAAATCTCAAAAGAAGTGAGCGGGTAATTCAAGCAGTCATAATAACAAATAGTGGCAAAAATGTTTTTAGATAAATTTGACATAAAATATTTATCGTAAAGCGGAAGTTATACAAAGTAGATTTCTACTTCTCCCCTAACGGAGAACGCGGCACGAAAATGACAACACATATTATAATTTTTACAAATATTTTCCCGTCCAACTTTTTTTGTTCCTTGCCAGCTTATCGGGAGTTCCTTCAAAAATAATTTTTCCTCCTTTATCTCCTCCATCCGGACCCAATTCAATCACCCAATCAGCATTGCGAATTACATCAATATTATGCTCAACAGAAATAACTGTATTTCCTTTGTCCACTAACGCATCCAAAACTTTGAGCAATTTTTTCACATCGGAAAAATGAAGCCCGATTGTCGGTTCATCCAAAATATACAAAGTTTTTCCCGTTGATTTTCGCGCCAATTCAGTCGCCAATTTTATCCTTTGCGCTTCTCCTCCGGAAAGATTAGTGGCGCTTTGTCCCAATTTCAGATATCCTAAACCGACATCATCCATCGTCCTGAGTTTCTCATACATCAAAGGATGACGTTTAAAAAAATTCATCGCATAACTCACGCTCATATCCAAAACTTCGGCGATATTAACTCCTTGATATTCAATTTCGAGTGTTTTTTTGTTATACCGCGTGCCACCACACGCCTCGCATTTAACATACATATCCGGAAGCAAATGCATCTCTATTTTTCTCATTCCATCCCCCTGACAAACCTCGCAACGTCCGCCTTTCATATTAAAACTGAATCGACTAGATGTATATCCACGACTTTTAGATTCCTCTGTATCAGCAAAAATTTCCCGAATATGAGAAAATAATCCGGTATAGGTAGCGGCGTTTGATCTCGGAGTTCTTCCAATCGGACTTTGACTAATATTAATAACTTTATTCACATTTTCCAATCCTTTAATTACTTTGTGTTTTCCAACTGATGCACGTGCTCCATAAAAATATTTTGAAAGCGCCTTGGCAAGAATATCATTAACCAGAGTGGATTTTCCGCTTCCGCTCACCCCGCAAACCACCACAAATTTTTCCAAAGGAATTTTCACATCGATATCCTTCAAGTTATGTTCGCATGCTTTGATAATTTCAATGTTTTTTTTACTTTGCGAGCGAAACTTTTTTTTGTCTGAAACTTTCTTTTTTCCAGAAATATATTCAGCGGTGGAAGTTGAAGATTTTTTCAATTTCTCATAATCTCCTTCAAAAATAACTTTTCCGCCTTCTTCTCCGGCGCCCGGACCCATATCAATTATCCAATCTGCGGATTTGATAAAATCGCTGTCATGTTCAACTACAACCAAAGAGTTTCCTTCGTCGCGCAAGGATTTGATTGTTTTAATCAGTTTTTCCGTATCGCGGCTATGCAACCCAATAGAAGGTTCATCCAAAACATATATTATTCCCATCAATTGGGATTTTATTTGCACCGCAAGGCGTATTCTTTGCGCTTCTCCTCCGGAAATAGTTTTAGTGCCGCGTGCTAAACTCAAATATTCCAATCCTACGTTTTCCAACGCAATCAACCTTTCAACCGCTTCTTTTATTAAAACTTCGGAAATCTCCCGATTTCGAATATCTTTTTCTTTTTTTGAAAAATATTGCAAATAATTTTTCAAGTCAGAGATACTCATATTAACAAAATCATCAATTGATTTTTCATCAATCAAAACGCCAAGATATTCTTTCTTCAAGCGTTTTCCCTGACAAGAGGAACATATTTTCGCTACCATATACTTTTCAATTTCATTGCGAACATAATCAGAATTGGTTTCCCGATATCGCCATTCCAAAATAGGAATTACTCCTTGAAATTTTACGCTTGCCCCCCGTAATCCATCCAGCCTTGCCGTTGATTTTTTTTCAATCGAATTATTTTCCGATTCCCCATACAGAATTATTTTCAGATTTCCACTTGAAAGTTTTTCAATGGGAGTGTTCAGAGAAAACCCATATTTATGAGCCAAATCTTCTATCAACACGCTATATCCATTCTCTCCCATTCTGCCTCCGGCTTTGCTCCATGGGCGAATTGCTCCCTCAGCCAAAGAAAGTTTTTTATTTGGAATAATCAACTCCGAATCAATTTCCATTTTAATTCCCAATCCGCTACAATCACTGCAAGCGCCTTCCGGATTATTAAAAGAAAAATTTCTCGGGGTAATTTCCTTTATTTTAGTCTGGCAATTATGACAAACGTATTCTTGATTATACTGCAATTCTTTTTCTTGATTAACCAAAACAATCATCGACCCTCCTCCGAGCCTCAAAGCGGTTTCAATCGAATCTGCAATTCTTTCATCATCAATATTTTTTTTATCGAGTTCCAATCGATCAACAATGATATCAATATCAATTAACATTTTTTCATCCACAATCATAAGCGCTTCGCTTACAGATTTTATCTTATTTTCAAATCTCACTCGCGCATATCCCAATTGTTGAATCTGACGCAAAACATCTTTTGGGGATTTTTCTTTTTTTCCATAACGAGATAAAATGGCGATTTGCGTTCCGGAAGGATAAGAAATTATCTCTTTAAATACTTCCTTTTTATCCTTTTTTTCCATTAAAGTTCCGCAATGCGCGCAATGAATATTGCCGGTCTTGGCAAACAGAATACGCAAATAATCATATATTTCCGTAAGAGTTCCCACAGTTGAACGCGGACTGCGCACTACACTTTTTTGATCGATGGAAATTGTAGGACTAAGATTTTCAATTCTATCCACTTCCGGTTTGGAAGAAACATCCAAAAAATTTCGTGCGTAAGAAGAAAGACCCTCCATATAACGACGATTACCTTCGGCATAAATCGTATCAAAAGCTAAAGAAGATTTCCCAGATCCTGAAAGACCGGTTATTACCACAAATTTATTCCTGGGAACATCAACATCAACATCGCGCAAATTATTAACCTTGGCGCCTCGCACTATAATATTGTTTTTATTTTTCCCGCCATCTTTGGAAAAGTTTTTTTTTCCGGACATAATTCTCTGATTTTTAAAAGTTATTTCGCTAATTACAAATGATAGCGGAAAATAAGATAAATGTAAAGGGATCGCATTTATTAACATTAATCGAAGATTATCCGCCCAATCTAAACTGTTTTCCTCTCACTTTTCGATGATAGAAAATCGCGAACCGATGTGCCTCGTCGGTTATTCTTTTAATTAAATTTCTATTGTTTAATATCTCCGAAAATTGTTTGTGAAATTTTAATTTTGATCCGCCAGCTGGCGGAGGAAATTGTTTAGAAATTAGAAATTGAGAATTAGAAATTTTCCTCGTCGGTCCTTTGGCCACCGCCAAAATCGGAATACCGACCCCCAATTCTTTCCATAATTTTTCTGCCATATTCAAATGACCTTTTCCTCCATCAAGGAAAACAACATCCGGCATCATCCAATTATTGCGAAATCTTCTAGCTAAAACTTCCCTCATCATCCTCGTATCATCGGCACCAGCAATGGTTTTGATTTTAAATTTTCGATACTCACTTTTATTCGACGCTATTTCTCCAAAAGAATTATCGAACACAACCATCGAACCCACTGCGTACTGTCCAGAAATATTGGAAATATCGTACGCCTCAATTCGGATGAATTTTGAATTTATCTGAAAGTTATCATCTTTTTCAGAGATAAGCGCGACATCCTGAATATGTTTGAGAGCAAATAATTTTCTCTTTATTTCATCAGCTTTTTCAAATTCTTCTTTTTTGGAAAAATTATCCATTTCTTTTTCCAATTTTTTAACTAAATTCTTTCTTTTTCCTTCCAAAATCATTTTGATTCCGCTGATATTTTTCACATAATCTTTTTTGGAAATTGCCCCCGCATACGGTCCGGGGCACATCCCAATTTGAAAATCCAAACAACCCTTTTCTGATTTTTCATTCCGATTATGAAAAGGAAAAATCTTACGAATAATCTTAAGAGCAATTTCCATTTGCTTTTTGCTTGTATACGGTCCATATAATTTTTGAACATCAGACATTGAACGTTGAATATTTTGAATATCTGTTTTTCTTTTTATCAAAACTTTTGGATAATTTTCTTTCGTAATAACAAAATATGAAAATGATTTATCATCTTTTCCTAATATATTGTATTTTGGCTGATGTTTTTTAATCAGGTTGGATTCCAAAATCAAAGCGTCCAAAACCGATTCGGTTTCGATTATTTTTATATTAGAAACCTGATGAATCATCTCCTCGATCGGTCTCAGACCTCCCCCTCTCCCCCCGGGAGAGGGTTGGGGTGAGGGAACAAAATACGACCCTACTCTACTTTTCAAACTAGTTGCTTTGCCGATATAAATAATTATTTTCTTCGCATTAAAAAAAATATACACCCCCGGAGCATCAGGAAAATTTTTTATTTTATTTTTCAGCATTGGCGAGTTCACAATATATTTCTTATATATTTCTTAATTTATTTTTTCCGCAAAGCTTCGCGCAGGTATTTTCCTGTATAGCTTTCTTTGTGCCATTTTGCGACTTCTTCCGGGGTGCCGGCAACCACCAGTTTTCCTCCACCATCGCCGCCTTCCGGTCCCAAATCGATTATCCAATCGGCGGACTTGATCACATCCATATTATGCTCAATTACCACCACCGTATTTCCCGCATCCACCAAACGGTTAAGAACGTTGAGTAATTTTTTAATATCATCAAAATGAAGTCCGGTTGTCGGCTCATCCAAAATATACAAAGTGTCCCCTGTGGCGCGCCTGGAAAGCTCGCTGGCCAGTTTGATTCTTTGCGCCTCTCCGCCGGAAAGCGTCGTCGCATTTTGCCCCAATTCTATATATCCTAATCCAACTTCCTCCAGGACTTTGAGCGGATCATGAATTTGCGGATAACTCTCGAAAAATTCCTTCGCCTCAGAAACCGTCATTGCCAAAACATCGGAAATATTTTTTCCTTTATATTTTACTTGCAACGTTTCCCTGTTATACCTTCTTCCTTTGCAAATATCGCAAGGCAAATGCACATCCGGCATAAATTGCATTTCAATTTTCAAAAATCCTTCTCCTTGGCAATTATCGCAACGCCCTCCATTCACATTAAATGAAAATCTTCCCGGTCCATATCCTTTCAGTCGCGCATCTTTGGTGGCGGAAAAAAGCTGACGAATCGGGGTAAAAAGTCCGGTATATGTCGCCGGATTAGAACGCGGAGTACGCCCGATTGGAGATTGATCAATCATAATAACTTTATTGATATTTTCCAATCCGACAATTTCCTTGTGTTTTCCTGGAACCTCCAGAGACCTGTGCAATTTGTTTGCCAGCGCTTTGTGCAAAGTTTCTTCCACTAAAGTCGATTTTCCGCTTCCGGAAACACCTGTCACGCAAACAAAACTCTTAAGGGGAAATTGCACATTTATATTTTTCAGGTTGTGATTCGAGGCTCCGCGCACAATCAAGGCTTTTTTATTTTTCATTGACCGACGCGAATCAGGAATTTTAATTTGCATTTTTCCGCTTAAATATTTCCCTGTTATGGAATCCTGATTTTTCATCACTTGTTCAGGAGTTCCCAACGCCACGATTTCTCCTCCATGTTTTCCGGCTCCCGGTCCGATATCCACCAAAAAATCCGCTTCGCGCATCGTTTCTTCGTCATGTTCAATTGCAATCACGGTATTTCCGATATCCCGCAAATGTTTCAATGTTTCCAAAAGTTTCCTATTATCCCGCGCGTGCAATCCGATTGACGGCTCATCCAAAATATACAAAACACCGACTAATTGCGAACCGACTTGCGAAGCCAAACGGATTCTTTGCGATTCCCCCCCGGAAAGAGTAAACGCGGTCCGATGCAAAGAGATATAATTCAATCCCACATCACTGAGAAATTTCAAGCGATTAATGACTTCATTAACAATTCTTCCGGCAATCAATTCTTCTTGATGGTTCAATTCCAGTTTCCGGAAAAAATCCAGACAATTATCAATACTTATCTGCGACACTTCCACAATATTTTTCCCGCCTACCGTTACCAGTAAAACTTCTTTCCGATAACGGCTTCCGCCGCAAGTTGAACAAGGCTTTTGGGACATATATTTTTCAATATCATTTCGCACCGCATCAGAAGTTGTTTTTTGATAACGATCTTCGAGCCAGCCGGAAACGCCCTTCCAATCCAAATGAAAATTTCTCGTCCCGTTGCGAAAATGATATTTTACATCAATCAATTCTCCACCCTCTTTACCATAAAGAAGCAGATCAAGATATTTTTTCGGCAAATCGCGCAAACGTTTGTTATCGGGAATATGGTAAAAATTAGTCACAGCGCGAATTATCGTCCCCTGATAATTATTCGGCTTATAACTCCACGGAAGAATTCCTCCTTCATTTATGGTTTTATTTTCATCAGGAACAATCAAGCTCGCGTCTATTTCCTTTTTTACTCCTAATCCTTCGCAAGCGCTGCATGCCCCAAAGGGAGAATTGAAGGAAAAAAGCCTCGGCTCCAAGGGAGGAAATTCGATTTCATGAACCGGACAAGAAAGATTTTGATTAAAAATAATTTCATTATTTTCAATATTTATTTCAGTATCATTTTTTCTTTTTTTAAAATTTACCATTTTCTCATGATCGTGAGAAAATGGTAAATTTATTTTCACTATTCCACCGGACAATTTTAGCGCCTTTTCCACAGCTTCAAAAATACGGGAAATAGTTTTCTCGCTTATTTCCACTTCATCAATAACAACTTCCAATGAATGTCTTTTGTTTTTTTCCAATTTTATTTTTTTACGATTTTCCAAAGAAAATATCTTTCCGTCAACATATATTTTTGAAAGTCCCATTTTCCATAAATTTTCCAGCAAAGCCGCATATTCTCCTTTGCGACTCCGCACAATGGGGGATATAATTTCAACTATTTTTTTATCTCCCAAATCCAAAATTCGATCAACAATTTCGTCAGTTGAAAGCCGTTTTATTTCCCGGGCACAAATTTCACAATGAGGAATTCCGATTTTTGAATATAACAAACGCAAATAATCATGAATTTCCGTAATCGTTCCGACTGTTGAACGAGGATTGTGAGAAACTGATTTTTGATCAATAGAAATTGTTGGCGAAAGCCCTTCAATATAATCCACGTCTGGCTTGTCCATTTGCCCCAAAAACTGCCGGGCATAAGACGATAAGCTTTCCAAATATCTTCTTTGCCCTTCGGCAAAAAGAGTATCGAAAGCTAACGTACTTTTTCCCGATCCGCTAATTCCCATAAAAACAATCAGTTTTTCACGGGGGATATCAAGATTGATATTTTTCAAATTATGTTCCCTTGCTCCGCGAATTATTATTTTTTTGTCCATATTTTTTAATTTGTCTGCATATTTCATTGTTTAGAGATATTACATCATATCATCAAATTTTATTTCCATCAACCCAAACAAAAAACAGGCGCGAAGGCCTGTTTTTTGTTATCCGATTATTTTTGTTCAATTAATATATTCGCAATATCTTCCGCCAGCTCACTAGGAGTTCGATCAGCCTTAACGAAATATTTTACCGCTCCTAAATCAATCGCTTCGTCTCTGTCCCTGCTATCGCTAAGATTTGTCGACATCACCACAGGAATATTTTTATATTTATTATCTTTTTTAAGCTTGCGCAAAGTGTCAAAACCATCCATCTTCGGCATCACAATATCCAAAACAATCAAATCAATTTTTCCATTACTCTCTTTCAATCTTTCGAGAACTTCCTTTCCATTTTCCGCCACAAAAAGATTGAATCTCTTTCCAAGAGCAATCGAATAAACCTCCATCAAATCCTTCTCATCTTCGGCAAGAATAATTGTGAATTTTTCATTTTTCATTTTTTTATTTAGAAGTCCCGCACAAAACCTCAATTATTATTTATTAAATCTTTTATTTTATTCCAATCAAAAATATTACTGTCGATATGAAACATTTCGTATAAATATTGAATCAAAAAAATAACGGAAAAAATAAAAATAACGGAAAAAATAACTCCGAAAGAGAAAATTCCTGCCAAAAAAAATTTTATTCTCTTTTGATAATTTTTCAAATCGGCATAGGAATCAAACTTTCCAAAACCACTTTCTTCACCGGTAAATATATTTTTTTTCTTTTGCGCGCGAAGCTGGCATTCGGAAGAATAACGAAAAATCAAAAAATACATATCTCGAATCACAGAAAATATTTTTTTAAAAAAATTCATTTTTATTATTGCTTTACTTGTTTTAAATATACCACATTTTTTGATTTTTTTTAATCCACTTGCATCTTCCGCAATTGATAAATCTCATCCCGAATAATTGCCGCCTTTTCAAAATCCAAATTGCGCGCCGCTTCTTTCATTTCTCTTTCTTTATTCTTGATATACCCGTTTACATCTTCCAATGTTTCCAACCTGACAAAATCCTGCGGAACTTGAGGATTGATTTCATGATCCACAATTGATTGAATTTTTTTCTTGATTGTCTTGGGCGTTATTTTGTGTTTTTTGTTATATTCTTTTTGTAATTTTCTTCTCCGATTTGTTTCATCAATCGCTTTTTTCATTGAACCCGTAATCCTGTCGGCATATAAAATCACCCTTCCGCTCACATTGCGCGCCGCCCTTCCAATTGTCTGAATCAGAGAGGTTTCACTACGCAAAAATCCTTCCTTGTCGGCATCCAAAATCGCAACCAGGGAAACTTCCGGCAAATCCAATCCTTCACGCAAAAGATTCACTCCTACCAAGACATCAAATTTCCCGCGCCGCAAATCTTCCAAAATGGAAATCCGGTCCAATGTATCCACTCCACTATGCAAATATTCCGATTTGATTTCATTCTCCTTGAGAAATTCCGCCAAATCTTCCGCCTGCTTTTTGGTAAGCGTTGTAATCAACACTCTTTCTTTTTTCTTTGAAACTTTTTTTATTTCCTCCAAAATATCTTTTACCTGGCTTCGCGTCGGACGCATTATCAATTCCGGATCAATCAATCCTGTCGGACGTATGATTTGCTCTATCATTTCTCCTTCCGTTTTTTCATTTTCATACCGACTTGGCGTAGCACTGGTAAAAACAACCTGGTTTATTCTTTTTTCAAATTCGGAAAATTTCAAAGGACGATTATCCAGCGCGCTTGGCAAGCGAAATCCATTTTCTACCAAAGATTCCTTGCGCGCCTTGTCCCCAGCATACATCGCTCCGATTTGCGGAACGGTCACGTGCGATTCATCGATTACCAACAAAAAATCATCTCCGAAATAATCAATTAGAGTATACGGTGCTTCGCCAGGTTTTCTGCCGGTTAAAAATCTGGAATAGTTTTCAATTCCGTTGCAATATCCCAATTCGCGCATCATTTCAATATCATGTTTTGTCCGGCGGCGAAGCCTTTCCGCTTCCAATGATTTTCCTTTTTTCTCGAGATATTCCACTCTCACTTTCATCTCCTTTTCAATATTTTTCAACACGCCTTCCATCATCGGCTCCGGAACGACAAAATGCTTGGCGGGAAAAAATATCGCCTTTTCCAAAACGGATAATTTTTCTCCTGTCAAAAAATCGTATTCGGCAATATTTGCAACTTCGCCATTTTCCAATTCAACGCGCGTTATCACTTCGCGGCTAGGAGGAATAATCTCGATAATATTTCCGATCGAACGGAATTTTCCGCGCGCCAGAATATCACTGCGCTGATAATGCATTTCCACCAGTCTTTTCATCAATTTCTCCCTGTCAGTTTTTTCTCCGACTGAAATTGCCAGTGTCGTGTCCTGATAATATTCCGGACTACCCAAACCGTAGATACAAGAAACGCTGGCGACAATAATCACATCGCGGCGCGACAAAACCGCCGCTGTGGCGCTGTGGCGCAAGCGGTCGATTTCTTCGTTTATTTGCACTTCTTTTTCAATATATGTATCCGATGATGCGATGTATGCTTCCGGCTGGTAATAATCGTAATAGGAAACGAAATATTCCACTGCGTTTTTTGGAAAAAAAACGCGAAACTCTTGCACCAATTGCGCCGCCAGAGTTTTATTCGGAGCAATCACCAGGGTCGGTTTTTGAATTTTTTCAATCACGTTGGCAATAGTGAATGTTTTTCCCGATCCGGTCACGCCCAAAAGTGTCTGGAATTTTTTTCCGGATTTTATTCCCCGTGTCAACTTTTCAATCGCCTGAGGCTGATCGCCTGCCGGCACATATTTTGAATTGATCTTAAATTTCATAAATATAAAGAATTAAACCATAAAATAAGTCTCGCCCCGTGATAAAAATTATTATTTTTATTTTACGGGGTCCCCCGCCGGCTTGAATTTTGAGTTTATTTTAAATTTCATAAATATAAAGAATTAAACCATAAAATAAGTCTCGCCCCGTGATAAAAATTATTATTTTTATTTTACGGGGTCGCCAGCTGGTTTAAATTTTGAGCTTATCCCAAATTTTATAATTTCATTTTAGCATACTAACATTTTATCATTTTAGCAATGTTTGAAAAAATACAGACATACATCTTATCTTTAATTAATTGCACCAAAAAACAGACACTGTGTCTGTTTTTTTAAAATTCAAAACCTCTATTTTATGTCTTAAATCTTATGTCTGTTTTCTACGCTCTGGAAACGTATTCTCCTTTTTCTGTGTTCACGATTACGATGTCGCCTTCTTTGACAAACAATGGCGTGGTTATTTTCAGTCCGGTTTCCAAAGTTACCACCTTGTCCCCGCCGGAAGCAGTGTCGCCCTTGAGTCCGGGAGGAGCTTCAACAACACGAAATTGCATCTTGATCGGCAATTCAAGATTAATCGGATTGCCGTTGAAATTCAAAATGGAAACTTCTGTCCCTTCAAGTAAATATTTATCCGCCCCGTCTAAAACGGCATTGGAAAGATTGAACTGGTCATAATTTCCCATATCCATAAAAACAAAATCATCACCTTCCCGATACAAATATTGCGCTTTGGATTTGAAAATATCCGCTTCTTCCACCTTATCCGCTCCTTGAAAGGTTTTTTCCAAAACCGCCCCGGTCGCCAAATTTTTCAACTTAGTGCGAAGCACGGCTCCAGCTCTTCCTGTTTTTGAATGCTCATCGCGAATAACCACAAAAGGATTTCCATCAAGAACGATAGTTTTTCCCGTTTTAATATCAGATATTGAAAGCATACTTGTGAAATTTTTAATTATCAATTTTTAATTTCTAATCAATTCTCAATGATTAAATTTTAAATTAACAAAAATTGATAACTTTGAAATAAATACACTATTTAAATTTTCAAAATATAATTTTTTTGAAAATTATATTTTGAAAATACGCACTTACCATTATCTCGCTATAAACGGAAGCAAACCCATAATTCTTCCTTTTTTGATTGCCGCAGTCAAACTTCTTTGATGTTTGGTACAAACTCCATGTCTTTTTGGCGGATAAATTTTTCCCTGAGAATTCATAAAACGACGCAATGTATATGCATCCTTATAATCGATTTTATCAATTTTTTCCTGACAAAAATAACAACCTTTTTTAATATTTTCCATAATTTTAAATTATTCAACAATTATACTATTTAAAACGGCACATCTTCAATTCGAACGTCTTCCTGTTCTTCATCCAGATTGATAGTTGGAATATTATCATCTTGCATTGGAGGCGTTTGATTTTTTCCGGCCACTGACGCTGTCGATTTGTTTTGCGCCGGATTATTTGCAAATTGTCTTGGTGCTTGATATGAATTTCCACCTCCGGAATAATTTCCACCTTGTCCTCCTCCTTGAGGACGGCTTCCGAGTTGCATACTTTCCGCCACCACTTCAGTAGTCCGTCTTTCTGTTCCATCTTTTGCTGTATATTTTCTTGTTTGCAATCTTCCTTCAAAATACGCTTCTTGCCCTTTCGTCAAATATTGTCCGGCAATTTCCGCCACTCTTCCCCAAAGAATAACATTGTGGAATTCAGTCTTTTCTTGTTTTTGCCCACTCTGATCTTTCCATGTGGAATTGGTAGCAAGACTCACGCTGGCAACAGTTTTTCCACCAGTGGTTGTCCTCAATTCCGGATCGCGGGTCAATCGACCGACTAAAATAACTTTGTTTACATTCATAATATTAATTTTTAGTTTTAAAAAATTAAAATATTGAAAAATTATATATTCAATATCTCATTAAGTTTTTCGTCGATATCTTCTTCCACTTTCTCTCTTTTCTCCCTCTTTTTTTTCTCTTTGAAAGGTTTTTCTTCCTTATTTGCTATGGATTTTTTCTTTGCTTTCTCTTTCTCTATTTTATCATCCTCTTTGATTTGAGCAACTTTTTCTTCTTTTTTAACCTCTTCTTTCTTTAAAACCTGCTTTTCTCGTTCCGACTTATCATCTTTTTCAATCCCAATACCCAATGCTGGCAATTGATCTGCACGCGTAATCAAAAACCGCAAAACGTCCCGATTTTGCAAAAGCTTTATATTTATGTCTGACACAATATCCTTATTGGCAAGACCCTGTTCTTCTCTCTCGTCTTTGTCTAAAATTTCAAATCTTTTAGTAATATATACTCCGCGAGATTCTCTTTTTATTTCATAAGACATCTTTCTGCGGGTGACAACTTCAACCTCCAAAATTTTTCCGCCCTCTTTGGAAACAACTTCATCTACTTCTTTTTTGATTTTATCCAGATCATGTTCTCTGGATTCTCCTACTAAATAAAACAATTCGTATTCAATCATACATTGTGCCGATTCGAATCCGCGAATTTTCCCGAATCTACGAAAAAAATATTCGCATCATTCGAATGTAATTCGCATCATTCGCATCGCTTTTTAATAAAAATAAAAACCACAAAGAAAATCCAGCTTTGCAGCTTAATCGCTCCTTATCCCAGCCAAATGTCGGGCGAGGCGCGAACAGGACTTTCTCAGTTGTTCCCCTATTGTATCAGACTATCCGCCTTTTGGCAAGCCCTCTGGAGCATACTAAAATAACGAAATTATTGCCAAGCTTTTTTCAAGATATTGTTAATCGTCTTTTCGTCGTCGCAGGAATATTTTTTTGAAGGCGAATAAAAATTCTTTTTTTCTCCGTAACATCCGCCATTATCCTTCGGCAACACTGCAAGAATCGGCAGCATAAAACCCTTTCCCTGGGAAGTGAAAAAATCATGCAAATCCCGCAATGTTTTTCTCCGCTTGTCATCATCCATCCGAGCGAAAGTACTCATATCATCTCCAATTTGAGGCGTCCAATCGAGATGCAAAAAAACATTATTGGCTTTTTTGGCAAATTTGTCGTTCCACAAAAGCGCCCAGCACCAATCTCCGTCCTTTTTCCACCAGCGAGAAAAACACGGACCGTTTTCCAGTGTTCCGTCGGAATACAATCCCACACCGCCATCAATAAAATCAAAATTGCGCAAATATTTTTCATTAGTAATGTCATTAGTTTGTGCTCCAACCACAATTTTCATTTTCTTGGAATCGGCATATTTTCTCATATCTCTAATTATTCCAGTTATTCTTGGATTATCTAAATCGGAAGTTTCTTGAAGAAAAATTTGTCCAAAAAGAAAACTTTGAATTCCCATATCCATTGCTTGTTCAGTAATATATTTCAAATATTTACGATATTCCCCAGAATCAAAAGAAGGAATACATATATTTTTTTTCCAATGATCACTGTGATCATTTTTACACATTTTTTCAAAATCAAACTTGCGATCTTCATCTTGATAGCGGTAAAGGACTTTTGTGCCAATAGCTTCGGCAATAAACATTCCGTACACGATATTATCTTTTTCAATTTTCGCCTTGATTTTTTTGGCCTTTTCAAAATCCGGCTTGTCCGCCCATGTTTCCAATGCGCGATGAAGATAATAGCAATCAGACCGGTTAACCACATTGATCATCTCCTTGGTATCGCCTCCAAATCCGGAAAGGAGTCCATCCGCCACACATCCCTGTTTTTTCATTCTTTCAATGTCCGGCGGAAGCGGAGGAGGCAGTGGCGAAGGAAACAAAACAGGAACCGCTTCGGCAACCTTCTTTTTTGCGGTTATAATCATTTGCGAAAATTCCGGAGAAAAATCACTATTACCTTCAATCGCCACAAAAGCCACTCCCGATGACAAGGAGATCAAAATCAAAGTTCCAACCCAAGTATTAATAATTTTGTTTTCCATAATCCAAAAAATTATCTTCTTGCATCTTAATAATACCATCTACTACCATTTTCAACCAAGAAATATTTTGTTTATGAAAGATAAAAGGTGTTGCGTGTGTACTAGTAGTTGCAGTAGGACAACCATTGAAGCTAAATCGCAATTTTGAGCTATAAAATATGAAAAAAATCAAAAAACAACGCGTGACATTATTCCTGAACCCCGATCTTTTGAAACAAGCCAAAGCGCAGGCTATTGTTGATGGTCTGAGTTTAACCGCTTTAGTTGAAAAAATCTTGATTGAATATTTGCCCAAAGAAACAATAATTAGAAGAACCGATATCCGCCATCTAGCACCTTAATTAATTAAATAAAAGTGACCTAGAAAGATTCTCGTTTAGTTCAAATTAATAACTAATCTATAATCATATGGATTCATCAACTTCTCCCAGCACAAAACCTCTTTACCGCGGGACACAAATCATTTGGTATCTCTTGGGACTTCTGGAAATATTGCTGGCGTTTCGTTTCATCTTGAAATTACTTGGAGCCAATATGGAGGCCGGTTTCACCAGTTTTGTCTATGGAGTAACCTACATTTTCACCGCTCCTTTCCTGAGTGTCTTTAATGTTTCCAGAGTATCAGGCAATGTCTTTGAATGGACGACGCTCTTGGCAATGTTTGTGTATTGGATAATTGCCATCGGCATAATCAAATTGTTTCTTATGGGAAAAACTGTTTCAACATCGGAAGCCGCAGTTAAACTAGACGAGCAATAAAAAAAATAATTAATTAAAAAAAATATATGAGCATTATTTTATGGATTATTTTCGGGGCAATCGTAGGTTGGGTCGCCTCACTAGTTATGGGCACCAACGATAGCTTAGTTCTGAATATTATTCTGGGAATCGTGGGCGCTATGTTAGGCGGATGGCTGATGAGCTTTCTGGGAGAAAGCGGAGTTACAGGTTTCAACCTGTACAGTATGTTCGTAGCGCTAATTGGAGCAGTAATCTTAATAGCAATCGTAAAAGCTATCCGCTAAAAAAGACACGTCGCGGCAGAACAAAAAAAACGGCTCAGTATGGGCCGTTTTTTAATGAGCTGTTTTTATGCGGAAGCTCGAACTTTTTTTGAAAAGAATTTTTGATTTTGAATTGACTAGTAGTCACGATTATAACCGGATCTATGAAAAAATGATTCGTACTCTGATCATACTATAATAAGAATAGATTTTCTATTTTTTGATTTATTCCTCAATCTTTAATGCTTTGCCTTTGACAATTGCCTCGGCAATTTTAATTCTGGCGGATGCCAAAATCCGTTGAAAAGTGCTTTGGGAAGTATTCATTTTTTCAGAAGCTTCAATTTGATCCATTTTGTCAAAATCTTTGAGCTTCACTGCTTCCATTTCTTCTTTGGTTAAAATTACCTCTTCCAATTCGGTCATTGGAATACCCTGGGGCTTGAAATAATGCGATTTGGGTTTAAAATGCAACCGCCTGCATAGCTTTGGTCTTGTCATATTATTTTTTCAATTCTATTTTGTTATACTATCCAAAATAATCTCCTCCTTCTTGCTAGCCGAAGAAGGAGAAAGACTGTTTCCGATAGAAATTATTACTTTTCCAGTTCTTTCATCTCTTCCTCTATCATTTGCAATTCTTGTTTCAAATCTTCAATTTCCGATTTTAATAATTCTTTTCTTTCATCTTTCGACATGGCTTGGTATTTTCGGTAGAACCAACCGCACATCGCTCTTCCATAGCCCCTTCCCGCTCCCAAACCAAATCCTTTTCCGCAAGGACCCATTCCTCTTCCGGTTTCAGGTCCCATTCCCATTGGTCCGGTTTTATCTTGTCGTGGCATATTTATCACCCGCCTTTCTAGTTTAGTTTTCTCAACTCATTTTATATTATGAATATATACCCATTATATAGTACCCGTCAAATTTAAATATATTTCACCTCAAACAACAAAAAATCCCCAGAATAATTCCGGGGATTTTCGATTTGGAGCGGGTAAGCAGAATCGAACTGCCGTCTCATCCTTGGCAAGGACGTATAATAGCCACTATACGATACCCGCATATGCGTGCTCCGCATGTAATTTATAATTTCAAATTTTTAATTTTCAATCAAATTATAATTTATTAATTTCAAATTGAATAATTGAAAATTCATTGAAAATTGAGAATTGTAAATTGAAAATTTCATCAGAGTGGGACCGGCTGGAATCGAACCAGCGACCAAACGATTATGAGTCGTCCGCTCTAACCCCTGAGCTACGGTCCCAAAAAAGCGCAAGGCTTAAAGTGAAAAACTTACAGCAAGTTTAATTGCTTTTCTTTACACTTTTCACTTTGCGCTTTTGATTTTATTGTGCCTCGGGTCAGAATCGGACTGACGACACAAGGATTTTCAGTCCTTTGCTCTACCACTGAGCTACCGAGGCAATATTCAATTTTAACTGTTGCAGCTGGCTTGTGAGCGTAGCGATTTTACTGCGGCTGCGCCGCGTGTGAGCGTAGCGATTTTACGCGGTGCGCGCTGAGGGATTCGAACCCCCGACCCTCTCGGTGTAAACGAGATGCTCTAACCAACTGAGCTAAGCGCGCATATTTTCAATTTTTACGGCTGCGCCACGTGATAAAAATTCCGATTTTTATTTTACGTGGTGGGCGAAAGAGGACTCGAACCTCCAATCCCTTGCGAGAACTACCACCTCAAGGTAGCGCGTATACCAGTTCCGCCATCCGCCCTAAGTATAACACATCACCCACTATACAAAAAAGGCTAACTTAATAGCCTTTGGTGAGCTATTTATTTTCTTTCTGATCTTCTTTTTCTTTCTTTTCAGAAACTTCTTCTTTTTTATCTTCTTTCTTTGGAACTTCTTTTATTTCTTCAGTCTTTACTTCCTCTTCTATTTTTTCTTCAACAACCTCATTTTTCATTTCTTCTTGCTTGCTTGTTTTTATATCTTTGACATCAGTATATTTAAAACGCAAAGATTTAGCGGTTTTTTCTCGAACATAATATAACTTAGATCGTCTCACTTTCGCTCTTTTTACCAATTCTATTTTTTCAACCATAGGAGAATACATTGGAAGGATAAGCTCTACTCCGACTCCGACGGAAACTTTTCGCACTGTCATTACCGGTGAAGAACTTTGTCCACCCTTGATAGCGATAATCATCCCCTCAAAAACCTGAATTCTCTCTTTTTCCCCTTCTTTAATTTTTCGATAAACACGAACCACATCGCCGGTTTGCAAATCAGGAATGGTCTTCCCTCTCTGTGCCATATTGAATTCGATCAATTTCTTTTGCATATTTTTATTCTCTACGTCTGGAAGTTAAAAACCGAAACCAAACAAAAAAACCTCTTCGGTCCTAAATCCGGAAAAATTATTAAATTTAAAGCTACTCTATCGTATAATCAAATCAGGATTTAGTCAATACTTGTCCATCTATCTCGTCTATTTATTTCCCGTCTATTTGATTAATAAAACTTTTCATATCGTCCGGCAAATTGACAGTAAAATTATATTTTTTTTCAAACAACTCAAATTCAATTTTTTCGGCGTGGAGAAGATGGCGATCGGTTTGAGGATATTTTTCACTCAAAAATTCTTTTTTTCGATATAATTTATCCCCCACAATCGGATGCCCGATGTGAAAGAGATGGACTCGAATCTGGTGCATCCTTCCGGTCTTTGGTCGCGCTTCAACCAGTGTGAAGTTTACAAACCCCCTAACATCCCTAAACTCAGTCAAAGCTTCCCTGATTTTTGTTTTCGTTTTCTTTCCTGCAATCACTTGTTTTTTATATGATGAAGCTCTGGCAATCGGCGCTCTGATAATAAAATCTTTTTCTTTAAGTTTTCCAAACACAATCGCTTGATAGGTTTTTTGTACTTGCCTATTTTTGAATTTATTTTTAAGCTCGTCAAAAGCTTTTTGACTTCTCGCCACAACCATCACGCCGGAAGTATCCTTATCAAGCCGATGAACAATTCCAGGGCGCAACTCGGACCCTTTTGATCCATCGCCGACATTTTCAATTTCCGGATATTTTGCCAACAACCCATTTACTAACGTTTTTTCTTTTTCATAAAAATCGGGATGCACTTGCATTCCTGCCGGTTTATTCACTGCAATAATATTTTCATCTTCATATACAACATCAACCTTGATATTTAGATTCGCTCGCACCTTTCTATTATTAACTTTTAATTCATAATTATTAATTCTTAATTTATCTCCATCTTTCAAAACATAACTTGGCTTAACTTTATTTCCATTAACTAAAATTTTTCCATCACTCACAAGGCGCGCAAAATCCGCCCGAGAAAAACTCGGCGCAACATTCAAATCAACAAGCATCTTGTCAATCCTTTTCCCCGCTTGTTCTTTTTTTATAATTATTTCTTCCTTCATATAGACTTATCCTACGCTACATACTCGCCCAGTGCAACACCACTCTCCTGCTCTCTCTTTACAAAATACCTGTTTTAATATATACTGATTTATACAAGAATAATTATTAAGAAAATTGAATATTGAGATGATTTAATCTCTTTGGTTTTCTTGATAATTCCCCCATATTGAACGGGAATTTTTTGTTTTATGCGCTTTTAATAATTTAACGGCAAAGTAGCGCAATTGCCAAAAAATTCAATAAAATGGCTAAGAAAAATATTCTGGACAAATTGGCAGAAGAAGTGGATAAAATCAAAACTACCGTCAAATCCAAAACAATCAAAACAGAGAAAAAAACAACAAGCAAAAAAGAAGAGAAAGCAACAAAAAAATCAGTTCCTGAAAAAATTTCTTCGACCGAACAAGAAGAAGATTCTTCTCCTATGGGAAAACTTCTTTCCGAAAATCCAATTGAAATTCCTGAACTTGGAGATACACTGGAAGGAAATGTGATCGAAGCTTCATCCAGTCTTGTTCTTTTAGATTTGGGAGCAATCGGAACCGGAATCGTTCTGGGAAAAGAATCCCGCGACGGAATGGGGCTTTCTAAGAAACTCAAGCCCGGAGATAAAATTAGCGCAACAATAATCGATTTAGAAAACGAAGACGGTTTCATTGAACTTTCCATTCGTGAAGCTTCCCATGAAAAATCATGGGATGATCTTGAATCAAAACGCGACACTCAGGAAGTTCTCTCAGTTAAAATTTTGGATGCCAACAAAGGAGGTCTTATGGTAGAACTCAACGGAATCAAGGGATTTCTGCCTGTTTCCCAACTTTCCAGCGAACATTATCCGCGCGTTGAAGATGGAAACAAGAACCGTATTCTCGAGCTTCTCAAAGCCTATGTAGGAAATGAATTCTCTGTAAAAATAATCGATACCAATCGCGAAGATGAAAAATTGATTGTGAGTGAAAAAGCGGCAATGAGCGAAAAAGAAAGAAAGGTTATTTCCGAACTCAAAATTGATGATATCGTCGAAGGTGAAATCAGCGGAGTAGTTGATTTCGGAGCTTTTATAAAATTCCTTCCTACAAGCAAGACTGACAGCAAAAAAGACAGCGACAAATTGGAAGGATTGGTTCACATTTCCGAACTGGCATGGCAACTTATCAATAATCCCCGCGAAGTAATCAAAGTCGGCGATAAAGTTAAAGCTAAAATCATCGGAATTGATGATACCAGAATATCCCTTTCTATTCGCGCCTTGGAAAAAGATCCATGGGAAGAAGCAGCAGGAAAATACAAAGTCGGAGAAATTTACAAAGGGAAAGTTGATAAAATAAATCACTTTGGAGCTTTTGTTTATTTGGATGCCAATATCCACGGACTAGCTCATATTAGTGAATTTCAAGAAACCCACCCGGGAAAGAAAATGGAAAACACTATTAAAGTCGGTGAGGGATACAATTGGAAAATTCTTTCCATTGAACCGAAAAATCATCGCATGGGATTAATCCTAATGGATGGAAAAGAAGGTGAAAGCAAGAAAGAAACAAAAAAAGAAGAAAACGCTGAATAAGAATAAGAAATGCAATAAAAGCAGGCCGAAGCCTGCTTTTATTACTATAAATATATTTGCAAGAAATATTCTTCTCTGCTTATTTGAAAATTTTACTGAGTAATTCTGTCTCCTATTTTTGCGGATATTATTTCAATGAGTTTCCTGTCATATCCGGATTCAGCTAATTTTTTAATCTCTTCTTCGTTAAGTCCGACAAACCCTCTTTCGCTGCCACTCATTATTTCTCTTATTTCTTCCGCCAGCTCGTGTCCCGACTCAATCATTTCATCCGCTCTTTTTTGCATTCTCTCCTCTTGAAGTTTCTGGTGATTGCTGTTATTTTCTTTTCCTTGCGCCCCATACTCCGGACCAGAAACAAAGTTCATATTTACTGGCATACGTTTTTTGTTATAATTAACATATTATACTTAATATTATACTTTATGCATTCTAATAAAACAAACATTTTTCTCATTTCCGGACCTTCTGGCGCCGGAGAAGATTCGATTTTAAATTCCATTAAAAATAGGATTGATTTTATAAAACCCATAACCACCACCACCAGAGAACCGCGAGAAGGAGAAATCAACGGAAAAACGTACTATTTTACCACCGCTGATGAATTTAAAGATGGCATTAAAAATGGAAAATTTTTGGAATGGGCACAAGCAGATCGCGAAAAATTTTACGGTGTAACTAAAAAAGAGATAGCCAGAGTAAAAAAAAGCGGTAAGATCGTGCTATGGAAGGTTGACTACAAAGGAGTACTTACTATAAAAAAACTCTTACCGGAAACAATCTCCGTTCTTATCACCGCTCCACTGGATATTTTAGAAAAAAGAATTCGCACTCGCGATAATGCTAGTGAAGAATTTATTCGAGCCAGAATGGAATATGCAAAAGGCTGGCTTGAAAATGAAGATGCTTTTGATTACAAAATCAAAAATGAACAAGGAAAATTAAACGAAGCGGTTGAAAAATTTGTAAAAATAATAAAAAAATAATTTTGTGAAAAAAAATTTAATCAAAAATATTCAAAATTTTGCTTTCCAAAAACATCTTTGGAAAAAGGGCGATAAAATTATTATTGCCGTATCAGGCGGACCGGATAGTGTCTGTCTTTTGGATATGCTTGCGTTTTTGGCGCCAAAATACAATTTAAAATTGTATATCGCCCATATTAATTACGGTCTGCGAGAAAAAGACAGTGACGGAGATGAAAAATATGTCCGCCAACTGGCAAAAAAATATTCCCTCCCCATCAGCGTCCTTAATGCCAAAAAAATTTCCAAACTAAAAAAGGGAGAAAATTTGGAAAATAAGCTTCGCCAAATCCGCTATGCTTTTTTTGAAAAAATTCTTAAAAAAGAAAATTTCAATCTTATCGCTGTTGGACACAACCAAGATGATTTGGCAGAAACCGTCCTGATGCGCGTTTTGCGCGGCAGCGGATTGCAAGGGCTTTCTGCTATCTCTGCTAAAAAAAACAATCTCATCCGCCCCCTACTCAACACATCACGCAAAGAAATTGAAACTTATTTGAAAGAAAAAAAAATCTATTATCGTACAGACAAGACCAACGCAGATATTGCTTTTTTTCGCAATAAAATTCGCCACCGTCTGATTCCGTATTTGGAAAAAAATTTCAAAATCTCAATCAAACAAAACCTCGCTACATTGGCAGAAACTGTTTCAGATGATTTTGAATATATTCAAAACTCCGCACGCAAAGCAAACAAACAAATGATCGACGAAAATTTCAATAAAATTTCCCTTGAAATAACTCATTTCCTCTCGCTTCCTCACTCTCTTCAAAGACAATCTCTCCGAGAAGTCATATCTTCCTTATCTGGATTAAACAATGTTGAACTGGTAAATATTGAAGAAATTTTCAAAATCATCCACAGTAAGAAAAATAAAAATCAGCAAACAACTTTCGGAGGGTTGAAAATCCAGAGAAAAGGTGATAAACTAACTTTGATAAAAATATAATTTAAATTAAAAAAATAAAACATGAACAAATTAACTAAGAACATTTGGATTATAGCGACAATTACTTTTCTAACATTTGGAATAATAACCCTTTTTAATTCCCCTGCTCAAAAACCAAAGGAAATTTCTTTGAGCGAATTAGCAACGCAAATAAACGATGAAAAAGTTTCTTCGATTATAATAAAAAACAACAATCTTGAAATCGAACTTTCCGATAAAACAAAAGAAAAAGCTATCAAAGAAACGGATTCCTCTCTCACTCAATCGCTTGCAAGCTACGGAGTATCCGCGGAAAAACTTCAAGGGATAAAACTGGAAGTTAAAACAGACTCAGGAGCCACTGCTTGGGCGGCCGCCATTCTTCCTTTTCTCTTGCCTTTCATTCTCATCGGCGCTTTCCTTTGGTTTATGATGCGCCAAGCACAAAGAGGAAACTCGCAAGCTCTCTCCTTTGGCACCAGCCGGGCTCGAATGATTGATCCGAAAGACAAAAAAAATCGAATTACTTTTGCCGACGTCGCCGGAGCGCAGGAAGCAAAAGAAGAACTGATGGAAATTGTTGAATTTCTCAAGCACCCGAAAAAATTTCTGGAAATGGGGGCGAAAATTCCCAAAGGAGTACTCCTCCTCGGTTCACCGGGAACTGGAAAAACTTTGATGTCCCGCGCCGTAGCCGGTGAAGCCCAAGTTCCATTTTTCAATATCAGTGGAAGCGAATTTGTGGAAATGTTTGTCGGAGTCGGAGCCAGCCGCGTTCGCGATCTTTTCAAACAAGCCAAAAAAAATGCGCCTTCTATTGTCTTTATTGATGAAATTGATGCTGTCGGACGGCATCGCGGAGCCGGACTTGGCGGAGGTCATGATGAACGAGAGCAAACTCTCAATCAAATATTAGTTGAAATGGACGGGTTTGAAACCAACACCAGCGTAATCGTTATCGCCGCCACCAACCGCCCGGATGTTCTTGACCCTGCTCTGCTTCGCCCTGGACGCTTTGACCGTCGCGTGACAATGGATTTGCCGGATATCAAAGAAAGAGAAGCTATTTTAAAAATACACAGCAAAGGAAAACCACTGGAAGAAAGTATCGATTTGAAAATTATCGCCCAAAGAACTCCCGGTTTTTCCGGAGCTGATTTGGCAAATCTTCTCAATGAAGCGGCTATTTTAACCACCAGGCGAAACAAAAAAATGATTAGCAATCAAGAATTGCGAGAATCAATCGAAAAAGTAATGCTTGGTCCGGAAAGAAGAAGTCGGGCAATCAACAAAAAAGAGCAGGAGATTATCGCTTATCATGAAGCTGGACACGCCTTGGTTGCTTCTAGTTTGAAAAACGCCGACCCGGTACAAAAAATCTCCATCATTTCCCGTGGACGAGCCGGAGGATACACGATGTCAGTCCCGCAAGAAGACAAAAGATTGGAAAGCCGTGCGCATTTCATTGATGAACTGGCGACGCTTTTGGGTGGATATGTAAGCGAAAAAATTACCATCGGCGATATTACTACCGGGGCTTCTAACGACCTGGAAAGAGCCACTCATCTTGCCCGCAATATGGTAACGCGATTTGGAATGAGCGATTTGGGAGCGCGTACCTTTGGAAAAAAAGAAGAGATGATTTTCCTTGGACGAGAAATGAGTGAAGAAAAAGATTATTCAGAAAGAACCGCAGACCAAATCGACAAAGAAGTTTCCAGATTAATTGAAGACGCCCGCCAAACAGCAGAGAATATTTTAATCAAAAGAAAAGATGTCCTCAAAAAAATCGCCAATGAATTGCTTGAAAAAGAAACAATCGAAAAAGAAGAATACGACAAATTAATTGGAATAAAAGAGGAAAATCAGGAGGAAAAAGAATAGAAAAACAAGGAAAAACATCTAGTCTAGGATAAAACACTAAAATATTTTAGTGTTTTATCCGATATCAAAAGGACGATTAGCTCAGCTGGTTAGAGCGTTGCATTGACATTGCAGAGGTCACTGGTTCGAGTCCAGTATCGTCCACCATACAAAAAAACCCGGGATTAACCCGGGTTTTTTATAATTTAATTTGCATTTGCAAATTCTTGTCTACTGAAGCCTATCGCATACGCCGTCATTATTAGCATCAGTAAATGATTGTCCGCAACCTGATCCATTCCCTCTGCCTTGCCCTCGCCCATCTCTCATCCCTTGTCCGTATCCGGCACCTTGCCCATCTCGAGTTCGCAGACCGAGTTCAGCGCGAATTTGATTAGCCTCTTCGTATTTACCTTCTACCATCAAACGATGCATCTGAGTAAATCTGGCAAAATTTCCTTCATTAACCACATCCATTACTCTTCCTCTAAATTGATTTTGCTCCATCAATTTCTTCCATGCTTGATAGTCATTACTTTCAAAGGCTTTTGTCATTGCCTCATGCCTCTCAGGAGTATAATTTGGTCCCTTTTGCAAATAATCTCCTCGATATGCTTGAGAGACAGAAAAGGCTCCTGCCAAAATTACTGCCACCAAGACTGATGTTCCGATAATAAGCTTTTTATTACTCATTAGTTATGATTTTAATTATTACTGTATGAAAACGCGTTTTTCATTCACAGTTTGTATTACGTCCGCTCCTTCTTTTTATTTCACCTCTCTTCCCTAAATTCATCCCTGTCCATTCGCTCATTAATAATCGGGTTTTTTCTCATTTCACCAATCCAAGGACGCACTTCTTTTGCATGAAAAATATATCTCCTTACATCTTCTGCTTCTCCCAAAACTTTCACTTGCGCCCCTTCTTCAGAAACAGCTCTCGGTCGCCATAAAATATTTTCTCCTTTAATCATCCATATATTTCCATCAAAACATTCTATCTTGAAATCATCTTTATTTCTAATTTGGACAATTCTGCCAGCGACCAATCCTTGCTCCGGTTGATTCCAGATTTTTATACGATAATCAGCACTCCTTTGATAATAAGGAATAGAACGAGAAAGATTTCTTTCAACTTTTTCACTCAATCCTATTTGATAAAAAAGCAACCCTAAAGCAAGACTAAGCGCAATACTGGATACTACAATAATATAAGGATTGGTACGATAACCTTTTTTTGTGTGGGAATAGTTATAAAACGATAAAAAAGAAACCCCAATCAAAGCAATTATCCAAAAAAATGGAAGACTCATTACCAAATATTGGGAAAAATCTTCTCCGATACGAGGATAAATATCCCAATCGCTGTTTGTCAAAACAAAAGCCATACTACCAATCGCAATTCCACCGACAAAAATAGACACCATAAAAGCGATCCAAACCAAATAATCTTTTGCTAAAAATTTCCACTTCGGATCTGGTATTATTTTTTCACGCTTTATTTTTTCCAATATTTTCCCGCTTATTTTTTCTTCCATCGCTTTATTTTAAACAAAAAAAATTATAAATCCACTTTTTCCTTCTTGGCTATTCCCCGAAAATGATTTTTAGCACGTCTAATCAACGTCCCTACCGTTCCCATCGGTTTCTTCAAAATATCAGAAATTTCTTGATAATCTTTATCTTCAAGAAATTTAAGCACCAAAACTTCCCGATATTTTTCATTCATCTTCCATAAAATTTTTTCCACCTGTTTGGCATCAAATTTCTTTTCCAAATCTTTTGCCATGTCCTCATCACTGGAAACGATTTTTACCAATTCTTGAGCTTCTTCCGAATGCACCAACTGCGGACGGCTTTTAGTTTTTCTCCAACTACTAATGGTCTTATTATGAGCAATACGATAAATCCAAGAAGAAAATTTCAAACCTTGATCAAAATCATTCAAATTCCGATAAGCGGCGATAAAAATTTCTTGCAACAAATCTTCCACATCTTCTTTGGAAGAAGCGGAAATTCTACGAATATACCGCGCCAGTTTATCTTCATATCTTGCCACTAAGCACGCATAAAAATTATGGTCTTCCAGAACCATCCGCACCAACTCTTCATCGGTTTTCCCTTCACATTTTTGGATAAACATAAAAATATACACAATAAAAACCGAACAAATACTTTTCAGACACGTAAACCTATTTTTTAATTCAAAACAAAAATTGCATAATTTAGATAGGCGGCAAAAGATGTCCATGCAAGATATGGGAGCATTAACCATGCGGATTTTTTGTCAACTTTAAAAAAAGCAACAACATTAAAAAAAATGAAAATCCACAAAATTCCAATTCCCCACAGCGCCAGCATCGGATTTTCCATTCCAAAAAATAAAAGAGACCATGCAATATTGAAAAACAGTTGCGCGAAAAAAAACCACACTGCCCAAAAAATATCCAGCCCCATTTCTTTCTTCCTCCACACGCGATACAGCGCTGTTCCCATCAAAATATACAATACTGTCCATACCGGACCAAAAACCCAACCGGGAGGATTAAGAGATGGCACGGATAGCGTCTGATACCAAGTTGAAACAGAAGTGTTGGTGAAAATTGATCCCAAAAATCCGGCAAAAAGAGGGATGGCAATCGAAATGAAAAGTTTTATTTTGTTCATTTTTGCTTTATTCATTTTTTACCTTTTTATTCTACCATTTCTCCAAAATTTTATCCACAAATCGGCAGAGTCCTATTTGGACCGCTGCCGATTTTTATTTTTAACAAATAAAAAAAGGTGTGCAAAATTACACACCCGCATTAAAAAACTGTTACTAAATCTAATCCCATTGCATTCGCCTTAAAGTGAAGCGTCCTCAATATACCCGCCTCAATCTGTCGAATGCGTTCACGGGTTAAATTAAATCTTTCACCTATCTCCTTAAGAGTATGTTCACGCTTATACCCGTTGATTCCAAATCTCATAGAGATAACAATTCTATCCCTTTCTTTATTTAAAGAACCTATCAATTTACAGACTGCCTCTTCTGCGCTACTTTGAGTGAAATATTCTTCTGGATTAGGAGCGTCTGAAGGAATAAATTCAATCAATTCCCCATCGTCGCCAAAAAGCATATCCAAAGAAATTTCTCTTAATTGCAAGGCCTCCTTAATTTTTTTTAAAGACATTTTGGTAATTTCGGATAAAGCTTCATACGAAGCAGGCTCTCCATTTTCCAGCAATATGGCAATTTTCTTTTTCAAGAAACTTTTCCTATCAAAAACATGTGATGGCTTTCTAATCAGATTGCCATATTTGCTCTTCATTGAGTCAGCTATTGATTGTTTTATCCACCAAATAGCAAAAGTGGAAAATTTTGCCCCTCCGTCAATTTCATCAAAACAAATCGCAGCTTTTTGAATTCCAGAAAAACCCTCTGCGATCAAATCACTAAAAAGAAAAAGATCTTCATCAGAATACCTACTAGCAACTCTTTTTATCAAATTGAGATTCGCCAAATACAAATCAGATATTCTTTCATGAATATAACTAATTGTTATATTCATAACATCCACGTCATCAAGCACTTTCAGAGGGATATTCTCACTTGAAATTATTTCCAACTCTTTCCTGATGCACATCAGGAAATTGAAGTGATAAAAATATTTTTTATTTCTACCTTCTTTCAAGGAGATTTTTCCTCCAAATTCACATTTTCTTTTCTTTACCATTTTTCTTAATGCAGAAAAATAAGTAGATTTGTTTTTCTCAATAAGATGAATCAGGTAATCAAAAGAAGATCTGATTTCTCTGCATAATTTCAGATTTTCAACATCATATTCTTCTTTCTTTTTTCTCCACACATTAGGAGAACTTTTTACTTTCATAATTGCCCTCCTTTGGATTTTTTATGGATTTAAGTTAAGGTACTGATTTAGAAATATAGCAAACGAATATAAAAAGTCAACACAAAAACAGCCTAACAGAGGCTGTTTTTCAATTTGTCGGGGTGCTGAGAATCGAACTCAGACTAAATGGTCCCAAACCACTCGTACTACCACTATACTACACCCCGATATTTTTAACTTTTTTTAAAACTCATAAACTCTCTTCTTCAACCAACTTAACCCATATTACTGGAAAAAAACTATTTCGTCAACTAAAAACAAATCCGCCTCTTCGGCGGATTTGTCGCTATCTTTTAATTCCGTACGGACTCAAAGATATTTATTTTACAGCTTCTTTCAAAGCTTTTCCGGCTGTGAATTTAGGAACGGTCATCGCTGGAATATTAATACTTGCTCCAGTTTGAGGATTGCGTCCTACGCGAGCAGCTCTATTGGAAACCTTGAAGGTTCCAAAACCTGTCAAAGTAACCTTATTTCCTTTTCGAAGTTCTTCGGTAATTTTATCAGTCATAGCTTCAATAATCGCTCCGATTTCTTTTTTTGAAACTTCTACCTTGGAAGAAATAGCATCTACCAAAGCGTCTTTGTTTATATTTTCCATAATATACACCTCCCTTCCTTTTTAGTTTTTATTTCCAACCTTAGTAATTCTACAACTTTTCCCTGAAATAAAGCAAATCCAGTTATCCACAACGTAAAATCCGACGCGACGTCGAATCACGTTGCACAGCATTCAATTTTCAAGATTTGCATTTTGCATTTTATCTGGCATATTCGATTGCGCGAGTTTCCCGTAAAACATTCACTTTTATTTCCCCCGGATATTTCAATTCTTCTTCAATTTTTTCTGCAATATTCTTTGCCAATTTCATCGCCCCAAGATCATCAACTTCTTCCGGTTTCACAAACACTCGAATTTCTCTTCCAGCTTGAATGGCATATACCTTCTCCACTGCCGGAAAAGAAGAAGCAACTGCTTCCAATTCTTCCAATCTCTTGAGATAATTTTCCAAACTGTCTTTTCTTGCTCCAGGTCGACTTGCTGAAATAGCATCTGCTGCCGCCACAATAAAAGATTCGGGCGTTTCAAAGGGATATTCTTCGTGATGAGGTTTCACCGCATCAATAATTTCCTGAACAATTCCAAATTTCTGCAATATCTTGACTCCAATTTCCACATGAGTTCCTTGTATTTCATGATCAACCGCCTTGCCAATATCATGAAAAAGTCCGGCTTTTTTCGCCACTGCTACATCCGCTCCAAGTTCAGCCGCCAAAGCTCCGGACAAATGAGCCACCTCGATAGAGTGAATCAAAACATTTTGACCAAAACTTGTTCGATAACGCAACCTTCCAATCAAATATAATAATTTTGGATTAAGTCCCACAATTCCCAAATCATACGCCGCCGCCTCTCCGGCTTCTCGAACCTTATTATCAACTTCTTTTTTGGCATACTCAACCGCTTCATCAATACGTGTTGGATGAATTCTACCATCATCAATAAGTTTCCCCAATGCAATTCTGGCAATTTCACGACGCACCGGATCAAAACCGGAAATAACAATCGCCTCGGGAGTATCGTCAACAATAATTTCCACTCCGGTAGCCCTTTCCAAAGCTTTGATATTTCTCCCTTCTCTTCCAATAATTTTCCCTTTCAAATCATCAGAAGGAATGCTGATTGTACTAGTAGTTACTTCTGCTGAATGCGAACCGGCATATTTTTGAATAGCCTGTGTCATGATCGAACGCGCTTTGTCTTCCAAAGCCTTTTTTCCTTCATTTTCTAAACGAGAAATTTTCTCCACCAACACATCTCGATTTTCTTCTTCGGTAAGTTGCAAAAGAATATTTTTTGCTTGTTCCTTATCAAGTCCGGCAATTTTCTCCAAACGGTTCAGCTCTTCTTGTCTGATTTTTTCCGCCTCACTTTTTATTGTTTTAATTTCTTCCGCTTTTTTCTCCAAAATGTTCTTTCCCCGATCCAACTCCTCCATCTTCTTATCAATAATTTCTTCTCTTTTTTCGATTCTCTGCTCCATCCGATATAATTGACTTTCTCGCTCCTTCTCTTTTTTTCTAGACTCCTCTAATATCTCCACAGCCTTATTCTTTGCGTTAAGCGCAGTCTCTTGTGCTTTTTTCTCCGCCTCCGCAAGCATATTACTTGCCTTTCCCTCAGCTGTCGTAAGTTGCTTTTTAGCAATAGACTGTCTGGCATAATATCCCAAAACCGATCCCGTAGCTAATGCCAAAACAACTACGGTTATCAGGCTTATTCCCATATTTTTCAGATCCTATTCAATTAAACCTGCATAGAAAAATGCCGTCGGCATTATTCCAAAAAAGATAAAGTAAATCCAAGCGTTTTTTTATTGCTTGATGATTTTGAAAAAAATTTGTTTATTGTTTTCCCGCAAATATTGCTCGACATATAAATTACAGTTTTCTTCAGTTATCCGAAGGCTAAATTGAAAGGTTGTATATAATTATTACTACTAGCCATTTTACTGTATAAAAATTCTTTTGTCAAAGACTTTCAAAAATGCTAAAATAATAATTGTAGTTTCAAACAACCCTAATAATTAATATTTTTGCAAACTCTCATAGCCTGTTTATGGGATTTGTCCGCCAAAGACGGATCGACTTTCAATTAACCTCTTAATATTCTAATATGTACAAACCAGTGGTTTTAGTAATTTTGGATGGATGGGGTCTTTCTAGTAATCAACAAGGAAATTCCATTTCCAAATCTCGCAAACCGTCAGTAGACAAATTGAATCAATATTACCCCTCTACCACACTTCAGGCATCGGGAATTTCCGTGGGAATTCCATGGGGAGAATCCGGCAACAGCGAAGTTGGTCATATGACACTTGGCGCAGGTAAAATAATTTATCAAAACCTACCGAGAATAACCCTATCAGTTCAAGATGGATCCTTTTTTCGCAATAAAGCTCTTTCCGACAGTATGCGGAATATTCAAGAAAAAAACGGATCATTGCATTTAATGGGACTTATGGGAGAAGGAGCCGTACATTCATATTCCGAGCATCTTTATGCATTGATTGAAATGGCAAGCATTCAACGAATTAAAAATCTCTACTTGCACATAATCACCGATGGGCGTGATTCTTCTCCGACATGCGGAACAAAAGTAATCAAAATGCTTCAAGATAAATTAAAAATGAAAGGAGTGGGAAAAATCGCCACCGTCTGCGGAAGAAACTGGACAATGGATAGAAATAATAATTGGGAGCGCATTGAAAAAGCCTACAAAATGATGACTCAAGGAGAAGGAGAACATATAACCGATCCTATTAAATATCTACAAGATTCATATACCAAAGGAATTACCGACGAATACATTGAACCGGGAATAATTACTGAAAATGGAAAACCAGTGGCACTCGTTCAAGATGGAGACACGATGATTTTTTTCAATTTTCGCGAAGATCGCGCCAGACAAATAACAAAAGCTTTTGTCCTACCGGAATTTGATGAATTCAAAAGAGAAAAACGTCTCAAAATTGATTTTGTCACAATGACCGAATATGAAAAAGATTTACCAGTTTCCGTCGCTTTTCCTCCGGAAAAAATCGAAAATGGTTTAGGTGAAATCCTTAGTCAAAATAGAAAAAAACAACTGCGTATTGCTGAAACAGAAAAATATGCCCACGTAACTTATTTTTTCAATGGCGGAAAAGAAGATCCATGGTCGGGAGAAGACCGTCTTCTTATTCCTTCTCCGTCTGTTTCCAAATTTGATCAAGCTCCGGAAATGAGCGCCGACAAAATAACCGAAAGAGTGATTGAGGCCTTGGAATTAAAAAAATATGACTTTATTCTAATCAATTATGCCAATGCGGATATGGTCGGACACACTGGAAATATGGAAGCGACTATCAAGGCGGTAGAAATTGTAGACAAAAATCTTTCTGTCCTAATTCCGGCTGTTTTAAAAGAAGGCGGATGTTTACTCATAACCGCCGACCACGGAAATGCCGAAGAATTACAAAATCTCCGCACCGGAGAAATAAACACCGAACATTCTTCAAATCCTGTTCCTTTTTGGTATATAACTCCGGACAATCATCGAGAAGAAATAAAAACCAAGCAAGGATATGATCCGGGAGGGCTTCTCAGTGATGTTGCGCCTACGGTTCTTGAAATTATGGGTATCGAAAAACCCAAAGAAATGAATGGCGAAAGCCTACTTCCGCTACTGAAATAAAATAATTTTTTACTCACAATAAAAATAAAAGCCCAACCTCTATTGGAGAAGTTGGGCTTTTATAAAATACAAACTATTTCACAATTAACCTATAAAAAAATAGATATTTTATGGCAACTGAAATATTTATAATAGCCTATCTGATTATCTTGTCCACAATTCCATACGCCTTTGCTTCTTCAGCAGTCATAAAATTATCCCGCTCACTGTCTTTTTCCACTTTGGCAACTTTTTGTCCGGTATGTTTGGCAAGAATTTTATTCAGGTTGTCTTTAGTTTTAAGAATATGCCGAGCATGAATATCGATGTCTGTCGCTTGACCCTGTGCTCCTCCCATCACTTGATGAATCATTACCTCTCCATTGGGCAAAATCATCCTCTTTCCCTTTTTTCCGGCAGAAAGAAGAAGTGACGCGGCAGATGCCGCCAATCCAACGCAAATCGTTTGAATATCCGGGCGCACATATTGCATCGTGTCATAAATCGCCATCGCAGAAGTAACCGATCCTCCCGGAGAATTGATATATATTTTAATATCCTCTTTCGGATTTTGCGATTCCAAAAACAAAAGCTGAGCAATTACAGCATTTGCCATATTATCTTCAATTATATTTCCGATAAAAATAATCCGATCTTTCAAAAGACGGGAATAAATATCATACGCCCTCTCTCCATAATTGGTTTTTTCAATAACCGTAGGAATCAAAATTTGATTGGAAATTTTTTTCATATTAATTTTCAATGATAAATAATTAATTTTCATTAAATTTACAATTATCAATTTTCAAATCATAAAATTATTTTAATGAAAATTGATTGTAAATTGAAAATTGAAAATTATTTAAGTCCTTCTAAAAGTTTAAACACTTCATCATTTGTGAGCATTCCTTTAACGTAATTGTATACGCGACTCATATCCATATTCTTTTCCAAATCTTTCACGCCCTTATACTGAGCCAAGAGCTTATTCATCTCTTTCTCGATTTTTTCACTGGCAATCTCAATTTCTTTTTGCTTAGCAATCTCCTCCAAAACCAAAGCGGACTTGATTCTTTTTTCCGCCTGCGGCTCCCACTCTTTTTCAAGATCTTGTCTGGTTTTCTTTTTTCCCGATTTATCATGGGCGGACATCTTTTCAAGATAACCATCCACATTCATTCCCATTCCGGAAAGTTGTGCTTCAAATTCGCCAATCATTCGATGCAATTCCTCGTGAATCAAAATTTCCGGAAGCTCCACCTTCATTTCTCCGATTAGAAATTCCACTATCTCACTCCTATTTTCTTCCTTTTTTTGAATTTCTTTTTCTTTGAAAATCCCGTCTTCAATGCTCTTTTCCAGCTCGGAAAGATCTTTAAAATTTCCCAAAGAAACCGCGAAAGCATTGTCAATTTGAGGAGTTTTTCTTTCCTGTACAATATTAAGTTTCACTTTGAACGTAGCTTTTTTGCCGGCAAGATCTTTGGCATGATAATCTTTTGGAAATTCAAGTTCAAATTCTTTTTCGTCGCCACCGCTCATTCCGATCACATTTTCTTCAAACCCAGGAATAAAAACTCCGCGCCCCAAAATCAAATTGTGTTTTTTACTGGTTCCATTTTCAATCGGAACTCCACCGAGACTCACTTGAAAATCAATTTCCACACTGTCATCCTTTCTCGCCTCCCGATCAACCGTAATCAATTGCACTCGACTGTTTGCCAATTTTTCCAATTCTTTTTTTATTTCTTCCTTAGAAACTTCCGTTTTCTTCTCTTGCTGTTTTTTATTTATTTTTTTCACTCCTTCTGTCCAATTATTCATTTTTACTTCTGGCATAACAGCAGTTTTTATTTTATATTCCAAATCATTGCCTTCCGCCAATTTCAAAATCTCCACATTAGGAGCACCAATAACATCCAATTTTTCATCTAAAACTACGCGGGAATAATTTTTTTTAATAGCTTTTTCCGCCGCTTCATTAAGAATTGCTTCTTTTCCAACCTTCTTTTCAATCATGTCTTTCGGAGCTTTTCCCGGTCGAAATCCTTCAATTTTGATATTTTTAGAAATATCTTCCACTGCTAAAACCAAATATTTTTCCCATTCTTTCCACGGAATAGATAGATTTATTTCAATCTCAGAATTTCCCAATTTTTTTATATCCATTACTTTTAATTCTTTAAAATTTATATAACTCTTTAAATAAGACAGTTTTTCAAACTATATTTTTCCAAACTTGTCTTTATACATTTTCAAAGATTTTTTAACTGCTTCAAGCGCTTTAGCCTTACCTTCGGTTTTTTTTATAACAACTTCTTTTCCATTTTCAATAGATTTGTATGTCTCGAAAAAATGTTTGAATTCTCTTAATGTATGCGGATTCAAATCCTTCATATCTTTCACATTATCCCATCTTGGGTCATTTTTCGGAACAGCGATAATTTTGTCATCCCCTTCTCCGCAATCCACCATTCTCATTACCGCTACCGGTCGAGCTTCCACCAAAATTCCCGGAGCTAAAACATATGTTGAAAGCACAATCACATCCAACGGATCATTGTCTTCCCAAAGAGTTTGCGGAACAAAACCATAATCAAAAGGATAATCTTGTGAAGTTTTCATCGCACGATCCAATTTGATCAAGCCGGTTTCTTTATCGATTTCATATTTGTTTTTTGAACCGCGAGGACACTCAATAATAACATTAATGTTATTTGGAACGTTTTTTCCCGCGGAAATTTCATGCCACATGTTCATAATTTCACAATTTCTAATTTTTAATTTCTAATTTCTAATCAATTTTCAATGATTAAATTTAAAATTTAAAAACAGAAACTTCTTTTATTTTATTAGTATTTACTCTTTTTTATTACTGTTCTTTATTCATTGTTCACTGTTTCCTGTTCATTACTTGCCTATTTCTCATCATTAACTGCCTCTTGCTCGCTGTTTTCTACTTTTTGTTCATCACCTTCCGGCGCAACCTCTTCTTTATTTTTTCCGCCTTCGACATCAATTTTCCAATCTGTGAGTTTGGCTGCCAAACGGACATTTTGTCCTCTTTTTCCAATCGCCAAAGACAATTGATCCTCAGGAACAATCACTTTTGCCTGCTTGGTTTCTTCATTTATTTCAATTGAAAGAACTTTGGCAGGACTCATTGCCGCGCTGATAAATTTTTTCGGATCTTTATTCCACAAAATAATATCAATTTTTTCTCCGCTCAATTCTTCGATAACCGCCTGGACACGCGTTCCTTTTTGTCCCACACAAGACCCAATCGGATCGATTCCTTCCTCTTTGGATGAAACGGCAATTTTGGTGCGTCCCCCGGCTTCTCTGGCAATGGCATTAATTTCCACTGTTCCGGCAAAAATTTCCGGCACTTCCAATTCAAAAATCCGGCGCACCATTTCAGGATGGGTTCTGGAAAGCAAAATTCCGGGACCCTTAGTGTCAGATTCAACTTTCACGATATATACTTTGATTCTTTGCCCGATACGATAATTTTCTCCTTCAATTTGCTCAGATGGAAACAAGACTCCGGTGGATTTTCCCATATCAATAAAGACATTGCGCCCTTCAACCCGCTGCACTGTTCCGCTGATAATTTCACCTTCTTTTTCTTTGTATTCTTTGAACATCGCTTCTCTTTCAGCTTCTCGAATTCTTTGGATAATCACCTGTTTGGCTGTTTGAGCGGCAATCCGTCCGTAATCTTCTTTGGATTCCAATTCATTTTCAATAAAATCTCCGAGCTTGGCATCTTTTTTTGCTTTCTTTGCATCGGATAAAATGATGTCTCTTTCCGGATTGAATCGCGGCAATTTTTCCTCATCAGAGCTTTCTGCTGATACGGAAGATTTTTCAAATTTACCGGCGTTTTTTTTCGTTTTTGCTTTTTCATCCGCCTCTTTTCCTTCTTCTTCAACGACAAATTCGCGAGTCGTTTCATCTACCACTTCTTTTACCAAGAAAAATTTGGTTCTTCCGGAAATCTCATCGAACTGGGCGCGGATATTCTGGCTTCTTTTGCCATAATCCTTTTTGTACGCCGCCGCTAGGGCCGCTTCGACAGTCTCAATAATTTTTCCCTTATCAATTCCTTTTTCATCAGCAATTTGAGTGATTGCGCTTCCGAATTCAACCAATTTCGCGTTAGCTTCTTTTTCTTCTGTTTTCTTGCTTTTTTTTGCCATATAATTTTTTAAGTTAATTTAATAAAAAAGTTCGCTCTCAAAAGCGAACCCATCTCTCATCTCAATCCTATTTTCATTATAGCAAACAAAAGGACTCAAGTCAAGGTGAGGCAAAAAGGTTTCAAGAGACCATACCCCGCGATCGCAAAGCGGTTTCAAGAGACCATACCCCGCGATCGCAAAGCGATTTCAAGGGGCCGTACCCCGCGATCGCAAAGCGATTTTGCGGGGTTGACTTTTTTACGAAAATATGCTAGGATAGAGCGTTATGGAGGCGTTCTTCATAACTTGGCACTTTGCCCGATTTGAGGGAAAAACCAAGAGCCAATCCCGGCTCTTTGACAAGTTAATATTTGGAGGAAATTATGGATAATGTATTGTTTATTTTGGCATTGGTTGTTTTTTTTGCAGGATTAGCATATTCCTGTATTTTTAAAATTCCGGACATCTATTATGGTCTCCCGTCAAGCTTATTTGGCGGAAGGTTTAGAGGGGTTGACTCTAATGGAAATTCCGTTCCAATCAGAGCGGCTTACACTGAGGGATTGGGATTTAAACTCCCATGGTGGACGATAACATTAGCCAGTAAAGACCCTGTGACTAAGGAAATAAAAAAGAAAAAATTTCAGGTTGCCGAAGGAGGCACCGTTCTCGTTAGTGGCGTAATTCAATATCGCCCTTCCATTAAAATGCTCTACCGATTTGAAGAAGTCGCCGACCAGACCATAAGTGATGGACTGGAAAGTGAATTAAACCAAATCCTCGGCATTCATTTGCTGGGTGGAGGAATGGAGGAAGCTATCACTAAAAGAGCTGCTGTATCTCAAGCTCTGTGGGATAAGCTTACAGGGGAAATAATAAACCCCAATGATCCTCCAGAAAAACAAAAGACGAGGATCGTTCTCGGAAAAAAAGTTTCTTATACGGAAAATTCCTATGGTGTAGAAATACTGAAGGCGAGTATTGACACCATTGATCCGGATGAGGAACTTCAGAAGGCTCGCGATGCCAAACAACGTGAGCAATATGAAAAAGAAAGTCAAAGCACGGAATGGAAACATCTCCGTGAAAGAATGGCTGAAATTAAAAATGACTTTCCGGAGCTACGTGACAAGGAAGTCCTTGAGGCTGTCCAGGTATGGCAGAAACAAGCCACTAAAAATATACAAGAAATAAAAGGAGAAATTCCGGCTGTCGTGGCTTCGATGGCATCTTCATTTCTTAGAGGGAAAAAATGAAAATAACGTTAAGCATTATCCTGTTTATTGCAGGAATTGGCATTTTTTTATGGGGCAAAAAGTCAAAGCCCCAACCTGAAGCCTCGACAGTAACACCCGCCACACCGGCGACGCAAAAATTTTCTTGGGGATCACTTATTGTACCCGGAATAATTCTCGGCACAATTGCCGGAATTATTCTCTTGTTGTGGTCGCTGTTCGGAAACCATAACAAGGTTGTCGCCGAGATGATTTTCACGCCCAACGTTTGGTCGCGTGAAAGTTTGGGTTGTCAAAAGTTTTTTGACGGAGAGAAGGGAAAGTACCGGATTTCCGCCACCGGCCTGTGGTACAAAAGTACCAAGACCGGGAATTTTTTGGCAATCCCGCCAGAAGGGAAAGACTTGTCCTTTCCGGACAACTTCACCCTTCCCCTTCCTAGTGCCCCGTTCGGAGTACTGATCGGAAGAATGGGAGAAAAAAAAGATGGCGCCTATTTCCTGATTGGAAAAAACGCCACCGTCGTCCTTGACGACAAGTATCCTATTTTTCTGACGGTAAACATTCCGCAAGAGTGGAATGTTTCATCTAACAACAAAATCAACGGGGTCTTTGCTAACAACAAGGGAGATCTCGTTGTCAAAGCAGAAAAACTGCTTTGACAAAAAGCGCGTGATTCGTAGTATCGAATCCGCGCTTTTTATATTTGCAAAATTTATTACACAAAGAATCTGGAGATCTGGCGCACGATTACCAATGCCGCCAAGGCTACTGCAATTCCGATAATCGCCCACTTAGTGATTGATTTAGCAGTATCGATTTTCTTTTCATCACCCGCTGAAGTCAAATACATCGATCCTCCGATTACCAGCATAATAATTCCCAAAACACCGACAATCGCAAGAAGAAAATCCAAAGCGTTGGTTGCGATTTGCGCCAAAGTGAGAGCGCCGCTAACCTCAGGATTATTAATATCATCATCTCCCCATCCTAAAATTGTCGCAATTTCTTTGAGAAACGATGGTGCCGCGATTCCAATCGCCAGCCCGATCATTGCCGCTGTAATCGCGTTTTTCGCTTTTTTTATCATATCATCATTGCCGGAGGATATAATATACATCACTGCTCCAATCACAATAAAAACGATTGAAATCAAAACGATAATTCCTTGCAAAGTACTCAAAATACTGCCCAGCACGCCCTCAACCGTTGTAAATGCCAAAGGAGAAGTAAAACAAATCGATCCATCTGCGCAACCTGCAGAAGATGTGGGAGTTGTCGGATCAGAAACATCGGTCGATCCAGGATCAGAACCAGTCGGATCAGAAACATCAGGCGACGTATACTGTGGACAAGTTGAAACTTCCGAGCAAGAACCGGGAATTGGAATAATACTTCCTGGACATAGTCCGGAAGTATTTTCCGCGCAAGTATCTGTGCTAATTTGACAACAAACCAGCTGCGGAGGAGCTGTACAGCACGCCTCTCCTTCGTCACATATAATACCCGAAATAACCGTTGATCCAAGAGGGCATCCACTTCCTCCTTGTACCGAACAAACTCCACTAGCAGAACTGCATTGCACAGTTGTTGCCAGCACGCTTGAAACCCCGAAATTCACCAAACCCAACATTAAAAAAGAAAAAATTATTATCTTCTCTCTTAAACCGAAAAATATTTTATTACTTTTCATTTTTTTGTAATTAAAAAGTTGATCCCCCCGCAAGCATATTATTGATAGCTATAACAATCAAAAGTCCCGCCAAACCTACCGCCACTCCGATAATCGAATAGAGCATATTCCGCTTGGCCTTTTCCATAACGTTGTCATTTCCCGCCGCCAGCATATATTGCAATCCAGAAATAGCAAAAGCGATTATCGCTACGACTCCAAAGCTTCCCAAAAGCCATTGCATCACATTAATCAAAATAGTTGCCACAGGATCGTTTCCGACCGGATCAGGTAATCCGGTGGCACTCGGCACGCAAACTCCGGAAGGATCAAGAACAAATCCGGGAGTGGCACTGCAATTCGGAGCGGCCTGCACATTCAAAAACACAAAAACCATCATCAAGGAAACAATCGAATTTATAATTATTTTTGTTTTCATATTAAAAATCAGACATTCCGCCCAACATATTATTAACCGCATAAATTACCACTAAACCTACCAAGGCAACGATAACACCAATAATGGAATTTTTCATAGCATTTTTGGCTTTTTTGATCTGATCGTCATCCCCGGCAGAAGTCAAATACATAAGTCCTGAAATCGCAAATCCGATAATCGCAACTACCCCAACTAAGCTAAGTATCCAAAACATTATATTTCCGATAATACTTGCTATGTTATCCCACGGAAGACCGGATTGTTGAGCGTTAGCCAATCCCGCATTCCATTGCGCCAATGCAATCAAAGGCGATGCCGAAAAAGAAACTACAACTCCCAACACAATTTTTTTGATTTTACTTTTCATTTTTTTTAATTTAATTATAAAGAATTTGTACTGTCGTAATTATAACATAATCCAAAAAATTCACAAAAAAACAGATTCACAAAATGAATCTGTTTTTTGAATATTTTTTCCTTAAAACTAAAATTGGGTGTTGCTTCCTCCCAACATACTTCGAATAGCTGTAAGGGCGATCAAACCAACCAATGCCACAATCACACCAATAATCGAATATATCATAGCCTTCTTGGCTGTTCCCATTCTATCATCATCTCCGGCTGAAGTAAGGTACATAATACCGGAAATCGCAAATCCGATAACTCCAGCAATACCAACCAATCCGAGAAGCCAATACATAATATTTTCAACAATACCATATATTGTCGACTCAGGCAGACCGGTAGCCGCTCCGGATGGCGGGTCAAATTGAGCCAAAGCCATTACCGGAAGCAAAAGAGCCGATGAAGCCGCTCCATAAACCGCTTTCTTAATTGCATTTTTCATATTCTCACCTCCATTCTTTTTTAATTTTTATTTTCTATTTTAATTTTCAACCTTTTATTTGAAAAAAATTCCAATTTGTCTCACAATCAGCATCGCACCCAGCGCCGTAATAATCCCCACTACAGAATAAAATGCTGTTTTTTTTGCTTTCTCAATTTGAGTTTCATTTCCTGCCGATGTCAAATACATTACTCCGGAAATTACTAAGCTGATTATAACAAAAATTCCAACAATAGACAATAAAAAATTCAGAATATTTCCTCCGATCTGTGCCAGCCCCGGCGCATCCGAAATCACTCCCGCCTGTGCCGTATGAATAATTTTATTTCCAATTTCAAACATAAAAATTTTAATATCTTCTATTATTCACATGATCCGACACTGCAAGCATAATCCTTGACCGCGCACATATTGAACTCACTCGTTCCCGGATCAATAGGACACGCCCACTTTGGAACCAATCCCCAATCATTTGCCGCCGTGCAATCATTACTCGGAGAATTCGGATCTTCTCCATTGGCGCAACAATTATATGCTGCTGCTGCCATCTCCTCCACTTCCACTGTATTATATCCATGCGAATCCATGGTTTTTTGCGCTTGTGCAATCCTTGCACTCAAACTTGCCGTCCCTTGCATAATATTTTCCGCCGGATGTTCTGTTAAATACTCACATTCAGCCTGTGTATCTACATTAACCTGCATTAAGCCACACGACATTGTTCCGTCGGATTCATTTTTTATTGCGTTTGTATTTCCAGATGATTCTCGACAGATAACTCCTCGAATAAGATTTTCACTTACATTATAGGAGGAAGATGCGGAAGAAATCGCAGACACATAACTAGAAATACTTCCGCAAGTTGAAATACAAGAATATCCGGTACAAGTTTGCGCTCCTGGCATTGCCGCATTAAGACAATCTCCACTAGAATCCACCGCCGCTGATGCTACCGTAGAAGATGTTGGAGAAGTAGTTGTAGAAGTAGAAATACTTCCAATATCGATAGCCGCTTGGTTAGAAACGGTATCACAGGTAAATTCATACCATGCGCCATCAGTACGCATAACCCCGTCTCTATTGGAAGATCCTATAATATACATCGAATACGTAACAATCAACCACGCTCCCAAAACAATCGCAAATCCGGTTAATGTTTGAATAATAATGGTTTTGGCTTTTTTCATCATTTCTTGATTTCCGGCAGAGATAATATAAAAAATTCCGCCCAAAACAATCGCGCCAATTGCCACAAAAGTCAAAATTCCCATTCCCCAATCAATGATATTTTTTATTCCCACAATAAAATGACACAATGTGCACACTTCCGGATGCTCACTCGTTCCACAAGGAACAAGAGCCGCTTTTGTTGCCAAAGGAGAAAATAAAACGGGCAACAAAAGAAGAAAATTAATTAGTCTGTTTTTTTTCATTGGGTTTATTTTTTTAATTGTTCAATTCGAGTGTTTGCCAACTTCAATGCTTGATCGATATTGGAATCGCCTTTATTGATTGAATCTATCGCGTCTAATAATATTGCATCAACACTTTCAGTGTCTGGTTGATACCAACTTTTGGCAATCAAATTTCCTAATACAAAAGGTTTTATTGTAGGATTAGCCTGCTGAACATCAATCAAGTCGCGTCTGGCAGCCGGCTTATTGGTTTTCTCTAAATATATTTTCGCCGGATCAATGCTGGTTGGAAAAGATTTAATTTCTCCCGAAGTAGCATGAACCACATTAAAAGATCCGTTATTTTTTGTCGTCAAAAACTTAATAAATTGCCAAGACTCATGGACTCGCATATCATTATTAACTACCATATCTTTTCCGCCTCCAGTCGGAGAAATTTTTATCTGCTTATTCTTATTTACCGCAAATCCCCAATAATTAGCATACCCTACCGGAAGCGAATTTTCATATTGTGGAATTTGAGACACCGCAAAATTCAATTTTGAATTTTTGCTTTTTATAGTATCTATATTCCACGAATAATTAAACATCATCGCAGCCCTTCCCTCAGCAAAAGCATCAATAGAATAATGCATATCCCTGTTCCACGTATAAAAAGGAGAGCTTATCGAAGCAAATTGCGTATAAAATCCAAAAGCGCTACGGGCACTGTTTTCTCTTCCATTTTCCGCAACATTTATCATATTTAAGTTTATTTGCGAATCTTGAACAGTTGGAAGTTTCACTTTATTTTGAAGCATCAACAATCCTAAAATATCCGAAGCGCGGTTAACGTTATAGGCGGTTCCCATTGCCGTTCCCGCTTGTATGATCTCTCCTTTACTGTCTATTTTTGTAAGTTTTCTGGAAACATCCGCAAAATCATTCCAAGTTTCAGGTGGCAGTGATATTCCATTGAAGTTAAAAATATCTTTATTATAGAAAAGCTGCATTGAATCGACACTTAGTGGTGCTCCGTATATTCTTCCATCCGCAACAAAGTCATCCTTCGCCACATCAACAAAATTGGAAGAAAATTCACTCAAAGAAAAAATGTTTTCCGGAGCCGACTCGATTTTATTTTTGAAAAAATAAAGATCAGCGTTATTCATCAAAAAAATATCCGGACCGTTTCCCTCCGCCATCGCGTTTATAAGTTCTTTTTTATAATTATCTTGTGTCATTTTTCGATAGGTTATTTTTCCCACCAAAGGATTGACTTTTTCATAATCACTTATTATTTCACCAAAAATTGAACTATCGTCAAAAAGACCCCATATTTCCAAATCCACCTGATACTTTGGAGAATTATTATTATTTCCGCATCCGGAAAACAAAAAAACACTGCTTATCAAAATAAATATTGAAATTATTTTTTTTATTTTTGTTTTCATTTTTTTATTTAACAGCAATCAACATATAATGAAAATCTCCCGCTTTTATTTTTTTTTCCAAAATGAATCCGCCTTTTTCCACCATTGCATCCAATTCTTCCTCAGAAATTCGAAGTTTTCGGTCGGGACCGATAAAAGAATTCCCGCTATCCCATTCCATAATCAATGCTCTTCCATTTTTCTTCAAAATGCGATAAGCCTCTCTTATAATAATATCTTTATCTTTGTTTTGAAAAAGAATATTTTTCATCACAACCCAGTCCACGCTTTCATCATCCAGCTTCGATCCTTTTTCTAATTCTAAATTCACTCTTTTGGTAATGATATTAGAAATTCCGTTTGCTTTTGCCTCACTTTCTACCGCCTCAAGCGCTGAAGACAACACATCCAAAGCATAAACTTTTCCTTCTTCTCCAACTTTTTTGGCAAAGGGCAATGAAAAAAAACCTGCTCCGCAACCAAAATCCGCCATAACATCTCCTTTTTTCACATCTATTTCATTGATTGTTTCCATCGGATCAGCAAATTTACCAGCTATATATTTTCTTTCTTCTTCCATTTTTTTGTTTTTTGTTTTTATAAGAATCATGATTTTTATAAAAACAAAATTCTTTTTTAAAATATCATGCAATTTTAATATTTCCACACGTTTTTATTTTACAACAAAAAGACAAAAAAACAAAGCGCCGTATTGCCAAATATATGTTAATACTATATTTTTATATTTATGGAGAGGTGCCAGTCCGCCAAAGGTGGATTCAGTGGTAGAAAGGGACAAGGTATATATTTACGGCTATACAATTTATGGAGAGGTGCCAGAGTGGTCGAATGGGCCGCACTCGAAATGCGGTGTACTCGAAAGGGTACCGGGAGTTCGAATCCCCCCCTCTCCGCCAAAATTCGGAATTCAAATTTCCGCCAAAAATATGGTCGGCGCGAAGCGCCGTCTGTTCTGCATTCCCCCCAAAAAACTCTGAATCAGAAAGGATTTTCCACGCTCCGCGTGGCTCAAAAAGTACGGTTCGATCCTTAATTTGAAAGTTCGAACCGACTTTTTTGAACAAATGAGTATTTTCCTCATTTGTTCGGTCGTTTGCCAATTCCATATTGTATTTCAAAAACTTTTCGGTAAGTTCGAACCGATTATTCGCTTTTTGCTCAAAAGCCGATAATTTCTCTTTGAGAAGCTGATTTTGGTTAACCAACTTGTTTTTAGCTTCGCGATATTCTTCGAGCGACAACGCACTTTCGAGATAAGCATTCATCAGCTTCTCTATTTTAGAATCCAAAAGAGAAATATCGGCTTTAACACTGTCTGCAAAAAGCGTACTCGATTGGACTTCCGATTGCCGATCTTTTGCATTTTCGGCAATCATCCATTCCGTCCAATCGAGAGGCAAAGAAACTTTTTTGATTTCATTTTGAATTTGAGAAGTGATGAGCTCCTCGCGAACATATTTTTGGGTACAAGGATTTTTCCGTTTGGTACACCGCAAATAGTTATATCCTTTCTGTTGCTCGGTAGTAATGAAACATCCACATTCTCCACAACGGAAAAATCCTCTATACAAAAATGGTTTAAGTCCTTTTCCTTTCGGTTTCGATTTTCGGCTCATCACTTCTTGAACAGCATCAAAAAGTTTCTTTGAAATAATCGGTTCGTGCTTTCCCTCAAAAATCTCTCCGTTATACCGCATTAGACCAGTGTAAATAGGATTTTTAAGAAGTTTTTGATAATTCGACACCGCAAGCTCTCTGCCGCTTTTTCGCTTCAATCCAAGCGCGTTAAATTTGTCGCGGAGTTGTCGCAAAGTGAAAGACCCAGACGAATATGCCTCAAATGTTTTCTTGATTAAAGGGGCGATATTCTTATCAACAACAATTCTCCCACCAACATTTAAATATCCAAGCGGAGCCATTTGAGGCCATATTCCGTCTTTCACTTTGTTGCGATGACCACGCTTAATATTCTCGCTCAAATTGTCCACATAATACTTGGATTGCGAAAAAGCGATTGAGAGCATAAATTTGCCTTGCGGTGTCGGATCAAACCAAAAAGTTGGAAATTTCATCTCTGAAATGACACCAGTATCAACGAGGTAGATGATTTTTCCTCCATCTACCGAGTTGCGAGCAAGTCTATCGGGATGCCACGCCAAAATACCAGATGCTTCGCCCTCTTCCATACGCGACATCATTTCATTAAATACAGGGCGACCTGGTATTTTGGCGGTCTGCTTTTCGACAAAGACATCAACAACATCAATTTGCTCTTTGAGTGCTAATTCTTTCAATTCTGAAAGTTGATCGGAAATACTGCGGACTTGTCTGTCTTTGTCGTCCGTAGACTTGCGAGTATATATGAAAAACTTTTTGGTTTGATTATTCATAGATTTGTATTGGCAAACGACGAGCCACGCGGAGCGTGGAAAATCCTTTCTGATTCAGAGTTTTTTGGGGGGAATGCAGAACAGACGGCGCTTCGCGCCGACCATATTTTTGGCGGAAATTTGAATTCCGAATTTTGGCGGTGTGTATTAAACAAAGTTCGAATGTATTTTGCTGATAATCCTGATTCCGACTAATCGCACGCCCCGCGTGCGTGGTGGCTTGAAACTGAATCG
>Ga0209318_1000075_pt1 | contig 124210 bp, 127 predicted proteins | sample RifGroE1_FD_183999 | JGI IMG/M metagenome (GOLD analysis project Ga0209318, IMG submission 183999) | Groundwater microbial communities from Rifle, Colorado, USA - Groundwater E1 (SPAdes) (version 2) | ecosystem: Environmental > Aquatic > Deep subsurface > Groundwater | place: Rifle, Colorado...
CGAACTTGGCCGCCAGCACGGTGGTGATGGCTGCGGTCAGGGTGGTCTTGCCGTGGTCAACGTGACCGATCGTGCCGACGTTGACGTGCGGCTTGGTCCGCTCAAATTTCTCTTTTGCCATTTTTCAATTCCTAGAAAGAACAAACCCGTGTCACGGTTTTAGGTCTGCACCACACTGCTGATTCGCCCCGCACGGGGACAGGGCGGCGCGTGATCGCAGACCGGCTGAAACTTACTTGGCGCGCGCGGCAACAATGGCTTCGGCCACGTTGCGCGGTGCTTCGGCGTAGTGCTTGAACTCCATCGAGTAGGTGGCACGGCCTTGCGACATGGATCGCAGCGTGGTCGAATAACCAAACATCTCGGACAGCGGCACTTCGGCGCGAATGGCCTTGCCACCACCGACCATGTCTTCCATGCCCTGCACCATGCCGCGACGGCTGGACAGATCACCCATCACGTTGCCGGCGTAGTCTTCAGGCGTCTCGACTTCCACCGACATCATGGGCTCAAGGATCACCGGGCTGGCCTTGCGGCAGCCTTCCTTGAAGCCGAAGATGGCCGCCATCTTGAAGGCCATTTCGGACGAGTCCACGTCGTGGTAGGAACCGAAGTGCAGCGTGACCTTCACGTCCACCACCGGGTAACCCGCCAGCACGCCGGTCGTCAGGGCTTCGATCACGCCCTTTTCAACCGCGGGGATGTATTCGCGAGGCACCACACCGCCCTTGATCGCATCAACGAACTCAAAGCCTTTGCCGGCTTCGTTGGGTTCGATCTTGAACACCACGTGACCGTATTGGCCCTTGCCGCCGGACTGGCGCACAAACTTGCCTTCGGAGTCTTCCACCGTCTTGCGGATGGTCTCGCGGTAGGCCACTTGCGGCTTGCCCACGTTGGCTTCCACACCGAATTCACGCTTCATGCGGTCAACGATGATTTCCAGGTGCAGTTCGCCCATGCCGGCGATGATGGTCTGACCCGACTCTTCGTCGGTCTTGACGCGGAAAGAAGGATCTTCTGCAGCCAGACGCTGCAAGGCAATGCCCATCTTTTCCTGGTCGGCCTTGGTCTTGGGTTCCACAGCCTGCGCAATCACGGGCTCCGGGAAGACCATGCGCTCCAGCATGATGATGGCATCCGGATCGCACAGGGTTTCACCCGTGGTCACGTCTTTCAGACCCACGCAGGCGGCGATGTCGCCAGCGCGAATTTCTTCGACTTCCAGACGGTTGTTGGCGTGCATCTGCACGATACGGCCGATGCGCTCTTTCTTGCCTTTGATCGGGTTGTAGACCGAATCGCCCTTTTTCATCACGCCCGAGTAGACGCGCACGAAAGTGAGCTGGCCGACATACGGGTCGGTCATCAGCTTGAAGGCCAAGGCGGAGAACTTCTCGTTGTCATCGGCCTTGCGGCTGGTGACTTCTTCGTCGTCGTCCGTGCCCTTGACGTCGGCGATGTCCACCGGAGAGGGCATCAGTTCGATCACGGCGTCGAGCATGCGCTGCACACCCTTGTTCTTGAACGCGGTACCGCACAGCATCGGCTGAATTTCGGTCGCCAGCGTGCGCACGCGCAAACCGTGGGTGATCTCTTCTTCGGTCAAGTCACCTTCTTCAAGGTACTTGTTCATCAGCTCTTCGCTGGCTTCGGCCGCAGCCTCGACCATCTTTTCGCGCCACTCTTTGGCCTGCTCCAGGAGTTCAGCGGGAATTTCTTCGTAGTTGAACTTCATGCCCTGGGACGCTTCGTCCCAGATGATGGCCTTCATCTTGCGCAGATCGACCACGCCCGTGAAGTGCTCTTCGGCACCGATCGGAATCACGATCGGCACAGGATTGGCCTTCAGGCGCAACTTCATCTGCTCGACGACCTTGAAGAAGTTGGCACCGGTGCGGTCCATCTTGTTCACAAAGGCCAGACGAGGCACCTTGTATTTGTTGGCCTGGCGCCAGACGGTTTCCGACTGGGGCTGAACACCACCCACGGCGCAGTAGACCATGCAGGCACCGTCAAGCACGCGCATGGAACGCTCCACCTCGATGGTGAAGTCCACGTGGCCGGGGGTGTCGATGATGTTGATGCGGTGCTCGGGGAAGGACAGGTCCATGCCCTTCCAGAAGCAGGTCGTGGCGGCGGACGTGATCGTGATGCCACGTTCCTGCTCCTGTTCCATCCAGTCCATGGTGGCGGCACCGTCGTGCACTTCACCGATCTTGTGGTTCACACCCGTGTAGAAAAGAATGCGCTCGGTCGTGGTGGTCTTGCCGGCGTCGATGTGAGCGGAGATACCGATATTGCGGTACCGCTCCAGTGGCGTAGTGCGTGCCATGGAAATACTCCTGAATTGGGCAAGCCCGCCACCCCTTTTGGGGTTTGCGGGCTCGCCTTGGATGACTGGGAAAAGCGGAACTTAGAAGCGGAAGTGGCTGAAAGCCTTGTTGGCTTCGGCCATGCGGTGCACTTCGTCACGCTTCTTCATGGCGCCGCCACGGCCTTCGGTGGCCTCGATCAGCTCGTTGGCCAGGCGCATGGCCATGGACTTCTCGCTGCGCTTGCGGGCAGCTTCCTTGATCCAGCGCATCGACAGCGCCAGACGGCGAACCGGGCGCACTTCAACGGGCACCTGGTAGTTCGCACCACCCACGCGGCGGGACTTGACCTCCACCATGGGCTTGACGTTGTTGATGGCGATGGAAAAGGCTTCGACCGGGTCTTTGCCGGTCTTTTTCTCGATCTGCTCCAGCGCACCGTAAATGATGCGCTCGGCGACAGCTTTTTTGCCGCCTTCCATGATCACGTTCATGAACTTGGAGAGCTCGACGTTGCCGAACTTGGGATCCGGCAGGATTTCACGTTTAGGGACTTCGCGACGACGTGGCATTTTTACACCTCAAATTTGCTTCAGTTGGCGTCTTTTCAGACACCGCGAGAACCCAGCAAGGCCCTCACTTACTCGACCCGACGCCGACATGGCGCTTTGGGGTCACTACGTTCGACACGGCTTGCCGGCCGGCCAAACACCGAAAAACCAGGATTATTTGGCCTTGGGCTTCTTCGCGCCGTACTTGGAGCGCGACTGCTTGCGGTCTTTCACGCCCTGCAGGTCCAGCGAACCGCGCACGATGTGGTAACGCACACCAGGCAAGTCCTTAACACGACCGCCGCGAACCAGCACGACGCTGTGTTCCTGCAGGTTGTGGCCTTCGCCGCCGATGTAGGAGATGACCTCAAAACCGTTGGTCAGGCGCACTTTGGCGACTTTACGCAGAGCGGAGTTGGGCTTCTTGGGGGTCGTGGTGTACACACGGGTGCACACACCGCGACGCTGCGGAGAGTTTTCCATGGCCGGGCTCTTGGATTTGGTCTTTTCGACCTCCCGGCCGTGGCGCACGAGTTGATTGATGGTTGGCATGAAGAAACGTCCCTAAACGTTTAAAAAAGCGAAAACGAAAACTTCTCGGAAGATTCCGAAAAGCCCTCTAATGTAGCACGGGCTTGTCATCCTGACAAACGAATGCGCGAAAGGCGCTTCGCCGAAGCCTGCTTGCACGGCCTGCGGCGAGGGCTGCGCCCCGGGTGTTGCTGGTCTGGTTACTGAATCCAGAGACGCACAGCGTCCCAAGCTCGGCCGAAGACACCGCTTTCTTCCACCGTCTCCAGCACGCTCAGTGGCACCTCGGCCACCGGCGCACCATTGGCCAAGGTCACCTTCAAGGTACCCACCGCCTGGCCGCGCAGCAAAGGTGCGACCAAGGGTTCCGGTCGGATGACTTCGGTCTTCAGCCGCGCACCTTCTCCTGCGGGAACGGACACCACAACCCCCTCGGGCCGACCCAGCTTGACAACCTCTGATTTGCCCTTCCAGACACGCGGCGAAACCAGCGGCGCGCCCGCTGGCGCCAGACGAACCGCATCAAAAGCCGTGTAGCCCCAGTTCAACAACTTCTGGCTTTCAGCTGCACGAGCGTTTTCGCTCGAAGCGCCCAGCAGCACGCTCAGCAGCCGCCGCTGCCCCTGCGGCCCGCTGCCCAAGGCCGGAACAGCCCGGTGAGCGGTTGCCACGAGACAGTAGCCCGCGGCACTGGTGTGCCCGGTTTTCAGTCCGTCCACGCTGGGGTCACGAAACAGCAACAGATTGCGGTTGGTGTCGTTGGCGGCGGGCGTGCCGGGATAGCGGTAGCGCTGAATGGCGTAGTAAGGCACGTAGTCGGGAAAATCGCGCATCAGGCGGGTGGCGAGCGTGGCCAGGTCGCGTGCGGTGGTGGTGTGCCCAGCCACGGTGAGACCCTCAGGGTTCTTGAAGCTGCTGGCGTTCATGCCCAGCGATTTCGCCTGCTGGTTCATCAACTCCACGAAACGCTCCACGCTGCCGCCCAACCCTTCAGCCAGCGCCACGGTCGCATCATTGCCCGACTGCACGATCATCCCCTTGATCAGGTCCTCCACCGGCACCTGCATCTTGGGGTCGATGAACATGCGTGAACCCGGCATTTTCCAGGCCCGCTCGCTCACCCCAAAGGTCTGGGTCAGGCTGAGCTTGCCCGTCTTCAGCGCATCAAACACGATGTAGGCGGTCATCAGCTTGGTGAGCGACGCCGGCTCCACCGCCTGATCGGCGTCTTTGGACGCCAACACCTGACCCGAGGTCACATCCACCAGCAAATAGGCGCGGGCAGCCACCTCCGGCGGCTGAGGCCCCTGAGCAGACGCCGAAAACGCCACCGCAGCGGCCAACAGAAACAAAGCACGGGAAAACAATCGACGCAACAAAATCCGGTTCCTGAAATAAAAAGGGGAGAAGGGCGGCCGCTTCAGGCGCGCAGATGGCGCAGGACCAGTTCCCGAAGCAAGGGCAGCTGCCCATGAAAAAAGTGACCGCCTCCGGGCACCACCAGCACGGGCAGCACCTGGGGTCGCGCCCACGCCATGACCGAAGCCAACGGCACGGTATCGTCCTGTTCGCCATGAATGACCAGGGTGCGCGGGTGAAGTTCCGCCGGCACCGGTGCGACTTCGAACCGGCTGGCGGCCGTGCCCACCAGAACCAGGCGCCGGATCTCGCGTTGCGCCTGGAGTTGGCTGGCCGCATGGCTGGTGACGAACGCTCCGAATGAAAACCCGGCCAGGCACAACGGACCCGAAGGTGCCTGCGCTTCGATCACCGACAACAGATCGGCCAGCTCGCCACGCCCCTCGTCGTATGTGCCCTCACTGCGGCCAACGCCGCGAAAATTGAAGCGGACCGCTGTCCAGCCCGCCAGCACACAGGCGCGCGCCAGGGTCTGGACGACCTTGTTGCTCAGGGTTCCCCCGTGCAACGGATGCGGGTGGGCCAGCACGGCAACCCCGACCGGGTCGCCCGTTGGCCGGTCTATCGCCACCTCCAGCTCACCGGCCGGTCCGGCTTGCAACGAGTATTCGGTCTGAGCGTTCATTGATGTCTCCCGCGCCGGTCGCCGCCTGCGACGTGTGCAAGAACCCGACCGTCGGGCGAGCGCATTCAGCGCCCGACGTCCGGCGGGGTCAGCAGGCGCTGCACCACCACACCATCGCGCAAATGGGACTGCACGATTTCGTCGATGTCGCTTTCATCGACATAGCTGTACCAGACCGCTTCCGGGTACACCACCGCAATCGGCCCACCGGCGCAACGATCCAGGCAGCCCGCCTTGTTGACACGGACCTTGCCCGGCCCGAGCAGGCCCTGCGCCTTCGCCTGCGATTTGCAGCGATCAAAGGCGGCCTGGGCCTTGTGCTGGGCACAACAATCCTCACCACCCTCCCGCTGATTGAGACAGAAGAAGATGTGGCGCTCGTAATACGACTTGTTTTCAGACATGCTCCGATTTTAGTGGGCGCCCTTTCCAGCACCAGGGTGTCGGGCGATGGCGCGCAGGCCAAAGAGCAGCGCCGCATAAGGCCACGCCCACCCCAGCCATTGTGAAAGGCCATAAAAACGGATGAAGCGCCCCTGCTCCCAGACTTCAAGCGACTGGTCGAAGTAAGGACTAACTGGCGCCCGGTTGAGCAGGCTGAGCGACGTGGCCAGGCACAGCAGCATGAGCGCATGACAGACCCGGCGCGGCAGGACAAGCAGTGCGAGTCCGGCGACGAACGCCAAGGCCAGTCCCAACAAGGCCTGGGACGTGATCCATGCCCAGCCATGGTCTGGACCGTAGGTCAGCGCCGATGACAACCCGGCAACAGCCAGCGCGCACCCAAAAAAGGCCACCAGAAACCCCACGCGGCGCGACAGCGAACGCATGTCCGCAAAACCCATGAGCAGCGGCGCCAGCAACCCGAGCGCCACACAAAACGCCTCAGCCAGTGGGCTCAATGGCAGCGGGTTTTCAACCCGGAACGGCACCCAGGCCAGAAACGGCGTCTCTGCCAGCAGGTGGGCCAGCTCCATCTCCAGCCTGTCCCAGACCTGCCCCAGGCCAAACGGCACCGAGACCGGGTAAAGCAAGGCGGCCGGCCACAATGCCAGCAGCACCAGCGAGCCGTGTGCGCCCGGCACGAACCAGTCGGCCCGAAACTGGCTCCAGCGACGCAGTCCGCCCAGTCGCTCCAGGACCCAGGCGGCTGTCGCACCCAGCATGGCTCCGGCACCGTTCAGCGCCAGATCAAGATTGGAGGCCACCCGCATGGGCAGGTAGTTCTGCAGCGTTTCCACCCCGAACGACAGCAGGAGCGGCAGGGTGAAGCCCAACAACCAGGACCATCCCCCAGCACCAGAGCGCAGCAGGGACAGCGCCAGCAGAAACGCCAGCGGGGCGTAGCCCAGAAAGTTGCTCACCACATCAAATGCGGTCCAGTATTTCGGCAGCGGCGCCAGCATGAAGGCCATCGGCTCCACGCCCTGCATGCGCCAGCCCTGAAACGGGTACAGGCTCGCATAGACCACCAGCGCCGCAAACAGCAACGCGAGTGGCCAGGCCGAAGAACGCGGGGTCGTGACCACCCCTGGGCCTCAGAAGGGCTTGATCACCACCAGCAGCACCACGACCACCAGCATGATCACCGGCGCCTCGTTGAACCAGCGGTACCAGACATGGCCCCGGCGGTTGATGCCTTGCTGAAACCTGCGAAGCATGACGCCGCAGGCGTGGTGATAGCCGAGGATCAGCGCCACGACGAACAGCTTGGCGTGCATCCAGCCATTGCCGGCGCCCAGACCGATCCCGTAACCCAGCCAGAGCCACAGACCCAGTGCCACCGCTGGTACAGCCAACAGGGTGGTGAAGCGCATCAGCTTGCGCGCCATGAGCAGCAAGCGCTCGCGCTCGGCAACACTTTCGGGCGGGACCATGGCCAGATTGACAAAAATCCGGGGCAGGTAGAACAGCCCGGCAAACCAGCTGGCGATGAAAACAATGTGGAAGGATTTGACCCAGAGCATGCGGGCAGTTTAGCCCGCCAGGGGGCATCGACATGCTGAGCCCGGTAGGTTGGGCCAACACGAAGGACAAAAAAAACCCGGCCCACAGGGCCGGGTTAGGAAGCCTTTTTGCTGTCACACACTAAGGCACCCGCTCAGGGAGGAAAAGCGGGGGGCTCACCCTTCGGCTTGCCCAAGTGAATGTTACAACAGAAGAACGAAATTTCCTATCTGTCCCCTGTCAGATCTGACACATCCAGAATCGACACCCGAAAAAATAGCGCCAATTGGTTACATCATCTTGGCCAGTTCGAACATCACGGCCGTCCCCAGCGCCTCGCGAATATTGCCGCGCCCGACTTTGGCCATGGAAAACTCGCCAAAGCCCGACATGTCGAACGAGCTGTCATCCGGCGAAATCTCGACGAACGGGAACTCGAACACCTCGCGCAGCAGGTCGCGGCGGAAGGCATCAAAGTCATCGTCCTTGATCTCCGAGTCCACCACAATCAGGCTGGGCATGCGGCTCTTGAGGGCGTCGCGGGCCTGTTGGAAATCCACAACGCTGTCCGAAGAAATGCCTATCTCTCGCAGCGCGTCACGCACGTCGGCACGGATCTGCAAGCTGGGTGAAATGGTGAGCACGTAGGTGCCCGACAGCGACTTGAACATCGACGAGTGCTCGTCCGACAGGTCCACCGCCGAAATGCCGTCGACGGCCTGCACGGTGCGCGTGAACATGGCGGTGAAACTCACGCCCTCCTCGTTCACTTCGCGCTCGATCTCGACACCGCCCGACACCAGCGCGATCTGGCGGATCAGCATCCAGCTCAGGCTGTCGGTCGAAGCGGCGCTTGACGGGGGCACGCCGTCATTGGCCACGCGCATCTGCAAACGCGCATGTTGCGGCCAGGCGTTGAGGTCCAGGCGCATGTCGACCCGGTTGCCAAAAGGCAGGCCCCAGTCAAGCACGGCGTTGACGAAGGTGTGTGCGACCGTGGGGTCGATCAGCACCTCCACCTGTTTGAGCTTGCGCCGCAAGGCGATGCCCAGCGTGCCCAGCTCCTGCTTGCGCTCCTGCAACACCCCTTCAACCAGCTGCGCCATGTCCACCTTCTCATGGGACTGGCGAATGCGACCGCTGTAGAACCGGTTGATCTGCTGGGCACTGACGCCCGCGAGCTTGATGCGCTCGGCCGGCACGCTCAGGGCCCGATGTTCCAGCTTGTTGATGCGCCCTTTGGCCAGCAGCTGGTCGATCTGGTTTTGCAGGGAGCTGACGTTTTCCGTGAACTGTTCGGCGAGACCAGCAACCAGCTCGGGCCAATGGTCGTCGAGCGACCAGGCTTCGGACGCACCGGCTGTGGCCGGTTTGGCGCCCACGGGGGGAGTGACAGAGTTTTTCTTGGTTTGCAACATGGCAGAGCTCGGTGAATAAAGAAGCCAGGATCCAATCGACCGTTGCATGCAGACGGTGCATCTGGTCATGCGGCATCACCCCCCAGGGCGTTTCGATGCGGACGGCCGATCGGAAGATCAAAAAATACCTTCGCCAGCCCAGGACAGCAGGCGCGCGCTTGTATTTTTTTGTTATGACAGAGTTCAACACAAACTTCTGGGTTTTTCAATCACCGCCATCTTTTTACGAATTGAAACCCGGTAGTTTCAGACACTTTGAAGAACGGATTCAACCGAACCGGATCGTCCACCCGCTGCAGCTTTGCCACAATACGAAGATGCACATCCCAGCCCCCTACCCCCTGTCCCGCCCCCGCCGTCTGCGGCGCGATGCGTTCACCCGCGACCTGGTGCGCGAGCACCGGCTCAGCCCGGCCGATTTCATTTACCCGGTGTTCGTGCTGGACGGCGCCCAGCGCCGTGAAGCCGTGGGCTCCATGCCCGGCGTGGAACGCCTGAGCCTGGACCTGCTGCTGCCGGTGGCCGAGGACTGCGTGAAGCTGGGCATTCCCTACATGGCGCTGTTCCCGGTGATCGACCAGTCGCTCAAGACGCCGGACGGCCAGGAAGCGATGAACCCCGATGGCCTGGTGCCGCGCGTGGTGCGGGCGCTCAAGAAAGAATTCCCCGGCCTGGGCGTGATGACCGACGTGGCGCTGGACCCCTACACCAGCCACGGGCAGGACGGGGTGCTCGATGAGCACAACTACATCCTCAACGACCCGACGGTGAAGATCCTGGTGCAGCAGGCGCTGACCCAGGCCGCCGCTGGCGTGGACATGGTGGCGCCCAGCGACATGATGGATGGGCGCATCGGCGCCATCCGGCAGGGCCTGGAAGCCGCCGGCCACGTGCACACGCGCATCATGGCCTACAGCGCCAAGTACGCCAGTGCCTTCTACGGCCCGTTCCGTGACGCGGTGGGCTCGGCCGCCAACCTGGGCAAGGCCGACAAGAAGGTCTACCAGATGGACCCGGGCAACAGCGATGAAGCCCTGCGCGAAGTCGCGCTGGACATCGCCGAGGGCGCGGACATGGTGATGGTCAAGCCCGGCATGCCCTACCTGGACATCGTGCGCCGCGTGAAGGACGAGTTCCGCGTGCCCACCTTCGCCTACCAGGTCAGCGGCGAATACGCCATGCTCAAGGCCGCCGCAATCAACGGCTGGCTGGACCACGACGCGGTGATGATGGAAAGCCTGCTGGCCTTCAAGCGCGCGGGGGCCGACGGCGTGCTGACCTATTTCGCTCGCGACGCGGCCCGCCTGCTGCGCGGCTGATCCCCACTCACCACCTGCCTGGGCACCGACGCATGCGCATCTTCCACGTCCTGCCCGGTGCCGTGAATGAGACCGACACGCTGCCCACGGAACTGGCGCCGCGCAGCTTTGTCTGGATCGCCTGCGGCCGGCGCGAATTCGAACTGGAGCAGGGACACATCCAGTCCACGCTGCAGGCCCTGCACAGCGTGACGCTGGTCGACCTGCACCTGTCTGACCTGCTCAACAACCAGTTGCCCTCGCACTTCGACTACACCTCGCAGTACGACATCTTGGTGTTCCGCCGACTTGCTGCAGGGCACAGCGAAACCGATCTGGCCCACCCGGGCCAGGTCCTCACGCAGCCGATCAAACGCGGCGGCCCGCCGGTGCTGCGGCGCATCGACACCAGCCCGGTCGGATTTGCGGTGTTCGACCGCGTGCTGCTCACGGTCCACCCCGCGGGCTGCACGGTGCTCGACCAGTACGCCACGCGCCTGCTCGCCGCGGCATCGGCCGCTTCGCGTGCCGCCGGCGTGAACCTGCCCAGCGGGCCGGCCGACCTGATGCTGCGCATCGTGAACCAGATGGTGGACGGCTACCTCGATCTGCGGCGCGAGCTCACCCGCCAGCTGGACCACTGGCAAACCGAACTGCTGCATCCCTCGACACGCTTCAACAACTGGGGCTCGCTGCTGGACGCGCGCATCTCGCTGCACCACCTGGACGAGATCTGCGAAGACCAGCGCGCCGCCATTCAAGACTGGATCGAGGCGCTGGCCGGCTGGGAAGTGGTCGAGGGCACCAGCGACCACTTTGGCGGCCACCGAGGACTGGAGCTGCTCAAGGTGCGCAGCCGCGATGTGCTGGAGCACATCGAACGTGTGGTGCACAACGTGCGCCGGCTGGAGCAGAACGCCGAGACCGCGGTGCAGATGCACTTTTCGGCACAGAGCAACCGCACCAACGACATCATGCGCACGCTCACGGCGCTGACCGCCATCTTCCTGCCGCTGAACCTGATCGCGGGCATTTTCGGCATGAACTTCGAGTTCATCCCGCTGCTGCACCACAGCTCGGGCTTCTGGTGGGCCATGGGCAGCATGATGCTGATAGCCGTGGGTCTCGGCGTGCTGTTCTGGCGCAAGCGCTACCTGGCAAGATCAGGACGGTAGCCCCCCGCGCCGCAGGAGTGTTTTTCTCCTACCCTCACGCTTCAGACAAACGGCGGACTCAAGCCTTCGTTGGCCAATACCCGCTGCACGGCAGGCCGGTCCAGCATGCGCTGCAGGTACGGGCCCAGCTGGCGCTTGCTGCGGGCGGTCGCACCGGCGAAGTTGCGCGTCCAGCGGCACAGGGTGAACACGTAGGGGTCCAGTGCGGTGTAGGCCTCACCCATGAACCAGGGGCCGCCGTGGCGGGTCAGCTCGTTGTCGAGCTGCTTCAGGAGGTTGTTGATGCGGATTTCGGCGTGGTGCCGGACCTCGGCGGCGCCCGCCGCGTTGCCGGCATTCACCCAGCGATCGGGGTAAAAATAGACGATCAATGTGGCTTGCAACGTGTTCGTCAGCCACATCAGCCACTTGTAGAAGTGCGCGCGCTCGGGGGTGCCCAGCGCGGGTGCCAGGCCGCTGGCCGGGTGCGTGTCGCACAGGTGCAGACAAATCGCGGCGGTTTCGTACAGCACCAGATCGCCGTCGGTGAGCACCGGGATCAGGCCGTTCGGGTTCAGCTTCAGGTAGGCCATGGTCTTCTGCACGTCCTGCGCGCGGTCCACCAGCACGCGTTCGTAGGGCACGGCCAGTTCTTCGAGCAGGATGTGCGGCACCATGCTGGCGGTGCTGGGGTAGTAATGCAGCTGGATCATGGTCAGTTCTTCGGGGTGGGCACGCCAAACAGGCGTGCCCCATTGTCCCAGCCAATTTGCCGCGCCACGTCGGCCGTCAGGCCGCCGAGCCAGACGCGGTAACCCTGCATCAGTTCGCCGTAGGAGAGCCAGCGCTGGTTGATCCAGGTGTCCGAGCCGATCAGGAAGCGGTCCGGGTACTTGAGCAGCAGCGTGCGCCACTCAGGGCACAGTTGGCCACCCTCGCAGGTGAGGCCCGGCCGGTAGGAGAGCTCACCCATCAGGCGCGGGTAGCGCGCCATGAGTTCGTCGACCCGCGCCACCGGCGTGCCGCCGATACCGGTGTGGGCCCAGATGAGGCGAAATCCGTCACCCCCACGCTCCGCCTTGGGGCGACCCGGCGGCGGATCGATCTGCCCCTTTGACGGCGTGTGCGCCATCAGCAGGTCAATGGCCACATCGTCTACATGGGCCAGGATCGCCAGGTTCTTCTCCTCGGCGAGCGCCATCAGCTGTTTCGCCACCGGAGCGTTGGCGTTGGCGCTGTCGTAGAGGTGGAACTCGCCGAGTCCGCGGTAGGGGCCGGCGAGCGTGCCTTTGACCAGTTCGGCCTGCACCAGATCGACGATGGTGCGGTCGCGAAACCAGTTGTTGTAGTCGGCCCGGTTGCGGTAGAGCCGCACGAACGGCACCACGGTCACGCCCGCGGCGCGGGTCTGCTCACGCGCCGTGGCCAGGGCGCGGGTGCCGTCGTTGGGGCGGGAATTCGCCAGCACCGCGCGCACGCCGCTGGTTTGCATGCGGGCGAGCACGTCCGGCAGTGGATGCGGGCAGCCCGGCGCGGGTGCGTCGTGCACACAGGCCTCATCGTTGTAGTGCAGATGGGCATCGAACAAGGGCCCGGTGTAAGCCCCCTGCGCCGCGGCCGACAGCGCCCAGCCGGCCACCAGGGCCAGCCCGGAGAACCGGGTCAGGCCGGCGGCGCTCACTGGACTACCCTCCGTGCTGCGCACTGCGGGGCTGAGTGCCTTCGGAACGGCCGGGCGGCGCTCACCGGACTTTCCCTCCGTGCTGCGCACTGCGGGGCTGAGCGCCTTCGGAACGGCCGGGCGGCGCTCATGGCATCACCCCAGATGCTGCGCCAGGAAGGCCAGCGTGCGCTCCCGCGCGAGCTTCGCGGCCTCGGCGTTCCAGGCGCCGCGGTGGTCGCAGTTGAAGCCGTGGTTCGCGGCGTAGACGTGCACCGTCACACTGGGCTGGGTCTTCTCGAAGGCGCGCACGGTGTCCAGCGGAATCCAGTGGTCCTGTTCACCGAAGTGGGCCATCACCGGCACGCGGGGCTGGCGCGCCGCCTCGGCCTCGGTGGTCATGCCGCCGCCGTAATAAGGCACGGCGGCCGACAGGCCGTTGAGTGCACAGGCCGAGCGCCAGGTCAGCAGCCCGCCCCAGCAGTAGCCCACGATGCCGACCTTGCCCGCCTGCCCCGCGTGGTCGATGGCGGCCTGGATATCGGGCATCACGCCCGGCGCAGGCAGCGCCTCCACAGCGGCCTTGAGCGCCATACCAGCCTGCATGTCGGCCTCGGCGTAGCCCAACTCCACACCGGTCTTGACGCGGTGGAAGGTGGACGGTGCGACGACAAAATAGCCGTCAGCCGCGTAGCCATCGGCCACGGCGCGGATGTGGGCGTTGACGCCAAAAATCTCCTGCAACACGACGAGGCCGCCTTTGGGCTGGCCGGTGGGTTGCGCCACGTAGGCGGGGAACGTGAAGCCGTCGGCGGCGGTGAGGTTGACGAAGGTTCCCATGGAATGCTCCTGTGTTGTGGTCAAAAAATGCGGTCAGACCGACAGCCGGCGCTCGACGAAATCGAGGCGGTCCTGGCCCCAGAAAACTTCGCCGTCGATGACGTAGCTTGGCGCACCGAACACCCCGGCGTCAATCGCCTGCGCGGTATGTGCGGCGTACAGCGCTTTCGCGCCGTCCTGCTGCGACTGCGCCAGGCGCTGCGGGTCCAGACCGCATTCGTCCAGCAGCTCGGCCAGCACGGTGGCGTCGGCGATGTCGCGCTCCTGCGCCCACACCGCCCGGCCCACCGCGCCGGTCAGCCGCATCGCGGCGGCGTCGCCGTCCTGCTCGGCCACGGCCGTGATCAGCCAGCCCGCCGGGTCGCCGGCCACCGGAAAGCAGCGCGGCTGCGGGTTGAGCGGAATGCCCAGCGCCTCACTGAATCGGCGCAGCTCCACCAGCCGGTAGGCCTGGCGCTGGGGCGCCCGCTGCGGCAGAGGCAGTCCGCCCGACACGGGGAACACTTTGCCCAAGTCCACCGGCAGCACGCGCACCTGGGTGTCGGTACGCTGCAGCAGTTCGGCAAAGCGCTCGTGACCGAGGTACATCCAGGGGCTCTGAGGAGCGAAGTAATAGTCGACTGTGTGACGCATGGCGGTCTCCTTGCGCTGTTTTAATGAAGGGCGGTACAAGCGGTGTTGTAAGCCATACCGGCGGCTTTTGCAGGAGACAGGTTATGAATCAGAAAGACGGCGCAACGCAAAAGAAGGTTTTGCTGGTGACGGGCGGCAGCCGCGGCATCGGGGCGGCCACCGCCCTGCTCGCCGCGCGCCAGGGTTGGGCCGTGGCGGTGAACTACACCGCCAACTCGCTCGCGGCCGACGAGGTGGTGCGAGCGATCCGCGCCGAGGGTGGCGCGGCGATCACGGTGCAGGCCGATGTGGCCGACGAGGCGCAGGTGCTGTGCATGTTCGAGCAGGTGGACGCCCAGCTCGGGCGGCTCACCGGGCTGGTGAACAACGCCGGCGTGGTGGACGTGACCGCGCGGCTGGATCAGATGAGCGTGGCGCGCTGGCGCCGCATGTTCGACATCAACGTGATCGGTTCGATGCTCTGTGCGCGCGAGGCGGTGCGCCGCATGAGCACGCGGCACGGCGGCGAAGGTGGCTCAATAGTCAACGTGTCCAGCGCGGCCTCGCGCCTGGGATCGCCGGGGCAGTACGTGGACTACGCGGCGGCCAAGGGCGCCATCGATGCCTTCACCATCGGCCTGGCCAAGGAAGTCGCCGCCGAAGGCGTTCGCGTCAACGCGGTGCGGCCGGGCCTGATCGAAACCGAGATCCACGCCTCCGGTGGATTGCCCAACCGGGTCAACGACCTCAAGCACCAGGTGCCGATGCAGCGCGGCGGCTCGGCCGACGAGGTGGCGCAGGCCATCGTGTGGCTGCTGTCGGACGCCGCGAGTTACACCACCATGAGCCTGCTGGACGTGTCCGGTGGCCGATGAGGAGATCAACCACATGACCGCCACCACACCCGAACAAAGCCCGCACATCAAGATCTGGTGGGAAGACCTGGAAATCGGCCAGGTGCGCGACCTGGGCAGCCTCTCGCCGACAAAGGCCGAGATCATCGCCTTCGCCAGCCAGTTCGACCCGCAGCCCTTCCACCTGAGCGAAGAAGCCGGCAAGGCCTCGGTGTTCGGGGGCCTGAGCGCCAGCGGCTGGCACACCTGCGCCATGGCCATGCGATTGATGGTCACGAATTTTCTGCACGAAACATCGAGCCTCGGTTCGCCCGGGCTGGAGAGCCTGAAGTGGACCAAGCCGGTCTACCCCGGCGACGTGCTGCGGCTGCAGCACACCATCACCGAGAAGCGCGCCATGAGCAAGCGGCCCGACGTGGGCCTGGTGCGCACGGTGTGGGAAATGTTCAACCAGCACGGCGACAAGGTGCTGCACATGGAGGGCTACGGCATGTTCCGGCGCCGCGAGCCTGGGACCTCAAACCCGGCATGAATGCCCCCTGAAATCCGCTGATGCAGCGCGGGCAGACCCTTCCTGCCCCACAATGCCGGCCATGGATTTCAAGCCCCTCATCACCCTGCTCGCCATCGTCAACCCGCTGGCGATCGTGCCCTTCTTCATCCACTACACACAGGGTTTCACCTCGGCGCAGCGCCGGCGCACCATCCTGATCTCGTCGATCAGCGCCTTCGCGGTGATCGCCACCTGCGCCATCATCGGTCTGCAGATCCTGGAGTTTTTCAGCATCTCGCTGGCGAGCTTCCAGGTCGGCGGCGGCATGCTGCTGCTGACCTCGGCGCTGTCGATGCTGAACGCACAACCGGCCGAGGCCAAGACCACGCAGGGCGAGGTGGACGACGCCTCAGCCCGCGCCTCCATCGCGGTGGTGCCGCTCACCATCCCGCTGCTCACCGGCCCGGCCACCATGTCCACGGTGGTGATCTACGCCGACCAGGCCAAGACCTTTTTCCAGCACGCCGCGCTGGTGGGCTACGGCGTGGTGATCGCTCTGGCCACCGCCGTGTGTTTCTCGCTCGCCAAACCCATCGCGCGCCTGATGGGCCAGACCGGCATCAACGTGATGACCCGGCTGATGGGCCTGATCCTGGCTGCGCTGTCGGTGGAGGTGATGGCGGCGGGGCTGGTGAAGCTGTTCCCCACGCTGGCGGGCTGATGCGACTTTGCCTCCAACGGCGGAACCGGGCAGCACCCGGCCGCTGACCGCGCCGAGTGCGGGCGTTGAACACCAACCCGCCCGCCCGAGGAACCGGTGCAAGACAGCAGCAGGGCGCCAGCTCACTTCAGCTTCTGCGTCTCCGCCCGGAACTCCGCCAGCACCGCCCGCGCGTTCTTCAACCCACGTCCTTCCGCCGCCGCCACCCAGCGGTCCTCCAGCGCCGCCTGCTTGGCCTTGACCTCGTTCACGAAGGCCTCGTTGGCCATCTGGCGCTGCACGCCGGTCTGCTTCTGGATATCGCGCGAGGCCGCGTCGGTGCGGTCCCAGCCGGCCGCGAACAGGCGCGTGGCCGCCTCACCCGACACCTTGTCGATCACCGCACGCTCTTCCGGCTTGAGGCTGTTGTACTTCGCCGGGTTCATCATGAAAACGAAGCTGGTGTTGTAGAGGCCGCCGGGAAAGGTGGTGGCGTGCTTCACCATCTGCAGGCGCATGGACTGCAACGATTCGTCGGGAAAGAAGGTGCCGTCCATCACGCCGGTGGACAGCAGCTCGAAAGAGTCGGTCGCCGGCTTGAGCGTGGTGTTCCAGCCCATGAGTTTGGAGAGCTCGTTGATGTTGCCGCCGCCGATGCGGAACTTGAGCTTGCCCGCGTCGGCCGCACTCGTCACAGGCTGCTTGACCGTGAAGATGATGCCCGGCCCGTGCGTGAACACCGCCAGCGCCTTCACGCCGCGGTGCTCACCGAGCGGCGCGAAGTACTTGTCGTAAATGCGCTGGTAGGCCACCGAGGTGGCGGTGGACGAGTCGCCGAGAAAGGGGAACTCGGCCACCTGGGTGAAGACGAAGCGCCCGGGCGTGTAGCCGTCCACCGTGTAGGACACGTCGGCCAGGCCGTCGCGCACGGCGTCAAACGTGCCGGGCGGCGCGCTCACCGCCTTGGGCAGCAGGTTGCATTTCACGCTGCCGTTGGTGCCCTTCTCCACCGCCTCGCACCACTGGTTCTGCGCCATGGTGGCGCCGTGGGTGGGCGGCAGCCAGGTCGAGACCTGCAGCACGGTCTGGGCTTGGGCCGTGCCGGCCACGAGGCAGGCCGCAGCAATGGGAGCGAGGCGAAGGAAGGTCTTTTTCATGGTGTCTCCGGGTGGTTGTCGTTGGGTGAACGGAACAGGGAAAGCTCAGGAGGCGGGACCTGCCGTGGCCTCGCGCTCGGCGGCCACGCGGCCCTCCAGCAGTCGGCGGAACTGAAGCAACGCCGCGTCCATGGCCAGCGGCAGCATGGGCCGCGCCGGGTCGAAGGCGATGTTGTGGTGCTGCGCGGTGATCATGTCGCGGTCTTCGTTGAAGGCGCCGAGCAGGCTGTTGTAGATGCTCTCGGTCACCGTGTCGTCGCCCTCGTTCACCGGGTGCGACTGCTGGAAGAAGTAGTGCGTGGTGGTTTCGGTTTCGGGGGTGAGCGTCTGGCAGCTGTGCAGCCGCACCGAGGGGCCGGGCGCGTCGGGCGCCGCGCCCGTGGGGCGGCCGCCCGAGTGCATGAGCAGCGTGGCGGGCAGCAGGAACTCGTAGACAAACCAGCGGTCGAGGTGGGTGTCGAAGCGGCGGAAGCGCTGGTAGAACGGCGGCGGCGGCACGTCGTTCACATACCGCGAGACTTTGATGCCCATCTGCGGCCAGTCGGCGGTGGCGCCGGGCACCGGCTCGATGGTGGGCCGCGCCTGCGCGATGCGGGTGGAGCCGCCCAGGCTGCTTTCGTGCACGTAGCTCAGGTGCGAAAAGTCGAGCAGGTTGTCGCAGATCAGCAGGTAGGGCGTGTCGTAGTGCAGGTAGCCCGGCTTGTTTTTCCAGTCCGGGCTCTCACACGAAAAGTTGTCGGGCAGCAGGGCCACATCGGCCAGCGCCGGGTCGCCCATCCACACGAAGACCCAGTTGTTCTTCTGCACCACCGGGTAGCTGCGCACGCAGGCCTTGGGCGGCACCGTGTCCAGGCCCGGGATCTCGATGCAGCGGCCCGAGGGTTCGAACTTCAAACCGTGGTAGCCGCAGCGCACACAGTCGCCCTCGCGGCGACCCACCGAGAGCGGCGCGTGGCGGTGGCAGCAGCGGTCTTCCAGCGCCACCAGTCCGCCGTCGGCCAACCGGTAGACCAGCACCGGCTCACCGAGCACGGTGCGGGTGAAGAGTTGGGGCGCGTCGGCGGCGGGGATTTCGTGCCCCCAGGCGATGACGTACCAGCAGTTGCGCAGCCACATGCGGGGTCTCCTTGGCCAGGGTTGTTGTCGCCCCATGCTAGGCGCCGCTCACGCTGCCGGCGTCCCCTTCGAGGGGGACAGACAGGGTCTTGCCGTTGGCTGCCGACGTCAGCCCAGCAGGCGGGCGAGCCCCAGGCGCTGCGCGGGCAGGCCGGCCTCGGCCAGCTTCTGGTAGGCGCGTTTGCGCAGCGTGATCACGGTGGACGGCGCCACGTCGAGATCGACCGCGATGCCCTCGGCACTCAGGCCCAGCGCAATGCGCGCGCACACCGCGCGCTCGCGCGGCGAGAGCGCCGGGGCCAGGCGCTGCAGGCGCCGCTCACCCTCGGCGGTGCGCGACGCGCGGTCCACCAGCGCCGCCCCCGCGCGCCAGGCGGCCGCGTGGGCCTGGCGCAGCAGGGGCGCCAGGCCCAACAGGCGCTCGACCTCCTGCGGCAGGAAGCGGCCCTGGCGTTCGTCGCGGTAGAGGTGGATGACCTGCACCTGGCCCGGCGCGGGCGCGTGCATCAGGGTGAAGCGGTCGGTCAGCCGCTCGCGCTCGTAGATGTCGGCGCGCCAGCCGGCGTCGGGCAGCTGGTCGGCACGGCAATGCAGGGCCACGCCCTCGCGCCCGGGTCGGCCGGTGAGCTGGTGCGCCAGCGGCAGGATGGCGTCGCGCCGGTAGTAGTGGCGGCGGTAGATGCCGAAGCACTGGGCCACCACCGCACGCTCCTGCGGGCGCGACGCACTGCCTTCCACCAATTCGGGCCGGTCGCTGTGGATGCGAACCAGCGACAGGTAATCCACCGGCACCACAGCCTGCACCGCCCGCAGCAGGGCGTCGGCGCTGGATGGCGACAAGGCCACATCGAGCAGGGCGGCGACCGCGCGCGACGGCACGGCCGCGTCGGCGTGGGGGGCGTGCAAATCCCAGATGGGTGACATGCGGCGATTGTGGTGGGCAGGAGATGGTGCGTCTACCGGACTTTCCCCGCCACGGTCAGGCCGGCAGGCCCAGCTCGGTGGCCGCCTGCCGCGCTTCCGGCGGGTGGTTCGCGGCCTGCTGCAACAGGATGTCGCAGGTCAGGCGGATGTGCGCCTCCAGCGCCAGCGCGGCGCGCGCTTCCTGGCGCGCCATGGCGGCGGTGTAGATGCTGGTGTGCTCGTCGTGCACGTCCCGGTGCACCGCCTGGGTGGCGCCCATGCGGATGGCGACCTGCCGGTAGCGCTCGCCGTGGCGGTAGAGGATGCCCAGCAGGTGTTTGCTCCAGGGTGAGCGGTGCGCCGAGATCAGGGCTTCGTGAAAGCGCTTGTTGGCCGCTTCCCAGCGCAGGGGCTCCAGACCGCCCGGCTGCTGTTCGGCTTCGGTCAGTGCCGCGAAGGCCTGCGCCAGATCGCTTTCCCAGCGCGCGTCGCCAAGCCGGATCGACTGGCGCAGGGCTTCGGTTTCCAGCATCACACGGGTGTCGGTCAGGTCTTTCAGGTCGCCCAGCGAGATCTCGGCCACGCGGTAGCCGCGCTGGCCTTCGACCGTGACCAGGGCGTCGGACACCAGCAGGGCCAGCGCTTCGCGCAGCGTGCCGGCGCCGACGGCGTAGCGGTCTTTCAGGTGCTCGACACGCAGGCGCTCTCCCGGCGCGAGGCGCCCCTGCACGATGTCCTGCCGGACCGCGAGGTACGCGCGCTCGGACAGGGTGCGCGGCGATTCGCTGACCGGACGCAGCAGGTGGTCGGTGAAAGTCTGGTTGGGCAGCATGGGGTTCTTCCCGGTCACGTTGTTCAAGACGATTCTTCGTCGATCTGCTGGCGCTTGAGCCGGTAGGCCAGCTGGGGCCGGGTCAGGCCCAGCAGACGCGCAGCGCCCGACAGGTTGCCGCCACTGCGCTCGACCGCCAGCGCCAGCACCCGGGACTCCAGCTGTTCGAGCGACAGACCACTGCTCACAATGCGCTCGCAGAGTTCGTTCTCTCCCGCGGGCAAGACCCGGGCCAGCCGCCCTTGCGGGTCCACCCCTTCCTGGCGCGCCCCCGGCTGGTTCGGGAACAGGTGCTCCAGTTCCACCGCGCCACCCTGGGCGGCGAGGATCACGCCCCGTTCGACCAGGTTTTCCAGCTCGCGCACATTGCCCGGCCAGTCGTGCCGCATCAGGGCCTGCAGGGCCCGGTCGCCCAGACCGCTCAGGCGCTTGTTGTGCAGCGCCATGAAACGCGCCAGCAGGTGGCGCGCCAGCGGCTCGATGTCGGCGCTGCGTTCGCGCAGCGGCGGGATGCAGATCGGATAGACATTGAGGCGGTACAGCAGGTCGCGCCGGAACCGGCCTTGCGCCACCGCGGCCTCCAGGTCCACGTTGGTCGCGGTGACCATGCGCACATTGACCTTGCGCGTGGCCTCGGCCCCCAGCCGCTCGATCTCGCCTTCCTGCAACACGCGCAGCAGCTTGGCCTGTGCCGCCAGCGGCAGGTCGCCGACCTCGTCGAGGAACAGGGTGCCGCCCTCGGCGCGCTCGAAGCGCCCGGCGCGCGCCGCGTGCGCCCCGGTGTAGGCCCCCTTCTCCACCCCGAACAGCTCGGCCTCGATCAGTTCGGCGGGCAAGGCTGCGCAGTTCACCGCCACAAACGGGCCCGTGGCGCGGTCGGAATGTTCGTGCAAGGCCCGGGCGAAACGCTCCTTGCCCACCCCCGTCTCGCCGGTCAGCAGCACCGTGACCTGCGTGCGCGCTGCGCGCTGCATGAGATCGTGGGCATGCTGGAACGCCGGTGAGGCACCGATCAGCATGCCGCCCGATGTCGCGGGCTCCAGCGTGGTCTTCAGCGCCTCCACCTGCTGGCTCAGCACGTCCAGCTTGTGCAGCAGTGAGTCGTCTTCGAAGTACGGGCGGTAGGCCTCGCCATCCGGCCATTCGTCGATCGGCTTGCCGACGATGTGGCAGTGGTCGTCTCCGCAGGCACCGCACTTGATTTCCTTGAACAGGATCAGCTTGCCCATGAACGCGCTGGTGTAGCCGCTGGCGTAGCCCAGCAGGATCCAGCAGGCGGGCTCGTCCACCACGCCATAGGCCAGCCGGTGGGCGTGGGCCTCCCAGGAGTCGTCCCAGCGGAACTCGCCCTCGTACAGCCCGGTGGCCGCGTCCATCTTCAGGTGCAGCGGCGTCACCCGCGCTGCGCCTTCCAGCATGTGCAGCTGCGGCCCCACCATGAACATCTCTTCCAGGCTGCGGTTGCCCCGGGTCTTGTGGGCAAAGCCAGCGTCGTGCGCGCCACTGGCGTAGCCCATGCGCGTGAGCAGTCGGCGGGTGTGTTCGGTGCCGACCGAGGTGATCAGGTCGCGGCGCAGCGCACTGAGCGCCGCCGTGTGCAACAACACCATGCGGCGTTCGCCCAGCCAGATCGCGCCGCTGTCGGGCTCAAAACGCAACAGCTTCCTCAGGTCAGCGTCCGGGGGGTAGTTCAGATGGGGTTCCACGGGGTCTCCTGTACATCGGGCTGTGTTCGCCAGAATTCTCGATATTCTGACCGCACACGGCCACCGGAGCAAGCCAGCCCAGGTTCCTGGCGGACTTCACCATTTCATCAAAAACCGCCCCGGACATCGACGATTTCGTGAAATTGTTTTGTGTTTCAAGGTGTTGAACGGTGCTTGACAGGCCTGATGGACCCCCAACACCCGGGAATACCCGCCCGTTGGGAATCGGGATTTTTAGGGGTTTTCCCTTAAATATCGAGATTTTTGCCAGCTCGGGCCGTTTCAGGCACACCCCGTGCAAGAGCAGCCGTGTCCAACCCGCCCGACCATGACCACTGCCACCACCCCCGAATCCCAGAACCTGCCCACCGTGGACCTGCAGCGCCGCTACGTGCGCCTGCTGGAGCGCCGCGGCGATGGTCTGGTCAGCTTCGAGTTCTCGATCGGCTGGCCCGAGCTGGCGGTGGAACTGATGCTGCCCGCGGCGGCGTTCGACGAGTTCTGCGCCAGGCACCAGGTGATCTGGCGCGAAGACTGAAGACCGGCGCACAGCCCCCACAACTCCAGGAGACAAGACCCGATGAACATCGATCTGCAGGCGCGCGAGATCACACCGCTGCGCAACACCTACGCCCACGTGGCGCAGCACATGGGCGGCGACAAGGTGGCCTCGCGCTACCAGGAAGCCACCTTCGGCGCCCAGCCGATGACGAACTTCCACTACCGCCCGACCTGGGACCCGGCGCACGAACTGTTCGACGCCTCGCGCAGCCGTGTGGTGCTGGCCGACTGGTACGTGCTCAAGGACCCGCGCCAGTTCTATTACGCCACCTGGACCATGACGCGGGCGCGCCAGCAGGACGCGGTGGAGTCCAGCTTCCAGTTCGTCGAATCGCGCGGAATGGTCGGCATGATCCCGGACGCGGTGCGCGAGAAGGCCCTGCGGGTGCTGCTGCCGTTGCGGCACGCGGCCTGGGGCGCCAACATGAACAACGCGTCCATCGCCGCCTACGGCTTCGGCACGGCCTTCACCGCACCCGCCATGTTCCACGCCATGGACAACCTGGGGGTGGCGCAGTACCTCACCCGCCTCGGCCTGGCGATGGCCGAGCCGGAGGCGCTGGACGCCGGCAAGCAGGCCTGGCTGGACGACCCGCACTGGCAGGGCCTGCGCCGCTACGTTGAAGACACGCTGGTGCTGCAGGACCCGTTCGAACTGTTCGTGGCGCAAAACCTGGCGCTCGACGGCCTGCTGTACCCGCTGGTCTACACCCACTTCGTGGACGACCACATCGCCCTTCAGGGTGGCACGGCGGTGGCCATGCTGACCAGCTTCATGCCCGAGTGGCACGACGAGACGGCACGCTGGGTCGACGCGCTGGTGAAAGTGGCCGCGGCCGAGTCAGACGCCAACCGCGCCCTGATCTCGCAGTGGGTGAGCGACTGGTCGGACCGCGCACAAGCCGCGCTGACACCGGTGGCCGACCTCGCGCTGGGTGCCCAGGGACCCGCCGCGCTGGGCGAGGTGATGGACCAGTTCAGGGCGCGCTGCAAAAAAGCCGGCCTCGCCCTCTGAATCCCGCCCACAAGGAAACCCCATGTCCAACGTATTCATCGCCTTTCAGCACAACGAAGAGTCCCGCCCGGTGATCGACGCCATCGTGGCAGACAACCCTGGCGCCCAGGTCGTGCACTCGCCAGGCCTGGTCAAGATCGACGCGCCCAACAGCCTGACGATCCGCCGCTCGACCATCGAGGAACAGACCGGCCGGCCCTACGACCTGCAGCAGATCCACATCAACCTGGTGACGCTCTCGGGCCACATCGACGAAGACGACGACCAGCTCACGCTCAGCTGGAGGCACTGAGATGCACCCCCTGCGCCGCTTCGCGTCTTCCCCCTCTCCTGCGGGAGGGGGACGCACCCTGAGGCCCGGCAAAGCCGGTTCCTCGGGTGCACTGGATGGCGTTGCAGCGTTCGAAGCCGCTTTGAAAACCTGATTGCAAAGAAGGAGACAAACATGGACACCCGCGTCACCCGAAAAAAGCTCGGTCTGAAAGACCGCTACGCCGCCATGACCCGCGGCCTCGGCTGGGAAACCAGCTACCAGCCGATGGACAAGGTCTTCCCGTACGACAAATACGAAGGCATCAAGATCCACGACTGGAACAAATGGGAAGACCCGTTCCGCCTGACCATGGATGCGTACTGGAAGTACCAGGGCGAGAAGGAGAAAAAGCTCTACGCCGTGATAGAGGCGTTCGCGCAGAACAACGGCCAGCTCGGCGTGAGCGATGCTCGCTACATCAACGCACTCAAGCTGTTCATACAGGGCGTGACGCCGCTGGAGTACTACGCACACCGCGGCTTCGCACACGTGGGTCGCCAGTTCACCGGCGAGGGCGCGCGGGTGGCCGCGCAGATGCAGTCGGTGGACGAGCTGCGCCACTACCAGACCGAAACCCACGCCATCAGCCACTACAACAAGTACTTCAACGGCATGCACCACTCGAACCACTGGTTCGACCGCGTCTGGTACCTCTCCGTGCCGAAGTCCTTCTTCGAAGACGCCATCACCGGTGGGCCGTTCGAGTTCCTGGTGGCCGTGAGCTTCTCGTTCGAGTACGTGCTGACCAACCTGCTGTTCGTGCCCTTCATGAGCGGCGCGGCGCACAACGGCGACATGAGCACCGTCACCTTCGGCTTCAGCGCTCAGAGCGACGAGAGCCGCCACATGACGCTGGGCATCGAGTGCATCAAGTTCCTGCTGGAACAGGATCCGGCCAACGTGCCCATCGTGCAGGGCTGGATCGACAAATGGTTCTGGCGCGGCTACCGCCTGCTCACCCTGGTGGCCATGATGCAGGACTACATGCTGCCCAAACGCGTGATGAGCTGGAAGGAAGCCTGGGAGATGTACGCCGAAGAAAACGGCGGCGCCCTGTTCAAGGACCTGGCGCGCTACGGCATCCGCGAGCCCAAGGGCTGGAAGGACGCCTGCGAAGGCAAGGACCACATCAGCCACCAGGCCTGGAACACCTTCTACAACTACAACGCGGCCGCGCCCTTCCACACCTGGGTGCCCACCGAAGAAGAGATGAGCTGGCTGTCGGAGAAATACCCCGACACCTTTGACAAGTACTACCGCCCGCGCCTGGAGCACTACCGCGAGCAGCAGCAGGCCGGCAAGCGCTTCTACAACAAGACGTTGCCCATGCTGTGCACCACCTGCCAGATCCCGATGCTGTTCACCGAACCCGGTGACGCCAGCAAGATCTGCTACCGCGAGAGCGACTACTTCGGCAACAAGTACCACTTCTGCTCGGACCACTGCAAGGGCATCTTCGACCACGAGCCCGAAAAATACGTGCAGAGCTGGCTGCCGGTGCACCAGATCTACCAGGGCCACTGTTTCAAGCCTGGCACCGATCCGACCGTGGAAGGCTTCGACCCGCTGATGGCGGTGCTCGACTACTACGAACTGAACGTCGGCCGCGACAACTTCGACTTCGAAGGCTCGGAAGACCAGAAGAACTTCGCCGCCTGGCGTGGCGACCCACCCGCGACCGCCACGGCCGCCACCACCGAACCGGGAGCCGCGAAATGAGCGTCGTCGCCATCTCTGACTACAACTTCCCGGCCAAGGATGTGCGCGAGAACTTTCCCGCGCCCCTGCTCTATATCGGCTGGGAAGACCACCTGATGTTCTGCGCGCCGTTCTGCCTGCCGCTGCCACCCGACATGCCGTTCGGTGCCCTGCCCACCGCGGTGCTGCCCGGCATCTATGGCGAGCACCCGGACTTCGCAAGCATCGACTGGTCCAGCGTCGAGTGGCTCAAGTCGGGCCAGCCCTGGCAGCCCGATCCGGCGAAGTCGCTGGCCGACAACGGCCTGCAACACAAGGACGCGATCCGTTTCCGCACGCCCGGCCTCACCGGCATCAAGGGATCCTTCAGCTGAACCGTCCATGAGCTACCAACTGACCATTGAACCCCTGGGCGCGACCATCGAGGTCGAGGAAGGCCAGACCGTGCTCGACGCGGCGCTGCGGCAGGGCATCTACCTGCCGCACGCCTGCGGGCACGGTCTGTGCGGGTCCTGCAAGGTGCAGGTGTGCGACGGCGAGGTGGACCACGGCGCGGCCAACCCGTTTGCCCTGATGGAATTCGAGCGCGACGAAGGCAAGACGCTCGCCTGTTGCTGCACGCTGCAGAGCGACACCACCATCGAGGCCGACATCGAGGAGGAACCCGATGCCGAGGTGATCCCGGTGCGCGACTTCGCCGCCACCGTCACCCGCATCGAAGATCTCACGCCCACGATCAAGGCGATCCACCTGCAGATCGACAAACCCATCGACTTTCAGGCGGGGCAGTATGTTCAGCTGGAGGTCCCGGGCATCGGCCAGAGCCGCGCCTTCTCGATCGCCAACGCGCCCGCCGACGTGCAGGCCAGCAGCAGCATCGAACTGAACGTGCGCAGGCTGCCCGGCGGCGCCGGCACCACCTGGTTGCACGAGCAGCTCAAGGCCGGCGACCGCCTGCGGCTGACCGGACCGTATGGCCGCTTCTTCGTGCGCGAATCGGCGCAACTGCCCATGCTGTTCATGGCCGGCGGCTCGGGCCTGTCGAGTCCGCGCTCGATGATCACGGACCTGCTCGCGCGCGGCTGCACGCTGCCGATCACCCTGGTCTACGGCCAGCGTTCGCGCGAGGAGCTGTACTACGACGCCGAGTTCCGCGCGTTGGCCGCACAGCACCCGAACTTCTTCTACGTGCCGGCGCTGTCGCACGAGCCCGAAGGGTCGGGCTGGACCGGCGCGCGCGGCTTCGTGCACGAGGCCGCCAAGGCGCATTTCGGCGCCAACTTTGCGGGCCACAAGGCCTACCTGTGCGGACCGCCGCCCATGATCGAGGCCTGCATCACGACCCTGATGCAGGGCCGCCTGTTCGAGCGCGACATCTACACAGAGAAGTTCCTCTCGGCGGCCGACACCCAGGCCACGCGCAGCCCCCTGTTCCAGCGGGTCTGACCGGCATGTCCATTTTCGACACCCGCCCCAAGTTCGCCGTGCACGTCGCCCAGACGGACGAGACCTTTCCCTGCGCCGGCAACGAGAGCCTGCTGCAGGGCATGGTACGGCTGGGTCGCAAGGGCATCCCGGTCGGCTGCGTCAATGGCGGTTGTGGTGTCTGCAAGGTCCGCATCCTGGACGGAAACATCCGGGCGCTCGGCCCGATCAGCCGCGCCCACGTCACCGCGGAAGAAGAAGCCATGGGCTACACGCTGGCCTGCCGCGTGGCGCCCCAGACGCCGGTCGACCTCGAAGTGGCCGGCAAATTGGAGAAACCGTTTTCAAAAGGGCGCGCAGAGTCTGCGACTGCCAGCCCGATTCCTCAGCAGCAGTAAACCAACCGAAGGAGACAAGACATGGGTGTGATGCGCATCGGGCACGCAAGCCTGAGAGTGATGGACATGGACGCAGCGATCCGGCACTACGAAAACGTGCTCGGCCTCAAGACGACCATGAAGGACAAGGCGGGCAACGTCTACCTCAAGTGCTGGGACGAGTGGGACAAGTTCTCGCTGATCCTGACGCCCTCGGACCAGGCCGGCCTGAACCACGTGGCCTACAAGGTCGAGAAAGACGCCGACCTGGACGCGCTGCAAAAAAGCGTGGAAGCCTGGGGCGTGAAGACCACGATGCTGACCGAAGGCACGCTGCCTTCCACCGGGCGGATGCTGCAGTTCAACCTGCCCAGCGGCCATGAAATGCGCCTCTATGCGATGAAGGAATACGTGGGCACCGATGTCGGCACCACCAACCCCGATCCCTGGCCCGATGGCCTGAAAGGCGCTGGCGCGCACTGGCTGGACCACCTGCTGCTGATGTGCGAGATGAACCCGGAAGCCGGCATCAACACCGTGGCCGACAACACGCGTTTCATGACCGAGGCGCTGGACTTCTTCCTGACCGAGCAGGTGCTGGTCGGCCCCGACGGCAACATGCAGGCCGCCTCCTGGATGAGCCGCACCACGACGCCGCACGACATCGCTTTCGTGGGCGGTCCGCGCAGCGGCCTGCACCACATCGCATTCTTCCTGGACTCGTGGCACGACGTGCTCAAGGCGGCGGACGTGATGGCCAAGAACAAGGTGCGCATCGACGTGGCGCCCACACGCCACGGCATCACGCGCGGCGAGACCATCTACTTCTTCGACCCCAGCGGCAACCGCAACGAGACCTTTGCGGGCCTGGGCTACCTGGCGCAGCGTGATCGTCCGGTCACCACCTGGACCGAAGACATGCTGGGCAGCGGCATCTTCTATCACACGGGTGACCTGGTGGCCTCTTTTACCGAGGTCTATACATGATCACCCCCCTGCGCCGCTGACGCGACTTCCCCCCTCCGTGGCGCGCCTGCGGCGCTTCGAGGGGGGACGGCACCTGAGGCCCGGCGAAGCCGGTTCCACGGTGCCCCTCGGTTGAAGTCCCCTCACGCCAACAACTTTTCCTTTCATGTCACCCGCTCTCTCCGTTCCCTCTTCCGTGATCACCGCGTCGGCGGCTTCGCTGGCTTGCCAGGCTGCCATCGCGCACGCAGAAGCATTGGGCATACGCATCAACGTGGCCGTGACCGATGCCTCGGGCATCCTCGCCGCGTTCTTGCGCATGCCCCATGCCTTTCTGCATTCGATCGACATCGCGATCGACAAGGCCTACACGGCCGCGAGCTTCGGCTTTCCCACGTCGAAGTGGGGCGGCGTCATTGGCGACGACGAGCTGCTGCGCATCGGCCTGAACCAGCGCCAGCGGCTGGTCTTGTTCGGCGGCGGCCTGCCCATCGTCGAGCACGGCACGCGCATCGGTGGCATCGGGGTCTCCGGCGGATCGGCCGAGCAGGACGAAGCCTGCGCACGCGCCGGCCTGAAGACCCTGGGCCTGGATTGATTTCCCATCTCCCTCACGCAACATGAAACAGTTCCACAACTTCATCAACGGCGAGTTCGTCGCCACCGGCAAGACCTTCGAGAACCGCAACCCGGCCACCAATGCCGTGGTCGGCATGGTCCACGAAGCCGGTCAGGCCGAGGTCGACGCCGCCGTCGACGCCGCACACGCGGCGCTCAAGGGCGACTGGGGCCGCATGAGCGTGGTCAAGCGCACCGAGCTGCTGCACGCCGTGGCCGACGAGATCAACCGCCGCTTCGACGACTTCCTCGAAGCCGAACTGGCCGACACCGGCAAGCCCCGCTCGCTGGCCAGCCACATCGACATCCCGCGCGGCGCGGCCAACTTCAAAGTCTTCGCCGATATCGTGAAGAACGTGCCGACCGAGAGCTTCCAGATGACCACGCCCGACGGCGGGACCGCCGTGAGCTACGCCATCCGCTCACCGCTCGGCGTGGTCGGCGTGATCTGCCCCTGGAACCTGCCGCTGCTGCTGATGACCTGGAAGGTCGGCCCGGCGCTGGCCTGCGGCAACACCGTGATCGTCAAGCCTTCCGAAGAAACCCCCGCCACCGCCACCTTGCTGGGCGAGGTGATGAACGCGGTCGGCGTGCCGGAGGGCGTGTATCAGGTGCTGCACGGTTTCGGCCCCGGATCGGCGGGCGAATTCATCACCAGGCACCCGCGCGTCAACGGCATCACCTTCACCGGCGAGACCCGCACCGGCGAGGCCATCATGGCCGCAGCCGCCAAAGGCGTGCGCCCGGTCAGCTTCGAGCTGGGCGGCAAGAACGCCGGCATCGTGTTCGCCGATGCCGACTTCGACAAAGCCGTCGCGGGCATCACGCGCAGCGCATTCGAGAACTGTGGTCAGGTCTGCCTGGGCACCGAACGCGTGTACGTGCAGCGCCCGATCTTCGACCGGTTCGTGGCTGCGCTGAAGGAAAAGGCTGAAGCCCTGAAGGTTGGCGGTCCCGACACACCCGGTGTCGGTCTGGGTCCGCTGATCTCAGCCGAACACAAAGCCAAGGTGCTGGGCTACTACGCCAAGGCCAGGGCCGAAGGCGCGACGGTGGTCACAGGCGGTGGCGCGCCTGAAATGGACGGCGAATACGCCCAGGGCCACTTCGTGCAGCCCACGATCTGGACCGGCCTGCCCGAGCGCGCCAGTGTGGTTCGCGAAGAGATCTTCGGCCCCTGCTGCCACATCGCACCGTTCGACACCGAAGAAGAAGCGATTGCCCTGGCCAACGCCACCGACTACGGCCTGGCCACCACCGTGTGGACGCAGAACCTCGGCACCGCCCACCGCATGGCCGCCGCGGTCGAGGTGGGGCTGTGCTGGATCAACAGCTGGTTCCTGCGCGACCTGCGCACCGCATTCGGCGGCGCCAAGGCCAGCGGCATTGGCCGCGAAGGCGGCGTGCACTCGCTGGAGTTCTATACGGAACTCAGAAACGTCATGGTGAAGCTGTGAACGCACCCCACAACCCCGAGATCGCCCGCAGCGTCCGCACGGGCAGCTTCAACAGCAACGTGCACGACCTGGGTGAATCGAAACCCGGCCAGCCGCCGATGCTGTTCATCCACGGCTCCGGCCCGGGCGTGAGCGCCTGGGCCAACTGGCGCCTCGCGATGCCCGTCATCGCCCAGGACCGCCGCGTGATCGCGCCCGACATGGTGGGCTTCGGCTACACCGACCGGCCGGCGGGCATCACCTACAACATGGACACCTGGGTGCAGCAGGCGCTGGACCTGTTGGACGCCATGGGCGTAGAACAGGCCGACGTGGTGGGCAACAGCTTCGGCGGCGCGCTCTCGCTCGCGCTCGCCATCCGTGCGCCGCAGCGCGTGCGCCGCCTGGTGCTGATGGGCTCGGTCGGCGTGCCCTTCCCGATCACGCCGGGGCTCGACGCCGTGTGGGGCTACGAGCCCTCGCTCGCGACCATGAAGAAGCTACTGGACATCTTTGCCCACAGCCGCGCGCTCGTCACCGACGAGCTGGCCGAGCTGCGCTACCAGGCCAGCATCCGCCCCGGTTTCCAGGAATCCTTCTCGGCCATGTTCCCGGCCCCGCGCCAGCGCTGGGTCGACGCCATGGCCAGCCCCGAGGCGGCCGTCCGCGCGCTGCCGCACGAGACCCTGATCGTGCACGGCCGCGAAGACCAGGTGATCCCGCTGCAAACCTCGCTCACGCTGAGCCAGTGGATTCCCAACAGCCAGCTGCACGTGTTTGGCCACTGCGGCCACTGGACGCAGATCGAACACGCCGCGCGCTTTTCGCAACTGGTGGCCAACTTCCTGCAAGAAGCCGACAACCTTCCAACCCAAGCCTGACACCATGATCTCCATCGAAACCCTGGGCGACGAGCTCTACACCGCGTTGCGCGACCGCCAGGTCGTCGACCCGCTGTCCACCCGCTTCCCCGACATCACCATCGAGCAGGCCTACCGCATCCAGGAGCGCATGCTGCAGCGCCGCCTGCAGGACGGCGAGCGGATCGTGGGCAAGAAGATCGGCGTGACCTCGGCGGCGGTGATGAACATGCTGGGCGTGCACCAGCCCGACTTCGGCTACCTGACCGACGCGATGATCGTCAACCAGGGCGAGGCCATCGACATCTCGACGCTGATCCAGCCCAAGGCCGAGGGCGAGATCGCCTTCCTCTTGAAGCGCGACTTGATGGGGCCGGGCGTGGGCGTGGCCGATGTGCTGGCCGCGACCGAGTGCGTGATGCCCTGCTTCGAGATCGTCGACTCGCGCATCCGCGACTGGAAGATCAAGATCACCGACACCGTGGCCGACAACGCGTCCTGCGGCGTGTTCGTGCTCGGCGACCGCGCCGTCAGCCCGCTCGCGCTGGACCTGCAGACCTGCGGCATGGTGCTGGAGAAAAACGGCGAGATCGTCGCCACCGGCGCCGGCGCCGCGGCCCTGGGCTCGCCGCTGAACGCGGTGGCCTGGCTGGCCAACACCATGGGCCGCCTGGGCATTGGCCTGAAGGCCGGCGACGTGATCCTCTCGGGCGCTCTGGCGGCCATGTTCCCGGCACAGAAGGGCGACTTCTTCCGCGTCTCCATCGGCGGGCTGGGCGAGTGCTCGGTGCGCTTCAACTGAACCCGTTCGGCACACCCCCATGAAACTCGACAAAGCCACCATCGAAGCCCTGGCCGAACACCTGGAGAGCTGCCATTTGCAGGCCAGGGACACCACCAAGATCACCGACGACCACCCGGACATGGACTGGGCCGACGCCTACGCGATCCAGGCCGCCATCCTCGCGCGCAAACAGGCGCGCGGCCTGAAGCTCGCGGGCCTGAAAGCCGGCCTGACCTCGTTCGCCAAGATGAAGCAGATGGGCGTGAGCTCGCCTGTGTTCGGCTGGATGACCGAGGACTACGCCGTGCCACACGGCGGCGAGGTGAAGACCAGCGAACTCATCCACCCCAAGGTCGAGCCCGAGATCGCCTTTGTTCTCAAGCGCGCGCTCAGGGGCCCGGGCTGCCACATGGGCACCGTGCTGGCCGCGACCGACTTCGTGCTGCCCGGCATCGAGGTGATCGACAGCCGCTACCGCGACTTCAAGTTCGACCTCAAGAGCGTGATCGCCGACAACACCTCGGCCGCGCGCTTCGTGGTCGGCGGCCAGCCCATGAAGGTCGACGGCCAGGACCTGCGCACCGTCGGCATCGTGATGGAGAAGAACGGCCTGCCCGTGGCCTTCGGCGCCGGCGCCGCCGTGCTGGGCCACCCGGCCACCGCCATCGCCATGCTCGCCAACCACCTGGGCGCGCGCGGCGAAGAAATTCCCGCCGGCACGCTGATCCTGTCCGGCGGCATCACCGAAGCGGTGTCCGTCAACGCCGGTGACTCCGTGACCCTGAAGGTGCAGGGCATGGGCAGCACCGGCATGCGCTTCGTTTGAGATTCAGAAAAGGAAACCCATGAGCAAGAAGATCAAGTGCGCCCTGATCGGGCCCGGTAACATCGGCACCGACCTGCTGGCCAAGCTGCAGCGCAGCCCGGTGCTCGAACCCGTCTGGATGGTGGGCATCGACCCCAACTCCGACGGCCTCAAGCGCGCGAAGGAGATGGGCATCAAGACCAGTGCCGACGGCGTGGACGGCCTGATCCCGCACATGAAGGCCGACGGTGTGCAGATCGTGTTCGACGCGACCAGCGCTTATGTGCACGCCGAGAACTCGCGCAAGGTCAACGCGCAGGGCGCGATGATGATCGACCTCACACCCGCGGCCATCGGCCCCTACTGCGTACCGCCGGTCAACCTCAAGCAGCATGTCGGCCAACGCGAGATGAACGTGAACATGGTCACCTGCGGCGGCCAGGCCACGATCCCCATGGTCTACGCGGTGTCGCGAGTTCAACCCGTGGCCTACGGCGAGATCGTCGCCACCGTCTCCAGCCGCTCGGTCGGCCCCGGCACGCGCAAGAACATCGACGAGTTCACACGCACCACGGCCGGCGCGGTCGAGAAGGTCGGTGGCGCCAAGAAAGGCAAGGCCATCATCGTGATCAACCCGGCCGAGCCGCCGCTGATCATGCGCGACACGGTGCACTGCCTGACCGAAAGCAAGCCCGACGAGGCCGCGATCACGAAGTCGATCCACGACATGATCAGGGAAGTGCAGAAGTACGTGCCGGGCTACAAGCTGGTCAATGGCCCGGTGTTCGACGGCAACCGCGTCTCGGTCTTCATGGAGGTCGAGGGCCTGGGCGACTACCTGCCCAAGTACGCCGGCAACCTGGACATCATGACGGCAGCCGCCGCGCGCACCGCAGAGATGTTTGCCGAAGAAATCCTGAAAGGCGAACTGGTCCTCGAACCGGTCGCCGCCTGATCCGGAGCACCCCCATGAGCCAGAAAAAAATCACCCTGCACGACATGACCCTGCGCGACGGGATGCACCCCAAGCGCCACCTGATGACGCTCGACCAGATGAAGAGCATCGCCTGCGGCCTGGACGCCGCCGGTGTGCCGCTGATCGAGGTGACCCACGGCGACGGCCTGGGCGGCTCCAGCGTCAACTACGGCTTCCCGGCCCACTCCGACGAGGAGTACCTGGGCACCGTGATCCCGCTGATGAAGCAGGCCAAGGTCTCGGCCCTGCTGCTGCCCGGCATCGGCACCGTCGACCACCTGAAGATGGCGCACAGCCTGGGCGTGCACACCATCCGCGTGGCCACGCACTGCACCGAGGCCGACGTGTCCGAGCAGCACATCACCTACGCCCGCAAGCTGGACATGGACGTGGTCGGCTTCCTGATGATGGCCCACATGAACAGCCCAGAGGGCCTGGTCAAGCAGGCCAAGCTGATGGAGGGCTACGGCGCCAACTGCATTTACGTCACCGACTCGGCCGGCTATATGTTGCCGGGCGACGTGAAGGCGCGCCTGCAGGCGGTGCGCGACGCGCTCAAGCCCGAGACCGAGATGGGCTTCCACGGCCACCACAACCTGGCCATGGGCATCGCCAACTCGGTCGCCGCGATCGAATGCGGCGCCACCCGCATCGACGCCGCCGCTGCCGGCCTGGGCGCGGGCGCCGGCAACACGCCGATGGAAGTGCTGGTCGCCGTGCTGGACCGCATGGGTGTGCCCACCGGGGTCGACGTCTGGAAGATCCAGGACGTGGCCGAGGACCTTGTCACCCCCATCATGGACTTCCCGATCCGCATCGACCGCGACGCGCTCACGCTCGGCTACGCCGGCGTGTACGGCAGCTTCCTGCTGTTTGCCAAGCGCGCCGCCGTCAAGTACGGTCTGCCGGCGCGCGACATCCTGGTCGAGCTGGGCCGCAAGAAGATGGTCGGCGGGCAGGAAGACATGATCGAAGACACCGCGATGACCATGGCGCGCGAGCGCGGTCTGCTGCGCGCGGCCGCCTGAAGGAGACTCCATGCCATTCGCACAGATCTACATGCTCGAAGGCCGCACGCCCGAGCAGAAGAAGGCCGTGATCGAGAAGGTCACCCAGGCGCTGGTTGATGCCACCGACGCGAAGAAGGAAACCATCCGCGTCTGGATCCACGAGATGCCCAAGGAGAACTGGGGCATCGCGGGGGTGTCGGCGAAGGACCTCGGGCGCTGACCCAGGCGGAGGCCGCCGCGGCCGGTTGGTGACAATGGGGCCCACCCTGTTCACCACAACCCGAGGAGAAGGCCCTTGAACGCTGCCCACCTTTCGCTGGCCGAACACGCCGCCCGCCTGCGCCGCCGTGAGCTGACGGCGGTGGCGCTGGTGGACGCCTGCGCGCAGAACCACGCGCGCACCGAACACCGGCTCAACGCCTACAAGACCTGGGACGGCACCCGCGCACGTACCGCCGCCGAAGCGGTCGACACCCTGCTGGACCAGGGCATGGACCTGGGGCCCTTGATGGGCCTGCCGGTGTCGGTGAAAGACCTGTACGGCGTGCCCGGCCTGCCGGTGTTCGCCGGCAGCGACGAAGCCCTGCCCGAGGCCTGGCAGGCGGCCGGGCCGCTCGTCGCGCGGCTGCAGCGGCAGCTGGGCATCGTGGTCGGCAAGACACACACCGTCGAGTTCGCGTTCGGCGGCCTCGGCGTCAACGCCCACTGGGGAACGCCCCGGAACCCCTGGTCGCCCCACGAGCACCGCGTGCCCGGCGGGTCCAGCGCGGGCGCCGGCGTCTCGCTGGTGCAGGGCAGCGCCCTGCTGGCGCTCGGCACCGACACCGCCGGTTCGGTGCGCGTGCCCGCGTCCATGACCGGGCAGGTGGGCCTGAAGACCACCGTGGGGCGCTGGCCGGTCGAGGGCATCGTGCCCCTGTCGTCCTCGCTCGACACGGCCGGGCTGCTCACCCGCACGGTGGAAGATTTGGCCTACGCGTTCGCCGCCCTGGATGCGGACAGCCATGCCCTGCCGGCGCCCGCAGTCGCCTTGCGCGGACTGCGCATCGGCGTTCCGCAGAACCACTTCTGGGATGACATCGACCCCAGCATTGCCGCCGTCGTGGAAGCGGCCATCGAGCGCCTTGCCCAAGCCGGCGCACAGGTGGTCCGCCTCCCGCTGCCGCACTGCGAGGAAGCCTTCGACATCTTCCGCCGCGGCGGCCTCGCGGCGTCCGAACTCGCGGCCTACCTCGATCTGCACTTCCCGCACAAGGTGGAGCGCCTGGACCCGGTGGTGCGCGACCGCGTGCGCTGGGCGGAGCAGGTTTCGTCGGTCGAGTACCTGAAGCGCAAGGCCGTGCTGCAGCGCTGCGGCGCGGGCGCGGCCCAGATGTTCGACGACGTCGACGTCCTGCTCACCCCCACCGTGCCCACCTCGCCGCCGCGGCTGGCCGACATCGCCACGGTGGAGACCTACGCGCCGGCCAACATGAAGGCCATGCGCAACACCGCCATCAGCAACCTGTTCGGCTGGTGCGCGCTGACGATGCCCGTGGGCCTCGACACGAACCGGATGCCGGTGGGCCTGCAGCTGATGGGGCCGCCGCACGCCGACGCGCGGCTGATCGGCATCGCGCTCGGCATCGAAGCCCTGATCGGCCAGGGCCACGCGCTGCTGGGCGCACCCGACCTGTCCTGACCGGCGCGCCCCACCCTCAACCCCTGCCAGGCGGAGCACCTCATGTCCCAGACAACCGCCCAACTCGCCGAAGCCATCTGGGCCGCCCGTCAGGCCGGGCGCACCCTGGACGCCGAAGCCACCATCGGCTCGCCCGACCTTGCCACCGCCTACGCCATCCAGCGCGCGCTGCTCGCCCTGCGCCTAGCCGCTGGTGAGCGCGTGGTCGGGTGGAAACTGGGCTACACGTCCGAGGTGATGCGCCGCCAGATGGGCATTGACCGGCCCAATATCGGGCCGCTGACCGACCGGATGCTGCTCGACTCGGGCGATGCGGTGAACGAGCGCCTGGTGCAGCCGCGGGTCGAACCCGAGATCGGGCTGCGCCTCAAAACCGCCCTCGACGCGCGGCAGGCGCCCGTCGACCGACAAGCCGTGGCCGCCGCCGTGGAAGGCGCCTACGCCTGCCTCGAAGTCGTGCACTCGACCTGGACCGGCTACCGCTTCAACCTCGAACAGAACACCGCCGACAACTCCTCCGCCGGCCAGGTCGTCGTCGGGCCGCGCCTGCCGGTGACCGACCTGATGGCGCTCGACACCGTGGTGGTCCGCCTACACAACGGCAGCCACAACACGCTGGGCAAGGGCGCCGACGCCGACGGCCACCCGCTGGACGCGGTGGCGCGGCTGGCGCGGGAACTGGCCGCCATGGACCGGCGTCTGGAGGCGGGTGATCTGGTGATCACAGGTGGGCTGACGGCGGCTTGTGCGCTGGAGGTGGGTGGGCGGCTGGTGGGGGTGTTTTCGTTGGGTGACGTTTGGTCGGTTGAAGCAGTAGTTCGACGTCGCGGCCAGACAAATGCTTGGGAACAATCTCAGCACCTATCAAGCCAGCGAGCATGAACAACATAGTGCACCAGTGTGCGGACTTCGGTCGCGGTTGCAATGAGGCGCTACTACTGAGGGGTGCAACTATCACCCGCATGAAACTCGGCAGTTCAGTACCCGCCCGAGGGCGCATCCGGCGCCTTTGAGGCCCCCGCGCTGAACCGCTCCACCAACCCACTCGCCGCCTTCACGAGCAGCGTCGTGTCCAACCCCACCGCCACGAACAGCGCGCCCGCGTCGAGGTACTGCTGCGCCAGCGCCGGGTCGGTGGCGAGGATGCCGGCGGCCTTGCCGGCGGCGCGCACGGTGGCGATGCCGTCGAGGATGACCTTCTGCACCTCGGGGTGGCCGGGCTGGCCGCGGTGGCCCATGCTGGCCGAGAGGTCGGCCGGGCCGAAGAACACGCCGTCCACGCCCTCGGTCTCGGCGATGGCCTGGAGGTTCTTCACGGCCTCCACCGTCTCGGCCTGCACCAACAGGCACATCTGGTCGTTGGCCTGGTTGAGGTAGTCGTCGACCTGGTTCCAGCGCGAGGCGCGCGCGAGCGCTGCGCCCATGCCGCGAATGCCTTCGGGCGGGTAGCGCATGGCCTTCACCATGAGCGCGGCCTGTTCGGCGGTGTCGATCATCGGGATCAGCAGGGTCCGCGCGCCGATGTCGAGATACTGCTTGACGAGGGCCACGTTGGCCTCGACCGCGCGCACGACGGCGTGGGTCTTGGCGTAGGGCGCGATGGCGCGCAGCTGGTCGAGCGCAGTGCGCGGGTCGTTGGGCGCGTGTTCGCCGTCGATGAGCAGCCAGTCAAAGCCGCAGCCGGCCAGGGCCTCGGCCACGTCGGGCGAGGCGAAGCCGACCCAGCAGCCGATCTGAGGTTGGCCGGCCTTGAGGGCGTCTCGGAAGGTGTTCTGGGGGATCTTCATGGTGTGTCGGGATAGAGCTGTTTCATTTGCCCCATGAGGCGGGTAAGGCCCATGAGCGCGTCCATGTTGGGGGTGGCTTCGCCCAGGTGCTGCCCGATCTCGCGCACGGCGCCGACCAGCGCGTCGAGCTCGATGGGGCGGCCGGCTTCCACGTCCTGCAGCATCGAGGTCTTGAACGAGCCGAGCTTGCGCGTGACGGCGTGGCGGTCTTCCGGGCTCTGGTCAATGGGGATGCCGATGCGCGCGCCGATGGCCTTGGCCTCCAGCATGATGGCGCTGACGAAGCCGCGCACCAGCGGGTCGTCGAGGATGCGATCACACGGCGCGCCGGTGATGGCCGAGATGGGGTTGATGGTCATGTTGCCCCAGAGCTTGAACCAGATGTCGCGCTGGATGCGCTCGGACACGGTGACGCCGAAGCCGGCCGCGCCCAGCAGGTCGGCCACGGCCTGCACGCGCGGGGTCACACCGCCGGCCGGCTCGCCGATGATGAGCTGGTTGTTCTTGATGCGCTCGATGCGCGCGGGCTGCGGCGCGGCGGCACTGGCGTGGACGACGCAGCCGATGACCTGCGACGTGGGGATGTGCTGCGCGGTGACGCCGCCGGGGTCGACGGTGTTGAGTTGCAGGCCGGCGGCTTCGCCGGGCAGGCCGTCGAAGAACCACCAGGGCACGCCGTTCATGGCGACCAGCACAACCGTTTGAGGGCCCATGAGCGCGCGCACAGCGGGCGCGACAGCAGGCATTGCCGGGCCCTTGACCGAGACGATCACCAGGTCCTGAATGCCCAGGCTTGCCGGGTCGTCGCTGGCGTTGACCGACGCGCGGTGTTCGGCACCGTCGGCATCCACCCAGACGAGGCCACGCTCGCCCAGGGCACGCAGCGTCTCGCCGCGCGCCACGGCAGACAGTTGAATCTGCCCGGCAGGCAAACGCGAACCCAGCCAGCCGGCGAACAGGCCACCGATGGCACCGACGCCAACGACAGCGACTTTCTGAATGGAAGGTGTTGTGCTCATGCGCGGTAGCTCGGGTCGATGCGGTCGATCAGGCGCTGCATGGCAGCAAAGGAATCTTCACCGGCGCCGAACTTGGGGTTGAAGTTGAGCGAGTCTCGCACGCAGGCATGCAGCGCGGCTTCGGTGATGGGCTGCAATTCACCCAGCGGCTGCGAGGCCACCTGGATCTCACACGCGCGCTGCACCAGCCACATGAGGTTGAAGGCCTGCGCCAGCGAACGGCCGATGACCACCGGGCCGTGGTTGCGCAGCAGCAGCACGGGCTTTCCGCCCGAGGATGCGAGGATGCGCGCGCCCTCGTCGCGGTGCACGGTGATGCCCTCGAACTCGTGGTAGGCCACCTGGCCCCAGAGCTGCGCGGCGTAGAAGTTGGTGAACGACAGGCCGTCTTTCAGGCAGCACACCGCCATGGTCGGCGTGGTGTGCACGTGCATCACGCAGTGCGCGTCGGGCAACGTGGCGTGGATGGCGCCGTGGAAGGTGAACCCGGCCGGGTTGATGGGCCAGTCGCTGTGGCCGATGGTGTTGCCGTCGATGTCCACCTTCACCAGGTTGGACGCGGTCACCTCGGTGTAGTGCAGACCGAAGGGGTTGATGAGGAAGTGGTCGTCCGGTCCCGGCACGCGCAGCGAGATGTGGTTGTAGATCAGCTCGGCCCAGCCGAGGTGGGCAAAGATGCGGTAACAGGCGGCGAGCTGCACGCGGGCCTGCCATTCGGCGTCGCTGAAGCGGGCGGGTTTGAGGAAGGCGTCGGCCATGGGGGGGTCCTTCTATATATAGGTGTGCGGTCAGACGAAGCGGAAGCGCAGACACCCGAGGGGGCCGTAGTCCGCCTCGAACAGGTCGCCCGCCCTGGCGGCCACGGGCCGCGTGAAGCTGCCGGCGAGCACGATCTCGCCCGCCTGCAGCGATTCGCCCCAGGGCGCGAGTTTGTTGGCCAGCCAGGCGATGCCGATGGCTGGGTCGCCCTGCACGCCGGCGGCGAGACCGGTTTCTTCCACCGCGCCGTTCTGGCGCAGGATGGCACCGCACCAGGGGCGGTTGGTGCTGCGCGGGTCGGCTCGGAAGGCCGGGTCGCCGGTGCCGATCACGATGCCGGCGTTGGCCGCGTTGTCGCTGATGGTGTCGTAGACCTTGCGCATGACCTTGGTGTGGCGGTCGAACTGCTCGATGCGTGCGTCAATGATCTCGATGGCGGGCGTGATGTAGTCGGTCGCGTTGAGCACGTCGTCCACCGTCACGTTCGGGCCGGCCAGCGGCGCCTTGAGCACGAAGGCCAGCTCGACCTCGACGCGCGGCGCAATGAAATGCTTCACCGGGATCTCCAGCACCTCGCCGGCCTTCGCGGTGTAGAGCATGTCATCGAGCAGGGTGCCGTAGTCGGGTTCGTCGATCTGGCTGCTGATCTGCATGGCGCGGCTGGTGAGGCCGATCTTGTGGCCGATCACTTTGCGGCCTTCGGCCTTCTGCAGATTCACCCAGGCCCGGCCGATGCGGTAGCCGTCGTCGACGGACATGCCCGGGTGGCGTTTGGAGAAATGTTCGACCGGCGTGCGCGTCTGTTGTGATCGCTGCAGCTCGGCGGCGAGTTGCTGGATGAGGGTGTCGTCGAACATGGGTTACTTCTTCTGGAAGAGGGGGTGCAGGGAACTGTTCTTGGCGTCGAAGACCTCGTGGCCTTCGTCCACCTGCACGGTGATGCCGATGGGGCGCCTGGCGAGTTGCTCGGCGAAGCGCTCTTTCACGCAGGCGTTGAGCGCCTCGCCCACACGCTGGTGCACGACCGTGCTGCGGCCCTTGGCCATGCGCACGTTCATGTAGACGAAGGCGTAGTCGCCACCCAGGCCGGCCGCGATGCCGGCCGCACCGCCGTCGGACACGGCGCTGTGCGCGGCGGGGTAGGCGAACACGCGCGTGCCGCCGTGGGGGAAGACCTGCCGGTCCTGTTCGTCGCGCACCGCGAGCATGGTGTCTGCCAAGGCGCGGCACAGGCCGCTCATGTCGACGCCGCCCTCGGCCGCGGGTTTGTCGAGGTTGGGGGTGTAGAGGATGACGAGGTGGGGCATGTTCAGAGCCTGTTGCTCACGAGGCTGAAGCCATCGGCGGTCGAGGCCTGCGCCGCCGGGATGGCTTTGCCCGTGACGGGTGTGACGGGAAACACGGCGTTGATCTGGCCGGTGCCCGAGGCGCCGAAGTACGGCGTGATGACCTCGGCCTTGCCGTCGTATTCGCTCCAGCCGAGCACGCCCAGCATCATGGCGGTGTCGTGCATGAAGCCTTCGCCGTGGCCCTTGGCGGCGTACTCGGGCAGCATGCCGCAGAAGTCGGCCCACTCGCCGTTTTCCCACATCTGCACCACGCGGTGGTCCAGCGTTTCGAGGAAGGGGCTCCAGACCTTGAACGCGAATTCGGGCGCGAGGCCGTTCTGTGCGAAGCGGTGGCTCAAGCTGCCGCTGGCGAGGAAGGCGACGGTGCCGTCGTAATGGTCTTCCACCGCCTTGCGCATGGCCCAGCCCAGGCGGGCGCTGTCGTTGAGGTAGTGAACCGTGCACAGCGCGGAGACCGAGATGGCCTTGAAGTGCTGGTCCTGGTTCATGTAGCGCATGGGCACGAGCGTGCCGTACTCCGGGCCGAGCGTGGTGGTGTGGTGGGCCAGGGTTTCCACGCCGTGTTCATTGGCCACCTTGGCCAGCAGCTGCCCGAGCTCGGGGTTGCCGGGGATGGCAAACGGCAGGTTGCTGATGAAGTGCGGCAGCTCGTTGCTGGTGTAGGTGCCCTCAAAGTGCGGCGCGCAGTTGAGGTGGTAGCTGGCGTTGACGAGCCAGTGGGTGTCGAAGACGACGATGGTGTCCACCCCGGCTTCGCGGCAGCGGCGTGCGATTTCGATGTGGCCGTCGATGGCGTCCTGCCGCGTGCCTTTGCGCGGGCCGTCGAGCTCGCTGAGGTACATCGACGGGACGTGGGTGATCTTTCCTACGAGTGCTACTTTTCCCATGGGTTTTGTCTCCGGTCAGATGATGGAAATTGCTTCGTTGGCCCCGTGGGCTGACCACGCCGGGCGCCCACCTACGCTCATGTCCCCCGGTCTGCGCTGCGCGCAGCCCTCCTCCTTTACTTCGCTGCGGTAGGCACCCGGCGCGGCCAACCCACTGCATGGCTGTTCCGTCGCCCCATGAGTGCCAACACCTCGCGTCGGATCGATCGGGTGGGGTGTTCTGCGCAGCGAAGTAAAGGAGGAGGGCCGGGCAAAGCCCGGACCGGGGGACATGAGCGGAGCAGAGCGCCCCGGCCGTTCGATCCTGCCCACCCCTTTGAGCGAAACAGCGGAGAACAAATCACACCCCCCAATGAGGAATGTGATGGGAACCGAGGGAGACCGCCACGTTCTTGGGCTCCAGGAACACCTCGTAACTCCAGGTGCCACCCTCACGCCCCGTGCCCGACGCCTTGGTGCCGCCAAACGGCTGCCGCAGGTCGCGCACATTCTGCGAGTTCACGAAACACATGCCTGCTTCCACGGCAGCAGCCACGCGGTGTGCCTTGCCGATGTTCTCAGTCCAGACATAGCTCGACAGCCCGTAGGCGATGTCGTTCGCCAGCTCGATGGCGTGCGCCTCGTCGCGGAACGGAATCAGGCAGGCCACCGGGCCGAAGATCTCTTCCTGCGCGATTCGCATGCGGTTGTCCACGTCGGCGAACACCGTGGGCCAGACGAAGTTGCCCGCCTGCACATGCGCCGGCAACTCGGCCGCATAAATCGGCCGGTCCAGACCGCCGCACAACATCGTCGCGCCCTCCTTCGGGCCGAGCTCGATGTAGCTGCGCACCTTGGCCAGATGGCCCTGGCTGATCATCGGGCCGATGGTGGTTTTTTCGTCCTGCGGGTCGCCCACCACGATGCGCTTCGCGCGCTCGGCGAACTTCGCGGCGAAGTCGGCGTAGATGCTTTGCTGCACCAGGATGCGCGAGCCCGCCGTGCAGCGTTCACCGTTGTTGCTGAAGATCATGAAGAGTGCTGCGTCGAGCGCGCGGTCCAGGTCGGCGTCGTCAAAGACCACGAACGGGCTCTTGCCGCCGAGCTCCATGCTGAACTTCTTCAGGCCCGCAGCCTTGACGATGCGGTTGCCGGTGGCGGTGGAGCCGGTGAAGGAGATCGCGCGCACATCGGGGTGCGCACACAGCGGCTCGCCCGCTTCCTTGCCGAAGCCGTGCACCACGTTCAGCACGCCGGCCGGGATGCCGGCCTCCAGCGCCAGCTCGCCCAGGCGCGCGGCGGTCATCGGGCTGAGCTCGCTCATCTTCAGCACCGCCGTGTTGCCGAACGCCAGCGCGGGTGCGACTTTCCAGGTGGCCGTCATGAAGGGCACGTTCCACGGACTGATCAGCGCGCACACGCCCACCGGGTGGAACAGGGTGTAGTTCAGGTGCGTGGGCGTGGGGTAGGTGTGGCCGTCAACCCGGGTGCACATCTCGGCGAAGTAGCTGAAGTTGTCCGCCGCGCGCGGAATCAGCTGCTTGCCGGTCTGCGAGATCACCTGGCCGGTGTCGTCGGTTTCGGTCTGGGCAATCTCCGGCACATGCTTCGCGATCAGCTCGCCGAGCGCGCGGATCTTCTTCGCGCGCTCGGTCGCCGGCAGGCCGGCCCATTTCGGGAAGGCCTCCTTGGCGGCCTGCACCGCGGCGTTGACTTCCGCTTCGGTGCCTGAAGCCACTTCGGCGAGAACGCCCTGCGTGGCGGGGTTGATCGTTTCGAAGTAGTCGGTGCCGGCAACCGTCTTGCCGTTGATGAGGTGGTTGATGCGTTGGGTCATGTGGGTGTCCTGCTATCTGTGTCAGGCGGCTTTCGGTGCCGCAGTGATGGTGTTGGTGAGTTCACCAATGTGTTCGATCGACGTGACGATCACGTCCCCCGGCTGGCAATCCACCACGCCGTCGGGCGTGCCGGTGAGGATCAGGTCGCCGGGCATCAGGGTCATAAAGCTGCTGAAGTATTCGATCAGCGTGGGCACATCGAAGATCATGTCTTTCGTGCTGCCCTGCTGCGTGAGCTGGCCGTTCACCGTCGTCTTCAAGGCCAGGTTCATCGGGTCGGCCACGTCCGCCGCGTCCACCAGCCAAGGCCCGATGGGCGTGCAGGTGTCGCGGTTCTTGACCTTGAGGTTGGGGCGGTACCAGTTCTCCAGGTAGTCGCGTATCGCGTAGTCGTTGGCCACGGTGTAACCGGCGACGTAGTTCAGCGCGTCGGCCTTCTTCACGCGCTTCGCAGGCTTGCCGATCACCACCGCGAGTTCGCATTCGTAATGCATGAACATCACGCCGTCGGGTCGCACGGTGAAGGCGCGGTGACCGATCAGCGAGGACTCGCCCTTGACGAAGGCCAGCGGCTCTTCGGGCGCCTTGAAATCAAGTTCCTTGGCGTGATCGGCGTAGTTCAGACCCAGCGCGAGCACGGTGCGCGCGCGGTCAACGGGCGCCAGCGGCGGCAACCAGACCACCTCGTCGAAAGTCACGCGGCGACCTTTGAAAGCCGGCGTGAGCAGTTCAAGCTGGCCGTCGGCTTCGATGGCCTCGTGGACCGCGCCGGCCCAGGCGATGCGGGCTCTTTTCATGGCTGTTCTCCGACGAAGACGTTCACCAGCGGCTTGAAGCCCGTGGCCGATACTTCCACCGCATCACCCGCCTTGGCGCGGGGCCGTGTGCCGTCTTCCAGGCAGTCGGTGCCCAGCATCAGCACATCGCCCGGTCGCAGGGACTGGAAGGCGTTGACATCGTTCCACAACGTGGCGGCGTCGCGCACCAGATCGGCCAGCGACACGGTCTGCTTCAGCACGCCGTGCACCCGCAGCTCCAGGCTCAGCGCACCCAGCCCGGCCAGGCCGCCGATGGCATCCAGAGACACCACCTCGCGCCCGACGCCCAGGAACCCGTCCACGCAACGGAACTTCACCGGCGGGCGGTAATAGCTTTCATGCGGGATCGCCACATCGTTGAACAACACGGCGCCAAAGATGGCACCGCCCTCGCCGGCCACCAGACCGAGCGAGGCGCTGACGTCCACTTCGGCCACGCCACGCGGCAAGGCGATGCCATGCCCCGAAGACGTGAAGGTGTTGGCGGTCTTGATGTAGAGCACCGGTGCCTGCGGCGGCGCCTTGTAGGGCGCTTCGTTCATGCGCGGCGCCCACAGCGCGTGTTCCCGCCGGAAGTTCAGCAGGGTGCCGTAGACCGTGCCGGTGGGGAGATGGGGAAGGGTGTTCATGGATTCTCTTCTTCGGTCGGTTCATCGTTCACCGGCGCTTCCAGCGCGATCACCTGGTCGAGCAGCGTGTACAGCCGGGCCAGCTGCGCCTTGCCCAGCTGTTCCTCCATCCACGCGTAGTGCGCCTCGATGGTCTGCGACAGCGTGGCCACCAGCTTCAGGCCCGCCCGGGTGGCGCGCACCACGGTGCGGCGTGCGTCCTGCGGGCAGCGACCACGGCTGATCAGTCCGTCGCGCTCCATGCGCGTGAGCACGCCGGTGAGGCTGGGACCGAGCAGCAGGGCTTCGCGCGCCACGCGGCCCGTCTCGACACCCGCCGGGTCGCCCGCGTGTTCGCCCAGCACGCGCAGCACGCGCCATTGCTGGTCGGACAGTCCATGCTCGCGCAGGCTGGGCCGGGTGTGCTGCATCACGGCCTCGCGCGCTTCAAGCAGCAGGCGGGGCAGGTTGCGGTGGACGAAGGATGCCGATGGGTCGCTCATTTATTTAATATGTTAAATGAATTTTCCAGAAGGCTCCAATCCGGGTTTACCCGCATCCAGGCCATTTTTCACCGGACCATCGCCACCGGGCGGAGAATGCCGAACCATGAAATCCCTGCTCGCCCTGCTGGGCACCGAATTCCCGTTGATCCAGGCCCCGATGGCGGGCGTGCAAGGCGCGGCGCTGGCCGCCGCCGTCTGCAACGCAGGCGGCCTGGGTTCGTTGCCTGGCGCCATGCTCACGCCCGAGGCGCTGCGGTCGGAGTTGACTGCGCTCACCCGCGGCACGTCCCGCCCCTGGAACCTCAACTTCTTCTGCCACACCCCTCCCGTGCCCGATGCGGCCCGCGAGGCGCTCTGGCGCGAGATGCTGGCGCCCTTCTATGCCGAAGCCGGGCTCGACATCGGCACCGTGCCCACTGGCGCCGGCCGTGTGCCGTTCAGCCACGCGGTGGCCGATGTGATCGAATCCTTCCGCCCGCCGGTGATGAGTTTCCACTTCGGCCTGCCCGCGCCCGATCTGCTGGCGCGCGTCAAAGCCTGGGGCAGCGTGGTGCTGTCCAGCGCCACCACGGTGGTGGAGGCGCGCTGGCTGGCGGCCCACGGTGCAGACGCCGTGATCGCACAGGGCATCGAAGCCGGCGGCCACCGAGGCATGTTCCTCACCGACGATCTCACCACGCAAATGGGCAGCTTCACCCTGGTGCCGCAGATCGTGGCCGGGGTGGACGTGCCGGTGATCGCGGCCGGTGGCATCGCCGATGCGGCGGGTGTGGCCGCGGCCATGGCGCTGGGCGCGGCCGGTGTGCAGGTGGGCACGGCCTACCTGTGCAGCGCTGAAGCCACCACCAGCGCGCTGCACCGCGCCGCGCTGCAGAGCGCCGCCGCACGCCACACCGCGCTCACCAACGTGTTCACCGGCCGGCCGGCGCGCGGCATCGTCAACCGCGTGATGCGCGAACTCGGCCCCATGAGCCCGGCCGCGCCAGCCTTCCCGCTCGCCACCGCTGCCATGGCGCCGCTGCGCGCGCACTTCGAGGCGCAGGGCAGCGGCGACTTTTCACCGCTGTGGTCGGGCCAGAACGCCAGCGGCTGCCGGACGCTGCCGGCGGCCGAGATCACCCACCAGCTCACACGGGGTTTTGAATGTATGTCGTGATCTTCCGCGCGAAAGCCCGCGCGCTCGACGCCGAGTACGGCGCCATGGCGGCTCAGATGCGTGAACTTGCATTGACGCAGTACGGCTGCCTGGACTTCACCGCCGCCACCGAAGGCGACCAGGAAATCGCGCTCTCTTACTGGCCCGATGAGGCCAGCATCCGCGCCTGGAAACAGCACACCGACCACCTGGCCGCGCAGAAGCTGGGGCGCGAGCGCTGGTACGCCGCGTATTCGGTGGAGATCGCCGAAGTGAAACGCCGTTACAGCCACCCGGCGACGTGAGTCGCCAGGGGCGGTTCAGAAATAGTCGTCGGGATCGCGGTCCGCACGCACACGACCCGGTGTTTCGCGCTGCTGGTTCAGCCAGCGCTTGAGGCCGGCCGGTTCCTGCACCCGCTCCAGATCCTGCTCGGTCTGCGCCAGAGCCGACTCCAGCGCCGCCACCTGGGCCAGCAGATGCTGTTTGAGCGTGTTCGGGTTGGCCACCTGGCCCGGCGGCAGGTCGAACTCACCCGCCAGACGCTGCTGGCGCGCAGCGCGCTCGCGCTCCAGCCTGGCCACCTGCTGCTTGAGCAACAGGGTCAGCGCGGCCAGCTTGTCTTCGGCCAGGCGCGAGACGGCGGCCGGGTCGGCCAGCTCGGCGCGCAGCTGGATCTGCATCAGCGTGACCAGGTCCTTGCGCCCATAGGCGGCGTTGGCCTCGCTCATGAGCGCGGTCTTGCGCAGGCGCTCCTGGGCGTCGGTCTCGCGGTCCGGGTGCAGGGCGCTCGCGAGCTGGCGAAACAGCGTGCGCAGCTGCGTTTCAGCATCGGCCTGCTGCACCTGGGCCTGGGTCTGTTCCGCGCCGGGTTTCTGCCGCGCCTTGCGGGCCTTCGCCTTCGCCTGGCGGCGCGCCTGTTCTTCGTCCTGCGACTCGCGCAGCCGCGCCATGCCGGCGCGCAACAGCTCTTCCACCGACGCTTCGTCCCCCGCACCGTCCAGCGGTTCGCCCAGCACCTGTTCCAGCCGCTCGCGCAGGGCGTCGGCCGCGGCCTGCTTCTTCTGCGCCAGCGTCTGCGGGCTGTGCTGGTCGTGCAGCGCGGCCATGGCGCTGTCGCCGTCCTCGGCCAGGGACTGCGCCAGCCGACACAGGGCTTCGGTCGCCGTCGCCTGCTGCAGGCGGCTCAGGGTCTTGCCCTGCAGGCACTCCGCCAGCCACAAGGCCAGCTCGCGCATGCGCTGGCGCTGGCGCTGCTGCAAGGGCGCGACCCAGCGGTGCAACTCCACCCGGTGCGACTGCGCCAGGGCGTCCAGCTCGTCGAGCTGCGCCTTGAGCTTGTCGACGCGGGTCAGCTGCAGGTTGAAGGCCCGCGCGGCGGCCGTCAGCGGCTGTTCGCCTGGCGGCAGCGCGCGCAAGGCCGCGGCGGGCGGCGGGGAGGGATGGCGGGGGTCGGGCAAAAGCGGTCCAGTGGGGCAGGCGGGGCCGGAGCCGGCCCGGCGGGACTCGACTATATTGCCTGCCACATGGCCAAAGATAAAACCCAATACACCTGCAACGAATGCGGCGGCAGCAGCCCCAAGTGGCTGGGCAAGTGCCCGCACTGCAACGCATGGAACACGCTGATCGAATCGGTGGCCGAATCCACCGCTCCGGCGAAGAACCGCTTTGCCTCGCTGGCGAAGACCGCCGAGGTCACGACGCTGGCCGACATCGACGCCACCGACGTGCAGCGCACGCCCACCGGCCACGACGAGCTGGACCGCGTGCTGGGCGGCGGCATCGTGGAGGGCGGCGTGGTGCTGATCGGCGGCGACCCGGGCATCGGCAAGTCCACCCTGCTGCTGCAGGCGCTGGATTCACTGCAGCGATCCGGCCAGAAAACGCTCTACGTGACCGGTGAAGAAAGCGGCGCCCAGGTGGCGCTGCGCTCGCGCCGGCTCGGGCTGGACGGCTCACAGGTCAGCGTGCTGGCCGAGATCCAGCTGGAAAAAATCCTCGCCACGCTGGACCACACCCAACCCGCCATCGCGGTGATCGACTCGATCCAGACGGTTTATTCCGAGCAGCTCACCAGCGCGCCCGGCTCGGTGGCGCAGGTGCGCGAATGCGCGGCGCACCTGACGCGCGCGGCCAAGGCCAGCGGCACGGCCATCGTGCTGGTGGGCCACGTGACCAAGGAAGGCGCGCTGGCCGGCCCGCGCGTGCTGGAGCACATGGTGGACACGGTGCTCTACTTCGAGGGCGACACGCACAGCAGCTTCCGCCTGATCCGCGCCATCAAGAACCGCTTTGGCGCTGTCAACGAGATCGGCGTGTTCGCCATGACCGAGCGCGGCCTCAAAGGCGTGAGCAACCCGAGCGCGATCTTTCTCTCCCAACATTCGGAACCCGTGCCCGGCAGCTGCGTGATGGTGACACTGGAAGGCACGCGGCCCATGCTGGTGGAAATCCAGGCGCTGGTGGACAGCGGCGGCCCGTCGCCGCGCCGCCTCTCCGTGGGCCTGGACCGCGACCGCCTGGCGATGCTGCTGGCCGTGCTGCACCGCCACGCGGGTGTGGCCTGCATGGACCAGGACGTGTTCGTCAACGCGGTGGGCGGCGTGCGCATCAGCGAACCGGCGGCCGACCTGGCGGTGATGCTGGCCATCACGTCCAGCCTGCGCGGCAAGGCGCTGCCCAAGGGCTTCATCGCCTTTGGCGAGGTGGGCCTGGCGGGCGAGGTGCGCCCGGCCCCGCGCGGCCAGGAGCGGCTGAAGGAAGCCGCCAAGCTGGGCTTCAGCGTGGCGGTGGTGCCCAAGGCGAATCTGCCGAAGAAGAACGACAAGGCCTTCGAGGGCCTGACCATCCACCCGGTGGAACGCATCGATGAAGCCATGGACGTGGTCCGTGGCCTGTAGGGCTTCATTTATTCTCCTGCCATGACTTTCAACCCTGCGCTACACGGCCTGCGTGCGCTGGCCGCCCTTGGCGTGCTGCTGTTTCACTGGACGGGTGTGTTTCCCGCCATGAACCGGGCGCTGGAAAACGTGTCTTTCCTGGGCACGAACTGGGACCTGATGTTCTTTGTCAAGATGGGCTGGATCGGCGTCGACTGGTTTTTTGTGCTCTCGGGCTATGTGCTGGCCGCCACCATCTGGCATTCACCGCTGCAATGGCGCGATGTGCTGCAGTTCTGGAAACGGCGGGTTCTCAGAATCTATCCGGCGATCTGGCTGCAACTGATCATCATCCTGCTGCTCTTTCACCATTTGGAATGGTTACCCGCCTTCGACTGGAAACGCACACTGGCCAACGTAGTGCTCTGGATCCGGCCCCTGCCGTACGGCTTGCCGTCCTACAACGCCGTGGTGTGGACGCTGGTGCTGGAGCTGTCGTTCTATTTCATGCTGCCTTTCATCCTGATGGCCTATCGCAAAACCAACATCTGGACCGTCTTGCTGGGCGTGCTGCTGATCAATCTGTTCACCCGCTTTGGCTTGCACTGGTTGCGGGGCGACCCGGACTACACGCCGCTCGTGGTACTGCTCAGGGTCCTGGCGCCCGGTCTGCAGGTCGTGTTCATCCTGGGCTTTGCCCTGAACCATTTCGCGCCCCTGTTAACGAACCGCCAGCGCTACCTGCTGCTGTGCGTGTTCGGCCTTGCATATGTCGTGCTGCTGCACCTGGGTCAACCGGTCAACGCCGAATTCGCGCGCCGCGGCTGGGAGGTGTTTGGCTGGCGCACGGCGCTCTCGGTGGCCATCGCCACTCTGGTGGGCCTGTTGCTGCGCCCGCTGCCCGGCTTCTTGTGGCTGGGCTCACGGCCCCTGGTCTGGCTCGGTGAACTGAGCTACGGCATCTATCTGTGGCACCTGGTGGTGCAAGGCACGCTGCACCGCTTGCTGCCCGACATGTTCGTCACCGCGATCGGCAGTTTTGTGGCCTTGCTGATCTGCCTGGCGATCACCTTGGTCCTGGCCATGATGAGCTACTACTGGCTGGAGCGACCGATTCTGGACCGCTTCGCCCGCCACCGGCGTGCGAGCGCGGCAACGGCGCTGGCCACCCCATGACGATGGAGCCCCCTGTTTCCGTCGAAACGGCACCCGCGGCGATCCGCCCGACGGGCGCGTCCCTGGCGTTCAACCCCGTGCTGCACGGCCTGCGCGGCCTGGCGGCCATGGCCGTGCTGCTCTACCACTGGCGCGGCAGCTACCCCGCGCTGGCCAAGGCCTGGCAGGACCTGCCTTTGCTGGGCACGACCTGGGACCCGCTGTTCCTGGTGCAGTTCGGCTGGATCGGGGTGAACTGGTTTTTTGTGCTCTCGGGTTATCTGCTCGCGGCAAACCTCTGGCGCGCGACCCTGAACCCGGGTCAGGTCCTGCACTTCTACCAGCGCCGCGCCCTGCGCATCTACCCCGGGCTCTGGGCCCAGCTGCTCATCCTGCTTCCGTTTGTTTACCTGACCGGACTGGTGAGCGAATTTCGCTGGCAGCAGGTGCTGGGCAACGCCTTGTTGTGGTTTGCCCCCATGCCCGGAGGCACGGCGATCTACAACGGGGTGTACTGGACCTTGCCCCTGGAGCTGTCGTTCTATCTGGCCCTGCCTTTCATGATCCTGTTCTACCGCCGCACCGGCGTCTGGACCCTGTTGCTCGCGAGCCTGGCCGTCACCCTGGTCTGGCGCTTTGGCATCGCCGGCCTGCACCACAGCAGCTTCAGCTTTCACCCTTCGCTGCTCTTCATCCGCAATGTGCTGCCCGGCGTGCTGTTCGTCTTCGCCACCGGTTTTGCGATCAACCATTTCGCGCTGCGCCTGAGCGACGGCGCGCGCCAGCGCCTGCTGCTATTGGTGGCAGCGCTCTACCTGGGCTTTCACTACGTGCTGCTCGGCAAGAAAGGGGTGGCCTTGCAGGACGACGCCGTGCTGCTGCTGTCCGACCTGGTGCTGAGCCTCCTGATCGCGGGCATGATCGCACTGATGCTGCAGCCGCTGCGCGGTTGTGGCTGGCTGGCTTCGCGCCCCCTGGTGTGGCTGGGCGAGGTGAGTTTCGGCGTCTACCTCTGGCACTTCCCGGTGCAGCGCCTGCTGCCCAAGCTGTTTCCCGGGCTCTGGGGCACACCCGGCGGCAGCGCACTGGCCTTGCTGGTCTGCCTGTTGATCACCTTGCCGCTGGCCGCCGCCAGCTACCGCTGGATCGAAAAACCCGTACTCGACCGCTTTGCCCGCAGTCCCAAAAGAACCCCGGAGCCCGTCGTCACATGAACAAACACGCTCGCAGTTTGCTGTTGCTTGCCGCCGGCCTGGTCCTGTTTTACGGTGCCTGGCGCGCCTGGGGCTGGCCCGGCCTGGCCGCCGCGGGAGGCGGCCTGCTGATGTGGCTGCTGCTGCATTTCACCCGCCTCATGAACATCATGCAGCGCGCGGCGAAACAGCCCATCGGTTCTGTCGGCAGCGCCGTGATGCTCAACGCCAAGCTCAAGCCGGGCGTGACGCTGATGCACGTGATCGCCATGACGCGCGCACTGGGTGAACGCCTGACGCCCGAAGGCGAACAGCCCGAACAGTACCGCTGGACCGATGGCAGCCATTCGTCGGTCACGGCGCACTTTCGCAACGGCCGGCTGGTGAGCTGGGACCTGGCCCGACCAGCGCCCGAGGACGAAACAGCCCCGGCGCCGGCCACAGGGGCGGCGCCGTAAAATCGAGGTTTGGCCGGCCTGCGCCCAGGCCATCGATCAATACACCCCAAAGGACCCCGCATGAGCCCCGTGATTCCCTCGATGTCCGACCGCGACGGCAAGATCTGGATGGACGGCCAGATGGTCGACTGGCGCGACGCCAAGATCCATGTGCTGACCCACACGCTGCACTACGGCTGCGGCGCCTTTGAGGGCGTGCGCGCCTACAACGCGGCGGGCGGCACGGCGATCTTCCGTCTGGAAGAGCACACCGAGCGCCTGTTCAACAGCGCCAAGATCCTGCGCATGAAGCTGCCGTTCACCAAGGAAGAAGTGAACGAAGCCCAGAAAGCGGTGGTGCGCGAAAACAAGCTCGAGAGCTGCTACATCCGCCCGCTGACCTGGATCGGCGACAAGAAGCTGGGTGTCTCGCCGAAAGGCAACACCATCCACCTGATGGTCGCGGCCTGGGCCTGGGGCGCCTACCTGGGTGAAGAGGGCCTCAAGCGCGGCATCCGCGTCAAGACCAGCAGCTACACCCGCCACCACGTCAACATCACCATGACGCAGGCCAAGGCGGTGAGCAACTACACCAACTCCATCCTGGCCAACATGGAAGTCACCGACGAGGGCTACGACGAAGCCCTGCTGCTGGACAGCTCGGGTTTCGTGAGCGAAGGCGCGGGCGAAAACATCTTCGTGGTCAAGAACGGCGTGATCTACACGCCCGACCTGTCGGCCGGCGCCCTGAACGGCATCACCCGAAACACGGTGTTCCACATCGCCAAGGACCTGGGCCTGGAGATCGTGCAGAAGCGCATCACGCGCGACGAGGTCTACATCGCCGATGAGGCCTTCTTCACCGGCACCGCCGCCGAAGTGACCCCGATCCGCGAGCTCGACCGTATCGAGCTGGGTGCCGGCAGCCGCGGCCCGATCACCGAAAAGATCCAGAGCGCGTTCTTTGACATCGTCAATGGCCGCAACGACAAGTACGCCCACTGGCTGGCCAGGGTTTGACCCCCCGCGCCGCCTGCGGCGTCACCCCCCAGGGGGCGGCACCAGCGGCCGGGCAAAGCCCGTTCCGCGGTGCCACTGGATAGATCCCTGGCATTCCCACCGAACTTGAAACACCCCATGAGCACGTCATCCACCATCGAACTGGCCGCCGCGGATCTGAACCACCAGGGCGGCATCTTCTGCCCCAGTCCCAAGGCCGACATGAAGCTCTGGAACAGCCATCCCAAGGTGTACCTGGACGTGGCCAAGACCGGTGAAGCGCGCTGCCCGTATTGCGGCACCGTGTACCGCCTGGGCGCCAACGAGCAGCTCGCGCACCGGCACTGAATTCATGGCCGGACCGGGCAGCGTCGAGGTTGTTGTCTCAACCTACAACAACCCGCACGCGCTGGACCTGGCCTTGTGTGCCCTGCGTCGGCAATCCATCGCCGACTTCAACGTGTGCATTGCCGACGACGGCTCCGGGCAGGTCACCCGGGATCTGGTGAACGCATGGGCCGCGGCGTTTGGCCCGCGGCTGCGCCACATCTGGCACCCAGACCATGGTTTCCGGAAAAACCGCATCCTGAACAAAGCCATTGCCAGCTCAACGGCGGAGTACCTGATTTTTCTGGATGGCGACTGTGTGCCGGGACGGGAGTTTGTCGAACGCCATCTCGCGCTGAGCAAACCGGACCGGTTCTGCACCGGTGGCGTGATCCGCCTGGACCTGCCCACGAGCAACGCCATCGCCTGCGAACAGATCGAATCCGGTGAGGTGTTCACAGCGCAGTGGCTGTCCGACCACCAGGCCCTGGACGGTTTCAGCAACCGCCTGAAAGCCGCGCTCTACCCGGTGTGGCTGTCGGGCCTGGCCGAGACCCTGACACCGGTCAGCAAAACCTGGAACGGTGGCAACAGCTCCACCTGGCGCATCAACCTGATCAAGGTGAACGGCTTTGACGAGAACTTCGGCTACGGCGCAGAAGACATCGAACTCGGGTTCCGTCTGAACAACGCGGGCATCCGGGGCAGGCACCTGCGGTACACCGTGCCGGTGCTGCACCTGGAGCACGAGCGGGACTACGCCGACCAGGCGGGCAAGGAAAAGAACAAGGAAACGGCCCAACAAGTGCGCAGGGGCGGCAAAACCCTCTCGGACCAGGGCATCGACCGCCTGTAGCGACCCGCCTTCCCGGCACTCGCCCCTGACAAGCGCGACAGACGGGCAAAAAAAAGCCACCTTGCGGTGGCTTTGAAAGTCCTTGGAAGGACGTCGTTGGGAGACCAGTTTCAAACGCTTGGATCAACGTATGGGGTTTGCCGGATCTGCAATTTTCGGGATGTTGTGACAGCAACGGAGTGAATTGTGCGCTGCCGCATGGGTTTCGAACATCCCCCATTTGGGGGAGCAACGACCCTTTTTGTTGGAAATTGACACCCCCACTTGCCGAAAACATCGGCCCTGCGGTCTACAGCAGATCCCTCGGCGCATCCCCAACCCGGTTGCAGCTCACAACGGCAACTCGACCACGAACCGGGCACCACCACCCGGACGGGATTCACAACGCACCGAACCCTGGTGGCGCTCGGCGATGGACTTGACGAGTGCCAGACCCAGACCCACCCCGCCTTCTTTTTCGCTGGCGCCCGGCAGGCGGTAGAAGGGCTCGAAGATGCGCTCGCGCAGCTCGGCCGGCACCCCCGGGCCCCGGTCGTCCACCCACAGGAGCGCCATCGCCGAAGCGCCTTTCGGCGCCCGGGACCCCGAGCCGGGCCGCTGCGACAGCGTCAGACGCACCTGGGGTTCTCCGGGGTCTGCGTCCGCGCCAGAGACCGGGCGGCCATAGCGCCGCGCGTTCTCCAGCAGGTTGCGCAACAGGCGGCGCAACAGCCGCGGATGGCCTTGCACGAGCAATGTCGATCCGCCGGGCGCGATCTCCAGATCGGCACCGGTGCGGGCGCACTCCTCGGCCGCCAGGCCCACCAAGTCGACTTCTTCGGTCGGACCCAGCGCGGAAGCGTCGTTGGCGTCGCGCGCGTCCAGCCGGCTGGCCAGCAGGATCTCGTCGATCAGCTGGTCCAGTTCCTCGATGCTGCGCGCGATCTCGGCACGCTGACTGGCTCCGGCACGGTCGTGCCCCAGCAGCTCCAGCCCCATGCGGATGCGCGCGAGCGGCGAACGCAACTCGTGTGAAGCGTTGGCCAGCAGGGCTTTGTGCGAGAGCAGCAGGGTCTGCACGCGTTCGGCCGCGGCGTTGAACCGAGTCGCCAGAAACGCCACCTCGTCCTGTCCCTGCACGGGCAGGCGCGTGCTCAGGTCGCCCTGGCCCCATCGCTCCACGCCTTTTTGCAGGGCTTCCAGCCGTTTGGTCAGACGGCGCACGATCGGGTAAGCCCCCAGCGCCACCGCCAGCGCCACCAGGCCCAGCAGCCAGGCGAAACCAAAAGGCGACTGCAAGCCGAACAGGCTGCGCCGGGACGGCAAGCTGCCAGGCGTGCGGTTGGCCCGCGGCAGCAGGACGTAAAGCGTGTGGCCGTCCTTCATCTCCACCTGGAACTCCAGCCCCTGACCCGGGATGCGCACCGCCTTGGCGGGCGATCGTCCCACCTCCTCACCCGCCCCGTTGCGCAAGACAATCTCGCGCGCCACCCGGGCATCGCGTTCCTCGCGATCACGGTCCAGCGCCATCTGCCAGAGCCAGCCCACCACCAGCGTCAGCACCGCCACGGCCGCCACCACGGCGAACCAGATGCGCAGGTACAGCCGCTGACCCCAAAGGCTTTTCATTCTTGTTGTTTGGCAAAAACGTAGCCCACACCCCGCACGGTGAGGATGCGCTTGGGGTCCTTGCTGTCGACCTCGATGGCGGTGCGGATGCGGCCGATGTGCACGTCGATGCTGCGGTCGAACGCTTCGAGCTCGCGGCCACGCACGGCCTCCATGATCTGGTCGCGCGTGAGCACGCGCCCGGCGCGTTCGGCCATCGCCACCAGCAGGTCGAACTGGTAGGACGTGAGCTCGCACAGCTGCCCGGCGACCTGCACCGTGCGCGCATCGCGGTCGATCTCCAGCGAACCAAAGCGCAGCACGGGTGAGCTGCGCGTCGTGGCCGCAGACCCACCCGGCTCGCCCCGGCGGCGCAGCACGGCGCGGATGCGCGCGAGCAGTTCGCGCGGCTCGAAGGGCTTGGGCAGGTAGTCGTCGGCCCCCAGCTCCAGGCCGATGATGCGATCCATCGGATCGCCCTTGGCCGTGAGCATGAGCACGGGCACGCGCGCGTTCTCGTTGGGCATGGCGCGGATGCGGCGACACACCTCCAGCCCATCCATGCCGGGCATCATCAGGTCCAGGATCACCAGCTCGGGCTGGATCAGCTGCAGCTGCTCAAGCCCTTGTTCGCCGGCGGGCGCGTGCGTGACCGCGAAGCCCGACTGGCCGAGGTAGTCCGTGACCATCTGGGCCAGACGGGCATCGTCTTCGATCATCAGGAGGCGGGTGGGGGTCGGGGAGGTCATGGCATTCAGTGTAGCGGGCGGGATAGAGCCCTCCAAGCGGCCCGCGCCCTAGCGGGGGCGGCCCAGCGGCGGATCGGTGAGCCCAGTCATGCGTATGGTCGCGCGCGTGTGTGAACCCGGTGCGCCGCTCGCGTAAAGTTCGGTAAATGGCCCTGCTCCCGACCCCTGTTCTCCCGCCCGCCCGTTCGCTGGACAGCCTGTTGCAGCGCCTGGCGCGCGAACGGCCAGGCGCTCTCGCGCTGAGTGCACGCGAACCCGCAGCGCCTGCGGGCCCTGACACGGACTTTGCGGAGCTGGCGCACTGGGCCGCGGCCGTCGCCCGCCATCTGCAGACACAACATGGGGTGCAGGCCGGTGACCGGGTCGCCTGGCTGGGGCTGAACCACCCGCTGCAGATCGTGCTGCTGTTTGCGCTGGCCCGGCTCGGTGCGCTGCTGGTGCCGCTGAACCACCGGCTCGCCCCCGCCGAGTGGGCCGCCGTGCTGGCCGACTGTCAGCCTCGGGTGCTTGTGCACGACGCTCACTTCGCATCGGCCGCCCAGTCGCTGCCTCACCACTCGTCAGCCGCCTGCCACCTCGTTCCGATGGCGCAGTTGCCTGGCCGGTTGAACACCGCCACCACGGACCCGGACAGCCTGGAGATCGCCGAAGCGTGGGACGCACCGGTGCTGCTGGTCTACACCTCGGGCACCACGGGCGCCCCCAAGGCCGCGGTCCATACCCAGGGCAACTTGCTGGCCAACATGGCCATCGCCGCCCAGGTCCAGGACCTGACGGCCAGCGACACCGTGCTCACCGTGCTGCCGCTGTTCCACGTCGGCGGCCTGTGCCTCCAGACGCTGCCGGCGCTGTCGGTCGGCGCGCGCGTGCTGCTCTTTTCGCGCTTCGACGCCTCGGCCACGCTGGAGTGCATCGCGAATGAACGCCCCACCCTCACCCTCCAGGTGCCCGCCACGCTCAAGGCGCTGACCGAACACCCGCGGTGGACCCGCACCGATCTGTCCAGCCTGCGCGCGGTCTGGGCCGGCTCCAGCCTGCTGCCGCCCGCACCGCTGGCCGCGTTTCATGCGCGCGGCGTGCCGATCTGCAACGTCTACGGCAGCACCGAAACCGGCCCGTTCTCGATCGCCCTGTCAGCCGAACACGCCCAGGACCATGCCGGCTCCTGCGGCTGGCCCGCGCCCGGCGTCGAGGTGGCGCTGCGCGACCCCCTGGGCGCGGTGGTGGTGCCTGGTGCCGTGGGTGAAATCTGCATCCGGGCGCCCAATGTGGTCCGGCGCTACTGGCCCGACCGCGCGGCCTGCGACGCCGAAGGCTTCTTCCACAGCGGCGACCTGGCGCAACAGGAGCCGGACGGCAGCTTCACCGTGGTCGGCCGGTCCAAGGACATGATCATTTCCGGCGGCGAAAACATCTACCCGGCCGAGATCGAAAACCTGCTGCTGCAACACCCGCTGGTGGTCGAGTGCAGCGTGATCGGCCAGGCCGACGTGCGCTGGGGCGAGGTGGCGGTCGCGGTGCTGGTGCTGCAACCCGGCGAGCACGACCGTCCGGACTGGGCCGAACCCCTGCAGCGCTTCCTCGAAGGGCGCCTGGCGCGCTACAAGTGGCCGCGCCGCTGGCTTCGCGTCGACGCCCTGCCCAAGACCGCGCTCGGCAAGGTGCAGAAGGCCGAGCTCAAACGCCTGCTGGACGCTCCGGCAGCGGAATGAGGCGCGTGGCGAGCCAGACCAGCAGCAACACCGGAACACCGAGAAAGGCCGTTGCGGTGAAGAAGGTCGGGTAGTCGTAGGCATCGACGAACGCCCCCGAATAGCCCGCCAGCCACTTGGGCGCCAGCAGCATCATGGAGCTGAACAGCGCGTACTGCGTGGCCGAGTAGGTGACGTTGGTCAGGCTGGAGAGGTAGGCGATGAAGCCGGCCGAGGCCACGCCCGCGCTGAGGTTGTCGGCCGAGATCACGGCGATCAGCGCCGTCACGTCGTGGCCATGACCGGCCAGCCAGGCAAACAGCAGGTTGCTCGCGGCCGAGAGGATGGCGCCGAGCATCAGCACCCGCATCACGCCCCAGCGCAGCGACAGCGCGCCGCCGATGAAGGCGCCGACCAGGGTCATGATCACGCCGTAAACCTTGGTGACCGCGGCCACCTCGTCCTTGGTGTAGCCCATGTCCACGTAAAACGGATTGGCCATGATGCCCATCACGACGTCGCTGATGCGGTAGACGCCGATCAGCGCGAGGATCAGCAAGGCCTGCTTGCCGTAGCGCTGGAGGAAGTCGGCGAACGGCTCGACAAAAGCGCCCCGAAACCACTCGCCCGCATTGCGCGCGGGCGGCACGGCGAGCTGCACCGGTTCGCGCGAGAACAGCACCGTCACCACCCCCACCAGCATGCTCGCGGCCATGACGAGGTAGGCCGAGGTCCAGGCGGCGTTCTGGTACAGCGCACCCGGCACGGGCTTCGCGGCATCAGCGGCCGCGGTGAGCACCGTGACAGCGGCCTGGGCCACCGGCGCCACCTCGGCCCGCGCCGCCAGCCACAACACCCCCGCCCCTGCCCAGATCATCGCCAGCCGGTAGCCCGTCTGGTAGGTCGCGGCGAGCACGCCCTGGTGCCGCGTGTCGGCGGACTCGATGCGGAAGGCGTCCAGCGCGATGTCCTGCGTGGCCGAGGCGAACGCCACCGCAAGCGCGCACCACACCACCACGTTCAGCCCGGTGCGCGGGTCCGACAGGGCCATGCCCACCAGCGCCGCCATGATCGCGCCCTGCGACAGCAGCAGCCAGCTGCGCCGGCGCCCCATCCAGCGCGTGAGCAACGGGATCGGCAGTCGGTCCACCAACGGCGACCAGCACCACTTGAAGCCATACGCCAACCCCACCCAGCTCAGGTAACCGATGGTCGTTCGGTCCAGCCCGGCCTCGCGCAGGCGAAAGCTCAGCGTGCCCAAGACCAGCAACAGCGGCAACCCGGCCGAGAAACCGAGCGCGAACATGCGCAGGCTGGCGGACTCCAGGTAGGCGCGCAGGGTCTCGCCCCAGGTGGGTCGGGCGGTGTTTTGTGGGCTCGAAGGTGTGACGGCGTTCTCGGTCATTGCGACAGGTGGGTGCGCCCGGCGGGGGCTTTGCCTATTATTGACCCATGTGTTTTCTCTGCGACCTCAAGACATCCCCCGCCCCCACACCCCAACCGGCACCCCAGCGAGGCCCCTGGCAAGCGCGCCGCGCCTTCGTGCTCGCGGGCGCGGCAGCGGTCGCCCTGCCGGCGGCCGCCCAGGTCGACGTCGGCAAAGCGTCCAGCCTGCGCAAGCTCGTGCCCGCCGACCAGATCGAACAGGCCGGCAGCCAGCAGTTCGTGCAGACCGTGCAGGAAGCAAAGCAGCAAAACGCCCTGCTGCCCGCCAGCCACCCGCAGACCCGGCGCCTGCACGCGATCGCGAAACGCATCATTCCCCACGCCGCAGCCTGGAACCCGCGCGCCAGAGACTGGCGCTGGGAAGTGGTGCTGATCAACAGCGACCAGATCAACGCCTTCTGCCTGCCCGGCGGCAAGATCGCCTTCTACACCGGCATCCTGAGCCAGCTGAAGTTGGACGACGACGAAGCCGCCATGATCATGGGCCACGAGATGGCCCACGCCCTGCGCGAACACGCGCGTGAACGGCTGGCCAAGAGCAGCGCCACCGACCTCGGCCTGCGGCTGGGCGCCCAGCTGCTGGGGCTGGGCGATCTGGGCAACGTGGCCGCCGGGCTGGGGACGCAACTGCTCACGCTGCGGTTCAGCCGCGAGGACGAGTCCGAGGCCGATCTGGTGGGCCTGGAACTCGCCGCCCGCGCCGCGTTTCAGCCTCAGGCCAGCGTGAGCCTGTGGCAAAAGATGGCGACAGCCAACAAGGGCGGCGGACCGGCGTTCCTCTCGACCCACCCGAGCGGACCGAACCGCATCCGGGAGCTGCAGGCGAACGTGCCGAAAGTGATGGGCTTGTACGAGAAGGCGAAGATGCGTTGAACGAACCAGCCACGCTCTGGGCCAATCTGGCCCAGCCTAGAAGATCTCCACTTGTAGCCGCTTCAAGGCGGTGCAGCGGGACAGGCCTTGCCCGTCCCGCTGCACCTGATGCCTGATCAGCTCACCACAAAGTCGGTGTAGGCCAATACAGGTAGGCCCACCAGTTCGGAAAACACCACCGCCGACGCTGTGCCGCTGCCGTCACGGTCGTAGGACAGCACCCCTGTTTCTGCGTTGTAGATGATGAAGTCGTTGGCATCTTGCGCAAACTCTCCCACAACGAAGTTATCAGCCGACAAGGCGCCCACGACGGTCAACCGCGTGAAGATGCTGTTTTCCAGCTGGATCTTGTCCGTCCCGGTAACAAAATCGTCGATCATGTCGAGATTGGTGGTGGCGCTGAGTGTTGCATCAAACCGGAAGACATCGTTGCCATCGCCGCCCCGAAGAGTGTCGTTGCCCGCGCCTCCGATAAGCGTGTCGTTGCCCCCCCCCGAAAACAGGGTATCTGCACCGGCCATGCCGTTGAGCACATTGTTACCGCCATTGCCCTCGATGTAGTTGCCCAATGTGTTGCCTGTGCCGTTGAGGTTGTCTTCCCCCTCCAGAGCAAGGCTTTCGACGTTGGCCCCCAACGTGTAACTGATGCGGGAAAACACCATGTCCCAACCACCAGCCGCGCCGGCTATCGCTTCAGCGACCCGGTCTCCCACGTTGTCGACCCAGTACCAGTCAGCACCCGCACCGCCGGTCATGCTGTCAGCGCCTTCACCTCCGACAAGGTCGTCATCGCCTGCCCCACCGGTGAGGGTGTCGTTGCCCCCTCCACCGAACAACACGTTGTTCCCCGCGTTACCGGTCAGCACGTTGTTCAGCCCATTGCCCGACCCATCAATATTGCCGCCCCCTTCCAGCGTGAGCTTCTCCACGTTGGCCGAGAGGGTGTAGCTCACGCTGGCTTTCACCAGGTCGGTACCCTGGCCAGCAGCTTCCTCCACCACGTCGCCCACATCGTCCACGAGGTAGGTGTCGTTGCCCGCCCCGCCTGCATGCGTATCGGCGCCCGCTTTGCCGTCCAGCACGTTGGCTCCCGCATTGCCGATCAGCACGTTGTCCTGCTCGTTGCCGTTGAGGTTGACAGTCCCGGTGGAGATCACGCTGGCGTTTTCCAGGTTGGCGCCCAGTGTGAAGGTGCCCGATGTCAGCGCCACTTGCACCAGATCTTCGCCCCCATCCACTTCTTCAATGATCACGTCCCCGGCCACGTCCACCACGTAAGTGTCGTCACCCTCTCCACCGATCAGCGTGTCGATGCCAGCGCCACCGTTGAGAGTGTCATTGCCCTCACCGCCCACCAGGCTGTTCGCCGATGCGTTGCCAGTCAACGCGTTGTCGGCGTCGTTGCCAATGACGTTGAAACGCCCGGTTCCTGCAATGGTGACGTTCTCGAAGTGGATCAGCGCTTCGCTGCTCAGGTCCACCACCTTGGCCACGGCGGCCGAGGCGTTGGCGTAGCTCAGGCGCAGTGTGTCGGTGCCCGCATTGGCTTCTTCAAGCACATTGGCCAGCTCGGCTTCCTGGTCCAGGTAGTAGGTGTCGTTGCCCAAACCACCGACCAGGGTGTCCACACCGGTCACGCCGTTGAGAACGTTGTTGCCGTCGTTGCCGACGATGCGGTTGCCCAGTGCGTTGCCGGTGCCATTGAGATGGGTCGTGCCAGTCAACACCAGATTCTCGACGTTGGTACCCAGCGTGTAACTGATGCTGGCCTCCACCGTATCGATGCCACCGGTGGCCGTACTGGCCGTCGTCTCGACCACTCGGTCTCCCGTGCTGTCCACCACGTAGGTGTCGTTGCCCAGGCCACCCACCATGGAATCGGCACCGATACCGCCGTCAAGGGAGTCGTCACCCGCTCCACCGTTGAGGGTGTCGATGCCAACATTTCCGAACAGCTCGTTGTTCCCCGCGTTGCCGGTCAGCACGTTGTTCAGACCGTTGCCCGTGCCATTGATGTTGCCCACCCCTTCCAGCGTGAGCTTCTCCACGTTGTCCGCAAGGGTGTAGTTCACACTGGCTCTCACCAGATCCGTGCCTTGGCCAGCAGCCTCCACCACCTCATCGCCTTCATCGTCCACCACGTAGGTGTCGTTGCCCGCCCCGCCGGCTAGCGTGTCAGCGCCCAGACCACCAATGAGTTGGTCATTGCCCGCACCACCTGCGATTTCGTCGTCGAAGCCGGTTCCGGTCAGGATGTTGGCGCCGGCGTTGCCCAAGATCTCCAGCGCATCGCCCATAGCAGCAGCATTGACATTGAGCGCGGCAGTCCCGGTCGTCATCGCATTCGCGCCAGTGCCTGTGCCGATCACCACCCGCTCGATCCCCATGTCGCCAGCAAACAGCATTAATGTTCCGGACGCGGCCGCAAATCGAACTTCATCGACGTCGCCTTCACCAGCGCCGCTGTCAAAGAACTCAGCCGCACTGTGGTCCGAGGCCACTGTCACCAAATAGATGTCGCTGCCCGCTTCACCATCCAGATCATCGACACCCCCCTTGCCGTTGATGATGTTGTTTCCCACATTGCCTTCAATCACATTCGCCAGGGCGTTGCCGGTAGCCTGAAGGTCTGCTTCACCGTTGAGTTCCAGGTTTTCCAGGAAGTTGCCCAAGGTGTAATTGACAAGCGACTTGACTTTGTCGATACCGCCGGCGTCGACCGAGCCGGTAGCGGTGGTGGTCTCGATCACGCGGTCACCCGCGTTATCGACATGGTAGGTGTCGTTGCCCGCACCGCCAAGCATGGTGTCCACTCCCGCACCACCCCAAAGCAGGTCGTTGCCGCCGCCCCCCACCAGGCTGTCGTTGCCTGGCGTCTGGCCATCAAGGTCGTCATCCCCCCACAAGCCGTCATCGCCATCTCCGCCCAGCAGCGTGTCATTGCCCGTGGAGCCATAGAGACTGTCGTCACCAGCACCACCGTCCAAGATGTCGTTGCCCCCTTGCCCATCAAGCATGTCTTCGCCGGCCAGGCCTTCGAGCGTGTTGGCGCCGTCGTCCCCCACAATCCAATCGTTGAAGGAGGAGCCACGCACGTTCTCAATGTTCAATAGGGTGTCATCGGTGCCGAAACCGTCACCGCCCTCAAACGTGCCGCCCTCGCCAGGGTTGCCACTCAAGCCAAGATCCACCTTCACGCCCGCGCTTGCGCCAATGTAGTCCGCCCGATCGATACCGCCCATGCCGTTGATGGTGTCGTTGCCGGCCATGCCTTCGAAAGACTCCAGCGTGGCAACGCTGCTGCCCGAGAGCGTGTCGTTAAAGGAACTGCCACGAACGCCTTCGATGGAGATCAAGGTGTCGGACCCTCCCAGCCCGTCCGAGGCCGTGCCGACACCCGCCCCCCCCAGGGTCACCTGGGCGCCACTGGTTGAAGTGGTGTAGTCGGCCCGGTCAAAGCCAGCACCGCCATTGATGGTGTCGTTGCCACCTTGGCCGATAAAGACCTCCAGTGCGTTGTTCGCCGTGCTGCCACCGGTCAACACGTCGCCATATTGAGAGCCGCGCACGCCTTCGATGTTGCGCAGCGTGTCTGTGCCGCCTTGGCCGTCCCGCGCCACGCCCGTGGCCAGGTTCACATTGACGCCACTGTTGGCGCGGTCGTAGCGCACGATGTCAAATCCGCCTGCGCCGTCGATGGTGTCGTTGCCCGCCAGACCTTCGAACTGCTCGGTAACGGTCGTGCTGTTGGAACCGGTGATGCGATCACCGAAGTTGCTTCCGCGCACGTGGTTGATGTTGATCAGCGTGTCGGTTCCACCCCATCCGTCACTGGCTATCCCGGTGCCCAAGTTGACGGTGACAGCCTTGACGGAACTCTGGTAGCTCACCCGGTTGCTGTTGAGGCCGTTGGCGTCGATGGCGCCACCATCGATCGTGTCATTGCCCGCCAGACCTTCGAACTGCTCGAACAGCCCTGAGCCACTGCTGCCAACGATGTGGTCAGCAAAATTCGAACCCCGAACGAAATTCACATTGATCAGGGTATCGGTTCCGCCATCACCATCCGAAGCCGTACCCTGCTCCAGATCGATGTTCACCGCGCCCGAGGCCCATTCATAGGTCGCAAAATTGAGATCGGAATAAGCCAATCGATCGGTGATCGCACCGCCATCGATGGTGTCGTTTCCGGGTCCGCCAACAAAAAAGTCGCTGCCAGCCCCCCCAAACAGCATGTCGTCGCCCTCGCCACCATCGAGCGAATCGTGTCCATCGCCACCATACAAGGTATCGTTTCCACCGTTCCCGGACAGCGCGTCATTGCCATCACTGCCTACATAGCTGTCCGCCTCCTCGCCGCCCTCAAACGTTTGCCATGAGAGGCCATCGGCGTCCGTGTAGGTCTTGACGCTCTCAATGAGCTCGTAATTCGCATTCAAGCGCCGAACGTCCACAACCGAGAACACCACCACGCCGTCAGGGTCTTTGTCCGTACTCTCCCTGATCTCATTGAACCCCTGCAAAACACCCGCCTCATCAAACAGGGCATTCTGCTCTGTGTGGTACCGGTGTTCAGATCCATCTTCTTGCAGAGAAATGGACAGGGCTTCGTATTCATACGTGACGTAGGTGCCATTTGCATCATCACGACTCGCCGACGATCCTGTCGAACTTGAACCGTTCGCATAGAAATATTGGTATGAGTATTCATCACGGAGGTATTCACCATATTGGGAGTCGTAGTAACTCGTTTGGGTGGTCGTGCTGGATGTTCCATCGGTGTCGTTGGAGGTTCTGACCGATGCCCGGCTATAACCTTCTTCGCTCTCAGCCTCGGTGTAAACCGTGTTGTATGTCTCCGTTCTGGAGACTCCATTCTGGACTTCCGTGATCACCCCCTCATCATGCGTTCTGTCACCGGACTCATCGAAGTATTCGGTTCTGTCGTCTTGCCAAGAATACCCATCCGCTGAAGTGTAGAGATCAAACACCTCACGGCGTTGAGAGCGGAATGTCACTTCATCAATGAATTCAACCGCGTTGAACTCAGAAGAACTGCCATCACTGTATTGATAATTGGTGGATCGAGTTTCAACCCTGACCCATCCGTCAGATTCAAAAGAATACGTTGTCGTGTATTCGCCTATCAGTGGATCAGCACCCGCTTCCGAAATTTGTGTGGTGGTCCCCAAACGGGTGTATTCGCCACCAACGCCGTAAGTGGTGGTTGAATCATCGCGATACTCCCACCCGTCGGTGCTTGAATCGGAGGAACTGGAAACAGTGCTGACCAGCGTTCCATTTTCGTCATATTGGTCCACGCTGTGATATTCACTCGTACGCCCATCAGCCCAAGCACGCGCGCTATCTGATTCCGACCTCAACACAATGCCGGCGTTCGAATAGTAGCTGATGAAGGAAAAACTGCTTGTCTCCCCTCCGCCATCGTCATGGTCGTCTATTTGACCCGTTTCAATGACAACACTTTCCGTATTGCGTACTTCATAGGATTCAGACCGCGAGCCCATCTCTTCATCAACCGTGATCGACCCGACCTTGGTCCCAATCACAACACCGTTGGTGTCAAGCACTTGTTCTTCGTAATTCGTCGTCACGGCTGGCATATGGATTCCCTTACTGGTTATATAAATGAGCGACTGCTTGTGACCATCACATACAGCCGCCTGGACACTCAAACAAACTAACAAACAAACAGCTATCCGGGCGTTAACACACGAAAGCCATGGCCTATCCACAGCGCGCCGAATCCAAGCGGCCCGATGGAGATGGCCCTTTTCGAGTTCGCAAAAATCAACTCCGGTGACCGCACTCAGGGCGGTGCTCCCGTGTTTGGTGGTGACGTGCCTCGGCTGTTCAGAGGGCACTGGGACATGAGCCGCGTCGCCCAGTGAGAGCACGAGGACTCACTTACATTTTGAAGCAAACCATAGCATTTATCTGCATCCAGTTTCTTGGATGCATGTCATCCTTTTAGATGACAAACGGGTCGGAAGTGGGGAATCCGTGCGTTTTTTAATGCCCTAATCGAGGGTGCATGGCGTGCAAGGATGGATCGCCGGCCCCGGTGGTCGCGACCGGCCACCCGAACCAGTTGCTGTGCGCGGTATTGCCCTTGTGGAGCCCGGCGATTGGCGCGCACGTACTGATTGAACCGCCGACCCTCGCCGAACTCGCAGCCCCATAACCAGGGATGAACACCGTCTCGCAGCCCTTGGGCCAGAGCGGTCTTCGATGCGCTGATCAACAGCGCGAGGTTGCCATGTGGTGAGTCGGTGCGGCCAAACCACTGATGGGCAGATCCCGTTTTGCGGCGAGTTCGACCGTGCCGCCAGTGTGGTCGATGTGGGCGTGGGCGAAGAGGTTGCCCAATCTATCGCTGAGCCGGCTCCCTGTCCGCGCCGGGCCGGTGCCGCCGCGCAGCCGCCTCGCTCAGCGCGTAGGCAGGCAAGGCCAGCGCCAGTGGCAACAGGTAGTACACGGCGCGGTAGGCCAGCACCGTGGCGAGCACCTCGGCCACCGGCAGGCGGGCGCCGAGCGTGGCCACGAACACCGCCTCCAGCACACCCAGGCCCGCCGGCACGTGCGTCAGCACGCCGGCCAGCGCCGCCAGCAGCAGGGCACCGAGCACGGTGGGGTAGTCGATGCGACCACCGAACAGGCTCCAGACGGTGGCGCCGATCAGCAGCCAGCTCGCGCTGCCCGCCACCAGCTGCCACACCGCCAGGGGAGCGCTGGCCAGCGTCAGCGACTGGCCGCGCCACGCCAGCCGACGCGGGCGCACGAAGCGGCACAGCACCGGGTAGGCCAGCGCCGCCAGCACCATCGCCAGCCCGATGGCGCGCAGGGCCGGGTCGGGCAGCGCCCAGCCGGCGCTCAGGCGCGGCGGCGCCCACAGCAGCACCGCGCCGCCCACCCACAAATAACCCAGCCAGTTCGTCGCCATGCTGTGCGCAATGATCTGCGCCACCGTCGACGCGGACAGGCCCCAGCGCGTGTACAGCCGCAGCCGCAAGGCGAAGCCGCCCACCAGCGAGCCGGCGTTGAGGTTGAAGGCGTAGCTGATGGCGGCGGTGCCGAGCGTTCGCAGCGTGGACAGCCGGTGGCCCGTGAGCCGGCGTCCGATCAGGTCGAAGCTGGCGTACAGGCCATGGCTGAGCAGCGCCAAGCCGGCCGCCGCCGCCAGCCGACCAGGCGGCATCTGCTGCAGCGCCTGCCAGACCGCAGGCCAGTCCACCGTGCGGGCCTGCCGCACCACCAGCGTGAGCACCAGCGCCGCCAGCGCCCAAGGTGCCACCCGCTTGAACCACAACCAGGTGGTGCGGGCCCAGGGCTTCATGCCGAGTCGGTCCTCATGGGAACCACCTGCGGCGCGCTCGTGCCGGTGAGCCGTGCCCAGGTCGGGTAGCGGCGCAGGACGTGGAAGACCACCAGACTGCGCAGCGCGATCCAGGCCGAGCGCAGCCGCCCTGGTGTCGGCAGCAGCACACGCTGGCACCCGCGCTGCATCAGGTTTTCGAGGCGCCCGCTCAGATGCCGGGCGAACGCGGCGTCGCGCACCACCACGTTGGCCTCCAGGTTCAGGCTGAGGCTGGTCGGGTCGAGGTTGCTCGATCCGACAGTGGCCCACAGGTCATCGACCACCGCCACCTTGGCGTGCAGCGGGCGCTCAACGTACTCGTAGACATTCACACCGGCGCGCATCAGGTAGCCATACAGCAGCGCCGAAGCCTTCTGCACCCAGGGCTGGTCGGGCCAGCCCTGCAGGATCAGGTCGACCCGAACGCCGCGGCGCGCCGCGTGGCGCAGGTCGCGCAGAAACCGGTAGCCGGGAAAAAAATAGGCGTTGGCGATCAGCACGCGTTCGTGCGCGCTGCGCACCGCAGCGCGGTAGTGGCGCTCGATGTCGGTGCGGTGGCCGCGGTTGTCGCGCGTGACGAAGGCAGCCACCGCGCCCTCGCCCAGTGCTTCCAGTCCGGAGCGCCGTTGGCGGATCGCGCGCCAGCGCTGCAGCCAGTCATGGCGCGCGGGTTGTGGCGTGTCCAGGTTGGCGCGGCAGAAGGCCTGGATCTGGCCCACCAATGGGCCCTCGACCTCGACCGCGTAATCCTGCTTGGCCAGCGGCCCGAACTCGGCCAGGTGGTCCAGCGAATAGTTGATGCCGCCGACAAAGGCCCGCCGGCCGTCCACCACCACCAGCTTGTGGTGCATGCGCCGCAGCATGTTGACTCGCGCGCCCAGCAGGCGCCGGGCCGGCTCGAAGCTGCGCAGCCGCACGCCCGCATCGAGCAGCGGCTGCGTGAACGATGGCGGCAGGTCGGGCGAGCCCCAGCCATCGACCAGCACGTGCACCACGGCGCCGCGCCCGGCCGCGAGCAACAACGCCTGCTGCAGTTCGCGCCCGACCTTGTCGTCGAACAGGATGAAGGTTTCGAGCAGCACCTCGTGCTCGGCCGCGGCGATGGCTTCGAACACGCGCGGGAAATAGACCTCGCCGTTCTCCAGCAACGTGATGCGATTGCCCGGCACCCAGTGCGAGTTCATGGCGCCTCCTGCAGATCGATGCCGGCGGCCAGCGGCGCGTGGTCGGACAGCCGGGACCAGGGCCGAAGCGGCAGCGGCAGCGGCGTGGCCGCGGCCACGCCGCGCACGTAGATGCGGTCGAGCCGCAGCAGCGGCAACCCCGCCGGAAAGCTGCGTGCGTGCGCACCCAGGTGGTGGCGGAACACCTCGGTGAGCCCGCAGGCGCCCAGACTGGCGTCGGCGCGCGAACGCCAGTCGTTGAAGTCGCCGGCGACGATCAGCGGCGCGTCGGTCGGCACCTCGCGTTGCACCGTGTCGCACAGGCGCTCCAGCTGGTGGCGCCGGTGCGACTCCCTCAGCCCCAGGTGCACACACATCACCTGCAGATCGGGCAGGCCGTCGGGCATGGCCAACACGCAGTGCAACAGGCCGCGCGGCTCGACGCCGGGCAGCGAGATGTCGTGGTTGGCGCTGTGCAGCACCGGGAAGCGGGAGAGCACCGCGTTGCCGTGGTCCAGGCCCTCGGCCACCGCGTTGCGACCGTAGGCGTGGTCGGACCAGATCTGGTCGGCCAGGAACTCGTATTGCGCGCTCGCGGCCCCGGACCCGCCTTCGACCTCCTGCAGGAACACCAGGTCGCTGCCCACCGCGCGCACCGCCTCACGCAAACCGTGCAGCACGGAGCGGCGGTTGAAGGCGCTGTAGCCCTTGTGGATGTTGACGGTCAGCACGCGCAGGTACCGCGAAGCCGGGAGGATGCTCATGTTCTCGGGTACGGGTGAATGGGAGGCCGGGCAGCTTTCCATCTTGGTCCGTCGGCCCCCGCATGACTGTGCGTCATCGCACAGACGTATTCAACCCCGCAAACCACGCTGGCACCAGCGTCCGCGCCCAGCCATCCACCACCCCACGACCAAAGGGGCAAACACTGTACGTTCCGGCACGACGCGGCTAGCATCCGCCAGTCGGCGCCCGCCGACGCCCACCCGAAGGAGATAACCATGAAAACCCTGGTGACCGCGTCCGCCTTGCTGTGGTGTTCGGTGGCTTTTGCCAACAGCTGCCCCGCCGAAATGAAGGCGATCGACGCCAAGCTCGGCACCAACCCGAGTCTGTCCATGTCCGACATGGAGAAGGTGAAGTCCTTGCGCGCGGAAGGCGAAAAAATGCACAAGGAAGGCAAGCACGACGAGTCCATGAAGGCTCTCGGCGACGCCAAGAGGCTGCTCGGCCTTTGAGCCCGTGACCGGGCCGGCGATTCAGCCGCCCTTCACAAACGGATTGAAGCGCCGCTCTTCGCCAAACGTGCTCTCCGGTCCGTGACCGGGGATGAACACCGTCTCGTCCCCCATGGGCCAGAGGCGCTCCTTGATGCTGCTGATCAGCTGCGCGTGGTTGCCCTGCGGGAAATCGGTGCGGCCGATGCTGCCGGCGAACAGCACGTCGCCCACGAAAGCGCGCTGCGCCTCGGGCGACTGGAACACCACATGGCCCGGCGTGTGGCCAGGGCAGTGGCGCACGTTGAGCGTGCAGTGGCCGATCTGCACCGTGTCGCCATCGGCCAGCCAGCGCGTGGGCGTGAAAGGGCCCGCCGGCGGAAAACCGAACATGGCGCTCTGCTGCGGCAGGCCGTCGATCCAGAACTGGTCGCCCGGGTGCGGGCCGATGATCGGCAGATTCAGCTGGGCGGCGAGTTCGGCCGTGCCGCCGGCGTGGTCGATGTGGGCGTGGGTGAGCCAGATCGCCTTGAGCGTGACGCCCAGGCGCTTCACCTCGGCCAGCAAGCGCTCCAGATCGCCCCCCGGGTCGATGATGGCGGCGTCCAGGGTTTCATCGCACCAGACGATGGAACAGTTCTGGGCAAAAGCAGTGACGGGAACGGTGCGGTACTGGAACATGGGGATCGGGGTCGGCTTTGAGGGACTGGCGGTACTGTATCAATCAGGTCGGGGGAACGCTGGCATCGCCATGCAGCAGGGTTCCACCCGGCCAGTGACCCTCGGTGCAGAGGCGCTGCACCAGCGCCACCACCAGGCTGGCCACGGCCTGAGACGCCGACGACAAGGGGATGTGGACCGATGCGCAGAGCACCAGAACCCGCTCCAGGGGCGGGTTCACCACCGGCGTCGCCACCAGCAGGCCGGCTTCGATTTCCGGCCGCAGCGGCATGACGGGCAACAAGGTGCGGCCCAGCCCCGCCAGCAGCGTGGTGCGCAGGATGCTGATCGAGCTGATGTCGGCAAACACCTGGGGCGGCGCCAGGCCGGCCCGGGCCGCAGCCGCCTCGATGAGGGGGCGCACACCGTGCGGACTCGCCGGCAGGATCAGCGGCTGCGCCAGTGCCTGGGCCAGCGTGATCGTCGCGGCCAGGGTGGCGCCGGGCCCGGCGGGCTCGATCAGGCACAGCTGCTCGCTCAGCAGACCCGTGCTGGTGAAACCGCCCAGGTGGCCATCGTCGAACAGCACGGCCAGGTTGATCTGCCCGGTGCGCAGCTGCCGCGTGAGGTTGCCAGTGAGCTCCTCGGTCAGTTCCAGCTCGATCCGGGGGAAGCGCTGGTGGACTTCGCGCAGCAGGGGCAGCGCCAGTGCGTTGGAAGCGCTGTGCGGGATGCCGAACACCACCTTGCCACGTGGCTCGTCGCCGGTGTGGCGCGCGCTGTGCAGCGCCTCCTCGGCCTGCCGCAGGATCGACACCGCGTGGGGGAAAAAGCGCTGCCCGGCGTCGGTCAGCTCCACGCCGCGGCGTGAGCGGTGAAAGAGGCTGACACCCAGCTCGTCTTCGAGCTGGGCCACCTGGTGGCTGAGCGCCGACTGGGCGACAAACACCCGTTCGGCCGCCTTGGAAAAGCTGCCGCTGTCGGCGATGGCCACAAAGTAGCGCAATTGGCGGAGTTCCATGGTGGGCGGGCAATGGGGTTCAGGACGACACCCATTATCTCGTTTCAAGATGGCAAGTCGTGCAATCTGTATTGGACAGATGATTCAGGCGCCCCTCTAATGCGTTCACCAACTTTGCCGACCATCTCTTCCAGCCACCCGCCGGAAGACACCCGCCGATCAGGCACCCGATGCCGGCAAAAAGCACCTCTTACCGGAAGTGCGGGGCCTTTGGCTTCCCGGCACAAGGAGGCCGACCGCAGAACGGGAAGTCGCATTCGATGGAGATGGGCGCGTGATCGCAGAACGCACTACAGTGCCGGGCAAGTACCCTTCACGGACGACCCCATGACCCGCCCCATCCTCGACGAAGCCGCCATCCACCCTGCCATCCGCGAGAAGATCGCCCGCCTGCACAACGATCTGACCCAGCAGGTGCAGACCGCCATCGGCAGCCACCCGGTGGTCGTGGTCGGCCTGTCGGGAAACCCCTTTGTGGGCAAGGCACGCAAGGCGCTGGCCAGTGCGGGCGCAGCATGCGAGTATTTAGAGTACGGCAGCTATTTTTCTGGCTGGCGCCGCCGCAACGCGCTGAAAATGTGGACTGGCTGGCCCACGTTTCCCATGGTGTTCGTGCGTGGAACGCTGATCGGTGGCAGCGACGACCTGAACCGGCTGATCGCTTCGGGTGAACTGAAAACCCTGCTGGCCGGTTGACGCGAGCCGACAGCGGCCGTCGCCGCCTCAGCCGGTGATGATGGGCCGCAAGGCATCGACCTCGTCGACCAGAAAGTCGAACAGCGCCGCCACGCGCGGCGTGTGCCGCAGCTCTGCCGTGGTGAGCACGCGCCAGATGCGCGCCAGTTCGGGGATCGGCCCCAGCACCCGCACCAGGTCGGGCTCGGCGTCACCCAGCGCGGTCGGCAGCGCGGCCAGGCCCATGCCGGCCTTCGCCGAATAGACCAGCCCGAGCACGCTGTCGTTGCGCGCCACCACACGGGCCGCTGGAGCGACCTGCTGCAACCATACCGATGCGCGGTGCTGGGCCATGCTCTCGTCAAAGCCTACCCAGTCGTGCTGCGCCAGATCTTGCACGCTGTCGGGCTGGCCGCGTCGCGCGATGTACTTCGGACTGGCGTACACCGCCCACAGCGAATCGCCCACCTTGCGGCCGATCAGGGCGTTGTCTTCGGTGTCGCCCGAACGCAGGGCCATGTCCGCATCACCCTGCGCCAGGTCGAGGTATTTGTCGCTCATCACGAACGTCACCTCCAGCCCGGGATAGCGGGCGCGGAAGCGCTCCAGCAGCGTCGAGCGGGAGAGCCGCAACATCAGCGGCTCAGGGCAGGTCACGCGCACCACACCCGACACATCGCGCTGGAAGGTTTCCACATGCCGGGCCAGCGCCAGTGCGGCGCGCTCCACGTCCTGCGCCAGCGGCAGCAGCTGTTCCCCATAGGCCGTGAGCCGGTAGCCGCTGGGGTGGCGCACCACCAGCGCTTGCCCCAGGTCGCGCTCCAGTTCGGCGAGCCGGCGCTGGACCGTGGACTGGTTCACCTGCAAGGCGCGCCCGGCGGCGGTGGTGCTCTGGTGCCGCGCCACCGCCAGCAGGCATTTCAGGTCATTCCAGTCGAACATGGCGGGCGACCTCGGGTGGGCAGATGCCTCGGGTGATGCATTTCTGCGGTCCCATTATGCGAGCCTGCGGCTTGTGGTGGCGGTGTCGACGGCCCAGACTGGCCGGGCCATCCCGCACTGCCACCACCGCCCGAGGAGTCCACCATGACCACCGCCTCAGCCCCTGTCGCCAACACACCCGGAACGCCCCCGGACTGCCCGGCGTTCAAGGCCGCCGCCCGCGAACAATGGGACCGATCGGCCCCGGGCTGGAACGCCCACACCGCAGAGATCCGTGCCTGGCTGCGCCCCGCGACGGACGCCATGATCGACACGGCCGGCGTCGGCCCCGGCGACGCGGTGCTCGACGTGGCCGCCGGCGCGGGCGACCAGTCGCTGGACATCGCGCAGCGCGTGGGCCCGACGGGCCGCGTGCTCGCGACCGACCTGTCGCCCGCCATCCTGGCGCTGGCGCGGGACAACGCGCGCCTGGCCGGTCACGGCAACGTCCAGACCCTGGTGGCCGATGGCGAGGCCCTGCCGGTGCCGCCCGCGAGCTTCGACGCCGTGGTGTGCCGCCTGGGCCTGATGTTCTTTCCCGATCCCCAACAAGGCCTGCGCGCCATGCACCGGGCGCTGCGCACAGGTGGCGGCATCTGCACCGTGGTGTTCTCGCGGCCCGAGCGCAACCCCTGCATCGGCCTGCTCATGGCCACCGCCCTGCGCCACGCCGGGCTGCCCCCGCGCAACCCCAACCAGCCCGGTGGCCTGCTGAGCCTGGGCCAGCCGGGCCTGTGCGATCAGCTGTTTCAGTCCGCCGGCTTCCGGCAGGTGGCCACCACAGCGCTGGACGCGCCCTTTCGCCTGCCCACGGCACGCCACTATCTTGACTTCGTGCGTGCCTCGGCCAGCCCCATCCAGCAGATCCTCGGCCGGCTGGAGCCCGAAGCCGCCAAGGCCGCGTGGGCCGACATGGAGGAGCGACTCGGCCAGTTCAACACGCCCGGGGGCTGGGTCGGCCCCAACGAGCTGCTGCTCACGGCGGCGCAGCGCTGAAGCGAGCCGGGGGGACGGGTGAGCGAAGGTGCGCTAGCGCACAGACCCGGTTATTCTGGTCACCCAAGCTGTGTCCCCGGGAGTCCTGCATGAACTACAAAGACTATTACGCCGCCCTGGGCGTGCCGCGTGACGCGGACCTCGACGCCATCAAGAAGGCCTACCGCAAGCTCGCCCGCGAGCACCACCCGGACATGTCCAAGGCGCCGGGGGCCGAGGCCCGCTTCAAGGAAGTGGCCGAGGCCTACGCGACGCTGAAGGACCCTGAAAAACGCGTCGCCTACGACGAGCTGGGCAGGCACCCGGCCGGTGAGCCGTTTTCGCCACCACCGCAATGGGGCCGCGACCACGCCACCAACGGCTCAGCGTTTGACGAGATGGACCTCGAAGACCTGCTCGCCGCCATGGGCCGGGGCCGCCGCGATCCGCGCCAGGGCCCGATGCCCCGGGACGGGCGCGATCTGGAAACCACCATTCGCATCAGCCTGGAAGACGCCCACCGCGGACGCACCGTGCACCTGAGCCTGGACGACGGCGGCCAGGAGCGCACACTGGAAGTGAGCGTGCCACCCGGCGTGCGCGATGGCCAGAAGCTGCGGTTGCGCGGCAAAGGCGGCAAGGGCCAGAACGGCGGCACCGATGGCGACATCTACCTGCACATCACGCTGGCGCCGCACCGCATCTTCCGCACCGACCACCAGGACCTGTATTTCGACCTCGTGCTCACGCCCTGGGAAGCGGCGCTGGGCACCGAAACCGAAGTGCCCACACTGGACGGCCCGGTGATGCTGACCGTGCCGCCCGGCACGCGCTCGGGCCGCAAGCTGCGGCTGCGCGGGCGCGGCCTGGCGAACGGCCGCAGCGCGGCGGGCGACCTGTACGCCGTGGTGTTGATCGACGTACCCGCCACCCTCACCGAGCGCGAGCGCGAGCTGTTTGAAGCGCTCGCCAAAGACTCTTCATTCCATCCGCGCACCGCGCCAACAGGAGCCACTTCATGAACACCAACATGCAAGCCGTCGAATGGGTCTGGCTCGACGAGGTGCAGAGCGTCACGCTGCCCGAGCTGGCGCGGGTCTGTGGCATCAGCACCGCCGACGTGGATGAGCTGGTGGAATATGGCGCGCTGCAGCCGCTGCAAACCGGCCCGTCCGAGGCGGACCTGCGCATGTTCAGCGCCGACTGCGTCACGCGCATGCGCACGGCCAGCAAGCTGCGGCTGGACTTCGACCTCGACCTGTTTGCCGTGGCCCTGCTGCTGGACCACATCCAGCGCATCGAAACGCTGGAGCAGCAGGTGCGCTCGCTGCAGGCGCAGCTGCCCAAGCGGCACTGAGTCCGAGCGTCTCAGAGCGTGAAGTCGTATTCGATCGTGATCGGCGCGTGGTCGCTGAACTTCTCGGCCTTGTAGATCGCTTCGGTGCGCGCGTGTTCGGCCAGCGCCGGCGTGGCCAGGTGGTAGTCAAGCCGCCACCCCACGTTGTTCGCGTAGGCTTGGCCGCGGTTGCTCCACCATGTGTAGCAGGTGTCGGTGGTGTCGGGCTGCAGACGGCGGTACACGTCCACCAGGCCGCCATCGGTCAGCAGCTTGGTCATCCACGCGCGCTCTTCGGGCAGGAAGCCGCTGTTCTTCTGGTTGCTGCGCCAGTTTTTAAGGTCGGCGTTCTGGTGGGCGATGTTGACGTCGCTGCAGATGATGAACTCGCGCTGGCCCTTGAGCGCCATCAGGTGCGGATAGAACACATCGAGAAAGCGGTATTTGGCTTCCTGCCGCTCGGGGCCTGAAGACCCGCTGGGGCAGTAGACGCTGATGATGGAACGTTTCGCGGTGGGCGTGTCGAAACGCAGCTCCACGTAGCGGCCTTCGGCATCGAACTCGCCGCCGTCGAAACCCACCACCACGTCGCTGGGCTCATGGCGCGTGTAGACGGCGACGCCGGAATAACCTTTCTTCTCGGCAAAGTGAAAATGGCCCTTGAGTCCGGCGATGGCCTCGAAGCGCCCGCTGACGTCGGGCGCCTGCGCCTTGACTTCCTGCACACAAATACAATCGGGCCCATGCTTGGCGAGCCACGCTTCCAGCCCCTTGGTGCTGGCGGAGCGGATGCCGTTGAGGTTGAGGCTGGTCAGTTTGAACAAGGATTTCCCCATGGTGTTGGAAGCGGGCTCGGCGGCTGCCGGAACAAAAGACGGTGCGCTGGCACAGGACTTCGTGCAGTTCTGCGTGGACTCGGGCGTGCTGCGCTTTGGCGAGTTCAAGACCAAGGCGGGGCGGCTCTCGCCTTACTTTTTCAACGCCGGCCTGTTCGATGACGGCGCCAAGCTCGGTCGGCTCGCGCAATTCTATGCAAAAGCCCTGCTGGAAAGCGGCATCGAATTCGACATGATTTTCGGCCCCGCGTACAAGGGCATTCCGCTCGGTGCGGCGGTCGCCATCGAGTTGGCGCGCCTGGGGCGCAACGTGCCGTTTGCCTACAACCGCAAGGAAGCCAAGGACCATGGCGAAGGGGGCTCGCTGGTGGGTGCGCCGCTCCAGGGCCGGGTGCTGATCGTCGATGACGTGATGTCGGCCGGCACCGCCGCCCGCGAATCCATCGCCCTGATCCAGGCCGCTGGCGCCACGCCCCATGCGGTGGCGATTGCGCTGGACCGCCAGGAGAAGGCCACCGAGGTCGGCGCCGACGGCGTGCAGCGTGACGTGGAGCACAGCGCGGTGCAATACGTGCGGAACCAGCTCGGACTGCAGGTCTGTGCCATTGCGACCTTGGCCGATTTGCTGCAGTATCTGAGGCAGAACACTGGCGACGAACTTGCCAGCCACCGCGACCGGGTGCTGGCTTACCGCCAGCGTTACGGCGTAGCCTGAGGATTTACTTTGCCCGCTTTCCTGCGCCCGCCGCTCCCGTCAACGTCCATCGCATGGGGCGTGGTGCTGCTGGTGGTGTCGACGGTGGCGCTTGCCCAGGGCAAAGGCATCTACACCTGCATTGACAGCAAAGGACGGCGCATCACATCGGACCGCCCGATCACCGAGTGCCTGGACCGTGAACAGCGCGAACTCACGGGCTCCGGGACGGTCAAGCGGGTCGTGCCACCGAGCTACACGGCCGAAGAGCGCGCCAGGATCGACGCCCAGAAGAAGGCCGACGAAGCCTTGCAAGCCCGAATTGCCGAAGAAAAGCGCCGGGATCGGGCGCTGCTGATCCGCTACCCGAACAAGCCCGTGCACGACAAGGAGCGCACCGACGCGCTGGCCCAGATCGACGAAGTGATCAGCGCGGTCAACAAACGCGCACAGGCCCTGCTCGATCAGCGCAAGGACATCAGCGCCGAGCTGGAGTTCTACCAGAACGACGTGAGCAAGGCGCCGCTGTGGCTGCGCCGCAAGCTGGAAGACAACGAGCAGCAGGTGGCGGTCCAGCAACGCTTTGTGGTGGAACAGACCCAGGAAAAACAGCGCCTCAACGCGCGCTTCGACGAAGAGCTGGTGAAACTGCGTCAGCTCTGGGGGCAGAAGTAGTCCCCCCCTGCGCCGCTGACGCGGCTTCCCCCGGAGGGGGACAACGCCTTTGGCCCGGCGAAGCCGGTTCTTCGGCGTTTACTGGGTGGGGCACGTGCTCCGGAGATAGCCCGAAGCTGGTGCTCTTGCTCTTTACTGAAGCTTTTGCTTGAGCAGGTCGTTGGCCTGCTGCGGGTTGGCCTTGCCCTTGCTGGCTTTCATGACCAGGCCCACCAGCGCGTTGAAAGCCTTGTCTTTGCCCGCGCGGAACTGCTCGACCATGGGGGCGTTAGCGGCCATCACCTCGTCGATGATTTTTTCCAGCGCGCCGGAGTCGTTCATCTGCTTGAGGCCCTTGGCTTCGATGACGGCATCCACATCGCTGCCCTCTCCGCTCCACAGCGCGTCCACCACCTGCTTGGCTGCGTTGTTCGACACTGTGCCGTCGGCGATGCGCTTCAGAAGCGCAGCCAGCGTGTCGGCGCTCACAGGCACCTGGCCGATGTCTTTTTCTTCGTTGTTCAGACGGCGCGAGACCTCGCCCATGATCCAGTTGCTGGCCATCTTGGCCTGGCCACTGGCCTTGGCGGCGGTCTCGAAGTAGGCAGCCATCGCCGGGCTCTGCGTGAGCGTGGTGGCGTCGTATTCGGGCAGGCCGTAGGTCTGCACCAGTCGCGCGGCCATCTGGCGCGGCAGCTCGGGCATGTTGGCCTTCACCTGCTCCACCCAGTCGCGCGCGATCACCAGCGGTGGCAGATCCGGGTCGGGGAAGTAGCGGTAATCGGCCGCGTCTTCCTTGGTGCGCATGGCGCGCGTTTCGCCCGTGTCCGGGTCGAACAGCACGGTGGCCTGCTGGATCGCGTGGCCATCTTCGATCTGCTCGATCTGCCAGCGCACCTCGTAGTCGATCGCCTGCTGCATGAACTTGAACGAGTTCAGGTTCTTGATCTCGCGGCGCGTGCCCAACTCCGCACCGGGCTTGCGCACCGAGACGTTGGCGTCGCAGCGGAAGCTGCCTTCCTGCATGTTGCCGTCGCAGATGCCGATCCATGTCACCGTCTTGTGCAGCTCTTTCGCGTAGGCCACGGCCTCGGCGCTGGAGCGCATGTCGGGCTCGGTCACGATCTCCAGCAGCGGCGTGCCGGCGCGGTTCAGGTCGATGCCGCTCATGCCGTGGAACTCTTCGTGCAGGCTCTTGCCGGCGTCTTCTTCCAGGTGCGCGCGCACCAGGCGCACGGTCTTTTTCTCGTCGCCCAGGAAAAAGCTCACCTCGCCGCCCTGCACCACCGGAATCTCGAACTGGCTGATCTGGTAGCCCTTGGGCAGGTCGGGGTAGAAGTAGTTCTTGCGCGCGAACACGCTCTGCTCGGCGATGTGCGAACCCAGCGCCAGACCGAGGCGGATGGCGTGTTCCACCGCGCCGCGGTTCATCACCGGCAGCGTGCCGGGCAGGGCCAGGTCCACCGCGCAGGCCTGCGTGTTGGGCTCGGCACCGAAGGCTGTGGGCGCGCGGCTGAAGATCTTGGACTGCGTGGCGAGCTGGGCGTGCGTCTCGAAGCCGATCACGACTTCGTAACCTTGCACCAGCGGGGAAGCTTGTTTCTTGTCGCTCATGTTCAGTAGCCCTCCGGCGTCTTCAGATGCCAGTCGGTGGCCTGCTGGAAGGCGTGCGCGGTCTGCAGCAATTCGCCTTCCTTGAAATAGTTGCCCACGAGTTGCAGGCCCACCGGCATGTTCGCAGCGCCGAAACCGGCCGGCACGCTCATGCCCGGCAGGCCGGCCAGAGAGGTGGACAGGGTGTAGATGTCGGCCAGGTAGTTGGCGACCGGGTCGTCGCTCTTTTCGCCGATCTTCCAGGCCACCGTGGGCGCCACCGGGCCGGCGATCACGTCGCACTGGGTGAAGGCTTGCTGGAAGTCCTGCGCGATCAGGCGGCGGATCTGTTGTGCCTTGACGTAGTACGCGTCGTAGTAACCGTGGCTCAGCACATAGGTGCCGATCATGATGCGGCGCTGCACCTCGGGCCCGAAGCCTTCGCTGCGCGACTTCTTGTACATGTCGGCCAGGTCGTCGAACTTGGCGGCGCGGTGACCGAACTTCACGCCGTCGAAGCGGCTGAGGTTGGACGAGGCTTCGGCGGGCGCGATGATGTAGTAAACCGGGATGGACAGCTCGGTGCGCGGCAGCGAGATGTCGACCAGCGTGGCGCCGAGCTTTTCATATTCGGACAACGCGGCGCGCACGGCGGCCAGCACGTCGGGCGCGCAGCCTTCGCCAAAGAACTCTTTCGGCAGGCCGATGCGCAAGCCCTTGAGCGGCTGCGCAGCGGTCGCGCCCTCGCGCGGCAGGCCCAGCAGGCGCGTGTAGTCCTCGGCGGGGTGGTCGAGGCTGGTGGAATCGCGGTCGATGTCGGGGCCGGCCATCGCCGTCAGCAGCGTGGCGCAGTCGGCGGCACTGCGCGCCATCGGGCCGGCCTGGTCGAGGCTGGAGGCGAAGGCCACCATGCCGTAACGCGAGCAGCGGCCGTAGGTGGGCTTGATGCCCGTGATGCCGGTGAAGCTGGCGGGCTGGCGGATCGAACCACCGGTGTCGGTGCCGGTGGCGGCGGGCACCAGGCGCGCAGCCACGGCAGCGGCCGAGCCGCCCGACGAACCGCCGGGCACCCGGGCCGTGTCCCAGGGGTTGTGCACCGGCGCGTAGGCCGAGTTGTCGTTGCCCGAGCCCATGGCGAACTCGTCGCAGTTGAGCTTGCCCAGGGTCACGGCGCCGGCGGCGGCGAGCTGGCTCACCACGGTAGCGTCGAACGGGCTCTGGTAACCGGCCAGCATCTTGCTGCCGGCGGTGGTGGGAAAGCCCTGGGTGACGAAGATGTCCTTGTGCGCCAGCGGCACGCCGAGCAGCAGGCCTCGTTCGCCCGCAGCGATGCGTGCGTCGGCGGCCTGGGCCTGGGCCAGTGTCAGGTCTTCGTTGAACGCCAGGTAGGCACCAAGGTTCTGGTGTTCCTTGGCGCGCGCCAGCAGGTGCTGCGCGGCTTCGACGCTGGAGGTCTTCTTGTCGGCAATGGCGGCGGCCAGTTCGGCCACGCCCAGGTGGTGGAGCTCGTTCATTCGATCACCTTGGGCACGAGGAACAGACCGCGCTCGACGGCGGGCGCGCCCTTCTGGTTCGCTTCGCGGTTGTTGGGTTCGCTCGCCACGTCCGGGCGCAGGCGCAAGCTGACGTGATCGATCACGGCGGTGGGGTGGGCCAGCGGTTCGACGCCGGTGGTGTCGACCGCGTTCATCTGTTCGACGATGTCAAAAAAGCCGTTGAGCTGGCCCAGCATGCGCTCGCTTTGGGTACCGCTCAGTTCCAGGCGCGCCAGGTTGGCGATGCGCCCGATGTCGGACAGGGTCAGGGACATGGCAGAACTCGGTTCCGGAGTAAGAAAAAAGAAACCACCCAAACAGCGCCCCAAGTGCGCTGAAACGGGGTGTAAAGGGAAGATTTAGCCCCTTGATGGGCGAAGTTATGCACAGGGGATGCGGTATTATCCAAGGTTTAGCGGCAAATCCCGCGCCGAAACAGTTTTTGTCGCTGAATCAAAGACTTGTAGACACCGACTTCCCCGTACAGACACCCGGCGATGGCCGCACGAAGCTGCTGCCATGCCCCACAGGATTTTTGCACCATGTTTGAAGCATTCCGTCGGCAATTTTCGACCGACCTGGCCATTGACCTTGGCACCGCCAACACCCTGATCTACGTTCGCGGCAAGGGCATCGTGCTGGACGAACCTTCGGTGGTTTCGATCCGCCATGAAGGCGGCCCCCAGGGTAAGAAGACGATCCAGGCGGTGGGCAAGGAAGCCAAGGCCATGCTCGGCAAAGTGCCCGGCAACATCGAAGCCATCCGCCCTATGAAAGACGGCGTGATCGCCGACTTCACCGTCACCGAGCAGATGCTCAAGCAGTTCATCAAGATGGTGCACCCGCGCTCGATGTTCAAGCCGAGCCCGCGCATCATCATCTGCGTGCCCTGCGGCTCGACCCAGGTCGAGCGCCGCGCCATCCGCGAGTCGGCCCTGGGCGCCGGTGCTTCCGAGGTGTACCTGATTGAAGAACCCATGGCCGCCGCCATCGGCGCCGGCCTGCCGGTGTCCGACGCGTCGGGCTCCATGGTGGTGGACATCGGCGGCGGCACCACCGAAGTCGGCGTCATTTCGCTCGGCGGCATGGTCTACAAAGGCAGCGTGCGCGTGGGCGGTGACCGCTTCGACGACGCCATCATTGCCTACATCCGCCGCAACTACGGCATGCTGATCGGCGAGCCAACTGCCGAAGCAATCAAGAAGAACATCGGATCGGCCTTCCCCGGCTCCGAAGTCAAGGAAATGGAAGTCAAGGGCCGCAACCTCTCCGAAGGCGTGCCACGCAGCTTCACCATCTCCAGCAACGAAATCCTCGAAGCCCTCACCGACCCGCTGAACAACATCGTCTCGGCCGTCAAGATGGCGCTGGAACACACGCCGCCCGAGCTGGGCGCCGACATCGCCGAGCGCGGCATGATGCTGACCGGTGGCGGCGCCCTGCTGCGTGACCTGGACCGCCTGCTGGCCGAAGAAACCGGTCTGCCGGTGCTGGTGGCCGAGGAGCCACTGACCTGCGTGGTGCGCGGCTGCGGCATGGCCCTGGAGCGCATGGAGCGCCTGGGCACCATCTTCACCAGCGAATAAGCCCCCGCGCCGGTTTCCGGCCTGACCGCACCACCCGCGAGCCTTTCCCGACATGCCACTGGGCACCCTGGACCGCACCCCGCCCCCCTTCTTCAAGCAGGGGCCTTCGGCCCTGTCCAAGCTCATGGTGTTCAGCGCCGTGGCCTTGTTTCTGATGGTGGCCGACCTGCGCTTTCGCATCACCGCGCCGGTGCGCGGCGCCGTGGCCACGGTCTTGTACCCGCTCCAGTGGCTGGTGATGCAACCGGTCCAGGCGGCGGGTCAGATGGGCGGCTATTTCACCAGCCTGCACCAGGCGCAGCAACGGGAAGGCGCGGCGATGCAGCAGCTCGCCACCCAGTCCGAGCGGGCGCTGCAGGTGGAGCAACTGGCGCTGGAGAACCAGCGCCTGCGCGAGCTGCTGGCCATGCGCGAACGCATCACCACGCCCTCCATGGGCGCGCAGGTGCTGTACGACGCCGCCGACCCTTACTCGCGCCGCATCGTGATCGACCGGGGCCAGGCCCACGGCATCGCGCTCGGCTCGCCGGTGATCGACGACAGCGGCGTGCTCGGCCAGGTCACCCGTGTCTATCCGCTGGTGTCCGAAGTCACCCTGCTGATCGACCGCGACCAGGCCATTCCCGTGCTCAATACGCGCACGGGCGTGCGCAGCGTGGCGTTTGGCCAACCCGGACCCGAGGGCGACGCGCTGGAGCTGCGCTACACCCTGGCCAATGTGGACATCGTCGAGGGCGACCTGCTCACCACCAGCGGTGTCGATGGCGTCTACCCGCCCGGCCTGCCAGTGGCCCGGGTCAACGCCGTGGGCCAGCGTGCCGAGTCCGCCTTCAACCGCATCAGCTGCACGCCGCTGGCGCGGGTGCACGGGGCGCTGCATGTGCTGGTGCTGGCGCCGGTGGGTGAACACCTGCCGCCTTCGCCCCTGCAAGATACCCCTGCGGCGCCGCAGGCCCGGATCGGGAGCTCACGACCATGATCATGCGTCCCGGCCAGCAGCTGCTGCTTCCCGCCAACCCGCTGTTCATCTGGTTCAGCCTGTTGAGCGCCCTGGTGCTCAACATGCTCATGAACACCGGCCTGTGGGGGCGCGCCGCCTGGGTGCCCGATCTGCTGGCGATCACGCTGGTGTTCTGGAGCGTGCACCAGCCACTGCGCATCGGCGTGGGCGTGGCCTTCGTGTTCGGCCTGACCATGGACGTGCAACAAGGCGCCCTGCTCGGTCAGCACGCCATGGCCTATACCGTGCTGGGCTTCCTCGCCGTCTCCATGCACCGGCGCCTGCTCTGGTTCGGCGTGCCCACCCAGGCGGTCCAGGTGCTGCCCCTGCTGATGGCCGCGCATCTGCTGGAACTGCTGGTGCGCATGGTGGCGGGTGGCGCGTTTCCGGGCTGGTCGTTTTTCCTCGCGCCGGTGATCGAAGCCGCCTTTTGGCCGGTGGTCAGCGTGCTGCTGCTGGCGCCGCAGCGCCGCGCTCCGAATCCTGACGACAACCGACCGCTCTAGATGGAACACCCCCGCGCCGCCTTCCGCGTCACCCCCTCAAGGGGGCGATGCGAGTGGCCCGGCAAAGCCGGTTCCACCGCATCCTTGCGCAGACATCACGCGCCGGAAGGAACTCGCCTTCGCAGGCCGGTATCTACCCCGTGGCTTATCGAGCTGAGCAACCGAGATGACTGAACTGCGTAACGTCGAAGCCGACCTCGCCCAGTTCCGCACCCGGGTGCTGGCGGCCGGGTTGGCGGTGCTGGTCGCCTTTGCTCTGCTGGCCGCGCGCATGGTCTACCTGCAGGTCATGCGGCATGACGACCTGCTCGCGCAAGCCGAAAGCAACCGCACCGCCGTGTTGCCGGTGGTGCCCAACCGGGGCCAGATCCTGGACCGCCATGGCCGTGTGCTGGCGACCAACTACTCGGCCTACACGCTGGAGATCACCCCTGCCAAGGTGGACGACCTGGACGCCACCATCGAAGCCCTGGGCCAGCTGGTGGACATCCAGCCGCGGGACAAACGGCGTTTCCGCAAGCTGCGTGAAGAGTCCCGCAGCTTCGACTCGCTGCCTATCCGCACCCGGCTGTCCGACGAAGAAGTGGCCCGTTTCACGGTGCAGCGCTACCGCTTTCCTGGCGTGGATGTGCGTGCACGGCTGCTGCGCAGCTACCCCAATGGCGAAGTCGCCAGCCACGTGATCGGCTACATCGGCCGAATCAACCAGCGCGAAAAAGAGTCCATTGAAGAATGGCCCGATGAAGAGCAGGCCAACTACCGGGGCACCGAACACATCGGCAAGCTCGGCGCCGAACAGAGCTACGAACGCGAGCTGCACGGCATCACCGGTTTCGAGCGCGTTGAGACCTCGGCCGGTGGCCGCGCCGTGCGTTCGCTGGCCAACACGCCGGCCACGCCGGGCAACACCGTGGTGCTGGCGATCGACATCCAGCTGCAGAAGCTGGTCGAAGACATGTTCGGCGAGCGCCGCGGCGCGCTGGTGGCGATCGATCCGCGCAATGGCGAGGTGCTGGCCTTCGTGAGCAAGCCGACCTTCGACCCCAACCTCTTCGTCGAAGGCATCGACACCGAGAACTGGAAGTTGCTCAACGAATCGCTGGACAAGCCCCTGCTCAACCGGGCGCTGCGAGGCACCTACCCACCGGGCTCCACCTACAAACCGTTCATGGCACTGGGGGCACTGGAGATCGGCACACGCAGCGCCTCCACCGTGATCAACGACCCGGGCTACTGGATGTTCGGCAACCACCGCTTCCGCAGCCACGGCGATGGCGGCCTGGGCGCGGTCGACATGTACCGCAGCATCGTCAAGTCGAGCAACACCTACTACTACTCGCTGGCCAATGAAATGGGCGTGGACACCATGCACGATTTCATGAAGCCGCTGGGCTTTGGCCAGATCACCGGCCTCGACCTCAAGGGCGAGGTGCGCGGCGTGCTGCCCAGCACGGACTGGAAGCGCAGCAGCTACAAAAGGCCCGAGCAGCAGCGCTGGTACGCGGGTGAGACCATCTCGCTGGGCATCGGCCAGGGCTACAACAACTTCACCATGCTGCAGCTCGCCCACGCCATGGCCACACTGGCCAATGGCGGCATCAAGTACACGCCCCACCTCACGCTCGCCACGGAAAACGTGGTGACCCGGCAGCGCACCCCCCTGGGGGCTGGCGTACCGGTCAACCTGGGCTACAAGCGGGAGAACATCGATGTGGTCCTGCGGGCCATGCAGGGCGTGACCACCGAAGGCACGTCGACGCGCGTGTTCGCCGGTGCCGGCTACGAGAGCGGCGGCAAGACCGGCACGGCGCAGGCCGTGACCATTGGCCAGAAAGACCGCTACGACGCCCGCAAGCTCGAAGAGCACCAGCGTGACCACGCGCTCTACATCGCTTTTGCACCGGTCAACAACCCCCGCGTGGCGGTGGCGGTGGTGGTGGAAAACGCCGGCTTTGGTGCCGCACACGCCGCGCCCATTGCGCGGCGCGTGTTCGACTACCTCCTGCTCGACCAGTACCCGAATCCGGAAGACCTCAAGGCGGTGCAGCTGGGTCAAGCGGCCGCCCCGATCGGCACCCCGCTCAAGGCCAGCGCGATGCCCTGGCCGCCGCTAACGCCGCTGACGTCCCCCGCCACCGCGCCGTAGCGACCCGCTGCCCGCAGCGGGCACAGCGCTGGCTCGACACCGACCCCGACTCGGTAAACGTGCCGCCTGCACAGACTCACATCGCACGCAGCTGCGGTTCGTGCGCGGCGGGCTGCATCCCAGCGGGTTGCCTCCCGTTGCGGGGTTCCAGGCTCGCCTGCTGGTCGAACATCGCCAGCCGCGACAGCGAGTCGGCAGCCGGCGTGTTGGCCGCCTGCCGGGCGTCGAGCACGCCGTCTCTGAGTACGCCGTTCTCGTGCTGGCCGAACCGGATCTGGCCGTTGTTCACCCGCAGCAGGTTGATGCCGCTCAGGCCGTTTTCCCGCGCGCAGCAGGCCAGCGAACAGACCGTGTTGTCCAAGCCCCGGTCCCAGGGCAGGTGGTGGGTGGCGGCGAGCTGGCGCACTTCGCGCTGGCTGTCGCTCAGCAACGCCTGGGATACGCGCGAGAGCGCCGGCCCCGCATCGGCTTCGCGCTCGCGTCGGGCGGGTTCACCGGGCGGCAGTGGGCCACGCAGGGTGTCCACCACATCCAGGGCATTGCCCACGGGCCCTCGGCCGACGGCGGTGATGACGCCGCGCATGCCCTGCACATCGCGCCGGTACTCGCCGATGCGCGTGACGTTGTCCTGTGCTCGCTGCACGGTGGCCGGGTCCTCCAGCACGGAGCGGTCGGGTCGGCCGTTGGCATCCACGCTGGCGAAGTGGTGCATCTTGTGGCTGTCGGCCATGGCGATGGCGGCGGCCGTGGTGGTGGGCGGTGTGAATCCGGTGGCCAGCTGGATGGGGCTGCGGCCGCGCAGGGGATCACTCCAGTGGGTCTTGTTGTCGTAGCCGTGGGCGTCCAGGGTCTGGATTTCCTGGGCCGTGGCGTGCACCTTGACCTGGCCGTAGTGGGCGCTGGCGGCGCTGACCAGGTCGCCCGCCATGACGTGGTTGGTGACCGAACTGCCCCCGGCTGGGATGCGCAGGCCCAAGCTGGTCGCACCGTAAGCGTTGAAGGTCTCTCCGCGCAGGTCGAAATGGTGGGCCGTCACCTGCGCCAGCGTGCCGCCGAGGGAGTGGCCGGTGACGGTGACGGGGAGCTGACTCACGCCAAACTCGTCCGCTCTGCTTCGAGAGAAGACTGTGGCTTGACGGGTAAGTGCGATCGCGTCGGGTGTCTGCAGGTTGGAACGGCTGAGCACCATGCCACCGTCGGCGAGCAGCCCGTCCTTGAAGGCCTCACGATCAAACTCCGTCCCCCGGTGGGCCACGATGATGGCACCGGTGTCTGCGCGTTGGTAAATGGTGCCCTGATAGCCGGTGCTCGGATTGTCGTGATGAGCAAGAATTTTGTATTGGTGTTGCCCAATCTGCACGGGATCGTCGTTGATGCCGGTCACCTTGCGGCTGTTGTATGCGTCTTTCGCAAGATCGGCATGGTCTTGGCTGTTCATGCTCATGGCTGCACTTTCCCAGGTGTCAACGTCATGGAAAACAGGTGGCCGCGATCACGTTCCAAATACCGCTCTCGCGTCAGACTTCCTAAGCTAGCCACCCCTCCACTCTCGCTCATGGGGTAATACCTTTTCAAAAAGTACAGCTGCACCGGCTTCTCTGCCAACACCTGATCCGGCTGCAAGCTCGCTCTGAATGAGGACTCAACCGGAGCCCCTGTTGCCATGACCCCTGCGCCCACCCCGACCATCTGCCACTGGCACACCCCATTGCCGTAGTAGTCCTCATCGAGCATGGCGTCGAGGTAGACGGTGGCGGCGAAGCTGCCATCGGGCCGCTCGGTGAAGGGCAGCTCCACCGTGTGTTCCGGCTCCCCCCGCACCCCGGCGAAGTCGTTGACGACGTAGTTGCAGCCCTTGGCCTGGTACAGCGCGCTCCAGCCCATTTTCTTGAACGGTCCCGGCGCGTCCTGGAGGGTCAGCACGAGCTCGTAACCCTGCCTGGGCGTGGGATTGAGGCGGTAGAGGTGCTGTTGCGCGGACTTGTCGTTCTTGCCGGCGCCGGGACTCGCTGGGACATCGGGTGTCATCGTGGGCTCCGTGGTGGGTTGGGGTTGGCAGCCCGTGGCCCACAGCGTCAGGCTCAGGCACAGGGCGAATGGCAGTCGGTGTTTGAACAACAAGGGACCTCCTTTGAGAACTTTTGGACTCAGTCTACCTGTGTTCAGGGGTGGCACCCGGGATGGCCTGCGTTGAACAACGTCTGTGTTCACGCAGCCCTGGTCCCCCGTCATACCTTGGGGAGTGGCTTCCGATGCTTAATTAGCATAACTTATGACATTGGCTTTCATGGTGAACATCTTTATACTTAGGGTAAACCCTAGTCCGATACATCATGAATACCCCCACCCCATCCCTCTGGTCCCGCGTGACCCGCACCCTCCACGACTTCTTCTTCCGCGCCAGCGTCGGCACATCCGACACGCTGGAGGCTTACCTCGGCACGGCAACCAGCCTCTCTCAGCTGGAAGACATGCAGCGCCGTTGGGACCAAGCCCATCTTGGGCACAACAGTTCCGGTGCTTACTGAGCGAGAAATGCCATGCTGAATTTCCTCAAATCCCTGTTCGACATCGAAACGCCCCGGTTTACCACCGGGGCCCGCGTCAACCGCTTCAACAAAGGCAGCATCGACCGCCTTGACGGCCGCGTCGTGGCCCAGACCGATGAAGGTGTGCTGGTCGACTGGCCGCGCTACGGTTCGGGCTGGGAGCAGCCCCACAAGCTCTGCCAGCAGGTCTGAAGAACCCCCGGGGCTGGGCCTATCGTGCCCAGGCGTCGTAGCCGGTCTTCAGGATCAGCGCCGTGACCACCACGATGAAGGCGCCACGCACGAAGCCGCTGCCGTGCTTGAGCGCCAGCCGCGTGCCGAGCAGGCTGCCGACCACGTTGGCCACGGCCATCACCAGTGCGAAATGCCACCAGACGTGGCCCTTCCAGGCGAACAGCATCAGCGCCGCCAGGTTGGACGTGGTGTTGAGCAGCTTGGCGCTGGCGCTGGCGTGCAGGAAGTCATAGCCCAGCCAGCGCACGAACAGAAAGACGAAGAAGCTGCCGGTGCCGGGGCCGAAAAAACCGTCGTAAAAGCCAATGGTGGCGCCGAGCGTGGCCGCGGCCATCGCCTCCTGGCGGCCCGTGAAGTGCGGCGTGTGATGACGGCCCAGATCCTTGCGGGCCAGGGTGTAAACCAATACACCGAGCAGCACCAGCGGCAGCGCGCGACGCAGGAAATCGGGCGAGATGACCGTCACCGTCCAGGCGCCCAGCATCGAGCCCACGAAGCACACGGCCGCCGCCGGCAGCAGCGCGCGCCAGGGCATCTTCACCCGTTGCGCGTACTGCAGCGTGGCCACCCCCGTGCCCCAGATCGACGCGCCCTTGTTGACACCAAACAGCGTGGCCGGGTGGGTATTGGGAAACACCGCGAACAGCGCCGGCACCAGGATCAGCCCGCCGCCACCGACGATCGAATCGACAAAACCCGCGAACAGCGAAGCGACAGAGACCAGCAATAGTTCCATGCAAGGATTGTCACCGCGCCGTTGCTGGCACTCCGGCTTACCCGGTCCCGCCAGCGTCAGGGCTTCGCCTGGGGTAGCTCCAGCACGAACTCGGCGCCGCCGTCTTCCGCGTTGCGCGCGCTCAGGCGCCCGCCGTGCTGCTCGACGATGCCGTAGCTGATCGACAGGCCCAGGCCCGTGCCCTTGCCCACCGGCTTGGTGGTGAAGAAAGGGTCGAAGATGCGCAGCAGGTGCTCGGGCGGAATGCCCGGCCCGTTGTCGCGCACGCTCACATGCACCTGCGCGCCTTCGCAAGCCATCGCCACCCAGACGCAGGGCGACGCCACCCCGGGGCCGCCCACCGCATCGAACGCGTTCTGCAGCAGGTTCATCATCACCTGCTGCAGCTGCCCCGCACTGCCCATCACGGTGCAGCGCTCCCCGACCTGCCAGCGCACGTCTACCGGCGTCGGTCGCCCTTTTTGTACCCAGTGGATCGCACGATCGATCACCTCGACCAGGTTCACCGGTGTGCGCTCCTCCGGGTCCATGGCCGAAAACCGCTTGAGCCCGTGCACGATGTCGGCAGTGCGCTGCGCGCCTTCGAGCGTGCCCTCGATCAGCGAGGGCAGGTCGCCCAGCAGGTGTTCGATGCGCAGCTTCTGCCGCAACGCCTGCAGCACCGGCTCGGGCTCGTGCGCGTGCAGTGCGGCCATGTAGGTCTGCAGCCGGTCGCAGTACTTGCGCAGCGCGTGCACATTGCCGAGCACGAAGCTGATCGGGTTGTTGAGCTCGTGCGCCACGCCGGCCACCAACTGGCCGAGCGAGGCCATCTTTTCCGAATGCAGCAGCTGCTGCTGGGTGCGCTTCAGGGCCTCGTGCGCGGCGCGCATCTCGTGGTACGCGCGCTTGAGCTCGGCCGTGGGCCGGCCCACCCACACGGTGCCGACGCGCCGGCCGTTGGGGCCGATGCGCGGTGTGCAGTTCGCGTCCACCGGCACCGGCTGGCCCGCGCGGTCGAGCAGGTTGAGCTCGATGCCCTGGCCGGCGCGCGGTGCGTCGGACCGGTCCATCGCGGCGCGCGCTGCGTCCACGCTGGCGGCGTCGGCCAGCAGATCCGCCAGGCTGCTGCCGCGCAGCTGTTCTTCGGGACGGCCCACCAGCTCACACAGGGCCGCGTTGGCCTGTTCGATCAGACCGCGCTCGTCGCACACCACCAGCACGTCCGACATGGAAGTGAGCACGCTGAAGATGAACTGCTGCGACTGTTCCAGCTCGGTGTTCTTCTTCTCCAGCTCGACCTCGTCGTCGATCAGCCGCGTGTAGACCTCGTCCATCTTCTGGATCACGTCCAGCCAGGTGGACTCGTCCACACCTTCCATCGGCACGGTGGGCAAGGGGCTGGGAGAACGGGGCTTGCTCATATCAATGAACCGTACAGACCATGCAGGGGTCGAACGAGCGCACGATGTGCTGCACCGCGACGGGAGTCTTTTCGCCTTCCAGCACCGGCGCATCCACCAGCGCCTGCTCCAGCGCACCGGGCGTGCCGGCGGCGTCGCGCGGCGAAAAATTCCAGCTGGTGGGCGCAACGATCTGGTAGTTGGCGATGCGCCCGCGCCGCACCACCAGCCAGTGGCCCAGGCTGCCGCGCGCGGCCTCGCTCAGGCCCACACCGTTGCCCTCTTCGGGCAGGGTCGTCGGCACGCAGAAGGCCTCGGTCGGGCGGATCGCCTGCAGCCAGGCTTCCATCATCGGCACCACGCGCGCGAGTTCGATCAGCCTCGCCAGCACACGCGTGTAGACCGTGCCGCCGTGGTGCGCCACCGCGTCGCGCACCAAGGGCATGCCGCCGGCGAGCTGGCGGGCGATGGCGCCGGTCTCGACCACTTCACCACCCAGGCGCGGCGCCTTGTTCCAGGTGTAGGCGCCGGGCTTGTCGGGCTCGGGGCGGGTGATGCCGTGCAGCGGGTGCAGCGGCTCGCGCGCGTGGGCCAGCCAGGCGTGGGTGGCGTCTTCGGTGATGGTGTGCGGGTTCAGCGCTTCGACCGCACCGGTCTGCGCGCGCCACAGCCCGCCGGGCAAGGCCCAGCCACCGTCCGACTGTGCATAAGCGCCATAGCTCAGGTAGCGGCCCGGACCGGGGCCAAGCGTGTCGAGCCGCAGGTCGCGCACGAGGGTGAGGAAGAAGCGCAGGTCGCCGCCCAGCGGGTCCTGCGCGTGCCAGTCCCAAAGGGCGGCTTCGTTCTCCAGCGCGGCCACGGCTTCGAGCGGTGCGGCAAACAGCTGGCGCTCCAGAAAGCTGCGGAACTCGCGCACTTTCGCCAGCAGGCGCACACGCTCGGCGGCGTCGATGGCACGGGTGGATCCCCCCGGTTCGACCGACTGGGTGTGCGGCCATTTGCCGCCCAGCGTGCCCAACAGCGTGAGCCAGCGCTGGCGCGCCGCCGTGGCCGCGCGCACCTGCTCGCCGTGGTCGGGCGCGAAGCGTCGTTGCGCCTCGGCATGCCAGGGGTGACCCGCGTAAACCGGGCGGGCGAAGTCCGGCATGAAGAACAGGTAGAAGTGCGTCAGGTGGTCGGCCAGGTTTTCGGTCGCCAGGATCAGGTTGGTGGCGTGCTGTCCGTTGGCTGGCATCGCCATGCCGCCCAGGTCGGCGAGCGCGCGCGCCGAGGCCACCGACTGCGAGACCGAACAAATGCCGCAGATGCGCGGCACATAGACCAGCGCGTCGTGCGGCACCTTGCCCTGCAGGATCTGCTCGAAACCGCGGTACATGGTCGCGTTGACCTGGGCCGAGGTGACGCGGCCATCGGCGATGTCGAGCTGGACTTCGAGATCGCCCTCGACGCGGTTGAACGGACCAACAAGAAGCCTGCTCATGCGGTGCTCATTTCAAACGTGTCTTGCGAACAGCAGGCTTCACCACCAGGTGATCGGCCACCGCGTTGTTCTTCACCCGCTTGGGCGTCGCGCTCTTGGACAACGAGGCGAGTGCGACGAACCAGGCCTTGGGCATGTCGGTGGGCAGGCCGATGGGGATGCCGGCGAGCTTGGGCGTTTCGTGGAACGGGTGGCCAGGCTCCTGGAAGCCGGGCTCGGTGCAGGCGATGCAGGCGTAGCCGCCGCGCGTGCAGCTGCCTTCGCCGTTCCAGGGGCGGATGTTGCAGTCGGCGTGCACCTGGGTGCCTTTGCAGCCCATGTGTTCCATCATGCAGCCGAGGTCGGACGGCTTTTCGGCGCTGGCCTTGAACTCGTAGTACTCGTTGCGCGTGCAGCCGTGGTGCACCAGCTGGTCGGCATAGAAACGCGGGCGGTTCAGCGGGTCGAGGTCGTCGGCCGCGAAGCCGTCGGCGGCCAGGGCCATGAGCGTGTCGATGACCCAGCTCGGGTGCGTCGGGCAGCCCGCGATGTTGATCACCGGCAGGCCGCTGGTTGAGCGGAAGTCCGCGCCGAGCAGGCCACCGATGCGGTCGTCTTCGTACTGCAGGCCGCAGGCGTCGGTGGGGTTGTCGCCGCCGGCGGTGATGCCACCCCAGGCCGCACAGCTGCCGACGGCCAGCACGTGTTTCGCTTTCGCCGCGAGTTCTCGCACCCAATGGATCATGGGCAGGCCGGTGCCGGCCAGCATGTGGAAACGCCCGCTGCCGTTGGGGCCGCGCAGCAGCGAACCTTCAATGCACAGCGCGTCGAGACGCGTGCCGCCGTCCAGCACCGAGTGCAGCAGCGCGATCACCTCTTCGCCGCTCGCCATCGACAGCGAGGGGTGCCACAGCAGGTTCACGCCACCGTCGCGCAGGTGGCCCTGGAAATCGGTGGTGTCGGCACACAGCAGCGACATGCTGCAGCCACCGCAACCGCCACTTTGAAGCCAGAGCACATTCATGCGGAGATCTCCTCGGGCAGACGGGCCCATTCCATCGCCCAGGCCAGGGCCAAGGCCAGATCGGCCAGGGCTCGTTCGCCCGGCGCTTCACCGAGCTCGAAGCGGTGGGCGCGGATGGCGAGCAGCGTGCAGGGCGGCGGTTCGGTACGCTCCAGATCGCGGTAGACCTGCAGCAGCGCCTCGGGCGCCAGCGCGTGGGTGGTGAAGCCGGCGACCGGCGCAGGCAGCACGGTGCTCACCGCGAACGGGGTCTGCAGGCCGATGGCGGCATCCACGAACAGCACCCGTTCGCGGCCCACGAGATCGAGCGCATGTTCGACCTGCAACTGGAAGTCGGTGAGGCATTCGAGCCGCCCCGCCGGCAGCTGTGCCTGTGCCCGGTCGGCCAGCTGTTCGACCAGCAGCGGGCCGAGCGCGTCGTCGCCCCGGCTCGGGTTGCCCCAGCCGAACACCAGCAGTGGCGCCACCTTGCGGCTCATAACGCAGCCTCCGCCGAATGCGGCCGGGTACCGCGCACAGTGTCGCCGCGGGACGAACGGTGCACGTGGTCGAGCACCTCGCCGCGGGCGTTTCGCAGCGTCACCGCCAGCGGCATCTGGCCTAGCGCGTGGGTGGCGCAGGACAGGCAGGGGTCGTAGGCGCGGATGGCGACCTCGATGTGGTTGAGCAGCGGTTCGGTGATGGTCTGGCCGTCCAGGTACTGCAAGGCGACAGATCGCACCGCTTCGTTCATGGCCTGGTTGTTGTGGGTGGTGGAGACGATCAGGTTGCAGCGAGTGACCAGGTCGTCGTCGCCCACCTCGTACTCGTGGATCAGCGTGCCGCGCGGCGCTTCGATGATCCCCACGCCGCTGCGCTGGCGCTCACCGGTGGCGATCAGCGGGCCACCGAGGATGGCCGGGTCGTCCAGCAGATCGGCCACCACCTCCACGCCGTGCAGCAGCTCGATCATGCGTGCCCAGTGCGTCGCCAGCACCGCGTGCACCGGCCGGCCGCCGTGCGCCGCGACGAAGGCCTGGCGCCGTGCTTCGGCGCGGGGCGTGGGAATGAAGTCGCAGTTCTGCAGCCGCGCGAGCGGGCCGACGCGGTACCAGCCGGCCTCCGGCCCCAGGGTCAGGCGGTAGGGAAACTTCATGTAGGTCCAGGGCTTGACGCCCTCGCCGATCAGCTCGCGGTAGCGCTGGTCCTCGAAGCCGTCGACCGCGATGCGACCGTCGGCCTCGCGCACCCGCAGCGTGCCGTCGTAGAACTCCATCGCGCCGCCGGGACCGACCAGCGACATCATGGCCGCCGGGGTCTCGGCGAAGCCGGCCAGGTGCGTCGGCAAGCCGGTGTGCAGGCGCTCGGCCAGATCCACCGCCGCCTCGGCCCAGGCCAGCACCTGGGGCAGCTGCGCGCGCAGCACATCGCGCTCGGCCGGATCCACCGCGCGGTTCATGCCACCGGGCACCGAGCCTGTGCCGTGCACCCGCTTGCCCGCCGTGATGCGGATCACCTCCTGGCCAAACTTGCGCAGCATCACGCCCTGGCGCGCGGCCTCGGGGTGCGCCATCGCCACGCCGACGATGTTGCGCTGCGCGACGTCGGCATCGAAACCGAACAGCAGGTCGGGCGAGGACAGGTGGAAGAAGTGCAGCGCGTGGCTCTGCACGATCTGGCCGTGGTGCATCAGGCGGCGGATCTGGTCGGCCGCCTCGGGTACGGGCCAGCCGCCGACCACGCGGTCCAGCGCCTTGGTGGCGGCCAGGTGGTGCGAGACCGGACAGATGCCGCACAGGCGCTGCACCATCACCGGCACCTCCCAGTAGGGCCGGCCGACGATGAACTGCTCGAAGCCCCGGAATTCGACGATGTGCAGGCGCACCTGCTGGATGCGGTTGTCATCGTCCAGCAGCAACGTGACCTTGCCGTGGCCCTCGACGCGCGAGACCGGATCGATCACGATGCGGCGCTGGCCCTGGGGGTCGGCGGCGGTTTCGAGCGGGCGGGTGGGTTCAGTCATATCGGATGAGCCCGTGGGACAGGTTGGGTTCACGGCCTGCGATGAGGTCCTGCAGGAACTGCCAGAAGGCGTCGGCCGACGGCGGGCAACCGGGCAGTGCGTGGTCGATGTGCACCACCTCGTGGATGGGGTGCACCTTGTTGAGCGGCAGCGGGAGTTCGGGGTCGTCGGGCACGGTGCCGTAGACGGCCTGCAGCATGTCCCCGACATCGAGGTGGTTGCGCAAGGCCGGCAGGCCGCCGGTGATGGCGCAGGCGCCCACCGCCACGAGCACCCGGCAGTTGGCCCGGAACGCACGCAGCACCTCCACGTTTTCGGCGTTGCAGAGACCGCCCTCGACCAGGCCGATGTCGCACGGCCCAACGGTCTTGATGTCGGTCAGCGGCGAGCGGTCAAATTCAACGTGTTCGATGAGCTCGAACAGGCGCTCGTCGATGTCCAGGAACGACATGTGGCAGCCAAAGCAGCCGGCCAGCGAGACCGTGGCCACGCGCAGCTTTCGGGGGGCGGGGTTTTCGGTGCTCATCCGCGCGTCTCCGCATCGTCGAAGGTCCGCTGACCGATGGGCACCGCAAAGCCGACCCGCTTGGGCAGCAGCGCACCGACCGGGCAGATGTGGGCGGCGCGGTCGTCCACCGAGAGCGCGCTGTCACCGAGCCGGCCGCTGTCGCTGTTGATCAGCAGGTGCGTGGCTATGCCGTGGCCGCCGATGGCGAAGACCTCTTTGCCATCGAGTTCGTCGCTGGCACGCACGCAGAGCTGGCAGAGGATGCAGCGGTTGGGCTCGAACAGCACATCGGGGTGGCTGGCGTCGACCGGGCGCTCGGGGTTCAGGGTCTCGAAATGCAGATCGGTCATGCCGGCGCGTTCGGCCTGTTCCTGCAACAGGCAGTGGCCGCTTTTCTCACAGCCGGGGCAGAAGTGGTTGCCCTCGACGAACAGCATCTGCAACAGGCGCAGCCGCTGCGCGCGCAGTCCGGCGGTGTGGCAGTCCACGCGCTGACCGGCGGCCGCGGCGGTGGTGCATGCTGCCACTGGCCTGCCGTCCACGTGCACCGTGCAGACCCGGCAGGAGGCACTGGCCGAGACCTCGGGGTGCCAGCACAGGTGGGGCACGTCGTGTCCGGCGCGCTGCGCGGCCTGCAGGATGGTGTCGCCGGGTTGCAGTGGGACGGGCTGACCGTCGAACTGGAACACCGAAGGCGGGTCGTTGCGCGGTCCACTCATGGAGAGTCCTCCGTGTGCAGGTGGGCACCCGGGTCGGTGCGACCCGTGACGCGCCGGGCCGCCGAGAGTTCGGCGTCGAGATCGAACTCGGGTTCGAACTGAGGCGTCGTCGTGCGCGACGCGTAGACCTCTCCAAAGTGGGCCAGCGTGTCGCGCAGCGGGTTGCAGGCCGAGGCGCCGAGGCCGCAGTGCGTGCCGCTGTGCAGCAGTTCATCCAGCTCGTGCAGGCGTTCCAGGTCGAAGGCCGAACCGCGACCGGCGCCGCGTGCCTGGGCGAGCTTGTCCAGCCGCCGCACCACCAGCTCGGTTCCCACACGGCAGGGCGTGCAGAGGCCGCAGCTCTCGTGCGCAAAGAAACGGGCGAAGTGGCGCGCCACCTCGAACAGGTCGCGCGTGGCGTTGAAGACCATGAAGGCGCCGGCACTGGGCACGTCGTCGAAAGCGATGCGGCGGTCAAAGCCCGACGCGGGCACGCAGGTGCCCGAGGGTCCGCCGACCTGCACCGCCTGGGCATCGTGGGCGCCGCAATCGGCCAGAATCTGCGCGATCGGCGTGCCCAGCGGGTATTCGTACAGGCCCGGGCGCTCGCAGTCGCCCGAGACCGAATGGATCTTGGTGCCGGTGGACGACGCGAGGCCGATGCCGGACCACCAGGCGCCACCGTGCCGCGCGATGTGCGCCACGGCGCAGAAGGTTTCGACGTTGTTGACCACGGTCGGGCGCCCCAGGTAGCCGCGCTCCACCGGGAACGGCGGGCGGATGCGCGGCGAGCCGCGTTTCCCTTCCAGCGACTCGATGAGCGCCGACTCTTCGCCGCACACATAGGCTCCGGCGCCGAGGTGGATGCCGATGTCGAAGTGAAACCCGGTCAGGCCGGTGGCGTTGGGCCCCAGCAGCCCGCTGGCGCGGCGGCGCTCCAGCGCGGCTTGCAGATGCGGCAGCAGGTAGCGGTATTCACCACGCAGGTAGAGCCAGCCCTGCTGCGCGCCGATGGCGCGCGCGGCGATGGTCATGCCATCGAACACCGCGTCGGCGTGCTCGCTGAGCAGCGCGCGGTCCTTGAAGGTGCCGGGCTCACCTTCGTCGGCGTTGCAGACCACGCAGCGCAGCGGGCCGGTCGCATCGCGGCAGGCCTGCCACTTGCGTGCGGTCGGAAAGCCGGCGCCGCCGCGGCCGCGCAGGCCGGCGCGGGCCAGCTCGTCGATCAGGGCCTGCGGCTCGCGAGCGATCACGGCGGGCAGCGCCGGCGCGTCGGCCGGCAGGCCGCTCAGCAGCGCATCGGCGCGGTGCACTGTGTTGTTCACATGAAACCAGTCGGCGGGCCAGTCGTCCACCGGCACCTCATCCCGCATGAGCACCGCGAGCGCATCGATGCGGTCGGCGTCGAGGCGGGTGATGACCTGGTGGTGGTTGACCAGCAGCGCCGGTCCCTGGTCGCACAGGCCGGTGCACGAGGCGCGGTCGACGCTGAACCGGCCCTGGGCATCGGTCACATCCGGCGACACACCGAGGCGCTCGCAGAGCCGGGCCAGCAGCGCCTCGCTGCCCAACATGCGGTCGGTGATGTTGTCGGAGAACAGCACCCGCAGCCGACCCACAGGCCGGATGTGGAAGAAACGGTAGAACGTGGCCACGCCCTCGACCTGGGCCAGCGGCAGGCGCAACGTTTGCGCGATGTGGGCCAGCAAGTCACGCGACAACCAGTGGGTCAACGCCTGCGTCTCGCGCAGCACCTGTACCAGCGCGTGCGGGTCGTGGCCCCAGCGGGCGAGTGCCTGGTCAGCGAGCGCGTGGTGGTCGGGGATCATGGCTTGTCCAGTCCGAAACGCTGCATCTTGGCGCGCAAACCCACGCGCGAGAGCCCCAGCTCGGCGGAAGCACGCGTCTTGTTCCAGCGGTGGCGCAGCAGGGTCTCGCGCAGCAGCATGGCCTCGATCACGTCCAGCCGTTCGCCCAGGGTGCCGCTCTGCGGAATGGCGGCGGTGAGGTCGTCGGCAGACCCCGAGGCGCGGCCCTGCAGCACGCGGCTGGAGAAGGCCGCGGCGTCCAGCTGCGCGCCGTCGTGCAGGGCCAATGCACGCGCGATTTCGTTGCGCAGCTCGCGGATGTTGCCCGGCCAGGGGTAGGCCACGAGGCAGGCCAGGGCTTCATCGGGCAGGGACGACCCGGGATGCCCGAGCTCGGCGGCCACGTCCTGCACCAGCTGGTGCGCGATGGGCGGAATGTCGGCCACGCGCTCGCGCAGCGGTGGCACGGTGATGGTGATGCCGGCGATGCGGTAGTACAGGTCTTCGCGGAACAGGCCGTCGCGCACGCGCTGCTCCAGCTGGCGGTGGGTGGCGGCGATCACGCGCACGTCCACCGGCACCGGCCGCGCACCGCCCACGGGCCGCACCTCGCCTTCCTGCAACACGCGTAGCAGCTTGACCTGGAAGGCCGGCGAGGTCTCGCCGATCTCGTCGAGAAAAACCGTGCCGCCACTGGCGCGCTGGAACAGGCCGGGGTGGTCTTCGTACGCGCCGGTGAAGGCGCCACGCTTGTGGCCGAAGAGTTCGGATTCGAGCAGCGAGTCGGGAATCGCGGCGCAGTTTTCCACCACGAAGGGGCCGGTGAGCCGTGGCGAGGCGTAGTGGATGGCGCGCGCCAGCAGCTCCTTGCCGGTGCCCGATTCGCCGAGCACCAGCACCGGGATGTCGTAGCGCGCGGTGCGCTCGGCCATGGCGCAGACGAGGTCCAGCGGGCTGCCCGGTGCGCGCACGATGCGGTCAAAGCCGAAGCTGCTGCGCGCCTGCGCCATCTGCGTGGCCGTGCGCTGGCGCAGCACGCGGTTGCTGGTGCGCAGCTCCAGGTCGAGCCGGCTGGTCTGGCGCTGCAGGGCCTGGGCTTCCACCGCGTTGCGCACCGAATCGAGCAGGTGGTCGGGCGCCCAGGGCTTGAGGATGTACTGGTAGATGCCGGCCTCGTTGATGCCGGCGATGATGTCTTCGGAATCGGTGTAGCCCGAGATGACGATGCGCACGGTCTCCGGCCAGCGCTCGCGCACTTCCTTCAGGAAGGTCACGCCGGTCACGCCGGGCATGCGCTGGTCGCACAGGATCACGCTCACCGGTTGCCGCTCCAGCAGGCCGCGCGCCTCCTCGGCACTGCTGGCGGTGAAGACCGTGAAGTCCTCGTCCAGCGTGCGCCGCATCGCGTCCTGCGAGCGCACCTCGTCGTCCACCACGAGCACGGTGGGCAGGGCTTCGGGAAGGAGTGGAGGTGTCACAGCCGGTGCACCGCGAGGTGCCTCGGGGTCCAGGCGTGCGGCTGCTTGTGCACAAAGTGGTGGCGCGCCACGTGGTAGCTGGGATCGAAGCCGTAGAAGTTGCGGTGCATGCGCGCCAGTTCCTGTTCGCGGTAATGGGCCAGCGGACGAAGGGCTTCGTCCTGCTCGCGCCGGGCCTGTTGGGCCGCCAACGCTCCACTTTGATTGTAGGAGCCGGCCAGCGCCAGCGCGCGCTCCAGACACCGTTCTTCGAAGCCTTCGCGCGGCCCTTCATCGTTGTGGTCGATGAGGCCGATCTTCAGCGCTTCGGCGGCCAGCAGCGGCAGGCGCTGAGCCATCAGCGCCTTCGCGCCCGCCTCGCCCAGGCGGCGCGGCAACAGATAGGTCCAGTACTCGGAGCCGTAGAGGTTGCCCATGTTCTTGTAGTGCGGGTTGAGCACCACGCTGCCGTGCGCCCAGACCTGATCGGCCGCCAGCGCGAGAAAGGCACCACCGGCGCCCGCGTTGCCGCGCAGCACGCTGACGGTGAGCCGGTCGGTGGTCTGCAGCACACCGAGCGCCACGTCGTTCATGGCCTGGATGTTGCGCCACGAGGCGTCGGCCGCGCTGTCGCCCGCGCGGTGGGCCGCGGCCTCGATGCTGTTGAGGTCGATGCCGTTGCTGAAGAAGCCTTCGCCGCCCAGCAAAAGCAGCACCTGCGTGGGCCGCTCGCGCACCTGAAGCAGCGCGGCGCGCAGGCGCTCGCAGCGCGCGGTGGACATGGCACCGTTGTAGAAGTCGAAACTCAGGCAGCCCACCCGCGCGCCCTCGGGACCATGCTCGGCGTAGCGCAGTTCGCCCCATTCGTCGGGCGCCCTTTCCAGCGGCACCGGACACTGCTGCAGGGTGGCCGCTTCGCTGGCGAACAGCTCGGCCGCCACCTGCTTGAAACTGCCCTGCGCAGGCGGCGTGCCGGGCGGGTCGGCGCGGCGGGCCTGGCCGATCCAGACGCCGCCGTCCACTGTGCTGCGCAGCAGCGCGCCGTCGCGCACCGCCAGCAAGGCACCGGGAGTGGCTTGGGGAAATCCGGCCATGGTGGCCACGCTGGCCGGGTGCGCATCGCCCAGGTAACAGGGCTGGCCCCAGAGCGCGTCAAGCACGCCGGGCTGGCCGTCGCCGCTGCGGAGTTTGGCGAGCACGGTGGCGGTGCTGTCCTCGGCCCAGTGAACCGCACGTTCGTTCTGGCGCAAGAGAGGTTGCCAGCGGACCAGCGGCGCCCCGTCGGTCCACGCCGGGGCTTCGCGCTCGCCATCGGCGAAGCGCTGCACGGCGGCCAGCGTGGCCTGCAGCGCGGCCTGCGTGACCTCGCGCCGGTACAGGCTGCCCTTGGTGGCCTCGCGCAGGGGAAAGTGCGCATGCGCCCAGACCGGGCCGGCATCGAAATCGCCATTGGCCTGCAGCACCGTCACGCCCCAACGCGGCTCGCGGCGCCAGACCGCCCAGTCCAGCGCCGAAGGCCCCTGGTCGCCCGGCGGGCCGGGGTGCACCACGAGGCAGGTCACGCGCTGCCACACGGAGGCCGGGATGCGGCGCTTGAGAAACGGCGCCAGCACCAGGTCGGGCCGGAACAGGGCCACCGCCTCCTCGGTCACGCTGTCGGCGATGTCGAGCTCCACGCTCAGGGTATGGCCCGCCGCACGCAGCTCGGCGAAGAGCCGCTGGGTCAGGCTGTTGAAGCTGTGGCAGAGCAGGAGGATGCGCAAGGGGTTCATCGGGTGTTCAGGTGGCGGGGCGCAGCGCCTGCAGCTCGCGCGCGGCCTGCTTGCGCCCCAGGTAGATGGCGAGTTTGGACTCGATGCCGTCCAGCGCAGCGTTGAACTCGGCCACGCTGCGCGCGCCCAGCAGGGCCTGCGCCACGAGGGGGGTGTCGGGTCCGAAATGGTTGCCCAGATAGGCCATGGCCTGGCGGCGCAAGGCATCGAGGTTGGGGCCGGCTGACGCCGCCTGCGCGGGCGCCGCGATCGCGGTGGGCTCCACCGGCGGCTGCACCACGGCGGGTGGTGACGGCGACGCCACAGTCGCGGCACGCGCCACCACCGGCTCGATCAAGCCCAGCGCCAGCAACGTGTCCAGATGCCCCTGTAACTGCGGCAGGCCACGCGCCATCAGGGCCGACACCGCATCGCTGCCATTGACCATGACCAGCACCGTGCGGGTCGCAGGCGACAGCCCCGCCTGCCGCCGGGCGATCTCGGCCTTGCCGTTTTCGGTTTTCCGAAACACCTGACTCGACATGCCCGTCTCCTCGTCTCTTGTGATGGGCTGTTGAAAACAACGGTACAGACCCAAACACCTACCCTGAGCGCGTGCAGCGCCCCACCCAGAACGCCGCGGAACCGGCTTTGCCGGGCCGCCAGCGTTGCCCCCTGGGGGGCTGAGGGCTGCGGCTCCAAGTCTGCCTGCGCTGACTTGGACAGCCCGAAGTGACACCGGCTCCGACGGTGGCGCGGCCTGCAAGGCACGCCGCAGGCGGCGCGGGGGGCTAACAGATCCTCGGCAGCTGTTCTCCACTGAGCCAGTCCACCACCCGCCGGCCGCCGAAACGCGTGGCCATCTGCACGAAGTGGTGCGGGTCCGCCGTCACTTCGCCGATGCGCGCGGCATCGCAGCCCAGCGGGTGCGCGCGCATCGCGGCGAGCACCGCGTCGGCGAACTCGGGCGCCACCACCGCGATCAGCTTGCCTTCGTTGGCGACGTAGAGCGGGTCCAGGCCCAGCAGCTCGCAGGCCGCGTCCACCTGCGGCTTCACGGGAATGGCCGCCTCCTGCAGCAGCATGCCCACACCCGACTGGCGCGCCACCTCGTTGAGCGTGGTGGCGAGGCCGCCGCGCGTGGGATCGCGCAGCACGCGCACGGCGCCCGGGGCTGCGGCCAGCATCGCGGCCACCAGGGTGTGCAGCGCGGCGGTGTCGCTCTCGATGGTGGTCTCGAAGGCCAGCGATTCGCGCTTCGAGAGCACCGCCACGCCGTGGTCACCGATGCTGCCGGAGAGCAGCACCACGTCGCCCGGGCGCGCGTTGCGCCCGCTGATCTGCACGCCCGGCGGCAGCACGCCGACGCCGGTGGTGCTGATGAACACGCCGTCGCCCTTGCCCTGCTCCACCACCTTGGTGTCGCCAGTGACCACGGGCACACCGGCCTCGCGCGACGCGGCGGCCATGGACTTCACGATGCGCTGCAGGTCGATCAGCGGGAAGCCTTCTTCGATGATGAAGCTCGCGCTCAGGTACAGCGGCTTTGCGCCACACATCGCCACGTCGTTCACCGTGCCATGCACAGAGAGGCAACCGATGTCGCCACCGGGGAAAAACAGCGGCGAGATCACGTGGCCGTCGGTGGCCATGACGAGGCGACCTTGCGCCGGGTCGAAGGCCGGCAGTGCCAGCACCGCGCCGTCGTCACCCTGGCGCAGGAATGGGTTGTCGAAGGCCGCGAGGAACAGCTCCTCGATCAGCTGCGCTGCGGCCTTGCCGCCCGCGCCGTGGCTCATGTCGATGCGGCCGTGTTTGATGTCGAGCGGCCGGATGTAGTTCTTCTTCACCGGCCTGGGCGCGGGCGCTTCTCCGCTGGCGGGCTGCTCGATGTCGGTTCTCATGGGGCGGCCTCCTCAATGACCGTGGCGGTGGTGGCGACGATGGGGATGTCGCGGAAACGGCCGTAGGTGTAGTGCGCGGCGCAGGCGCCTTCGCTCGACACCATGCAGGAGCCGACCGGGTTCTCGGGCGTGCAGACGGTGCCAAAAATCTTGCAGTCGGTCGGCTTCTTCACGCCACGCAGGATCGCGCCGCACTCGCAGGCCTTGTTGTCGGCCACGGGTGTGTAGTTCAGGTCAAAGCGGCGCTCGGCGTCGAAGGCGGCAAAGGTCTCGCGGATCTTGAGCGCGCTGTAGGGCACCTCGCCCAGGCCGCGCCACTCGAAGCTCGGCCGCAGCTCGAACACCTCGGACACCAGGGCCTGGGCCTTGAGGTTGCCCTCGGGCGTGACGGCGCGGGTGAATTCGTTTTCCACATGGGCGCGACTCTCGTTGACCTGGCGCACCAGCATCAAGATGGCCTGCATCACGTCCAGCGGCTCGAAGCCGGCGATCACCACCGGCTTGCGGTATTCCTCGGCGAAGTGGTCGTAGGGCGCGGAGCCGATGACGATGCTCACGTGCGCCGGGCCGATGAAGCCGTCGATGGGCACGGTGCCGAGCTGGCGCACCTCGGGCGATTCGAGGATGTGGGTGATGGCCGAGGGCGTGAGCACATGGCAGCACAACACGCTGAAATTGGCCAAGCCCTCGCGCGCCGCGTCGCGGATGGCGAGCGCCGTGGGCGGCGTGGTGGTCTCGAAACCGATGGCGAAGAACACCACCTCGCGCTGCGGATTCGCGCGGGCGATGGCCATGGCGTCGGCGGCCGAATAGACCATGCGGATGTCGCCACCGCGCGCCTTGGCTTTGATGAGCGAAAGGCTGTCGGAGGCGGGCACGCGCATGGTGTCGCCGTAGGTGCAGACGATGGCACCCCGTTCCAGCGCGAGACGGATCGCCAAGTCGATGCGGCCGATGGGCAGCACGCAGACCGGGCAGCCCGGGCCGTGGATCATGCGCACGTTGGGCGGCAGCAGCTCCAGCACGCCGTAGCGGCTGATGGCGTGTGTGTGGCCACCGCAGAACTCCATGAAGCTGTAGCTGCGATCCGGGTGCGCTTCGGCAGCGATGCGTGCGCCGATCTGGCGGGCGAGGTCGCCGTCGCGGAATTCGTCGATGTACTTCACGTAGCTGCTCCGGTAGCGGTTTCGAGGGACTGCGCCATCTCGGCGAACAGGGCCAGCGTGCGCTGCGCTTCCTCCGGATCGATGACGCCGATGGCGTGGCCCACGTGCACGATCACGTAGTCGCCCACCTGCACATCGGCCACCAGGGCGATGGAAATTTCCTTGCGGATGCCGCCAAGGTTCACCACAGCCTGGTCGTTGGGGCGCAACTCCACCAGGAGCGCGGGAATGGCTAAACACATGGTTCGGTTTCCTTTGACGAAATGTTCTGCGGGGTCGCCGCCAATTGCTGCGCTGCGACCCAGGCCTGGCCGAGCGCGAGACCGGCGTCGCCGCAGCCGTTGTCGAGTGGCCGGTGCACACGCAACGCCGCCGCCTGCAGGCGCGTGGTCACGCGCTCGCGCAGGATGCGGTTGAAGAAACAGCCGCCGCCGAGGCACACGTCGCGGCTGCCGCGCTCAAAGGCGGCACGGACAGCCCAGTCGGCCAGCGCGTCGGCCAGCGCGAGGTGGAAGCCCGCGGCAGCGGCGTCCACGCCATCGGGGCCGGTATCGAACAGCGCGGGCATGAGGCCGCGCAGGTCGAGGCGGTTCTGGGCGTCGATGACCGCGCCGGGCAGCGGCGCGGTCTGGGGATGTTGGGCGAGCCAGCGCGCGGCGGCGGCTTCGAGCGCGATGGCGGCTTGTGCTTCGTCGGCCTGGCGAACGCTCAGGCCCAGCGCGCCGGCGGCCGCATCGAACCAGCGGCCGGTGCTGCTGGTGGCCGGGCAGTTCAGGTTGCGTGCCAGCATCTGCTGCACGCCTGCGGCCACGGCCTCACCGACCTGCGGCGCGAAGCGTGAAGCGATCTGCTCACCACGGCCCATCGCGTGCAGCGCGCTGGCCGCCATGCGCCAGGGCTCGCGTGCGGCGCGGTCGCCGCCGGGCAAAGCCAGCGGCACCAGATGGCCCAGGCGCAGCCAGCGCGCACCGTCCACCCACAGCAGTTCACCGCCCCAGGCTTGGCCGTCTGTGCCCAGGCCCACACCATCGAGCGCGAGGCCGATGACAGGTCCTTCGATGCCGTGTTCGGCCACCACGGTCGCGATGTGCGCGTGGTGGTGCTGCACGCCGATGGCGGGCACGCCGAGCGCAGCGGCGAGCTGCACCGCGAGCTGGGTGCTGAAGAAGTCGGGGTGCAGGTCGTGCGCCACCGCCGCGATGGGCGCGCCGTGGCCGGCCAGCAGGGCCTCGACCGAGGCTTCGAGCGCGGCGCAGGCCGCCGGGTCGCTGAGGTCGCCGTGCACCGCCGACCAGACGGGCTGACCGTCCACCAGCAGGCAGGCGGCGTTTTTCAGCCAGGCGCCGCAGGCGAGCACGGTGGGAAAAGGCGCGGTGTTCATGGCGGGCAGCGGGTCAGAGCGTGGCGTCCGCAGACAGCGCTGCGCGGGCTTGGGCCAGCTCGGCTTCGAGTTGCTGCACACGTTGCCGCAAGACGGCTGCGGTGTCAGGCTCTTCGTGGTGGTGATGGCCGTGACCCATGGCGTGGTCCAGCCAGTGCAACCAGGCGTCCATGCCTTCGCCGGTGGTGGCCGAAAGCTGGAGGATTTCGATGGCCGGGTTCACGCGCCGCGCGAGTTCGATGCAACGCGCGACGTCGAACTTCACGTGCGGTAGCAGGTCGGTCTTGTTGAGGATCATCAGCTGCGCCGCGGCGAACATGTCGGGGGACTTGAGCGGCTTGTCTTCGCCCTCGGTCACCGAGAGGATGGCGACCTTGGCGGCTTCGCCCAAGTCCCACACGGCGGGGCAGACCAGGTTGCCCACGTTCTCGATGAACAGCAGGCTGTGTGTTTCGTCATGGTGGTGGTGATCGTGCGAATGCCCGTGGTCGTGGTGGTCATGGCTGTGCAGTTGCGCGAAGGCTTCGCTCACCATGGGCGCGTCGAGGTGGCAGCCCTTGCCGGTGTTGACCTGGATCGCGGGTGCGCCGGTGGCGCGGATGCGGTCGGCGTCGAAGCTGGTCTGCTGGTCGCCTTCGATCACCGCGACGTGCAGGCCGGGCGCGTGGGTCTTCAGGGCTTCGATGGTGGCGCAGAGCAGCGTGGTCTTGCCCGAGCCGGGGCTGGACACGAGGTTGAGCGCGGTCACGCCGTGCGCCTCGAAGTGCGCGCGGTTCTGCAACGCCACGCGGTTGTTGGCGCCGAGGATGTCGGTCTCCAGCTTGATGGCGCGCGCCTGGCTCATGCCGGGCACCGAGACGCGGGCCGCGCCGGCACCGAAATGCAGGTCGCCGTTGCCGGGGTTCACCCGCACCACACCGGCCTCGCCCGCGTGGGTCTGGATATGCCGGGCATGGGCCGGGCTGTTGTCACTGCATCCGCAAACGACACACATGTTGGTTCTCCTTTGTTGTGCTCACCGAAGCACCGTCCGAAACGAGGGGCAGTTGCCCAGTCGCACCGCGGAACCGGCTTTGCCGGGCCGCAGGTGCGGTCCCCCTCCCGCCGCAGGCGAGAGAGGGGGAAGCTGCGAAGCGGCGCAGGGGGTGCTTTCTATCCATCATCACTGACTTGCATGTCGATGACACGCAATTCCATGCCGCCCGTGGGTTGTAGCTGGTAGCTGCCGCAACTCGGGCAGGCGTCACCGCGCTGGGCGATGGCCACGGTCTGGGCGCAGCCCATGCACCAAGCCTGGCCGGGCGGTTCTTCGATCTCGATCAATGCACCGTCGAGCACCGTGCCGGGTGCCAGGCTCTCCAGCGCGAAGCGCAGGGCCCGCACGTCCACACCCGCGAGCTGGCCGGCTTCGAGCCGCAGCGACAGCAGGCGCGAAAAGCCCTCGCTCACGGCCGTGTCTTCGACCAGCTGCAACACGCCACCGGCGAGGCTGGCTTCATGCATGTTGCACCTCCTGGCCGGTGCGCAGCGTGTGCGTCACGTCAAACGGCACGCAAGGATCGAAGGCAGCCATGAGCAGGCGCACACGGCGCTCCACAGTGGTGACGGGCTCGGTGGCGTTCAGCCCGGCGATGGTTTGCGCCACCACACCCTGCGGGTGGAAATTCCATTCGGTCGGCGCGAGCACACGGCAGGCGGCCACGCGCGCCGGCGCATCGCCGGCCGGTTGATCGATCTCCACCTGGTGCACGAGCAGGCCACGCGCCATCTCCACCCAGGCCATGCCCTGGCGCGACCCGGTGCGGAGCGAACCAAAGGACAACCAGCCCGCACCGCTCTGGCCCGGTACGTCGGGCTGGCACAGGCGGATCAGCTCGGCGATGCGGCTGCCCAGCTGGGCCCAGGGACTCAGGGGCAGCTCGACGTCCATGCCGTTCAGGCGCGTCCAGCTGCCGGTGTGGGCGCAGGCACCGTGCCACAACGGGTGCAGCGCGAAGCCGGGCTGGAGCGCCAGCGCGGCGGACAGCGTGCGCTGGTCAGACCCATCGGCATGGGCGTGCAATGCGTCGGCGTGCGCCAGCGTGTTCGGCAGGTCCGACTCGCGCGCGGCGCGCAGCAACGAGGGCAGCCAGCCACTGTGGCGACGGCTCCAGTCGTTTTGCCAATCGGCACCGCAGGCATTCCAGGCGCGTTGCCATGTGTGGGGCGGCATCTGCAGCAGCTCGTCTTGCAACCAGGTGAGCGTGGCGGGCCAGGGGTCGGCCGGCAGCGTGGCCACCGGCAACAGCAGCGGGCAGCGTTGCAACGCGGCGTGTGCGGCATCGGCCCAGGCGGTGGCCGTGGCGCCAGGTTCGGCGGCCAGCAGGCGCGGCCAGTCCAGGCCGATGCGACGGATGTGTTCCTGCGCGGTCTCGGTGCGCAGGCGCTGCGCCACCTGTTGGGGTGCGGGCAAGAGGCCGGGCGCGGCGGCTTCGATGGCGAGCTGGGAACACAGGCGGTGCGCGTGGCTGCAGAGGTTGAACAGGCTGGCCATCAGGCCGGGCAAGGCACTCACCGCCTGACCGCGGGCCAGGCGCGGCGCCCAGTCCTGGCGACTGCTCTGCAGGGCCAGCGGCAGCGGCGCGCCCGGTGCCACGCGGAGGCTGCCGGCCAGCGAGGACAGCGCGGTGCTCATTGGGAAACCTCCACCCTTCGGGTTGCGGTGCGAACCCCCTTCGGAACGGCCGGGCGGGGGTTCATACAGCAGCTCCCGCGTCTGGCCGGCGGGCCATGAAGAACGCGCGGCGTGGTGGCAACGGCTCGGCTGCGACGGGCGCCAGCTCGGGTGCTTTGGGTGCGGGGCGGACCAGCGCCAGCGAAGCCAGCGCGGTCTCGCGCGCGAGGTCCTGGCTGGTGAAGCCATTCATGGGGGAAAACAGCGCACAGGTCTCGTGGTAACCGATGGAGGGGTCGTGCGCGCCGATGAAATCAAAACGTTCGCTGCCGAAATCGCGCACGGCCTTGCGCCCCACGCGGTTGCCATGGGGCAGGTTGACCGAGGGCAGGCGCAGCAGGCTCATGAACCAGGGGGTGATGAGCACGCCTTCGGCCACCGCCTCTGAGCCCTCTTCAGCGCCACCCTCCCATTCAAAACCCACCGCCTCGACCGACAGCGCCGGGTTGAGCAAGGGGATGCCCACCATGCGTTCGGTCTGCACGCGCACGAAATGCGTGACCAGCGCAGACACGCGCTGGTCCAGCCATTCGGGGGTGGGTTGAGATGTTGCAGACATGGGCTCAGCTTTCTTCGGCCGGCAGCAGCAGAAATTGATCGGACTCGCAATCACAGTTCGGGCAGCGCCAGTGCGCGGGCAGATCGGCGAACGGCGTGCCGGGGGCGATCTGCCACTGCGGGTCGCCGAGCGCCGGGTCGTAGACCCACCAGCAGATCTTGCATTCGAGGCGCGAGCCGGGGCGGAGCACGTCGCGGTTGCCCAGGTACGAGCCTTCAAAACCCTCGAATCCGTTGGAGAGGTCTGCGCCGGCCATGGTCACACCCCTTCCAAATAATTCATCACGTCGGCCAGGCGCTCGTGCGAATCGCGCAGATCTTCGGGTGCGGCCATGGCCACTTCGGGCATGTCCACCACCTCGACCGTGTTGAGGATGACCTTGTCCATGGAGTTGTAGTACACCACGCGCCAGCAATTCGGCAAGCGGGTGTTGGAGATGCGGCAGTTGCCGTAACCGCGCGAGAGCATGAGCACGCGGCCGGTGCCGAGGTGGTGATCGAGAAAGCCGATGTCTTCGGGGGTGACCGGCAGCAGCGTGAGGTTGACCACGTGCGAGACCTGGCCGGGTTTCCAGCCCGCGACCTGGTCGCGGATCTCTTCCACCAGCAGGGGCGCGTTCTGCACATTGGGTGGCAGCGGTCCGGCCCAGTGCGGCATGGCGCCCTGCGGCCACACGTCGTCCACCGCGATGGCGCGCAGCAGCGCCGGCACCGGGCCGACTTCGATCACGTCGTCGATCAGGTTGCGCTCGCCGTCCAAGGTGCGGAAGGTGATGAGGCGCCACACGCCCGCGAGCACCGACTCCTGGATGCGCACTTCGAGCGCGCCGTCCTCTTCGCGCACCAGGGCGCTGGCCTCGCCTTCACCCAGTATCTGGTTGACCAGCCGCAGGTCGGCCGCGGGCAATGCGGTCAGCGAGACCTGGCCGCCCGGACCGCGCTTGGCCGTGCGGTCCAGCAGCGCCAGCACCTGGTCCAGCACCGCGCGCGCGGCGTCGCGCCCGGCCAGTTCTTCGGGCTCGGGCAGCACCGGCGGGCGGTAGGTGTCCATGTCCTTGGGCATCGGCAGGTAGTCCAGCGACTCGTCTTCGGACTGGGTGCCCGGGCCGAGGGCGACGAGCGGAATGGGGAAGTCTTTCATGGGGTGTCCTTGGTGGTCTGTGGGGTTCAGTGGCAGCTGCTGTCGCTGCTGGTGCTGCCCTGGCTCACCACCGGGATGCCGATGGTGGGCGGGCGCGAAGGCGGCATGGTGAGCGCGGCGGCCACGCCACTCAGGTACACGTCCCAGTCCTGCATGCCGGCGATGGCGGTGACGTACTGGCCGTCGCGGAAGAACAGCAGCGTGGGCCAGCGCTGCGAGCCGTAGCGGCGCGCCACCGCGTCCTCGTTGTCGCGCGGCACCACAGCGATCTGGAAGCGGTTGGCGAAACTCTTCATGAGCTCGGGCAGCACCGCCGCCACGTCCTGGCCTTCGGGGAAACGCACCGGGTCGCCGGCGAGCAGCACGACGCGGTCGTCACCGCCCGCGCTCCACGCGGCCACGGTGGTCTCATCCACCCAGGCGGCGCCGAAATCGCGCGCCAGGCGCATCACCAGCGGGGGGGCGGGGTTGGTGTCGGGCAGTGGCAGGGCAAAGGCCCGGCTGGGGGTGTCGGTGGCGGTGTTCATGGAGGTCTCCTGTGTGTGAAATTTCAGATCTGGCCGGACAGCTGCTTCAGCTGCTCGGCGGTCATCCGGGAAGGCAAAACAAAGCCCGCGTCGCCGCTGGCGTCGAAGCCCTGCATGGCGCCGAGCACGAGGTCGAGCGCGCTGTTGACTTCCGCCGCGCGGGTTGCGTCAATGCGTTCGCGCGCATCGCCCAGAAACACCAGCAACCAGTCGCCGGGCTCCAGCGGGCCGACCAGCGCGGTGGTCACACGGCGGCGCTCGCCGCGGCCTTCGCACCAGGCGTGGCCGGGCTCGGTGGCGGTGACCTGCATGGGCATGCCGATGCACATGATCAGAGGTCCTTCGGCATGAAGCGGTCGTCGCCGATCCGGCAGGCGGTGTCGGGCGCGGGGCGCTGCGTTTCGTAGGCAGCGAGCGCAAGTTCGTCCATGGTCACCGCCTCGCGTTCGCCCAGCGGCGTGCGGCGCGGTGCAGGCTCGCCGCCCCAACGCGCGATCTGCTCCACGCCCAGGGCCAGCGCCTCTTCCATCGCGGCCTTCACGACCGGGCGCAGGCTGCCGCCGTAGTCTTCCAGCTCCTGCGGCTGGCAGCCGATCAGCAGCACTTGGGCCGGGTACTTGCCGGTGAGCTGCGCGAGCGACAGCACTTCCTGAAAACCGGTCTGGTGCAGGCTCATCTTCTTGGCGCCCATGAAACGCGGCACGGCGTCGTCGCGTACCTGCTTCAGCGTGCCGGGCTCCAGGCCGTAGTCGATGGCGTCGAAGATCAGCAGCGCGTCGGCCGCCTGCACGTGCTGGATCAGGTACAGCCCCTGGGTGCCGCCGTCGATGAGCGACACGTGTTCGGCGAACTCGAAGCGGCGTTGCAGCGCTTCGATGCAGCGCACGCCAAAACCTTCGTCGGCCCAGAGCAGGTTGCCGATGCCGAGCACCACGATGGTCTGCGGCTGGGCGGGGGTGTCACCACCAGGGTGACAGGTGGATTCGGACGGATGGGCGCTCATGGTGGGTGGTCCCGAAAAACTCAGTGAGAGACGGAAGGGGAAGCCGAACCGGAACAGAGGCGCTTCCAGGCGTGGAAGCTGTCCCAGGCGGCCTGGTGCGCGAGCCAGAAGCCGGCGTCGATGTGAAAGTAGCGCGCGCAGCGGATGGCGGTGTCGGGCGACATCGCGCGTTGGCCGTGCACCAGCTCGTGCAGCCGCCGGCGCGACAGGCCCAGCACCCGGGCCGCCTCGCTCTGGCTCAGCCCCAGCGGCGCCAGGCAGGTGCGCGCCAGCAGCCGCCCCGGGTGCATGGGCGTGCGCACCGGCACGCCCCGCGGCGGGAAGGACCAACTGGCGGCGACCGGCTTCATGGCGTTCAGTCTTTAAAAGTCCGACGGCCGGAGATCATCGTGGACACGATGGACTGCCGCCCCATGATGTCTTCGCGGATCGCGGCGTACACGTGCAGGACGATGAAGATGATCAGCGCCCACATGCCCATGCGGTGCCAGGTGTGCACGTCCTGGCTCTGGCCAAACAGCGGGATCACCCAGCCGAACATCTGTTCCTGCCACGAGCCCATCTGCGAGCCTTCGCCATACAGCGCAAAGCCAGTGACCACCATGAAGATCGAGAGCATCAGGAAGCCCGCGAACATGGCCAGCCGCGCCAGCGGGTTGTGGCCCACGTAGCGGCCCGGCCGCGGGATCAGGAAGGTGTACCACTTGAACATGGTGAGCACCTCTTGCCAGTAGGCCTTCTGGAAGATCGGCACCCAGAAGATTTCGCGCGCGTGGTGGTTGCCCACCAGCGCCCAGTAGGCGCGACCGATCAGGCCCACGGCCAACAGGTAACCCGCCGTGAAGTGTGCGAAACGGATGTAGCCCATGAGGTAGTGCGCGCTGGCCTCGCCGGGCATGGTGGGCAGCGGCTGGCCGATGAAATAGCCGGTGAGGGCCAGCACGGTGATGGACGCGGCGTTGATCCAGTGCCAGAGGCGCACGGGCGCCTCGTACACATAGACCGACTTGGTGGTCTGGCCGTGCGAGACGGCGCTCTCGTCGATGCCGGTGACATCGGCGAGTCGTTCGGGGGATGTGGTGGACATGGTGGCCTCCAAAAATCGGTTGCCGTTGATCGGGGTGGCCGTCAGGCCGCCAGCTGACCGAAGAGCACCAGGCCGGACGCGCCCAGCAGCGCGCCCAGGCCACCCAGCGCCCAGCCGCTGCGTTCGGCCAGCGCGCGGCGGATGCCGATGCCAGCGACCACGCCGCCGATGTGCAGCGCGGCCGTGGTCATCAGGAAGCCTGCGGCATAACCCGCGAAGCCCGTGGCCGGCGTTTCAGCGCCGTGCGCCAGGCCGTGCAGCGAAGCCGCCGCGGCCACCAGTCCCAGGCCCAAGGCGGCCGGCATCGGCTGGCGGGCCAGCAGCAGCATGGCGCCGAACAGCACCACCGACAGCGCCACGCCCTGTTCCAGGAACGGCAGGCTCACGCCCGCTGCGCCCAGCGCAGCGCTGGCCACCAACGCCAGCAGGAAGGTCGCCGGGCCTTGCCAGGCCTTGCCTTGCGGCAGGGCACTGACCGACCACACGCCCACGGCCACCATGGCCAGCAGGTGGTCCAGGCCGAAGGGGTGAACCAGCCCTTCCATGAGGCTGTGGGTGCCGTGGCCGGTGTGGGCCTGGGCGGCGCCCGCCAGACCAGCCAGTAGGGCGGCCGCTGCGAGACGGCGGATATTTTTCGATTGCATGTGTTTCTCCTCGTGGTCTGGGGCGTTCAACGGACGGTCACTTTCGCCATCTCCTGACCGTCTTCGCTCATCACGTGCGTCGAGCAGGCCAGGCAGGGGTCGAAGCTGTGCAGCGTGCGCAGGATCTCCAGCGGCTGCTCGGGGTTGACCATGGGCGTGTTCATGAGCGATGCCTCGAAGGCGCCGATCTGGCCCTTGGTGTCGCGCGGCGAACCGTTCCAGGTGGTGGGCACCACGCACTGGTAGTTCTCGATCTTGCCGTCCTTGATCTTGATCCAGTGGCCCAGCATGCCGCGCGGTGCGGCGACCGTGCCCACGCCCTTGGCCTCCTTCGGCCAGGTGGACGGATCCCATTTGTCGGCGTTGACGGTGCTGGTGTCGCCGGCCTTGATGTTGCCGATCAATTGCTTGAAGTCGTCCATCATCATCTCGGCGGCGTACTGGCTCTCCAGTGCGCGCGCCAGGGTGCGGCCGATGGTGGTGGGCAGCAGCTGCTTGAGCGTGAAGTTGGTTTCCGGCAGGCCCAGGGCCTTGGGGATCGCGCTGTTGATCGCCACGGCGGACGCGTCCACTTGCTCCTTCACGCGTTGGCAGTACTTGTTGCCCTGCAACGCGTGGGCATAACCCAGGATGTAGCGCGACAGCGGACCGACCTCGACCGCGTGGCCGCGCCAGCGCGGGCTCTTGATCCACGAGTACTTGGCGCTTTCGTCGAGGTTCTCGATCTTGGTGCGCGTACCCTTGAAGTTCGGGCCTTCGGGGGCGTAGTTGGCTTCGGTGACGCCGTCCCAGGGGTGCAGGCCCTTGGTTTCGTCGCCATACTTGTACCAGCTGTGGCTCACGAATTCCTGCACCTGCTCGGGGTCGCGCGGGTCGATGGCGTGGATCTTGTCCCAGTTGCCGTCGAGGATCACGCCGCCGGGCAGCTGGTGCGTGCTGTGGTCGTAGGGCACCTTTTCGTAGGTGCCGTAGTCGGCCACGTTGGTGGCGCTCAAGCCGCCGCCGTACAACCAGCCGGCGTTTTTGTAGATGGTGCCGATGGCGAGCACGTCCGGGATGTAGACGTTGTTGTTGAAGTCGATCATTTCCTGGATGCGGGCCTGCACGAAGTTCAGCCGCTCCATGTTGATCGGGGCGCCGGCGGCGCCGTTGCCGTCGAGGTTGATGGCGCAGGGCACGCCGCCCACCAGGTAGTTGGGGTGCGGGTTCTTGCCACCGAAGATGGTGTGCACCTTGACCCACTCTTTCTGCAGGTCCAGCGCTTCCAGGTAGTGCGTCACGGCCATCAGGTTGGCCTCGGGCGGCAGCACATAGGCCTTGCTGCCCCAGTAACCGTTGGCAAAGGGGCCCAGCTGGCCGCTTTCAACGAACTTTTTCAGGCGGTTCTGCACATCGCGGAAGTAGCCGGGCGACGACATCGGGTGCGCGGGCGACACCATCTGCTGCAGGTCGCTGGTCTTCTTCGGGTCGGCCTGCAGGCAGGACACGACGTCGACCCAGTCCAGCGCGTGCAGGTGGTAGAAGTGCACCGCGTGGTCGTGCACCTGCAGCGTCTTGGCCATCATCTCGCGGATCAGGTGGGCGTTCAGCGGGATCTGGATGCCCAGCGCGTCTTCCACCGCGCGCACCGAGGTGAGCGCGTGGCAGCCGGTGCAGACGCCGCAGATGCGTTCCACAAAGGCCCAGGCGTCGCGCGGGTCGCGGCCTTTCAGGATGACTTCCAGACCGCGCCACATTGTGCCGGTGGACACCGCGTTGCGGATGACGTTGTTGCTGTCGAGGTTGACCTCGCAGCGCATGTGGCCTTCGATGCGCGTGACCGGGTCGACGACGATGCGCCGGCCGGTGTTGTCCATCTTGAAGCCCTGTGTTTCGTAAGCACCCATGGTGTTCTTCCTCGTTGTTCTGGATCAGCTGTTGGTGGACGCGGCTTTTTTCTCGACGGCCTTGTCACGCGAGCGCTTGGCCACCGAGATGGCGGCGTGTGCCGCGACCGCAGCCCCCACCACACCGGCCGCCGTGCCGCCGATTTCGTCGGCGTTGGCTTCGATGCCGAAGGCGTGGATGTCGGTCAGGCGGTCGTAGAACGAGCCCTTGTCCCAGAAGCCGTCTTCACTACAGCCGATGCAGCCGTGGCCGGCCTTGATCGGGAAGCTGGTGCCCTCGTTCCACATCACCGTGGAGCAGGCGTTGTAGGTGGTCGGCCCCTTGCAGCCGACCTTGTAGAGGCAGTAGCCCTTGCGCGCGGATTCGTCGTCCCAGGTCTCGACGAACTGGCCGGCGTCGAAGTGCGGGCGGCGGTAGCACTTGTCGTGGATGCGCTGGCTGTAGAACATCTTCGGCCGGCCCTGGCGGTCCAGCTCGGGGATCTTGTCGAAGGTCAGCATGTAGGTGATCACGCCCGTCATCACCTCGGGGATGGGTGGACAGCCAGGCACCTTGATGATGGGCTTGTCGGTGATGACCTTGTGGATCGGCGTGGCCTGTGTCGGGTTGGGCTTGGCGGCCTGCACGCAGCCCCACGAGGCGCACGAACCCCAGGCGATGATGGCCTTGGCGTCTTTCGCGACATGCTTGAGCTTCTCGATGAAGGGCTTTCCCGACTGGATGCAGAACATGCCGTCTTCGTTCAGCGGCGGGTTGCCTTCCACGGCCAGGATGTACTGGCCCTTGTACTTGGTCATGATCTCTTCGAGGATGGCCTCGGCCTGGTGGCCGGCGGCGGCCATCAGGGTGTCGTCGTAGTCCAGCGAGATCATGGAGAGCACCACGTCCTTGGCCAGCGGGTGCGCCGAGCGGATGAACGATTCCGTGCAGCAAGTGCATTCCAGACCGTGCAGCCAGAGCACCGGGGTGCGCGGCTTGGTTTCCATGGCGTGCGCGATCATCGGCACGAACGAGGGCGCCAGCCCGAGCGAGGTGGCGGTGAGCGAGCAGTATTTGAGAAAGCTGCGGCGCGAGATGCCCTTGCGGCGCATCACCTCGTAAAAGGTTTCCATCATGGGTTTGTCTCCGTTGGCTGGTGTGGGCAGAACCGGGTCCCGCCGTTGCAGGCAGGTGTGTGACCGTTTGCAATCGCCAGGCCACGGTGGGCCAACCAAGGGAAAACACCGATCAACGCGTTTAACGCATTGATTTGCATCAACATTTTCTGACGGATTTTGTCGATTCAAAACCCGGTCATCACGGCTGTGGACACATAACTTCCACTTCCATTTACAAAACGGAAGACAAACATACGTTCTCAGAAATCCGCGTGCCGCCCGCACGGGCAAAAAAAAGCCGACCCTTTTGGGGTCGGCCTGTGATACGTGGCATCTCTTGGGACGCTGAAACCATTCTTTCTGGTTGGACTGGGTTGTCTCCTCGGTCCTCCCGCGGTCACCAGCGCTGGGCGCTGTGTGCGAGTGGTGTGACTGTAATACTTTGCACCAGCGCTGTGCATCGGGGGTTTCCCTTGGTTCTACGCACGGGTGGCACAGGATGTGCTCTGTGTCACTGGTCGTTGGAAAAGGTAACAAGATGCACCAAAACCGTAGATCCCCTGGATCCGTGGCGGCTGGGCTGGCTCTCGCCATCCCCTCGCTGACTTGTGCGCAGACCGCACCCCCCGTGGCCACCAGCCCCGCAGCCGACGCAGCGGCCACGCTGCCCGGCCCGGCGCTCGCCGCCATCAGCACCATCAGCGGGGCCGACACCGCCTGGCTCATGGTGTCCACCGCGCTGGTGCTGCTCATGACGCTGCCGGGCATCGCGCTCTTTTATGGCGGCATGGTGCGCCGCCTCAACGTGATCAACACCATGGCCAGCGTGGTCGGCATCGCGGCCGTGGTCAGCGTGCTGTGGTTTGCACTCGCGTATTCGCTGGCGTTCACGCCCGGCGACGGCGCGCTGGCGGGCTGGATCGGCGGCGCCCAGCGCATGGGCTTTGCCGGGCTCGACTATCTGGGCAGCACCGGCCAGGTGGCCGTGAGCCACATCGCGCCCCACGTGCCCGAGTCGGTGTTTGCCATGTTCCAGCTCACCTTTGCCATCATCACCTGCGCCCTCGTGGTGGGCGCGCTGGTGGAGCGCATGCACTTCGGTGCCCTGCTGCTGTTCGCCGGCCTGTGGCTGCTGCTGGTGTACGCGCCCGTGGCCCACTGGGTCTGGGAGCCGGGTGGCTGGCTGGCCCAGCTCGGTGCGCTGGACTTTGCCGGTGGCGCCGTGGTGCACATCAACGCCGGTGCCGCCGCGCTGGTCTGCGCCTACGCGCTGGGCCCGCGCCAGGGCTACGGCCGCGAACCCTTCATCCCGTTCAACCTGGGCCTGACCATGGCCGGCACCGGCCTGCTCTGGGTCGGCTGGTTCGGCTTCAACGCCGGCTCGGCACTCGCCGCCGACGGCCGCGCCGGGCTGGCGCTGGCCGTGACCCACATCGCCGCCGCCGCGGGCGCGCTCTCGTGGATGGCCGCCGAATGGCTGGCGCGCAAGCGCGCTTCGCTGCTGGGCCTGTGTTCCGGCGTGGTGGCCGGGCTGGTGGCGATCACACCGGCCGCGGGCTTCGTCACGCTGCGCAGCGCGCTGGTCATTGGGCTGGTGGCGGGTGCGGTCTGCTACTGGGGTGCCACGGGCCTGAAGCGCCGGCTGCGCGCCGACGACTCGCTCGACGTGTTCGGCGTGCACGGCGTGGGCGGCCTGGTGGGCGCGCTGCTCACCGGCCTGCTGGCCGACCCGGCCATCGCCGGCGTCGAGGGCAGCGTGCTGACGCAGCTGATCGCCTGCGTGGCCGTGCTGACCTACAGCCTGGTCATGACCGGTGTGGTGCTGTGGATCACCTCGCGGGTGGCGCGCCTGCGCGTGCACGAGGTGGACGAGCGCGCCGGGCTCGATCTGTCGCTGCACAACGAACAGCTCGGGCATTGAGATGGAACACCCCCGCCGCGCTGCGCGCGCCCCCCTCAAGGGGGGGGCACTGGCCGTCCGGCAAAGCCGGCCCGGCGGTGCCCTGGGGTTTTACCCCTTCGCTCGTTGTTGATCTTGCTCCGGCGACATCGACAACTTGGGCCATTGAAAGGACGCTGCCATGACTTCCACCGAAATCTTCGCCACCGCCGCGCACCTGCATGTGTTGCTGCGCCGCAAGACGGGGCGCGTTACCGACACCGAGTGGATGGCCACCAACGCCGACTACGCGCGCGCCATCGTGCGCTTCGCCCGCGAAAAGGCGGTCAGCGAAGGGCTGGACGAACTGCTGCCCTGGGCCGCCAAGCTGGAGACCGCGAGCACCGGCATGGGCGCACCCGTGCGCAAACCCCTGCTACAGAGCGCCACCGAGGCCCTGCGCGCCGCGCAGACGCCAGCGCCCCCGGCCAGCCGCCCCAGCGGTTTCGCCGACTCGGTGCCGGCGAGCGGGTTCCGCGAGTCTTCGCTGCCCTCGGGCTTTGGCGGCGGCAAACGAACCGATGCCGACGGGCCGGACACGCGTTACGTGGGCGGGATCCGGTAACCGGTAACCGGTAACCGGGTATCAAATACCGCGCGCGATCCAGCGCGCCGCCTTCTCCGCGATCATCAGCGTCGGGCTGTTGGTGTTGCCGCTGGTGATGGTGGGCATCACGCCCGCGTCCACCACGCGCAGACCCGCCACGCCGCGCACGCGCAGGTGGCTGTCGACTACGGCCAGCGGGTCGTCGTCGCGCCCCATCTTGGTCGTGCCCACCGGGTGGAAGATGGTGCTGGCGATGTCGCCCGCCAGGCGCGCGAGCTCGTCGTCGGTCTGGTATCGCACACCGGGCTTGAACTCTTCGGGTTTGTATTTCGCCATCGCCGGCTGCGCCACGATGTGCCGCGTCACGCGCAGGCTGTCGGCCGCGACCTGCCTGTCTTCGGCTGTGGAGAGGTAGTTGGGCGCGATGGCGGGCGCGTCTTCGCCGCGCGCGCTGCGGATGCGCACATGGCCGCGGCTGCCGGGGTTGAGGTTGCAGACGCTCGCGGTGAAGGCCGGGAAACTGTGCAGCGGCTCGCCAAACGCGTCGAGGCTGAGCGGCTGCACGTGGTATTCAAGGTTGGCGTGTGGCTGCGTCGGGTCGCTCCGGGTGAAGGCGCCGAGCTGGCTGGGCGACATGCTCATCGGGCCGCTGCGCTTGAGCGCGTATTCGAGGCCGATGCTGGCCTTGCCCCAGAGCGAGTTGGCCAGGGTGTTGAGCGTTTTGCCGCCCTGCACCTTGTAGACCGAGCGGATCTGCAGATGGTCTTGCAGGTTCTCGCCCACGCCGGGCAGCTCGTGCAATACCTCGACGCCCGCGGCCCGCAGCACCGGCGCCGGGCCGATGCCCGAGAGCTGCAGGATCTGCACCGAGCCGATGCTGCCCGCGCTGAGCACCACCTCGCGCGTGGCCGACACGCTCACGCGCTGGCCGCCGCGCCGCAACTCGGCGCCGGTGCAGCGCAGCACGCCGCGGGCGTCGCGCTCCAGCCGCAGGCGCTCCACCTGGGTCTCGGTCCAGACCGTGAGGTTGGGCCGGTGCATCACCGGGCGCAGGAACGCCTTGCTCGCGTTCCAGCGCCAGCCGGCTTTCTGGTTCACCTCGAAGTAGCCCACGCCCTCGTTGTCGCCGGTGTTGAAGTCGTCCGTGGCCGGGATGCCGGCCTGCTGCGCGGCCTGGGCGAACGCGTCGAGCACGTCCCAGCGCAGGCGCTGCTTTTCGATGCGCCACTCCCCCGTGCTGCCCACAGCCTTGTTGCCGTGCAGCAGCGTGAAGGCGGGGTTGCTCTGGCTCTCGTTCGCGGCGTCGAGGCGGTAATGGTCTTCGTGCGCCCGGAAGTCGGGCAGGCTGTTCTGCCAGCGCCAGTCGGCGTCGCCGGTGAGCTGCGCCCACTGGTCGTAGTCGCGCGCCTGGCCACGCATGTAGATCATGCCGTTGATGCTGGAGCAGCCGCCCAGGCCCTTGCCGCGCGGGTAGCGCAGCTGGCGGCCGTTGAGGCCCGGGTCTGGTTCGGTCTGGTAGAGCCAGTCGGTGCGCGGGTTGCCGATGCAATACAGGTACCCCACGGGGATGTGGATCCAGTGGTAGTCGTCCTTGCGGCCGGCTTCAACCAGCAGCACGCGCTTGGAAGGATCGGCGCTCAGCCGGTTGGCCAGCAGGCAGCCGGCCGTGCCGGCGCCGATGACGATGTGGTCAAAGGTGGTGGTGTCGCTCATGGTGGGTTCACTCGGGTGGCAAGCTGTCGTCGGGCAGGCTGAAATCGCCGCGCTGGTAGGCCGCCACCACCGCCTCGGCCTCGGCGAAGCGGTGCGCGGGCACCAGCACGCGCACCGGGATCGCGCCGGCCAGCAGCGTGTGCGCCTGCACCAGGTGCGCGTCGGCCACCACCGCGGGCACCCCGGCCGACTGCAGGCAGCCGCGCAGCAGGTAGGCCTCGGTCGGACTGAAAAAGGTGGCCAGCGTCTGCCAGTCGCCTTCGGCCGGGTCGTAGGGGCTGTCGCCGTGCATGGTCAGGGGCGCCAGCGAAGGCGCCGGGTATTTGAAATGCTCATGGTCTGCTCCCAGGAATTGCGCGAGTTTGTGGACCGGCTGCGCAAAAGTCCAATGAAATCGCCAGCGCCTTGGTATAAGTCTGGCAAATAATGATCCACCCCATGACCCCGCCCACACCCCCCACCGCCCTGCCCGGCCGGCTGCCCACGGTGGACCCGCAGACCCTGCGCGCCTTCGTGGCCGTGGCGCGCGAAGGCAATGTGTCGCGCGCCGCATTGCGCCTGCACCTGAGCCAGCCCGCCGTGAGTCTGCAGCTCAAAACCCTGGCCGAGGCCACCGGCCTGGCGCTGTTCACCCGCACGCCCCAGGGCATGGCGCTCACACACGACGGCGCCGCCCTGCTGCCCATGGCCGAGCGCGCGCTCGCCACTCTGGCCGACTTCGGCCAGGCCGCCGCCGCCCTACACACCACCGTGCGCGGCACGCTGCGCATCGGCACCATCCTCGACCCCGAGTTCACCCGGCTCGGCGCGTTCCTGAAACAGCTCGTCGAGTCCAGCCCGCAGGTGGGCACCGAGCTGCGCCAGGGCATGAGCGGCGACGTGCTGGCGCAGATCGCGCGCGGCGAGCTCGACGTGGGCTTTTTCCTCAACCTGCCCGACGACCCGGTGGGGGCGCCCTACCGGCTGCGCGCGCTGACCCGCTTCACCTACCGCGTGCTCGCGCCCGCCGGCTGGGGCCCGCAGGTGCGCGGCAAAGACTGGAAAGCCCTTGCCGCCCTGCCCTGGCTCGCCACGCCACCGGCCAGCGCCCACCATCGGCTGCAACGCCGCGTGTTCGGCCCCGGCTCGCTCACCGGGCTGGAGCCCCGGCGCGTGGCCCTGGTGGACCAGGAGGCCTCCATGCTCGACCTGGTGAAAAGCGGCGTCGGCCTGAGCCTGGTGCGCGATGCCATCGCCATGCGCGAAGCCCAGGCCCGCGGCCTGGTGGTGGCCGACCAGGTGGCGCTGGAATGCGACCTGAGTTTTGTTTGTCTGGAGGAACGGGTGGGGGAGCCGGTGATAACGAGTGCCTGGGGGGCGCTGGAGGCGGTTTGGGGGGTGCCCGCTTGACGCGTTGCGACCCAGAGGCGACTGTGAGCGTCACTTCCCAATCCGGTCATTGATTCGTACCCCAGTTGCTTGCGGCCCAAAACGTGACGGTCGAGAGCCCCGGCGTTGCACGCTCACAGGCTATAGTTTGCCCAGTTGAGGCCTGCGGCGTTTCTCGGAATTTTTTGGTTGGATGTTTGAACCGCACTGCGCCTGTAAACACCAGCCGGTGAGCCAATTTCAGAAGGAAGCAGTGTCCAGAATATCCCGCATCGTCCAGAATATCCCGCAGATTCTGCGAGATACATTGCGTTGAACTAAACCGCTGACGCGGTGGTTGGCACTCCGGTGCAGCCACCGCGTTTTGCATTGGGGTTGTGACCTTGACAGCTTGAGTGCGAGGGTCAGCCTTGAAGACGGGAATGTTCCCGACTTCAA